>Trix_p1__coassemble_7515_pt1 | contig 1991 bp, 1 predicted proteins | sample Trix_p1__metabat2_high_PE_012 | metagenome-assembled genome bin Trix_p1 | reverse complement strand
CCAGCTTGGCCAGACGCTCGCGAAGCTTCTCGCGGTCGAAGTCGGAGTCGGTGTGATCGATCTCGGCTTTGATCTGGGCGATGCGGTCATCGATGGCGCTCTTGGCGCCCTCACCGCCCACGATGGTGGTGTTGTCCTTGGTGACCTTGACGCTCTTGGCGCGGCCCAGCATGTCGGCGGTGGTGTCAGCCAGCTTGATGCCCAGCTCTTCCATGGCCACCTGGCCACCGGTGACCACAGCGATGTCCTCGAGCATGCGCTTGCGGCGATCGCCATAGCCAGGAGCCTTCACGGCGCAGACGTTCAGGGTGCCGCGGAGCTTGTTGAGGATCAGCGTGGCCAGAGCCTCGCCGTCCACGTCCTCGGCCACGATGAGCAGCGCAGAGCCGGACTTTTGCACGGCCTCGAGGATGGGCAGGATGTCCTGGATGTTGGACACCTTCTGGTCGGTCATGAGGATGTAGGGGTTCTTGAGCTCGCAGACCATGGACTCGTTGTCGGTGGCGAAGTACGGGGAGATGTAGCCCTTATCGAACTGCATGCCCTCGACGGTCTCGATCTCGATGCCAAAGGTCTGGGACTCCTCGACGGTGATGACGCCGTCCTTGCCCACGACCTCCATGGCGTCGGCGATCTTCTTGCCGATCTCAGGATCGGCAGCGGAGATGGTGCCTACAGAGGCGATCTGGGCCTTGGTGGAGACGGTCTGGGCGGCGCCCTTCATCTCCTCCACCACGGCGTCCACGGCGTGGTCGATGCCGCGGCGGATCGCCAGGGGGTTGGCGCCGGCGGCTACGTTGCGCAGGCCCTCGTTCACGATGACCTGGGCCAGAAGCGTAGCGGTGGTGGTGCCGTCACCCACGGTGTCGTTGGTCTTGGTGGCGACCTCTTTCACCAGCTGGGCGCCCATGTTCTCCACGGGATCCTTGAGCTCGATCTCCTTGGCGACCGAAACGCCGTCGTTGGTGATGGTGGGAGCACCGTAGGGGCGCTGAAGAGCCACATAGCGGCCCTTGGGGCCCATGGTGGTGGTGACAGCATCTGCCAGGGTGTTGACGCCGGCTGCAAGCTTGGAACGGGCGTCGGTGCCAAAGTTGATAATCTTGGCCATAGGTATGCGTACCTCCTATGAAACAGTTACTTGATGGAGTGGTGCTGCGACTCATGGGTCGCAGCAAGGGGGGGTCTCGCAGGGAGCGAGGGCGCGGGTTTCTCGGCAGCTATAAGACGCGCAAGGCGCGCTGCATGAGAAACGCGAGGAGGGGGTTAGCCCTCGATGATGGCGTAGATGTCGTCGGCACGGAGGAGCAGGTAGTCCTCGCCGTCGACCTTGATCTCATTGCCACCAAACTTGCCGTAAAATACCTGGTCGCCCACCTTCACGTCCATGGGGATGCGGTTGCCGTTGTCATCACGACGGCCCTCGCCTACTGCGACGACCTCGCCCTTTTGGGGCTTTTCCTGGGCGCCTGAGGAAATGTAGAGGCCCGAAGAGGTCTTCTCCTCCTTGGGGGCCGGCTTGACGAGCACGCGATCACCCAGCGGCTTGAGATTCATAACGATTCCTCCTTTACGGATTTCGCCTCGAAGCGGCGATGTTCTCACACATTGCATCCTACAAAGACGACCAACTTCTAGCAAGCGCTAGAAGAAAATCTCCATTAAGCCACTTAGATTTTCTAGTAGTCCCCTTTATAGGTAGGCTTTGGGCCTGGCACTCCTTGGAAGAAGCACTCCTGCGCAGAGCGATTCTGACGCAGCATTCCCTGCGAAATGCCCCCAGTAGGGCCTCCGCCAGAACAATGCCATGGAGAACGCGGCTTTGCACAGGGCTTCTTTCCGAAGCGCCTGAGACCTTTGCCTGACGCCGCTTCGAGCCTTGCCGAGACGCTGTCTCTTAGGGGCTTTCCGCAGAGCCACTAGCACATCTACCCGGCCTCGGGACCCTCCTAACGCCCTAGTGGGCTCTCAAACAATCCACCCATGAAAAC
>Trix_p1__coassemble_5743_pt1 | contig 2708 bp, 2 predicted proteins | sample Trix_p1__metabat2_high_PE_012 | metagenome-assembled genome bin Trix_p1 | reverse complement strand
CCATAGACTGCTGCAAAGAGGCGGCAGAGCTTCTCGGCATCCCGCTGTTCACCTTTCCCACGGTGGCGTCCAACTGTGCGCCGGTGACGGCCATCGGAGTGTTCTATGGCGACGACGGCCATGCGGACGGCTATTTCTTCCCGTCGGCGCCGCCGGTACACACATTTATCGACCTGCAGGTGATCGCCGACAGCCCCGACCTCTACTTTTGGGCGGGCATCGGCGACGCGCTCTCCAAGGAGCCCGAGGTAGAGCTCGCCAGCCGCTCCCAGGCTCTGGCCCCGGTACCCGCTATGGGCCGCGCGCTGGCCGAGGCCTGCGGAGAGCCTCTGTTCGCCTATGGCAAAGACGCCCTGGCCGATAAGCGCCGCCATCGCACCTCGGTCGCCTTCGAGGCGGTGGTACTCGATATCATCGTGACCTGCGGGCTGGTCTCCAACCTCACCACGGGCATGCTCGAACCTGAGCCTTATTACTACAACTCCAGCGTGGCCCACGGCTTTTACAATGCTTGGACCGGCATCTCACCGGAGTTGGTGGAGGCCCATCCCCATGGCGCCGTGGTGGCCTTTGGCAACCTGGTGCTCATGGCCTTCGACGGCAGGCATCAAGATTTGGAACGGTTCTTCCAGTTCAACCGCGAGATGGGCTTCCCGGTGACGCTGGAGGAGATTGGGGCTGCCGACGCAGACCTAGACGCGCTGGTAGCGCGTGCCCAGTCCACCACCGAGTGGGGCAAAGCTCCCTATCCTTTCACTCCCGAGCGCTTCAAGCAGGCCATCTTGGATGCCGACTTTTACAGCCGTGCCGTCCTAGCCGGCGATGAGCTGGGCGAAGAGGTGGCGCGTCTGCGCATGGACACCCACGCCGCGCAACTGTAAGGCTGCACCACTGTTCACTGCAAAAGGAAATCTTTATACTAGGGACACCTAAAACGGCCGCTGACCTTGCCATAAGGTATGGCGGTCGTTTTTTAAGCGCGGTTGGCCTCGTTCAAAGGAGAGTCTATGGCCCACGGGGGTTCGGGCGGGCATGGCCGCAGGCACAGCGGAGGCACCTGGATCGTCTTTGCGGTGATCATCGTTGTCTCTGCGCTTCTGGGCGCCATCGATGAGATGGATCTGGAGATCCCCGATATCGATGTCCCTGCCATCGACGCCTCATCTGTCGTACTTCCTTTCACTCAGTTTATGGAGGATTCCCTCATGATTGTGTTGCTTGCAATACTCATCGTGCTCTTCTTCGTCTTTTGCGTGCGCGTGGTGCGCCAGCAAAACGTTGGCGTCATCGAGTCTTTTGGCCGCTTCTCTCGCATCGCCAACCCGGGCCTCACGGTGCTCATCCCCCTGGTGGAGACCATGCGCACCGTTTCACTCATGACCCAGGACCTGCACTTTGAGTTCGACGCCAAAACCAAAGACAACGTCACCATTGGCATGGACGTGGCCGTGCAGTACCACGTGGACATGGCGCCCACCAACAACGTGCGCGAGTCGGGCATCTACCGCTCGGTCTATACGCTGGTGTCGCCCGAGGCCCAGATCAAAGACTACTTCGCCGACGCCCTGCGCTCTCAAATCCCTACCCGCGACCTGGAGACCGTCTTCTCCGAGAAGGACGCCATCGCCTCCGCCATTGGCGAGGATGTGCGCGAGAAGATGATCGGCTACGGCTATCAGATCGTCACCACGCTCATCACCTCCATCAAGCTGCCCAAAGACGTGCAAACGTCCATGAACCGCATCATCACCACGGCCAACGACCGCATCAGCGCCACCAACGAGGCCGAGGCCGCCAAGGCCAAGGCGGTCATCGCCGCCCAGGCCGAGGCTGAGTCCATGAAGATCCAGGGCGAAGGCATCGCCAACCAGCGCATCGCCATCGCCGAAGGCCTTGCCCAATCTTTGGCCACCATCCAGGACTCCGGCCTCTCCAGCGAGGAGGCCAACATGCTGCTCATGTTCACCCAGCGCATAGGCATGATGGAGAAGTTCGCCGAGGGCGGCTCCTCTACCCTGGTGATCCCCGAGGATATGGGTTCCACCGACATCCTCACCCAGATGATGGCTGCCGAGAAGGCCAACAACCAGGAATAGGAGCTCTCTGGTTGCCGAGAAGATCTACAACCAGAGGCAAGCGAAAGCAATTGGATGGTTGCTAGGTGCATGCCGTGAAGGTTAGATCACGATCCAAAATGCATATAGCCGCCCTAGCTGTCATGGCGGCAGCTAGGGCAGTGTTGTTTAGCGACGCTTGTAAACATAAAGATGCGCTTTGATGCTTGACGGCCCATCTTGTGCAAGGCCTTGTCGGCCTTGGTAAGGTATTTAACCGTCCAAGCCACAGCGCTTTCTCATTTTCTCTGAGCTGCAGGCAACGGCTTTACCTGAACGATAGTCCTCGAGATCTTGCAATAGACAGTATTCATATTCAATGCTATCGATGGAATCCTGGAGTGCCTTTGCCATGTAGTAGGTTTTGGTGCGCCCCGTAGACTTTGCCAAGCGCTCGTAACGAGCGGCGAGATCGGTAGGTATCCTCAGGGTGGTTGCAGTGGTTGCCATGGCGCTACCTCCCTTTGTAAAATGCGTAATTCTTTATGCCTTGTTTGTGATGGGTCCGGAGAAGGACTTCACAGCGCCTCGCAGCTCGATGGCGAGCTTACCTTTCGCCGAGGAGTCGAACCTCGATCAACGGTTTTGGGGACC
>Trix_p1__coassemble_5520_pt1 | contig 2837 bp, 1 predicted proteins | sample Trix_p1__metabat2_high_PE_012 | metagenome-assembled genome bin Trix_p1 | reverse complement strand
GCACCTTCACCGGCGCCGGCGTCATCTTCGGCGCCACCGGCGGCGTCATGGAGGCCGCCCTGCGCACCGCCCATGCCATCGTCACCGGCGAGGACGCCCCCGCCGACGCCTTCTCCGCCGTCCGCGGCATGGATGGCTGGAAAGAGGCGACCTTCGACATGGGAGGGACGCCTTTATCGGTAGCCGTGGTCTCTGGCCTTTCCAATGCCGAGAAACTCATCCAATCCATCCAGGCAGGTGAATCCAGCTATCACTTTGTGGAAGTGATGGCGTGCCCCGGAGGCTGTGTGGGCGGCGGTGGTCAGCCCATTCATGACGGGTGTGAGCTGGCTGCCGAGCGCGGCGACGTGCTCTGGGAGCTGGACCGGGCGATGCCGCTGCGCAAGTCCCACGAGAACCCGGTGATCCAGCAGATCTACGCCGAGTACCTGGGCGAACCGCTGTCCCACAGGGCTCATGAGTTGCTGCACACCGATCACCACGCCTGGAAGATGCCCCACGAGGCGTAGTTGGTAGTGCCTACAGGGCTCGGGATGTGCACCGGAGTGCGGGCTGTGCATCATCGGAAGCAATCGAAGGCAGGCCGTGCATCTGGCGATTCACGGCCCGCCTTCTCAAAAGCTTCCTCAGGATGCACACCCGGCCCATGCGTCGCATTATCCAAGCTCGCAGTGTTGTCTGTCCTGCTGATGCGCGGTCTGACGCGCTGGTCTGGTATTGCTGCTGGATGGCAGCTGCGCCGCTGATAGCCATGGCACGCTTGGCAGCTATAGCGCGTCCTGCCGCCATGGCGCGCCTGACGGCCTCACTTTGCCCTCTTTAGCAGGCGGTCCTGCTGGCGTTTTGTTGGTGGGCCGCTTTTTGGTGCCACGGGGGGGGTATTGGTTAGATATCTGCACGGATGCATATTTAATTTGTACTATTGGATCTTGAATCAACTCTGTGATCTTGGATGATGTGTTGTGAAAATAAAAAAAGACGTAGTTTTGGGGCAAAATCGGCCCCAAAACTACAAATAAAATATGTAACAGGATGAAAAAACCAGAGGATCGCTCCAAGAATAGTCTGGCTAGATGATTGGATAATATATTATCCAAGGTAGTGAGCTTGTGCGTGTGAGCGGGGCTATAAATAGCGTGCAGAGGCATCGCGCGTGTTTGTCAATTAAGGCTTCTAAAAATCTAGGGAAATAGGTTTGGCGCCCTAGCTTCCAGGCGGTTATCTCCTGATCTCAAACATTGCCTGGGTAATGCCCACCAGGGCTACGGCAATGAAGAATAGGGCTATGAGCAGGCTTATCCAGGTGAGGAGAGGATGCTTGACGGTGGCGAACTGCCGTTGGCGCAGCAGATACCAGCGAGTTATCAGGCCGGGAGCCAACCCAATGAACAATCCAACGCAGATGGCTTGAAGCTTCCAAATGGCGGCAGGTACGGTGGCATCGGTAGGGGCGAGGAAAATCGCGGTACTCATGAGGGCGCAAAAGGCTGCTCCAGCTACTGTGGCGATGGTGGCGAGGCGCTCTCGCCAGACAGGAACGGCTTGCAGGGAGTGCGAAGAGTGCACGGCAGCCGAGGTGGATGCAGCCGGTGATGCGCTGCCTACCTGTGGCGCGGCTGGTGACGCACTGTCTACCTGCGGTGAGGCGGCGGGCTGAGATGTGGCGGTGGACTGCGGCGCGGCGGTAGGTTGCGGGGGAGCGGGCTTCTCGGCAGGGAGGGAATCGACGGCGCGTTGCAGCTCTTGGGCGAAGGAGAGAGCGCTGGCGGGGCGGTCGGTAGGGGAGAGGGAGCAGGCCTGCTCGATGAGCATACGCAGGGATGCGGGTACCACGGCGGGGTCGTCCAAGGCCTCCTCATAGACGGGAGAGGCGGGGGAGACGCCGGTGAGCAGATAGCCGGCGAGCTTGCCGATGGCGTACACGTCGGTGCGGGGGCTGGTCTCGGCAAAGCCGTATTGCTCCGGGGCCGCAAAGCCCTGGGTGCCCAGCAGCACGGTGTCGTGGCGCTTGGGGTCGGGGGCCTGGAGGCGGGCGATTCCGGCATCAATAATGCATGCACCTGCGGGGCCAACGACGATGTTGGCGCAGGAAAGGTCTCGGTGAACGATGCCCTGCTCATGGAGGGTGGCGGCTCCCTGAGCGATCTGGGAGATGAGAGTGGCGGTGAGCTGCGGGGTCAGCGCGCCTTGGGATTCCACCAGCTGCTCCAGGGTGGGGCCAGAGATATAGTCCATGAGGATCGAAATGCCCCAGGGCTCGGAGGTCACCTGCCAGACTTTTACTAGCGCGGGGCTGGAGGTGTGTGACAGTGCCTGCCAGACCTCCAGGTTTGCTACCGGTGCGGGGATGAGTTTTTGTACGAAGATCCGGTTGGTGGAGTCGCTTACCAGCAGGGTGGCGTCGTGCTCGGAGCGGCGGACCAGCTCCTTGAGCGGGGTCAGTGGCGGTGTGGGACTCACAAGGGATGCGTTCATGGGTGGCAGCTCTTATCGGCAGGGGGGACGAGGAAGGCGTGCAGTCAGGCGCGGCGTACGGTGAGGGCGGCAGCTCTTATCGGCAGGGGGATAAGGTGGGGAGGCCGCGGGCGAAGAGCTCCTCGTCAGTGCGCTGGCAGGAAAAGTTGTGCTGAATGCACCAAATGACGATGGCGTCGCGGGGATTCTGCGGCGTCAGCCTACCTTGGTTGGCCAGCGCGAGCAGCCGTTGCGTTTGGGTGAGCGTGCAGCCGAGCGCACGGGCCAGCAGCAGCGCGTTATTGCGCGAGAGGCGGCGCGTACCCTGAAATACCTGGTAGCCAAAGGTGGCGTTGAGGCTGGCCTCGCGGATGACCTCAGGG
>Trix_p1__coassemble_5094_pt1 | contig 3129 bp, 2 predicted proteins | sample Trix_p1__metabat2_high_PE_012 | metagenome-assembled genome bin Trix_p1 | reverse complement strand
CGACGAGGGCGACCCGCTGTCCTTCGTGCGCTACGAGGCCGCCTGCGAGGACCTGGAAAACTCGCTGGGCCTGGGAGTCTTTGACAAGCTGCTGCGCGAGCTGGTGGTAGACAACCCCCACCAGGCCCTGGTGACCGTAGAGCCTCAGGAAGAGACCGCCGCAGCCCAAGAGGCGCAGCGGCTCGCCCAGCTCAAGGAGACCCTGAGCCACGAGGAGCTGGAGAAGATCTCCTGCGACATGGCCTCTCTCAAGGCCGAGCAGGCCCGTCCCGACAACCCCGAAGACGTCGCCCGCCTGCCCCACCTCTCCATCGCAGATATCGCCGAGGCCCCCGCTCTCCCTGTTGCCGAGAAGGTCGAAGCCCCCTATCCCTGCTATTCCTACGACCTCGAGACCCACCACATCGACTACAGCTACCTCTACTTTGATCTGGAGCGGGTAGGCTGGGGCGAGCTGCCCTACGTCACCGTGCTCTGCTCGTTGCTGGGCAAGCTGGACACCCGCCAGCACACCGCTGCCGAGCTGGACACCCTCCTAGAAAGCCAGTTGGGCTCCTTCTCCACCTTCGTGGAGGTCTACGGCGACGCCCGCACGCCTCTTAAAGTGGCCAAGCCCAAGCTGGTGGTAGGCGCCGCCTCCCTCTCAGAGAAGGTGTCTTACCTGGCCACCCTGCCCTGCGAGGTGTGCTGTGAGACCATCTTTGGCGACACCGAGAAGATCCGCGCCATCCTGGTGCAGCAGCGCATCGCCATGGAGCAGTCTTTTGTCAATGCGGGCCACGCTGCGGCCCTGGCCCGCTGCGGCAGCTACTTCTCCTGCGCCTCCAAGGCCACCGAGGCCCTGCGCGGCATCGACTACTACAAGTTCTTGGTATCGCTCCTGGACAACTTCGACCGCCGCGCCAGCTCTCTCTGCGAGATCCTGCGCAACCTCCAGGGCCGCATCTTCAAGGGAGACGGCCTGGAGTGCTCCTTTGCCGGCGCCCCCGGCGATCTGAAACGCTACTGGGAGGCCGCAGGCGACCTGGGCCTGGCAAACGACGGCCATCCCACCGCGCCCCAGCTTCAGGTACCCGAGCCCACCGTCGCCCGCGAAGGCTTCACCGTGCCTGCCAACGTGTGCTTCGTGGCACAGATGGCTGCCGGCAACCTCATGCCCAACAACCAACATACGAGCTACAACGGAGCTTGGATCGTCGCGTCCAAGGCCCTCAATTATGGGTACCTCTGGAATGAGGTGCGCGTGCTTGGCGGCGCCTACGGCTCCGGCTTCAACTGCGCTCCCTCATCGCTTTTGGGGTTTTACTCCTATCGCGACCCCGCGGTAGACCCCACTCTGGCCGCCTATGCCAAGGCAGGCCAATGGCTCGCTTCTTGGGATCCCACCCAAGAAGACCTCGAGGATTTCATCGTGTCCTCGGTGGCAGGCCTCGACGCGCCCCAAAAGCCCCGCACCGCCATGCGCCAGTGCGACAGCCTGCGCTTCTCCCACCGCCCCGCCAACTGGCGCCATCAGGTGCGAGACGAAGTGCTCGCCGCTTCCATCGACACCGTACGCAGCCTTGCCAGCTCCCTGTCTGGCGTCCCTGAGTGCGGCGGCGTCTGCGTTATTGGCGGTCGCGACCAACTCGACGCATCCCAGGCCGGAATCGAGGTGCAGCCCCTCGTCTAGCCTCAGCTAGGAGGGGCTTCATGACCCAGATGACCAAATCGGACGACCAAAAGCTTGGCATCAAGATCTTGGATGCCTGGACTTCCGCCATCGACGGCGTCATGGACGACCGCCCCGACATCACCGGCTTTTGGCTGCTCAAGGCCTTCCAAGTCAAACGTGCCCAATGCCGCTTTCTGCCTGACCGCTGGGCCCACCCCAGCGGTCAGCAGGCGGCCCTTTTGGCGCTGGAGTCTGTGACGGGCGCCCTCGAGCACCCCCCAAGACATCGTGCTCACCTCCATCTTCATGCCCAATGAGATCTTTCAGTCGCTGGGGCTCTATCCCCTTATCGCCGAGGCCGCAGCCAACTTTGTGACCGGAGCCCACGCCGAGCCTTCCTTTATTGAGAGTGCCGAGAAACACGGCGTCCCTGAGACCTACTGCTCCTTTCACAAGGTGCTTCTGGGAGGAGCATTCGCAGAGGTGTTCCCCTCTATCCCCTTTATCGCCAACTGCTCGGTGGCCTGCGACGCCAACAACCTCTCTTTCAAGCTGCTGGCTGCCCACTACGGTGCCCCTCAGCGCTATATCGATGTGCCGGATTCTTATACAGAGGAGAACTGCCGCTACGTGGCAGAGCAGCTGGAAAGCCTGGCTCACGCCTTGGAAGAGGCTTATGGGCGCACGTTGGACCTGGAAGATCTTAAAGAGCGCGTAGCCCGCTCCCAGCGCACGTTAGACAAACTGGCAGCCACCCTCCCCTTGCGCCGCAACCGCTTTGTGAAGAACAACATGGGCCTAGAGATGCAGCATGCCCTGGTGTTCCATACGCTGTTGGGCGACCCCAAAGCCGAGCAGCTGGCAACCCAGATGCTCGAGGACTACGCGGACGCCCCAGAGTTCCATGGAGTCAACCTGGTATGGAGCGCCACGGCCCCGTTCTTCTCGGTACCTTTGCAAAAGCTTGTGGATGTCAATCCAGAGCAGCAGATCATCGCATCAGACATGTGCTTTGACCAGGTCACCTTTGACGGCTGGCATCACGACGGCGCGCATGAGCCCTTCTTGGCCATGGCCGAGCGCCTCATTCGCAACTCCTACAACGGCGGAGGCCAGCATCGGGCAGACAGAATGGCAGAACTCTACGAGATGACCAAGGCCGACGGCGCCGTGGTCTTTTGCCACTGGGGCTGCAAGGAGACCATGGGCTGCGCCCAGCTGGTCAAGTCCACGCTAGAGCGGGCAGACTTCCCCTGTATCACGCTGGACGGCGACGGTTGCAACCGTGCCAACTTCCCCGGCGGCCAAGCCGCCACACGGCTGGGCGCCTTTTTGGAGATGCTCCACGCTCGCAAAGACCAGCGGTCAGCGGCGCACCCGCAACCTGCAGCCTCCCCGCGCGACGAGAGCGACAAGCAGACCGTGGCATAACAGATCCCGTGGCCCCAGGCCTCTTGGGCACCCTGGGTTTACAA
>Trix_p1__coassemble_4444_pt1 | contig 3763 bp, 3 predicted proteins | sample Trix_p1__metabat2_high_PE_012 | metagenome-assembled genome bin Trix_p1 | reverse complement strand
GCCGAAGGCCTTTTCTTTGCGCACACAACGCTGGAGGTGGCGCTATAAAGCGCGTGGCTTGCTGCCACGAGGCACGACCAGACAAGGAAATGTAGGCGGGGGCGACCAGGCAGCCGAGCGCGGTTAGGCCAGGGAGTCCAGGGCCTGGGCGAGGTCGGCGATGATGTCGTCGGCAGACTCGAGGCCGCAGGAGAGGCGTACCAAACCAGGCTCGACCCCAGCGGCAGCCAGCTGCTCGTCGGTGAGCTGGCGATGGGTGGAGCTGGCGGGATGCAGGACGCAGGTTTGGGAGTCGGCCACATGGACCTCGATGCGGGCCAGCTTGAGAGCGTCCAGGAAGGCCGCCGCACGGTCACGACCGCCTTTGATCACAAAGGAAATGACGCCGCAGCAGCCGTTGGGAAGGTACTTCTCGGCAAGGTCGCGATCGGGGCTGGAGGGAAGGCCGGGGTAGTTGACCGAGGCCACCTCAGGACAAGCCTGGAGCCACTGGGCCACCGCCAGCGCATTGGCGCCGTGCTGGGCCATGCGGAGGGGCAGGGTCTCCAGGGTCTCGTTGAGGATGAAGGCGTTGGTGGCTGGCGGATAGCAGCCCAGGTCGCGCATGAGCTGCACGCGGGCCTTGACGATGTAGGCGGCATCGCCAAAGTCGCGGGTGTAGACGACGCCGTGGTAGGACTCGTCGGGCTCGCAGAATTCGGGGAAGCGCCCAGATGCGGCCCAATTGAATTTTCCGGAGTCCACGATGACGCCACCCACCGTCATGGCATGGCCGTCGATGTATTTGGTGGTGGAGTGGGTCACGATGTCGGCGCCCCACTCGAAGGGGCGGCAGAGCACCGGCGTGGGAAAGGTGTTGTCCACGATGAGGGGCACACCTGCCTCGCGGGCTGCGGCGGCGAAGGTCTCGATGTCTAACACGTCGAGCGCCGGGTTTGCCACCGTCTCGCCGAAGACCGCCTTGGTGTTGGGCTGGATGGCGGCCAGGATCTCCTCTTTGGTGGCGCGGGGGCTCACATAGACGGTCTCGATGCCAAAGCGCTTGAGCGTGACCGAGAAAAGATTCACCGTGCCTCCGTAGATTGCGCTGGAGGCCACGATAGAGTCGCCGGCTTGGGCCAGATTGAGGACCGCGATGAGGTTGGCCGCCTGCCCGGAGCTGGTGAGCATGGCGCCCACTCCGCCTTCGAGAGCAGCGATCTTTTGCTCGGTGGCGTCGCAAGTGGGATTGCCGATGCGCGAGTAGAAGAAGCCGTTCTCCGACAGGTCGAAGAGCGCTGCCACCTCCTCGCAGGAATCGTAGGGGAAGGTGGTGGACAGCGCGATGGGCAGCGTGCGCGGCTGGCCGTTGCCTGCGTGGTAACCCGCATGAATGCATTGGGTGTGGACGTCCATGGATTGCCTCCTTTAGGGCGGGGCGGCGGGAGATTATCAGCAGACTTTCACCCTACCACCTCAAGGGACGCAGATTGCTCCTCCGGACCCCATGGTTACCCAACGACAACAGCCTTGGATTCCGGCTTCGTCGCCTACTAGATTCCGGCTTCGTCGCCTACTAAGTAGATGTGCATAGTAGGCGAATCTAACGACCTGGGCTTTTGCTGTCTACTAAGTACAAATAGTCTGTAGACTGCCATATTTCGCGCAAAAAAGTACTTAGTAGGCGGAGGCCAATAGGCAGGTATCCACAGATGGCACGCGTCCATAGGGGACGTCCATTCTTACCGTTATCGCCCACATAACACTGCTGCCGAGAAAAACAGCCCCGCTGGCGGGAGGACCAGCGGGGCTGCAAGCTAATGGGATCCTAGGGACGAGGGAGAGATTCCTAGGAAAGGTTGAAGGTTTTCTCGGCAAGGACGGTTTGGTCGAGATCGAAGAGCTCGGTGACCTCCACTTCCACGGGGGACGTGGTGTTGGCCAGAGCGTAGACGTTATCGACAGTGATGGATGCTCCGGGCTTTACTTTGCTCATGGAGTTGCCGTAGTTGGCGGGGCTTTCGGCAGGCATGGCGATTTCCTGCTCCACGCCGTCCTGGTAGACGGTGACGCTGGTGGCGGTGCCGAAGGCCTGGGCCTCATCGGAGTTGTTGGTGAAGGTGAAGGTGAGGCAGATGGCGTTGGCGTCGTCGTAGGCCTTGACCACCTGAGCGTTGTCGATGGACACCTGGTAGGGGGAGTCTTGGGCGGGTTCGGCCTGCTGGGCCTGCTGCTCTTGGGAGGCGTCGCTGCTAGTGTCGGCGCTGTTGGAATCAGAGTTTGAGCTGCTTCCGCAGGCGCCCAGCGAGAGAACGAGCAGAGAAGCGCAGGCCACCGCGCCCAGTTTTGTTGCAAGAGTCATGAGATGCTCCTTACTGATGGGGCGATTCGCTGTGTGACGAGGTCATCCCATCGCTTTTAGGGAAATTTCAGTCTTCTTGCATTCTAGGAAGGGGTCCAGGTGGCTGCATTAGCTGGGAGCTAATGAAATCCCTTATGGCAGATGGTAGGGTGCGAGAGTTTCTAGGTTCCAAGGAAAGGAAGCTCTCATGAAGAAGCGAAACGTGCTGCTCTTGGTGGCAGCAATTCTCGGCAGCGCCTACCTGATCTACCTGGTGAGTTATATAGCGGCGGCGCCGGTGAGCACGGGGTATTCGGCGGCCGACGCGGGTACGGCCATTGCAATGATGATGATCATGCCGCACGCGGCGCTTACTGGTCTGGCGGTGATTTTCAACTGGATCGCCTGGGCGCTGAGCAAGCGCTGGGCGGCGCTCACTGCGGGCATTTTGTACGCCGTGGCCATCCTGATGATGTACATCTACTTCATGTTTGTCGTGGTGGAAATGGTTCTTTGCTTCGTGGCGTTCGTGCAGATGGGCAAAGAGATCGCGGCGGGTACGGGAACTCAGGCGTAGTGGCGCATCCGCGGCCTGAGTCCAGGACGATGCCCCGCGATAGCTGCGCGAAGCGAGTGCAGGACTTCCGGTGCGACCCACGACGAGCTGCTTTTGCTTATGCGGCGCAGTGGCCTGCGTACCAGCTTGAATCAAACAGACTTATAGGACAAAAAGTGTGCTCTGTTTTAGGGTGTTGACGCAGGTCAGCGCCCTTTTTTGTGAGGTTTAAATTGGCCGATCACCCGACCAGCTGATCTTATCTAAAGGATCTCTGTTTCCTGCTCTGCTGCTCGCCTACTGGCTGGTCTTTTTCTGCTTTCTGCTCGCCTACTCTGCTGCTCGCCTACTGGCTGGTCTTTTTCTGCTTTCTGCTCGCCTACTAAGTACTTTTTTGGCTCAAAATGGCGCCTCAGGAAATCAAAAGTACTTAGTAGGCGATAAAACCCCAGGTAGTTTCTCGCGCCTACTAAGTAGATGTACTTAGTAGGCGACATGCTGTACTTAGTAGGCGACATGCGACTGCTACTACGCGGAGCGTCTGGGCTGTGGGCAGGGACGGGATGTACTTAGTAGGCGAAGTGCAACTGCGTCTTGAAGCCTAAATCCACTTGTAACTCACTCATCCTTACAAGGTTGCGGCACCCGCGCGACGTGAATCGCATCCGTAAGGTGATAGCATTTCAATGGTTAAGAGAGGTTGGTACGAGGAGGCCCATGGCGCACACCACGGAGAATCTCATGGCTCAGCTGGAAGAAGCCTGTTCGCTGGACGGCTATCTGGCGCGGCTGGAGGCATCAGGAAAGCAAGCACCCGCCAGTCTGGCCGACTACCTCAACACCCTCCTGGCCGCCCAGCCCCTCACCCGCCCTGAGGTCATCCGCGA
>Trix_p1__coassemble_4218_pt1 | contig 4069 bp, 3 predicted proteins | sample Trix_p1__metabat2_high_PE_012 | metagenome-assembled genome bin Trix_p1 | reverse complement strand
TGATTGCGCACTTCCTGCGCCACCTGAGGATCAAAGTTGCCGGTAGCGGGGGGAGAGGCAGTTGGCAGTGGCGGCGGCCATGGCAAAGGCGAGGGCGCAGGCGTCGTCCATGGTGCGCTCCAGTGCCACGGCGAAGGCGCCCACCAGGGTATCTCCGGAACCCACAGGATTTACTGCCTGGATGTGCGAGGCGACGCCTCGATCGACGTCGTCTGGCAGGGCGACGCTGAAGCCCAAGCAGCCCTCGACTTCTTCGACGAGTTCTTGGTGAAGTGGGATGAGGGCTGCTACCACGATTAGCCAACTGCGACAACCTGCGAGTTCTTCAAGGTCAGGCAGACGTCTCAAAGAGACGCTCTCCTGGCTTTTGCCATAGGCCAGTGTGGGTAAAAATGCCGAGAAACCCTTGCCCCTCCTACCGGAAAGCCCCCCATGTATTGGATCATCTGGCCCATCTGCCTTGCGGCATGTTTTGTCGGCTCCATTTGCGGCCTAGGCGGCGGCGTCATCATCAAGCCGGCACTGGACCTCTTTGGCCATATGGATGTGGCCCAGGTGAGCTTTCTTTCTGGGTGCACGGTGCTTGCCATGGCTCTCTATTCGGTGCTGCGAGCCCGTGCCAAGGGAAACCTTAGGGCTGAAGCTAAGGTTGATACTTCTGTAGCGGTAGGAGCTGTGGTAGGTGGTCTTGCGGGAAAGCAGCTTTTCTCGGTATTGAGCACGGCCTTTCCCTATCCGCGCATCGTGGGGTGCACGCAGGCGGCGGCTCTGTTTGCGGTATGTCTGTTCACCATCGTCTATACGCTTAGGCGAGATGAGGATGAAGTGCGCGAGCGCCATCTGTCCGGCTGGTGGGCGGGAGCTCTGGTTGGGGTGGGACTGGGTGCGATCTCTGCCTTTTTGGGCATTGGCGGAGGTCCGGTCAATATCGTCGCCATGACGTTCTTTTTTGCCATGACCAGCAAGGACGCTGCTCAGGCTTCCCTTTACATCATCTTGTACTCCCAGACCGCAGCCACGCTGATGTCGCTTTTCACTCAGGGTCTTTCGGGGATCGACCCGCTGCTTTTCCTGGGCATGGTGGGCTTTGGCATTGCCGGTGCGGCTGGTGGGCGTACCCTTAACGCGCAGCTTTCCAACGAAATAGTGGACAGGATGTTTATTGGGCTTCTGGTTGTCATAATGGGCATAACCATCGCGAATTTTATAGGATTTGCTGCAATATAACGTGAACTATAGAGCTGATTAATGGATCTATGTACATCAATATAAAAATAGATGAACGGTATACGGGATAGGTTTTCGTGTGCTTCAGTTTCGTCTGCATCAATAAGACCCTAAATAAAACACCAAAATGCTCCAAGTTACATATATATCTAAATAGAATGATAATAAGTAAATATGCCACCTAATACATAACTATTGAAATAGATAATCATACGCGATAAAAAATATAAAATACCTGGTAGATAGCGTAATAAGTAAAACAGATGCATATATATTACGTGGCATATTTTCAAGAATAGATTGATTTCTCGCGATTCGTTTATTATCCTAATCATAAAATAAGCTGCAATAACTCTGAATTTAGAGGATCTCGCACTCTAATAGATCGTCTAAGCAGCCTACTGAAGGAAGTTCTGCGGCCGGACTAGAGCCGTGGATGATAGACGGAGGAACCTATGCGTACTTTCATTCAGCGAAGCACGCGGGCTACGCTGGCGGTCTTCATGGCCGTGATCTGCATCTTGGGAACCCTGGGCTTCCCGCTCTCGGCGCTGGCCGATGAAGTCGCCATGCAGACCAATGTGCGAGGCACCGATTCTTTGGAAACCACTGCCACAGAGTGGGAGCTCATCCGCATCGGAGACCACCAAGGCGAGCCGCTCTATATAGATGTGATCAAGGATGAGGGCGGTCAGCAGACCTATCTTTCCTATCGCCAGAAGTACGATCTCGGTCAGGCGCACACAAACGGTCCTGCCCCCGAGAATGGTGTGGCGCTCTCGCACATTCTGTCTCTGGCGCTGGAGGATGCCACGCCCGAGGAGCTCTATGGTTCCGCCACTACCACGACCCGCTACCAAATCGCGGTGTGGGACGCCCAGCGCAACGGGAATCCCCTCTATGAGGGTACCGTCTACCCTGTCTATGGACACCTTACATCTGAGGGTCAAGTTGAGGATGAGGGTTATGTGCTTCTCGGCATCCGCACTGCCAATAAGACTGAGCGGGACGTCTCAAAGAATCTTGGCGTAGGCAACACCATCTATAAAGAAGCCGATGGCGGCCGCAACGCCTACGGGCTCCAGCGCGTCGGCGAGAAGAAGGTCGACAATGCGTTTGATGAGAATCTCAACGCCTTTGTAGCCACCTATGAGAAGACTGCGGCCGATGCGGTCGCCGGCACCGTCACCTATAAGACAGACGAGGGCGACATCGTGCGCACCGAGTCGTTCGCCGGCATCGAGGGCGAGGGCTTGGATGTTCCCATCGACCAGTCCTTCTTCTCCAACGGCCAGTATTACCGCACGCTCTCCTCGCTGGGTTCCACCAAACGTCTTACCGTAGCCCAGCCCAACGTCACCGTGCGCGTGGTGGCGGTGGAAGACATGGCTCAAGCCAACGCCTACCAGCTCACCATCAGCTATGAGGCCGAGAATAGCAATGGCCCCAACCAGGTGCTCTGGACTGACTCCGTCGACATTCATGGCGCTGGCTACCAGTATTCGCTGCCGCTTTCCTTCTCCAGCGCAGCCAGCCGCTCCGAGGGCGTCGCCTTCTACAGCTTCACCGGCGTTGAGGGCAACAGCACGGCTCGCGTTGATCACGAGTGGGGCAACCCCCTGGTGCTCACCGGCGACCTCTCCGAGGCCCTCTTTGACCAGGACGCCAACGGTCATCGCGTGCTTCACGCCCTCTATAGCTCCTCCGAAGACACCAAAGAGGCCACCTTCACCGTGGTGGAGATCGACGGCACCAACGCCACCTAGATCGGCCGCAAGTCCGGCAAGGTCACCCCTGATCAGGACTTCACCTACGAGCCGGCTTCCTTCGAGCACAACGGCGCCACCTATGTGCCCGCCGCCTCCAACACTCAGGCTATCTCTTATAAATGGGACGACCTCACCGCCGGCAAAGACCTCATGGTCTACGTCTACTACGTGCCTGAGGACTACGTGCCTGGCGCGGGTTACGACATCCAGGTGCGCTATCAAGACATTGCCACCGGTGCCATCCTCAAGACCGACACCTACCCGGTGAATCCCGAGATGACCGACTTCCTCACAGTAGTGGGAGATGAGAACTTCTCGGCAGAGGACGGCGAGCGCTATGTGCGCCTGCCTGGCCAGGAGTCCGGCATTCGCCATGCCTTCTATTCGCCCACCCGCGTCTACACGGTCTACTACCGCAACGTGAACGACCAGCTCAACGCCAACGTGGTCATTCAGCGCACCCAGATCATCGATACTCCTCGCGCGGCGGCTGCCGGCACCGCAGGCGGCGGCATCACCGCGGCCCCTATCGCCGCTGCCGCTACCGGTGCAGCTTTGCCTGCCACTGACGCCGGCGTAGCTCCCGGCGACGCCACCACCATCATCAACGACGACGGCAACCCTCTGGCTTCCCCCGAGGGCCAGTCCACCGCCGAGCAGCGCATTGACGACGACGCGAACCCCCTGGCCGCCGGCTTCCAAAACCCGGCCGTCATGGCGGGCTCCATCGCAGGTCTCGCTGCACTTTTGGCCCTGCTGTTCTTCTTCATCTTCAAGCGCAAGAAGAACGCCGATGCCTCCGGCACCAAGAACGCTTAGGGGATGGAGACTATGAACAACACTTCTAAGAACATGCTGCTCAAAAGGATTCTCGCCTTCGCGCTCTCCTTTGTGATGGTAGTCACCTCCACGCCGGTGGCGCCCCTGGCTTATGCCGAGCAGGACCTCAACATCGACACCGCTCCTGTGGTGATCTCCGACGAGGACCTGGTGCAGGTCGATGCCGAGAACCCCACCTCAGATCCTGCAGCTGACGACGCTGCTGACAGCGATGCCCCTGCTGCCGAGCAGGA
>Trix_p1__coassemble_4169_pt1 | contig 4135 bp, 4 predicted proteins | sample Trix_p1__metabat2_high_PE_012 | metagenome-assembled genome bin Trix_p1 | reverse complement strand
CGTTCAATGTCAGGTCCACATGGGAGAGACAGACGTGGCTTGGGTCCATCCCTTCAGCCTCGATAAGAGCCAGTTGTTCTAAGGCCATGGTGCCTTTGTCACAATGAGTGACCATGGGCATCTGATGCTCAACAGCCACAGCGGTGCAGACCCTGATGGCACGGTGCTCGCGCTCTGTAACGGCATTTAAGCTTGTGCCTACCTTGACGGCACCTGGCTTGACGTGATGAGTTCCAATGCCCCTCTCGATCTCATCAGCTATCACCTCTGCCACCTCGGCATCAGAAAGAGCGTCAAACCACTTAGGCAGGTGCTCCTCCTTGTGGAATCCAGTCACGCACACAATATGGCATCCTGTGCGTTGAGCCATAACCCGCAAAGCTTCGGTATTTCGGCCAAAGTTGAGCGGAGAGAGCTCGACGATGGTCGATCCACCTGCAGCCATGAAGGTTTCGATTTCCTCGATGCCTCGATCCACATCATCTAAGGTGTAAGGATAGAATGCAGGCAGTTCGTTAGGTTTCACATAAAGATGCTCATGGATATAGGTAGTGCCTAGTTGGGCAGCATCCACGGGACCCAGTACCGTATTAACCATGATTCCTACCACTCGGCAATGGTGCCGTCATAGTTCTTCCAAGCAGGGTTACGCCACACAAGCCCCTCAGCAGAGATTTGGCGGATCTTCTCCTCATCCATGAGGAGACCCAAGCCAGGCTTGTTGGGAATTTGCACATAGCCATCCTCGAACTCGAAGATATCCTTGTTCTCAATGAAGTCGAGAATGTCGAAGCCCTGGTTGTAATGGATGCCAAAGCTCTGCTCCTGGATGAACACGTTGGGAGTACAGGCATCCACCTGAAGCGTGGCAGCCAGCGCGATAGGTCCATAGGGAGCATGGGGCGCTGCGGCCATATCATAGGCTTCGGCCATGGCGCAGATCTTGCGCGTCTCGAGGATGCCGCCGCACATAGCCACGTCGGGCTGAATGATGTCGATGGCCCCTTGTTGGAATAAGGTCTTGTACTCCCATCGGGTATAAAGTCGCTCACCGGTGGCCAGAGGAACGGCCACCTCGCTGGCGATCTTGTCAAAGACCTCCCAGTTCTCAGGGAGCACCACTTCCTCTAAGAACATGGGGTGATAGGGTTCAAGAGCTTTAGCAAGCACCTTGGCCATAGGCTTGTGCACACGACCGTGAAAGTCGATGCCTACTTCGATATCGTCGCCGCAGACCTCGCGGATAGAGGCGATGCGATCCACTACCGCCTTCACCTTGTCGTAGGTGTCAACGTAGTGAAGTTCCTCAGTGGCGTTCATCTTCACTGCACGAAAGCCGCGATCAAGGCGACTCTTAGCTTGTTCGGCAACGTCTGAGGGGCGATCTCCGCCAATCCAAGAATACACACGGATACGATCGCGAGCAGCGCCCCCAAGAAGCTCATACACGGGCACGCCAAAGGCTTTACCTTTGATATCCCAGAGCGCCATCTCAATGCCCGAGACAATAGTGCCGTTAATGGGGCCGCCACGAAAGAAGGAACGGTGCAGCTCCTGCCAGAGACGCTCGATCTCAAAGGGATTGCGGCCAACAATGCGCTCGGCCAGCTCCTTGGCTCCCTCCACCACAGTACGGGTCTTGGTGCCAGAGATAAGCTCACCCCAACCAGAAATGCCCTCATCGGTGTTTACCTTGATAAAGATCCAACGGGGCTTAACCTCAAAGAGCTCCACATCGGTAATTTTCATATTTATCCCTAGCTTCCAGAAGAGCCCAGGGGATCTTCTCCCCTGGGCCAGATGAACAAACCGATTAAGCGAACAGACCGCCCACAAGAGAGAGCAGGTAACCGATGAGGTGCGTACCGGCATCCTCGGTGCTAATGAGCTCCATGCCTTCGGGAAGGACAAATCCACCGGTAAGCGCAAGTTCGGTGTGAACGGGAGCCATGGCAGTGCCGATAAGCAGCACGGCTGCGGTAATAAGGGTTGCCGACAGGATGCCACGAACAATGTTGCCCTTTCCAAAGGCGCAGGGCCACGCGGCCAGCCACATGGCCTGATATGCGATGTCGGCCACAGGAAGGAGCTTGTTGCCAGGCAAGAAAGCCGCAAGCACTAGAGTAATGGGCACCATGATGATGCCTACAGTGATGACGGAATCATCAGCCACGGTCAGAGCGGCATCGACGCCCATGGTGAAGTTGGCATCGGGGAACTTCTTGGACAGGGTGTTTTTGACGGCGTCAGCAAAGGGGAGCAGGCCCTGCATGAGGATCTGCATCATCTTGGGAGTCAGGACCATGGTGGCCGAGGTGCTCATGGCGACGATCATGATCTGATCCACCGGATCGCCGGCAAGAATGCTGATAAGAGCACCAAATATCAGGCCCATGAACATAGGCTCGCCAACAAAACCAAAACGCTCTTGAATGCCTGCAGGAGAAGCATTGACGTTCTTGAGGCCGGGGATAACACCCCAAAGCTTATCGAGGAAGAAAGCGATGGGGGCCCAGCAAACCGAGTTGGACGTGGGGAAGTTGACGCCTTCAAGCTCGAAGTAATCCTCCACCACAGGAGTGGTCCAGTCGGCAAGCTTGAACGAGATGATTGCATCGATAGCTGCGGCTACAAGAGCAATCCAGGGGTTTCCACCAGTGGCATACCATACGAGGGCGCCGGTGAAGATGTAGTGGTTATACGACCAGAAGTCCACCATCACCGTGCGAGTCTGCTTGATGAGAAGCATCACTACGTTCACGCCGAGGATAACGAAAACCACAGGAGCTGCCAGGGGGAACGACCAGGTAGCAGCAGCGCGGGCCGGCCAGCCCACATCCATAATGGACGTCTGTATGCCCCAGTTAGCAACCATAGCCTGGACACTGCCGGCCACCTGACCTACGAACCAATTGATGACGATATTGACGCCCGCAAAACCAACGCCCACAAGAAGGGCGGACTTCAAAAGAGTGTTCATTTTCACGCGGAAGATAAGGCCCAAAATAAAGATGATGATAGGCATCATGCACATAGGGCCCAACGACGCGAATGTCTGCAAGGCGGTGATCACGATCTCCATGAAACAAGCCTCCTAATGCTTGTGCGCTCTTATCTCTCAGCGCTACTTCTTAAGCTCTTCTGCGATCTTGTCGAGCACAGCCTGCTCGCCTACACCGGTAATAAAGGCAGTCCCCTTTACGATGGGCACATCGGTCTCAATGCCCTTGAGCTTGCCTGTGGGAACAATCAGATCCACGCGGTTGGTAGCGAGATTGCCAAGCACCTCGGAGAACTTGCACTGAATGAAATTGGGTTCAGGGGCGCCGATGGCTTTCGCAACTTCCTTGATCTTCTCCACAGCAACCGTGGAGGTGATCATTGACGATGCGCAGCATACGATGACGGTCTTCCTCTCCATAACGCCTTTCCTCTCTAGTTAAATATTCTTACTACTTCATCTGCATTCGAAGCGTTTAGGACCTTCTTGAGCGCGCTTTGGTCTTGGATGATTCCCATGATTTTTTGAAGTGCTTCTATTTGCTTCTCGGGCTTATCAAAAAGGCTGAGCACTACCACTGACACCTCTACTTGCTCGTCAGGGTCTTCCATGTTCTTCCATGCCACTGGATTCGCCAACGCAGCAACGACGAGCTTAGTAGTGCGGGCATATTGAGGGTCGGTATGAGGGATGGCCGCACAAACCTCGCCTAGGACAAGACCGGTAGGATAGTTCTCCTCGCGCTCCAGCAAGCTCTCCTCATAGCCAGGAACAATGACTTTTTGAGCAGCCAAGTGCTCACAGAGCAGATGAACGACCTCCTCTTGGCTTGCTGCCTTAAGCCCGAGCAATACGTCTTCAGGAGAAACACTGAACATAGCCACTGCTACCACCTCACGTTTTTCTCGAGCTTTGCTAGGGAGCGGGCAATGCCCTCGCCATTGAGCGTGGCCACATCTTCTGGGTTAAAACAGCCCGAACCAATACCTGCATAGGAAGCGCCCGCATCAAAGTAGTCTTGGACGTTCTGAGCATTGATGCCGCCTACCACCATGAGAGGCAAAGGGCCAAGAGGAGCGGCCAGATCCTTGAGATACGCAGGCCCCAGACGACTGGCAGGGAAGACCTTTACGA
>Trix_p1__coassemble_4127_pt1 | contig 4186 bp, 3 predicted proteins | sample Trix_p1__metabat2_high_PE_012 | metagenome-assembled genome bin Trix_p1 | reverse complement strand
CTCCAGGGTGCGCGAAGAGTTGCCAGAGCCTCCGGCCGAGTAGGTCACAGAGATAAACGCCGGGTCCAGCGGCGCCAGCTGCGAGGCTACCTGTTGGGCTTCTTCCTGGGACAAGTCACCTTTAGGAGGAAAAATCTCAAAGGAGACGGGCAGCTTTTGGGTGGCGAAGATCTGGGAGACGGTTTTTGTGGCCATGGGTCCTCCAGGGCGTCCGGCGTTTTGAACCCATGCTAGCCCCAAGGCGCCTTGAGGTCCCTTTAGCGCACTAGAACGAAATAAAGAATTACTAGAATGCCCAGGACGATGCGGTACCAGCCAAAGACCTTGAAGTCGTGGCGGCGCACGAAGTCCATGAGGAAGCGGATGGCCGCAACGGAGACCAGGAAGGCCACGATGCAGCCCACAGCGAGGATGGAGCCCTCGACAGCGGTAAGGGCGTTGCCTGCGATAAAGAACTTCACCAAACGCAGGGCCGAGGCGCCAAACATCACGGGAATGGCCAGGTAGAAGGTGAACTCGGCGGCTACGGTGCGGGTGCAGCCCAAAAGCAGGCCGCCAATGATGGTGGAGCCGGAGCGCGAGGTGCCCGGCACCAGCGACAGGATCTGGAAGCAGCCGATGCCCACGGCGCGGCCCAAGGTGAGCTGGGAGATGTCTTGGACGGGCTGGTCGACGTCTGCCAGCTCGGCTTTGGTGGTGCGGGGCAGGACAGCCTCCTCCACCTGCTTGAAGTGTTTGGGCTGAGGGGCCGCTGCCAGCTCTGCCTCACGGGCCATGGCACGGCTCTCGCGCACCTGCTCGATGACGATGAAGATGACGCCGTAGACAATGAGGGCGGCCGCGATGACGAAGGGGCTGGAGAGGTGCTCCTCCATCCAGTCGTCCAGAGGGATGCCCACCGCGGCGGCCGGGATGCAGGCCAGCACGATCTTGCCCCAGAGCGACCAGGTGCCGCGGCGCTCCTCAGGGGTCTTGGAGGGGGCAAAGGGGTTGAGCGGGCGGAAGAACAGCACGCACACCGCCAGGATGGCTCCCAGCTGGATCACCACTAGGAACATATTCCAGAAGTCTTCTGACACGTCCAGCGACACGAATTGGTCCAGCAGCAGCATGTGACCGGTTGACGAGATGGGCAGCCACTCCGTAATGCCTTCTACCAGGCCAAACAGCGCAGCCTTGAGCAACTCCACAATCTCCACCAGGTCCTCCTTGATCTAAGATAGCCCGCGCGCAAAGCAGATATCGCTTGCAGGGTTGATGCCCTGGCCCTGCGAGCCCGAGCAATTTGCCAGGTTCATACCCCGCGCACGCGGCCGTGCGTGCAGACCATGATGGCGCACTCAGAACATGCCTACTGCTATTCCACCGTTTCTCTTGATGAGATGGCGGCTCTTCTCGGCTGCGCCTACGCCCGGCGCCACTACTATAGGGTCAGGGAAATGAGCTAGTTGTGAGCCTCTACCAACCAAAGGAGACCCATGGAGAACTTTAAGGATCTGGAGTACCAAAAAGTGTTCGTGTGCCTGGACGGTACCGAGCAGCAACGCCACGTGCTCAAGCGCGCCGCCATCGTCGCCGCCAACAACCATGCCGAGCTGGTCATTGGCCACGTGGTGGACGTCACCCCCTTCGAAAGCTTCGAGCCCGCCAAGGCCGAACAGGCTCTCGAGGCCAAGGAATCGGAGTTTCGCGCCTCCATCTCCGATGCCTTGAAGCGCATTGGCGAGAGCGACCAGATCCCCTCGGTGGAGGTGGTCATCGAGCGCGGCCGCATCCGCGAGACCCTCAAGGACAAGATGCTTGACACCATCGAGCCCGACATGGTGGTCTGCGGCGCAAGAGGCCTCTCTTCCATCAAGTACGCCCTTTTGGGCTCCATCTCCACCTTCCTGCTGCGCAATTGCGACTGCGACATCCTGGTGGTCAAGTAAGGCCGCGAGCGCTCCCCTGCAGATGACCTTTCATTGGTATACAAGTGACTCTCAGCCCGGTTTCCGATTCCTGTAAACGGAGGCCGGGCTTTTTGGCAACGTGGGCCTTTATCGGTATTCTACGCTGCGTTTTTATGGACAATGGTTGCATTTAAATATGTCTATGCGCTCGTTCAAGCTCTGTGGGCTGTTCATGGACAGCCCGAATCGCGTTTATCGTGACTAACACGATGCTTGTTGGGGAATGCTGTTGGGTTTCTGACGCAACGGCAGGCTGCCCGCGATGGCGCCCTTCTTTAGCGCGACGTCAGGCGATAGGTTCGCTGGCGTGCCTTTCATTGGCACTCTTGGTGGTTTGCCAGGGGTCTTGCGCTCCGCCCTTCAAGCATGAAGACAGACGGAACGGGAGTTTGGATGAACGCACTGACCCTTCGTATGCGCGCCGCCATTGTGGTGCTGTGCGCCGCGCTTGCCCTGATGGCAATGCCGGTGCCCGCCTTGGCAGACGGTGGCGAGCAGGAAGGCGACTTGTCGGAGCTCCAGATCAAGATCGAAGAGTCTGGGAAAGCTTACGACGAGGCTTGTGCCAAGGTAGAGAGCCTTAATGAAGAGGCTGCTCAAAATCAAGCCCGCATTGACGAGGTTTCTGCACAGCTTCCGGCCCAGCGCCAAAAGGCCTCGGCCGCCATCGCCGCCAGTTACAAGATGAGCCAAAACCAGCCCGGCCTTATGGGCCTCATCCTCTCATCGGAGAACTTCGATGACTTTTTGGCCACCATCACCTATCTCAACGCCGTTCAAGGCCATAACCTTGACCAGGTGGACCGCCTGAACGACCTCCAGGACGAGCTGGAATCCAACCAGGCAGAGCTGGCCCAGCGCCAGGCGGAGGCCGAGGCCCAGAAACAGGCAGCCCAAACCGCTCTGGACGAGGCCAAGGCCGCCCGCGAAGAGGCCCAGCGCCAGGCGGAGGAGCAGGCTGCCCGCGAAGCCGCCGAGGCTGCCGCCGCCCTCCAAGCCGAAGCTGACGCCCAAGCCGCTGCACAGGCCGCGCCCGTCTCCCAAGCTGCCGTACCCCCTGCTCCTTCCTCGGTGGATTGGAGCAGCGACAAGAGCTCCTTTGTGGCCCAGTGGGCCCCCCGCATCGACGCCTATCTGGCTGGCTCCCCTCTGGCGGGCCAAGGCACCACCTTTGCCTCCGCCGCCTGGGACTACGGCGTGGATCCCCGCTGGTCCCCCGCCATCTCCAACACCGAGAGCTCCAAGGGCGCCGTGTGCTTCCGCCCCTACAATGCCTGGGGCTGGGGCAACGCCAGCTGGTCCAGCTGGGAGGAGGCCATTCCCGCCCACGTGGCCGGCTTGGCCCGCGGCTACGGCTACACCATCTCCTGGGAGGCCGCCAAGAAGTATTGCCCGCCCAACGCCGCCCACTGGTACGGCGCCACCCTGGCCGAGATGAACTCCATCTAGCCCGCGCGCCCTTTGGGCTGCACCTGCAGCCCACACCCGGCGCAGCCTGCGTCTCGCAGCCACCTGCGACTCATGCCTCCCGTACATCCCAAGCTACCTGCAGCTTTCAAGCAGCCCCTCCCCGTGCGGAGGGGCTGCTTTCTTTTGGCGCTGAAGCTACGGGGCTAGATGGGCTTGCTGGTTGGGCTGCCAGGCTAGTTATAGTTCGAAGTTTGTCGATACACATTGGTAGGGACGGCGGGGATTCTCGGCAGCTGACAGGAAAGCTCTCTAGGAAGTGGCAATCTTGGCATAAGAAGCTTTTAGGGTAGGGATTCTGATGAAATCCCTACCCTATCGCGATTCTATGCCAACTTTTCCATGTCCTAGTTGCGTCTTGTGCCAACAGGCCCGTGCTCCCGTCTCGTGCCAATAAGGGCTACTGCCCGCCGCCTGTCGCCCACTGCAAACTGCCCGCCGCCTGTCGCCCACTGCAAACTGCCCGCCGCCTGTCGCCCGCTGAGAGCCGCGCCGCACGCTGCGAGCCAGAGGGCGTCGCATGCTGCCGAGAAACCCTCCCGCCAGGGACGGGCCCTCCATTCAAATCCCAACGCCTACAAGGCTCCGCCATATCCTCCAGAATGTCCCACAAATAGAGGGACTCCCTGCTAGAATCGGTAAGGCGCGCCAGCGGGCCGGTCAGAAGCCCCTACGGCGTATACAGGCGCAGGCGTTTGGTATACACCCAAGGCGCAAGATCTTTGCAGTTGCAGAGCAGGAAGGGACATAGAGTGTCACAGGAGCCA
>Trix_p1__coassemble_3755_pt1 | contig 4774 bp, 4 predicted proteins | sample Trix_p1__metabat2_high_PE_012 | metagenome-assembled genome bin Trix_p1 | reverse complement strand
GTTTCTCTCCAGATACTCATCCCAGCCCCCAGGAGGATCGAAGCGCTGTCCTGGCTCGATGGTCTGAGGGGCGCCGGTATTGGCGTCGATGGTGACGCCAGCCGGGCTTTCGCCAGAAGCCTCGGCGACATTGCCGATGTCTGCGCCCAGGGCGTCCTCGGTGATGGTGCACTGGAAGGTGAGCGTCGCCTGAGTGCCGCCCAAAAGCGTGCCTGCGCTTACCGCCAACAGGCGAGTCTCGGGATTATAGGCGCTGTCAGGCACATCGTGAGCGGCGCCCGCAGGATCGACGAGCTTGATGGTCCCTGCCACCGGCTCCAGGCCCTCAGGCAGCGGGTCGCGGATGACCGCGTTGTACCAGGCGGTATGGGGCTTGCTGTTGGAGAGCACCACGGTATAGGCCACGGTGTCGCCGATATAGGTGGCGCCGTCGTCGCGCGAAAGGTTCTGGGCCTCCTTGGAGATCTTGATGTCGCTCTTGGACTCGTCTTTGTCCACCTGGGGGCTTGCCGGAAGCACCGGCATGGCGTCGGGATCGGAGGTGGGGCCGGACTGCTTTTTGTCCTCGTCCATCTCATCCCAGGTGGTCCCATGGTCCTCAGGATCATAGGGCTGGCCAGGCGTAGGTTTCTCGTAAGGCTTCTTATCGCCGCCGGGGTTGTCGCCGGGGTTGCTGGGATCGTCACCGCCACCGGGGTTGTCATCTCCGCCGCCAGGGTTATCGCCACCGCCACCGGGGCTGTCAGGGTCTTCGCCGCCGGGGTTGTCGCCCGGATTCTCAGAACCGGGATCGTCATCGTCGTCGCGATGCTGGTTGCGCCATTCCTCCGTGGGCGTGTCGCCATAGGTGGAAGCGTCGATGGGCAGGTCCTGGGGGCGGTCAGGATATTGGGGATCCTGGTCGCGGCGGGTCTCTTTGGTGCTCAGGACCTCGGCGTCAAAGGTGAGCTGAGCGGCCTCTCCACCATACTATCTTCCTGGTTTGAGGGTTCGGGTTTCTCGGCAGCCAAGTCTTCTGGCTCTTCTGCCCCCTCTGGCAGAGGCGCTTCCTGAGTCAGAGGCGCAGCTCCCGAAGCCTCGGTAAGCGTGCGCGCCCAGGCCACCGAAGTGACGCCTGGCCCAGATCCCAGCGCCAGAATGAGAGTCAAGAGCCCGGTGATCATTCGTTGTGCGAGTGGGTTCTTCATTAGTCCCCCCTTTAACACCCTTGCATATTCTCTCTTTTGGTACACAGGTTGCCCATGTTCCTAAATTTATGCTGTAAGGATGTTAAAGTTGGTCCCTTCATTATGCAACTGTCATTTTACGAGGTTACTCGAACGTTATTTTGGTAACCAGGGTCCTATTTGCTCTTATTCTTGAAGTATCCGTGCTTAGTATTCGATCTTTATCTATATATTTTATTGCATCTCTCCAGGCTTTTTTACATTTATGTATTTCGATTAACGGCAAGAGAGGCTATGCCCGAGCGCCGACGTCACCGGCGGAAATGGGGGTCTTAGGCAAAAAGACGCGGAACACCGTGGTGCCTCCACCGCTTTCCACCGAGACCAGGCCTTCGTGGGCTTGCACGATCTCCTGGACGATGGAAAGGCCCAGGCCCGTGCCACCCTCTTGGCCTCGCGACTCGTCACCGCGCACAAAGCGTTCGAAGACGTGGGGAATGAGCTCGGGCGGGATGTCCGGGCCGTGGTCTGCCACCGCAAGCTCCACCGCTTCGGGGCCCCGGGAAGCGGCGCCCTCCGAGTCATGGCCATTCATGGGCGCCGCAGCCAACATGGCAGCGGCCTCAGCCTCGGCAGGCGGTGTCGGGGCGCCAGGGGCCGGAGTCATCACCGCAGGCACATTGGGTCCTTGAGGCATAGAAGTGCAGGTCACCGCCACCGATATTTCTGTGTGAGGCGTGGCATGCGCCACCGCGTTGCGCAGCAGGTTCCCTAACATGCGGGCGATGCGCTCAGGGTCTACCGAGCAGATCGCGCCCTCCCGAGCCGTCACTTTGATAGTGAGTTGGTGGTCGCAAGCATCGGGGTAGGCTTCGTCGGCAACCTGCTCGGCCAACATGGCCAGATCCACCTCTTGGCGCTCCAAGGGGATGGTCTGCAAGTTGAACCTGGTGATCTCGAAAAGCTCCTCTACCAGGCCCTCCAGGCGCACCGCGCGATCGCGGGCGATGGCGATGTAGCGCTCTTTGGCGTCATTCGGCAGCTCTGGAGCTTCGCAGAGCAGGTCGAGATAGCCTATCACCGAAGTCATAGGCGTCCGCAGGTCGTGGGCCAAGTAGGTAACCAGCTCATCCTTGCGATGCTCGGCGGCGTGAGCCGCCTTATCGGCAGCAATACGCTGGCAGCGCACTTGGTTGAGCTCTTGCTCGGTGACGGAGAGCTCGTCTGAGAGACGCACGGGATCTTCGGGGTTTGCCACCAGCTGCGCCACTGCGCCCGTAAGCTGAGCATAATACCCAATGGATCGGCGAAGCACCAACCCCGCTATCACCAAGAGGCCCAGCAGATAGGCACCCAGCGCCAGCGGCCCTTTGAGGGCGCGCAACTGCTCGTAGATGGTAATGTCACGCACATAGTAGGTAGGCTCGCCCGCCGCGTCGTAGATCATTTGGACCTGATACTCGCGCTCGCCGTTAAAGAGGCCGTGCTCCACCAGCGCGTTATAGTCTGCAGTGGGGTACTGCTGCCAAGGGGACTGAGTGCGGGCCACCGCCTCGCCCACCGTATGCCAAAAGTCCTGGGTGGTGAGGGCAAAGAGCGCACAGAAGAGCGACCAGACGACCACCATCAGGGCCAGCCTGAGCCAAAGCGAGCGAGATAGCTGGCGCGTTTGCGGATTGTTGTGGATGTTCACAGGGGCTCCCTTGGTTACGCGGTCGATGACAGGCAAAAGCCCTCAAGACATAGTGCGCGCCCTCAACCACAGGAGCCTATCGCTATGCCTATTGGACATCCCCCAACACACGATACCCTACGCCCCAGACCGTTTGGATGTATTCCTCAGAAGCATCCACCCGCTCCAGCTTGCCGCGCAGGCGGCGGATATGCACCATAACGGTGTTTTTAGCCGACTGGTCTGCCGGCGCATCCCACACGCGCTCAAAGAGCTCCCCCACCGAGACCGGTTCGCCGCCAGCACGCAGAAGCTCTTGCAGCAGCCTGAACTCGGTGGGGGTGAGCTGCAGCTCTTTGCCCAACAGACGGGCCTTGTGACTCACCGGGTCAAGCTCCAAGGCCCCCACAGAAAGCTCGGGGCGGTCGGGGTCTTGGATGCGAGCCGCACGCAAGCGGGCATGGATCCTGGCCATAAGCTCTCGAGGACGGAAGGGCTTGGTCACATAGTCGTCGGCCCCAAGGGTGAGGCCTACGACCTTGTCGGACTCGCCGTCTTTGGCCGACAAGAACACAATGGGCACGCCGGGCGAAAGGTGCCTGATTTGCTCGCAGGCCTCAAATCCGTCCATGACGGGCATCATAAGATCAAGGATCACCAGGTCAGGACCACAGTCTGCAAAAAGACGCAGGGCCTCTTGCCCATCGCGGGCACCAATGGCATCCATGCCGTCAGCGCGCACGAGGGTGCACACCAGCTCGACGATGGCCGCATCATCGTCGGCTACTAACACCAGAGGACGCTCCAGAGACATTGGCTTCCCCTTTCTGTCGTGCTTCAGCTTTACATAGCAATGTAAGTGTAGAAGCACGCAACAGCCAAAGGCCCCTCATTACGCGCGTCTTACGAAACCGAAAGATGCGGGTAAACCCCTTCACATAGCTTCAAATGAGAAATGTTTACAACATTGTGAACCATAGGTGTGCCTAAGGGGCGCCAGCTCATCGCATCTACCGTTGCCGATAATTGCACCCTTGGCAGTCCCGGCACACCTCTTACCCCACGCTTTTTAAGGCTAGAGACCCCAGTTGGGGTCGGCGTCCATGGTGAGCGGGGCGAACTTCTTCGCTCGGTACTCCCGCAGGGCCACCAGGGCGATCATGGCCGCGTTGTCGGTGCAGGCAGAAAGCGGCGGCAGCGTGACACGCACCCCTCGCTGGCCCAGCGCCCGAGTATAGGCTTCGCGCAATGCCGGATTGGCAGCCACTCCGCCACCCACGCAAAAGTCGTCCACATCGCACTCTTCTGCGGCGGCGAGCGCCTTGGCCACCTGCACGTCGATGACCGCCGCCTGGAAGCTGGCCGCCAGATCGGGCAGGTTGATGGGTCTGCCAGCGGCGTTTTCGCCCTCGATGTAGGTGATCACCGCCGTCTTCAATCCCGAAAGCGAGAAGCGATAGTCGTGGCTGTGGAGCATGGCCCGGGGAAAGGCGATGGCCTTGGGGTTTCCCTGCGCAGCCAAGCGACTGATGACCGGGCCACCGGGATAGCCCAGGCCTAGCGCCTTGGCCACCTTGTCAAAGGCCTCGCCCACCGCGTCATCGATGGTCTCGCCCAACACCTGGTAGTCGCCCCAATCACGCACATGCACCAACATGGTATGGCCGCCAGAGACCAGACTGGCCACAAAGGGCGGCTTAAGATCCGGCGTCTCAAAGAGGTTGGCGTAAAGATGGCCTTCCAGATGATTCACCCCAATGAGAGGCAGGCCGGCTCCTGCACAGAGCCCCTTAGCAAAGGCCACGCCCACCACCAAGGCGCCTACCAGCCCGGGGCCTTGCGTGACGCCTACCGCCGCCAGATCTGAAGCCAGAAGGCTGCCGCAGCCCAACGCCGTGCCCGCCTGTTCCAGTGCCTCCTGGTAGACGCCCACGAT
>Trix_p1__coassemble_3700_pt1 | contig 4893 bp, 2 predicted proteins | sample Trix_p1__metabat2_high_PE_012 | metagenome-assembled genome bin Trix_p1 | reverse complement strand
TCTCCATTGGCGCGACCTGCCCTGGCGCCACACCCAAGACCCCTATGCCATCTGGATCAGCGAGGTCATGCTCCAGCAAACCCAGGTAAGCCGCGTCGACGGCCGCTGGCAGCGCTGGCTCGCAGCATTTCCCACCATCGAAGCGTTGGCAGCTGCCCAGCCCGCCGATGTCCTCCAGGAATGGCAAGGCTTAGGTTACAACCGCCGCGCGCTTTCACTGCACAAAGCCGCCCAGCAACTGGCGGAAGAGTCTCTCAGCACGATGCCCTGCGACTATCAGGCGCTGGTGTCGCTTCCTGGCGTTGGCCCGGCGACGGCTTCGGGCATTCGCGCCTTTGCCTTCGACCTGCCTGGTGTGTACCTGGAAACCAATGTGCGTACCGTCTTTCTGCACGAGCTCTTTCCGGATGCCCAGAAAGTTCCCGATTCTGTGCTGGCGCCTCTGGTGGAAGCCGCTTGTCCGCCGGATAATGCGCGGCAGTGGTATTACGCGCTGCTGGACTACGGCGCCTATCTCAAGCGCACGCTGCCTAATCCTTCTAGGAGGTCTGCGGGACACAGGAAGCAGTCGGCTTTTGAGGGCTCACGCCGACAAAAGCGCGCCATCCTGGTAAGGCTGCTTTTGGAAGCTCGCGACTTGGCGGCTTCGGGGGGCGCAGGTGGCTTGACGCTGGAAGAAGCTGCAGCTCAGCTGGGGCAAAAAGAGCTGGAAGCCGGTAGGCCGGAACCTCGTGTAGGATTGGTGGCCGAGCTTTTGGAAGAGTTGGAACGTGAGGGCTTTTGCCATTCCTGTGGCGGACGCTGGAATGCCTGAAGCCAAGGAGAAGCTAGACTGTAAACTATGCTCTAGACATCCGTCGTTCGCGCCCCAGGGCGCAAGGAAGGAAGTACTATGCCCAACGTAGATTTCAACGATTCTAAGACCAAGAAGAATCTTGAGACTGCTTACGCCGGCGAGTCCCAGGCTTCTATGAAGTATGGCTACTACGCCAAGCAGGCCAAGAAGGACGGCTACGTCCAGATTGGCGACATCTTCTCTGAGACCGCTGGCAACGAGGCTGCTCACGCCAAGATCTGGTTCAAGTACCTGCATGGCGGCACCATCCCTGACACCCTCACCAACCTCAAGGACGCCGCCTTTGGCGAGAACTACGAGTGGACTCAGATGTACGCCGAGTTCGCCGAGCAGGCCAAGGAGGAGGGCTTCGACGAGATTGCCGCTAAGTTCCAGCTGGTAGGCGCCATCGAGAAGACCCACGAGGCCCGTTACAACAAGCTCGTGGACCGCATCGACTCCGGTGAGGTCTTCAAGCGCGGCGACGCCACCGTGTGGCAGTGCACCGTCTGCGGCCACCTGCATGTGGGCCCCGAGGCCCCCAAGGTGTGCCCCGTCTGCGGCCATCCCCAGGCTTACTTTGAGCAGCAGGCCGTCAACTACTAATATGTAGTGGTTTTGCAACCTAGGCGATCTGGCTGCATAGGCTTGATTGTCTCACAGGCCCTCCATGTCGCAGGACATGGAGGGCCTTTTGCGTAGAGCCGCAGGTCTATGGTGTGTCTGTTCTAGGCTTACAGGACAAAAAGCATGCTGTGAATTGGGACGTTGGCGCAGGTCAACGTCCCTTTTTTGGTGTTTAAATCTGGAAGGCTCATTCAAACACAGGGGCCCGAACAGAGGTTGCGCTGTCAAATGCAGTGTTGCCCCAGCTAAAGACAGCAAAAACCGAGTCGTTACATCCAGGATTTGCAGCACTCGATGAAAAAGGCGATCTGCAGAGCCTGCGGGGCCAAGATGTAGGAGGGCGACAGCGCATGCGCCTACTAAGTACATTTCCTCCGTACATCTCCTCCGGCACGCGCCTACTAAGTATAATTGAATATGAAACCAACTCTGTGAGCTTGGGTGATGTGATGCTTAAATAAAAAGTGGCGCTGATTTTGGGCGAAATCGGTCTACTAAGTACTTAGTAGGCGTGAGGTGGTGCCCAGCCCAAGCCTCATCTGTCCTGCGCCCTCATCTCGCAGGCAGGCCTGCTTTTGGCCTTCCATCATTTACCCGGGAGTTTGCGGTTTGAAAGCAGTCCTGCTTTCAAACCGCCCACCTTCTAGCCGCAAAGAGTGCCTGCAAAAAGAGTACTTATAAATAATGAATGTATATTTGGTCAACAGATTATGGCCTCCATATTAAGGGGTGTTAGCGCAGGTCTGACGCAGGCCAACACCCCTTATCGCAGCACGCTATCTGTCCTATAAGCCCTGTTCTATGAGTTGTGAGCACCTATTTGAAGAGCTGTGGGCGCGTGAGCATTTGAACGCCGGGGCACAATGAGCCTGTTCTGCCCCGAACACGGCCTAGAGCCCAGCGTGAAACCCTTTTGATGTCAATGAAAATCTCATATAAACGCTGCAGGCATCTTATATCGAAAGTCAGTAATACATCACTGCCCTTGTGACTGTAGGATTTTTGCGTGCACGCCCATGAATTATCTCCCAGTGGCTATTCCTGCGCACCCAATGGAAATTCTTTACAACCGGTAGGAAAAACGTCCAAATATTATGGTGGGAGCAGCGGATTTGCCGTTGGCAGGATTGATAAATCATAATGGACTAAACCTGCGATAACGTGGGTTTAGGGATAGGGCAAGAAGAAAAATTGCATTGGGCGAACAAGTTTTGTGTTGCGCAGAGGCCCCGTGGTGGGTATTGTGAGTTCGTTCAAAAGCACAAAACACTCTGAAGGTCCATCCGCAACGTCACTTGCGCGAGCGTCAAGGTTTCTGCCATGGCGGGCTGGCGTACGAGACGAAGGCTCTTATCGGCAAGGGTAATCAGCGACGGCATCGCTGCATGGCGATGCCCCTGGTGCCCGGCAAGGAGGAAAGCGCCATGAGCGTGAGCCAGAATTCCATTACCAACGACGACCTGTATCTGTTGGCCAAGGGCGACTGGAACCGTAGCTGGGAGAAGATGGGTGCTCATAAAGAGACCCGTGACGGCCAGGAAGGCTACGCCTTTGCGGTGTGGGCGCCTGAGGTGAAGTCTGTTTCTGTCATTGGCGAGTTCAATGAGTGGAACATCTCGGCCAACCCGCTGGAGGAGACCGCTACCGGCGGCGTGTGGTGCGGCTTTGTGCCGGGCGCCCAGGAAGGTCAGCTTTACAAGTACTACGTGCTCTGCCAGGACGGCACCGAGCTCTACAAGGCAGACCCCTACGCCTTCTGGAGCGAGTGCCCTCCGGGAACCGCTTCCCGTCTGGCAGACCTCTCCCGCCACGTGTGGAAGGACGGCCTGTGGATGGGCCGTCGCGCCCGCACCGACCACTTCAAGCGCCCCCTTAACATCTATGAGGTGCATCTGGGCTCTTGGAAGCGCCACGACGACGGCCTGGACGGCCTGGGCACGGGCGAGGGCGGCGGCTCCTACCTCACCTATGACGAGCTCTCCGAGCAGCTGGTGGACTACGTGCGCGACATGGGTTACACCCACATCGAGCTCATGCCCGTCATGGAGCACCCCTTCGACGGCTCCTGGGGCTATCAGACCACCGGTTACTATGCGCCCACCTCGCGCTATGGCGACCCTTCGGCCTTCATGAACTTCGTGGACAAGTGCCACCAGGCAAACATCGGCGTCATCCTAGACTGGGTGCCCGGCGGCTTCTGCCGCGACATCCAGGGCCTGGTGCACTTCAACGGCCACAACCTCTACGAGAAGGAAGAGCACCCCAACTGGGGCACCTACAAGTTCGATTACTCTCGCGGCGAGGTGCGCACCTTCCTCACCTCCAACGCCCTCTTCTGGCTCGAGGCCTACCACGCAGACGGCATCCGCGTCGACGGCGTGACCTCCATGCTCTACCTGAACTTTGGCGTGGACGACCCCAGCCAAAAGAAGTTCAACGACAAGGGCACCGAGGAAGACTTCGAGGCCATCGACTTCATCCGCCACATCAACGAGACCGTGGGCAAGTACCACCCCGACGCCATGATGATGGCCGAGGAGTCCACCGCCTGGCCCCTGGTAACCCGTCCCGCCGAGGTAGGCGGCCTGGGCTTCCACTACAAGTGGGATATGGGCTGGATGAACGACACCCTCAATTACTGCAAGACCGACTTCCCCTGGCGTCCGGGCAACCACAAGCTGCTCACCTTCTCCATGATGTACGCCTTCTCGGAGAACTACGTCATGCCTCTGTCCCATGACGAGGTGGTGCACGGCAAGGCCTCCCTCATCGTGCGTCAGCCGGGCGACCAGTGGCGCCAGTTCGCCGGCCTTCGCACCCTGGCCCTCTACCAGATGACCCATCCCGGCGCCAAGCTCAACTTTATGGGCAACGAGATCGGCCAGTACATCGAGTGGCGCTACTACGAGGGCATCCAGTGGTTCCTGGCAGACGAGTATGAGCCCCACCGCAAGCACCAGCACTACATTGCCGAGCTCAACCATATGTTCCGCGACAACAAGGGCCTCTGGCAGCATAACTACGACGAGAGCGGCTTCGAGTGGGTCGACGCCGACAACGCCGAGCAGTCCATCATCGTCTACACCCGCAAGGGCGACCGCCCGGTGGACGACCGCGTGGTAGTGCTCAACTGGGATCCCGCTGCCTATGAGGAGTTCCGCATCGGCGTGCCCCGCGAGGGCAACTACGAGGAGGTCTTCAACTCCGACGCCGTCGAGTTTGGCGGTTCCGGCGTGATCAACGAGGGCAAGCTGGTCTCCACCCCCGAGCCCTACGATCGCTGCGAGAACTCCATCGTCCTGCGCGTTCCTCCTCTGGGCGGCGTGGTGCTCCGTCGCACCGGCAAGTCCAGCTATGTGGCTCCCAAGCCCGCCAAGAAGGCTGCCGAGAAGCCCGCGGCTTCCAAGCCGGCAGCCAAGAAGGCTCCTGCC
>Trix_p1__coassemble_3188_pt1 | contig 6033 bp, 7 predicted proteins | sample Trix_p1__metabat2_high_PE_012 | metagenome-assembled genome bin Trix_p1 | reverse complement strand
AAGAGCGTCAAAAAGCCCTCGTGCAGCGACACTGCGCGAGGGCTTTACCAGGCAACCTATAAAGCGCTTGCGAGGCGCTGCCGCTTAATAGCCGCCGTAATACTTCTTGATCTCCCAATCGGTGACAGAAGCGTTGTAGGAATCCCACTCGCGGCTCTTCTCGGCCACCAAGAAGTCGAAGGTGCGGTCGCCCAGCATCTCGCGCATGAGCGTGGAGTGGCGGAAGCTCTCGATGGCCTCTCCCAGGTTGCGGGGCAGGCGCTCGAAGCCGGCAGCTGCCAGCTCTGTGGGCGAGGAGCCCAGGTCTGCCGTGTACTCAGGCGGAAGCTCCAGCCCTTCCTCGATACCCTTGAGGCCTGCCAGCACGCTGGCGGCGATGGCATGGTAAGGGTTGGCCGAAGGATCGGGCACGCGCAGCTCCAGGCGGGTGGACTGATGCTTGCCCGGCTTGTGCATGGGCACGCGCACCAAGGCGTTGCGATTGCGACGGCCCCAGGTGGCAAAGGTGGGCGCTTCTCCGCCAGGCACCAGGCGCTTGTAGGAGTTCACCGTGGGGTTGGTGAGCAGCATGTACTCAGGGGCGTACTTTATGAGGCCCGCGATGTAGCAGTGGGCGATGTCGCTCAGGTGATAGAGGGTGTCGGTGGCGCCCCAGAAGACGTTCTCGCCATCGGAGTCGAAGAGCGACTCCTGCAAGAACATGCCGGATCCGGGGCGGCCCTGCAGAGGCTTGGGCATGAAGGAGGCATAGAAGCCGTAGTTTTGAGCCACCTGCTTGATGGCGAAGCGGGCAGTCATGATGTTGTCTGCGGCGGTGACGGCCTCGGAATAGCGCAAGGACAGCCCGTTTTGGGAGGGCCCCATGGCGTGATAGGAGTACTCCACCGGGATAGAGAGGCGCTCCAGCGACAGCACCGTGTCGCGACGCAGCTCGCGGGAGGAGTTGGTGGGGGCATAGTCAAAGTAGCCGGCATTGTCCAACGGCACGGGCACCGCGCCGGTCTCCGAGTAGATAAACTCCAGCTCAGGCCCAATATTGGGAACAAAGCCGCGGTCGTTTGCCAGGCGGAAGACCCGCATGAGGCAGGCGCGCGGATCGCCCTCGAACGACTGGCGGTCCGGGGTCAGAATGTCGCAGAAGATGCGCGCCACCGCATTGGTGGAGGGGCGCCAGGGCAAGAACTGGAACGTGGAGGCATCTGGGAAAGCCAGCATGTCGGACTCAAGGATGCTGGAAAAGCCATCTACCGAAGACCCGTCGAATCCAATGCCCTCCTCGAAGGCCTCCTCCAGATCCTCTGGGGAGATAGCGAAAGCCTTGATGTTACCCAGCACGTCGGTAAACCATAGGCGCACAAAACGCACGTCGCGCTCTTCTACCGTTCGAAGTACGTAGTCGATATCCTTGCTGCTATTACTCATGTCCACCTCGTTTGTGCGAAGGGAATACGTCCATAGTTAGCTCAACCTTCGCACAGACGTGTTTCGCCGCTGTTTCATCTCTCATATATGAAGGGCAGACGGTAGCCAAAAATGCAGGAGCAAGCCAGAGCTCTCCTGTGCCGAGAAGCCCTTACCCCTCGTGCTTGGAGCAGCAGGAGGGCGCGTCGGATTTTTGTGGGACGCTCGCCACGGCCTTCGCCACCGATTCATCGATGGAATGGAGGGTTTTCTCGGCAGCGATGCAGCAGGAAGCAGCCCCGTCCCCTGAGTGCGAGAGCGTGGCGCAGCTTTTTGACGAGGGGCATCCGGAGCACTGGCCAGAAAGCGTGGCGCGCAGATGGGCGCGGATCACGCAGACGACGGCCACGACAACTAAAGAAATTATGATGGCGTCAATCATAGGGGACTCCTTGGGTAGATAGGGAGTCAATGGAGCTTAACGCGATGCGGCTTCATTGACGGGGATCGGGTAGGATGTGGGTAGCAATTAAGTTACCCATGGTTTACTTATCTCCATCCTAGAGAGACCTCTACCTCTCTGCAAGCCCCAAGAAAGGAATCTCCATGGCCCAAGAGACAATGCAGCTCGTGCTCATCAGGCACGGCGAAAGCCAGTGGAACAAGGCCAATCTGTTTACCGGCTGGTCCGATGTGGACCTAACCGAGAAGGGCCGCGACGAAGCCTACAACGGCGGCATGGCCCTGAAAGACGCCGGGTACGATTTTGACCTGTGCTACACCAGCTACCTCAAGCGCGCCATCCATACCCTCAACCTGGTGTTGGACGCCATGGATCGCGACTGGCTCCCGGTGGAAAAGACCTGGAAGCTCAACGAACGCCATTACGGCGCCCTCCAGGGCCTCAACAAAGCCGACACCGCCGCCAAATACGGCGACGAGCAGGTGAAGATCTGGCGCCGCTCCTTCGACGTGCGGCCACCTGCGCTGGAGCCCGGCGACCCCCGCGACGCCCATGCCCAGCCAGCCTATCGCCACGTGCCAAAAGACCAGATCCCCTACGCCGAGTGCCTGGAGGACACCATCGCCCGCGTGTGGCCCTGGTTCCAAGAGGTGGTCGAGCCGCAAATGCGCGCAAGCCAGCGTATCCTAATCGCCGCCCATGGCAACTCCCTGCGCTCTTTGGTAATGGAGTTTGACAAGCTCACGCCCGAAGAGATTTTGGAAGTGAACATTCCTACCGGAGTGCCCCTGGTCTACACCTTTGATAAAGACTTCAATGTGATATCCAAAGAGTACATTGGCGACCCGGCCACCATCGCCGCAAAGATCGATGCTGTGGCCAACCAAGGCAAAGCCAAGTAGCCTGGTCCCTGAAATCCTCATAGTGAACCAAAGGCCAAGGAACTCTCAGACGAGGGCTTCTCGGCCTTTTTCATTGCTGGAGGCACCTAAGCCTTGGCGCACCCTCAAGCACATCCCTGAATAGTTATTTCTACTATCGAATCATTTACTGCACTGCATAAACCCTTGGGCCATGTGTCCAAAACGCAACCCCAATGCCTTTTGCAAAGCTATGGAGGCCGTGTTGTCAGGGAAGATCTGCGCCCAAGGGATCAATCCCCTCTCTAGCTGCGCGCCGATCTTCGCCGCCTCAAGCTGGCGGGCAAAGCCCCTGCCGCGATACTGCGGGAACACCTCCAGCATGCCCATGGACCCCTCGTCATGAAGGCCGATAAACCCTACAAGCTCATCCCCCAGAAAGCCGCCGTCGACGGTGCCTGCCGCCAGCCTGCGAACGATCTCTTCCAACGTGAAAAACTCCGGATGCGAATAGTGGGAAAGCACCGTCTGGGCATAGTCTGGGGTGAGAGGCCGCACGCAGAGCGGCGACTGCACATGAGGGGCATAGGGCTCAAGATAGGCGCAGATAAGGTGCTCAATAAACGTGCAGCGGCCAGGATACGCCTGCTGCGCGGCCTGTTGCGCCTCTCTTCCTGTGATCGCCAAGAGTGCCGGCGGTGCATATTCAGCCAGCACTTGGGCTGCCAACCTGGGGTCGGCAGCCCACAAAAAGCCGTCGTCGGCGCCAATGCCTCGCACGTAGATGCAATCAGAATCCAAGTAGACAGGCTCTCCCAGCCCACGGGCCAGCACCTGCTGGAGAGGCACAAAGTCTACCTCCCCATCTTGAACGCGCCCGGTAAGCTCTACGAGGGTAGAGGCAACGCCCTGCTCTGATAGCATGGATTCTCCTGTGCGGCTTTTAAGCCCTTACCCGCATCTCTAGAGGAGGGGCGATCAGCCATAAGGCTTAGCGAAAAGCTCCTAGAGAGGCCAGGGCATAAGGATAAGGACCGAGATGACGGCAAAGGCAATGGCCATGCCCTTTTGGCCAGCCATGGCCAAAAGTACTACAAACACGGTATCGACGATAGCGTTGCCTATAAACCAGATGCCCCAATAATCTGCCAGAGGAACGATCCCCGCATAGCTCATGATGGTGAGCGCTATCTCAGCCACCAGCCACACCCAAAAGACGATGTTGATCCATTTAGAAGCCTCGTAGCGCTCCTGCCAGCTTGCCATAGCCACTCCTTCATAGCTGTTTATTGTTGGAGGGTTTGTTCCCTCTCGGACAGCTTGCATTCCACCTCTTAATACCTACTAAGTTATGGGTATTTTATCGGCAGGAGTATAAGGGCCGTAATGAGAGGTAGGAACGAGGCTGTGAACACACGAGCCTGCGAGAGCTCGCATGAGGACAATTGGAAGGATTTCTGATGGCTGGTTATAAGAATATTGAGAAGAGTACCCCGCTTAACCTGGCACTATTGGTAGATTATCAGGACGGCCAGGTAGTCTCCAAGACGCTGGTGCAAAACGATGCGGTATCTATGACACTGTTTGCCTTTGACGAGGGCGAGGAGATCGGCACCCATTCCAGCGGCGGCGATGCCTTGGTAACAGTGCTGGACGGCCTGGGCCGTTTCACCATTGATGGGATTGATTTTGATATTCCCGCAGGTGAGTCCATTATCATGCCCGCCAATGTGCCTCATGCGGTCTATGCGCCGGAGCGCTTCAAGATGTTTTTGCAGGTGGCTTTTTAAGCGCACGGTCGGGGCGGCGTGAGTGGGGAGACTGCGCGATTCGAAGGTCGCGTTGACTGACGCTTGGGCCGTCAAAGACACCGCAGCGAAAAACGGCAGCATCTTGAGGATGAGCCCTCAAGATGCTGCCGTTCCGTATGCCTTAGAGCCGCTCTTGGTCTCGCTCGACGATGCGGCAGAAATCGCTGATAGCGCCAAGGCCTTCGCGAAGAGCCTCGGGGTTGTCAGAATAGGCGTAGCCCAAACGCATGGATCGAGGCTCTTCGAAGCAGTCGCCAGGGGTGACCAGGGCGCCTGTCTCCTGCACCATGCGGGTGCAGAACTCGTAAGAGTCCACAGGGTAGTCGTAGTAGACCAGCGCGGTGGTGCCTCCCTCGGGCTCCACCACCGAGAGGTGAGGCTCGGAGGCCACCCAATCCATGAGCACTTGATGGTTGGCAGTCACAATGCGGCGGCTGCGTGCCAGAATGGCATCTTTATGGGCCAGGGCGAAGGCGCCCAGAGCGTCGTCGATCATGCCGCATGAGATCAAATCATAGTCGCGGTGGGACAGCAGCTGGCGGCGCAGCTCGGCGTCCTTGCAGACCACCCAACCCAAACGCAGGCCGGCCAGACTCCAGGCCTTGGACATGGACGAGGTGGTGATGGCCTTGTCATAGAGGTCGGACACCGACTCCTGCCACGCCCCCTGGCAGTTGAGCGGGCGATAGACCTCGTCGCACAAAAGCCACGCATCCTGAGCTCGTGCCACTTCCACAATATCCAGCAGCTCCTGGGTGGTGAGCAGCGCGCCTGTGGGATTGTTGGGGTTGTTGATGCAGATGAGCTTGGTGTTGGGGCGGCACAGCGACTGTAACTCTTCCAGGTCGACGTGGTAGCGCTTTTCTCGGTCAAGATGCAAGGCAGAGACCTCGGCTCCGCACATGGCCGGGATGGAGTAAAGCTGCTGGTAGGTGGGCATGACGGCCACCACATGATCTCCGGGGCCGCAGAGGGTCGAGAGTGCCAGCATGTTGGCGCCGGCGGCTCCATGGGTGGGCACGATGTGCTCGGGTTCTACCGTGCGGTAAAGGCTTGCGACGCCGGCGAGGAACTCCGGCGAGCCCTCGATGGCGCCGTAGGTGAGGCGACGGCCGGAGCGGCTGGCCACAAACTCCTCCAGAGACTCGTCGGCCAGTTCGAAAAGTTCTTCCAAGCTCAAGCTGTAGCAGCAGGTCTCTGCCACGTTATAGCGACATTTGGTCTCCCAGGCATTCATCCACTGCTCGACTGCGAAGTCCTTGATATGCATGGCGTTCCTCTCCCTGATTCATATTTTTACGCGCCGGTGCTGCAACGCAACGCCTGCGAGCCTCAGCCAACATGAACTGCGGCACAACGCTGCTTAGAATTCCACCCAGGTGCCCATATTGGCTTCCACCGCGCGGTCGTAGGCCACTTTGGAGGCTGCCAAATCCTGGATGGCGATGCCAGAAGTATCAAAGACAGTGATGTCCTTATCGCTCGAACGACCAGGGGC
>Trix_p1__coassemble_2993_pt1 | contig 6587 bp, 6 predicted proteins | sample Trix_p1__metabat2_high_PE_012 | metagenome-assembled genome bin Trix_p1 | reverse complement strand
GTGAACGCCGGGGTTTATCTGAATGGTGGAGCTTGTGGGAGCGGGGGTCGAGAGGGTGAGAGGAGTAGAGGTCAGAATCGAGAGCACCGTGCCGCTATAGCTATAATCTATGCCTGCGACGCCGCCGGTCACCTCGAAGGGGCCGGCTGCCTGCCGCGAACCGTCTGCGACGGAAGCCTGCTTGAGCTGGGTATCCTGGGATTCCAGCTTTTCCCTCAGCTGTCCTGCGTCCAGCTGCGACTCTTTATCGCGAGACGAATCGGCGGGTTGCTCCGGCTCGAATGCCAGATCGTCCTCCAGCTTCGTGGAACCTTCCATTTTTGCGTCAGCGTCTGTTTTCTCGGAATCCACCGATTTCACTTCTATGTTTGTAGATGCATCTTCCGATGGCCCTACAGGTTGTGTTTCCTCTAGCGCTATCTCTGAATTCTGGGGACTCTCTGGAGCCAGCACTTGGGCATATGCTTGTATATTTGAATTTGCTACCATCATAGTAAAACTTAATATTACAACTAGTATGTTCTTATACCATGAAACTTGTTGGCCCTTTTTCCTCATAGCATACGCCCCCTAAGTGCATGTTTACGCCAAAGAGCTATTGAGCGCATCTTCTATTTGAAGAGTGTGATAGCTATTTTATGTTGCTTGAATTGTAGCTGAATCTACACGTTAACTATCTACGAACACCAATTTATTAACGTCGAAAAGGGCTCTGATCCTGTAAAGAGCCCTCTGCTCTTCCTTAGGAGAGGCCCCTGCATACACGGAGACAATTCGAGCCTCCTAAGTATGCAGAGGACCTCACTTACGGCAGGAAGTCTTTCTCGGCAGGCTCTCTATCTCACATTGCTATCTCGCATTGCCGCACTTCTCGAACTAATGACCGCGCCTCTTCTTTTTGCGCAATTCAGCACGCAGCTCGAAACGGGCCTTCTTTTCTCTTAGGCATTGCTGCTTGCGTGTCCGCGACGACTCCTGCTTGAGCGTCTCTCGCTGCTCAGCCAGGGCTGTCTGCGCTTTTGTGCTCACAGGCGGTCGTTGAGCAGCCTTTGCTGCTTCGCGTTGACGGCGTTTTGGATTTGCTGCCAACGGTTTGGCAGCAAAAAGCTGTGCACCGCCAAAGGCTAGGGTTTGCCATTTTTCGATCACAAAATGCAAAACCTCTTCATTTGAAGGCTCTGCTCCAAACACAACGCGAGCAGCCCCAAGACGCCCGTCTTCAACATGCTCGATGATACCCACCCAAAATTGCCCATCATGAAATAAGGTCAGGGTGGATGACACACTGATCTGCATGGTTTGTTCCTCCTTTATGTAGACGCACCATGCAGAGAAGGGACAACCAAGGAGGCAGGTTACTGATACGGCGCTTGTGCCGCATGCCCACGACTACCCGACGGGGACTGTGTTTTCATCTCTGATACATGAAGTATAACGCAGAGAAGTGCAGGCAGCCGATCAAGACAGCTCAACAAGTGAACTGCGCGACTCTGGATCGCAGATCGCAAGCCTTCAAGCTGCGGCAATGGCGCTTAAGGGCGGTTTGCATGCTAAGGAGGCTTTTTGAGAAGGCCCGGGTGCATCGCCAGATGCACCCGGGCCTTCGATTGCCTCCGTGTATGCAAACCGCCCATTGCCCTAAAGCCCATGCCTCGGAGCTCAAGCCCTAGTCACGGGTGAGCAGTTGCGGTTCTTCTCGGCTCGCTGTGTCTCTCAATGAGTTAGCGGCTCTTGGCAGCTTTGACAAAGGCTTTGGCCTTGGCCGGATCGACATTGTTCCAGAGAAGCCCGTCGTACTTGATGCTGGTGCCCACAATGACGCCGTCAGCCCATTGGAGGAGTTCGGCGATATTGTCTTCCCTGCCGCCGCTGCCAATGATGACGGGAACCTCGGGGAATAGCTCTTTGAGCTTGCGGATATGGGATGCCTCGGGAGGAAGGCCTGCATGAGCGCCGCCAAAGAGCGCGCCTGCAATGGGCAGATTGGCCACTGCAGCATCCATCATCTCTTCGCTGGGTCTCTCATCGAGTGAGGTGCCCGCATGGGGCTCGAAGTAGGTGTATACGCGCACGTTCTCTGCATCGATTTGGCGCTGGTAGCGGAAGATCTCGCCAGGATTGAACTTTTGGGACCCAAAGAGTCCCTCAAAGGAGCCGCATACATAGGAGCGGACAAACTTTGCATCAATGGCTTTTGCCACTGCCAGCGTGGCTATGGGGTCGATAAGCACGCCGCAACCGTAGGGCACAGAAATGTCCTGCAAGACCTCGGTGGCAATACGCACATAGCTTGCGATGGTCCCGGGATCCACCGGGCTGAGATAGGGGCGGTCTCCTTCATTGGCAAATACCAGGCCATCCACGCCTGCTTCTTGCAGTGTCTGCGCATCCCTCTTAAGACGGTCAACCTGCTCTTTGAAGGTCATCTCTGGAGAATAGTAGGGGGTGCCGGGGAGCGGCTGCATGTGCAGACAGCCGATGATGGGTTTAGAGGTGCCAAAATTTTCTGCATGCTCCTCCATGAGGTTGGGCATAGGAACCCTCCTTTGGTCGATGAAACATATCTTCTTTGATGAATGAGAGATGAGAAGTTGCGCGAGCTAACTCGCAGATCCTCAAGCCAGGATGCCTGTGAGCGCGAAGATGGCAGCCAGCACGAACATCCCCAGGAGAATCACAGTGGGCTTGGTGCCCTTTTTCACAAAGTGATAGGTGATAAGGAAGGCAACCAGAGGCAACAGCTTGGGGAGGATGGTATCCAGCACTTCTTGGATGGCCAGGGTACCTGTAGCCAGTTCAAAGGAGAGCGGGCACGTGATGGGGATGACTGTAGCCACCAGGCAACCCAAGACCATGAGGCCCATGACTCCCAGGCCCTCGGTAAGCTGTTTTACGAGGCCGCCAGCGAGAAGCTTAGTGACGGCGTTCTTACCAAAGCGATAACCGGCGTTGTAGCAAAAATATCCCACACCCAGCGCATAAGCGCTGAACAGCACCACCAAAAGGATGGGACCAAGCGCACTTCCCTGAGAGGCAAGCCCAATGGCGATGGAGAGGAGCACCACTTTCACCAAACTCTGAGTTACAGAATCGCCGATGCCTGCGATGGGACCCATAAGGGCGGTCTTGAGGCTGTCTTCCATGTCGTTATCAATGGCGGCTCCGTTGGCACGCTCTTCTTCCATAGCGGCAGTGATGCCAGGAATGATGGAACCCCAGGTGTTCTCGGTATTGAAGTAAGCCAGATGGCGCTGCATTCCTGCGGCCTGTGCCTCGGGGTCATTGGGATAGAGCTCTTTGAGCACAGGAACCATGCAGTGACAAAAACCCAAACCCATCATGCGCTCGTAGTTGTAGCAGATTTGTCCCCAGCTCTGCCAGATGAACCAAGACTTGCGCAATGCGCTGCTAGAGAGGCGGCGGGGTTTCTCGGCATCTTCTGTGGCCGACTCGTCACCCAAAGAGAATGCCTCCAGCAGGTTGCCAGAACCCTGAGAGCTGTAAGCCAGATGCAAAATACCAGCCACGGCGCCAAGAATGGCAATGGGCATGGTGCCAAGCCCCAAATAGGCAGAGAGCACGAAGCCGATGATGAAGAAGGGCAGAAGCGCAGCATTGAATAGGACGCTCATAAGCATCGCAAGGCCGAGGGCAGGAATCAGGTGACCCGCAAGGGCAAGCACCGAGGTGACCTGCGAGGGGATGGCGGCCATGAGCGATTCCAACATGCCGGCGCCAAAGTAGACGCAGAGGAAGGAGGGGATGAAATAGGTGATGAACGGGAAGATCTGGGAGGCAAAAAGGTTCATAGCCACCACTCCGCGGCTGTTGCCTTGGGCAGCATAGCGATCAGCCTTTTGGACCCAGATAGAGTTGAGGGACATCTTCACGTTAAAGCTCAGCAGGCCAAGCAGGCCGAGTGGGACGGCGATGGTGAGGCCCACCGAAGGGTCGGCTCCCGCCAACATGGTCATAGCCACACCTAGATAACCGGCGAGGGCGTAGTCGCTGGGCAGCGAGCCGCCGATGGCCACCATGCCTATGTAGGCCATCATCACAGTGGAGCCTACCTCAAGGCCATAGGCCAGATCGCCAAAGAGCAGGCCGTTGACAAGGCCTGCCACCAGCGGGGCGCCAAAGTAGACGGACCAGCGGAGCCACATGGGAGCCGCTGTGGCAGCGAACCACGTGCAGAGCGCTACGACGAGCGCTTGTGCGATCAACATTGTTGTTCACGCTCCTTGAAGACGAGTGAGTATGCGATCAGAGGACTTCTGATACAGGAGTGCGCGGGTCGGTGTAGAGCATCTGCAAAAAGACATCCACCCCCATCCCCTGCAGGCTTTGAAGGGAGGCTTTGTCCTCCGGCGAGAGAAACACGTTTTTGGTGACCTGGACGCGGCCAGGAGCCGACCCGATGTTGCCGATATTGAGCTCACCCACAGGATGAGCGGTGCCTTGAAGGGCGCGTGCCAAGGCCTCAGCCTGATCGATACGCTTGAACAGGAGCATGGTGGCCCCGGTCATCTCCTCCTGTTGCATTGCAGAGGCAGCGTCGGCCACCGACAACACCCTGATATCCAATCCGGCGGGCGCGGCCAGAGCGAGCACGGAAGCCATAAAGCTGTCTTTCGCCAGGCCGTCGTCCACCACCCACACAGATTTGAGCTGTAGGTGCTTCGACCAGGAAGTCATGATCTGGCCGTGAACCAATCGCTCGTCGACTCGATTTGCAACGATGCTCATAAGACACCTCTATCCTAAAGACTGGGCAAGATCGCAGATGGATTGCGCAGCTGCTGCCAAAGCCTTCTCTTTAGTTTCAGAAAGCGATGCGGTTTCGCGGCAGGAGAGCGCTTCGATGACCATGGCGAGATTGACGCCAGAGAGCACCTGAAGCATCTTCCGATCCCGCAGCTCCCCGTAGACCGCAGCCGCAGCCAAAAACGGGCTTCCACCCAAAATGTCGGTGAGCACCAGGCACCCGCCTCGCTCGGCCGATGCTCCTACCTGTTGACGTATAGAGCCGATAAGATCCTCTTGGCTCTGCCCGGACTCAAAGCTCAATGCATGGACTCCAGGGCCTGCGGGGCCATAGACCATAGCAGCGGCTTCCAACAAGGCTTCGCCTGTGTGCCCATGGCTTACCAAAAGAAGGTCGCACATATAAAACCCCCTAAGCAGCGAGATACAAGCGTTGACGAGCCTGTCGCTCTCTAGGCCGACGGGCCCCTCGAGACTGTCCCTCCATTGCCTTAACGACTTGGTCACATCTTAGGGACCCCTGAAAGAATGGTTCAGCTCAATTTAAATAGAAGAGTCTGAATGGTCTATTTAAGACGGTGAATGGTTTATTCAGTCTCCCCTTGCGCATCTTTGTCCTTCAAAGCCGCTGGTAGGTTGTTTATCGAAAAAATGAAAGATAATCTCAGGCCAAATCTTGAACTACAGCTATGATGCGTAATGAATGCGTTATTCAAAAGGGAGGCAACATGAACACCCTGCAGCAGATGCAGATGTATAGCGACTCCTTCACCCCTACCGACAGGCGCATTTACGACGTCCTTCTTGCCGACCCCAATTTCTTCTTCCAATGCACCACCACCATGGCGGCTCAGCATGTGGGAGTTTCCCAGAGTGCCATTAGCAGGTTTTGCCAGAAAGTGGGATTTGAGAGCTTTGGCGACTTTCGCACCTCACTGCTTCTGTCCCTCTCCCAAAACACCCAGGAGACCCCTCGGGAAGCCACTGGCGATGCCGCCGATTATCTCTGCGCCCTTATTCAAGCCACCAGCAGAGAGGTAAGCCCCCGGCGGCGCACCGAGATCTGCCGACGCATTTTGGATGCCCACACGGTCTACACCACCGGCGGCGGCCTTTCCGCTCCCCCGGCCCAGACGCTTGCCCTCGAGCTCCTCAAGCACAACCTGCGCTGTTACTGCATCGACTCAGGCGACGAGATGCTCTACATGCACGCTGCCTCGGCAGACGACTTGGTGATTGTCTTTTCCTCTAAAAACGACACCCAGCGCACCCTGGTAAACGTGCTCCAGGAGACTCCGGAGAAGCGGCGTCCAAAGACCCTCATGGTGGCCCACACCGCCGCACATCCCCTGCGAAAGTACGTGGACGACCTTGTGCTGCTTCCCACCTGGCAAAGCGAGGGACTCCCCGTCTACATCGAACCCATGACATCCATGCTTGCCTTTAGCAGGCTTATCATGGCTGAGATCTCTCAAATGCTGGGGCGAAGCCCCGCAACGTTGCCTCCCCTGATAGCGGGACGCCCTATGAAAGAAGGGTAAGGCGCTCACGCTTCCGAGAAGAATCCCCACTGCCCACCTGGACTCACGCTGCCGAGAAGAACTCCCGCTGCCCACCTGGAGGACAGTGAGGCAAAACTGCCCTGCCCCAGAAAGACAGACAACCCGCCAAGAGCGCCCGCGCAGCTCTGGATCGCAAGCCTTCAAGCTGCGGCAATGGCGCTTAAGGGCGGCTTGCATGCTAAGGAGGCTTTTTGAGAAGGCCCGGATGCATCGCCAGATGCACCCGGGCCTTCGATTGCCTCCGTGTATGCAAACCGCCCA
>Trix_p1__coassemble_2838_pt1 | contig 7099 bp, 6 predicted proteins | sample Trix_p1__metabat2_high_PE_012 | metagenome-assembled genome bin Trix_p1 | reverse complement strand
TGCCCCAAACGGTCGGGAGGTATCCATGACTCTGAACGGTGCGCAACAGCAGACCCCAGGCGAGAGCGGCCAGCTCCAAGACCCTAAGGGCAGCGAGGGCAACAAGCCCCAAGACCCGAATGCCGGCAGCACTGCACCCCAGGACCCGAGCAAGGGAGAGGGCGCAGCGCCCCAAGATTCCAAGACCTGCGAGGGTGATCCCCAAGAGCCCAAGGTCGACCACAAGCTGGAAGCCGACAACCGCCGCTTGCCAAGTTATCTACTTACAATTGTTTATGTTAAAAGGTAGATCATCTGTCACGATCTGTCGCAGAAGGCCAAAATGCATAATAAAAAAGGCAAACGACACAAGGTCGTTTGCCCAGCTAGATGACTGGTGCGGGCAAGAGGGCTCGAACCTCCACGGACAAAAGTCCACAAGAACCTAAATCTTGCGCGTCTGCCAATTCCGCCATGCCCGCGTCAAGAGTTTCTATCTTAGCGCTTGAACGCCTTCAAGAAAACCCATCCCTCCCATAAGGAAGGATGGGGTTTCTCGGCAGATCGAAGGATTAGACGATGCCCTGGGCATACATGGCCTCGGCCACCTTGGCAAAGCCGGCAAGGTTGGCGCCCACTACCAGGTTGCCTTCAAAGCCTGCAGAGGCGGCAGCGCTGGAAGCAGCAGTGTAGATGTTTTCCATGATGGTCTTTAGGCGAGCGTCAACCTCGTCAAAGGTCCAAGAGAGGCGCTCGGAGTTCTGGCTCATCTCAAGGCCAGAGACGGCCACTCCACCGGCGTTGGCAGCTTTGCCGGGGCAGAAGGCCACCTTCTTATCGATGAGATACTCGGTAGCGTCGCGAGTAGTAGGCATATTGGCGCCCTCGGCTACCACCTTGCAGCCGTTCTCCACGAGCGCCTTGGCGTCGTCCAAGAAGAGCTCGTTTTGGGTGGCACAGGGCAACGCCACGTCGCAGGGCACAGACCAGACGCCGCGACCCTCATGATATTGAGCAGAAGGACGTGCTTCAGCATAGGCGGTAAGGCGAGCGCGCTTGCCCTCCTTGACCTCTTTGAGCAGGGCTACGTCGATGCCCTCGGGATCATAGATCCAACCGGTGGAATCGGAGCAGGTAACCGCCTTGGCACCTAGCTGCTGGGCTTTTTCGATGGCGTAGATAGCCACGTTACCGGCACCAGAAACCACCACGGTCTTGCCTTCTAGGGAGTCCTTGTGATCTTCCAGCAGAGTGGCCACAAAGTAGACTAAGCCGTAGCCCGTGGCCTGAGTGCGGCAAAGGGAGCCGCCAAAGGAGAGACCCTTGCCGGTGAGCACGCCGGTGAACTCGTCGCGGATACGCTTGTACTGACCAAACATATAGCCGATCTCGCGACCACCCACGCCAATATCGCCAGCGGGCACATCGGTATCCGGCCCAATGTAGCGTTGAAGCTCAGTCATGAAAGATTGGCAGAAGGCCATTACCTCGCGGTCGCTCTTGCCCTTGGGGTCAAAGTCGCTGCCACCCTTGCCGCCGCCCATAGGCAGACCGGTCAAGGAATTCTTAAAGATCTGCTCGAAGCCCAAGAATTTGAGGATACCCAGATTTACCGAGGGATGAAAACGCAAGCCTCCCTTGTAGGGACCTATGGCACTGTTGTACTCCACGCGATAGCCGCGATTTACCTGTACCTGACCCTTGTCATCCACCCAAGGCACGCGGAACATGACGATACGCTCAGGCTCTACCAAGCGCTCCAGCAAGCCAGCAGCCTCATATTCAGGATGGGCAGCCAGAGCGGGTTCTATGGAATCCAGAACCTCAGTAGCAGCCTGCACAAACTCCGGTTGGTCTGCATAGCGAGCCTTGAGCTCCTCTGCCACTCGTTGGGTATAACTCATAGCGCTCCTCTCAAAAAACCAAGCTCACCTTGGCAAAAACTCTGACAGTGTGCCTTTAGGCCAAAGCGTTTTCATAGACGCTTAAGCTCGTCGAGCACCAGTCTATAAAGCGTGCACGAAGAGCTTTTGCTTGAAAGGTGGGCGGTAACAATATGGACACCGGGGATGATACTAATCGCACTATCACTCAAAATTGGCTTGTGGCTTTTGCACACAAGGGTAGATATGTCGTCAGATTTCGCTATACTTTCTACCTACCTCGGGGCGTAGCGCAGCTTGGTAGCGCATCTGCTTTGGGAGCAGAGGGTCGCTGGTTCGAATCCAGTCGCCCCGACCAGGGTCTTGCGGGTGTAGTTCATCGGTAGAACCACAGCCTTCCAAGCTGTTGAGGCGGGTTCGACTCCCGTCACCCGCTCCATCACACGTAAAGGGCCCAGGCCGCAGTGCCTGGGCTTTTTTCGACCGATTTTTGGGTATCTTCGCACCGTCAGCATATCTTTAGAAGGAGCCGCATGGCTACAAGCAAGTTGGGGCGCACGCTGGTGATTTGCAATCCCGCCGCCCAAAGTGGCAAGGGTGCGCAAGGTGGCGCCTTTGTAAAGCGCACATTAGATGCCTATTCCAGCGCTGTATCTGGTTACAGCTATTATGAAACCACCTCGCCTGGCGACGGCCTGCGCAAAGCCAAGGCTGCCAAAAACTACGATACTGTGATCGCTGTGGGTGGCGATGGCCTCATCCACGAGATCGTCAACGGCTTGATGGCCATCTCTGCCGAGAAACGCCCTCGTCTAGGCTTGGTGCCTATGGGTTCTGGCAACGACTATGCGCGAACCTTGCATCTTGCATTGAACGACCCCATGGCAAGCCTAGGTCAGACTATCAACGGCACTCCCGTAAAGCTTGACTTGGGCCTTGTGAACGGCGTCTATTTTTGTGAGACCTGCTCTTTTGGCCTGGATGCCGCCATTGCCCTCGACACCATGAAAACCCGTGTTCCCGGAGGCCCCCACGGCACCCGCCTCTTCGCTCAAAGCGGCTACCGCATCTTCAAGAACTTCACTCACGGCTACAAATATAAGGCCACGGTGGATGGCTCGTCCTTCTCGGGTGAAGAGATCGCGTTCGCCTGTCAAGTGGGCCCCACCTATGGGGGCGGTTACCATATCTGCCCCAAGGCCTCCCCGGTAGATGGACTACTGGACCTGTGCTACAACACCAAGATTCCTTCCAAACCAGCCATTTTGGCGCTTTTCACAGGTGCGCGCATGGGTCTCCACGCCAAGAGCTCTGCTATCGCCTTCAAGCAGTTCAAGAAGCTCAAGGTCACCTTTGAAAAACAGCCGCCTTGCCAGGTAGACGGCGAGCCGCTTGAGGGCAGCACCTTTGAGATCACCTCAGTGCCTGCCGTCCTCGAAGTGCTGGTGCCAAATTCCAGCCAATGGAACCCCAACCCCACCAAGGTAGACCGTCCTTCTGTGACAGACGGTCTTCTGGGCACCAAGCTTGCCGATAAACTCCGCAACTCCAACCAGGGATAACTGCAAAGCTCATATCCTGACTTTGCTGCACCGAGCACGCCTTGACTGCCGCGCCTAAACACTTCCCTCTCATGGATATGCCACCTGAACAACTACAGGCTCAGGTGGCATTTTTTCTTAAGAGCTATGTCTGAAAGATTAGCGTCCAGTTTTATTTTTGAACATGACGCCAAAGGTAGCCAGAAAGATCTCCACGTCAACCTTTAAACTGGCATGCTCTGCATAGCCAAGCTCTGCAAGCTGACGTTGGCCATTTTGGAACGTAGCCTCATTGCGAGGTCCCACCTGCCAAGCCCCAGTTATCCCCTGAGGCACCGAAAGCAGCTTGTAGACATCGCTGCCAAAGTTGGGGAGCTCTTCTCGGGTGATAGCGCGAGGTCCAATAACACTTATCTGCCCCAGCAGCACATTCACGAATTGAGGGATCTCATCCAAGCTTGTCTTGCGGAGCACGCTCCCCAACCGGGTGATACGGGGGTCGTTGGTCACCTTATGCTCGAGACGCCATTCCTCCAGCTGCTCCCGGTTGAGATACTTCTCCACATCGTCAGCGTCTGCCACCATGGTGCGAAATTTATAAAACGGCAGCGACTTGCCCAGGCGTCCGACGCGTTCTTGGGAGTAGATGGGAAACCCCTTGGTGTCTACAGCAATTACAATTGCGAGGAGTATGCATGGAACCAGGGCTACTGCGATCACAATGAGACTGAACACAATATCAAAGGCACGCTTGAAGGCTCGATAGCCCAAGTTGCGAGTATCCTGCGCCCTGCAGGCCTCAGCAAGCTCCGGTGTATCGATCTCATCCACGATGTTCTTAGTCACAGGGAGCGCTGTGACTTCCATGGATGCTGGCCTAATTGGGTCCTCCATTGTGTTCTCGAACAATCTCCGGTCTCCTTGGGTGAGTCTCAAGCGCATACTCTCGAATCAGGGCCAAGTTGCAAGTTAACCCGCCTGCATACCCAAATTAGACATGCAGTGCTATCAATTCATTATTGATTATAACACCACCGTAAGGTACATCTTACGTTAAGCCTAGTTTTATTTTACTGAAACTATCAATGGAGCAATCAACCATACGCTCGTCATTCCTAAGTCTTTCTTGCCGATAAGAACCTGCACCCACTTTATGGGCTTATCCTCGCATTATATCGATTACCATTCATGTGTTAGGCATCATTTTTGATACCGCCTACTCTTTCATCTATGTGCAGATTGTCTTGCGCTCTTTAATAGATGCAGGAGCTAATAGGTACAGAACCTATCCCTCTTTTATAAAAGAGGTCCCCGCTTTTGATGCGAGGACCTCTTAAATTGAGTGCATGGCTTCAAAGGGAAAAGACTTACTTGGCAGCCTTTGCCAATGCGTCTTTCACTTCGCCGGCAGTCTTGAGTTTCATGACCTTCTCGGCCAGCTCATCTGCCTCAGCTTTGGACCACTCGGAGATGATCTTGCGGGTACGTAGCACCGAGGGGGCGGACACGGAGTACTCGCCCAAGCCAAAGGAGATCAGCAGAGGGATGAGCAGGGGGTCGGCAGCAGCCTCGCCGCACATACCCACCATGATGCCAGCCTCGTTGCCGCACTCGATGACGCGCTTGATGGAGCGAAGCACGGCAGGGTTGTAGACGCTGTAGAGGTAAGCGATGCGGTCGTTGCCGCGGTCGGCACACATGGTGTAGCCAATGAGGTCGTTGGTGCCAATGGAGAAGAAGTCGCACTCGGCAGCTAGATCGTCTGCGATAAGGGAGGCGGCGGGGGTCTCGATCATAGTGCCAACCTCGATGTTGGGGTTGTACTTGATGCCCTCTGCGTCCAGCTCCTTCTTGCACTCCTCCACCAGAGCCTTTACGTCGCGGATCTCCTCAAGGGAGGTGACCAGCGGCACCATGATCTTGATGTCGCCAAAGGCGCTGGCGCGAAGGAGGGCGCGCAACTGCACCTTGTACTGATCAGGATTGGCCAGGCAGTAGCGCACAGCGCGATAGCCCATGAAGGGGTTCTCTTCCTTTTGGAGGTCGAGGTAGGGGATCTCCTTGTCGCCGCCCACATCCAAGGTGCGGATGATGACAGGCTGATCCTTCATGCGCAGAGCTACCTTCTGATAGGCAGCGAACTGCTCCTCCTCAGAAGGAAGCTCCTTGGAGTCCATGAACAGGAACTCGGAGCGGAACAAACCCACGCCCTCAGCGTCGTGCTCGATGGCGGCAGTGGCGTCATCGGGGTTGCCAATGTTGGCCACCAGCAACACCTTTTCGCCGTCAGCAGTCTCCGTGGGCTTACCACGATAGGCGTTAAGGGCGGCCTTGGCCTCAGCAGCGGCCTTGGCCTCAGCCTCGAAGTGAGCCAGGTCCTCCTCACTGGGGTTCACAAAGACCTCGCCACGGGTGCCGTCTACCACCACAGTGTCTCCAGAGCGGCAGATGGTGCAGGCATTGGGCACGGAGAGCACGGCGGGGATCTCCAGAGCACGGGCGATAATGGCAGAGTGGGAAGTACGGCCACCGGTCTCGGTCACGATGCCGGCCACGTTCTCCTTGTCGATGTCAGCGGTCATCGAGGGAGTAAGATCCTTTACCACCACGATGGAGCCCGCAGGCAGCACGGAGAGGTCGACGACCTCTTTACCCAGCAGGTTGGCCAGAAGGCCCACACGGATGTCCTGAACGTCTGCAGCGCGCTCGCGCATGAGAGGATCATCCATGCCGTCGAACATGCCATAGAACATGTCGCAGACCTCATCCACGGCCTGCTCGGCGCTCATGCCGTTGTTGATGCGGTTGGTGATCTCGTCGATCATGAAGGGGTCGCGGGCCATGTTGATGTGGCCGATCATGATTTGCGACTCTTCCTCGCCCACGGTCACGGCCATGCGATCGGCCTGAGCCTGGGTGTGATCGCAGAATGCGTCAAGAGCGCTGTTGTAGCGCTCGCGCTCTGCTTCAGGGTTATTGTGGGCCATGGGGGTATAACTCAGGTCAGGCTCGATAGCAACCTGTGCCTGGCCAATACCGATGCCATCGGACCCGTTAATGCCCTGGAACATGTAAGCCTCCTCTTAAGAGGGGACCTTGCCCCTCTAAATAAAAAGGGCGTGCCCAGCCTTGGCTTTCTGCGCACGCCCTTATGGTCATAAACTCTATTTATGGCACGAAGAAACCAGGCGCCGTTTACTCGCCGAGACCAGACTCAACCAGGTCCACGGCGGCCTTCAGGGCCTCTTCCTCGTCAGCGCCGTCGCACACGATCTCGATCTCAGTGCCAGCACCGAGGCCACCGGCCATGATGGCCATGGGGGACTTGCCGTTGATCTCCTTGCCATTGCCCTTGATGGTGACGTTGGAGGAGAACTTGCCCATGGTAGAGGCAAAGAGGCCGGCGGGACGCATGTGCAGGCCGGTGGGGTTAATGATCGTAACAGTCTGAGAAACCATAATCTTCTCCTTTGGGCGAGGGGCCTTGGGACAAGGCCCCGGTTTTCTATGCCTTGGGAGCAAGCTCCCTAAAAGCCGTAATGATTGTACCAGTTAGCTTACAGGTGACTTAAGACTCCTGGTCGTCCTCATCGTTCTCATCGAGAGTCTCCACGACCTCGACAACTTCCTGACCTACCTTGTTCTTCTCGTCTGCCAGCAGGTGGTTGAGCGCGGCGTAGAAGCGCTCGATGGTGG
>Trix_p1__coassemble_2447_pt1 | contig 8789 bp, 5 predicted proteins | sample Trix_p1__metabat2_high_PE_012 | metagenome-assembled genome bin Trix_p1 | reverse complement strand
TCCTCCCCCAGCACCGCCGAAGGTCCCCTCGGGCACGAAAAGGGCGCCGGCCCCAAGACCAGCGCCCCATTGAATGTCGGTTCCTGTGAGCTCAAAGCCTGTGCATACCGGCTCGCAGCCCGCGCCCGCAGCTGCCGAGAAACCCGCCTGCCGCCTCCGGGAGGCAATGGCCGGCAGCTGCTCTTGGCAGCGCGCTTAGAAGACCGCTACCACGCCGCCGTTGTAGTTGTCCTCGATGAACTGACGGGTCTGGTCGCTGGTGAGCAGCTTCACCAGCTCCTTGGTCTTCTCGCTGTCCTGGTTGCCGTCCTTCACGGCCAGCACGTTCACATAGGCCTTGGAGGCTTCGCCGGTATCAGACTCGGTGGCCAGGGCGTCCTCGGTCTTGAGGCCGGCACCCAGCGCGAAGTTGCCGTTGATAGCCGCGATGTCCACATCCTGGAGCGAACGGGGCAGCTGAGCAGCCTCCATCTCCTGGATCTGCAGGTTCTTGGGGTTCTCCACGATATCTACCACCGTGGCGTTCAGGCCGGCTCCGTCCTTGAGTTTGATGAGACCTTCCTGCTGGAGCAGCAGCAATGCGCGGGCCTCGTTGGTGGTGTCGTTGGGCACGGCCACTACGGCGCCGTCAGGCAGCGCGTCCAGCGAGGCGGTTTTGCCGGCGTAGAGGCAGAAGGGCTCGAAGTGGATGTCGGCGGCGTCCACCAGATGAGTGCCGTTCTCTTGGTTGAAGTCGTTCAAATAGGTGATGTGCTGGAAGTAGTTGGCATCCAGCTGGCCGTCCTCCAGAGCGGTGTTGGGCTGGATGTAATCGTTGTACTCCACCACATCCAGGGTGTAGCCGTCCTCTTTGGCCTGCTCCTTGAGGTTGTTCAAGATCTCGGCGTGAGGGGTGGGGCTGGCGCCGATCTTGATGGTCTTGTCGCCCGAGGCGTCACCGGACTGCCCGTTGCCCGACTGCCCGCACGCCGTAAGCCCAGCTACCGCCAGCACGGCCACCAGGCATAGACCCAGAATACGGAAGGGAACCTTTTTCAAAGACATAGCGACACTCGCTTTCTTAATGTATTGATGCACTCTGTATTGATGCATTCGCACTGCTTGTTTCATTCCTAGATCTCAGAATGGCTGGCCGAGAAGCCCGTGCCTTTGCAGGCAGAACCCTTGCGGGCATCCCTAGCGGCGGCGCTTGTCCACACGGCTCACCAGCTTGAGGCCGCCTTCCTGGAAGATCTGCACGATCACTACCAGGAGTGCCACGGTGATGAGCATGACGTCGGTCTGATAGCGGTAGTAGCCGTAGTTGATGGCAATGGCGCCCAGGCCGCCGCCGCCCACAAATCCTGCCATGGCCGAGTAGCCCAGGATGGTGGCCAGCGAGATGGCGGCGCCCACCAAAAGGGAGGGGCCAGCCTCGGGGAGCAACACCTTGGTGACAATCTGCAGCGGAGAAGAGCCCATGGCGCGGGCTGCTTCGATGACGCCAGGGTCCACCTCTTTTAAGGAGGACTCCACCATACGACCCACATAGGGGGCCGCTGCCACCACCAAAGGCACGATGGTGGCGGTAGAGCCAATGGTGGTGCCCACCACCACGCGGGTGAAGGGCAGGATTGCCACCAGCAGGATGAGGAAGGGAATAGAACGCAGGATGTTCACGATGACGCCCACTGCCAGGTTCACTGCCTTGTTGGGAGCGATGCCGTCTGGCGAGGTCACAAAGAGCACCACGCCCAAAGGCACGCCCAACAGGTAGGCGATGGCGGTGGAAACCAGCGTCATGTAGAGGGTTTCCCAGGTTCCTGAGGCTAAAAGATCGATCATTTCTTGACTCATGCCTCATCGCCTCCTGCCTGCTGAGGGTTGTCCCCGCCGGGCATTCGTGGGTCTCCGCTCTCTTCGTAATGAATGCCGCGCCCGTCCAAATAAGCCCTGATGCGGGCGCAGGCATCCGGGTCTTGGGGCATTTGTATGAGGATCTGGCCATAGGCATGGCCGCCGATGTCTTGAGTATTGGCGCCCATGATGGACAGGCGCACGCCGCAGGTGATGGAAAGGTCGCTGATGACCGGATCGCCAGACTCCTCGCCGGTAAACGCGATGCGCAGCATGCCGGCGGGCACCTGGCCCTCGCGCGCTTCCAGCGCGTCTACCGCCGGCTCGATGAGGCGGCGGGCAGTGGCGCTTTGGGGGTGCAAGAAGACGTCGTGGACCGTGCCTACCTCTTTGATCTCGCCAGAGGCCATGACGGCCACCTTGTCGCAGACCAGCTCCACCACCTTCATCTCATGGGTGATCACCACGATGGTGACGCCAAGCGTGCGATTGAGTTCCTTGAGCAGGTCGAGCACCGAGCGTGTAGCCTCAGGGTCCAACGCGCTGGTGGCCTCGTCGCACAAGATGATGGAGGGATCCGATGCCAGGGCACGGGCAATGGCCACCCGCTGCTGCTGGCCACCGGAGAGCTGCGAGGGGAAGGCCTGGGCCTTCTCGGCAAGGCCTACGGTCTCGAGAAGCTCTTTGGCCCGGGCATTGGCCGCGTCGCGCTTGACTCCGGCGATATCCAAGGGATAGCGCACATTGGCCAGCACACTGCGCTGCTGAAGCAGATTGAACTGCTGGAAGATCATACCGATCTTTTTGCGCTGGGCTCGAAGCTCTTTAGCGGAGAGCTCCATAAGGTTGGTGCCGTCGATAATCACTGCGCCTGCGTCCGGGCGCTCCAGCAAGTTGATGCAGCGCACCAGCGTGGACTTGCCCGCTCCGGAAAAGCCGATGATGCCAAAGATCTCCCCATCGTCGATGGTGAGGTTGACCTGGCGCACCGCATGAAGCGGGCCGTTGGCAGTCTCAAAAGTTTTATCGAGGTAGCGCAGTTCTATCAAAAGATCCGTCCTTGCAGTAGTTCATGGCCTGAGGTGCACCATAAAGAGTAGGCATCCCAGATACTTTGGGACCTGTGCAGTGCCCCAAAAGTCTTTGTCCACTCTAAAGCCCGCAGGACCCTTTTGGAACTACTGTGATGCATCCTTAACAATGCCCGCGTGACCAAAAACAGGCAGGTAGCTAAGGAAACAGGCCCAGAGCTGCCAAATGCAAGAAGGGCCCATATGCGTCGCGACCCCAAAGAGAGCGATGCGGCAGGGCGCCTCTAAGCTATCAGACTCATCTAAAACCACACGGCCTGTTCATAGCGCCGCCATACACCTTAGATTTGTCGCTTGTATACTTAGTCGAATCTATATTCACTCATTATGGCGGCTTGTTGCATAGGCACCTTAGGTGCAATGGGCCGCCCATCCTTGCAGGTCTGAGACCTTAAGGTACGCCTGAGAAACCCGAGCCTTCCGGCCCGCTCCTCCTATGTACCCCACCGTCTTCCTTCTATGACCTCGCTGCCAACATTTCCAGCCAAGAGGGGTTTTCCATTGAGCAAGCATCGCCGCACTCAGCAGCCAGAAGCCCAAGATCTCTCCCGTCAAAGCGCGGTAGAACACTATTCGGCTGCCCGCAAGCGTCGCAGCCTTCACAAGCGCATTCGCGTGGCCGTCATCATTGTGCTCTGCGTGATCCTTACCGGCGGCGGCATCGCCTGGGCCTATCTCTCCAACATCGAGAACCGCCTCCATGAGGGCGTGAACGACAAGCTTCGCGGCACCCTCACCAACGTGCAGGCAGATGACCCGTTCTACATGCTGCTTTTGGGCGTGGATAAATCCGAGCAGCGTGCAGAGAGCGCGGAGTACGGCCAGGACTCTTCCAACTACCGCACCGACTCCATCATGCTGGCCCGCATCGATCCCAAGCAAAAGCAGGTGACGTTGGTCTCCATCCACCGCGACACCCTGGTGGATCTTGGCGAGCACGGCAAGCAAAAGATCAATGCGGCCTACTCGGTGGGCGGCCCCTCCTATACAGTTGAGGTCATCAGCAAGTTCGCCGGCGTGCCCATCTCCCACTACGCAGAGATCGACTTCGATCACTTCGAGGGCATCGTGGACGCGCTTGGCGGCGTCACGGTGGACGTGCCCATCGACATCAACGACCCCTATGCTGGCGAGCCCATCCAAAAGGGCGAGCAAACCTTGAACGGCGCCCAGGCCCTCACCCTCTGCCGCAGCCGCCACGCCTACGACAATTATGGCGACGGCGACCTCTATCGCGCCGCCAACCAGCGCATGGTCATCGCCGCCATCGTCAAGAAGGTGCTGGCAAGCGACCCCGCCACCATGACAGCCACCATCTCTTCGATGGCAGACGCCGTGTCCACCGACCTCTCGCTCCAGCAGATCCTCAACCTGGCTGCCCAGATGAAGGGCATCAACATGGACACCGACGTCTATACCGGCATGGAGCCCACCACCTCCACCTACCTCAACGAGACCTGGTACGAGATCTGCGACACCGCTGCCTGGCAAAAGATGATGAGCCGCGTGGACCAGGGCCTCTCCCCCTATGAGAGCGCCGACGACGACCCCACCGGCGAGGTGGCTGGCGGCAAGACCAACGTCAAAAACGACGGGGGCTCAGGCCAAGATTCCACCACCTTCGACACCAATACCTCTGCCGATAAGGACGGAACCGTCCATTCCGGCACCGTCGAGGTCCTCAATGGCGCAGGCGAAGACGGCTTGGCTGGGCGCGTTGCCAACAGCTTGGCGGCCTATGGCTACGACACCTCTGCCGGCACCGCACGCAACCGCTACGACAGCACCGTGGTTGCCTATATGAATGACGCCGCCAAGCCCAAAGCTCAGGCAGTGGCCCAGGCATTGGGCGGCGAAGTGGAAGTGGTGCCGGGTGAAGGCGTCTACATATCAGATGCCGACGTACTGGTAGTGTTGGGCACCGACCTGCGCAACTACAGCTAGGGCATTCGGCGAGCCGTCGCGCTATATATGGTGCATCCCACACCTTTTAGAAGGTTTACCTGCCTGTTCGCCGCACATCAATCCCCATAAAACTTAGCGAACCCCTCCTTACAGGAGGGGTTTTCTGTGGCTATACTCACCCTACAGATACCTTTCAGGTTTATGTATACAGTGGACATAATACGCCTTCTACCTTGGGTTTTCTAGCAATTAGGGGTTTCGATCTTAGGCGGCTGGGTTTCTTGGCAGCCCTAGGCTCGAGGCTACGTGAGAGAAGGGGATGGCCATGAGCGACCACACGCATCTGTCTAGGACGCACCAGAGAGGGGGGATGCAGCCGTCTTTCGCGCATAGCGGCGTGGGTCATGAGCTTGATGCTGCTGCTCTCTATGGTGCCCGTGGGGGCCTTTGCACCCACGGTGGCATTGGCGGCAGACGATGTCACCGCGAGCACCACCGCGGGCGACGACACCACGCTGTCCATCAAGGCAGGAGCGGCCGTGCCTGTGGAAGGCCATACCAACACCTGGTACTTCCCCTACCTCACGGTGGAGAGCAACACAGACAGGCTCATAAAATCCATCACGGTGCAGTTCACCTCAGCCATCACCACCACGGATGCCATCAATGTGGACGCTTCGGGCAAGTTCGAGCTCTTCGCCGGCAACAAGCGCGGCAACAAATCGGTGAACTGCGCATCGGGAGCAACCGCTGCTGAGTGGCAGCAGTACCTGCGCGACCATATGACCATCACACTCTCAGATGCCACTACCACTAAGAGCATTCGAATGATCGCCAACTTCGAGCCCGTGCAGTCCCTCTATGACTACAACTCGTTGAATGGGCACTACTATGAGACGGTGAAAGCCTCAGGCGCTTCTTGGGAAACGGCATTCAAGGCAGCCCAGAGCAAGACTTATATGGGTATGCAGGGCTACCTGGTCACCATTACCAGCCAAAAAGAGCATGACTACGTCTATACCATGATCGGCGAGAACTGCTGGACGGGCGCCACCTGCCTCGACGCCTACACCGGGCCCGTGAAGAACACCTACAAGGACTTCTATGCCTCCAAGGGCATTACCATCCCCTCCAGCACAATGCCTGCAGCAGCTTACTATTTCTGGGTGTGCGGCCCAGAGGCCGGCAAGCTTGTGTCATGGGGCCTGAATACCCCGACAGCTGCCCCAGATCCTTCCCCTGACCCTCTCAACAACAATAGCCCCACCATCTACAACAATTGGTCGCCCAACGAACCCAACAATTCAAGCGGCGAGCAATGCATGCACTTCTATTCGTCTGTCTCAGGCCTCTGGAACGACTTCGCCAACGGCAACACCTCTTGCACCGCCTATGTCATTGAATACGGCGGCATGGAGGGCGATTCCGATGACCCTTCAACCTCCGGCGGTGGTGGCGACGCCAACGTGGACATCGTGGTGAAGGTGGAGATCGACATCGACCCCAAGGGCAAGACCATCACTACCAGCGCCGACAACGTGCGCGTAGGCGAGCCTCTCAAAGTCTCCGAGAACGTCAACGGCGACCCCGAGGTCAAGCTGCACCTCTTTGGCACAGACGGTAAGGAGACTGGCACAGAGCCCGCCCCTGTGATCCGCACCTACTACCAAAAGCAGGGCAAGGACTGGGTGGCGCTCGACGGCGTGCCCACCAAAGTAGGCACCTACAAGGTGGAATCTCGCGCCCCCTATCGCTATGCAGACGACACCGTGGCCGCCGAGGATTACACCCCTGGCTCTGCCGAGTTCAAGATCTTGCCCAAGGTCATCAATGTGGCTCCCAACTCCCCCGCGCCCAGCCCCGATAAGCCTTCTGATCCTTCTGCGCTTCCCGGCCGCTTCTGGTCCAAGACCTACGACGGCACCACCGCCTTTGATAGCCCCACATCGCTGGACCTCTCCGACCTGCTGGTGGAGAGCCTGGGCGACGCCCATCTGACTTTTGACTCTGCCGCCTTTAGCAACGCCAATGCCGGCGCCCGCGAGCTCACCTTGCACAACGTGCGTATCGAGGGCGTAGACGCTGCCAACTACAACCTGGCTAACCTCAAGGACAACGGAGACGGGACCTACGACCTCATCATCCCCGCCACCATCCTGCCCGCGCCCCTCACCATCAGCCCCTATTACTCATTTGCAACTCAAGAAGGCCAAGACCCCATAACGACCTGGCGTGCAGGCAAGGAAGGCTTGGAAGAGGCTGCCCAGAGCTTCGAGATCGCCACCGACCAGCTGGCAGCTGCCGATAAAGACGATCCTCAAAGCCTCTTTAATGGGGTGACTCCTGCTCACTCCGCTGCCACTGCCGGCGGCCTCAAGCTGGATCTCAAGTCTCCGGTACGCGGCAGCTATCAGGTCTCCACCCAGCTCTCCGGTGATAAAGTCTCTGCCGTAGACGGCAAGTTCCTCGTTGGCAACTACCTGGTATCCGTTGCTCCCACTACCCTGGTGGTGGAACCCAAGCCTTCCACCGTGGTAGTGACTCCCGGCAACGACCCCACTCCAGTGGATCCTGACAACCCTGAGCCCATCAAGCCCGGCGATCCCGTCATCGTGAAGCCCGGCGACGATCCCGTGGGTCCAGAAGACATTCTTAAAAAGGTTGAAGATATTATCGGTGGTAAACCCGGCGATAACCCAGGTGACAACCCGGGCGGCAACCCTGATGACGACCCCAAACCGGACACCCCCACGATTCCCGAGATCCCCGAGGGCGTGGAGCCCAAAATCGAGATCATCAAGGGCAAGCAGGAGGTCGACGAGATCGATCCTGATGACCCTGGCACCTACACTGTGGTGGTCACCTATCCCAATCCCGACCCTGACCAGCCCGAGGTGCGCGTGGAGATCACCTACAAGGTGGAGCCAGAGCCTATCAAGACCGATCCTGAGACCCGCTACTTCACCGTCACCACCCGCCTGAGGGGCGCCATCGCCTCTGACAGCTCCATCTCCCCCACGGCCACATTGGGTGAAGGCTCGTCCTACTCGGTCACGTGGACTCCCGGCCTCAACCGCTATGTCTCCGAGGTCACCATCGACGGCAAGACCGTCGAGCCCACAGGCGATGCGGTGGACTTTGAGGATTTGGATGCCAATCACATAGTGGTGGTGACCGTCGCCACGCTGCCCTCGGTAGGCGGCTCTGCTACCCGCGGCTGGTATACCGTCACCGTGAACCGCTACGGCACCCAAGGGATGCTGGAGTGCTCACCCTCCCAAACCGTCGAGGGCGGCGAAGATGTGAACGTGTGGTGGGAGCCCGTTGCCGGCTTCAAGGTAAGCGAGATCGTCATCGACGGGACCACCGCCCTCACTCCCGAGCAGATCGAGAGCGGCAGCTACATCTTTGACGACATCGCCGCCAATCACGTGGTGGACATCCGCTACAAGTCCTTAAACGCACTGCTGGACGTCACCTCTCGCGACTACATGGTGTCCACCAAGGTGGTAAACGGCCCCGGCACCATCACCGGCGGCTCCACAGTGGCTCCCGGTGCCAACTACTCGGTGGCCTGGGACACGGTAATCCAACCCATCCCTGACACCGAGGATCCCTCCTACGGCGTGTGGGAAGTCTCCGGCGTCACCGTGAACGGCGTGCCCAGCGCCGGCGCCAGCGACACCAGCCTTACTTTGGACAACATCAACGAGCACAAGAACGTGGTGGTCTCCATGCGTCCGGTGCTCTACAACGTGAATATCTACGGCTACTCGGTCAACGGAGGCGCCGGTACGGTCTCCAACCACCGCACCCTCTTCAAGGGCCAGAGCTACCGCGACGTCTTGGGCACCCCCAACGAGGACAGCCGCATCGTGCGCGTAGTGGTGGACGGCACCACGGTCTACGACGCTCCCGCCTACGATCCTTCCAAGCCCCAGCCGGAAGCCCCCCGTC
>Trix_p1__coassemble_2425_pt1 | contig 8917 bp, 8 predicted proteins | sample Trix_p1__metabat2_high_PE_012 | metagenome-assembled genome bin Trix_p1 | reverse complement strand
GGGGCGGTTTGCATGCTAAGGAGGCTTTTTGAGAGCGGCCGTCTGCATCGCCAGATGCAGACGGCCGCTCGATTGCCTCCGTGTATGCAAACTGCCCCTTAGCCCCAAAGCCCAAGCTTTAGGACACACGCCTTAGTCGCGGGTGAGCTTGCGGTGGATGCGGTGAGGCTTGGATAGATCAGGACCCAGGCGCTTCTCGCGATCCTTCTGGTAGGCCTCGAAGTTACCCTCGAACCAGTGCCAGTGGCCGGGGTTCTCATCGGTGCCTTCCCAGGCAAGGATGTGGGTGGCCACGCGGTCCAAGAACATGCGGTCGTGGGAGATCACCACCGAGCATCCGGGGAAGTCCAAAAGCGCCGCCTCTAGGCTGGAGAGCGTTTCCACGTCCAGGTCGTTGGTGGGCTCGTCCAAAAGCAGCAGGTTTCCGCCCTGCTTCAAGGTGAGGGCCAGGTTCAGGCGGTTGCGCTCGCCGCCGGAGAGCACACCGGCCTTCTTCTGCTGGTCGGGACCTTTGAAGCCAAAGGCCGCCACATAGGCGCGGCTGGGGACCTCGGTCTCGCCCACGGTGATGAAGTCGTTGCCGTCGGAGACCACTTCCCAGACTGTCTTGTTAGGATCGATGCCGGCGCGGTTCTGGTCCACATAGGAGAGCTTGACGCTCTCGCCCAGCTCCACCGAGCCTCCGTCCGGCGATTCAAGGCCAACGATGGTCTTGAACAGGGTGGTCTTGCCAACGCCGTTAGGGCCGATGACACCCACGATGCCGTTTCTCGGCAAGGTGAAAGAGAGGTCGTCGATAAGGACGCGGCGCTCGCCGGAAGGACCGTCGAAACCCTTCTCCAGGTGCTCCACCTCGAGGACCTTGGCGCCCAGGCGCGGGCCCACGGGTATCTGGATCTCGGCGAAGTCCAGCTTCTTGGCGCTTCTGGCCTCGGCCTCCATCTGCTCGTAGCGCTCCAGACGGGCCTTGTTCTTGGTGAGGCGGGCGCTGGGGCTGGAGCGCACCCATTCCAGCTCGGCGGCCATGCGCTTGGCCAGGCGTGCCTGCTGCTGGCCCTGGGCGGCCAGGCGGCGCTCCTTGGTCTCCAGGTAGGTGGAGTAGTTACCCTCGTAGGGATAGAGGGTGCCGCGGTCCACCTCGCAGATCCACTGGGCCACATGATCCAGGAAGTAGCGGTCGTGGGTGACGGCCATGACGGCGCCGGGGTAGTTTTGCAGGAAATGCTCCAGCCACAGGACGCTCTCGGCGTCTAGGTGGTTGGTAGGCTCGTCCAACAGCAGCAGGTCGGGGGCCTCCAGCAGCAGGCGGCAGAGAGCCACGCGGCGACGCTCGCCGCCGGAGAGCACACTGACCGGGGTATCGGGGTCCGGGCACTGAAGCGCGTCCATGGCCTGGGAGAGCTGGGAGTCCAAGTCCCAACCGTTGGCAGCGTCGATCTGGTCTTGGAGGGTGCCCATCTCGGCCATCAGGGCGTCGAAGTCCGCATCGGGCTGGGCCATCTCGTTGCCGATCTCGTTGAACCGGTCGATCTTTGCCAGCAGCGGGCCAAAGGCCTGGCGGATGTTCTCCAGCACCGTGGCGTCTTCGTCCAGCTCAGGCTCTTGGTCCAGCATGCCCACGCTGTAGCCGGGGGCCAGACGGGCCTCGCCGTTGGAGATGTCCTCTTTGCCTGCCATGACCTTGAGCAAGGTGGACTTGCCCATGCCGTTAGGGCCCACCACGCCGATCTTGGCGCCCGGGAAAAAGCCCATGGTGACGTCGTCCAAGATCACCTTGTCGCCGGCGGTCTTGCGCACGTCGTGCATCTGGTAGACAAACTCTGCCATGTTGGCTCCTTAACACCTGACTCTATGCGGGATTATCAACCTCCCATCATGCCCTAGGAAGCCGTGCCTTCCCAAAAAATCCCAAGGTAAGCTGGCAACCGCAAGAGGGGTCGGCTCCGATCTGTGGCAGCTTTGTGGCAGGAATCTAAAGGTTTCAGGTCTCATTACTCCCTAAGATCAAGGCAGTTCCATAAAGGTCGATGGGAGCACCCATGGTTTCCTATGCCAGAGAGCTTTTTCGCGCGATCCTCCATAGCCCTTGGATTTATGCTGCCGCGCTGCTTTTATGCCTGTTTTTGTGGCTGCCGCTGGCCGGCGTGGGATCCACCGCCGGCGCCGATATGGTCGAGAGCTACGTGACCCAGCATGCCCAAGACATTGGCCCTCGCATCCAGATGCTTCAGGACTCAGGGGCTGCCGACAATATCATCAACCTCTGGAAGGAAGCCCAGCAGGCGCTGGACGAGGCCGGATCCAGCCCAAGAGGCTCTGCTGAGCAACTTCGTGCCTTAGGCCGTTACTGCCAGGCGATATTGGCGCTTTGCGATGCAGGCTACTTCGCCGGAACAGACGAGGCCATGATTCGCGCGAACTCCCTCACCATGGTGCGTGTGGGAGAGCTCCAAGAGCCGGTGGTCTATGGCACCACCCACCAGATGGGCGCATGGCCCTACCTGGCCTTTGTCTACGGGCAAGTGCCTCCGCTGCTATGGCTCGCCATAGCAGCGCTGGTGGCGGGGGTGGGGGTTTCTCGGCAAGAGCCAAAGGGCCTACTGGGACAATGCCCCATGAATTCCGGAGCAAAGGCGCTGGCGAGCATAGGGGTGACAACCATCGTAGCTTGGCTGCTCATGATGGCAGCCTGCGTGGTGGCGTTTTGCCAACGTGGGCTGGCTGCGGGATTTGGGGATCCGGGATATCCGGCAGTGTTCGTCCAGGGTCAGCAGGTACTGGATCTCACCGCAGCCCAAGTGCTGGGGCGAGCTGCTGTGTTATTGCTGATCCAATGCGCCTGCTGCGCGTCGTTGGCACAGCTGGCGTTGTCCCTGGGCGCAAAGCGGCAAGTGGCGACAGCGATCGCCTGCCTGCCGATCTTGGGGCTTCTGACAGTCAATGTGCTGGCAGAGGGGGCCTCGGCCTGGAATCCGGCGGCCTATTTCGATCTTTGGCCTATCGCCGGCGGACTTGCCTATTTCAACGGAGAAGCCCTTGTCCACGAGCCGGGAATGTCCTGGGAGCAAGGATTGCTGGTTTTAGGACTTTGGTGCTTGGCTATTGCAACAGCTTCAGTGGCAGGAAACCTCGCCGCACGTTCCACAAGAGTCTAGGGGGAGCCATGTACGAAGTACATGATTTAACACTGGGATTCGCACGCAAAAGGCTGCTTGAACACGCGTCTCTCGTGCTTGAGCCCGGACGGGTCACAGGCCTCATCGCCCCCAATGGCTTTGGCAAGACCACGTTGCTGCGGTGGCTGGCGGGCAATAGGAGCCTGGGACAGGCGAGCCGCCGCATGCTTGACGGCCACAAAGATCCCAGGCCTCAGACCATTCGATCGAAGGTTTTTTATATGCCTGGAGACGGCTCTCTGCTCAACCCTCAGCTGAGCGGTCGGGATCACCTGCAAACGGCAGCTCAGCTTTGGAAAAGCTCCGCAGACATTGCGCAGGTAGTAACCCAATGCTCTATGGAACCCTATATAGAGTGGCCCGTCCGGCGCCTATCCCAAGGCATGGCCCAGCAGCTGGCACTGGCCTGTGCCTACGTGGCACAACCCAAGTATCTGCTTTTGGACGAGCCTATGAACGCGTTGGACCCCACCCATGCCGAGTCCAATGGGCATTATCTGCGCGCCTTGGCTCGGCGCGGGAGCGCTGTGCTGTTCTCATCCCACATCTTGGACAACGTGACTGCCGTGTGCGACAGCGTGCTCACGATGGAAGGGAGGCGGCTGACCGAGCACGAAAACACCCGCAGCCGGGGATTTGCTGCGGAGTTGTATCAATATGCATATTTAAATCGAGAAAGAGGAGAATCCCTATGAAACGTAATAGGATTGCAGCACTCTTGTTGGCTCTGGTGGTAAGCACGTTTTCTCTATGAACCTTGTCCCCGCCTACGCAAAGGCACCCAACACGGGAGATATTGCCGAGCCCCAGATGATCGTCGACTCTGTTGTTGACACTTATCGATCTTGGACCTGCAACACCACGGCCTCTCACAATAAAAGCTACTGTAGGCCAACTTATAAAACCATTTCATATCGCGTCCGCTATGATCGCACGGGGCCATATTTTGTACGGAATGAAAATGGTGTTGGAGAATGCACTTCCGGTCACAGAGGGGTCTATACAATCTGGCGTTATGAATATAAGCTAGTAAACTAGTAGTACTTGTTGGTCATTGCCAGGGAGCTGGACTTTTGTCCAGCTCCCATCTTCTTAGGAGCCCCATGGCAAAGATCTACTTCGCCGACGATGACCCAGACACCCGCACCTTGGTGGCTGCCTGCCTAGAGCGGGCAGGCCATAAGGTGGAAGGCTTTGCCAATGGGGCCTCTCTGTTGAGCGCCTTTCGCCGCAGCCCCTGCGATTTGGCGATCCTCGACGTCATGATGCCGGGCATGAGCGGCCTCGAAACCCTAAGCGAGCTTCGCCGCGCCTCGAGCTTGCCCGTGCTGCTCCTTACCGCCAAAGGCGACCCGGACGACCAGTGCGAGGGGCTCGACCTAGGCGCCGATGACTACCTTCCCAAGCCTTTCGAGCTCCGCGTGCTTGTGTCGCGCGTCCAAGCCCTGCTGCGCCGCACGGCCTCACCCGGCCCGCAGGCTACGATCTCTGCAAAACTAGACCATGACCTTGTGTGCAAAAACCTCGCCTTCGAGGCCAAGACTCGTCGCTTTTGGGTGACATCCTTGCCGAGAAAAACCTCCACCGCCGGATCAACCCGCCCCGGCCCTTCAAAGCCTCGCCGTCAAGAGCTCAAGCTCACACCCCTGGAGGCTGATCTTCTCGGATACCTGATGGCGCACTTTGAAGAACCCGTAGCGCGTGGCGAGCTGGTTCGCGCGGTGTGGGGCTATGAGGAGGTAGTGGCCTCTCGGGCGCCAGACGAAGCCAACCGGCGCCTTCGCCGCAAGCTGCTTGACGCCGGCTCCCAGGTGATCAACGAGACCGTATGGGGCTATGGCTGGCGGTTGGCTCCAAAGGAGGTGCCCCAGGATGCCCAGTGATTCGGTCTCCCCCACGCCCACTCGTGCCACATGCCATGGGCATATCCCAAAGAAACTCCCTGCAAATCAAAGCGCTCGCACGTTAAAGAGGCTCTCTGTGGCCATCATGATCTGCGTTGCCTGCGTACCCTTCATCTACCTGTGGTTTTCTCGCTTTGAGCTAGGAAGACAGGCAGAGCGGGCGCTGATGGCAACGGCTGCCAACGAATCTGTCGTCCAGGAAGCCTCGCTGCCCACGGTAAGTCGCGTGGAGTTGGGAGAAGAAGGCCAAAGGCTTACCCAGTACCCATCCATGGCTTCGGCCGGGTACTTGCCTTCTTTTTGGGGGCACCTCGCGAGCACTGCAGACGTCACGCCCCTTAACCAGGTGCAACGTTTTAGCGACCAAGGCCATGAGTTTTACTATCTGGTGGCAGGGCCCGATGAAGCCGCTCGTCAGCAGGGCTACCATCCTTGGCTCGTGTTCTGCGTGGACGAAGGCCCCTACCTCGCGCTGATCGACCAGGCGACTTCGCTCCTGCTGGTCATTGCCCTAGGAGTCTGCCTGCTGGTGAGGAGAGGCTCCGGCTGGCTGCTCAGGCTTATTGAAGAGGACCGCCGTCGCGCGAAAACCTTTTGCGCCAATGCCTCCCATGAGCTCAAGACACCCCTCATGGCCATCACCGGCTATGTGGAGGCGCTCGAAAGCGGGCTGCTCCCTGCCGAGCGCGCCCGGCCCATCATCCACCGCAACGTAGGCACCATGAGCAGGTTGGTAGATCAAATCATTTTGCTTTCCCAGCTTGACGAGCTGAGCTACGAAGCTCATATAGAAGAGGCGGACCTTCGCGAAATCGCCTTCGAGGCCTTGGAGGATGTGGCTCCCTTAGCTGATGCACGTCACGTTATTTTGCAAGCAGACCTCCCTTGCCAGCTGCCTCTACGCACCGACGGCCGCCTGGCTGCCAGCGCACTCACTTCTCTGCTGAGCGTGGTCGTTCGCCAAGCCCAAGGTGCGGTTGAGGTGAGCTCTCACGCATGCGCCGACTGGGTGGAGATTGTTGTGAGTTATGATGCGGTCCCTGGCGACGCCACTGCCGTCGATTCGGCTGATAGCTCGCCGATGCCCGCCAGTTTTGATCTCTCGCTGGCCCAAGAGTGCACCTCGCAGCTAGGCGGGGAGTTGCACTGGGATGCTGCTGCCGAGAAGACCACCTTCCACCTGCGACTCCCTAGGAAGTAGGGAGTGTTTCTCGGGTTATCACGCTGTAGTCCCAACCGCTCACATAGCCCACAGTTCCAGGGGCGAGAATATGGAACCAACGCAACTGGTCCCCTGGTTTAGGAAGAGGCGTCCTTTGGCTGGCACTGGATTGCATGGGATCTAACACCACCAGGGCAAAACTGCCCGTTTCCATGGAAGACCCCTCTTGCACCTGCACCATCACGAGGTACTTGTTGTCGCGCTCCTCTGCATACAGCACCTCGCCGCTGGATTCTCCTGCAGCTGCTCCAGCACCACCGGTCCTGGTATCTGATTGATCAGGCATCTCGTTGCCTCTCTCATTAATGCTTCGATCTTCTGAAGTAAGAGTTTTGCAGCCAACCATATTTAAAAACAGCAGGCTTAATACAAAGCCTGCTGTTTTAAATAACCTTCGTCTAGAAATAAGTTCCATGCGTCGTCCTGTAGCCGCTGTATGACACATTTAGATATTTCATATTGTACCATCCGTCAAATACGCTTAAGGTATTCATGGTAAGACCAGCACGCTTCAAGCAGGCCCATCCGTTGACACTCATAGAGTGTCCTGAAATACTCCCATCCAACCTTGTTATTGAAGCGGAAAAGACTGAATGTTTAGTATTAGAAACTTGATTTTGGAAAGAAGAGAATGCTGGGCTGAAAGTGTTGCTTTGATTTTGTGGAAATCCTCGTGCCCTACAGAACTCAACAAATCCTGGGCCTATTTTGTCCATTTCGGTAGTCCCTAGCATTGCACCAGCAGAACTATACTCCCCGGTTCCAGTTGTTCCTGTATACTTCCAAAGCTGGTCATAGCAAGACCAATCTGAGAATGGATCAATTAAAAAGCCCGATCCTGTCCACGTTAAACCTGCGATAGTATAAAGGGCAGTAACTGCACAAGCATATTTTCCCGTATTTTCTTCAATTTGCCCTTCTGTAGCAAACCAATAATCACCGATGTAACCCTCTGACGTAATTGTATATGCACTACCATATACTTGATCAGTTGGAATCAATAGATCATTCCATTCGGTTTTTGGAGTAGAGGTGTTTCTTCGTAGTGGCTTGAAGGGTACTCCGTCTGTATTGATAGCTATGCCAACTGCTTCGTCATAGGGGAATAAGTCAAGGGGAGAAAGCTGTAATAGACACGGCGCTCCAAGGCTACTAGAATTGAGGGTCTTTTTAAGCATACTCATTTGCTTTTGGTAAGGCCCCAGTGCTCCGGAATTAAAACAAAAAGTAGTGATTAGTTCTGGGCAGTTCGTATCAAGTAAGACATAGCCGCTATTTCCGCCTCCTTCTATAATATCAATAGCATAGCCAGAGGGCTGTCCATAAATATCGACTATGGGTATGGGGTTATCCACACCTGCTGAAGACCTATAAGAGTTCTTAACAAATTGTTCTGCATAATCAAGAGCAATCTCGGGACTAAAAACGACTAAGTCATCGCTTTCGGATGCAATTGCTTTCTTTGGCCTAAAGATCCCCATGGCTGCAATTGCTGCCATTGCTTTAATAAAATGTTTGCGTGAAATGCTCATTTTATCCTCCCTTATTAAATTCACTAATAACATGATCTTATACTTATCGAATAATTCAACATACAATCGATAACCGAGAAGTTGACAACTGAATTGCTTTGTATGTTAGAGTTTAAATATTTGCGTATCAAAAAGCAGTAATCATATATTTAATTATCTTATTATTGCTTATATTATGATAATTTGCATTCTTCTGAAAGCGCAAGTATTACAAATACCAAACAGCGATACAGAATAAATATCCGAAATACTTATTGCATAAGCGTTTCAACCCCACCAGCCCTCCCCCTCTTACAAAACCGTTATCCCTCTGTCACCTGCATCGATGGACGCGCTCTGTGCGTCGGGCCACCATGGTCTGTGGGTGCGATGCGCGCATGAGCGATTGGAAGATCCCATGGCAAGGAAAATAATCACCGGTCTTGTAGTAGTCGTAGCAGTGGGCGCGGCGGTGGCAGTGGTGCTCCATAGCGAGTTGGCAGACCCCGACGTCGCCTACGTCCAGATAGTCAACGATGCCGTGCATTCCATCGAGCCCCATGGAGGCATGTGCTACTCCTATCAGCTGGAGGGTGTCACTCCAGCCGGTCAAACCACCCCCATCACCCTAGACACCGAGCGTATCCTTCGCGACGCCGCCTACCTGCGCCTCAAGACTCGCCCACTGGTAGGCGTCGTCTCCTGGGAAGAGGTGCAGTGGGATGAGATCCCCGAGGCTGCCCAGGGCAAACTGCCTGCCCCTGAGACAGTCTCATAGCCCCAGGTTACTCATGCTGCCCAGTGCCTGATGCCAACCCGGCGGCTCCCCGCGCCCTGCACGAGCCCCGCATCCATCCGCTAAGCTGGGGAGAGACGCGCCTCAGCGCGCCCTCCCGCCCATCGCACCCGGAAAGGAGACCCTGTGCCCTTGCATCTTCCCCGCCGCACCATCGTGGGAACCTGCCTTTGCCTGACAGCTGCCGCAGCCGCCTGTGCCGGGTCGCTTTGGCTGGCGGCCAGCCCCTCCGATGCCTGGGCCCAAGGCTCTTATGTGCCGCTGTCGAACGCCGTGGGCTGGGTGCCGGGGTTGGCGTCTTTCTCGGT
>Trix_p1__coassemble_2334_pt1 | contig 9375 bp, 4 predicted proteins | sample Trix_p1__metabat2_high_PE_012 | metagenome-assembled genome bin Trix_p1 | reverse complement strand
GCCGGCGACGTGGAGCCCTGCGTCTTCATCCACTACTCCAACGCCAACATCCATGACAAGAGCTGGCTGGAGTGCCTCAAGCAGCCTATCTTCCAGGCCTACCGCTCGCACTACCCCTTCAACGACAACATGCTCCAGCCTTGCCCCATGCTGGAAAACCCGGAGATCCTGCCCCAGATCGTCCACGAGGCAGACGCTCCCTGCACCGACTATGCGGCGCCCGAGTCCGTGGACGACCTTTGCGCCCGCACCACTCCTTACGCTGAGAGCTGGAAGGCCACCGCTGAGAAGCTCTGGCTCGAGGAGCATCCCACCGGCAAGAAGATCTACGCAGACGAGCTCTCCAACATGCCTGTGGACGAGAAGGCCAAGATCATCGCCAAGTCTGACGAGGAGAATCAGGCCGTCGTAGGGTAAGTTATAAATAATGCAATTCCCATCGACGGGATAAGCAAATTAGCATGCAAACCTAGAGCTCCCGGATGTGTAAGGCAACCGGGAGCTTTTTTATAAGGATATAGGCATCTAGCTGCATAATCAATATATTATGGGAGTCACCTAACTTTCAGAATATTGACAGAAAACCTTTGCCTGGTATTCAATTTATAAGTATCTATATGTGGGAGCTTCTCACTAGATGCATCTGATGGGGAACAAGGTCCGTCAATTTGAAGCCTCGTTGGACGCGATGTTTACCACGCGAAAGGGGTTGTCATGGGAAAGAAACCTCGGCAGATCATCGCAAGCATGCTGCTTGCCGTTGCTCTGTCGGTGGCAGCTGCGTTTGCTGCGCCAATCAATGCCTACGCCGCTGACACCTACATCGACCTCAAAGAGGTCTTCGGCGAGTGGATCAACTTCCCGGGCGCCAACCTGGGCTCCGGCTATGCGGCGGGATGGCAAGCCCAAGCCTGTGGATCCCACTAAGATCGATCCTGCCAACCCGCCAAAACCGCAGATAAACATCGACGCAGACGATGACGGCATCCCCGACACCAACGTGGTGGACGAGCCGGTGATTACCTACACCATCACCACGCAGCTGCGCGGCATTACCACTGGCGCCTCCATCAGCCCGAGCGCCAATGTGGTGAGGGGTGCCTCTGCCGCCGTGGTGTGGGCTCCTGGCGAGAATACCTACGTCTCCCGCGTCGAGGTGGACGGCCGCCGCGTGGATGCCAAAGGCGGCCGCTATGAGTTCTCGCACCTTTCTGGAGACCATTCTGTGGTGGTCACCCTGGCAGAGATCCCTCTCATCCCCGCCCACACCACCAAGGGCTACTACACAATTACGGTGAACACCTATGGCGTTTCCAAAGGCGTGGAGGCCTCCGACTCCATGGCGGTGGCCGCCGGCTCCTCTGAGGCGGTGACATGGCCTGTCAAAGAAGGCCATGTCATCAAGAGCGTCTCGGTGGACGGAGCCAGGCTGAGCCTGGATCAAGTGGCGGCAGGCTCTTACAACTTCTCCGCCATCGCTGCCAACCATGTGGTGGATATCGTGGTCGAAGCCCAAGACGGCACTACCGGCCTCGCTCCCGACAACGTGGTGGTCTCCACCAAGATCGAGGGCGGCCCTGGCACCATTACCGGCGGCTCCACTGTGACTAAAGGTGAGAGCTATGCTGTGGCCTGGAATCCTGTGATCCAAACCACCGCCGACCGCGACGATCCCGCCTACGCGGTGTACGAGGTCGAAAGCGTCTCTGTGAACGGCGCCGCGGTGGATGGCGATGCCAGCGATGTGAGCCTCACCAACATCAAGGAGAACCAAGAGGTGGTGGTAAAGCTGCGCCCGGTGACCTTCAATGTGGCCATTCTCAAGTATGGCGACGGCACCGCCAAGCCCTCCAAGACCGTGTACAAGGGCAATCATTACGTAGACATCAGCGCTCAGGCCAATGCGGGCTCCCGTATCACCTATCTGGAGATCGACGGCAAAGAGGTCTACCGCGAAGGCATCAAGAAGAGCCCGTCTTTGCGCCAAGAGCTCGATGCGGCCCCCAAGACGGCCACTGAGACTCCTTTGACCTCTGCCGAGAAGGACGCCCAGTCCCCTCAAGCGCTGTCAGCTGCGGCAGCCGCCGCCCTTAGAGGCGAAGACGCCAGCTCCGAAGCCCCTGAACTCCAAAAGCTGGCCATTCCTCAAGATCAGCCTGCCAGCGAAGAGGATAACGCGGGCGAAGAGGCTGCTCAGATCGAGGCGGCTCAGACCAACAAGCTCGAGCAAGAAGCGCCTGCCAGCAACACTGCCTCTCAGACTGACGAACCCGAGGAGGAGACCACCCTGCTGGAGGAGCTCTTCTCGGCAACGATGACCAAGGCCTACGCCGCAGAGATTCCTGCAGCGGTGTTCAACCCCGAGGAGATCATCGAGCCGCTGCTCACAGGCACAACCCGCATGGACATGGGCATCCGCGACATCGACAAGGACCATCAAATCAAGGCCTACTTCGCCAAGGACAGCGAGCCGGCTGTGACTCCCGAGACGCTGGGATCCACCGTGGACATCGAGACTCAGGTGGATGGCGGCCCCGGCGAGATCACTGGCGGAGGCATCTTTGATCCCGACGACGTCGATCCCGACAACCCGCCCAAGATCCAGTGGGAGGTGCCCGAGGGCTACACTCCCGTCGAGGTAGAGATCTATCCCAAGGGCGGCTCGGGCGATCCTGTGGTTGTTCCTGTGGCGCCTGGCCAAACCGCCGTGGACATCCCCTCCAGCATCCTCGAGAGCGACGGCGAGTACGTGGTCAAGGTGCTCATCGACGGCAAGGAGCATCCTGAGCTGGCAGAGGCTGCCTCCTACACCTTCGAGGACGTGGCTTCCAACCACACCATCGAGGTAGTGCTCGAGCCAGTGGCCGAAGAAGGCCCCGTTCCCGACGACGAGAAGCCTGCCGCAGATAACGGGGGAGGCTCGACAGGGCCTGTGGCAGAAAAGACCGAGGCGGGGCAGCCTGCAGTCGGTTCCAAGGTCGTCAAGCCCGCCGCTTCCAACGGTGCCGTGCCCGCCACGGGCGACACAGAGTCGTCTCAGGGCGCCCTCGCAGCCGCATTGGCCGCTGCAGGGATCCTTGGCGCACTCATCGTGCGTGTGGCCTATGGCGCTCGCAAGAAGGAGAACCTGTAGCTCATGGGTCTTGGGGTTTTCCCGGAAGACCTAGGACGAGGGGGGGTTCTTATCGGCAGCCCCTAGGAATCTGTAAGAGGTTGCCCTTGGGAAAGACCGCGGTCGCCCAGGGGCAATCTTTTGTTGCGCCGACGCTATGCTTTGGGCTTTATGGGGGGATACTCCCTATATCTGGGCGCCTTTGGAAGCGCGAGAGGTATAGGCTTGGGAAACGGGTTGCGTTAGTGGCTGGAACGGCGGCAGGATGCTTGGTAGGTACTTTGCACATCTCAGTGAGGCAGCGGCTGGCTGGAGCACGGAGGCAGTGTTCTTGCGGCTGCTCCTTGCCATGCTCGTGGGTACCGTCATTGGCATGACGCGCGAGTTCAAGAACAAAGGCGCGGGCGTCAAGACTCACGTGCTGGTGTGCTTGGGCGCGGCGATGTCGATGATCGTGAGCCAATACATTCTTGAAGAGCTGCCGGGCGCCCAGCTCGATATGGTGCGCAATGGCGCCGCGGTTATCTCCGGCGTGGGCTTCATTGGCGTGGGCACCATCATCGTCACAGGCAAGAACGAGGTGCGCGGCCTCACCACGGCCGCCGGACTGTGGGTATGCGCCTGCATTGGCCTGGCCGCAGGCATAGGCGAGGTGGACGCCACCATCATCGCGCTGCTCTTTGTCATCTTCACCTTCACGGTGCTCTCGTGGTTCGACGTGATGGTGCACCGCCATACCAAGAAGTTCGATCTCTACGTGGAGTTTGAGAACCGGCTGGCGGTGAAGGAGTTTTTAAAGCAGCTTCATAGCTGGGACTGCAGCTACGACAACTTCTTGCTTACCGGTGGAGAAAGCGGGAGCTCGTTTGTGGCTGCCACCCTCACCATCACGCTGCCCACCATGGATCGCAAGCAAGTGTTCATCGACGCCATCCAGCGCCTTAGATTCGTGAGCTTTTGCGAGGAGATCTAGGGGGCTTTTCGAGGAATAGCGGGCTTTTGTGCGGGCGCATAGGAGTCCTGATGGGTGGCCGCGGCTTGGGTGAGTGGCAGGATGTTGCTGGGGCATGCGGGTTAGGGCGTCTGGGAGATTAATGGTAGATGGCCCTCTAAAAACATACTACGTTAGCTTCATTAATTTGTGACATGTGAATTAAAGTGCTCCAGTAGCTACAAATTATTGTAGCAATTGAAGTATAAAAAGTGAGGGTGCCATAGATAGCCTACGCTTCGGGATAGCCTACGCCTCAGATCAGGCCCCAGATAAGCATCGGTGCAGATCGTCCAGCTCATAGACAAACGCGACTCTCAGTGGCTCTCGGGTATAGCCATGGGAGAACTTCAGCGAAGAGTGTAAGCCTAGCCGCAGGCACAATTGGCCTTGGTTGCGTCCAGACTGTGCAAGGGTAAATCCGCCTGTATTATTAGGCAACCATTAGCTTAATATGGCCATATATAATCGCAGGTAAATATGGGCAAATCGTCGATATGGGCAAATCGTCGCATATTATATTGACAGTATTCGATACCCGTCCTAACTTAAATTAAACTGCAAAATAGCGGACATCTCTCGCTGGCCTACCCTTCCTTAACCGCGGTTCGCAAGGTGCGGTTGCAGCCAAAGTGAGCCGTGAGACGTCCGCTGCATTCATTAGGCGGTGTCAATGAACTCCATGACTCGTACCCTGGCCACGATGGCCGCTGTCGCCCTCGCCTGCACCACGTTGGCGGTCGCTCCTCCTGCAAGTACGCCTGCGCTTGCCGCACCGCCTGCGGGTTACACGCATCCGGCCAATGCCTGCCAACTCACTGTGATCGGCGGCGTCGAAGGACGCGATTACTACTATGCCACCGACACCTGGACGCGAAACCCGGGCAACGCCGTCACGAGCACCCTCAACAAGTTGGTTATCTGTTCGAGCGCGCCCATGACGATTTCCAACACAGGTGATCCTGCCATGGCGGTAGATGCCACTATCTTCGTGGAGGCGGGCACTCAGGCCAACCTCACCTTCGACGGGGTGAACATCAGCTCCCATGTGCCTTTCACGCTGGAGCGCAACCGCGACGAGGCGGGCAACTCCATCGAGCCCAAGACCAGCGCTCACATCGCTTTGGCGGCAGGGTCAACCAACACGTTGGTGTCACCTGCAGGCTCCTATGCCCCTGGCATGCGTTGCGGCGAGGACACTTCACTCACCATCGATGACGACGTGCCTAACGTGGACGTGAACGGCGCTCCTATCGACGTTGCCGGAGGCCGCATCAAGGCGGGCACCGTCTATGTGGACAAGGACGGCACAACTCGCACCGCCACTGCCAACGGCCCCGATGCCAACATTTCCAATCTTGAGAGCGACAATCCTGGCGCACTCAATGTCACCGGAGGCTACCTGTGCGCCGCTATTGGCGGCAGCGACTGGGAGACTACTGGGGAGATGACGTTCAACGGTGGCACCATCAAAGCCAGGGCTACAGGAGATAGCACCTACGGTTTTGGCGCTGGCATCGGCGGCTCTCACGGTGGCCACGGCACCACGCCCGACACCTGGATCACCTTCAACGGAGGCACTGTCACAGCCTATGCCTCCTATCATGGCGCAGCCATCGGCGGAGGTGGCCCCAGTTATCAAACCGCAGGGTCTACCACGCGTGAGAACAACTATCGTTTCCCCGATGCCAAGCTTAGCGACCGCCAGCCAGGCTCCGGCTTTGGCGCTAACGCCGGCACGCCGGTGCACTCCAAGGTGTGCGCTGGAAACCTGCAGTTCAATGGCGGCATCATTACACCCATCTCAGCCGACCATGGCAATGCCATTGGCCAAGGATGCTTCTGCTGGAACATCGGCCGCAAGATCGTCATCACCGGCGGCACCCTCCTGCCCGACACCTCTCGTCAGGACTCCGGCTACGGCTATGCTCACGCTATCGGCGCCTTGGGCGGAGAAGTTTACGTGACGGGAGGGTCCGTTCGTATCGGCACGGTGAAGCACGACAATGGTCGCACTACCGAAGAGAAGTACCAGGCCTACATCGGCGACCCCATCGATCCAGACCATCTGCCCTCAGACTTTTACACCAACTACTCCCAGAAGACCGCCTACGGCTCGCTGGATAAGTCAACCCAGGTGATGATGCGCACCATCAAGGTGCCGGGCACCCTGGGGGCCAATGCCAACATCACGGCTTTCGACATGACGGTCAACGGTGTGGCCTACCCCTACGGCGCGCCCCGTTCCACCGACGAGAGCGGCAATCTCTACCTGTGGCTGCCCACTACTACCGAGGGCGAGGTCCGCGTGAACCTCACTGCTGTCGACCGTGGCGGCAACGTGGTGAAGACCGAGCCTTACTACATGGACGACGTGCAGCACGGCGGCGATCACCTCAAGCAGTTCGTGATCTTCTCCATCGACCCCCAGAAGGTTCCCACTCTCAAGAACCTCACCAAGCGCTACGACGGCCTGCCTTGGGGCAAGGACGTCTCTGGCAAGCTCCTCTCCGAGGTGGCTCAGCAGGCCGTGGAGGTGGACAACCCGCCCGTGCCCGCCGGCCTGGATAAGAACAAGCTAGACAAGGCAGACTCCATGACCATGGAGTCCCAGCGTTTGGCTACCGATAAGGACGGCAACCTCATCCAGCGCGCCGACACCACTGACCCGTCCAACATCTATGAGGTGGACACTGACTCCGGCATCACCCAGGGCTTTAACGCCAACGTAGGCAAGTACAAGCTCACCATCAGTTCCAACCAGTACGCCCAGGAAGCCGGCTTTACCGAGAGCTTCTACGGCCATCGCTGCTACTACGACTATGCAGAGATCACTCCCGCCGACACCCAGACAAACCTCCAGGTAGAGCGTGTGGGCGATACCGCCACTGTGCGCCTGACCGCTGCGGTGACCCCGCGCCATGACGCCCAGGTAAAAGAGGCGACCACCTGCGAGGCTCCGGCAGGCGCCGTGCAGTTCGCCATCAATGGCACACCGGTGGGCACTCCCGTACCCGTGATAGATCAGGGCGAAGATCCCGACAAGTTGCGCGACGGCTACCAGCAGTCCATTGCGACGCTCGAGGTGGCTCCCGAAACCTATCGGCCCCTGCTTATCAATCCTCAAGACACCCTCGCTGGTGAAGACGCCCAAGGTCGCACTGCATTGCGCCGCGCCACGCTGGGCGTCGCCGACCTCGACTCCTCTGTCCCCTTTGGCCGCCAGCGGGTCACGGCCCAGTTCATTCCGGCAGAAAAGGGCAACTACACCGACTCAAACACCGCTTCAAACGAGGACTTCTTTGTAGCGGTTGACCCCGAGTGGTGGGACTACGAGAAGGTCTATGACGGCAGTCCTGCCTTCCCCCAGCTCAATGGCTCACACATCCTGGGATTTGTGCCTGCGGGCTTTGACGTCTCCTTGGCTTACGATCCTGCCCAGGTGACCTACCATCCTCAGGGCGCCAACGCGGGCACTCACCCCATCACCCTCAAGAACACCGAGCTCAAAGGTGCGGATGCCGATAAAGTCATCCTCTTGGGTTACACCCGCGGCCAAGACCTGGTGCTTCAGGGCACAGTGACGCCTAAAGACGTCACGATCACGGCCGTTCCCTCTGTGCCGAAAGCTCCGGCATACAAACCCTATGAGGGGTCTTTCTCGGCAGCAGGGGAGCTGGTGGGCGACGAGACCCCTGAAAAGGTGCTGGGTGAGGTTGCCTGGGATCTTGGAGCGCTGGATAGCGCCAATCCTGCCCCTGGTGTCTACAAAGTGACGCCAAAGCCTGCGACGTTGGCTGATGTCGAAGCCAATGAGGATGGCACCTACACGCTGGGCAATTATCGATACACGTTCGAGCCCGCCTTTGTGACGGTACAAAAGTCTCCTGTGCCGGTGCGTGCGGGTCAGATCTCCACCTGCGCACAAGACGTGGTGGCTGGCGACCCTATGGATGTTACAGAGACGCTGGACGCAAACCCCGTGGAGACCACGCGCACTTACTTCAAGCGAGTGGATGGCCGCTGGGAGCTTGTGGCTGGCGAACCCAATGAGCCGGGCACCTACCTGGTGATCTCCACCGGCGCTTTGCCTGACGGCACGCCGGCGCTTCCAGGGAACGATATATTCAACGTGGTGGATCCTAATGGCGCCGATGGCGGCCCCGCCGACCCCCCTGCGCCATCTCCGGGCGCATCCAAGCAGCCGGTGCTGGTGGGCGCAGAGGATATCCTGGAGGGCGGCGATCCGCGCATCACCGATCTGGGCGCCCAAGACGAGCCTGTGGAGGTCACCCACGCGTTTCTCATGCAGGATCCGTTGGATCCCACCCACTGGATTCCGGTTGACAAGCCCGGTGAGCCGGGGATCTACCTGGTGGTCTCCACTCCTACCGATCCCAGCGGCCCCTATGGCCCCGGCAGCTCGGTATTTGTGGTGAGCCCTGCGCCAGCTCCCCCTGCCGAGAAGAACACCCCTCACCTCCAGATAACCGATATCGAGGTGGTTGACGGTGCACCCAGGCCTCGTGTCGAGGTGGACGGTGAGCCTTTCAATGAAGCGAGCGATCCTGAAGGTCGGCACTTGGAGGTTTCCTACTACAGGCGCAACGAAGATGGCACCCTCACGCACCTGGATGCAGCTCCTACAACCCCGGGCAACTATCGCGTGGTTGTGCGCCTTTTTGATCGCGACAACAACCTGCTCGCCGAGACCTACTGTGACTTCTCGCTGCCGCTGGCAGGTTCTAAGGTGATACCGGCTACCGGTGACGTGGCCTCTGCTGCAGGTCTTTTGGGTGGCGTTGGAGCCGGTCTTGGTGCTGCATTGAGCCTAGGCGCAATCCTGTCGTCGCGCAAAAGGCGCGGATAGTCAGGCATAGCGCCTCCCTAAGGATGTCCTCGGAGAAACTGTGGCGTCTTGAGGAAGAGCATCAGAGAAAAAGCACCAGCCGGCAGGAGCCAGCTGGTGCTTTGTTGTGGGTTGGCAAGGCGGCTAAGGGCGGCGCAGGTGAGCTCGGGCGGCTGAGGCTGCGGCAATCGCGATACCCAAAAGAGCAGCTACGCCAGCGCCCTGGACAGAAGCGGCGTTGGCCGCATCGCTGCCCTGGTCGCCCAGCCGCGGGATGGCGTGGCTTTGGGTGCGAGAAGCCGATGCGACGGCGCCAACCTGCACAACATCACCCGCATCGACCTTGGATTTGGCAGAGGCCTCCGATGTCTGTCCGGCCTGAGGTTGCAGGGGTTTCTCGGCAGCGGGGTCTGCGGAGGGAGT
>Trix_p1__coassemble_2138_pt1 | contig 10715 bp, 9 predicted proteins | sample Trix_p1__metabat2_high_PE_012 | metagenome-assembled genome bin Trix_p1 | reverse complement strand
CTACCGGGCAACCCCGCCCGCAAAACGCCGCTCCCCATAGCGGGTACAGCTCCAGCTATCGGGAGCCTTCCAACCCCCGAGGGGCCTATGTGCGCGAGCCGGTGCCCCATCGCACCCAAGCCGCCATCAACCGCATGGACGAGGACGACTTTGAGTCTTCCATCGACTACTCCCATGAGAGCGGCTACACCACCCGCCGCGGCTCCGCCTTCTCAGGCAGTGGCTACCGCCGCAGCCGGGCAGACGAGCAACGCTTCAAAAAAGAGCTCAAATACGGCCAATACCTGGAGGTTCCCAAAGGACGACGCGACCTTTTCGCCAGCCAGAAGCAACAGCGCGCCCGCACGGCCGCCATCCTGGCCGTGCTGATGGCCGCAACGCTCTTAGTGGCCCTCATCCTCTGGCTGGTACTTCGTTAGCGTCAGCGCTGCGCTCACCTGCGGGCCCACCTACGCGGCACCGCATCCAAGAAGCGGCAGGCTCCTAGCGCCAGGGATCCTCTTCCCAGAGAGACTCGCGCGCAGGCGGGCGGTCGCTCCAAGGATCGTAGCCGTCGTCATCTTCTGTCTCTGCCCGGCAAAACTCGCTGGCAGAGACTTTTTCTTGCCGAGAAGCGCCGCTGCTGGCCGCCGGTTTCTTAGGGGAAGGCGCGGGTTTCTCGGTAGCAGAGACGTGAGGAGTCATCACAGTTACCCCTTTATGAGCAGTTGGGTGGCGGCCAGGTTGGCCATGGAGCCCTCGTAGGTGTCCAGGCTGATGCCGGCAGCCGAGAGGTTTGTCTCCAGCGTTTGGGTGGGTGCGACGCAAACGGCGGCCAGGACTTGATCGTTGGCGCGCCAGACCACAATGGCCCAGGTGTCGGAACCCTGGGTGCCGGCCTTGGCGATGAACTCTGGGGCCTGGGAGGCTTTGGGCGCCAGCGTCTGTGGCGTAGCTGTGGTGGTGGTGCCCGAGGAGGTCTTCAGCCCGCAGGCCTCCATGAGGCTGTTGACCGTGGCTTGGTCCACCTTGAGGGCGCCTGCGGCGTCGGGAGCGGAGTCTTGGTCAAAGGTCAGGCGCACGCCCTGGATTTGAGCGCCGACGGCCAAGCCGTCGGTGGCCCAGAACTGGAAGCCGCGGTACTCGGCAAAGGGATTGGGCCCAATGACCACCTGCGGGCTTGCGGCAGAGCCGGCCCAGGTGGCGGCAACCACGTCGTCGCGGATTGCGCCGTAGAGCAGGCTATAGCCCTGTTGGCGCAGGTAGGTGGAGAGGTCCTTGGGCGCGCAGTGGAGGTACTCCAACGCCGCGTAGGGGCTGGCCGGATAGGGCGACGACACCGTGAGCGTCACCTTGGAGTTGGCTTTGAGCTCAGACCCGACCGCAGGGTCTGCCGAGACCACCGTGCCCGGATCCTGGTCGCTGGCCACCATCACCGTCTCATAGGTGAGGCCGGCGCGCTCGACAGCCTCCTTGGCATCGTCCTCGCTGAGGCCCACCACGTCAGGCACCGTATAGGGCTGGGCCACCACCAGGGTCACCATCTCGTCGGCCGCCACTACCGACCCGGCCGAAGGCGTCACCGCGATGACTGTGCCTTTTTCATTGTCAGAATTCTCATATTCCACGCGCACGTGATCGATGGAGCGGTCGTGCAGCGCCTCCTTGGCGTCTTCCAGGGCCATGCCCTCCACCTCGGGCACCGACCGCTCCACGCCGATGCCCAGCGCCACCACGCTGCCGGGATCCACGCGCCTGGAGCCCGCCGGCTCCTGGGACACCACTTTGCCCACAGCGTTGTCGCTCACCACTTCTGTGGTGGCTACCGAGAAGCCCTCCCCTTCCAGCAAGGAAGTGGCCGCGGCCTGATCCATGCCCACGGTGTCGGGCAGCGTCTTGCCGCCCCAGATCTCCATGCGCCAGGTGACAAAGGCCGCGAGCATCGCCAGCGCCGCCACAAACAGGACGGCGGCGGTGATGAGGCCCAGGCGGTGGTTTTTCTCGGCAGCCTGCTCTTCTGCGATGGGATCCGGCGCCGCATAGACGCGCATGCGGCCGGTAGAGCCGGGGCGGGAAGGGCCGGTGACCAGGGAATCCACAAGATCTTCGTCGGTGAGGTCCAAGCGCACGGCCTCTTTGGTGGCGTCAACCGGCGTGGGCACAGGCACCGTGTCGCCTACTTCTACCTGAGGGCTCCCTGGACGCACCTGGGTAGCCTCCACCTCTTTGAGCGACGAGGTGGCTGCCAAGTCTTCTTGCGGCTGGGCGCCTTGGGGAGCCTCTGCGGCTTCTTCCGCCGGAGCGTCCGGGGAGTTCTGAGCATCGGAAGTTGAAGATCCAGCTGGAGCGCCAAGGGCGTCAGCTGGGACATCCTTGGAATTAATTACTACATTTGCAACATCGGAGACTGGGGTATTGTCTAGGGTGCCCTTGGAATTATTTGCTACATTCGCTACCTCGGGAGCGTCATTCATATCGACGTTTGACGTCGCATCCTGCAGGGAAGCGCCCGCCACGGGACGTCCGCACTGGTGGCAAAACTTTGCATTGTCAGGTAGCTCGGTGCCGCAGCCTTCGCAGCGCATGCAGTCTCCTTGGAGTGGAGGGGCCACGTCGCTTGAGCGACACCCCGGATACATCTACGACGCAATTCTACCCGCAACGGCTTTTTGAGATATGGAGAGGCTATCCCTCGCACTTCGAACGATAGACCTCGCGCCTATGCCCGCACTCTACCGCACGGACTACCAACTCATCATCGTTAGTCTCATCCCAAAAAAAGCACCCCGTCCTCCGTGAGGAGAACAGGGTGCCTATGGGTGTGTTTCTCGGCATTTTTAAGCTGCCGAGAAGCCCTTGCCGCCTTTCCTGCGCGATTTTGATCGCGAGGAGGGCCGGCGGGAAGCGCTAGTCCTCTTGGACGTCGTCGGGCTCGATGGGCTCGGCCTCTTCGTAGTCTTCCTGGGTCTCCTTAAGGCTGGCGCCGGCGAGGCGAGCATAGAAGCCCTGCTTGTCGTCCACGTCCACCTCGACGGTGTCGCCCTCGCGCACGCGGCCGTCCAGAATGAGGGAAGCCACGTTGTCCACCACCTGGCGCTGGATGAGGCGCTTCAAGGGGCGGGCGCCGTAGACGGGATCCAGGCCTTCCAGAGCCAGAGCCTGCACGGCGGCAGGGGTGAGCTGCAGCTTCAGGCGCTGGCGGCGCAGGCGCTCGCGCACTCCCTTGAGCTGGATGTCCACGATCTTCTCGATGTCGTCCAGCATGAGGGCGTGGAAGACCACCACGTCGTCGATGCGGTTCAAGAACTCCGGCTTGAAGGTAGCGCGCAGAGCCTCGTTGACCTGCTCGGTGACTTCCTCGGGGTTCGCGATGGCCTGGGCGGAGGCGATGAACTGGGAACCCACGTTGGAGGTCATGATGATGATAGTGTTCTTGAAGGACACGATGCGTCCCTGGCCGTCGGTGAGGCGGCCGTCGTCGAGCACCTGGAGCAAGATGTTGAAGACGTCCGGGTGAGCCTTCTCCATCTCGTCCAGCAAGATGACGCTGTAAGGATGGCGGCGCACGGCCTCGGTGAGCTGGCCGCCCTCGTCATAGCCCACATATCCTGGAGGGGCGCCGATGAGGCGCTGGACGGAGAACTTCTCCATGTACTCGGACATGTCGATACGGATAAGGGCACGCTCGTCGTCGAACAGATACTCTGCCAGGGCCTTGGCCAGCTCGGTCTTGCCTACGCCGGTGGGGCCAAGGAAGAAGAAGCTGCCCAGAGGACGGTCGGGGTCTGCGAGGCCCGCGCGGCTGCGGCGCACGGCAGAGGCGACGGCCCGCACGGCGTCCTCTTGGCCGATGACGCGCTTGTGAAGCTCCTCTTCCAGGTTCTTGAGTTTGTCCATCTCGCCCTGCATCATTTTGGTCACAGGGACGCCGGTCCAGCTGGAGACCACGTCGGCGATCTCACCGGTGGTGACCTCCTCCTTGAGCATGCCGTCGTCCTCTTTGTCCATGAGGAGCTTCTCGGCCTCGTCGTACTGGCGCTGGAGGTCGGGGATGGTGGCATAGCGAATCTCAGAGGCGCGGGCCAAATCGCCCGAACGGGTGGCGCGCTCCTCCTCGTTCTTGGCCTCGTCGATTTGGCGCTTGAGGTCTTGGACGCGGTCGATGGCGCTCTTCTCGTTTTGCCAGGAAGCCTTCACGCCGTCCAGCTTCTCGCGCATGAGAGCCATCTCGCGGCGCAGCTGCTCCAGACGGTCCTTGGAAGCGGCGTCTTCCTCTTTCATGAGGGCCTGTTCCTCGATTTGCATCTGGGTCATCTGGCGATCCATGGCGTCGATCTCGGCGGGCATGGAGTCCAGCTCCATGCGCAGGCGGCTGGCAGCCTCGTCTACCAGGTCGATGGCCTTATCGGGCAGGAAGCGGTCGGAGATGTAGCGGTTGGAGAGGTCGGCGGCAGAGACTAGGGCGGCGTCGGTGATGCGCACGCCGTGGTGCATCTCGTACTTCTCCTTGAGGCCGCGCAGGATGGAGATGGTGTCTTCCACCGTGGGCTCGCTCACCATGACGGTTTGGAAGCGGCGGGCCAGGGCGGCGTCCTTCTCGATGTACTTGCGGTACTCGTCCAGCGTGGTGGCGCCGATGGCACGCAACTCGCCGCGGGCCAGCGCCGGCTTCAAGATGTTGCCGGCGTCCATGGAGCCCTCGCCGCCGCCGGCGCCCACGATGGTGTGGAGCTCGTCGATGAAGAGGATCACCTGGCCGTTGGACTTTTGCACCTCTTTGACCACGCTCTTCAGGCGCTCTTCGAACTCGCCGCGGTACTTGGCGCCCGCTACCAGGGCACTCATGTCCAGCTCGACGATGTCCTTGTCCTTCAAAGTCGAGGGCACGTCGCCGGCCACGATGCGCTCGGCCAGGCCCTCCACGATGGCGGTCTTGCCTACGCCAGGCTCGCCGATGAGCACCGGGTTGTTCTTGGTGCGACGGGAGAGCACCTGAATGGTGCGGCGGATCTCCTCCACGCGGCCGATGACCGGGTCCAGCTTGCCCATGCGTGCCAGCTCGCACACGTTGCGGCCGTAGCGCTCCAGAGCCTCGAACTCTGGCTTGGCGTCGGCGCTGGTCACGTGCTCGTCGCCCCGCAGGTTCTCGTAGACCTCCTGAATGCGCTTGGCGGTAAGGCCGTCGCCGCGCAGGATCGAACCGGCGTCAGACTTGTCTTCCGACAGGGCGATCAGCAGATGCTCGGTAGTGACGTAGGAGTCACCCATCTTGGTGGCGAGCTTCTCGGCAGCGTCAAAGACCTTGACCAACTCCCGAGAAAGGCCCATCTGTGACAGGGAGTCGCCAGAGATCTTGGGTTGCTTGGCGATCGCATCATCTGCCTGATGCTCCACAGCGCGAGGGTCGGCCCCCACCTTCTCGATGATCGAGTCCAGGTTGCGCTCGCCCGAGGCCAAGAGGGCCTTGAGTAAGTGGACAGGTTCACAGGCGCTCGCATCTACGTCGGTGGCAATGCCCAATGCGGTTTGCAGGGCCTCGGCTGCCGTAACGGCAAGCTTGTTAACGTTCATGGAGTACCTCCATTCTTGCAAAGAGACAGCATCGATAGAGGTCTATGCCCCTCGATGCGGGGTTTTATGGTTGGTCAGTCGTGTTTCCTTGAAGAAAACCGCGCAACACCGCTTCGGGACTCTTGCCGTCATAGGGGGCAAGAGCGGTGATGCGCACGCGGGTGCGGTATTCGTGGACCTGATTCTCCAGCTCACGTATCCTTGCGCGCAGCTCGTCGATCTCTGCGTCGCGCTCTTCTGCGCGCTCGCTCATGTCCAAAATCCGCACTACGCCGGCGAGGTTGATGCCCTCGTCGGTCAAGCGACCGATAAGATGAAGCCGCTCGATGTCTGCCTGGCTGTAGAGACGGGTGTTTCCCCGAGAGCGACCGGGGTTCACCAGGCCTTTTTGCTCGTAGACGCGGAGGGTCTGCGGATGCATGCCGCAGAGCTCTGCCGCCACAGAGATCATGTAGAGAGGTTTAGTGCGGTTGGCACGTCCAACCTCTGGACTGTCCATGGCATCCTCCTCTCAGCTATCTGTTAGCTGTTCTTTTTAACCAAGCGCTCGATGTCGCGGCGCCAATCGTGATGATCGTTTTCCATAGCCTGCTCGAGGCCGGCACGCTCTTCCTTGGTAAGGCGCGTGGGCACTTCTACCTTGACGGTGACGTAAAGCGCGCCCTTGGCGCCCTTCTTCTTGACGTTGGGGGCGCCCAGGTCCTTGAAGCGGAAGGTCTTGCCGTCTTGGGTGCCCTTGGGCACCTTGAGGCGCACTACTTTGCCCTCGGGCGTGGGAATCTCGATGGTGGCGCCGAGCGCCGCCTCGTAAATGGAGATGGGGACGTCCATGCGCACATCGGCCCCGTCGCGCTTGAAGAGCGGATGCTCCTCGACGCGGGTGGTGATTACCAGATCGCCGCGCTCGCCGCCGTTGCGGCCGTACTCGCCGCGCTTGCGGTAGCGCAGCTTGCCGCCGTTGACAGCGCCTGCAGGAATCTTGACGTTGAGGGTTTGCTCCTCGCCAGTGGAAGGCACACGGTAGGTCACCTTGCGTTGAGCTCCCTCCAGCGCCTCATCGAAAGTCACATCGATGGACATGGTGAGGTCGCCGCCCTTTTGAGAGCGCGGCTGGCCTCCGCCGAAGATGGACGAGAAGTCAAAGCCGGCGCCGTCAGAGGCGGCACCGCCGCCAAAGCCGCTGAAGATGTCTGAGAAGTCAAAGCCATCGGCCGAGCTATAGGTGTAGGCTCTTCCGCGACCACCGTCGCCGCCAAAGTCTGCGCCAGGGATGCCGCCAAACATCAGCACCTGGTCGTACTCTTTGCGCTTGGCAGGATCCGACAAGGTCTCATAGGCCTCGGAGATCTCTTTGAACTTGTCCTCATCGCCGCCGGCGTCGGGGTGATACTTTTGGGCCAGCTTGCGAAAGCTCTTCTTAATCTCGTCTTGACTCGCGTCGCGAGAGACGCCCAAGACGTCATAGAAGTTCTTTTTAGGCATCGCGGCCACACCCCCTTTCATGGGGTTATTTGTACAGAGAAACGCGCGCCCCAGGCCGTGACATGAGGCCCAGGGCGCGCAGGTTTCCCACTGCCAGTTCATGAAGGCTCATACCCGCTAGGAGCAGAAGCCCAACGTGGCGAAGCGTTCCTAGTTGGAAGCCTCAGGTGCCTGATCTGCATCCTCAGGAGCCGGACGCTTGGGGCCGCCCACGGTCACAGAGACCATGGCAGGGCGGATGACCTTGCCACCCATGGTATAACCACGGCGCAGCACCTGTGCCACCGAGTCGTTGTAGGCCTCAGCGTCTTGCACCTGACCTACTGCTTGCTCGCGGAGAGGATCAAACGCCTCACCGGGGCGGTCGATGACCTCGACGCCCTCGCGCTCCAGCACACCCAAGATCTTGGTGTGCACGTTGGCGACGCCGGCGGCCATCTCTTGAATCTGGCTGTCCTCGATGCCTTGCGCATGTTCCACTGCGCGCTCCAGATCGTCGATGGCGGGCAGCAGCGCCTCTACCAGCTTCTCTGTCGCACGCTCGCGCTCGGCCACACGCTCTTGGGCCGTGCGCTTGCGGTAGTTGTCCCAATCGGCCTGCAGGCGAGCCAGGCGAGCGGCAGCATCCGCCGCCTCAGTGCGGGCCTTCTCGGCTTCTTCTTCTGCCTTGGCCAAAGAAGCAGCCAGCTCGTCGCGTTCAGAACGAGCGCGCTCGGCATCACGGGCGAAGTCTTCTTGCGCGGCTTGCTCGCCGGCGCGAATGGCAGCCTCGACCATCTGAGGATCGAGCTCTTCTTGGGTATCGTCCATGATTTCGCCTCCTTCATAAGGCGTGTCCGGAACGTTGGAGCGCTCCGGACACCTTGAGTTCACGCTCGTAGATTAGTTGTTGGAGTCGTCGTCATCCACGACCTCGTAGTCTGCGTCGACTACGTCGTCGTCTGCGGAGCCGGTCTGAGCGGTGCCGTCTTGGGCGCTGGAGTAGACCACCTCAGCGAGCTTGTGGCCCACTTCCTGGAGCTTGTCGCCAGCGGCCTGGATGGCGTCCATGTCCTGGCCCTCCAGAGCCTTCTTGGCGTCCTCCACGGCAGCCTCTGCCTCAGACTTCATGTCGGCAGGCACCTTGTCGCCCAGGTCCTTCAGGGTCTCCTCGGTGGAGTAAGCCAGGGAGTCTACCTGGTTGCGCACCTCGATGTCGCCCTTGCGCTTCTTGTCTTCCTCAGCGTTGGCCTCGGCGTCTTTGACCATGCGGTCCACTTCTTCGTCAGACAGGGCGGTGGAGCCGGAGATGGTGATCTGCTGCTCCTTGCCGGTGCCCAGATCCTTAGCGGAGACCTTCACGATGCCGTTGGCGTCGATGTCGAAGGTGACCTCGATCTTAGGAGTGCCACGACGGGCCGCGGGGATGCCGGTGAGCTGGAAGCGGCCCAGGCTCTTGTTGTCAGCTGCGAACTCGCGCTCGCCCTGAAGCACGTTGATCTCTACCGAGGTCTGGTTGTCTGCAGCGGTGGAGTAGATCTCTGTCTTGGAAGTGGGGATGGTGGTGTTGCGGTCGATCATCTTGGTCATGATGCCGCCCATGGTCTCCACGCCCAGAGACAGCGGGGTGACGTCCAGAAGCAGGATGCCGTCGACGTCGCCAGTGAGGACGCCGCCCTGAACGGCTGCGCCGTCTGCCACGACCTCGTCAGGGTTCACGGACATGTTGGGCTTCTTGCCGGTGATCTTTTGCACCAGCTCCTGCACGGCGGGCATACGGGTGGAGCCGCCTACCAGGATGACCTCGTCGATCTCAGAGATGTTCAGGCCAGCGTCCTTCAGGGCCTTGGTTACAGGCTCCTTGCAGCGATCCAGAAGGTCGCGGGTGAGGCGCTCGAACTCAGAGCGGGACAGGGTGTAGTCCAGGTGCTTGGGGGTGTTGTTCACCGAGGTGATGAAGGGCAGGTTGATGGTAGCCTGCTGGGCGCTGGAGAGCTCCTTCTTGGCGTTCTCGGCAGCCTCCTTGAGGCGCTGCAGCGCCATAGGATCGGAGCGCAGGTCGACACCCTCCTCCTTCTGGAACTTGTCAGCGGCCCAGTCGATGATGCGCTGGTCCCAGTCGTCGCCGCCCAGGTGGTTGTCGCCGTTGGTGGCCAAAACCTCGGTCACGCCGTCTGCCAACTCCAGCAAGGACACGTCGAAGGTGCCGCCGCCCAGGTCGAAGACCAGGATCTTCTGATCGCCGTCAGCCTTCTCGAGGCCATAGGCCAGGGCTGCTGCGGTGGGCTCGTTCACGATACGCTTGACCTCGAGGCCAGCGATCTTGCCGGCGTCCTTGGTGGCCTGACGCTGGGCGTCGTTGAAGTAAGCAGGAACGGTGATGACGGCCTCGGTGATGGTCTCGCCCAGGTACTTCTCTGCGTCTGCCTTCATCTTGGCCAGAATCATGGCGCTGATCTGCTCAGGGGTGTAGTCTTCGCCCTCGATGGAGATGACCACGCGGCCGTCCTTGCCGGGCTTGACGGTATAAGGAACCGTCTTGAGCTCACTGGCCACCTCGTCATACTTGCGGCCCATGAAACGCTTGACCGAGAACACGGTGTTTTGCGGGTTGGTGACGGCGCGGTTCTTGGCAGCCTTGCCCACAAGGCGCTCGCCGTCAGGTTGGAATGAAACGACGGAAGGCGTAGTGCGGTCGCCCTCTGCGTTCACGATGATGGTGGGCTCGCCGCCCTCAAGCACCGCCATGGCGGAGTTTGTAGTGCCCAGATCGATGCCCAAAATCTTGTTTGCCATACCTGGTCTTCCTTTCATAACTGCCTCATGGCGGAGTTACTGCTGCGGTGGCGAACCATGGTGGCGAGCCCTCCGCACGGTGAGACTTATATCCTTTGGTGAACATACTACACATTATCTAAGTGTGTTCGCTATAGATTTCCTAAACCTCCACAACTTAGCGTCGGGGAAGCTCGTACGCCTCGGTTTCCTTATCACCGATGTGTCCTGGCGCAAACACATAGCCTCTGCCCGATGCAAACCCTCCACGCCATCCCTATCTCCCCAGGATAAATGGGCTATTTTAAAAGACCTCTCCTTGTCCAGAAACCCACGCGCCACCCCCTTGAATTCACCCGTTCTGGGTGAATTTCACGACTCCTCTGAGAGCCTCTGTTGATTTGAGAATTGTGTAATAGGGGGTCTTGCTACCGCCCTCTCGGCTGCGCATGGAGCCCATGCCTGCGACGCGACCAGCCGCTGTCATGCCGCATTCCAGCCTATGATTGCAACATTGTGCAAAGCCCGTTCCCGTACGCGTTAAACCAAAATTGTTAACCCCATTAAACTAGGGGTATTTTGCCAGTTTGCCCAGCTAGTGGGGCTGCATTAAAGACCTCAAGGGGATTGCAAAAAAGTCCAGAAGTTGTTCTTGCATTCTTGGAGAGGATTGGTATATTCACAAACAACGAAGCTTCGCGCCCCCGCGCGGGGCGTCCCTCTACGAATGGAGACATCATGGCCCATCCTGTTATCGATGCCGATGAGTGCATCTGCTGCGGCGTGTGCGTTGACGTATGCCCCACTGACACCCTGGAGCTCGGCGACGAGTCCGCGGTAGTGGCTAACGAGGAGAACTGCATCGCTTGCGGTCAGTGCCTCGACAACTGCCCCACCGGCGCCATCACCGAGATCGTCGAGGACTAGTT
>Trix_p1__coassemble_1795_pt1 | contig 13790 bp, 10 predicted proteins | sample Trix_p1__metabat2_high_PE_012 | metagenome-assembled genome bin Trix_p1 | reverse complement strand
GGTTGCTGGAGCATGACCTCGCGGATGCAGATGGCATAGGGGTCTTGGGTGTGGCGCCAGGGCAGGTCGCGCCAATGGAGACGGCCCTGCTCCAGCATGCGAGCGCGAAAGCCGCCCCAAGACTCATCCATAGCCGCAGATGCCCCAGCCTCTTGCCTGCCGGCTGCCACAGCCTTTGCCACGTCCTTAGCCCCAATGCCCGCAGCAGCTGCGCCGTGCTTCTCTAGCGCCACAGAAGCACCGGCCAACCGAGCGCCTCAGCAGCGCGCTTGAGCGTTTTGCCAGGATCTACCGCAAAGGGGCGCTCGGCTAAGGAGAGCATGGGCTTATCGGTATAGTGGTCGCCAAAGGCATACTCCACATGCCAGCCCCCTTGGCCAAACTGCTCGTTGGCCCAATCCTCGAGAGCCGTCACTTTGCCCGCGCCCTCCACCACCGAGCCAGACACATTGCCAGTCAAATATCCCTGGGCGTCCCACTCCATCCGAGTGGCCAGTGCGGCATCGAAGCCGGCGTAGTCCTTGGCGGCGTCGGCCACGCCCTGAAACGTCGCCGAGACCAGCACGCACACGCACCCGTCTTCTCGGCAGTCCTTAAGCTGCTTGAGCGCGTCTTGGCGGTAGTAGCGCACGAGGACAGTGTCATGGAAGTCCTTCATGATGGCGTAGACCTGGGCTTTGCTGTAGGCGCGCAGATTGTCTGTAAGGTAGAAGCGCACACGGTCTTGATCGATAGGCAGATGCAGCGTGTACCTCAAGCCCCACCAGATCACCTTGAAGGCGATAATGGGCCCAATATAGTGCTTGAGCAGCAGATACTTAGTAAATTGCGTACCGCTTTGAGCATTGATTACCGTGCCATCAAAATCAAAGACGGCGATGGGGACGGAGGGCGTCTCGCCCGATCGCCCCTCTTGGGCCGCTATGGCCTCTTGTGCCATCTGCCAACCTTTCTATCTTCTAACCGCCAGTAAGTTCACCCATTATAGGTGCTCTAGCTGCTCCCCTACCCCCTACCCACGACTGCTACACACCCGCACGAAAACGGGGTGATCCGCACACAGGCAGATCACCCCGAAAGAGGTACCTTTGGCCCCTAGCGGTGGGAACTAGAAGCCTTGCCTACTCCTTGCCGAGCAACCCTCCCATCCTGCCACGGAAGTTTTTCTCGGCAGGGAATACTACTTTTTACGTTGCAGGGCGGAAGAAGACCTATGCCTGGCAGTGATCGCCAGGAAACCTGCTAAGGAACATCCAACATGCGCATAAGACTTCTCTCAACTCGATGAGCTGACCGTTCGCGCCATGAATAGGGTGGCGGCTCAGTGATCGCCCGCATGGAAATAAACAAAGTGGGACGTTTCATCGAAAGCCGTCTGACGCCGGGATCCTCCATTGGCGAACATGAGCAGCTCACCGGAGCTGATATTAACTTTGTAGTCTCGGGCCATGGTCATGCAATCTGCGACGGCAGCCGAGAAGAACCCACCCCTGGTATATGCCACGTGTGTCCACAAGGTTCGAGTCATTCCATCTTTAACGACGGCCAGGAGGATCTGATGCTTTGGACGGTAGTTCACGAGGTTGTTGAAAAACGCTTCGTAGCCTTATAGCCGGTCGTAACCATTCTCGTTATGAGAGCCTTCACTGCATGGATTTTGCGGCTTGGAGAGCCTTTTGAGCCCGATTCTCGTTATTAGTGGGGGTAACTGCACTGGGGTTTTATAAAACCCCAGTGCCCACATTGCCCTCATAACGCGCCAAGCGCCAAATCTATGCCTGAGGCGCTCGAATCCGTGCCAGGAAGGCTCGAATTGCGAATGGTGCGCCCGTATGGCAGCCAAAATCTCAAGCTGCAGCTCATTTGCCGACCAGACACCATTCTGCCTATTGCCGCATGAAAAAAGGCCAACCACTCTTTGTGGTTGGCCTCATAAAATTCAATGGCGGGATGTATGGGACTTGAACCCACGACCTCTGGCTTGACAGGCCAGCGCTCTAACCAGCTGAGCTAACACCCCGTGCGTTTCAACGCGAGGGATAGTATTGCATGGCCGCGCCGCCGGTGCAAGGGGCAATTTCCCAATATGGCCCCTCGTTTCATAGGCTCTGCATATCACTGCATGAGGCCGCAGCTACTCCAGGTTGACGGCGTTGGTGGTGTCGTTGTCGAAGGAGAGCGTGAGCGTGGAGCCCTCGAGCTTGGCCGAGGAAATGGTGCCGTCCCCCATCACAGGATTGCCGTTGGCGGTGAGCTGTTGGGGCACCGAGCCGTCGCCCATGACCCAGGAGACCACGTCCCAGCTGGAGCCCAGGTTCTCGGGGATGAGGAAGGCGCCGTTATAGAGCACCACCGTGACCGGCGTGCCAGTGAGGTCAAAGAGGACGGTGGGCTCCTCGGATCCCTGCTGGCGCACGAAGGCGTAACCTACGCCGTCAGCTTTGGGCTGCACAGAATAGGTGTAGCCGCCATAGGAGATGCCTTGGTTCTCGTCGTCTTGGGTTTGCTCCACCCGTTGGTCTGCCAGGGGCACCGAGCTGGTGTCCAGCGAGGTAGGCACGGTATTGAGCGCGTTGAGCACAAAGAGCACCAGGCCAACGATGACTGCAGCGGCCACCACCACGATGCCGATGACCGCTGGGCGGCTCAACGAGCCGCTGGAGCGCGGGCGCTGGCTTACCTGGGGGCGCGCCTTGGAATTCATGCGCACCGGACCACCCTTGCGAAAATTATGGCGCGCCGCCGAGGCCGCCTCAGACGCCGAGTCGCGATCATGTAACACCGCCCCCTGGCCAGACGCCAAGGTGGAGAAGCTTCCCGTGCGCGACGGATCCACCCCGATGGGACGCGGGGCATCTCCCGAGATCGCCTCCAGCGCATCCTGCGCCCCCAGCGAAGCTGGCGGACGTGCGGCACCCTGCGACAGGCGCGTGGCGCCCTGCGCTGGAGCGACATCCTGCGAGATTCCGTGAGAAGCACCTCGACGCGCGCTGTAGCTGGGCGCTTGTCCGGGGTGCGCCGCATGGCGGCCATGCTTGGGCGTGTAATCCGAGCCGTTGGGAGTGGGAACCATGATCTCCTCAAATGATTGAGTGCCTGAAGGGCACCGGAATAGCCTACCTGGCCATCTTAGCCCCTTTGGCCCCCATTCTCTAAGGGCAACGGCCACCGACAAAAGACTGCCACCTCCAAACGGCCCTGATGCTGCCTTCGCACATCACCCGTACACAAAAACGCCCGCCGTTGGCCTTGAAAAAGGCCAACGGCGGGCAGCAGGCAGGTTGCGGGGGCGAGGGTTTCTCGGCAGCGGAATTGGAAGGGAACAAGACCAGGAGGAGAAGCAGGCAGGCCAAGGCCCTGCCTCACGACAACCCTGAGCATCAGCCCTGAGAACGGCGGGCTCCTAGGAGCGCATGGGAGACGGCGCCTCGAGCGGCCCCATAGCTCACGGCGAAGTAGCCTCCATAGACCACTAGGAAGACGACGCCAGCAAAGAGCAGGCCGGAGACCATGTCGAAGGGCAACACAAGCGCAAAGAGGTCCATGAGGGAGAACAGGGCCACCAGCGAGTGGGCGATGCCCATAAGCAGCGGCAACAGGAAGAAGAAGAGCGTCTGGGAGAGCAGCGAGCCTGAGAGCAGGCGCTGGGGGCAGCCCAGGTCATAGAGGAGGCGATAGCGGGAGGTGGAATCGGCTACGCCGGAGAGAAGCTGGATCGCCAGCACCGCAGCCACGCTCATGACCAGCACAAAGCCAATATAGACAGCCATATAGCCAATGATGGCGGTCATCTGGTTCATGGACTCCACAATCTCTGTGCGGGTGTTGTCGCGGAACAGCACGTCCTCGCTTTGAGAGACTGCGGCTTGAAAGTCCAGGTTGTCGGTGGCTTCCTCCACCTGGCTCTCGTAACCCTCGTTGGCCTGGATCTCCAGATAGCTCATCGAAGGACTCATGTTGGCCACCACTTCGTCGGGCACCACCAGGTAGGGGTCTGCGCCTTCGCCGTTGGAAAGCATGAGGCCCTGTTGCATCTGATCGTTGGCCGGCCTGAGTGTATGGCCGTTGAGGGTGATGGGGGTGTCAGCCACAAGCACGCGGTCGATGCCGGCTTTGAGGCGGTCCAGGCTTCCGCAGGTATACATGAGATAGCCGCCTTCGGGCACCTCTACCGGGGGCTCGCCCTGCAAGGCCAGCAGCTTGTTGTACTGAGAGACCGGGATTGCAAAGATGGGCACGCTTCGCAAAGACTCTTCCAGGTCTTTGCTGTAGGTGCTGAACTCCGCATAAGCCTCGCGAGCATGGGTGTCTGGGGAGTCATCAAAGAGGTCGCCCACGGTATAGCGGTCGCCCTCGATCTCGCCCTTGGGCACCACATAGGTGTTTACCTGGGTGTAGCGGGAGTGGCTGGCAACATCTGGGTTGTTGGACTCCCATACCTGGGCAAGGTCGACGGGTTGGATAGGCGTGGATTTGTCTACCTGGTGCTCGGAGCCCTCATCGTAGAGATCGCGCAGGTAGGTGGCGCTCAGAGCCGCCGTATAGGGAGCCGAGGTGCCCCAGTACGTAGTGAGGCCGCCAGCCAAAGCCATGCCCGTAGACACCGAGGTGAGCGCCAGGAAGAGCACCACCGCGGTGACTGCCATGGCAAAGGAGCTGGAGTTGATGCGGCTCACCAGCTGGCGGATGGTGAACATGTTGAGGCCGCGCAGGTAGAGGGCGCGGGTCTTTTGGCAAAGGGTGGCAAGCACCGTGGGCAGCGACCAGAAGAAGGCGAAGGTGCCCACCAGCATCATGCAGGTGGTGATGAGGAAGTCGAGGTTGGACTTGCCGCCGTCCAACGAGCCACCAAAGACTTCTACGGGATAGCCTAGGATGAGCAAGCGATAGTAGGCCCAAACGATAAGGGCCACAGAGGCCACCAGCATCACCGAGCACAAAGGCAGGTTGCGCAGGCGCACGCTCTCGTTCTTGCGGCCAGAGCTCATAAGGTCTACCAGACGCACCTTGGAGATGGAGCGCAGGTTGAGCAGGAGCATGACGCAGAAGGTGACAGCAAAGCACACCGCCACAGCCAGAAGCGCCTCGGGAGAGAAGATGAAGGTGAAGTTCTTTACCGTGTCATGAAAGAGCGCTGCGGTCACAAAGACCAGCAACTGAGAGATGCCCACACCCAGCACAATGCCAGCCGCAAAGGCTACCAGCGAGGTAAGCAGGGTTTCAATGGCCATGATGGCGACCACTTGGCCGGTGCGCATGCCCAGCACGCGATAGAGGCCAAACTCCTTCTTGCGTCGACGCACAATGAAATTGTTGGCATAGACCATCAAGAAAGCCAAAAAGAAGGCCAGCACCACGGTGACGCCAGTGAGCAGGTCTGCCACCATGAGGATGACGCTGGAGATGCTGGCCGAGAGGAAGTCTGCCTGGCACCGAATGGTGTTGAAGGCATAGAACACCGCCACACCCAGCGCAATGGTAAGAAAATAAATGGCATAGTCGCGATAGGACCGCTTCATGTTGCCTAGGGCGATCTTAGTCAGCATCGGCCCCTCCGATCACCGAGACTACGCGGCCAATCTCATCAAAGAATTCCTTGCGGGAGCGAGCGCCGCGGCGCACCTCGGTGAACAGGCGCCCGTCGCGAATGAAAAGCACCCGCTGGCAGAAGCTGGCGGCATAGGCGTCGTGAGTCACCATGAGCAGGGTGGTGTCATAGGCGCTGTTGAGCCCCTGGAAAGCCTCCAGCAGCACGCGGGCCGCTTTTGAGTCCAACGCGCCGGTTGGCTCGTCGGCTAGCACCAGCGCCGGGTCGGTGACAATGGCGCGACAGGCAGCGATTCGCTGGGCCTGACCTCCCGACACCTGATAAGGGTATTTGTCCAACACATCGGCCACGCCCAGGGAGCGCGCGACCTTCTCGGCACGTTCTACCACCTGCGCGGGCTTCACATGGTCGATGGTGAGGGGAAGCTCGATGTTCTCTCGACAAGTGAGGGTGTCCAGCAGGTTGGAGTCCTGGAAGATGAATCCTAACTGGGTGCGTCGGAAGTCGGCCAGGGCGCGCTGGCGCATGGTGGAGATGGAATGGCCGTCGACCTCCACCTCGCCGGAGGTGGGCCTGTCGATGGTGGCGACGCAGTTGAGCAGCGTGGACTTGCCGGATCCCGAAGGCCCCATGATGGCCACCAGCTCGCCCTTGGCCACCGAGAAGGACACCTTATCCAGCGCGGTGGTAGTGGCGGCCAGACCACCTCCGTAGACCTTGGTGAGGTCGCGCACTTCGAGCACGTTTGGCATAACAATCCTTTCTTGAGGATGCAAAGCTTCAAGGCGCGGGCGGCAGGCGCGGATGCACGGCGGGTTACGAGGGTGTGCCTGCCGCCCACATGTCACGGAACGTCGGGCTACCAACCCCGACGAGGCTCCCGGAGGGGCCTTAGCGCGAGAAGATCCAGAGCGCTGCCATCATGGCATAGCCCAGAATGTTCATGCCCAGCGTCCAGAGGGCCAGCTGCAAAGTAGACATAGTGCCGTCGAGCACTGCCTGGTTGCGGTCAAAATACGTGGATACTGCATGACGAAACATAACGTCCTCCTTTGCACTACCCCGGATGCGGGGCACCCGTCGCTTGGCTACCGTGTGACTTTATCTTCGCCGGCCGGCCGTCCTCCTGCCATCGATCCCGCTTACAGTGTCGTGACAGCTCTGTAAGATTGCGGGCGTATCCTTAGCTCCAGCTACCAAAGACCAGGCTGCCGAGAAACCCTGCTATTCCGTCATGGAAGACGGTTTATGCCGGATGCGCGCGAGGAGAAGGCTGACATGCGAGATATGCGGATAGAAGGTGCCGGCGCTTACGTGCGGGATGTGCGTCTGGAGGATGCAGCTTACGTGCGGGATGTGCGTCTGGAGGATGCAGTTCATCTTCTCAATATTTATGATTACTATGTGCGCGAGACGGCAGTCTCTTTTGAATGGGAGACACCCTCGCTGGAGGAGTTCGTTGGCCGCATGAAGCACATCAGGGAGCGCTATCCCTACCTGGTGGCGGTTGATCGAGGCGCTGTTGCAGGCTATGCCTATGCCCAGCCCTTTGTGGAACGCACGGCCTACGACTGGACCTGTGAGCTCACCATTTACCTGGATCCTCAGGTGTGCCGCCGCGGTCTGGGGCGCCTGCTCTACGAAGCACTTGAGCAGCGCTTGCGCGCCATGGGAATCTTGGACCTTTATGCCTGCATTGGAGTGCCCCACGTGGAGGGGTGCATCAAGCTAAACCCCACCGGCTCACACGCCTTAGACGACCCCCATCTGTCCTGGGACAGCCCCCGCTTCCACGAGCACCTGGGATTTCGCGAGGTGGGGCATTTTGATAAGTGCGGCTACAAGTTTGGCCGCTGGTACGACATGATCTGGATGGGAAAAACCATTGGCCCCCATCTAGAAGTGCAACCCCCGATAGCGTGGTATCCGCAGCGGGAATAATGCGGCACATTTTAGATTCCAAGATATTTTGGGTGCTAGGGACAGCAGTCAGCATTAGCTACGTGAATTCACGTAGCTAATATTTTTTGTGACCTGGAGTTTCCTCATTCACTCCGTGAATCCACGGAGTGAATGAGGTCATTTTGGCTTCAAAATTCACGTAGCTAATGTCCAAGGATCCGTTACTGCTTTCTTGAACCTCTACCCCAGAAGAGTTAGACCGTACAGTATATTCTTGCTTATTTTATTAGTAATAAGTTTATCCAACCTTCCGCCATCAACCTGGGTTTTCCCTCTTGGCGGTAGATCCACTTTCAAGATGGCCGCTATTTGGCCCAAAAAGTACTTTCAAAATGAGACATGCCTCGATATGAGAACTGCCCCAATCCAAAAAAACTGCCTCAGAGACGAAGGGCTCAGGGGCAAATAGCAAGTCGTGCCAGGTACAGAAGGCATGTCATCCTAAGACAGCCCCTCCAACCTGACACGACTACAGGATTCAAATGGTCCAACGCCTCTAGAACACCTCAGCTAGGCGTCCCGACGGGCCTCGATGGCGCGTGCAAGAGTGACCTCGTCAGCATATTCCAGCTCGCCGCCCACAGGAAGCCCCAGGGCAAGCCGAGTGACTTTGACCTCCAACGGGCGCAGAGTGCGCGCCAGATAGGTGGCCGTAGTCTCCCCTTCCACATCGGGGTTGGTAGCAAGGATGACCTCGGAGACCTCGCCAGATGCCAGACGGCTCAAAAGTTCGCGCACGTGCAGCTGCTCGGGACCAATCTTGTCCATAGGCGAGATGACGCCGCCCAACACGTGGTAAAGGCCGTGATAGGCTCCGGTACGTTCGATTGCCGAAACATCGCGCGGCTCAGAGACCACGCAGATAGACGTGCGGTCGCGACGAGGATCCGCGCACACCTCGCACAGATCGCCGGTAGCGTAGGAAAAGCACACCGGGCAAAAATGCACGCTGCGCTTGACGTCCAAAATAGCCTGCGCCAACCTGCGCGCTTCCTCCGCGTCTGCAGAGAGCAGATGATAGGCAATACGCTGCGCCGATTTTGGCCCAATACCTGGAAGCCGCGACAATTCGTCTAACAACCTCTGCAAGGCGTGGCGATCGTTGCGACCATCCACATCCCCCTCGCCCGTAGCTGCCGAGAAGGACGTGCCATCCCAAGAAGCACCGGCATCCGCAGTTGTTTGGAAATCATTAAAGTAACTAGCCACGATTTAGAACAGGCCCGGGATATTCATGCCGCCAAGGCCGGTGGCTGCGGCCACCTCGTTGTTAGCAGCTTCAGAAGCCGAGGTCAGTGCGTCATTGACCGCCGCCAGGATCATGTCCTGCAAAAGCTCGACGTCCTCGGGATCCAGGGCCTCAGGATCGATCTCGATGGCCTTGAGCTGCATGTCGCCCGAAGCGGTGACCTTCACCATGCCGCCGCCCGCGCTGGCCGAGACCTCCAGATCCTTGGCCTTGTCCTGCGCCTCAGCCAGGCTCTCCTGCATCTTTTTAGCCTGCTGCATGATCTGGTTCATGTTCATGCCGCCCATACCACCACGGGGCATACCGCCACGAGGCATACGATTCTTAGCCATAACTCACCTTTCTGTAAGCGTTCAAAGACGCGCAGTTGCATTCTTAGCCGTCGATGCAGCCAGCATCCGCCCGCACACCAACCTAGCCACTCTACCCTACTGAGATAGGGGATTTGTGGGATCTGCCGGAAGCACCCGCACCTCAGAGCCAAAGGCTGCCTCCACAACCTGGAAGACTCGTTGTTCCTCGGCAGACAAGCCCTCCGGCATCACCGCAGCCGGGGCATCAGGCTCTATTGGCGAGGCCGACGCCGCTGAAGGCTCTGGGGCCACAGAAGCTCCCTGGACAGCCTCTATAGGCGCGATTTCTGCAGGTGCGGGAGGCGTCACAGCGGGTTGGGCCACCGGAGCAGCGGGTGCGGACACAGGGCCGGGTTCAGGCGTCGAAGGCGCCTGAGGCTCCTGGGTCGGCTCAAAAGAGCCAAAGTCCTCGTAGCTTTCTGCCGGGACGTAATCGTCGTAGGGCGGCATGTCGTCGGGATAGGACTCAGGAGCAGGAGCGGGTTCCGGCTGCCGAGAAGGAGCCTCCTCCCAAGGCGGGGTCATAGACGCTGCTGAAGCCGCAGGCGAAGCGCTGGGAGCCGGGGTCAGCGAGGGAGCTGTCGGGGGCGCGGAAGCTGGCGCGGGCTTCGCAGCGGCCGGTGCGGGTTTTGCGGCGGGTACCGATGCGGCTTGGCCCTCGGTGCCAAAGCGCACGCTGCGGCGTCCGAGGACCGACTGGACCTGGGCGTCGATGGTGGGCTTGATATCGGCACGAGAGAGAATGCCCAGCGCAAACCCCGAGGTTGCAGGCAGCAGAATCTCAAGCGTCTGGCCGTCGTCGCTCAAAGGATGCGACGCTGCGATAAGCGCATGGGCTGCGGGGATGGCCTTTTTGAGCTCTATCAGCACCTTTTGCCAGGCGGCCTCAAGGTCGGCATTGGCGGCAGACGCGGGGGTCGGTGCGGCGGCGGACTGTGTGGCAACCGTAGGCCGTGGCGCCGTTTGCGCTGCGGATGCAGGCTGGGGCTCTGCTGTGGGCGCTGGCTGCGGGGACGGCGCAGGCTGCGGCCCGGACGCAGGCTGCACAGGCTGGCTAGGTGCCGTGGCCTGCGGCTGGGCAGCGGGCTTTGGCTGGACAGCGGACCTCGGCTGGATTGCAGGTTGCGGTGCGGGCTGGGACTGCGGTGCAGGCGCCGTAGGGGATGCGTGTAGGGAGGGCGTGAGCTTCTCGGCACGGGGTGCGCCAGAAGCAGGCAAAGTCTGGGGCATCGCGGGCGAGACCGGCGCCGCAGAAGAGGTGGACGAGGCGGGTGCAGGGACGCCGGAAGCGAGGGCCTGCTCGAGGGCCTCGACGCGGGCGGCCAAGGCAGAAAGCGTGGCGTCGTCCTGGGGGCGCGCCATGCGGATGAGGGCCACTTCGCAGGTGAGCCGGGGGTCGGGGGCTCGGCGCAGGTCAAGCACCAGGTCGCCTAGGGCCATAAGCAGATTTAAGATACGCTGGGGAGAGCCAAAGGCAGCCGCTTGGGAGGCCAGCTGGGAATACTCGTCGCCGGAGGCGGAGACCAGCTCAGGGACGTCGCCTGCAATGGCAGTGACGTAGAGGTCGCGCATGTGGGACTCGAGGCCGGAGGCGAACTGAAGCATCTCCTCGCCGTCGGCTGCGGCCTGAGCCACGAGCTTGAAAAGCGCAGGCACGTCACCGGATTGTAAGGCGGCGCACACGAGGTTGAGGCGGGATTCGTCGGCCATGCCAAAGAGGGAGCGGGCGGCGTCTACGGTGATCGACCCGTTGCCAAAGACCGAGAGCTGCTCCAAGCTCGAGAGGGCATCGCGCATGCCTCCGCGAGCATGGCGGGCAATCATGGCGAGAGCCTCGGGTTCTGCGGTAAATCCCTCCTGCTCGCTGACGAAGGCCAGGTGATCTTGGATCTCTGCATTGGTGATGGAGTGGAAGTCGAAGCGCTGCACACGGGAGAGGATGGTTGCAGGAATCATCTGAGGATCGGTGGTACAGAGGATGAAGACCACGTGCGACGGCGGCTCTTCCAAGGTTTTGAGCAGCGCGTTGAAAGCCGCCTTGGTGAGCATGTGGACCTCGTCGATGATATAGACCTTGTATTTGCCCTTGGTGGGGGCGAAGTCCACGCGGTTGATGATCTCGTCGCGCACCGCGTCGACGCCGGTGCGGCTGGCGGCGTCAAGCTCATGGACGTCGGGATGGTTGCCCTCGGCAATGGCCTGGCAGGTCTCGCAGGTGCCATCAGGCAACTGCCCTTCACCCTGCTCGCACAGCAGCGCTTTGGAGAGAATGCGCGCCATGGTGGTTTTGCCGGTGCCGCGAGGGCCGCAGAACAGGTAGGCGTGGCCCAGGCGGTTCTCCCGAATACCGCGCTCCAGGGTCTCCACCACCGGTTTTTGGCCAACTACCTGCGAAAATGTTTGCGGGCGATAGGCTCTATACAGCGACTCCATGGACCATCCTTCCAAAGCTTAGGTGATGGTTCATTCTAATAAAAAAGGCGCCCTTACGGAGGGCGCCTTTTGGGTGTCGCGAGAGAGAGGGGAGCGCGGCAACCCAATGAGGAGGTTATGCGCGCGCCTGCAAGAGCTTGAGGATGGGACAGGAGACTGTGCGCCGCGATCCTCTAGGGAGAGCCAAGGAGAAGGAAGGGAACAGGCGCGCGCTGCTGATTGAAATGTCCCCTCATTGAAGGCTCCCTAACTTCTCATAAAGGAGTCCGTTGATTCTTCACTTTTTAGCCACGACCTGGGAGTCAACCTGAATACTTACGGCCTTCCTGAAAGAGTTGGGACGACCTAGGAGCCGACTGAGACAACTTAGTAGCTCAAACAACTGCCGCGCGCAGATCCCTACTGCTGCTGCATGTCCTGCTCGATCTCGTCCTCTTCGCGGCGGCTCTTAATCTTGGCGCGGATGGCGCCGCCCACCGCAGGAATGAGGCTGATGACGATGATGCCTACCACTACCAGCTCAAAGTGCTCTTGGACCGCAGGAATGGTGCCAAAGAAGTAGCCCAGCAGCGTAAAGAGGGACGACCACACCACGCCGCCCAAAATATTAAAGCCAAAGAAGTGGTGCCACTTCATGCCGCCCACGCCGGCCAAAAACGGCACGAAGGTACGGATGAAGGGAAAGAAGCGACCCAAGAAGATGGAGAGGCCGCCCCATTTGGCCATGAAGGCCTCGGATTGGGCCACACGCTCAGGCGTCAGCGCCTTGATGCGCCCGGATTTGATGATGCGTGTGCCCAAAAAGTGACCGATGAAGAAGTTGCACTGATCGCCCAGAATGGCGGCCGCCCACACGCAGAGCAAAAGCTCCCACAAAGGCAGCGCCTCTCCAGCAGCCCCGTGACACAGGATGCCCGCTGCAAAGAGCAGGGAATCGCCCGGCAAAAACGGCATGACCACCACACCGGTCTCGATGAAGATCACCAAAAAGATGAGGCCCATCGCCACCCAGGGACCCTGCGCGATCCAGCCCTGAATCGCACCCATAGGATCTTGAAGAAGGCCAACGATAAGTGAGACGAAATCCATAGATGACTCCTCGAAGTCCGCGCATCTGTGGCCGTGCATCCGCCGGTAAAAGCCCAGGGAGAGGTGGTGCGGGTTTCTCGGCAAGGAGGGCGATGCAAGCCCATAGACACCGGGCCCAGGCTTTTGCCCCGCCTAGAGCTGCCGAGAAACGCGCCCCCATAGCAAGAGGCCCTCGCTGCAATGAGGCAACGAGGGCGGCTCCCAAGTCTTCTCCACTGAGCCGGGTGCCCGCCAGAGGCCCCTTATGGCTGCTACCTCCCGGTCCTGACCAGGTTCGGGACGTGACGTCACCCGACCCAGTGGAAAAGGCTCGCAGATGAGTATAGCGGTTATGGGCCCGGTCAACCATTGCGCTGCTAGATTCCTATTTTCGCCAGACCATGCCAAAAGGGGTTCCTTTAATAGCTTAGACTGAGGAGCCAAGAGCATAAATGAACGCCTGGATGCCTGGAAAACTCGCGGGAGGCAGAATGATAAATAAGTTTTGCAAGACGCCGTTGTGGGAGTGCAATCGAAGGCTGGTGCGCGTGGCCCAGGGTCTGGAGCCGGCGGACACAGTGATCAAAAACGTGCAGCTGGTGAATACCTGCACAGCCGAGGTGCTGGATGGGCAAGACATTGCGCTGGCTTCGGGGCGCATTGCTTATGTGGGCGATGCCAGCCATTGCATAGGCGAGCTCACCGAAGTTATCGACGGCACCGGTCTGGTAGCCACCCCCGGCCTCATGGACGGCCACATGCATGTGGAGAGCTCCATGGTGGGCGTGGCGGAATACGCTCGGGCGGCGGTGCCCCACGGAACTACCGGCATCTATATGGACCCCCACGAGGTAGCCAACGTGCGCGGACTGCGCGGCGTGGCCGTGATGATGGAGGATGCGGCTCGCACGCCCCTTAAAGCCATGCTCACCACCCCCTCCTGCGTGCCAGCCATCACGGGCTTCGAGGACACCGGCGCCTCCATCGACGCCGACGACGTCGAGGAGACCATGAAGTGGGACAGCTGCGTGGGCTTGGGAGAGATGATGAACTTCCCCGGCGTGCTGGGGGGCGACAACCTGCCTTTGGACGAGATCAACGCCACCCTGCGCGCCGGCAAGACAGTCACCGGCCACTACTCCACCCCCGAGACCGACCGTGGTCTTCAGGCCTATAT
>Trix_p1__coassemble_1789_pt1 | contig 13849 bp, 9 predicted proteins | sample Trix_p1__metabat2_high_PE_012 | metagenome-assembled genome bin Trix_p1 | reverse complement strand
CGACCGCGTGGGCGCCGGCGACCAGGGCATGATGTTTGGCTATGCCACAGACGAAACCCCGGCCCTCATGCCCATGCCTGCCTATCTGGCCCAAAAGCTGGCTCTGCGCCTGGCAGAGGTGCGCAAGAACGGCACTGTGCCCTATCTGCGCCCCGACGGCAAGACCCAGGTGACTGTCAAGTACGAGGACGGCAAGCCTGTGGCGGTGACCGCCATCGTCATCTCCACCCAGCACGATCCCGAGGTGGAGTCCATGGACGCCATCCGCAAGGACATGATCGAGCAGGTCATCGAGCCGGTATTCGCCCAAGACAACGTCGACTGGCAGGACGCGGAGATCTTTGTGAACCCCACCGGCCGCTTTGTGGTGGGCGGCCCCATGGGCGACACCGGCCTTACCGGCCGCAAGATCATCGTGGACACCTATGGTGGTATGGGCCGTCACGGCGGCGGCGCCTTCTCTGGCAAGGACGCCACCAAGGTGGACCGCTCCGCTGCCTACGCCGCCCGTTGGGTCGCCAAGAACGTGGTGGCCGCCGGCCTTGCCAATCGCTGCGAGGTGGAGCTGGCCTACGCCATTGGCGTCTCTCGCCCCATCTCCGTGTTGGTGGACACCCATCACACCGGCGTCGTGCCCGACAACGTCATCGAGCAGGCCGTCAAAGAGGTCTTCGACCTTCGCCCCGGCGCCATCATCCGCGACCTCAAGCTGCGCCGTCCCATCTTCCAAAAGACTGCCGCCTACGGTCACTTTGGCCGCCAAGACGCAGACTTCACCTGGGAAGACACCAACAAGGTGGAGCAGCTCAAGGACGCCGTCGCAAAGATTGAGGCCGCCCGTCTCGAAGCCTAATCACCTCGCACCCTAGAATCCGTGATTCTGCACGTCTCGCCCACAGATATGGGCTAGTCTTTAGACCCCCAAAGCACTCCGGTGACTTGGGGGTCGTTTTGGTTAAGCTGTCAAATCGCGTACCAAGGGCTCTTGGCTATTCTGGAATTCCAAGATGCCGAGAAACCCGCGCCTTCGCCACCTGCACTGCTTCAGCTGTTGAGTTGGCGCTAATAAGACCTGCGATCCCCTGCGAGAGGAAACGTTTGTGGCCCAGTATGCCTCCATAGTGCTCGACATCCCCACAAGGGCTCTGACCAGCACCTATGACTATCGTGTCCCAGAAGGGCTGGGGTCTCAGGTGCAGGTGGGTTCCACGGTGTTGGTGACGTTTTCTGGCCGTGCAGCGGTGGGCTATGTCACAAACCTGTCAGACCAGGTGAGCCCCGGCGTCAATCCTGGCAAGCTACGCGATATCGAGAGCGTGCTTGCGAGCCCGGCATTCGATCAGACGGCGGCCCAGGTCGCGCTCTGGATGGCTCAGGAATATGCCGCTCCTCCTTCGGCCTGCCTGCGGCTGCTGTTGCCGCCAGGACAGACGGTGAAGGTGCATAAGAGTCAGGAAGGCGGTCCTTGGGAGCTCATCAATGAGCAGGTGAGCGCCCCAGATGCCCGCTGGGTAAGTTTGACCAATGATGGCAACGACTTCACCCCGCGCAAAAATGCCAGCCGCCAAAGAGAAGTGTTGGCAGCTTTGGCAGAGGGTCCCCAGCGCTTGGCAGACCTTAAAGCTTTGATTCCTGGAGCCGCCAGCGTGGTGACCAACCTGGCCAAGCGCGGCGTGGTGGCTGTAGAAACTCGCACTTATGCTCGCGGAATGCAAACCACTACGCTCTCCAGTGCCAAAGCGTTGCGACCTGCAGCGCTTACCCAAGGTCAGATGCAGGCCGTTGCAGCCATAGAAGAGGCTCGCCAAAGCGCCAATGGGGACGTGGTGCTCGTAGACGGCGTCACAGGCTCCGGCAAAACCGAGGTCTATCTCCAGGCCATCGAGTCCACCTTAGTCGCAGGCCAGGGCGCCATCGTGCTGGTCCCCGAGATCTCGCTAACCGCTCAAACCGTAGGCCGCTTTCGCAGCCGATTTGGCGACCGAGTGTCCATCTTGCACTCCCGGCTCTCGGTAGGAGAGCGCCGCGATCAGTGGGAGCGCCTGCGCACTGGCGAAGCCCAGGTGGCGGTAGGTGCTCGATCGGCGCTTTTTGCACCCATCCATAATTTGGGTCTCATTGTGGTGGACGAGGAACACGAGCATTCCTACAAGCAAGATCAAGCCCCTCGTTACCAAGCCCGCGATGTGGCGGCACAGATGGCCCGTGAGCGTGGAGCAGCCCTCGTTTTGGGCAGCGCCACTCCCTCTATGGAGGCCATCCAGCGTGCCCAAGAAGGCGGCTGGCGTGGCGCCCGTTGGACGCGCGTGGCCATGGAGGAGCGCCCGGGCACCTCTCAGCTTCCCAGCGTGCGCATCGTAGATATGCGCACTGAGGGCGCCAAGGGAGACGGCTCGCCCTTTTCGCCCACCTTGGCTGCAGCGCTCAAGGCCAACTACCAAGCCAAACGCAAATCGGTGTTGCTGCTCAATCGCCGAGGTTTCGCCAGCTTCCTCATGTGCCAGGACTGCGGCTGCGTACCCGAGTGCCCCCATTGCTCCACAGCGCTTACCTACCATGAGCGCACTCATGAGCTGGTGTGCCACAGCTGCGGGTCCAGCTGGTCCATCAACGCCTATCCCAATCCCTACACCCACTGCCCTTCCTGCGGTAGCCGCTACCTGGCCGCCTATGGCGTGGGCACTCAGCGGGTGGAAGACGAGCTTGCGCAGCTTTTGCCCGGCGCCCCCATCATTCGCATGGATGCCGACACCACCAAAACCAAAGGCGCCCATCAGGCGCTGCTGGAAGAGTTCGATGCGGCAGAGGGTGCCGTGCTCATTGGCACCCAGATGATCGCCAAAGGCCTCGACTTCCCCGAGGTCACTCTGGTGGGCGTCATCAATGCCGATACCACCTTGAAGCTTCCGGATTTCCGCGCCGGCGAGCGCACCTACGACTTATTAGAACAGGTGGCTGGGCGCGCCGGCCGCGGCCAGGAAGCCGGACAGGTGATCGTTCAAACCTACTGGCCTACCCACCCTGCCATTACCTCGGTGGCAAGCCATGACCGTTATGGGTTCCGCTCATGGGAGCTGGCCCAGCGCCAAGAGGTCAGCTATCCGCCTTTCGCCCGCCTAGGAAACATCACGGTTTCTGGCACCAACGCCCGTCATATACAGCAGGTGGTGCAAGACATCGCTGCTCAGTTACGCCAACGCACGCAAGATCTCGCTGGCTGGCAGATCCTCGGCCCTACCGAATGCGTAAAGGCCAAGGTCAAAGACCGCTACCGCTTCCACGTGCTCATCAAAGCTCCTGCCACCGCAACCCTAGGCCCACTGCTGTCCGAGACCTGTGCGGCAGTGAACACCAAAGGTGTCTCTGTAGCTATCGACGTGGACCCCTACGACTTCATGTAGTCAGCCTTGTAGGATTAGTCTCCACATTGGCATAGAGTGCCATGATGTCCTCGTCGGTACGATTGCCATGAATCTCGATGGCTGCCAGCGCATCATCAAGCGCTTCAAGCTCGCTGGCGCTCAACCTCACTACCGCGGCCCCCAGGTTTTCTTGCAACCTGTCTAGTCTGCGTGCTCCAGGGATTGGCACTACAAAGTCATGGCGGTCGAGCATCCATGCCAGGGCAATCTGGGCCTTTGTTGCGCCCTTCTTAGCCGCCACTTGATCCAGTAGCTCCAGCAACGGCTCATTAGCCTCCATGTTTGCTTTGTTATAGCGCGTGATGCCACGGCGCACATCGTCACCCAAGTATTCAGATTGCTCTTTGGGTGCATACTTACCCGATAAGAACCCTCCGCCCATTGGGGAGAAGGCCACAAAGCCGGTGCCCAGCTGCCCACAAAGCGGAATCACTTCACTCTCAAACATGCGCTCCATCATGGAGTGTTCACTCTGAACCGCCGTAAGCGGGCAGGCTCCATAGCCTCGCTTGATCTCCTCGGGAGTCGACTGCGATTGGCCCAGCCATGAATCAGACCTTCATCAATCAAACGCCCCATCACCTCGGCCACAGCCTCAGGGGTAATGGTGTGATTCATCCGATGCTGATAGTACAAATCGACATAATCTGTCCCCAAGCGCTTCAGCGAAGCCTCCAAATGCTCGCGCATCACACCATAGAGATCATATTTCACACGACTATCCACCGCAGTCTCTGGAATATGCAGCTTGGTTGCCAGCGCAACCTCAGACCTAAAAGGTGCCACCGCTTCGCCTACCAGGCGCTCGTTGTGACCGCTGCCATAGCCCTCGGCAGTATCAAAAAAGCTGTAGCCCATAGCATGGGCGCGGCGGATAAGATCCACCGACTTGTCCCAGTCTGGTCCAGGCCCATAACCATGGCTAAACCCCATGCAGTCTAAGCCCACTGCAGAGACTTCAAGAGGACAAGTAGCGCCAACACCCAGCGTGCGAGAAGGAACCTGCACCATAAGTGCCTGCTGTGCCTGAAAGCCGCCTGATTTGGCCCTAGTTTAATCACGCATCAAATATGATCTGCTTCTCATCCAGCACACTCGCAAAAAGCTCCTGTTCACGTAAGGAAATGCTTAACTACTTCGGCCTCCTCACCCTCTGCGGCAGACTTTAAGGCGCTCTTGCCCGTCTATAATCCGTCTCATAGGGATCCACTGCATCAATGACACGATCCGTGAGCGCAAAGGCATTGCAAATATTAAGGAGAGTCGCCAAGCATACCGATGGATCTCCATTCTCTAAACGAGACAACGTAGACCGAGAAACTCCCGCCATATCAGCAAGTTCATCTAAAGTAATGGTCTGAAGTCTTCGCCAATCGCGTATGGATTGCTCTATGTCTTTAGCTGCTTGGCGAGTTCTAAAGGGAAGAGCTCGTTTCATGATCTACCTAATGTCGCGAATATGATACGGAATCAAGGTAGGTGTATCAAATAAACGACGTAAAAGGCGTGCCCATAAAGTATTGCCGCTAGGTTGGGAAAAGATTATCTCGCTAATAATGGTCGCGTAAAGAGAGGAAAAGCACGTAATCATCCTCAGGCTTATACACCAGACGGTTTTTATGATCGATTCGCCTAGACCACAAGCCCGATAAGTCTCCTTTTAGTGGCTCCGGTTTTCCTATGCCTTCGAAAAGAGTTCGACATATTTCTTCTACTAATCGATTAATTCTTCGCAATGTGGCTTTATCACCTGCTTGCCAAGAAAGATAATCTTCCCAAGAATCAGTCGTCCAAACTTTGTGGCGTTCTTTCTGACTACTCCTATTCACAGACATTTGAGATATCCATATCATCAATCAAGTCATGAATAAATACATCTCCTGATGCAGCCGAGGCTACTCCTTTGAGTATTTTCTGATGAAGCTCTGGATTCTCGTAGATTCTTAACGTTTCCATGAGGGAGTCGTATTCAGAAGCATTCATTACTACGACATTTGAAGTCGGATCTTGGCTCGTGACGAGTATCTCGCAGGCATCATCACGAGTCTTATCAAGGTATTCCCGCAAATTGCGTCGAAACCCTGAGTAGCTTACACATTCCATATATAACCTCCTATATATACTGCTTATATTGTACCAATATATGTACAACATTTCACCTTTATCATGTGAACCTCAATCCAAGTCTATAAAATAGAACAAATGTACGCTATACTAAGTATCACCTCCTCCCCAGGATTGGTTTTCAGGCCAATCCAGCCTCTTAGTGCTCGTAGGGGAGGGCTGTATGGCTTCGCGTTTATTTGGCTATGCTCGTGTTTCTGCTGCAGATCAAAACCTTGATAGGCAGCTCGATACTTTTTCTAAACTGGATCTTGATAAGATAGTCACAGACAAGGCCAGTGGAAAGAACTTCGATCGTCCAGGGTGGCGCTCTCTAATACGGAGACTTAAACCAGGTGATGTGTTGTACGTCGCCAGTATCGATCGTCTTGGTCGCAATTACGATGAAATTCTGAGTGTTTGGCAGGATCTCACCCATGAGCGAGGTGTGGACGTGGTGGTGTTAGACATGCCTTTGCTAGATACACGTAATACCGTTGGTGGTCTCACGGGTAATTTCTTGTCCAATATTGTTTTGCAATTACTTGCATACGTTGCTCAAATGGAGCGAGATAAGATTCGCGAACGCCAAGCCCAAGGCATCGCTGCTGCTCGGGCCCGTGGCAAACATTTGGGGAGGCCTCGAATAGAGCAACCACCCACTTATACATTTGTCAAAAATGCCTTTGACCAAGGGGAGATAACTCGCAAAGAAGCCGCCCAGCAATTAGGAGTGAGTCTTTCTACCTTTGATAGCTGGCGACGCCAAGAAGCTTAATAGGATTAGATGTGGAGGTAGGGTTTCTGCGACCTACCGAAAGGTGTGCCTTTTAAATACCTCTCCCCACACCTTTTTTAGAGACCTCTTGCCACGCAAACTGCAGCTGAATACATGAATTATCACATTGATTAGCTTCGCTGGAAAGGCACACCTTTTCAAGGCCTAGGCTTCCTGCCGCGCCTGTTCAAAGGGCGAATAAGTGGGAGAGAGCCAAGAAAATCTCACGGTCAATGAGGTGTTCGAGCGCATTGTTACCCAGTCCCTCAACAAAAGGGAGCAGGGTACTGCCTGGGAGCGGGCAGTTAAGTTCTACTTCGAAAACGACCCGACTTACCAGGACAAATTCTCCCATGTGTGGATGTGGGAGGATGCTCCGACCAATCCAGGCAGGCAAGACACAGGCATCGATCTTGTAGCCCAGGATGCGACTACTGGTGAGTACTGGGCAATTCAGGCCAAGTGCTACACCTCCAAAACCCTTTCAGAAGGCGATGTGTCGACGTTCTTCATGAACGCCACTGAGGATACCTATGCCTACAGGGTCCTGGTTGACACCGCCCCAAAGCTCACTAGGAACCTCGAAGAGTTCATCTGCACTCATGAGTCTGTTTATCGAATTGGCTTGGATGTCATCAAGAAGTCCAACTTGCCTTGGCAGGATTTTTGGACTCATGGAATGCACCTTACCTGCGAGGAAGTGCAGGGGGCGCGTAAGCGACTGATTTTTGATCCACTTCCTCACCAGCGTAAAGCTATTAATGCTGTAAAGGCAGAGCTTCAAGAAGCTGACCGCACAACCCTTGTCATGGCCTGCGGCACCGGTAAAACGCTCACCGCTTTGCGTTTCTCTGAGGAGTTCGTCCCCGGCGGCACGGTGCTCTTCCTTGCTCCGTCCATCAGCTTGGTGGCTCAATCCATGCGTGATTGGGCTCAGCAGGTGAGAGGCAAGCTGCGCGTTTGGGTGGTGTGCTCAGATCCTAAGGCATCCAAGCTTGGCAAGGATAAGCAAGACGAGACTGAGGCTCTCGAGTCTTATGGATCTCTCTCTCAGGTTCCTTATCCTGCGACCACTAACCCAAAGCTTCTAGAAGGGCAATTTGCTCCTGACCCCGACGCGCTCAATGTCATTTTCTCCACCTATCAATCCATCGATGTCATCCATCGAGCCCAGGAACTCGGACTTCCTGTCTTTGACCTGATCATCTGTGACGAGGCTCATCGCACCACTGGCCGCATGCATGGCGAGAGCGGCAGGGAAGACGAGACCTCCTTTGTGCGCGTTCACGATAACCAATGGATAGCTGCAGTCAAGCGCCTCTATATGACGGCTACTCCGCGTGTCTATGAGACGCGTGACGAGACGCTGCCTGGCACAAAGAAAGTTTCTGACGGCCTCATTGCTTCCATGAATAACCCCGAGGTTTATGGCCGCATCTGTCATCGCCTCTCCTTTGGAGCGGCTGTCGATCAAGGGCTGCTCACTGACTACAAGCTCGTGGTTATGCAAATCGACCAGTCGATGCTGCCTCAGTCGATCTTGCTCTATGCGATGAGCAACGCCAATGAGATCGACGTGCCCGATGCTGCTCGATTCCTGGGTGTGTGGAAAGCGCTGTTTGACCGCACTCACGCTGGCGGCGTCATGGATCTGGAGGGCGCAGACAGCGGCCAGGATGATGCTCAGCGCGTACTGCATCATGCCATCGCGTTTGCCGCTAATATCTCGGCTTCCAAACTGCTCTCCAACGAGTTCCAGCACGTTGTTGACGCTTATCTCCAAGGCACGGAGCCAGCTCTGGCGCTTCCGGCTGATGCCAGACATGTACGCATTGATGTGAAGCACGTCGACGGCACTATGACTGCTCCTCAGCGGGCCGAGCTTTTGGATTGGCTTGCCGAGAAGGACGACGAAGACACTTGCCATGTCCTCTCCAATGCCCGCTGTCTTGCAGAAGGCATCGACGTTCCAGATCTCGATGCCGTCATCTACCTCTCTAAACGCCGCAGCAAGGTCGACATCATCCAGTCTGTGGGCCGTGTCATGCGTACTTCTCCCGGTAAGAAGTACGGCTACATCATCATTCCAATATTTGTGCCGGAGGGCACCGATCCGGGCACCGCGCTTTCTTCCAGCCGTGAGTATGGGCGTATCTGGGACGTGGTCTCAGCCCTTCGCTCCCATGACGAGCGCCTGAATGCCAAGATCAACTCCGCCTCCCTCGGTGATTCTGAGCCGTTAAAGAAGGTAGTTGAGTTCGAGGTCCTAGATTCCTCACGTCTCAACAAGGCCAAGAATATCCCTCATCGCACTCATCCTATTGGCGAGGATGCCCATGATGAGGACCGCGAGCCAAGCGGAAGCCATGATCAGGGCGACTCTGGACAGTCCCAGCTCATCCTTGGCGACAACGACGAGTCTCTTCAAAAGATGGCTCGTGCCATCCGCGCTCAGATTGTTCGCAAGTGCGGTACCAAGATCTATTGGAGTGAGTGGAGCAGCGACGTCGGGGCCGTCACCCGGGCCCGGGCCGAACAGATCCGCTCCCTCGTGGCCGCGCCCGGCCGGGCCGCGGACGCCTTCGGCGAGTTCCTTACCGGCCTCCGCGACACCCTGAACCCCGACTACGAGGCGGACCACGCTGTCGACGTGCTGGCCCAGCACGAGGTGACGCGCCCTATCTTCGACGCCCTGTTCAACCAGGACCAGGTGCGCGAGGGCAACCCCATCGTGGCGGGCATCGAGCGTGCCCTGGCGGCCCTCTACGACGCGGGCCTCGAGTCGTCGCTGGATAGCCCCGAGCTCACAGACCTCTACTCCCAGGTGCGCGTCATCGCCTCCCAGGTGCAGAGCGACACGGCCAAGCAGAACCTCATCAAGGAGCTCTACAACGACTTCTTCGCCGCGGCGTTCAAGGACACCGCCGACGAGCTGGGTATCGTCTACACGCCCGTGGAGGTGGTGGACGCCCAGCTCCACATGGTCCAGAGGGCTCTGCAGCGGGAATTCGGCGAGAGTCTCGGGGACCGCGGTGTGCATATCCTTGACGGTTTTGCAGGCACCGGCACCTACTTGAGCCGACTCATCGAGGACCCCACGCTCATCCCCGACGATGACCTGCCCTACAAGTACGACCACGACCTGCACTCCAACGAGATCGTGCCCCTGGCCGCCACCATCATGGACATCAACATCGAGCAGTCCTACCACGCGCGCATGGGCGGCGCCTACCGGCCGTTCCTCGGGGCGCTCCTCTGCGACACGTTCCAGCTGGGCGAGGAGGACAACGTCATTGACCGGCGCACGTTTTTGGAGAACAGCGACCGCATAGAGGAGCAGGTGGCCACCGACATCACGGTGATCGTGGGCAACCCGCCGTACCGGGCGGGCGACAAGGGCAACACCGGCAACCAGAACGCGAAGTACAGGACGTTGGACGGGCGCATCGAGTCCACCTATGCGGCGAGGACGACGGCGACGTTGAAGAACTCGCTCTACGACCACTACATCCGCGCCTTCCGCTGGGCGAGCGACCGCATCGGCGACTCGGGTATCGTCTGCTTCGTCTCCAACGGCGGCTGGCTCAAGGGCGATGCCGCCGCGGGCGTGCGCAGGTGCTTCTGCGAGGAGTTCAACTCCATCTACGTGTACAACCTGCGGGGCAACCAGCGCACCCAGGGCGAGGAGTCGCGTCGTGAGGGCGGCAAGATCTTCGACTCCGGCTCCCGCGCGACCGTCGCCATCACGCTCCTGGCCAAGAACCCTGCGTCGAATGAGCGTGGCGTCATCCGCTACTGCGACATCGGTGACTACCTCTCCCGTCAGGAGAAGCTCGACATCCTCAAGGACGCCGTCGACGCCGACCCGGAGTGGACCGTCCTGACCCCCGACCGCCACGGCGACTGGCTCGACCAGCGCGACGACTCTTGGTACGAGTTCGCCCCCATGGGTTTAACGAAACAGAAAACACCCCTCGGCATCTTTAATCTTTGGTCTCAGGCCGTACTTACTGCTCGTGATGCGTGGGCGTTTTCATTTGACAGGGGCGAGGTTGTCGGCAATATGGAGCGCCTCATCGCCACGTTCAACGAGGAGACGAGGAGGTTCCAGGAGGCCGGCAGGCCTGGTGACGTCAAGCGGTTCGTGACGGACGACGGGGCGAGGATCAAGTGGACTCGCGAGCTTTATTCAAGTGCCTCCCTGGGAAGATTCGGGACATTTGATGAGTCCCATTTGTATCCATCGCTTTATCGCCCGTTCTGCAAGCAATGGCTCTACATGGACTCGCAGTTCAACAACTGCGTCTACCTGCAGCCCAGGCTCTTCCCGAGCCCGGAGGTCGAGAACCTCGAGATTTGCATGGTCGGTCCATCTGCCGGTCGCGAGTTCTCTTGTTTGCTTACGAACATCAATCCGGACCATCACATGCAGAGTACTGCCCAGTGCTTCCCCCTCTACTGGTACGACGAGCCGTCGAGCGACGGGCTTCTCGGCAACGCCGAGCCCGTCCGTCACGACACCATCACCGACGAGGCCCTCGCGGTGTTCCACGAGGCCTACGGCGATTCCTCCATCACCAAGGAGGATGTCTTCTTCTATGTCTACGGCGTCCTCCACTCGCGCGAGTACCGCACGCGCTTTGCCAACAACCTCAAGAAGGAGCTGCCTCGCATCCCGCTGGCGGCGGACTTCCGCGCGTTCGAGGAGGCCGGCCGCAAGCTCGGCGAGCTTCATGTGAACTACGAGTCGGTGGAGCCCTGGCCCGTGGAGGAGGTCGGCAGCTCGGAGAACCCCGGGCGGACCGAGAAGATGGCCTGGGGCAAGGTGCGCGACAAGGAGACCGGCAAGCTCGTCAAGGACTTCACCGTCCTCAAGGTGTCCGACAGCCTCACCCTGCGCGGCATCCCCGAGCGTGCCCAGGAGTACGTGGTCAACGGCAAGAGCGCCCTCGGCTGGCTCGTGGACCGCTACAAGGTGACCACGGACAAGAAGAGCGGCATCGTCAATGACCCCAACCTCTACGCGCCGGACAACCTGCGCTACATCGTGGACCTCGTGGAATCGGTCATCACGGTGTCCTTGGAGACGCTGGACATCGTTGACTCCCTGCCGCCCCTGAACGAGCTGCCGCACCCCGCCAACTGGCCGACGGCCTGGAGTATGGACGTAAAGTAAGCGCAGACGTATCAGCTTCGGTTGAGATGAAAGAGGGGTTATATGGAGGATTGAGAACGTAAGGTCAACCGATTCACGGCAATAGCTCAACACTTTCATGCGAATCTGCGGCACACAGTCGAGAAGTGGCGCACCGCCGGATCAGGTGCCCTCGACCTTGTCGAGGTGGACTGTGCTCTGTTTGGTGTGGTTGGGAGCCTCGTCGCGGTTTGCGACACCAGCCCCGACCTCAAGGACGATAAAGAGAATCCGGCTGTGCTTGCACTAAAGTTCGCAAATAACCGTCTGAAGCACGACGGCTCCATCTCTAGGATGACGGCGCCCAAGGACGGATTCGTTCGCTTCGGGTTTCCGTTCGTCAGCCTCATGCCAGACATATTCTGGTTAAACTACCAGGAGTTCAAGGACGAGTGGCGCCACGAGAATCAGTGGGCGGCCTATGGGGAGAAGCTGGCGAACCACGCCGTGTTAAGATCGCTCCTAGCCATAGCCTTCGAGATCGGTGTGGACCTGAGGGATGATGAGCTGGATCAGCAGATCGAATCTTAAAGTCGTCACAGTTCTTGCTCTGAACGGATTGTTTCATGGTCCTAAAGGTGGCTGATAACCTTACCCTCCGCGGCGTCCCTGTGTGCTCAGGATTACGTAATCAACGGCAAAAGCGCCCTCAGTGGCGGCAGATCGTTACAGGGTGAAGGTGGGCAAGAAGAGTGGCGTCATCAACGATATCAACCTTTTTGCGCCGAATAACCTAAATTATATCGTAGACTTTGTGGAGTCTTTCATCACGATATCCTTGAAATCAATGGATATCATGGAATCCCTGCCGCTGCTGAACGAGTATCTCCTTCCGGCTAATTGGCCGGCAGCCTGGGGAATGGGAGCGAAGTAGGAAGGGTTCAAGACGGCCAAAGGTATTATTTATCTAATGAAAACCGTAGTCCCGGGGCTCGTGAAAATTGGTAAAACAGATAATTATAAAGAGCGCATGAAAGAACTTGAACGGAATGGTTATTACAACGTGACAGGTCTTAAGCGCAAATTTGCAATCGAAGTAGAAGACTACGATGAAAAAGAGAAGCTACTCCATGCGTTGTTCTCAAAGGCTCGTGTAGCTGAAAGTGAGCTATTTGCATTGGATGTAGATCTGGCAATGCAGCTGCTGTCTTCCTTTGAAGGTAGGCAAATTTATCCTGAGAATCAAACAAAGGAACAGGTTTTTGATACTGCTACCGAAGCCATCGAAGAACGAGCGATAGTACCCAATGGCTTGTATTGGATGAATCGAAAGGTGAAAGGTGTTGGCGTCATTAAGGCCAAGCTGGAAGTAAAAGATGGAGTATTTCGCGTACTAAAAGGGAGTGACTGCTGCGCCAAGGGACATGGCAGAAAGACTCCTGCTATCCTCAATGATGTGCTTATAGAAAATGATGTTTTGCAGCAAGACGTAGTGGTTTCTTCGCTCTCTGCTGCTGCAGAAGTAGTCCTTGGTGGGTCTGTCAACGGGTGGGAAGTGTGGAAGACAGAGCAGGGTGTTGTGCTTAAAAAAGTGAGAGACAATAATTAAGAAATAATCTGAAACATCAATAATGGATACATCAAAATTAATTGCAAAAAGCTCAAAAACAGAAAGTTTAGGAATACGCCCCCTGACTTCCCGGTTGATTCAATAAAGCGCTATCTAAGTAAATCAGTTTGGTCTGAGTGGAAGGTATCTGGGATTCTGTCATTCTTTACAATTTCAGTCACAAAATCCGAAATAAGTGCTTCGAGGGTAGTTCCAGCCTTTATGGCAATGGCCTCAGTTTTATCACGAACCTGCTCATCAACTACTTCCGAAACAACTACAGTAGCCTCGATGTACCTCCTCGTTTATGAAACGATAGCAAGATAAACAGACCTCGAGGGGAAGCAAAGCATAGTTCGACGCTTGAGTTACGAAAACAATTAACTGACTTCTTCTGGTGCCCTCCCTGCTCAACAGGTAAGAAGGCTCAAATCTCATGGCTTTTCTTAAGAGAGGGGACGAGGTGGGTAAAATGGTGGGGAGAAAAGACTAGTCCCCAAGGAGTGCCATGGCTGCTAAAGATTCTATGCTTGATGAGATTGTGCTGATGGGCGACCCCGTCCTCAAAGGGGAGACGGAGCCCATCGAGACCATTGACGACGAGGTCAAAGAGCTGGCCAACCATATGCTGGACGTCATGTATGCAGCAGAGGGCTGCGGGTTGGCAGCGCCGCAAATTGGCAAGTCGGTGTCCATGGTGGTCATCGATTGCGATTGGGGCGATGGCACGGCCAAGAATCCCTACGTGCTTATCAACCCCCAAATCATCGAGGCCGACGGCGAGCCTATGATGGGCTCGGAGG
>Trix_p1__coassemble_1780_pt1 | contig 13922 bp, 9 predicted proteins | sample Trix_p1__metabat2_high_PE_012 | metagenome-assembled genome bin Trix_p1 | reverse complement strand
TGCCCTTGAGGGTGTTGATCTCGCCGTTGTGGATGATGTAGCGGTTGGGGTGCGCCCGCTCCCAGCTGGGGGTGGTGTTGGTGGAATAGCGGGAGTGCACCAGGCAGAGGGCGCTTTCTACTGCGGCATCGTTGAGGTCGGTGAAGAAGCGGCGCATCTGGGTGGCCAGCAGCATGCCCTTGTACACGATGGTCCTGGCGCTCATGGAGCACACATAAAAGATGCGGCCTCTGAGGGCGTGGGTCTTCTCGGCGGTCTTCTCGATGGTGCGCCGGCACACATAGAGGGCGCGCTCGAAGTCGTCGCCCGCAGGCACAGACTCAGGGCGCCCAATGAAGGCCTGGTAGATGGTGGGCATGGTGTCGCGCGCCGAAGCCCCCAGGTCATGGGCGTCCACCGGCACCTTGCGCCAAAAGAGCAGCGGCAGACCGTGGGCCGCGCAACCCTCCTCGAAGATGCGGATGGCCGCTTGAACCCCAAAATCGTCCTGGGGGAAGAAGAGCATGGCCACGCCATAGTCGCCTTCGTCGGGCAGCAAGCAACCCTCTTTTTGAGCCTCTTTGCGGAAGAACCTATGCGGCACCTGCATGAGGATGCCCGCGCCGTCGCCGCAGGAGCGCTCCAAGCCCACGCCGCCACGATGCTCCAGATTTACCAGTACTGATAAGGCATCGTCTACCATCTGGTGGCTCTTCTTGCCCTTGAGATGCGCCAGGGCGCCGATGCCGCAGGCATCGTGCTCGAACTGCGGCGACCAGAGGGTGCGTGGCTGCTCAGCTTGTGTCATAAGAACTCCCTCGACTGCTCCATCTATGGAAGGGGCAGAGCGCCCAAGCGATACAGCTCAATAGCCGCCGGTTGCGCCTGGACACACGTGTCCCATGGGCTCTTAAGGGCAAGCCTAGAAGGCTAATTTAGCGGTCTTGTTTCGAGCTGCAGGCTGTTACCAAGTGGTGATGTAGCTGTGAGAAGCCCAAAATGTGTGCGGAGGGTCTGGTGCGGCTGCCATTTGCCGTCTGGTGGAGCGCCCCTCGCAGTCCCACGCCGATTGCTGCATTACAGTCGCGGGGCGCTTGCCATGCTTGCTGCACCTCGCAGTCCCGCACCGCTTGCTACGCCCACAGTCTCGAGGCGCTTGCTACTAAGTACTTTTTGGCCCCAAAATGGCCCGATTGCCACCCGAAAGTACTTACTTAAAAGGAAAACCCCAGGTCATAGAAGATCGCTACTAAGTAGAAGTACTTAGTAGCGCGCGGCCAGTAGCGCGAGTACGCCCATACGCAAGAGTGCTAAGTGGCGCACACACCCAGATGGCAGGTAATTCCGCTCACAAGACAGCCAGCCAGCAACGCCTAGTGCAGCGCCGTCAAAAAGGTGACCAGGCCAAAGAAGATGCCTGGGCTGTTGGCCGCCACCAGCGCCCAGTCGCGGTCCCGCTTGCAATAGCCGTAGACCGCCCAAATGGTGCAGGCCACAAAGGCCACAAAGGGCTGCACCGGCGAGCCATAATCGCCCGCCAGGTTGTTGGTGATCTGCGGGATGTAGGAGACATACATCATCACGGCCAGCACCGTGGCGATGGCAGCCAGCACACGGATCCAAGGCTTCTCGGGCAGCTGGGCGCAGGCCTCAAGCTCTGTCGCCGAGCCCCTGGCTTCCGCAGGCCCTGTCGCAGCCGCGCGGGACTGGCTTGCCTCATCCTGCCGGCTCGCCACTCCCTGCAACGCCACATCCTGCATTTTTTTCTTCTGCGTATCCTGCGCCATGGGGAGCGCCCCTTCTCATTGACTGGGCCCACCCCAAAGCGCACGCCGCCCGCGCTAGTGCAGCGCCGTCAAAAAGGCGATGCAGCCCAAGATGATGCCCGGAACATTGGCCACAATGATAGGGGTATCCCGCGGCGTTTCCAAAAAGCCGTAGGCAGTCCAAAAGATGCAGTTCACCATGGCCACAAAGGGCTGAATGGGCGAGCCGTAGTCTCCCGCTAGATTATTGGAGATCTGAGCGATATAAGACACATACATAAGTACCGATAAACCCGAGGCAATGCGACCTAGGATTTTCACGGCGCGGGCACGGCGTTGGGCAACGGCAGTAGTGGAACTCTTCATTAGGCCTCCGGTTTTTCTCCAGTGTGGATGATATGCAGCAGCGCTTCCTCGTCGAGCACCGGCACTCCCAGCGACTGGGCTTTGGTGAGCTTGGAACCCGCTTTGGCGCCTGCCACCAGGTAGCTGGTCTTTTTGGAGACGCTGCCAGACACCTTGGCGCCCCAGGCCTTCAAGGCCTCTCCGGCTTCTTCGCGGGTAAGGGAGTCCAGCGATCCGGTGAGCACAAAGGTGAGGCCTGCCAGAGTTTGAGGTAGCTTGGGAGTGGCGGGGGCCTCGTCGGCTAGGCGCAGGCCTGCAGCCTCTAGGCGGTGCAGCACCTCCAAGTTCTCGGGGATGGAGAAGAACTCCGCGATGGTAGAGGCCACCACTGGCCCTACGCCGTCCACTGCGGCCAGCTGTTCCTCTGTGGCGCTCGCCAGCACTTGCAAGCTGGGGAAGGCGGCAGTAAGCGCATCGGCTACCGAGGAACCCACGTGTTGGATTCCCAGACCAAAGATCACGCGCGAGAAGGGACGGTCTTTGGACTTCTCGATCTGGTCCATAAGCTTTTTTGCCGTCTTCACACCCACCAGGATGGGGTCGCCCGCCTGATGGGTCTTGGTGGTGGTTTGGTAGGTGCGACTGGTAGGCAAGGCGGCGATCTTCTTGGCATCGAGATTGTCGTAGATGTCTGCCACGTCGCGCAGATAACCGGCGGCCACCAGGCGTCCGATCATCTCGGGACCCATGCCGTCGATGTCCATGGCCTTGCGGCTCTGCCAGTGCTCCAAGCGCTCCAAGGACTGGGCGGGACAGTCGATGGAGATGCAGCGGTAGGCCACTTCGCCCTCCTCGTGGACCACAGGGCTTCCGCAAGAGGGGCAGAGAGCAGGCATGTGGAAGGGCGCCGAGTTTGAGGGGCGCTTGGCAAGGACAGGACCCACGACCTCGGGGATTACGTCGCCAGCCTTGTGCACGATGATGGTGTCGCCCACGCGCACGTTGCGTCGCTCTATCTCGTCCATGTTGTGGAGCGTGGCGCGGGCGATGGTGGATCCAGCCACCACTACGGGGTCAAACTCGGCTACCGGTGTGAGCACGCCGGTGCGCCCCACCTGGATGCGGATGTCGCGCAGCACCGTCTCTTTTTCCTCTGGCGGGAACTTGAAGGCGATGGCCCACCGGGGCGCACGGCTGGTGAAGCCCAGGGCCTCTTGGCTGGCGAAGGAGTCCACCTTGACCACCACGCCGTCGATGTCGTAGTTGAGGTCGTTGCGCTGGGCTAACGCCTGGGCGCAAAACTCGTGGACCTCGGCAGCGCTGTCGCAGCGGCGGAAGTGGTCGTTCACCACAAAACCGCAGCTGGCGAGCCATTCCAAGAATTGCTGCTGAGTGGTGACGTGCACCATGGAGGGGTCGGCCACCGCATAGATGAAGGTGGCCAGCTTGCGCCCGCGGGTGATGCGGGGGTCTTTTTGACGAAGCGACCCTGCCGCCGCGTTGCGAGGGTTGGCAAAGACCGGCAGTCCTGCCAGATCGCGCTCGCTGTTGAGGCGCACGAACTCGCTCTTGGGCATGTAGGCCTCACCACGCACTTCCAGAAGCGACTGGCCCTGCGGTCCCGAAGCGTCACTTAGCGCATCCAGACCTTTGGCATCGAGCTCCACCGGCACGTCTTTGATGGTGCGCACGTTGAGGGTCACGTCCTCGCCCACCGTGCCGTTGCCGCGGGTGGCCGCCCGCACGAACTCGCCGTTGCGGTAGGTGACCGCCACGCCCAGCCCGTCGATCTTGAGCTCGCAGGTATAGGCCACCGGATGCTCCGGCGTCGACCCCAGCGCTTCGTCGGTCTTGGCCAACCAGGCGTCCAGCTCCTCCAGATTCATGGCGTCATCGATGGAGTACATGGGCCTTGCATGGGTGACCTCGGCAAACTGCGGGCTTACGTAGCCGCCCACCCGCTGGGTATAGCTCTCGGGCACCACTAGATCCGGGTGCTGAGCCTCGATGTCCTGAAGCTCCACCAGCCACTGGTCGAATTGGGCGTCTGTGACCTCTGGATCGTCCAGCGCGTAGTAGCGATAAGCGTTGTAATCGAGCAGCTCGCGAAGCTCCTGTGCCCGTGCGCGCGCCGAATCTTTATCCATAGTCACTCCCCTGCCTGTGTGTCCTAGCCCTACTGTACCCGGACTCTCCCAACTGCCGACTCGAGGCGAGCCGCCCTAGGCGCGCCAGCGCTTGAGCAGCAGCGAGTTGGTGACCACCGACACCGAGGAGAGCGCCATGCAGGCGCCGGAGACCTCAGGGGCCAGGATGCCGGCGCAGGCGAGCGGGATGAGTAGGCAGTTGTAGCCCAGCGCCCAGGCAAAGTTCTGGCGGATCTTGCGCATGGTGGCGCGGGAGAGCGAAACGGCGCGGGAGACGTCGCGCACGTCGTCGTGCATGAGCACCACCTGACCCACCTCTAGAGCAGCATCGGAGCCGGCTCCCATGGCGATGCCCACGTCTGCAGTGGCTAGCGCCGGGGTGTCGTTGATGCCATCGCCCACCATGGCAACCTTGCGGCCCTCGTCCTTGAGGCGCCGGATCTCGCCAGCCTTGTCCTGAGGCAAGACCTCGGCGATGACATCCTCGGGCTTGATGCCCACCTCGGCGGCCACCGCTTGAGCCGCGCTGCGATTGTCGCCAGAGAGCATGGACACGCGCACACCCAAAGCTTGAAGGGCTGCCACGCCGTCGCGGGCGGTGGGCTTTGGCGTGTCGCGGGCATCCACCACCGCGACAAGGCGGCCGTTCGCCACCAGATACATGCGCGTTGTGCCTGCATGGCTTTCGTCCTGGACGGCCCACTGGGGCACAGGCGCAGCCAGCGATTCCAGCAGCCGCCGGTTGCCAAAGGCCACCTCCACCTGCTCGCCTGAGAGAGGATCGGGACCTTGAGCCGCAATGCCTTGCCCTGCAAGGGCTTCAAAAGAGGTTACTGCCGCTGGGGCCAAGTCCCTCTCGGCGGCCCAAAGCAGCACGGCCTTGGCCAAGGGGTGCTCGCTGTCCTTCTCCAAGCCAGCTGCCAGGGCCATGGCCTTGTCTTGAGTGACCTCAGGGTCGCAGGCCACAGAGACCACCTCGGGCATGCCTTGGGTGAGGGTGCCGGTCTTGTCAAAGACCACGTCGGTGATGGAGCCTGCCCCTTCCAGCGCCTCGCCGTCCTTGATAAGCAAGCCTTCCTCGGCGCCGCGGCCGGTGCCTACCATGATGGCGGTGGGCACCGCCAGACCCAGGGCGCAGGGGCACGCCACCACGATCACCGAGACTCCCACCATGAGGGCGCGCTCGATTGCAGCGCCGCTGAGAGGGCCTTGAGAGGCCAGCACGCAGATCCATGCCACGAAGGTGACCGCTGCGATGGACAGGACGGCCGGCACAAAGACGGCGCTGATCTTATCGGCCAGACGCTGCACGGGAGGCTTGGAGCCTTGGGCGGCCTCCACCATGCGCACGATGCCCGCCAACGTGGTGTCGGAGCCCGCGGCAGTGACGCGGAAGTCCAGCACGCCGGTGCCGTTGACCGTGCCGCCAGTGACCATATCGCCCTGAACTTTCTCCTGGTAGAGGGGCTCGCCGGTGAGCATGGACTCATCCACCGATGAGGAGCCCGAGACCACCTGGCCGTCTGCCGGGATGCGCTCGCCGGGGCGCACCACCACGACGTCGCCCGCCACCAGAGACTCCACAGGGACGTCTACGACGTCTGCGCCGCGGCGGATGTGGGCCTCGCGCGGCGTGAGGCCCATGAGCTCCTCCACCGCCTGGCCCGCACGGCCCTTGGCGCGATGTTCCAGCATCTTGCCCAGCAGCATGAAGGTGATGAGCATGGCGCTGGTCTCGAAGGGAGCCATTTGGCCCGAGAGCGCACGCGGCCCAAAGGTGAGGTAGGTCGCATAGGCAAAGGCCACCGTGGTGCCCACCGCCACCAGCGTGTCCATGTTGCCGGCGCGGGCTTTGAGGGCGCCCCACATGCCACGGTAGTAGCGCGCGCCGCATACAAACTGCACCGGGATGCACAGGATGAAGTCGATGACGTTCATGACCAACATGGCCTGGGCGTGGTCATGGGCGCCAAAGAGGCCCATGGAGACCCCCATGGCCAGATCCATGCCCAGAGGCGTCATGGAAATGGTCACGATAACGATGGTGAGAACCAGCGCCGCCACAAAGGTCATGAGGTCGCGCTGCTCGGAGGCCCGCTCTTTGGCGCGGCGCTCCTCATCGAATTTCGCACGGTTTTCCTCGGGGATGACGTTGGCCACAAAGCCCAAGTCGTCGATGGCGGCGCAGATAGTCTCCAGATCTTCTTGAGCCGGGTCGAAGGCCACCGTTGCCGTATTGGCTGCCAGATTCACTGAGATGTTGTCGACGCCGGGCATGCGCCCCACCATCTTCTCGATGATGGAAGAGCAACTGGCGCAGGTCATGCCCTCCACCGCCAGGCGAGCCACCGTGCGCTCGGCAGGCTTTTGCGCGCCAGACTGAGCCTCTGGCGCCACAGGCACTTGAGCAGAAGTGTGCTTGCTATCCATAACGCCTCCTAAAGCGTGTCGCGTTCTTTAGGCCTCTCCCGTGCATTCACTAGGCTTCCCAATGCGAACCATTATATTCCCACTCTTTAGTAGGTATTTTGAGAAGTAAGCTTTGGCTTCCTTTCATGGAGGCATTTCTGGACACGAAGCCAAGGCAAGAGCTCCCACCGGTGGCGACGGCCAGGGTTTCTCGGCAGGAAAAACCGCCCGGCCCTCCCTGGGCCTGCGAGGGCCAAGGAAGCGTCGGGCGGCAAGAGGGGGAGCAAAGGACCAGGGCGCAGCCGAGAAACCCGCCCTCCTTCCTGGAGTTAACGAGTGCGGTTGGGAAGCGCCTGCGCGTCTGCGCCGCTGTCGCCCTGCTCATAGGCAGACTGGCGGCGCTGGGCCTGAGATGCCTGGGCCTCGGCGTCGGAGCCCAGGGTGACGTCGACGGTGGACTCGGTGGAGCCGCGGTAGTAGGTAAGGGTGACCTTGTCGCCCACCTCCTTGCTGCGGACGGCCAGGATGAGGTTGTCGCCCGAGGTCACAGCCTCGCCGTCGATGGCGGTGATGATGTCGCCTTCCTGAAGGCCTGCTTGGGCGGCGGGCATGCCCTGCACGACGGAGTCAACATAGGCGCCCTGCTTTACTGCCAGATGCGCCTGAGCGGCCACCTGCGGGGTGACGGTGCGCACGTTGGCGCCCAGGTAGGCGTGCTCGACGGGCTTGCCGGCAATGATGGCGTCTGCAGCCTTCTTGACGTAGTTGGAAGGGATGGCAAAGCCTACACCCGAGCTGGAGCCAGAGGCGCTCTGGATGATGGAGTTGATGCCAATGAGCTGGCCCTGGGCATTCACCAATGCGCCGCCGGAGTTGCCGGGGTTGATGGCGGCATCGGTTTGCACCAGGTTGGTGTAGATGGTATTGCCGGCAGAGCCCTCTAGGATGGTGGAGCGGTAAAGCGAGCTCACGATACCGGTGGACACCGACTGGTCAAGGCCGAAGGGGCTGCCTAGGCTCATGACCCACTGGCCCACCACCAACTGGGAGGAGTCGGCGATCTCCATGGGGGTGACGGAGTCGCCGTTAAGATCGATGTGCACCACGGCAAGGTCGCTGGAAGGATCAGAGCCCACCACAGTGCCCTCGTAGCTCTTGCCATTGAGGTTCACCACCAGCGACTGGGCGTCTTCTACCACGTGATAGTTGGTAAGGATGTTGCCCTGGGTGTCATAGACCACGCCGCTGCCCACACCTTCACCCTGGGAGGTAGCCACATTGATGGAAGCCACCGAGGGCAGGCACTTGGCTGCCACCACCTCGGCGGTAGAGGCGTCTTCTTGGTTGGCGGAGATGTTTACCGTTGGGCCGGCCTGAGAGGGAGAGGTGACCTGAGAGCTTGCGGGCGCCAAGCGGGTCACGCCAAACCAAAGGCCGGCCACAAGCACGGCTCCCAACAGGCCGCCCAAAAGGCCAGGCCAGAAGCCCGAACGCTTTTTGGGGGCCGGCCCAGGCGCAGGCTCGCCAGCAAAGTCTTGGAAGCTGCCGGGATTCTGCGAAGGCTCCACCGGAGGCACCGGCGGCTCCTGAGCCTGAGGCGCCTGGACCTGGCGCTGGCCAGGGTTGGGGTGTATGGGCGGCAGCTGCGTAGTGGGAACCTGCGGCTGGCGCTGGGTGCCCGCCAAGCCCGCAGGGGGCTGCGGCCTCTCGTGGCGAGGAGCCGGCTCAAGCAGCGAATCGGTCTCTGCCCCGTGACCCAAATGGAGCGCAGGCTCAGGGGATGCCGGGCGCACAGGCTGCACCTCGGCAGGCTGTGCGGCTGCGGGCTTTGGTCTGTAGGGATCCTGCGCAGAAGGCACGGGCGCCTCTGGCGCTTCTGGCTGGGGAGCGGAAGGCTCTGGCACAGGAATCTCAAACTCGACGGCGGCAAACTCATCGCCCAAGGCTTCAGGCTCGGGCGCAGGATCTTGAGAAGGATCTTCTGGGTGCAGGGAATTTTGATCTTCTGGGGCCATGGGCAAACCTTTCCTCTGCGTTGACGGGTGTAAGGAATGTACCCCATTTACCGCCGGCTTTCAGCTAAGCCATTTCTTCGTAAGAATTGGTAAGAATTGCAAATGGCTGAGGGATTCCTGCAGGCCCCAAGCCACAAAGAAAGGGCTTCTGGGCCTCATGCAGGCCAAGAAACCCTCGATAACCCTGAGCTGATGCGACGAGGCGGGCATTCCTTGCCGAGAAACCCGCCCTTCCTACCTGCGCGATTAGAGCTTGAAGAGGTAGCCCACGCCGCGCACGGTGACGATATGGGAGGCCACCTGCGGGCCCACTTTGGAGCGCACACGACGGATGTGCACGTCCACCGTGCGAGTGCCGCCGCAGTACTCGAAGCCCCAGACGCGATGGAGCAGCGCCTCGCGGGAGTAGGCGCGCGAGGGGTGCGTGGCCAAGAAGGACAGCAGCGAGTACTCCATAAGGGTGAGGTCGACGGGGTTGCCATCGATGGTCACCTGATAGGTAGCCAGGTTGATAGTCATGTTGTCGATGGTCACAAAGTCTGAGGGCACCGTCTCTTCGCCCGGCCAGAGCAGCTGGGACATGCGCACTTCAAACTCCACCTCGGAAGCGCCGGGCAAGATGAAGTCGCTGCGGCCCTGCACGGGCATGCGAAGGCTGAGCAGCATGTCTTCGTCCACTACCAGCAAGCGAGGAATGCCAGAATTGCCCACCACATAGGCGTTGACGCGGGTTTGCACCTCTGGGGTGACGCCCGAGAGGTCGAAGACTACCAGGTCGAACTCATGACCCGAGGTCACTGCCTGGTCAAAAGTGTCAGGAGTGGACAGCAGGATAGAGATATCTAAGGAGTGGGAAAGTTCGCGCATGCGCTCATGCAGGCGGGTGGTTCTGGACACGAGCAAGACGTTTTTGTGGTGCTGCAAGCCGGCCTCCTTCAAGAGCCGGCAATGCTGGCTCTGGGCACTTGAGGTCTATGGGCTGCGCTGGATACGGTGGCATGACCGTCTACCGAATTGTGCAGCCCTTTGTTGGCACAATATGTCAGCTAGTTTACCACAGGATTTCCTCAGGAACCCCACAGCTTGGGAGAAGCTGAAAAGATAGTGGCGTTATCCCAGGTCACAAGCTTTATTTGACCTCCGGTGAGTATAGTCCCCTGGTTTTAGATCTCAGTGATATTTCCCAGGAAAGCCGCAGTACGTTCATTTTTTGGATGGTCAAAGACCTCGTTTGGCAAGCCCTCCTCAACCACCACGCCGTCTTCCATGAAGACCACGCGGTCGGCCACGTCGCGGGCAAAGCCCATCTCATGGGTCACCACGATCATGGTCATGCCCGAGTTCTCGGCCAGATCGCGCATGACGTCCAGCACGCCGCGCACCAGCTCCGGATCCAAGGCGCTGGTGGGCTCGTCGAAGAGCAGCACTTCCGGGTGCATCGCCACTGCGCGCGCGATGGCCACGCGCTGCTGCTGGCCGCCGGAAAGCTGGGCCGGCATGTAGTCTGCACGATCGGCCAGCCCTACCGCGTCCAGTTGCGCAAGGGCTTCCTTCTCGGCTTCTTCTTTAGTGCGCCCCAGCACCTTGGTCTGGCCGATCATGACGTTCTCCTTGGCCGACAGATGCGGGAACAGGTTGAAGTTCTGAAACACCATCCCCAGGTGCTTGCGCAGGTCGCACAAGTCCTTCTTGTGGGCGTCGGTGATGGCCTGGTCCTTGAAGAGGATGTGTCCGGCGGTAGGCGTTTCCAGGCGATTGATGCAGCGAAGCATGGTGGACTTTCCCGATCCGGAAGGGCCGAGAACCACCACCACCTCGCCCGGCCAGACATTGAGGTTCACGTCTCTTAGCACCACATTGTCGTCGAAGGCCTTGTTGAGGTGCTCGATGCGCACCATGGGATGCTCGCCCTTCACAAAGTGGTGGGTAGTGAGGCTCTTGTCGTGCTCATAGGCCAGCTTGGCAGCCATATCGGCATCGAGGGCTGGGGCAACCTCGGGCACGACGGTCTTCTTAGACTTCATGGCTCTCCCCCTTCGAAGAAGCGGCGCCAAAGGGAACGGTTCCAAAGATGGATGAGGCCAAAAGGCGCCAGGCAGGGATCTCCTCTGCCGCAGGGGCAGCAACCGCCACCTGAGGGGCGCCCTCCACCATAGGCATGCCTGCGAGCACCAATGCCTTGTCTTGAGGCATGGCGGTGCATTGGGCAGTGCCAGGCACTACCTCGGCATCGCGGTCTTCTACGCCGGTTGCCTTAGGGGCGCCGGCCTTGGGGCGCGGGCCGCCGCCAGACTCGGAGCGGGCCAAGCGAGCCTCCACCTTGGACACGATGCGAATGAGGGGCAGTGTGACAATGAGGTAGTAAATGGCCGCGGCGATGTAAGGAGTGATGTTGCCCGTCACCGTGGTGAGGTTCTTGGAGAACATCATGAGCTCCATGACGCCTACCGAGGAAAGCAGCGAGGTGTCTTTGTAGCCAGTGATAAAGTCGCTGGTCACGGTAGGCAGCACGCGCCGGACGGTTTGGGGCAGGATGACACAGGTCATGGCTTGCATGTAGTTCATGCCCAAAGACTCTGCTGCCTCATATTGGCCGCGGGGGATGGACTCTATGCCGGCGCGGAAAATCTCTGCCAGGTAGGCCGAGGAGTTCACCGCCATCACAATGACGCCCAACACATTGTTGTCGATGTTGATGCCCAGCATGGGCAGGCCAAAGAACATGATGTAGATCTGCAAGAACAGCGGCGTGCCACGCAAGATGTTGATGTAGGTCACCGCGATGGCGCGCACTCCGCGATGCTTGGCCATCTTCATGAAGGCGAAGACGAGGCCCAGCAAGATGGCAAAGGGATACGCGATGACCACGATGGCCAAGCACACCAGCCAGCCCGGGAAGAGTGAGGCAAAAGAAGTGAGCAGCAGCTGAGGTTTAAAGAACATGCCCAAGAACTGATTGGAGTTCCAGGCAGCCACCCAAGGCTGCTCGTCCAGCCACATCACCGCTGCCTGAAGCGGAGTGTTGGCGATGATGGCGATGGCCGGAGAAGGGGTGAGATCTTCCTCCTGGCCGTTGACGGTGGCCGTACCGGTCACCTGCACATCGCCGCCCTCAGGAGGAAACTTCATATTGGTGACCTCGATGCGCAGCAGGTCGCCGCCTACGGCATCCTCAGAGAAGGCCACTTGCAAGGCAGTGCCTTGGACCGCCACTTGGGCATCCACGGGTTTGCGCTTGAGCCCGTCAAGCACGGTCACGCGGGTGCTGGATCCGTCGAAGGAGCCGTCTTTGGGCAGCTTGAGGGTCACACCCGAGATGGTCTCGCCCTCGTCCACCGTGGCTTCCCAGGTGAGACGGGTATCGATGCCGCCAATGACCCCTGATCCGCCGTCCTCATTAGGCGAGGCAGTGGCCTTGTTCACAGTGAGGGCCTGAGCGCTGGTAGGGACAAGAATGCCCAGCGTGCCCAGAGCGACCATCAGGGCTACTACCAGACACATCAGCCGGCCTTGGAACCCCAAGCCGCTCCTTGTGTGGTTCATGATGTTCCCTTCTATCAACCACAAAAGGGTGCCTTGCGTGCGGCACCCTTTTGACGTGCGCATAAAGTAGGGCGTCGTCAGAATATGGGGATGATACTAACACCCCTGCACCCATTTGCTTCAAAAAAGTGCCTTCCCCACGGGCCTGAAACCAAATATTTATGCATCTTCTGAGTGTTATTCAGGTTTGTTTTGCATATTTTTCCAGCTCCGACGCACAAAGGGATACCGAGGAGCCTGGCATAAGGTGGCTGCTCTTATCGGCAAACGGTAGGTAAGAAAACCCTTGCAAGATCGCCAGAATGTATCAAACGCAAAAGCCGAGCTGCCTTAAAAGAGCAGCTCGGCTATGGGATAGGAGGCGAGATAGAGGCGGCAGAGGCTAGTCGAGGACCGACCCGAACCACTTGGTTTCGAGAGAATCGATATAGCCCTCGCTCTCCAGGTCTTGCATCACCTGGTCGATGTCGTCGCGCAAGGTGGCGGAGCCCTCGGGATAGACAAAGCAGTATTGGCCGGCGTTGTGCACATGGTTGGCAACCATGAGGTTGGAGTAGGTGCCGCTCAACAGGTACGAGGCGGTGACGTCGTCGTAGACAGCGGCGGAATAGGTGCCCTCGGTGACGCCCACCAGGCCCTCATCGGCGGTTTTTACCTGGGCGATCTGGGCCTTGGGCAGGCGGTTGCGCACCCAGTTTTCGCTGGCAGACTCAGCATCTACCGCGATGGTGACCGAAGGGTCGTTGTAATCGTCCAGGTCTGTGCGCTCAGCATCGCGCGCAATGATAAGGTCGCGGCCCACCGCCATGTAGGGGCGGCCGATGATGACGCCGTCGGAGACCGTGCCCACATCTGATACCACAATGGCCGAGGCGCCCATGTCCGCCTTGTGCTCATTGAGCGCCGCTGGGATGTCTTTAACCGAGGTGTCTTCGATGTACTTCACCTTGAGTCCCAAGCGATCGGCCACCGTCTGCAAAAGCTCGTACTCAAAGCCGCGAGGGGCCCCCGAGTTGTCGTAGAAATTCATAGGCGGAGAGGCGAAGTCGCAGGCCACAGTCAGCGTTCCAGGATTCACTAGCCCGTAGGCCGTTTGGGCCTCCCTCATGCTGCGAGGCTTGCAGCCCGCAATAGCCGCACCGCACATAAGGGCTACAGCCACACCAATCACAATCAGATTTCTGAACGTGCGTTGGGACGTTCTGGTGGACAATCTAGCACTCCCCCTTGGAGCAAAAGCTGACCTAACAAGCCTATGAAGTTGTGAGGTGATCGTCGCTGCCAGCGCATGGTGACTTCTATATTCATAGATATATAGTGGGAGTATGTTTCTAATTTCTTTACCTTGTTTTGTCTATTGTACTCCCCAAATTAGAAATATCCTGTTGCATATTCTTCAGGCTTTTTTGGGTAATTATTCAGGTTGTTTTTATTCTGTGTTTCAGCCTGCTGAGTTTCCCAGTCAAAGCGCGCCATAGGCTACTGGGTACCTATCAACATCTAGACCAACTGGCCCATTACTTTTTCTTGTTTCCTTTGCCGAGAAACCCTACCGTCGCTTCAAGTGGCATATTTCACGCCTGAAGTCTCCCGCACCTACGCGCACGCCGGGCCGCAGACCTTTCCCTGCCGGCCTAGAGCAGCTTTGTGCCCAAAGGTCTTCAAGAGCGTCAAAAAGCCCTCGTGCAGCGACACTGCGCGAGGGCTTTACCAGGCAA
>Trix_p1__coassemble_1583_pt1 | contig 16369 bp, 13 predicted proteins | sample Trix_p1__metabat2_high_PE_012 | metagenome-assembled genome bin Trix_p1 | reverse complement strand
GCACGATCGTTGTACTCAGCATGGGATCATCCCCGCATGTGCGGGGAGCACTTAGCCGAGCGCTGGCCATGAGTGCCCTTGTACGGATCATCCCCGCATGTGCGGGGAGCACGTCTTAGCGGTACCAGAGTCCGTGAGCGCGTTGGGATCATCCCCGCATGTGCGGGGAGCACGACAGCGCTGTGCAGGGTTCTTGCCACCCACCAGGATCATCCCCGCATGTGCGGGGAGCACACTAAAAAGATCCTGCTACAGCCTATAACACTTGGTCGTTTAGCGCATTATTGAATGAGTTTTTCCAAAACTTGCTTAGTTACTTCACAGTCGTACAATGCGCGATGTAAGCCATAAGTAGGTATTCCAAGGTACTCTGCAACATCTTCAAGACGATACCGCGCCAACTTCGGAAGTTGCTTCTTAGCCAAACCAAGAACATCGATCCGCTGATTATCAAATGGCTCTAGATTGTACATGTCACATGCATTATTTATGAATCCACAATCAAAATTAATATTATATCCCACCAGTATAAGCGGACCTACGAATTCACCAAACTGCTCAAGAGCATCCAGCAGCTCGACCCCTTCTTGTAACTCTTCATTTCCAATACCTGTGAGTTTTGCAATTCCACCTGGAATCGGATTCTCACATTTGATGAGGGTCGTAAATCGACCAACCACGCTATTGTCGATTACTTTAATGGCAGCTATTTCAATAATCTTATCTTGCTCTTGATTTAACCCTGTTGTTTCTATATCAATTACTGCATATTCTGAGAACTCCTGTCGCTTTGTATGAGATCTTCTCGGCTGTCGAATACTCGCTTTTGAACTTTGAGGTAATTCGGCAGATGATGATAGATAACTAGATCGTAAGATTAGTTTAAGTCCATCAAAATCTACCGGTTGCCATCGGCTGTTGTGCATACGAAATTCTAGGCCTTGCTCATTTTTGGCAGGATACACCATGGTGGCGCGACCGCTTTTGCATTCAGAACAGATCTTCGCCCATAGAGCCTCGCGTACTCGGGCATTTATTTTCCCTACATATACACCCAAACTAATTTCTAATAGCCACTTGCTTAAATCCCCTCTTAGAGCCGGAGGACATTTTTCAAGCACAATCACTATCATGCTGCTTACGTCTCCATGGTATTAAGGATTGTTATTCGCTTTCGTCTATATAGGAGCGGCCAGCAGATACAGTACCTTCGCGATCGTCCCAAAGTCTCAGTACCTCAGTCTCAGCAAAGGATTCCTCTTCTTCATGAGATAAAAGAAGCCACTGCAAATCGTGAACCATGCGCTCCAATATACGACTGGAGGCGAACCCATCACGTACACGACGTCGTGTTTCTGCCCCAATGTCCTCACTGTGTTCCGCAGCCACTGCAAAAGCTATAGGAATGGTGATTTGAGCCTTATAGAGATCTGCGAAATCATAGACGAAGGATCGATCATGCCCAGTATGGACAAACCCCAAGGCAGGAGAACAGCCTAATGCTGCTATTACACAATGAGCCAGTCCATATAAACAAGCATGAGCAGCTGAAAGCGCCTGGTTTACAGGAGTTCCATCCTCGAATGCATTTGGGTTATAACTTCTCGCACTCCATGGGACTCCATACTCCTTAGAGCAGGCACGATAAACACTTCTTACACGCGCGCCTTCGCGGCCGCGTAATTGCTGCATGGTGAGTTTAGAAACGTCTTCATCCGGAAAGCGCATCTGATACATGGCTCGCGCTACCGCAACGCGAGAACGCACATTGCTCACTAACTCTGCTTGTCTAATGACCAGGCGGGATGTTCGTGCGAGAGGTCGTCCACTTGCATAATAGCGGACCCCCTGCTCCCCTACCCAAATGAGACAAATCCCTGCATCGGCGGCGAGTTCAACTGCCCTGTGAGAGATGTTGCTTCCTGGTCCAAGCATCAACACGCCCAAGCATGCACCCGGTACTAAAACCACCCCACGCGCCTCTTCAAACGCAAGAGCGCTGTCTTGCCTGTTCACAAGACAGCGCTCTACATATAAAAATGTGATGCGTTCTTTCACCGTAGGAAGCTCTTGCAGTGTTGGTTTTCTAGAGCCCAATTGAGTATCCGTCATTGGCTTCCTATCGCGACAAGGTGATTAGACCGCACCCAAAGCCTTTCGCTCTCCCCATACCTGCTATCAAAGCATGACGGAGTTTATCAGCATCAAGAACTCGAAGAACGCCATCATATAATACAGTAGTCAGCGTAATTGGCCTTCCGGATGCCCCAGCCTTAAATTGAATCTTCTGAGACTGAGAGACACACAAATTCAAAAGGCCTGTTGCCGGATTGGCTTCAATGGCAAACCCCGCACGCTCTGCCCTTGAGGTGTCGCTTTGTGGGAACTGCTCAGGCACGCTATGGCCTGCGTTTTCAAATGCCTCTTTGCCTACAAGCCAGGCTTCTTGCTGTAATAAAGTGAGGTGCGCCAGATGCTTTGATCTGCCTGCTCCATCCTTTATCTTCGAACGGCTCACTACCGGATTTGCTTTAAGCCGAAAGCGATACACTTGCCCTTTTTGAATTCCCTCCAAAAAGGGCTCGTAGTCAGCCGTTTTCCAGCGCTTTGTCTCCCAGCCAATTTGCTCATTGAGTCCTCGAAGGTCGGGTATATCCGGACTCACAATGAGGAGGTTCTTGCCGCCATTCGGCACATCATCAATGCGCCATAGGACGCGACCCTCTAACGAACCGCCCTCTTGAGGAGTAAAACATCCAGCTATAGCTGCATGCAAACGATAGGGAGAAGCAAGTATCGAGCGTGTCTCGCGGAGCGTCAAGTTGATGGGAAATTGCGTCATATACATGATCATCGACCCTCCTCAAGCAGCTCCATGGGGTCATGGTGTTCAATTTGTTCATCGTAGTAGGGGTTTAATACGTGCCATCGCTCTCTCACAACTTGGCGCTGGCCATATAGGCGATTGGCCTGCGAAAAGCTAAGCGGGACATCATTCGTGATTTGTTTAGACAACACATCACCATACGATATTGAACTGTCCAACAGCACAGGAAGATCAACTTTCTCGCGATGCACATTAGACCTTAGGAGTTGTCTTCTAGTTGCCTGCCAGGGCACTTCATGAAGTTTTTCAATCATGGGTCCAAGCCCGGACTCCATTAAAATCTTTTGAGACGGCGGACATGAGCGCCGTCCAAGATAGAGCGGAAAAGCTGGATGAATTAAGGCATCGACAAGCTCTTCCACCCGAGCATCTGGCACCTCAAGACCTGCAAGAAAAATGGCATCAGCAAGATAGAATCGCTGAGTTACCCAAGCATCATTTCCCGAAACCCACATGCCTTCCTTTGCATCAAACTTCCTGCTTTTTGCAGTTTGATAGTCACGTTCATAGAGTCCCGGTTGATCGACCCTCACTGCCAAATTGAAGTTTGCCAAATCGTCTATTTGCTCAGTTCTTCTACGTCCAAGTGCGGCGGCCATGAGGCCTACTACCCCACTTTTTGTAGGCTCGCCAGCCGTTTTTCTCCAATTGTACTTACTGCCAACACCCCAAGATTGAAGTGGTCCGGCAAGTTTTAATATTAAGAAGCCCATGCTTAATCCTGATCATTGAAGCTCGAAAGGAATGCAGACACATCTACGTTTACCTTTTTGAGCAACTCTTCCAAAGAGACTACCTGGGCATGAGGCAGTTCCTCTAATGCGGAAGTACCAGGTGCACCAAGAATCACATAGGTGGCTTGAGGAGCTTCGCCAAAAGCTGCATCTACTGTCTTTTCATAGTCAACAAATTGGTCACAAGCTACTTCACGCTCAGACTTTTGCCCTAGGGGTACTACAGGCTTTTCAAAAGCATTTACCAAGCTCACCGGCTGCGTATGTCGTAGCTCAACTACCACTGCTGCCGGAAGTGTGCGATTGGCAAATGTGGTCTGCTTTCCCCTTGGCATCGATGTAATGAACGCTTTCAAAAAGGCAGAAACTGCTTGCTCTGTAACCTCAGCAGAACCCAGGTTTTCATAAAGATGAGGGATATCTACGGTGGCATAGCGATAGAGCAGCGAGGATAGGAACTCAATAGTACCTATCATGGTTGCCCCAGTCTCTTCTTCTGGCTGCAAATCGTCCATACCAACAAAGTAATCGAATTCTGTATCTGCCCGGCTCACGCCAATTGCATGAGCCACTGATGCTGCTGCATCCACGTTAAGATCCGGGCCATCGGCGACCATGCGGCCAAATAGAGCCAGATCAACCGCCGTGTAGCTGGGATTCTCTTTAACATTGAGAACGCTCTTTGCGGCCTTCTTATCGACTTTTCCATCACCCTTGCGCGCCGAGACCGCCAATTGTGCCAAAGCATCCACCTGCCTTGGGCTCACAAATAGCAGGTAGCCAGTTTCGCCATTCTGACCCACTTTAATGCCAGTAGCCGCTAATACAGCTTTGGCATCTTTCATGGCATCTTCTTCTGTAATGGAAGAATCCAATGACTTTATGGCTTCAGAGATCAAGTCCACTGCGCGGACAGTACGGCTTCCCACGAGATCTTCAGGCAAAAGATCGGCAAATTCATCACGCATTGCCTTTTTCCAAGCTTGGCTCGAAACTCGCGCACGAATAGAGCCACCAAATTGCGCCGTCTTAGGACTGCCCGTATCATCACGGTTCACATTGCTGGGAGGAAGGGTTTGAAGAGCATGAACATCAAGATAAAGCCTTTGTGGTTGTGCCATGGTGTTGACTCCTTTTATTCGCTGGTTTCGCTTTGATCTTTTTCTTCTTCAGCATCTTGAGTGACTGGTTGCACAAATTGCCTGCACCATGCCAGACGCACCTCGTCGCAGTGATAAGGATCAAGAACCCCATAGATGTCTGCAGCTAGAGCTCCATAATCCAAGGGTATTTCTTGCGCTCTCAGCTGTTTGACTATCTGCCTGCCGTAGTGAGCTATTGCCTCTGGCTCATCGGCATTTATCAAAGAGGCGAACCTTCGAGGCATACCTTGATTTCTTTGATCTGCCCCTTCTTTTTTGTGCTGCTCTTTTATCTCTAGAAGCCTGATGGCATGGCCAAGCCCGTGCTCCTTTCCAGGTACATGCATACGGGCGCTTTGCGATTGTTGGTGTGTTGCATAGAGTGTCATTACAATATGTATTGCCCACTCAGCTGTTGAGGGCTCACTTCCTTTGCCCGCCAATTCTTTGGGTATCGATTCATATTCAATTTCCCATATCTCAGGAAAGGCTCCAGGTGCCGTTCCTGCTCCCCGACGCAGCCGCGCCAGCTCGCCCTTGGCCAGCGAAGACGACTGTTCATTTAGTTTTTGGAGTCTGCTTACTTTGTTCTCAACGTAGCGCTTAAGCACATATCTGTTCTCTTGATATTGACTTGCAACCATCTGCGTCCTCCTTTCTAGGAAGTGGCCTTAGAAAGATACTTATTTAAACTTGCGAGGAGCACCTGCTCAGCCTGGGCTGCTCCATACCACACACCATCTTTCATCCGTCCCACAAGTGCAGCAGGACCCAAGGAGGCAAGGTCGTGAGATGCAAGCATTCTTAACGACCGCCACGCACTATCAAACCAGCGATTGCGAGCTTTTATGGGATCTGTTTCGCTAGTAAGGGAGGCCAACCATTCTTCAAACTTTTGGCCCAGCACGTAGTAAGCTTCAGCTTCAGCTTGGGCAGCCGGCCCCTTAAGCGCGTCCCCACTTGCACCTTGAGCCTGAGCAATTTTACGAGCAAAGGCTACATAGGACTTCACAGCGTTTTGAGTAGCTTCAACGCAGTACTGAGCCAGTGAAATAAGCGAGCTGTTCTGCGGATCAAGCAGTGCGACAGGAATACCAAGGGTATCGTCGATTGCATCGTTAATACAGGCATTCTGAGTACCGTAAATAAAACCCACTGCATGAACCCTCAATACTACGTCTTGTGGCAACTGTACTTCTGGGTCATCAGTGAGTACACCTAACCACTGAAGTACCCCAGGCATACGTATGCCTTTAGCCTCAAGATCGACCGAAGGAAGCAGCGCATTAAGCCCTCTCCATAAGGCCTTCTCTGGATTATGCCCAATGGGTAAATATACCTCTAATTCATTTCGTTCCTTTTCAAGCCTTTCACTCCTATGCCATGCAGACATTGGTTCAAGATCTTGTTTATTTATGTAATCCAGTGGAGCGCCATAGGTCAGCACTACCCCATCCACCTGATTAAGTTCATTAGGCACAAGCCGCACTCGCCTCGATTGCCAAGTGTACAGATCTGCAAAACCCCAAGGTTCCCTAGATGCATACACCTCTTCAGGGGGGCGCTCCCATGCAGGCAAATCATCTGGCACGAACAGTTGATCCACTGCGCTTATTCCGTCACTTAAGACCAGGTTGTACAACAATGTGTCAAATAAAGTAGTTCCCTCTACAAAAATTGGTCCTACGTTACCCAACCATCCAGGCGACGAACCGTGCCGCTTGCCGCCCTTTACTTTTGGATCGCCCTTTACGCCCGTCTTAATGCCCCCTGTATCAAATGCCTGTACATGAAGCAGCCAGCGAGCGGCTTCATCAAATTCCATCACCAAAGGCGCCTCAGGAGCACACTGGGCGCTAATAGGTCCTGCATTGTTTAATACCATAGGAAACAGTTGTGCTTTATTCTCGGATGCGCTTCTTAGCTTTCGAGCGTCCGCTACCTTGCCATTTGTGGCAGTAAGACCAGGGTCTTGCATAAAGGGTCGCTCGGGTGCGAACAAGTCGAAGGCACCGTGCCACTGATCAAGATATTCATCGATTAAATCTAGCGGGAGCTGCCCGGCATTCCAAAGCTCAGCCCAAAGTGCGATGGGGTCATCTTCTGCGTAGTCTTCATACCTAAGCGCCAAGGCTCGTCCTAAGATAGCCAACAGTAATCGCAAAATGACGATGTTCATAGTTGGAAGTTCGCAGGACAGAGACCGTATTTCCTGGCTTCTTTGAAATACCTCGCGCAATGGCATCATAGTCTCTTTGCCATTGGTGAGCGCAACTGGTATCCAAGCCTCATCCACCAGATTGTAGGAGGGATGCATAGCCATTGAGCCTCTTTTCTTCATACGTAGAGTTTCATTACTAGAAGATATTACTTTATGCCCTCAATCCGTAATCCCTACTATAACTCAACTTCACTTTTTGTTTGTCAGAATCGATTGCCGCACCGTCCTTTCCCGCAAACGGTACCTCTGCACAGCCATTTTCATCAAGTTCGATTACGAGACATCCTTGCAGCCATGCAGAATCACTTACCTCTCCCGCTTTATTAATTGTCTCTAACGCTTCAAGGAAACCTTCCCCGGAGCGCCATGGTGGAAGAGCCACCGTACAAGATGCAGCAACACGACAGGCTTCCTCAATGGGTTCGCCAAGCTCGTCTATAAGCTGAAGATCGATCCGCTTTTCTTGGGCGACCCATGGCAAAAGGCTAAGAACCCCGTCCTTTCGCTGAACGAGCACGATCTCTGCGCCAATGGTTCCATCACGGACAGCCTGCCTAGCTCCATCATCTCCAGGTAGTTCCAGCGGTCTATCCATCCATCCAGTAAGACCCCAAGCTCCCCTTCTCCCAAAAGTGCGAAGACGCCAGGCATTGGCGTTTTTTACACACTTCCTCTGATCATTCACAAATTGTGAAAGGGCACTTTTGTAGAGTGCCCTCCACGCATCTGGCACTGCATCAAGATCGCCTAGGAAGCCATATACCACATCCACCAACCGAGCAATGTCATCGGGTAAATCCACACTCATAGATGACTTCAATTGATGTCGCAGTACCAGAATTGTCTTATAGAGCAGCACGGGCTCATACACTCCCTTATTGCTTGTTCGCATGATGCCCTGGGCAAACTGTGGTACTTCTTCTGTCCAGTCCTCAACCCCGGAAATTAAGAACCGCGGCTTCCTTAGCTTGGGAGGCCGCGCACTTTCCTCTGGTCCGCGATGATGCCGATGTAGGCGCCCCATTCTTTGTAAGAGCAAGTCGACAGGAGCGATGTCGCTCACCATAAGGTCAAAGTCGATGTCGAGCGATTGCTCGATAACCTGAGTGCCCACTACTACAAAAGACTTGGGTCTATTTGTGGCATCTTTGCCCAAGAGCTCCAGCAGCTCAGAATCTTTTCTTGTTCGATCCACGGCCATAAAACGCGAATGAGTCAACATCACCGGAATAGAAAGTCGCTCTTTAAGCAGGTCATAGGTATGCTGCGCCCGAGCTACTGTGTCTCGAATCACACAAATACAACCACCATCTACAAGATTCTCCTGAAGCATGGCCAGCAGGATTTCGTCATCGTCATTAAGCCATTCAATGGTGTAGGCTTTCGAATCTCCCGTCTTCTCACAAGGCACCACCTGAGGTGCAGCAGACCGATCCCAGCTCACAGTGATTGCGGGATAGGGATGGAAGGGTTTCTCGGCAGCAGAATGAGTAGAAGCATGCGGAGTAGAGCTTGTGGGATTACCACCATAGGCTTTGATGAAGCTTTCTTTGCGTTCGGGAGGTAGGGTTGCCGATAAAAGAATCACCGGTACTTGATAGACACCAAGAAAATAGAGTGCTTGCTGCAGATAGGTAGACATATATGCGTCGTAAGCGTGTACCTCGTCGACGATCACCACTTTGTCGGCAAGGCCTAGATGTCTGAGTTGCACATGCTTTGCGTTGAGGGCCATCATGAGCAGCTGATCCACTGTCCCCACCACACTATTTGCCAGTAAACCGCGTTTGCGCCCGCCAAACCACTGGTGCGCAACGAGCATCTCCTCGGTGGGTTTGTTATTTGATGTTTGATCTCCCATGGTTCCGGGCTTCCATTTGGGAAGCGCGCGGAAGCTTTCATCCAGCGCGGCTTTGCTGTGGAGTAGATGCAGATCCTGGGGTCCTTCGGGACATTGATCGTGAAGCAAATCGTCTAGCCAGGATTCGACGCGGTCGAACATGGCATTTGAGGTTGCTTGGGTAGGCAAAAGATAGGCAATGCCGCTTTGGCCAAACTTGTGGGCGAGGATCTCGGCGCCTAGGAGTGAGGCTTCTGTCTTACCACAGCCCATGGGTGCCTCAATGATCATAAGGCCAGGTGCATCCATTGCTGTAGCTGCGGTTATAGTAGCGAGCTGTACTGAGTTGAGCTTAGCACCTGCAGGAAGCGATGGGAATCTGCGATGAAAAAGCGTGTTGGGAGCAAGGTCTTCCTCGGCAAACTCAATGGCTTTAGGAAGCCCAAGATATTGCCAGGCCGCTGCTGCACGTTGCTGCAACTCTCCTAAAGAATTCACTGATTGAACCAACGGGAAGAGCTCCGTGTTGGAAGCGACCCAGTCAGCCATGATTTCTATTGCGGTGAGCAGCACCTCTATAGCAGGGGATACAGAAGTCGCAAAGAGCTTTTTTGCCACTTCAGGGCCAAGATATGCTTCAAATGTCGCATTTAACAGCTCTTCTTGAGTAGCGCGCCAAAGCCCTGTGCCCAACACCTCAGACTCAAAGGTATGAATGTCTTTCAAATCCTTTGTGCTGGGATATATGCCGTGATGGCCACCAATGATCGAAGCAATAGTCTGATTGCCATTGGGATATCCCTGTTGACTTTCGAGCCACTCTCCAAATAACACTTGCCCCAAGAAGGCATGAGGCGGCCGATCCACTGGCGTTATCGCGGGGAAACCTGCATTCAAATCTCTTTCCCATAAGTCTCTTAGATACCTATTGTTTTGAAAGGCAGGCGTTGCTTTACCAATATCATGATTTGAAACTATCCACGCTACTACGCACTGAGCATCTTGTTTTGTGATCCCTAAAGAATTGGCGATGGTAGTTTTGACGCTCTCAGACAAATAATCCCGCCACACTAGCTTGGATACCTCGGCACTATCAAAAAGATGCACGTAGAGAGGCTCCCAAGACAGCCGGTCTTCTCCCGATCCAGTCTTTGCCCACAGCGCTTTAGCCTGATTTGACAATGACTCAATGACGCGATCCCCACCCATGGACTATCACCCTCTGAATGGTATTCCGTTTGATTATTTGCTCAGTTTACCATCCGGATCCATAGATATGAGGGGACTGAGTTATGAAAGGGACTTTAAACACTCCACCAACGCTCCCACAACGGCTAAATCAACACCTGGCACTTCATTTGGTTCATAGCCAGGTACCGAGAAGTCCACCCCATGAGCGGCTGTTGCAGCAGCAGGAACAGGGATAACACCAGAGCACGAAGAGTGGAGCTGGGAGACTCCGGTGACAGCAAGAAGTTGGGCTGCATTAGAGGGGCGGATGCCGGAGCCAGGAAAGATCCCTATGCGATCGCCCCAGGTAGATTGAAGATGCGCGATAAGAGGGGCTCCCTCAAGAGCTGTGGGGGCCTGACCGCTGGCGAGCAGTCGGTCAACGCCGAGTGACACCAACTGGTTGATGGCCTTATCGGCATTCGGGGTGAGATCGAAGGCACGATGGAAGACTGCGGTGGCGTGAGCTTGGTGGATGAGATGGACGGCCTCGCGTGTTCGGGCGACGTCGATGGTGCCAGTGGGCGTGAGGCAGCCAAAGGCGATTCCGTGGGCGCCGGCGGCTAGAAGGGAAGAGATTTCAGCGAGGAGCTGGGCCCACTGGGCGTCGGTATAGCAAAAGCCGCCAGCGCAGGGTCGGGCCATGGCCACTACCTCGAGGTTTGTATGCTGGCGCACGAGCTTGACGGAGGCCTCGGAGGGAGTAAGGCCGCCTAGGGGTAGCGCGGAGTTAAGCTCGATGCGAGAGGCGCCGCCGGCGTGGGCGGCGTGGGCGTCGGCGAAAGAACCGCAGCAAACCTCAAGGGTGATGGGGTGATCAGCCATTAAGATTCCTCAACTTCGAGCATATCCATTAGCACGTTGAGAGATTGACGATTGATGTAGGTTTTACCCTCCACCACACGACCATTGAGAGTTCCTTCTTTCCAGTAATGTTGTATTCGATCTTCGCTCAAAGCCATGATTATCGCGGCCTCAGAGAGTGTCACTTCGTCTGGCTGAGCGTCGTCTTCCACAGCCACCGCAACCACTCGCCCACCATGCCTAGGCTTTTGACCCAGTGTTTGCCGAGGCAGCACCCTTCCGTCTTCATGGGCTGCCTCAACTGTCAAGAGCAGCCAATCAGCAGCCATGGCAACAGCATCATCAAAGGAGGCTCCTTCAGTGGCCCCAGGAAGCCCGAAAGGCCACACGCCCCACATCTGAGTCGCGTCTTCAGGCGGAGTGATTTCGAATTCGCAGATATATAGACCCATCAGGATTTCTCACACTTGCTTTAACCATTAACCATTAGATAGATAGTATGCCGTTGTTCAAGACCTTACTAGGCATAAATCGAAGGCTTATGAGCAAGCATTTGGAGCCAGCAGGAGGGTGATTCTCGTAATAAGGCTGGTGTCGGCAATGGGGTTTTGTGTCGCCCCACTGCTCACTAGCCTTCTGAGCATAGTGCCACTTGCCTTGAGAGCTTGTAAGCAAGCTGGTTGGGGAGGAGCCGCATAGCTCTCGTTCAATTTGGCGCCCCTTTTGGCTCACAGTTAACCCACAACGCAAAAAGGCCACCGACCATATAGCCGATGACCTCGATAACTACACCGCAATAGATTGCAAATTCCGTCTGATATGGTCTGATACGCCAAGCCGTTATTCATTCGATAAATAAATACAGGCCAGAGATAAATAGTAGCTCTGGCCTGCGATTATCACTGGAGCCAGTTACCAGACTTGAACTGGTGACCCCCGCTTTACGAGAGCGGTGCTCTACCAACTGAGCTAAACTGGCGCGATCTCATACTATAAAGGCTCCCCCACGGGCATGCAAGTCCATAGTGGCAGTCATGCGTGATAGGCAGTGCAGCTTGCTTTGAACTGGAGAGCTGCGTTTTACGGGAGCGTTACTCGTTGCTTTACGAGAGCGCTGTTCGAGAAGCCCCACCGCATGTCTACTTGAGAGGTTCTCGTTATAAGTGGGTTTAGGTGCACTGGGGTTTTGTAAAACCCCAGTGCACCTACCCCTTCTAATAACGAATCTGGTGTCCCAATAGCGAACCTGACGCCCCAACTCATGCCACAAAGGCGCTAATAACGAGCCAGTAGCCCCTGGCAGCAGGAAACGCCGGAGAGCGCCGGGACCCGACAAGCAGCCTAGAGCTTGGCAAGGACGCCGCGGATAAGGGCCTCGAAGTCTGCAGCATGGTTAGCGGCGTAGGAGAGCACGGTCTCGTGGGTGACGCCGGAGGCGCCGGCCTGGTTGGCAGAGAGGGTGAGTCCCAGCACGTTCATGCCCAAGCCATGAGCCAGCACCACCTCGTTGACCACAGACATGGCAGTATAGGAGGCGCCGCAGGCAGCCATGGCGCGGGCCTCGGCGGGGCTTTCGAAGCTGGGACCACAGATGCCTGCCAAGACGCCCTCAGAGAGCTGGATGGAGAGGTCGGCCGCCACGCCCTTGCAGATCTCGCGCAGGTAGGGAGTATAGGCGTCGCTCATGTCCACAAAGGGGGTGTCCAAGCCGCGGAGGTTGTCCTCGCCTACCAGCGGGTTCTGCCCAGTGAGGTTGAGTTGATCGGTAATTAAACCAAGTCCCAAAGGCGCCTGGCCTTCGATGGCGCCGGTGGCGCAGGCAAAGATAATGTCTTTGCAGCCCAGGTGATGGGCATGGCGCACCAGCGAGGTGACCTGGGAGACCGAGTAGCCCTGGTACAGATGGACTCGGCCGGGATAGACCACCACGGGGACGCCCTCGAGCGTACCAACGGTGACCTCGAAGGAGTGGCCGCTTACCGGGCGGGCGCCCAAGGGGAAGCCGGGGATGTCTTCGTAGGCGATTCGGCGGACAGGGGTGACTGCTTGGGCCAAAGAGCCCAAACCCGTGCCCAGACACAGGGCGACGGGATGCTCCATAGTGGGGTGGCAAGACTCGACAGTGTGCTCATCAACCACGCAAAATCCCTCCTTAGCCAGCAGGTGGGCCGCAATGCCCGCGCCGGCGCGAAGCGTTCCTGTGAAGCTTCCATCATAAACGTGCAAAGTGCCGCAGCTGGGACTTTTGGACTTGAGCACGCACAATGTCGCTCCAGAGCTGCGAGCGGCATCGAGCGCTGCCTGGGCCCCGGCCTCAAAAGCGTCGGTGACGTCGTCGCCGGTGGCCAACACCACCCTATCGCCTCGGATCTCCGCCGGAGGTCTGGGGCTGGCAAGCCCGCCCAGGGTCTCCGGACAGACGGGGCACACCTCCACACCCGGCGCCTCACACAAGTGTTGTACCGCCCAAGAAGGCTTGGCGCCCCCGTCGTAGCGACAAGGAGCGCCAAGCATGCAATCACTTACTACAACACGCATAAGCCGCTAGGAAACCAGCTCGCCAATGGTGAGGTTGGCTTGGGAGAGCAGACCGTTGACGTAGTTGGTCCAGGTGGTGTTGGCGGCGGAGGCTACCTGGGAGTACTGCTGATAGGCTACGTAATAGGCGTTCTGCGCCTGGTTGTAGGTGGCAGAATCTGCCGAGAAGGACTCGTCCTTCAGGGCCGCATAATAGGGGCCATCCTCACGGGCCCAGGTGCCCTTGTCGGCATCCCACTCGTCGCCCAGCAGATTCACGATGTAGGCGCCATAATCGGCGGTGGCGGCGTCGGCGTTGCCGTCGGCAGGCTCGGTGGGAGCGGTAGGCGCGGTGCCGGCATCAGAGCCCACCACCTTGTCGTAGAGCTGCTTAGTGCCCGCAGAGGCACGCACAGTCTCTTTGACCTGGTCCTCGGTCATGCCGTAGTTCTGGGCGATAGTAGCGTAGTCGTCGGTGCCCAGGGTGTCCTTGGCATAGGTAGCCATGTCTTCATCGCTTACTTGGATGCCCTCGGCAGCCACCGCATCCTCCAGGATGGAGTTGCGGGCGCAGGAGAGCACCTCGTCTGCAGAAGGCATGCGGTAGGAGCCGTCATCCTGCTTGGCCTTGTCCACGCCAGAGGACTGGTCCAACGCCTGGCGCGCAGTGATGGTCTTGGTTGCGCCCTTGTAGGTATAAGAGCCCACTGCGCTGTCCAGCTCGCTCTCTTGCAGCGTGGTTTTGCCAGACACCAAACCGGGAGTGCCGCCCAGGGCGAACTTGCCCACCAGCAGGCCCACCACCACTGCGATAACGGCGATAACCACCGTCTGCACCAGAGTGAACTTGGGCTTTGCAGGGGTCTTGTCAGGCTTGGAGCCTGCAGGCTTGGGAGCCTGGGCCTTATGGGCTGCCTTGGGGGCAGGCTCTTGGGTCTCCAGGTTGTCGTTCTTCTCGGTTGCCATAAAACTCTTATCCCTTTCTGTCTAAAATCTTGGCACTTTGGCAGCTTCGTGTTAGAAGCTGCGCCCCTGACGCCCCAGGAAGGCGCATGAGGGCTTAAGCCAAAGGCCGCACGCCTTCTTTAGTCACGAAGTACGCTGCAGCCATCCAGTCTATACTTTCATGTTTTCTGTGAATAGCTGCGATCATACTGATAAGTATCAATATACCGTAAGGATTTTGTTGGATTTGCCTCACACTCAAGATTCTGAGGCGCCCGAGCAGAGCCGCATCGCAGATCGCGCAACGGCTCGAATCGTAGGCACCCCAGGCTTTGGGGCCGCGGGCGCCTGCCGGGATACTTAGGCGCTCTGCCAGGGCTTTTGGGCCACGGCCTCTGCCACCGCATCGCCATAGGCTGTGCAGCCGGCGGCTCCTTGAGCGCTGCCAGTAAGGTTGCGGCGGATGTCGGCGGTGACGCAGGCGCCTTGGGCCAACACCCAGCGGACAGCCTGGCGCACATCGTCGCCGGCGGCCTTCTCGCCCAGATGATCCAACATCATGGCTGCCGAAAGAATGAGAGCCGTGGGGTTGGCGATATCCTGGCCAGCGATGTCTGGTGCCGAGCCATGCGTAGCCTCGAAGATGGCGCAGTCGCGGCCGATGTTTGCCCCGGGCGCAAGGCCCAAGCCGCCTACCAGACCAGCGCAGAGATCGCTCACAATGTCGCCGTAGAGGTTGGGCAGCACCAGCACGTCGAAGTCTGCGGGGTTTACCACCAGGCCCATGCAGCAGGCGTCGATGATGCGAGTCTCGAACTCGATCTCTGGATAGTCTTTGGCCACGCGCTGGGCGGTATGCATAAAGAGGCCGTCGGTGGCCTTCATGATGTTGGCCTTATGCACGGCACACACCTTGCGGCGCCCCTGAGCCCTTGCATACTCGAAGGCGTAGCGCACGATGCGCTCGGATCCCGAGACAGAGATGGGCTTGATGGAGATGGCCGAGTCTGGACGAATGGCCCCCGGCTGCGCCTGGTCTATGGCCTCGATGATGTGGCGCGCCTGCGCAGAGCCCTGGTCGAACTCGATGCCGGCGTAGAGGTCCTCGGTGTTCTCGCGCACCACCACCAGGTCGACGTCTGTGTAGCGCGAGCCGTCGCCGGGCATGGACAAGCAGGGACGCACACAGGAGTAGAGATCGAACGCGCGACGCAGGGCCACGTTGATGGAGCGAAAGCCCGATCCCACCGGCGTTGCCGTAGGTCCCTTGATGGCGACGCCTGTGGCCGCCACCGCATCCAGCGTCTCCTGAGGCAGCGGGGTGCCGCACTGCTCATAGGTGCCGGCGCCTGCCTGAGCCTCACGCCAGTCAATCTTCACCCCCGTTGCCGCCACAACGCGCTGCATGGCAGCGCAGATCTCTGGGCCGATGCCGTCTCCGGGGATGAGCGTCACAGTGTGGGTCATGAGGCCTTCTCTCTTGCTGATGGCGATGGTGTGGGCTTCTCGGCAAAATGGTGATGGGGCAAAGCTGGAACTTTGCGCTTTGCCCCTCTCGCTGCCGAGAAAAACGAGCAACTAGTTGCGGGGGGCCTGACAGGCTTCGACGATGTCTTTGGAGAAGGCGCGGATGTAGGGCAGCGTGGACTTCTCGGAGTCAAAGGCGACGCGGCTGGCCAGCGCCTCGCGCACGTCTTGGGGCGCGGGGCCTGCAGCAAACTCGACGAGGGCGGTGAGCATGTTGCGGTACTCGGGGTCGCCGTGGTAGCACTGGACGGCCTCGTCGAGCAGGGGCCATACCTGGCTGGCGAGCTCGGGCGTGGAGAGACCCTCGGCGATGAGCAGGCGGAACCCGGCCAGGCGCACCATGGAGGAGCCCTCGTCAAAGAGAGCGGTCTCTGCGGCGTCGATGGCGCCGGTGCAGGCTGCCGGATCCAGCGTGGCGATGGCGGTGAGGGCGTTCAAAACCTCCCAGCGGGTCTGGGCCTCGGGGCGACCCACCGCATCTACCAGCACGTCTACCTTGTCCAAAAGCATCTGGGGCCGCAC
>Trix_p1__coassemble_1319_pt1 | contig 21595 bp, 6 predicted proteins | sample Trix_p1__metabat2_high_PE_012 | metagenome-assembled genome bin Trix_p1 | reverse complement strand
CCCCTGGGGCGCCCATGACGCCATCCGGCACCTGGCGGCTACCGGGGAGCTGGCGGTCTCGGCGGAGCTAGGCATCCAGAACTTTGACAAGGCGGTCACGGCGGGCATCGTGTCCATCATGTCCAAGATGGGCATTTCCACCATGCAGGGCTACCATGCCGCGCAGATCTTCGAGGCGGTGGGCCTGGCGCCCGAGGTGGTGGACCGCTGCTTCGCCGATACCCCCTCGCGCGTGGGCGGCCTCGCCTTCGACGACATCCAGCGCGAGCTTTCCGAGCGCTACCACGAGGCCAAGCTCATCGCCCAAAGCCCTTCGCCTGAGCAGCTGCCTAGCTCAGGCATGACCAAGTGGCGCCCTTTCAACGGCGTCTTTGCGGGAGAAGAGCACCTCATCGACCCCCAGACCATCTATCTGTTGCAGCGGGCCTGCCGCGAGAACAGCCAGGAGCTCTGGGACGAATATGTGGCCCATGTGCACAGGGCCGGCCGCCCTATGATGCTGCGCGACCTTTTGGGCTTCAAGCCGTTGCCTTCTGGTCCTGTGCCGCTGGAAGAGGTGGAGAGCGCCGCGAGCATTTGCCGCCGCTTCAACACTGGGGCCATGAGCTACGGCTCCATCTCCAAAGAGGCCCACGAGTGCCTGGCAATCGCCATGAACCGCCTGGGCGGACGCTCCAACACCGGCGAGGGCGGCGAGGACCCTGCGCGCGAGACGCCGTTGGCGCCCGGGAGCGCCCCCTGGTGGAAGCCCGGCGACACCGCCAAGAGTGCCATCAAGCAGGTGGCCTCGGGACGCTTTGGCGTTACCAGCCGCTATCTGGGCAGTGCGCAAGAGATCCAAATCAAGATGGCTCAGGGAGCCAAGCCCGGCGAGGGCGGCCACCTGCCCGGCAAGAAGGTCTATCCCTGGATCGCCGAGGTGCGCCGCTCCACCCCGGGAGTGGGCCTCATCAGCCCGCCGCCCCACCACGACATCTACTCCATCGAGGACCTGGCCGAGCTCATCTTCGATCTCAAGAACGCCAATCCGGGCGCGCGCGTCTCGGTGAAGCTGGTGGCAGAAGCCGGCGTAGGCACCATCGCCACCGGTGTGGCCAAGGGCGGTGCCGACAAGATCCTCATCTCCGGATCCAACGGCGGCACCGGCGCCGCGCCTCGCGATTCCATCTACCATGCCGGCCTGCCCCTAGAGCTGGGACTGGCAGAGGCCCAGCAGACGCTGCTGCAAAACGGCCTGCGCTCCCGCGTGGTCATGGAGGCCGACGGCAAGCTCATGTGCGGCCGCGACGTGGCCATCGCCGCCCTCTTGGGCGCCGAGGAGTTTGGCTTTGCCACCATGCCCCTCGTCGCCATGGGCTGCCTCATGCAGCGCGACTGCCAAAAGGACACCTGTCCGGCGGGCATCGCCACCCAAAACAAGAGCCTCCGCTGCCAGTTCCATGCCAGCCCAGACCATGTGGTGAACTTCATGATGTTCGTGGCTCAGGAGCTGCGCCATCTTATGGCAGACCTGGGCTTTAGGACAGTGGATGACATGGTGGGCCATCCCGAATGCCTGGTGCAGCTGGCAGAGGCCGGCGGCTGGAAGGCCTCCACGCTGGATCTCTCTGCAGTGCTCGTCAACGGCGCCAACGCCTACGGCCTGGATATCCCTGGAGCCGCCGGCCGCCGCTTCCTGGATGAGATGGCCTTTGACCTGGCGCTGGAAAAGACGCTGGATGCCACGCTCTTCATCCCCTATACTGCGGCGGCCCGCCAGCACTTGGAGCCCATCGCCTTCCACGCAGACCTGGCTAACGTCAACCGCTGCGTGGGCACCATGCTGGGTGCAGCAGTGACCGCCCAGCATCCCGAGGGGTTGCCTGACGACACCATCAAGATCCAGTGCACCGGCTCCGGCGGCCAGTCTTTTGGCGCGTTCTTGCCTGCAGGCGTAAGCCTCACTATCACCGGCGATGCCAACGACTACTTTGGCAAGGGTTTGTCGGGAGGCATTCTGGCGGTGCATCCCAGCTCCAGGGCCACCTACAAGTTCAACGAGAACCTGTCCATCGGCAACGTGGCCTTCTACGGCGCCACGGCGGGCAAGGGCTTCATCAACGGGTTGGCTGGCCAGCGCTTTGGCGTGAGAAACTCTGGAGCCACGCTGGTGTGCGAGGGAGTGGGAAACCACGGTTGCGAATATATGACCGGCGGCGTCGCCCTTATCCTGGGCGAGGTGGGCGTGAACTTCGCCGCGGGCATGAGCGGAGGCGTGGCCTATGTGTTCGACGAGTTGAACACCTTGGACGGCCGGGTGAACCACGAGCTGGTCGACGTGCTTCCGGCAGACGAGAAGGACCTGGCCCTCATTCGCGAGCTTATTCAGGAGCACGTGGAGCATACCCTGAGCCCCTTGGGCATCAAGCTGCTCTATCGCTTCGAGGTGCTGGGGCCCAAGTTCAAAAAGGTGCTCCCTCGCGACTATGCGCGAGTGACGGCACTGATGGATTCGGCGATGGCCGAGGGCGCAACCCGCTCCGAGGCCGAGACCATGGCCTTCGACGCCATGCGCATGGGGAGGTAGACCATGGGAAAAGTTGGCGGCTTCTTAGAGTTCGACCGCACCACGCATGGCGAGCGGCCGGTGGCGGAGCGCCTGAAAGACTTTGGCGACATCGCGCTTCCGCTTCCCGACGAGGAACAGCGCTTTCAAGCCTGCCGCTGCATGAACTGCGGCGTGGCCTTTTGCCAGACCGGCTCCTCCTTTGGAGGCGCCAGGACGAGTGGCTGTCCGCTGCACAACCTCATCCCCGAGTGGAACGATCTTGTCTGGCGCGGCCTCTGGGACCAGGCGGCTGCCCGCATGCGCATCACCAACCCCTTCCCGGAGTTTACCGGACGGGTGTGCCCGGCCCTCTGCGAGGCGGCCTGCAACCTGGGCCGCGATCGCGGAGCCACCACCATCAAAGACGACGAGCGCGCCATCTCCGACCACGAATGGGCTTCAGGCGCCCCGGCTCCGCTCTTCTCGGCTGCCGATAAACCCGCAGCCTCTGGGGTCGCCACCTCTGGGGAGGCTCCGACTTCTGTGGCGGTGGTGGGCTCTGGGCCTTCTGGCCTGGCCGTTGCCTGGGAGCTTCGCCGTCGGGGCTTTGCGGTGCGCGTCTTCGAGAAGTCCGACGCAGCCGGCGGCCTTCTGCGCTATGGCATCCCTGCCATGAAGCTGCCCAAGGATGTGGTGGAGCGCCGCATCCAGTGGATGCGCGACCAGGGGATAGCGTTCGAGCTCGACTATGACGCAGCCGCAGAGGAAAGCGTTTCTCGGCTGTGCGGCGATTTCGACGCCGTGGTGCTTGCAGCAGGGGCAGGGGAGCCTCGGCGCTTGAGGGTGCCCGGCGCCCAGTTGGATGGCGTGGTATTGGCCGTGGACTACCTCACTGCGTCCACCAAGGCAGTGGAGGGAGCCGGAGGGGATCGTGCGGCCTATGACCCAGCCATCAGCGCCGAGGGTAAGGATGTGGTGGTGATTGGCGGCGGCGACACCGGCACCGACTGCGTGGCTACCGCGTTGCGCCAAGGCGCGCGCTCGGTGCGCCAGCTGGAGTTCATGCCCCAGCCGCCTGAGCATCGTCTGCCCTCCAACCCTTGGCCCGAGTGGCCCATCGAGCTCAAGGTGGACTACGGCCAGCAGGAAGCCATTCAGGTGGAGGGCGAAGATCCGCGCACCTTTGGCGCCGACACCCTGGAGCTTCTGGGTGACGAAACCGGGGCGGTGCAATCCTTGCGCTTCGCCCATCTGGACTGGTCTGGCGGCACCCCGGTGCGCATCGAGGGTTCTGAAGAAGAAATCCCTGCCCAGCTAGTGCTTGTCGCCATGGGCTTCACCGGCCCTGCTCCGGAGCTCTTGGAAGCCTATGGCGTGGCCGTGCAGGAGCAGCGCACGCTGCCCGCCACGGCGCCTCAAAACCATCGCGCCCTGCGCACCCCTGACGCACCGGGCTTCTCAACTCCCGTGTACGTGGCGGGCGACACCCGCTCCGGCGCCTCGCTGGTGGTGAGCGCCATCGCCGACGGCCTCCTGTGCGCCAGAGAGGTAGCCGCTGGGCTGGACCGTTAATCTGGGGTAGCTTACCGGGCACCTCGCTGCTGGCTGGCTGCCTCGCGCCATCTGGGGCGGCCGCTGCTTGCGAGTCCACGGCCTACTGGCTGCCCCGTATTGTCTGGGTGGCCGTTCGTATTGCGTACTAGCTACCCTGGCAACAACGGGGGTGTTGCGACGGGGGTGTTGCGGAAAATCCGACTTCATCCCCCCCGATGTTGTTGGGCAAAACCCGCAAATCTCGCAAAAGCCCAACAGCACAGAAGGATCTTGCCGGATACCCTCTCAAGCACTGTTGCTCCGCCCGCAGATCTGGCTTCCCAAGGGAAGCCAGATCTGCGAACTTATTTGCTGCGGGAAAGCGGTAACCGTTCTTGGAGCTCAGGGGCTCTGCCAAGTAGTACAGGTTGGCAGGTATCTCTGCCAACCAGCATAGAATGGAAGACCATGGAGTCTTACAGCCTTCCAATCTAGGTAGACTGGCGCTGGGGTTTTGTAAAACCCCAGCGCCAAATTGGTGTTTGTGGCAGAAGGACATCAAATTGTTGCTGCCATCCTGCACAGACTGGCAGCCTCCACTGCCAACTAGCACAGATTGCCAGCCGTTACCGAAGCAGGCATCCCCCAAGGATCGCCTGCGAGTTTCAGGAATAAAAATACATACTAAGCATCAACACAAGTAATAAATAAACAGATATGAATATCAATAGTCATTTCTAGACTTCATATCTACTGCTATCGCAAACAAACTGTTAATAGGTTGCATAACAGCCTATTGATTTCTGAAAAATAGGCACCCTTTTACATACCTAAAAGTAGATTGAAAATAGAATATAGGGGCGTATATTCACTAATACGTGATAAAGTGCGCCAACGCTCACTCGACTCGGCGTGGCGCATCTGTTCGAGAGGTGGGAGTCATGAAAGGCCACATATCTAAGAAACGCGCCTTCGCCTTCCTGCTTTCGCTCTTACTGACAGTGCAGATGACGCTGCCAGCAGGTTGCCTGGAAGCCATTGCGCAATCCGTCGTGGGGGAGGGCATAGATTCTGAGCTAATCGCGGTTCAGGATGAGTCTGCTCTCGACCCACAGGTCTCAGACGATCAAGCGGCGCAACTTGACGGTTCGGCTGCCGAGAAGCCCGAATCCCCAGCTGCTGATCTCGAGGTGTCGAAGGAGGCGCCTTCTCAAGCTGAGGGAGATCTCAAGCAAGAGGCTCCTCAACCGGGTGTTGAAGCTGCCTCACAGCCTGCGAAGGCAGCGGCTCGAGCAGCCGACACCACAGTGGGGAGCATGGTTATTTCCGGCGGCGTGGCCGGTACCGACTATACCGTCAGCGGCGCCACCGTTGTGGTCAACACCTCAACGCCGTTGACGTTCACGGGCACCCTCACCAACGGCACGGTACAGATTAAGCAGGGCGTCTCGGCCAACATCACCCTTGCCGGCGTCACCATCACGTCCAACACCAACAGCTCGCCCATCAACCTCATGGGCAGCGGCACCACTCTCAAGCTCTTTTTGGCCGACGGCACCGCGAACAACCTCACAGCGAACCTTGGTCAATATTGTGCTGGCATCCACTGCGGCGCGGGATCGACCCTCTACATCGACGACTCGGTAGCCAACTGGAGCGGCTCCACCCACGTGGAGGTTCTCAATGGCGTGGTAGACACCACTGCAACCTTGGACAATGGCACCTCGGTGACCAAAGGCGATCCGGTCACCCGTCTCGCCAGCTCCAACCCCGGCTCTTTGGTCGTCAAAGGCGGCTATGGGAGCGGCGCCATTGGTTCTGGCAGTAACGAGAACGCCGGTAACATGATCTTTGACGGCGGCACCATCACCGCCTATTCCGCAGGCGGCCATGCCAACAATGGCGGCACCAATGCCAACCAGAGTTGGAGCTCCGGCACGGGCATCGGCGCCGGTGCGGCAGGTGGCGCCACCAATATGTGGTTCAACGGAGCGCGTGTGGCCGCTTATGGCTCTTACCACGGCGCGGGAGTGGGTGCAGGTTGGTCCAGCGGCTCTGGAGGTTCGGCTCAGACTGGCGCTGTGGCTGGCAGCGGAAACTCGAAGTGCGGCAACATCTACATCAACGCTGGCTATCTTACCTCCCAGGGTTATGCCCACGGCAACGCTTTTGGTGGCGCTTGCGGCACCAACGCAAACCAGTGCATCATACGCATCACCGGTGGCACCTTGCATCCCTCCTCCTATACCGACAAGTTCGATATCGGCGGATCCGGTGGCTACACCATCGTCACTGGCGGCTCGGTCTATGTGAGCAATAAGAGCAAATTTACTGGCGTGGGAGATACAGCCTTCAACACCCAGGACGTGGCCTCGTGGAGCGATGTCACCGCTCTTGGCGGCTCTTTGCCTGCCACCGACAAAGTCTTTATGCTCACGGTGGATCTTTCCACCTCCTCAGAGAAGCTCAGCAACGAGAAGCTAGAAGACTTCAAGCTGTTCATCGGCGGCGAGGATGCCCATTACGGAGCTCCCACCGAGTTTGAAAACGGTAAGCTCTATCTCTGGCTTCCCGAATGGGTAGCCAAGCCCAATGCAGAAAAAGAAGTACGTATCGAGATGTCTGTGCGGCAGGCCGACGGCACTGTGAAGAAAATCGACCCCCTCTTCATAGCCAAGCCCTCGGCTTCCGATGCTACTCAGACAGTGAAGCGCTACATCGAGTTCGACTTCCCTTCAGACTACGCCAAGACGTTGGAGAAGGACTATGATGGACTGCCCTTCCCAGCCCTCACCGTGGATGCCACGCATCCCATCAATATCGAGCGCACTGTAGGTAACAGCGTTGTCAAAGAGACGCTCAACCAGCCAGAAGAAGTCAAGTTCAAGTATCAGATGCTCGCTCAAAATGAGGCGGGTGAATGGGTGCCTACCGGCAGTGAGTCCGAAGAGGGCAGTGCCACGCTGCCTGCCGATACTGGCCGCTTCCAAGTGACCATGACTTCCTACCAGTACGCCAAAGACCCCAGCTACGCTGCCAGCTACTGGGGCCATCAGGCCAAGGGTGTGGCGACCATCAACGCCGTGCCCGCCGTCCTTACCATGGAAGCCGCCCCTGAGTGGGGTAATCTGGCCGACGACGGCACCTGGACCCCCATCACCCAGGAGAACGCCGACGCCGGTATGGCCGGCAACCGCCTGAAGCTCCAGTTCAACATTCGCAGCGCCAATACCACGGCTCTCACTTGCGCTGCACCCACCGGCTCCTTCCAGGTCTCTATTGACGGAAAAGAGGTGGGTAAGCCTATTGCGCTCACCAAAGAAGCGGTGGAGGCCTCCAAAGGCTCGACTATCGCCAACCCCGACCTCTCCGTGACCTCCACCACCGGCGGCACCGAGACCCGTCACGCCACACAGGTGACCTACTACTTCGATCCCACCAACAACGACGCTCTGCTCAAGGCTCTCGAAGACGCCTCCAAGGGCGGCGAGCACAAGGTGAACATCGAGTACAAGGCCGACAAGAACTACATCCAGGGCGTCGACAAAAACCCCGACAACGCCAAGGAAGACGACACCTTCATCGTGCCGGTGCCTCCCACCACCGACGTCAAGCCTGATCCCGACAAGGACCCCAACGTCGACATCGAAGACGTCGATCCTGATCCCGACGATCCTGACAACCCCGACAACCCGGACAATCCCGATGACAAGGGCACCAAGGTGGTCCACAAATCGGTGACCTTGCGCTACAGCGAGTACTCGTCTAAGACCCTGGGGCCTCACGTTCGAGTCCACCTCATCCATGCCTATGACCTGCAGCACCGCCAATGGCGCAGTGGCCGAGCTTGTGGCAGACAGCGAAGGCAATGTGCTCGACGCATCAGGCAAAGTGAACATCAAGGTCAACAGCTGCGGCACCACCCGCATCGTTATGGAGCAGGCGCCCAATGCGCTCTACACCGGCACCAAGGTCATCTTGGACGTCCGTGTCATCCCTGACGAGTCCTTAAAGCCCCAGGTGCAAATTCGCCTGGTCACCAACAACCTCACCCATCCTGGCGAGCCTGCGCGTCCCGGCGACGAGATCGAGTATCTGGTCACCGGTCTCAACCTGGTCAAAGGTTCTGCCTGGCAAACCGCCAAGCTCTTGGACACCATGGATCCTCGCTTGGAGCTGATCGAAGACAGCGTGAGCATTACCGACAATTACGCTACTCCCGACGTCTCCACTCGTCTGGGCACCGATGAGTTCTATGCAGCTGCTGCCAATGCGGGCTTCAAATGGAGCGATTTCGATTGGGATGCGCTGGCGGCAGAGGAAGGCTCAGGAGACGGCCAGTACATCTTCGACAAGGCAGCCTCCAAGGTCACCAGTTCCGTGGGCACCGTGTACGGCGGCCAGTCGGTAACCATGCGCTTCAAAGCCAAGCTGGCGTCCGGCACCGCCAACCGTCCGCAAAACCCCGACGATCCCAAGGATATCGAACCTGGTCCTGGTGGCGAGGGCACCTACGGCGTCAAAGAGAATCCAGCCCCTGGTGAGACTCCCAAAGATCCCACACCTCTCGACCCCAAGGATCCCAAAGACATCTTGGTCATAGGCGACGGCGCAGAGGGAGACCCTGACAACCCAGACGATCCCGATGACCCCAACAATCCCGATAACCCCAGCTATGATCCCAATCCCACAGATCCCGGCGTCGTCCCGCCGCTGCCCATCATCCCCAAGGATCCTGTGATGGACCCCGATCCTGACGATCCCGATGCCAAGCCTGACGTCACGGTGGAAAAGACTGCTGAGAACCTCACCCATCCTGAGGCCAAGCATGCCATGGTGGGGGACGAGATCGCCTACGCCATCACCCTGAGCAACCGGGGCAAAGACACCGCCTGGTATTCGCCGGCCATCTGCGACCCTCTGCCTCAAGGCTTGGAGCTCATTCCCGGCACCCTCAAGCTCACGGGCGTCGACGGCGCCACCCAAGAGGTGAGCGACAGCGTCTACAGCGAGAAGTCGCGCGTCATCGCCCTCTACGTGGACGACCTTTACGGCGGCGAGCAGGTGACCTTGACCTTCAAGTGCCGGGTAACCCCTGACGCCCAAGGCACCCAGGGCACCAATGTGGCCTATAGCACCGGCCAAACCCCCAGCGACCGTTGGAAAGAGGAGCATCCAGATCCGGATCCCGACAACCCGGATAACCCTGACAACCCTGACAATCCCGACAACCCGGATAACCCTGACAACCCTGATAATCCTGACAATCCGGATAACCCAGACAACCCGGACAATCCCGACAACCCGGACAATCCCGACAATCCCAAGCCTAGGCCTAAGCCCGGCGACCCCTTCGTGCCAGACCCCAAGCCCGGCGACGACCCCACAGATCCTGATTACGATCCTTGGAAGGACACCGATTGGGACAACTTCCCTGATGGCGGCACTCCCGCGCCCAAGCCTTCGGACCCCGCGCCTACGGGCACTGAGTCGGGCATCATTCCTGCCGACCCTGCCGATGAAGGTCTCGCCATGGACCTTACCGGAGAGAACCTCACTCGCGATATCTCCCATACCATGGTGGGCGACACCATTCGCTACACCGCCACCTTCACCAATACCCAGGATCACACACAGCTCTATGACACGGTGCTGCGCAACCTGGTGCCCGAAGGGCTCGAGGTGGTTCCCGGCTCCATCCATGTAGAGGTTCCCAATATCCAGACGCCCTCAACCTTCCGTCTGCGCCTGGCAGCTCCCATGAGCGGTGTCGAGACCTTCTTGGCAGCAGAGGAAGACCAAGTCCAGGCATTGCGCCAGGCTCCTTTGGCTCTGGCTGCAGAAGATGAGGCTGCCTCTCTGGACGTCCAAGATGCCGAGAATCCCCAGCCCTCGCAGGACGACTACCTCACCTTCCCTGTGGCCGATGAGGCATATAACGCCACGAGCCGCACCATCGGCGTGCATTCAGGCCATATGCCCGCGGGGACCTCGGTGCGCCTGGTCTACGACGCTACGGTTGGCCCCAAGGCGGCCGGCAAGACCATCGTCGACCATGCTTGGGGCCATGGCTACAAGCCCAGTGCCTACGACGTGGACGGCGAGCAGCCCACCATCGGCAAGAGCTTCGCGCCTGCGGGTGGCCTGGAGGCCTTCCTGGCCAGCGAAGGCCTGGCTACCCTCCCGGCGCGCCACGAGATCCCTGTGAGCGAGATCGTCGATCCTGAAGACGGCGAGGTCCAGCTGGTGAAGACTGCGCAAAACCTCACTACTTCCTCGGGGGAGACCTATGTGGGCGACAGGATCCTCTACACGCTCACGCTTGCCAATGGCACTGCCGGCTCCATGGTCTTCGACTCCATCATCGAGGACACACTGCCCGCAGGGCTTACCCTCGACGAGTCCACCGTCTCCTTGAAGACTGCCGCCGGACGCACAGTGAGCTGCAGCAATGTCTATGACGCGGCAAGCCGCCGCCTCTCTGTGGCAGCCGGCGACATCGCCGGCGGCGCCTCTGCCGTGCTCACCTTCGAGGCGACGGTCAACGAGCAGGCGCTCTCCGGCGACGTGGGCAACGTGGCCCTCGCTTTCGGTACCAAGCCTTCGCAGCTTCCTGACGAGGGGCATACTCCTCTGACGCCTGGCACGCGCTATGATCCGCCCCAGGGCTGGGACTCGTTCCTGGCTCAACAGGACGGCCTCCTCTCCGTCTCCAGCGGCGAGCCTGTCTATCCGTCGCCTGAGGCGGGAGTGGCCAACCGTACCAAGGTGACCGTGCTGCCCGCGCGCGGGAGCCGCATCATGCCCAAGACCGGCGATGTCGCGACACTGGCGCCGCTGATGTCGCTCTTGGGGGCCGCCTCTGTCGCCCTCACCGCTGCGGTGCGCCGCAAGCGCTTCTAGTATTCAGGAAGTAAAGCGCCAAGGCCGCAAGCGCGACCGATAGTTTCGCAAAGTCCAGCATCCCTCATCAGGGGTGCTGGACTTTTTTGGAATCGTGATCGAGGTTGCCCAATAGCCCCTTATACATGCACTATATATAAACATAAAATATAGATATACAAAAATATAAAACTATAGCAATTAACCTCGGCAACCGGTGGCATAAATTAGTGGATTCTTTGACGTGAAAATATGAGTTATCAGAGTATATTCAGAGATAACTCTACTTTTGGGCCCCCTAGGCGATCAGGGTGCAAGACCTGTCGTCGCCCTCTGAGCCCTACGTTTCTTATGAGAGGCAGAAGTATGAACGCATCAATGATCAAGAAACGCATTTTTGCCTTCGCGCTCACATTCCTGCTGGCTACTCAGATGTTCGCTCCGGGTGCCGCAATGCAGGTGCTGGCCGATGAGCTAGGGGCGCCCTCTTCGGGTCCTGTTGCTTTGGCCACCTCGGAGTCTGAGGCAGCCCCCTTGGCCCCAGAGGCATCGGCAGACCCCGCACCTTCTGAGGAAGCCGCTCCAGAGGAGAGCCAACCAGAGGCCCCAGACGCCCTCCCTGCCGAGAAGGACGCGCCCTCCTCGCAAGAGGCAGCTCCTGTTGCTGCGGTGAGCGTGGAGCTAGTGACGCCTTCTGTGAACGACACTGCCGATGTAGTGCTCAAGAAGGCCGCTGCAGCTGCGGGTGTGGAGACCGACTACGGTGGGCTCACCGTCTCTGGTGGCACGGCTGGCACCGACTATGCGTTGGAGACCGTTGCTTATACTCGCATTGGTCGCGGCAGCAACGAGGATTTGCAATACCAAGACGGCCGTCGCTTTCCTACGGGGAGCACCAACACCCAAAACATATCCATGCTGGTGATCAAGCAAAACGGCACCTATACCATCCGTAATACCGCCGGCGCCGGCACTGCCGTGTCCACAGGTATCCGAGTGGCCCCTGGCGTCCATGCCAACATCGTCTTCGCTGGCGTGAACATCAAAAGCAAGTTCCCCATGGACATCGCAACCAACTCCCATGTTTCTGGCAACGGCACCTCTGAGGTGTCAGAGGCAGATGTGGCCAACAAAACCACTGTGCATATCACTCTTGCGGATGGTACTGCCAACACTCTTTACAACAGCAACTTCGCCACGCAAGACACGGGAAGCAACGATACCTCGGCTGCACAGTTCCCCGGTCTTCGCTGCGGCGAGGGCTCGGTCCTGGTGATCGACGACGCAGTGACCAATGTGGACACCTCCGGAAACCCTATCACTCCCGAGCGGGGCATGATTCCTGCGGGAGTCAGCTATGTCTCCAAAGAAGGCACAGTGAAGACCTCGACGGGGAAGGGCTCCGACCTCGCTTCCAGCCTTTCTAACCTCGAGAGCGCCAATCCCGGTTCTCTGGCGGTCTACAGCGGCGTCCGCTCTGCTGCCATTGGCGGCGGTCCCATCGAGAATTCTGGCGACATGACCTTCAATGGCGGCAACATCCGAGCCTATGCCCAAGATCCCGGCGCCATTGGCGGCAATCCCAGCGGCAACGGCTCTGGGTGCGGCATCGGCGGAGGTCATGCAGGCGGCGGTACCGCTACTACCTTCAATGGCGGCACTGTGGATGCCAGCGCCTCCTACCACGGCGCTGCCATCGGCGGCGGCTGCACCTATACCGGTGGCATGTCACGCAGCACTACCACCTATCCTTTGCGGGATGCCCTCATCTCTCGCACTGCAAATCACACCATTGCGGGCGACATCACCATCAACGGCGGCTATATCAAGGCTCAAGGCTACTATCACTCCAACGCCTTTGGCCAAGGTTGCGGCGGTACCAATACAGGCCATACCATCCTTATTACAGGCGGTACTCTGGAGCCTGGTTTTGGCGGCAACCCTTCATTTTTGGAGATTGGCGGAAATCAGGGCTATGTAGTTATCACCGGCGGTTCGGTGAAATGCACTCCTGGCCGTTTCCAGGGCAACGACAACGATGGCTTGGCCTACGGCGACCTCGAGCACAAGACCAAGGTGTCCATGATGACCGTGAACGTGGCACCTAAGATCGAGTCGATGGCCAGCGAGGCTGGAGTGACCCCCAATCTCAATGCCCATCTTGAGTCTTGGGAGCTCTTGCTTGACAAGTTCCCCACTACCCCGCCTTATGGAGCCCCGGCATCTTTCCTTCAGGGCAAGCTCTATCTATGGCTGCCGGACGGCACGAACCGAGATCATCAGATCGATGCCAATTTCCACTATTACGTGGGCGACAAGCTCCTTTCCTCTAACACCACGTTGCCTTCCGGTTCTTCAGGCTCCGGCGACACTGTGGCCAAGGAATGGGAGCACTTCACGCTGGACGAGACGTTCATCAAGCAAAATTGGAGCAAGTACTACGACGGCGAAGCGCTTGCCCCTGTGGACGTGCAAGCCAATCCTATCAGGGTGGAGAATCCTGCCGGCGGAAGCCTCAACGACAACGGGGCCATCAAGTACAACTTCCAACAGGTGAACGAGGATGGCGAGGCTTTGAGTGCTGCGGTAACCGGCAGCCATACCCCGTCCGACGCCGGCCTCTACGAGATCGAGGTGCGCTCTGATCAATATCACAACAACACGACATTCGCTCAAACCTATTGGGGGCATAGCGCCACAGGACAAGCCGTCATCTACCCCGTATGCTCGGCTACTACTGCTGAGGTAAAGCAAGGCGTCACACTCACCTACACCGACCAAGACGGCAATCAGCAGAGCAAGACTTACACCGCCCCCACCTGGGCGCAGGACGACAATGCGGGCAATTTCAACGCCGCTACCAACAATCACTTGGTAGTGCCGGTGGATATTACCAGCGGACTACTGCCAGATGGCTCCGGCGCCATGAGCTCTGCCAAGTGCAAGGCTCCCACCGGCCGCCTGCAGCTTTATATCGATGGGCGCAAGGTAAGCGAAGCCCACGGCGGCGTCATAGAGCTCACTCGCCAAGACATGGAAGATGCCAAGACCGCCAACCAGTGGATCGAGAAGGACGACGCGGGCCGCGAGCATTCCATGGCGTACTTCAACCTCACCCGCTCGCAGCTAGAGGCTTTTGGCCTTGCCGATAAAAGCGGCCAAGGCAACGAGCATACCGTGTTGGTGGAGTATACCAGCGCCAAGGAGGGCGCCGCGCCACGCGACACCCAGGAAGACGAGCCTGCAGGTCCAAGCGACCTCAAGAAAGACGGCCCAGGCGAGCCCTTTACGCCTGCTCACAACGATTCAGCCTATGTGAACTACTACGAATCCGACACCGGCGAGTCTGTGGTTCAAATCGACCTTGCGGTCCCTGACTTCAAGCTCTTCAACGAGGATGGCACCGGCTACGTGCCCAATGGCGAGGGCTTGGAAGACAGCCAGCAAACAGCCAACGATGCCAAGCTCAAGCTCGACGAGACCCACGAACGCGATCGTGCGCTTGCGGAAGGGGAGGACGAGTCAAAGCGCAACATTCGCGACGACATCGAGGTCAAGAGCTTCCGCGACGAGGTGGACGATGACGGCAATGTCACCGCGACTCACCAGGATTGGTTCCCGCTCTATGTGCAGACCAATTCCATTGGCGACATCGAGTTCACCAGCTCCAACCCCACAGTGATTTCCATTGAGCCCAACGACTTCACCGCCAACCGCACCTATGTGGAGAACAAGACAGACTACGGTGTGGCGGCCAAAGCCAAGGTCCTCTCGGCAGGCAAAACCACCATCACCGCCACGCTCAAGGGCACTGGCGCGTTCTCGGGCGCAACCAAGTCCTTCGATGTCTATGTATTCCCCGACCTCGCAAAGAAGCCTGAGCTTTCCATTACGCAAACCACCTATGACACCACCCGAGAAGACGGCACCATCCGCCCCGGCGATGTGCTGCGCACGGTGGTCAAGGTCACCAATACCACGCCAGACTCTGCATGCATCGACCCGGTGGTCACCATCTCGGTGCCTGCTGACGCCATCTTCAAGAAGCTGGTGGCCGTCGATCCTCTGGGCAACGAAATCGACCTCACCGACCAAGTGAAAGACAAGATCAAAGACGGCGTGGTCGCTGTAGACTCGCTCACCACCATCTTTGGTGAGGAGACCTATACCCTGAAGATGGATGTGGAGGTAAAGACCAGCGTCGTCGACTCTGCCAACCCCGACCGCACGCCGCAGCTTACCAGCGAGTCTTCTGCCAAGGGCATCTACGGCGTGAACAAGGACCAGTTCGACTGGGACAACCGCCTCGACAAAGACGGCAACCCGGTAGATAAGGTCACCGCCGCCGCGGATCCCACCACTCCCGATCCCAATCCTGCAGATCCTAAAGACCCGGTCAAGGAGGTGGAAGATATTCTCGGCGGCGATCTGATTGACCCCACGCCCGACCCGGACAACCCGCCCGCAGACCCAGTGAAGCCCGGCGTGCCGGTGGACAAGGTCACACCCGGCTCTCCGCTGGACGATGCCAGAAAGCCGCTGCCCACAGACCCCTCCAACCCTGATGCGGATCCCAAGCCTGACCCTGACAGCCCTGAGCCCATCAAGCCCGACGACCGCATCGTGAAGATCGGCGACAAGGACGATCCCAAGACCCCCGAGGACATCGCCAAAGAGGTCGAGGAGCAGATCAAGAAGAAGCGCGAAGAGGATCCTGAGGCAGACCATGTGGACATTCCCGTGGTCATCGAGCGCGACGACCCTGCCAATCCGGACGGCGACCCAGAGCAAATCACGGTCATCGTCACGGTGCCCATCCCCAAGGACGACCCTTCGGACGATCCCGCCAAAGATCCCGACGACCGCGACGACCACGACCTGGTAGTGGTTCCCGCCGATCCCGATCCTGACGCAGGCGACATCTCCATCACCAAGACCTGGGCCAACGCCACTGCCGGAGCCGATAAGCGCGCCAACCAAGAGATCGTGCAGGTGGGCGACCAGCTGCTCTACACCATCACGCTCACCAACAGCAAAGCGGGCTCGGCCTACTACGGCGCCAAGGTGGTCGACGAGCTGCCCGCCGGCATGGAATACATCCCCGGCTCCATCGAGGTCACCACCAACCTGGGTGCCAAGCTGACTCAGGATGACTTCACCGCAGACTACAATGCCGCCAGCCGCAAGCTCTATATCGCCGTAGGCCACATCTATGGCGGCGAGTCTGCCATCGCCACTTTCAAGGTGAAAGTCACTTCCGAGCGCCTCAACTACAACGAGCCTCAGACGTTGCCCAACGTGGCGCGCGCCTTTGGCACCAAGCCCACCGACACCGTCAAAGACCCCGAGCCCGATCCGGACGACCCAGACCATACCCCCGAACTTCCCAAAGAGATCAAGATTCCCGACGGCACCCCTGGTCCCTTTGGCGACGAGAACCCGCCTGCCGACGACCCGGCAGACAAAGACCGCGATCCCGAGAAGCCTGCCGACATCACCCTGGTGTACACCGTCAAGGTGAAGAAAGTAGCCGACGATGCCGAGAAGACCGCAGTCTCCCGCGAGGAGCTTCTGGGCACCTTGAGGGATCTGGCCAAGGCGGACGGCCACGACCTGTCTTCGATGCCTCAAACCCTGGATTTCCATGCCAAGGAGTCCGAGCTCAAGCAGGCTGCCGCCGACGCGAGCGACCTGGCAGGCGAGGTCACAGGCGACGAATCCACCGCGCTCACTGCAACCGGCGAGTCTACCCTCACCACCACCTTCGTGCGGCCCAGCGGCGCCAAGGTCACCGCGGTGCTCCATCACATCGTGTGGGACGAGGAGGGCGGCGAGCCTGAGGATAAGCCGGATGCCTTCAGCGCCGACACCCAGGTTTCCGAGAACATCAGCAAGGGCACCATCACCCAAGAGCAGCTCTTCGAGCGTGCGCTCAATCTGGCCCAGTCCAAGGGCGGCCTCAACATCCCTGTGGGCATGAAGCGTCAAGACTTCAAGCTCATGCGCCAGAGCGCCGACGGCCAGTGGGTGGAGGTGGGCGTCAACGAGCCCATCGACCTGTCCCAGGTGGGCACCTACAAGTTCGAGGCCAACTATGCGCGCGAGGCCTCAGATGGCGTGCGCGCTATGGCAGGCCCCCTGTCGCTCACCTACGGGCTCTTCAAGTCTGGCCCCCAGAGCGAGAGCGGCCCCGGCACCTCTGGCCCGATAGCGCCTTCGGATCCCGATCCTGCCAAGGTGCAGGTCTCCAAAGAGTCTGCCAACACCACGCCCCATGAGGACGGCCAAGTGCACGTGGGCGACCTTTTGTCCTACGAAATCACTGTGTCCAATGAGGACGAGCCTTCCACCTGCTGCTATGACTTGGTCATCTCCGACGAGCTCCCTGAGGGCCTCGAGGTGGTCTCCGGCTCCCTCAAGATGATCCTGCCGGGCGGCGCCGAGAAGGAAGTGCCGGATTCGGTTTACGACCCGCTCTCCCATTCGCTGTCGGTCTACGGCGGCTATCTCAAGGGAGGCGAGACCATCAAGCTGCGTTTCGACGTGCAGGTCGCTCAGGAGGCCGAGGGCAAAGACATTGGCAACCACGCGGTGGCTTCCTATGTGAATCCCTCCGACTCCACCACGGCCACCATCTTTGGCACCGAGCCTCGCCCTGAGCCTGGCGAACCTGCCAAGACCAGCGATTTCGCCAACTCGCTGTCTACCGATCCCACGCCGGCTGCCTATCCCAACGACGCCACCGGCCCGGTGCTTCCTGCAGAGGCTCCAGTGGATGCGGCCAATACGCTGAAGCCGGCGCCGGCGATCCTAAGGCACATCCTTCCCAAGACCGGCGATGTCGCCTCTGCCGCTGGATGGCTGGGCGCCCTGGCTGCCGCCGCAGTGACTGCCACGGCGGCGGTGTGGCGCAAACGTCGCCACGAAGCCTAGATCCTAGGTCGAGGCGGCACGGGTTTCTCGGCAACGGGAGCCGCTGGCGATGACGCCTTGAAGCCCTTTCGCAATGCCCTCCCTTCTCATCTTTTGGATGCAGAAGAGGGGGCATTGTTATTAGTACAAAGATAAATGACCGCTGATAAAAAGACATATTTGCGAGAGAAGAGGCGACTTTGGGCTTTTCGTCGGTAATTTGGGGCAAATCAGGGTTCGAGGGGGTGGCCCGCGGCTGCGGCCCGTCATAATGGCCATAGATGTGTGGGTCGCCATAGGAAGGGGACCCTTGACGACACCTTGACCAATGGAGGTTAGACATGCTCGTCAACGCAAAGCAAATGCTCGACAACGCCGTGGCCGGTCACTATGCCGTAGGCGCTTTCAACACCAACGACCTTGAGTGGTGCCGTGCCATCATGACGGCTGCCGAGGAGACCCAGTCCCCCCTCATCATTCAGTGCTCCATGAGCGCCGGCAAGTACCAGACCGGCTACAAGACCGTATCTGCGCTGGTTCACGCCATGTATGACGCACTCGACCTCACTGTGCCCGTGGCCCTGCACCTGGATCACGGCTCCTACGACGCCTGCCTGGAGTGCATCGACGCCGGCTTCACCTCCGTCATGTATGACGGCTCCCATGAGGAGAACTTCGACGTCAACATGAAGAACACCGCCGAGCTGGTGCGTATCTGCCACTCCAAGGGCATCTCCATCGAGGCTGAGGTGGGCTCCATCGGCGGCACCGAGGACGGCATCACCGGCACCGGCGAGTGCGCCGATCCTGCCGAGTGCAAGGCCATCGCAGACCTGGGCGTCGACATGCTGGCTGCCGGCATCGGCAACATCCACGGCCTCTATCCCGACAACTGGACCGGCCTGCAGTTCGACGTGCTCAAGGCCATCAAGGCCGAGGTGGGCGACCTGCCTCTGGTGCTTCACGGCGGCACCGGCATCCCCGCCGACCAGATCGCCAAGGCCATCGACCTGGGCGTTGCCAAGATCAACGTCAACACCGAGCTCCAGGTGGTCTTTGCCGACGCCACCGAGGCCTACATCGCCGACGGCGGCCTCAAGAAGGAGAAGGGCTTCGACCCCCGCAAGCTCCTGAAGCCCGGCGCCGAGGCCATCAAGGCCAAGACTGCCGAGAAGATCCAGGAGTTTGGCTCTGCCAACAAGGGCTGGAACTAACCTCTCGCTCAAGGCGTCCGCCTGCCGCCTTTGTGCTGCTGGCGAGCCCAAAAGGCGCCTTATCGCCTTTCACTGACATATCAGGAAGGTGCAATCTCAAATCCCCTTCCTTCAATGCCGAGAAAAGGCCCCGCTCCGGTGGGGTCTTTTCTTTTTTCAGGGGGCTTTTTGTTTACCCAGCTCAAGGGGGTTGTTTTTATCGGCAGGTCCCATTTGCGATGCAGTTTGGAACTGATTTTGCGCCGCTGGCCGCATTTAGGGTCTATGGAGGTGCTGCTCAGTTACGCTTATGAGCAGATAGGCCCTCTAGAATAGAGAATCCCATGGGATGACACCCATCTCTTGGGAACACGCAAGCCCCATTCCCCGGCGGCGATTCTCTACTTCTGAGCCTCGCGTCTAGCCGGAACACTATATATGCAACCAAGAGAGGCGCCATGACGCTAAAAACCAAACTCTGTGGTCTCGCTGGAGCCACGTTGCTGGCACTGTCTTTGGGAGCTGTGGCTCCCGCTCCTGTCTATGCAGACACCGCTTCTGATTTGCAGGCCAAGCTCGATGCGGCCAACGCTCGCTTGGACGACCTCTACGATCAAGCCGGCTCGGTAAGCGAGCAGCTCAACGGCACCAAGGTCAAGCTGGCAGAGACCCAAGCCCAAATCGACGAGTCCAACCAAAAGATCAGCGATACCCAGGCAGACATCGAGGCCAAAACCGCCGAGCTGGCCGAGCGCCGCTCCAACCTTGGCCGCACCGTCGCCCTGGACTACAAAGCTGGCGGCCTTGACTTCCTCTCCATCATTCTCAACGCCAACAGCTTCGATGACTTTATTTCTCGCGTCTATTACGCCGACAAGGTCTCGCAACAGCAGGCAGACACCATTCAGCAGACCAAGGACTTGCAGACGTCGCTGGAGAACCAAAAGGTGGCGCTGGAAGCCACCAAGACCCAGCTGGAGAACCAGAAGACCGAGCAAACCCAGCTATTGGCCGATCAGGAAAGCCAGCAAGCTTCTCTGAACTCTGCCGTCGCTGACGCCGAGGCCTATGTGAACGGCTTGGATGCAGACGTCAAGGCCAAGCTCGCAGAGGAACAAGAAGCGGCCAGAACCCAAGCCGAGCAAGAGGCTGTCACTGCCCGCAACGAGGTGGCCGCCACGGTGAACAACGCCCTGAACAATGCCTCCAACAACGGCGGCAACGGCGGCAACGGCGGCGCTTCCAACAATGCTGGAGGCTCCAACAACGGTGGCGGTGCTTCTAGCAACGGCGGAGGCACGAGCAGTGGAAACTCCGGCGTTTCCGGCGGCGGCTCCTCCTCTGGCACCACTTCGCGCCCTCAGGGTAGTTCCTCTGCCCGCCAAGCCGTGCTGGACGCCGCTTATTCCATGATTGGTAGCCGTTATGCCTATGGTGCCTGCGATCCTGTAGGCCGCCGCTTTGACTGCTCTGGCTTTACCATGTACTGCTTTGCTCAGGCTGGCATCAGCCTGCCCCACTACTCCGAGAGCCAGGCAGACCGCACTCCCAAGAAGCCCGTGAGCCAGCTGCTTCCCGGCGACTTGGTGTGGCACAGCGGCCATGTGGGCATCTATGCCGGCAACAATATGATCATCGATGCCGGCAACGAGCGCGTAGGCGTTTCTTTGCGCCCGCTCTACGGTGGCCTTGGCCAGTGGCGCGGAGGTTGGCCTGCCTAAGGCTGTGTGTGGCGTGATTGCGCTTCACCGGAATGCCTGGCGACTCGTTTAACGTGCCTGGTTGGTATGGGATAGGAGTACCTCAGCTTGGCGGGTATGGGGTAGGATTGCCTCAGAAAACAATCTGCGTTAGTTGCATTTAGTGTAACCGATAAAGAAAAGCTACCTTAGCTACATATATGTAGCTAAGGTAGCTTATTTTTAGAGGGACGTAACTAGTTGATCTGAGACCTGAAGTGCCTGACCTGAAGTGCCTGACCTGAAGTGTCTGTTGCGCCTGTTCTTGCAGACAACAGCTTGCAGCAGCAAACCTGTAGCCAGCTTAGCGGCAGCTGGGAATCTCTTCCACAGGATTGCCGTTAGCGTCTACCAAAAGGTCTGCCAACGTCTTGGAGTCCAAGAAACGCGCAGTCACCTCTCCCAGCTCGCGCCAGAGGGGCAGGGTGGGGCATTCGTCGGCGCGGGGACAGAGCGTATCGGTGGTGCAATCCAGGCAGCTCACAGGTGTGAGGGGGCCATTCTCGGCAACGCGTAAAATGGCTCCAACGGTGTAGTGCTCCGGGGATTCGGCCAAGCGATAGCCGCCGCCCTTGCCGCGCTGGCTCTTCACATAGCCCGCTTTGATGAGCAGAGACATGACCTGCTCCAGGTACTTGCGGGAGATATTTTGGCGCTGGGCGATGTCACCCAGAGAGACCCAGCCGTCTCGGCGGCCAATGTCGAGCATGACGCGCAGGGCATAGCGGCCCTTGGTAGAAATGGCTCCGGTCATGCTAACGACCGTCCTGGGGGCTGGCTGCCGTTGCCGGGGCGGGGGAGTTGGCAGC
>Trix_p1__coassemble_1201_pt1 | contig 24687 bp, 15 predicted proteins | sample Trix_p1__metabat2_high_PE_012 | metagenome-assembled genome bin Trix_p1 | reverse complement strand
CTTATCGGGAGGTCAACGCCAGGCGTTGACCCTGCTCATGGCAACCCTCCAAAAGCCCGATCTGCTGCTCTTGGACGAGCCCACCGCCGCTTTGGACCCCTCCACCGCCACCAAGGTGTTAGGGCTTATCCGCACCATCGTGGACTCCGAGCAGCTCACCACCTTCATGGTGACCCACAACATGGCCGACGCCCTCTCCATGGGCAACCGTCTCATCATGATGTGGGAGGGCAGGATCATCTACGACGTCAGAGGTGCCGAGAAGGACGCCCTCACTGTGGAGGACCTGCTCAAGAAGTTCGAAGAGGAGTCCGGCAGCGCCTTGGACAACGACCGCATGCTTCTGGGTTAGTTCGCCTTGAGGACCTATAGTACCCATCCCTAAAGCCGGCCCTCGATGAATTCCCGCAGCTATTCCATCAAGTATATGAGAGCTTAAGGGTTCCGCGAGGACTTGGCGTAGGCTTTGGCGTACTACAATTCCTTAGGCGAGCAGCGCGAATCATCATCACAAGCACTCCAATGGCTTGCTGTCATTGGAGTGCTTTTTTGAGCTTCGCACCTACCTTGGGAGATGGTTACGATTTTTGGAATGTTCCTTCTGGCGCTTCTGCCCATCATCGTGCTCATAGTGGCACTTACTGCCCTTAAATGGGAAGCCTATGCCGCAGCGTTGAGCGCGTTGGCCGTGACGCTTATAGAAGCGCTCTTCATCTGGCACATGCCGGTGGTCAATGCGGCCACCGCTACTGCCGAAGGCTTTTCCATGGCCCTCTGGCCCATTTCCATCGTCATCATTGCGGCGGTGTGGGTCTACAACCTCACTGTGCATTCGGGAGCCATGGAAATCATCAAGGCCCAACTCATGGGCGTGTCTTCTGACCAGCGTGTGTTGGTGATTCTTATCGCCTGGTGCTTTGGCGGCTTTTTGGAGGGCATGGCCGGCTTTGGCTCGGCAGTGGCTATTCCTGCATCCATGCTGGTGGCGCTGCGACTCAATCCTGTCACCGCCATTTTAGCCTGTCTGCTTTCCAATGGCGTGCCTACTATGTTTGGCTCTATTGGCATTCCCACCAATACCTTGGCTTCCATCACCGGGCTCGATGTGATTCAACTCTCCCAAGTCCAGGTGATCCAGGTGGCACCCTTTGTGATCCTCACCCCCTTCCTGGTATGCATCGTGGCCGGTGGCGGTCCCAAGGCTCTCAAGGGAATGGTGCCTCTGCTGCTGGTGACCTCCCTCTCCTTTTTAGGCGCCGAGTTTGTCACCGCCTCTTTCATCGGCGCCGACTTAGCGGTAGTGGTGGGTGCGGTGGCCGCCCTTATCTGCACCATTGGCTATGCGCTCTCCCAAAAGAAGAAGCCTGTGCCCCAGGAATACGCTATCGACGCACTCCCCCAGGGAGACGATGGCGAGCCAATCGATGCCACCAGCGCCCTTATCGCCTGGTCTCCCTTTGTGCTGATCTTTGTGGTGCTGTTGCTTACCTCGCCGCTCTTCCCGGGGATCTCGGTGCCTTTGAGCTCGCTCTCTTCCACCGTGAACATTTATGCAGGCGATCCGGAAGCCACTCTCACCTTCAAGTGGCTCAACACTCCCGGCGTCCTCATCTTCTTCTGCGGTATTGCAGGCGGCTTGATTCAAAAAGTGAGTTTCAAAGACATGATGGGCGTCCTTGGCGCTACCGCAAAGCAGATGAGCAAGACCGTGATCACTATGCTCTCTGTGCTGGCAGTGGCAAAGCTCATGGGCTATTCTGGCATGACCAGCGCCATCTCCGCCTTCTTTGTGGGCACGCTGGGCGGCCTCTATCCGCTCATCGCCCCTGTGCTGGGCGCCCTGGGCACCTTTGTCACCGGCTCCGGCACCAGCTCCTCAACCCTCTTTGGCAACGTGCAGCTGGAAGCCGCCCAAGCCATTGGCGCGAACCCCTATTGGCTGGCTGCCGCCAACTCCGTGGGCGTGTCTGCCGGTAAGATGCTCGCCCCGCAATCCATCGCCATCGGTTCTGCCGCCTGCGACTGCAACGGGGAAGACTCCACTATCTTCTCCCGCATCCTTCCCTACTTTGTTCTCTACGTGGTGCTCATGATGGTCTGGTGCTATCTGGGATCGTTCCTGTTCCCTGCTGCCTAGCGGCTCCACAGATACCCTTGCTTGCAAGCCCCAACGCCTACGTCATCGCCCACTTCGCTGGGGCTTTTTGCTGCCGAGAATACCGTGCCCCAAGACTTCTAACGTATACCTAGCTTCCCTGGGCAATTGCATCACAAAAGCGCCGGAGCTCCTCGTTTCTTAGAGGAGCTCCGGCGCTTTTGCATTGACAGGGAGCCTGCCGTTCTTTATGCCTGCCGCTCAGAACTTGCCGGTTGGAGGGGCAAGGGTTTCTCGGCAAAAAGGGGTTAAAGGGCGATGCCCAGGCAGATCTCGGTGACGCCGTCGAAGATCAGGCAGATGCCGCCGACGAGCATGATGGCCTCGGCCATGGAGAACGGGGTGATGAAGGTGAGGATGCCGCAAAAGACGGTAAGGATGCCAAGCACCAGCCAGAGGCCCCAGCGAGAACCCTCGATGTGACGGATGCTGAAGGCGTCGAAGATATCCCACACGCCGGTCATGAAGATGACGCAGCCCAGAAGGATGACCAGGTACATCATGGACCAGCCGGGCCAAACCATGATGAAGATGCCCAACACGATCTCGACCACGGCAAGGACGATGTTGGCAGCGCCGCGATCGGCAGGGTCATGACGGAAATAGCCCACAATGGTGCCGATGCCGGCGAAGATGAACGCCCACCCACATACGTAGACGAGGAAGAGAGCCGAGGCGGCCGGAGCAATAAAGAAGCCCATGCCCAACAGGGTGAGAGCCACGCCCAAAATAATGATGGACGCTTTAGTGCGCTTGAAAAGCGACTGATTCATGGTTACCTCCCATGGAATAAAGCCATTGATGTCTTCACTTGTGCCCATTAGGGACATACATCAATACCCATAATTCACGACTGAGGTACCAGTGGCATCCAAACGCCCTTTTCGCGCTGCTCAAAGTCCTTGCCGATAAACCCTGCCGCCTATTCTGCGAGCCGTCCTTAAGCTCGATCCCCTCTAGCCCGGGAAAACGCAGGCTTTAAGGCCAATGCAAATAAGCACGATTCCACCTAGGATCTCGGCCTTGTCGCCCATGGCAGAGCCTACGCGCTTGCCCAGCGCAAGTCCGACAATGCACACGCCAAAGGTAGAGAGGGCAATGACCAACGAGGAGATCCAGATGTTGGCACCCATGGCACGCAGCGACACGCCCACTGCAAACGCGTCGATGGCGGTAGCCACTGCCTCGAAGAGCAGCTGGGTCACGCTTAAGTGCTCGCTGGCAGGCTTCGACTCCTCAGGCTCGCCCACTCTGAGCGCTGCAACCCCTTCGCGCACCATGTTGCCGCCGATGATGCCAAGGATGATAAGGGCCACAATGCCCGAGTAGGTCTCGATGAGATCGCCGCAGACGCCGCCCAAGAAGTAGCCCAGCAATGGCATGAGCCCCTGGAAGAGGCCAAAGAGCACGGGCATCATAACGAGGCGCCGCCTGGGCTCGCTTGCAAAAGCGATGGAGTTGGAGATGGTCACTGCAAAGGCATCCATAGCAAGCGCGATGCCCAATACCAGCATGGCCGACACATTCATGCATTCTCCCTGCTCACTACCAAGGTCCTCCTAAGATGCCCCATGCCGCGCCAAAGCGCAACCCGCCCCGGGCACCTTCACGTGCCAGGCAGGTTGCGCCCCAGCTCAAGCCTATGAAAGCGACCGCTGCTTGATTTAAGCAGCGGCCACTGGATGCTCTGGCTCACCCTTAGGCATGATGAGAAGCATCACCAGGCCCACTACCAGCAAGATGCCAATGGAAAGCACACCCAAGTTGGCATTGCCCGTCATCGTGGTGATGACCGACACCAACAGGGTTCCCATTACGCTGGCATAGCGACCAGAAATGTCGTAGAAGCCAAAATACTCGTTTGAGCGGTCTTTGGGGATGATCTTTCCAAAATAGGAGCGAGAAAGCGCCTGGATCCCACCCTGGAAGAGGCCCACCAAAATGGCCAGGATCCAAAACTCGGTAGCGGTGCGAAGAGCTGCAGCCGCAAAGAGCACAATGCCGCAATAGGCCACCACGGCCACGATGATCATGGTGAGGGTGCCAAAACGGTCGGCCAGCTTGCCGTAGATGATGGCCGAGGGAAACGCCACAAACTGCGTCACCAGCAACGCCATGATGAGGTGCGTGTTGTCGATACCCAGGGCGCTGCCATAGCTGGTGGCCATGGAGATGACGGTGTGCACGCCGTCGATGTAGAAGAAGAACGCCACCAAAAAGAGGAACAGGCGCTTGTCACGGGCGATGTCTTTCAACGTGCGGCCCAGGTTGGCAAAGGTGGCAGCCACCTCGGCACGGACGTCATGGGACTCCTTGTAGTACTTCTGCTTGTAGGAGCGCACCAAGGGGATAGTGAACGCCAGCCACCAGATGCCCGTGATCACGAAGGCGATCTGAGTGCAAAGGCCCGTGGGGAGCCCCAAAAGCGCCGGGCCCCCAAAGATCAGCGCGATGCAGGCGATGAAGGGGATGGTGGAGCCAATGTAGCCCCATGCAAAACCTGCCGAGGACACGTCGTCCATCCGCGCGTCATCGGTGACGTCGATGAGCATGGCGTCATAGAAGGTCATCGATGAGTTAAGGCCCACGGTGGCCACTACATAGATGCCGAGAAACACCGCCGCCGACACCGGCAATGCCTGAGCGAAGCAAGCTACCAAACCGGTGAGGAAGAACCCCAAGAAGAACTTGATCTTGTTGCCCTTGAAGTCTGCCAACGACCCCAGGATGGGCATGAGCAGCGCCACGATGAGCGAAGCGACGGTCTGAGCCATGCCCCACTGAGCCACAAGCCCTGCGGCATCGGTGGTCTCTGCTGCCAGCGCGTTGAAATAGATGGGCGTCACCGTGGTGCTCAGCAGGACCAAGGCCGAGTTTCCCACGTCGTACATGATCCAATCGCGTTCTTGCCGGGTATGGCCGCCGATGAGCTTCACGCGGTCTCCTTTCGAGGAGGATAGCGAACATCAAGGTAAATGATGCTTCGTAAGATTGCTGACGATAACCTTAGAGCACCAAGGCACCCATATTTGTTCTATCTGTGAACCATCACTTAATTCCCCCATGACCACACATTCTTAAAAAGTTGTCCTTTATTTCTTACATGGATGAAAGGGGTAGGTACCTGCTGTTGTGCGCTACACTTTTATCTCACCGAGAAACCCTTGCCATCGGTGCTCGTCTATCTAATGTGACAGTTGAACCTTTATGTTCAACGGGTCTTCTTCTAAAAAGGAGTCAGCTATGCCCGCTCTCATCACCCACCATTTGTTTGGGGAGAAATGCGTCTCTGAGCTCCCCGATTCCATTATCGAAGATCAAGAGCAGCTCCTGGCCTTTCTGCTGGGAAACCAGGGGCCCGACCCCTTCTTCTTCCGCTTTCGCGGCCTGCCTCAAGACCTCTCTGCCTGTCACGAGCTGGCCAAGCGCATGCATTGCGAGCGTGTGGCGCTGGCCTTCAACTCCCTGCGCGACTCTGTAGGCCGCCTGCCTTTGCCAGACCAAAAGGTAGGCCGCGCCTTTGCCCTAGGCATGCTGGGCCATTACACGCTCGACCGCACCACGCATCCCTTCATCTTCGCCGAGCAAAAAGAGATCATCGCCCAATCCAACGGCGAGCTTGACGGCCTTGACAGCCAGGTCCACGCCATCATAGAGGGCCGCCTGGACTCCTGGCTCCTCTGGCGCGAACGCCACTCCACCGTCCTCGACTGCCCTCCCGCCTACGAGCTCTGCCGCACCCCGCGCATCGACCGCGTCGCCGGCGCCCTCTTCTCCCAGATCGCCTGGCAGATCTACGGCATCTCTTTGCCTGTTGAGGCCTACGGCGCCTGCGTCAACGACATGCAGACGGTCTACAAGCTCATCGAGCCCGCCGGCTCCCCCAAGGGCGAAGTCCTCGCCGTCATTGAGGAGTCTCTGCGTGGCACCACCTCACAAATCCAAGCCATGGCCCACGAGGTGCTCCAGACAGACGACTGCCCCCTGGCCAACCCCGGCCACCTGCCTTGGAAGAGTCCTGCCACCGGCAAGGAATCCACCGCGAGCTTCCTGGACCTCTTCAACCTGGCCGTCACCGACTACGGCGTCCTCGCCCAGGCCTTCGTCAAGGGCGGCGACGACATGGAAGCCGCCATCGACCGCCTCAACTACAGCGGAGAGACCTACTGATCCTTCAGCTCTCCCCCACTCATTTCCTTGCCCAGAAGATCGTGCAGCCAAAGGGGCCCCGCACATTCCTTATTGGGATATGTACGGGGCCCTCGTCTAATCACTGCATCCTGTAATGGCCTACCAAGTCAGAACGTGCAGTAAGGATGTCTTCTTCAAAAGCTCTTTGGAGAGGACCTTCGTGGTGGATGAGATACGGCACTCCATCTGGACGCCTTACGTCAGAGACCACTGCCACATGATCCCTGAATACCGCTATGTCACCTGCACGCCAGGCGGCCGCATCATGAGGATCCAGCGATAGCGAAGTGGTATGCCGCTCAAGGTACACCGCCACATTGCGCACCCGACGATAGTCGATATTGGGATCTGGCACATCTACTTCATAAGCCTCTGGATCGGCTTTAATGTCCTCATCTACCAGAGCTTGCAGATCCCATCCCGCCCCTTTTAGTGCAGCTGCTAGAAGATCGGTGCATACACCTCGACCATCGGTAGGCACTCCGCCTTCATAGTAGGCGCTGCCATAGCATGGTCGTGTGGCAGTATACCTGCGAGCCGAAGCAACAATGTCCTGCGGATCAAGAATGCCATCGCCGTCATGGTCGAGGATCTTTGCAGAGATGTCTATGAACTCCGACTCTGGCATGCCTGAGACCGGACTAGGATCTGGGCCAAACATCAGGGGCCAAAACAACCAAACTGCGATCACAAGCACGTATGCGGTGACAACTGCCACCACAAGCGCTCGCCTTTTATAGGTGTTTTGGGTCTCCCTCATGACTACCTCGATTTCCTACATGCAAAAGTTTGGCTAATGCTTGCACGCCTCCTGCTAAGGTTACATTGTGCTTGATCTTTTAACTATCTCTCATAGACCTGAACCCTCCTTACCAAACTTCGTTTTTATCGTAACAAGACGCCCAATGGATCTTTTATAGAGACACAATGGTCTCTAGAGTTAGGCGATTTAGAGCTTATTGGAACAGTAGAAATCAGGGATTAATAATGAAACGTCTTGTAGTTGAAGATTCTTTTTGGGAGCTTTACCCCACTGCACAAATAGCCTTTGCGGTGGGCTGCGACATGAAAACTGCCTCAGAAGTGTCCCCTGAAGATGCTGCGAAGATTGCCGCGCTCCTTGAAGAGACCAATGCCTTGGCAAAGAACCGCTATCAAGATGAGATTTTTGCCACAATTTCTGAGATTGCCATCTGGAGGCAAGCCTTTAGCAAGTTTAAGCGCAAAAAAGGTGCCCGAAGCACTGTGGAAAACCTTATCAAACGCGCAATCAAAGGAAACCCGGTCCCCTCTATCGAGCCTCTAGTAGACATCTCTAACACCATCGGCATCAAGTACGCCATGCCCGTAGGCGCAGAAGTTATTGACGCCATTGAGGGTGATCTGCACCTGGGCGTCGATTTAGAAGGCGGTAAAGAATATATAGGCATCGGATCAGATAAGAATGATCCCACTCTGCCTGGAGAGGTCTGTTATTGGGACGACAAGGGTGCCGTGAGTCGCTGCTGGAACTGGCGAGACACTATACGCACCACGGTTCAGAGCAATACTCGGGCCTCCACCCTATCTATTGAGAACCTTGATCCTGCTCGTGCTAAAGAACTCGAGCAGGCTTTCCATGAATTCTGCGATCTGGCAGAGCGCTACCTGGATGCCAATATTGTCTCCCGTGATATCGCCACCAAAGACCATCCAGTTATCCCATTGGGACGTTGATGTTCGTGTTGATTGTGCGGATGAGGAAGCCCGTACAAGAACAGCGAGCCTTAACTTCGCATTCTCATCGTCGGCGAAGCGGAACAGGTCTTCGAAATATGACTCGATGGCACTGAAGTCGGCGCGGCCGATTCTGCCCAGGGCGTTCGCCGCGCGTTCGCGCAGGAGAGGTTCCGGGTTGCTGATGAATGCGGCTATCGCGGGAATGGTGTCATGAACGGATTCGGGATGCGCGAAGCCCATTTCACCGAGAAGCCAGAGCGCCTTCGCCCTTATCTTCACCGAATCATGGGAAAGGAGCGACGAGACGTACGAGGTCTTCTCTCCCCACCTGCTCTTGTCTTTGGACAGCTGGCCAAGCTCTCTGTAGAGTTCCGTTTCCCCCAAGACCGTTTCCCCTTCGCCTCGTTCTTCTTGGCATTTTAAGGCACGGGCGAGGTTGTGACGATGTCGGAAACTTCACCGTGAACATCAGCGTTGTTTACGGAGGTGTCCGCATGAGCGTCAACAGCTTGGATGAGTATTGGGTGCCCGAGCACGTGAAGGAGTACCTGCGGGGGCTCGGGTTTATTCTTCCCCTGGACGACATGGAGCCTTGGATTCGCAGCTGGGACGACTGGATGGGGGCTCGCGGGGACTTTTATGACTATCACGACCGCGACGGACTTGGGCGTGTGTACGAGGTGCATCGGCGTAGCATTCATCCGGCAATGCGCATATGCAAAGAATGGGGTTCTCTTCTTCTCAACGAGGATGTCAAGGTTGTCTGCGACGACCAGAAGGCGACCGACTGGATCGTGTCGTTCTTCTCCTCTACGAACTTCATGGCACAGGCGCAGGCAACCGTGGTGAGGGCGTTCGGGCTTGGGACTGGTGCCTGGGCGCTGTGGGTGGACCTCGACAGGAAGAAGGTTCGCATCCGGCATTACGACGCTAGGATGGTGATACCGCTCACGTGGGACGAGGACGGCGTTACCGAGTGTGCCTTCGTCACGCGGGCATTCTATCGCGGAAAGGCCGTCGACCAGCTGCAGATGCACCTCAGGGGTGGCGTGGGTTTCTCGGCGGGCTCTTCTTCACCTTCCAAATCTTCACTTGGGCACTCGGACGGTCTTCTCGACATGGAAAGCGATGGCACGTACAGAATCGTCACCGTTTGCTTCGACCATGAGGGCAACGAGCTCGCTCCCGTGGGCGTGGCTCCTGTCTTCAATACGGGCTGCGCTTTCCCCACCTTCGGCATTGTGAAGCCAGCAGTCACCAACACACGCGCGGACATGTCGACCTATGGGCAGAGCGTGTTCGCGGATGCTGTTGACGCCGTGCAGGCGGTAGACCTCACCTTCGACGCGCTCGTTTCGGAGATTGATGTCTCTAAGATGCGCGTGTTCCTCTCGGACATGCTGTTCGACTGTGAGAAGAGCGGGGACAAGACCATCTCCATCCCCTTCGGCAAATCTGACTGCACCGTCTTCCGCAAGGTCATGTCTACCGAGGACACCATCCAGGAGTTCGCGCCCGCGCTGCGCACGAGCTCGCAGTCAGAGGCTTTCCACATCGCCCTCCAGATGCTCGGGGATCTCTGCGGCTTCGGGCTGGGCTATTTCGACTTCGACGAATCACGTGGGTATGTCCGCACGGCCACCGAGTTGTCCTCGGACAACTCGGCGCTCATGCGCAACATCCGCAGGCACGAGAACGCGCTGGAGGGGGCCATCACAGGCATAGCCAGGGCGGTCATGGCCGTGTCACGCGGGTTCGGCGAGGGCATTCCTGAGGAGGGCTGTATGCGCGTGCAGTATGACGACTCCATCATCCAGGACGTTGCCGCCGAGAAGGAACAGGACATGCGCGAGGTGGGCGTCACCATGGCAGCCTGGGAGTACCGCGCCAAGTGGTACGGCGAGGAGGAGTCGGTAGCCCGTGCTCGGGCGTCAGAGGTCGGCCCGGGTGACGCTACGAACGGCGGCGGTCAGTAGGCACTCGGGTTGGCTTTCTGCCATGTGGATGCGCTGGTGGGACGCCAGGAGCTCGCAGGTGCTCTCTGGTGGAGGCAGGGGCTACAAGGGTTGCGAGCGGGGTTGTCGCGGCTCTGGAGTGGCTTCTGGTGGGCGCTACGGGGTGCCGGCTGCTGGTGGAGCAGCTGAGTGACGGTTGCCGGTGGCGTGTAGTGGCTGTTGGGTAGCCGCTGCAGTGAGCCTTTGCCGCCCGCGCTGGCTGATGGACTGGACGGGCGCGAACGAGCACGTGACGGCAGCAGCCCGGACGACCACGCGTAGGGTGTGCGCTCGGGCTGCGGACAACCCGAGGTTGGTAGCGCGCGGCCAGGCCAGCAGCCAGGGATGGCGGCAAAACAAATACGACGACGTGCGACTTGCTTGTTGTGGTTCCGCAGCAGCAATCGGTGACTCGCAGGTTCTTCTCGACATCATCGGAAAGCTATCGACATTCGGCGTCGTTCTTCTCGATGGGTTTATCGCATCGCTTGCGACCTCGTCCTTCTCGATACTGAAAAGTTTATGTATGATATGCTGTAACATCGTTCATCACTCGGAAAGGCTGGGTGCGACATGGCGATTATTCGTCCCGTATCACACTTGCAGCGCAAGATCGGCGAATTGACCAAGCTTGCCAAGGAGACCGGTGAGCCCATTTACCTCTCAAAAAACGGCACCGAGCATCTGGTGCTCATGGACGCCGATGCGTTCGCTGAGCTTCAGAAGCGTGCCGAGAAGAGCGAGAGCAAGAATGACTAAGCTTGAGGACATCCGCGTAGGGTCGCAGCTTACGGGCGTCGTGGGCGAAAAGGTCGTCACCGCTGTGGCTGTGGAGTGGTTCGGCAACTACGCGCTCACGCTCACCTACCGCACCGAGGACAACGTTCTCGGCGAGACGATGCTCTACCGCGACATGGAGCCAAACCTTCGGCTCGTCAGCGCGTCGCAGTGGACATTCGACGCAGACCCGAGCGAGCTGAAGCTCGTGTCGGAGGCATACCGCATCAACCTGGCGCACCTCTTCGACCCGTACCTTGCCGTGCGCACGTCGGCCATCGACCCGCTTCCACACCAGATCTCGGCGGTGTACCAGAACATGCTGCCGAAGATGCCGCTTCGCTACGTGCTCGCGGATGACCCCGGCGCTGGCAAGACCATCATGGCGGGCCTTCTCGTCAAGGAGATGCTGGCACGCGGCGACCTGAAGCGTTGCCTCATCGTGTGCCCGGGCAACCTCGTGGAGCAGTGGCAGGACGAGCTGTACCGCAAGTTCGGGCTGAAGTTCACCATCCTCACGAACGACCTGTTGGAGGCATCGGTCACGCGCAACGCGTTCAAGGAGAACGACCTCTGCATCGCGCGGCTCGACAAGCTTTCGCGCAGCGATGACGTGCAGGCGCTCCTGAAGGACACGACCTGGGACCTCGTCGTGGTGGACGAGGCCCACAAGATGAGCGCGACCGTGTTCGGCGGCGAGGTGAAGTACACCAAGCGATACCAGCTGGGGCAGCTTCTGGGCGAGACGACCGAGAACCTGCTGCTGATGACGGCGACGCCGCACAACGGCAAGCCCGAGGACTTCCAGCTGTTCATGGCGCTCATCGACCGCGACCGCTTCGAGGGGGCACGCCACCGCAAGCAGAAGCCCCGCGAGCTCACGCAGCCCGACGCGCTCATCCACGACGTTCCCGAGAACGTCTTCAAGCCCGACTTCGACGTGTCCGACGTGATGCGGCGTCTTGTGAAGGAGGAGCTGCTCCGCTTCGACGGGAGGCCGCTCTTCCCCGAGCGCCGTGCCCAGACCGTGACGTACACGCTCTCGCCAGCGGAAGCGGACCTCTACGCGCTGGTGACCGACTACGTTACCGAGGAGTTCAACCGAGCCGACCGACTGGACGGCAAGCGGAAGAACAGCGTCGGCTTCGCGCTCACCATCCTGCAGCGCAGGTTGGCTTCCTCGCCCGAGGCAATCTACCAGTCGCTGCGTCGCCGTAGGGAACGTCTTGAGTCGCGCCTTCTGGAGGTGCGTGACCAGGCGAACGGCACCGGCTCGTACTCGACCGTGTTCAACCAGTTTGACGAGGACTTTGACGAGGACGACTACACGCCCGAAGAGCTCGAGGGCATCGAGGATGATGTCATCGACACGGCCTCCGCCTCGGCCACCGCAGCCGAGCTGGAAGCCGAGATTGCGACGCTGAAGGTCTTGGAGCGTAAGGCCAACGAGGTCCGCATGAGCGGTGAGGACCGCAAGTGGGACGAGCTGAGCCGCCTTCTGCAGGACAACTCCGACATGTTCGGTGCGGACGGCAGTCGCGAGAAGCTCATCGTGTTTACCGAGCACAAGGACACGCTGGAATACCTCGCGACCAAGATACGGCAGCTGCTGGGCAGCCAGGACGCGGTGCTTACCATCAAGGGCGGCATGCCGCGAGACGAGCGCCACAAGGCCGAGGAGCTGTTCAAGCAGGACAAGAACGTGCGCATACTCGTCGCCACCGACGCGGCCGGCGAGGGCATCAACCTGCAGCGTGCGCACCTGATGGTGAACTACGACCTGCCATGGAACCCCAACCGCATCGAGCAGCGTTTCGGGCGCGTGCACCGCATCGGCCAGACCGAGGTGTGCCACCTGTGGAACCTCGTGGCCAAGGAGACGCGCGAGGGCCAGGTGTTCGACAGACTGTTCCAGAAGCTCGAAGAGGAGCGAACTGCGCTGGGCGGGCGCGTCTTCGACATCCTGGGCCGCGTGACCTTCGAGGACAAGCCGCTGCGCGATCTGCTCGTGGAGGCAATCCGCTACGGCGACCGCCCCGACGTGCGCGACCGGCTGAACCAGGTGGTCGACAGCTCGCTCGACGGCGACGCGCTGAAGCGGCTGCTCGAGGAATACGCGCTTACCTCCGACGTGATGGACGTGCACTCCGTCATGAAGATCAAGGAAGACATGGAGCGCATGGAGGCCCGCAAGTTGGAGCCGCACTTCATCGAGGCGTTCTTCGTGGAGGCCATGCGACGCTTGGGCGGCCGCATGTCCGAGCGTGAGGACGGGCGCTACGAGGTGTTGGAGGTGCCGTTTTCCGTGCGCAGCCACGACATGCGCATCGGCATCGTCGACCCGGTACTGCGCAGCTACGAGCGCATCTGCTTCGAGAAGGAGCGTGTGCAGATTCCCGGTGGCGTGACCGCCGACCTCGTGTGCCCAGGACATCCGCTGCTCGACGCCACCGTGTCGGTCATCCTTGAGCAGAGCCTGGGGACACTTCGGCAGGGAGCCGTGCTCGTGGACGACGATGAGACCGCCGATACGCCGCGGTTCCTGTTCTATGTGGAGAGCGCCATCCAAGACGGCACCGTGCTGCCAGATGGCACCAAGAAGACCGTGAGCCGTGCGGTGCATTTCGTGGAGATAGACTACGATGGCAACACGTTCGACGCCGGATACGCGCCGTACCTGGACTACCGCCCAGCGACCGAGGCGGAACGCGCTTCGATGGAGGCTGTGTTCGCCGAGGAGCTGGGATGGCTCGAGAGCGACCCGGACAAGATAGCCACCGACTTCGCCATCCGCAACATCATCCCCGAGCACATCGGCGAGGTCCGCACGCGCACGCTCGCGCAGGTGGCGAAGGTGCAGAAAGCCGTGGACACACGCCTGCGCGCCGAGATCAACTACTGGGACTACCGCGCGGGAGAGCTTGCCGACCGCGAGCACGCCGGCAAGAAGAACGCCCGCCTGAACTCGAAGCAGGCCGAGCGCAGGGCAAACGAGCTCGCAGAGCGACTGCAAAGGCGCATGGACCAGCTTGACCGTCAGAAGCAGCTGAGCCCCATGCCCCCGCGCGTGGTGGGCGGCGCGCTCGTGGTTCCGGCGTCGATGCTCCACGAATCGGCAACCACAAATCCGAACGGACAGAGCGCCGACGCCGCCAGCAAGCGCAAGACCGAACTTGCCGCCATGGACGCCATCATGGCCATCGAGCGGGAGCTCGGGTTCGCACCGAGGGACGTTAGCGAGCAGCGCGGTATCGGCTACGACATTCTGAGCCGCGTGCCGGACGACATGCGCAACGGCGACGACCCGGTGACCCGCATGGTCGAGGTGAAGGGGCGCATCGCCGGCGGCGATTCCATCACGCTGACCAAGAACGAGATTCTGTGCGGCCTGAACAAGCCCGAGTGTTGGCTGCTCGCCATCGTCGAGGTCGACGGCCATACCACCAAGACCACCTATCTGAGACGGCCCGCGCTGCGCGCGCCGTCTTTTGCGGAGAACAGCGTCAATTACGATATGGGACGGCTCATCGAGTCCGCTGAGGTCGTCCTGGAAAGGACCGACACATGGCTGTGAAGAAGCTCATCGAAGTGGCGTTGCCGTTAGAGGCGATCAATGCCGCCTCTGCACGCGAGAAGTCCATTCGTCATGGCCACCCCTCTACGCTGCACCTTTGGTGGGCGCGGCGGCCTCTAGCGGCCGCACGCGCAGTTATTTGGGCGTCACTAGTTGATGACCCTTCGAGTCACCCCGAAAGCTTTCCAACAGAAGAAGCGCAAACTGCCGAGAGGGAGCGACTCTTCAAAATTCTTGAAGATTTGGTCGTTTGGGAAAACTCGAACGATGAGCGAATTCTAGAAGAAGCTAAGGCTGAGATACGCAAGAGCATGGGAGACGACCTGCCACCATTGCTCGATCCTTTTGCAGGAGGAGGAGCAATACCATTAGAGGCTCAACGGCTTGGGCTCGAAGCTTATGCGCAAGATCTGAATCCCGTCGCGGTCACCATTAATAAAGCAATGATCGAAATACCGCCCAAATTCGTGGGAAACAGCCCAGTCAACCCTGAATCTAGACGTTTGATAGGCATGGGAAGCTGGCCTGGAAACACCGCGCTGGCAGCAGATGTTCAGTACTATGGGCAATGGATACGTGAAGAGGCATACCGGCGTATTGGACACATGTATCCGCAAGTAGCTGTTCCTCAGGAACAGGGAGGCGGCAAAGCGACTGTAATCGCGTGGATTTGGGCTCGTACAGTAAAGTGCCCCAATCCTGCATGCGGTTGCACCGCTCCGCTCATCCGCTCGTTCGATTTGTCCAAGAAGAGAGGAAAGCAAGCCTATATTCGAGCAAGCGTTGTCGATAACGCGATCCAATATGAAGTACTTGAGGGAAAGTCCAGTGTGGATGGAACTGTAAACAGGCGAGGCGCGACTTGCCTGCGTTGCGGAGCGCCGATTGACTTTCCGTATATACGACAAGAAAGCGTTGCCGGCCGAATGGGGGCGGACTTAATCGCCGTAATAGCAGAAGGGCCGAGAGGAAGACTGTATATTACGCCTGATGAAGAACAGAGGCGAGCAGCTGACGTTAGCAAGCCAGACGATTATCCTGAAGGAGAGCTCGCAGACTATCCAGGGCATCTAAATACGAAAATATACGGGCTTGATGAGTTTCATAAACTGTTCTCGAACAGGCAGTTGCATGCATTGGGAACACTTAGCGACTTGGTGGCTGAAGCACAAGAGAAAGCATTCAACGATGCCGTAGAGGCAGGCATGCCGAATGACGGAATTGGACTCGATGCGGGCGGAAATCAAGCAAAGGCATATGGCGAAGCAATCGGTGTATACCTTGCATTGCTCGTGGATCAAATGTCGAACAACCTTTCATCAGTTAGCCGTTGGGAGTCAACGAACGCGCAGATGCACGGAACGTTTTCCAGACAGGCAGTTGCAATGGTATGGGATTATGCGGAATCAAACCCATTCTGTAGCTCTTCTGGCAGCTTCAACAATATGGCTGAAAGGCAGATTAAGGCATTCGCAGGCCTAAGCAATGGCGCTCTTGAAGGGCATGCGCGCCAATTTGACGCGCAGAGCGACAATTCTATGCGTGGAATAGTGATTTCAACTGACCCACCCTACTATGACAACATCGGCTATGCGGATCTGTCGGACTACTTTTACGTTTGGCTGCGAAAGTCCTTGCGCCACACTTACCCGAAATTGTTTAGAACTATGTTAGTGCCCAAAGCCGAAGAGCTTGTAGCAACACCCTACCGTGACAACAGAGGAGTTGAAGGCGCCCGTAATTTCTTCGAGAAAGGTATGTACAGGACATTCCAACAGATTAACAAGTACGCAACCGACGATGTCCCAGTCACTATTTACTATGCATTTAAGCAAGGCGAAACCGAAACAATTAATGATATCGAGAAAACTGCTTCGACTGGCTGGGAAACGATGCTGTCTGCAATCATCAGAGCCGGGTTTGAGATTGACGGCACTTGGCCAATACGCACCGAAATGGGGCATCGCGTACTAGCGCATGGCTCAAACGCTCTCGCATCCTCCATTGTCCTCGTCTGCCGCAAACGACCCGCTGACGCGCCAATGGCGACTCGACGCGAGTTCGTCAACACCCTCAAGCGCGAGCTCAAGCCCGCGCTCGATAAGCTACAGACCAGCAACATCGCTCCTGTGGACATGGCGCAGTCCGCCATAGGCCCCGGCATCGGCGTGTACTCGCGATTCTCGAAGGTGCTCGAGGCAGATGGCTCCGAGATGACCGTCCGAGCCGCGCTGCAGATCATCAACCAAGAACTCGACCTGTACTTCTCCGACCAGGACAGTGACCTCGACCGTGACAGCCGCTTCTGCGTGGACCTGTACACCCAGTGCGCGTTCAATGAGATCAAGTTCGGCGAGGCCGACGTGCTTGCCCGCGCTAAAAACACCTCCATCGACGGACTCGCGGCAAAGGGCGCGCTCTTCGCCAGCAAGGGCATTGTGAGGCTGCTCGGTCGCGACGAGCTGAAGAACGCTAACGACTGGCAGTTCACCTGGCTCTTCACTCAGCAACTCACCCACGCCATGGAGACCGGCGGCGTGGAGGCATGTGCCCAGATGCTCAAGGATGTCTTCGACAGCAGGACCGAGAACGCCAAGGCATTGGCGTATCGCCTGTTCACCATCGCCGACAAGAAGGGTTGGAACGCCGAGGCGTTCGCCTACAACTCGCTTGTCGTGGCGTGGCCGGAGATCCAGTCCCGCGCTGCGCAGTTGCAGGCGGAAAAGCCGGTGCAGTACACGCTGTTCGACGATTAGGAAAGGCCGTAAGTCATGGAGAATTACGTACGCGTAGCCAAGGGATTCGATATCCTGACCAACTCGCTCGCGCCGTATGTCGCACGCGAGTTCATCATCGCCTACGGGCCGGATAACTGGTGGCAGGAGGGCGTCCTGAACAAGCTGTACGAGGACCAGAAGCGAAACCTGCCCACGTCGGGCGACTTCGACACGCTGGTGGACTCGCTCGACATCGCGCTCTGCCTGCTGCTGGCCGACATCCAGTGGAACGACGTGTTCCGCAAAAAGCTGTCGAAGGATTGCAGGACGTGGCTCAACGAGCTGCGCACCACCCGCAACAAATGGGCGCATCGTGGCAGCCAGGACATCAGCGACAACGACACGTGGCGTGCGCTCGACACGATGTCGCGGTTCTGCGAGCAGATCGACCCGGACGGCGCGGCCGATATCAACGCGCTGCTTCGCGAAGCCCGCTACGGCAGCGCCGAAGGATCCGTCGCGACGACGAGCAACGCGGCCGCTCAACCTATCAAATCGAAGAAGGCCGTTGCCGAGACGGTAGCAGCAGCAGGACTCCCCAGCTGGCGCGACGTGATGGAGCCCCATCAGGACGTGGCCGAGGGGCGCTACCGCAACGCCGAGTTCGCGGCCGACCTTGCGCAGGTGGCGCGAGGCGAGGGCACCCTCGAATATCGCGACCCGGTGGAGTTCTTCGGGCGCACGTACGTGACCGAGGGCATGAAGGGGCTCCTCGTACAGTCGCTCAAGCGCGTTGCCGGGCTTGACGGCGAGCCCATCATCCAGCTGAAAACCGCGTTCGGCGGCGGCAAGACGCACAGCATGCTGGCGCTGTACCACCTGCTGCGCAGCCGCAAGCGCATCGGGCAGATCCCCAACGCGGCGCCCGTGCTTGAGGCCGCCGGCATCGACGAGGTGCCCGAGGTGCATGTCGCCGTCATCGTCGGTACCGCTCTGAACCCTGCAAAGGCCAAGCGGCCCACCGACATGCCGGGCATCACCGTGAACACCGTTTGGGGCGAGATAGCCTACCAGCTTGCGATATCCAAGGGCGACTCGTCGCTCTACGAGTACGTGCGCGACGCCGACCGTCGTGGCGTCTCTCCCGGTTCGCAGACGCTGGCCGAGATGTTCGACGCGTGCGGGTGCGCACTGGTGCTCGTGGACGAGCTGGTGGCCTACGCCAAGAAGCTCTTCGGCGTGGATAAGCTGCCTGCTGGTTCTTTCGACAACTTCATCACGTTCATCCAGGAGCTGACCGAGGCCGCCCGCGCTTCCAAGTGCAGCCTGGTGGTGGCGTCCATCCCCGAGAGCGAGCGCGAGATTGGCGGCGAGAGCGGCCAGCGTGCGCTTGAGGCCATCGAGCACACCTTCGGGCGCATGGAGGCCATCTGGAAACCCGTGAGCGCCAACGAGGGCTTCGAGGTGGTGCGTCGGCGCCTGTTCCTCGACTGCAAGGACACGGCGCAGCGCGATGCCGTGTGCAATGCGTTCAGCAAGATGTACGGCGAGAACGCCGCCGACTTTCCGGTTGATGCCCGCGAGCTCGAGTACCGCGAGCGCATGGTGAGTTGCTATCCCATCCATCCGGAGGTGTTCGACCGGCTCTATGAGGACTGGGCGACGCTTGAGACCTTCCAGCGCACGCGCGGCGTGCTGCGCCTGATGGCGGCCGTGATCCACGAGCTGTGGATGAGCCAGGACAAGAGCCCAATGATCATGCCGGGCTCCCTGCCGCTGGACGTGCCCAACGTACGCGACGAGCTGACCCGCTATTTGGACGAGAACTGGAACGGCGTGGTCGACAGCGAGATAGACGGCAAGAAGTCGCTGCCGTACAAGAACGACCAGAGCAACGCGCGGTATGGCCGGCTGTTCGCGTCGAGGCGCGTGTCGCGCACCATCATGCTGGGGTCGGCCCCCGACGTGAGTGGGCAGACGGCTCGTGGCATCGAGCGGGCGCATATCCGCCTAGGCGTAGTACAGCCCGGCGAGAACATCGCCGTGTTCAACGATGCGCTGGGGACGCTGCAGAGCTCGTCTTCGTTCCTGTACAGCGACGGCAACGGCAACCGGTACTGGTACGACACACGCCCGACACTGCGCAAGGTGATGGAGGATCGCGCCCAGCAGCTGGACAAGGCAGACGCCGAGTACGAGGTGGAGCAGCGGCTGAAGACATTCCGCAAGTGCCCGCCGCTGGCTGGGATTCACGTTTGCCCCGCGACCTCGTTGGACGTGCCGGACGAGCAGACGCTGAGGCTTGTGGTGTTGCCGCCTGCTGCAGCGCATCGCAACGGGGCTGCCAACTCGCCTGCCGTCACGCGTGCTGCGGAGATCCTCGCGAACCGTGGCACGACACCGAGGCAGTACAAGAACATGCTGGCCTTCATCGCGTGCGACGGCGGGAGCGCCGGGTCGCTTGAGCAGGCCGCGCGTGCTTACCTTGCCTGGAAGTCGATATCGGATGACCGCGAGTCGCTAAACCTGGACATGGCGCAGACGCGCGAAACCGAGCAGAACGTGCGCCGTGCCGAGGAGACGTTGAAGACGCGCATCCAGGAGGCGTACAGCTGGCTCATTGCGCCGCGCATCGACCTGCTCTCGGGTTCGATGGAGATTGAGTGGGAGATCGACCGCATCGCGGGCTCGGGTGAGGACGCTGTCCACAAGGCCGCGAGCAAGCTGCTCTCGAACGAGGCGGCCATCTCGCAGTGGGCACCGGCCCTTCTGAGGATGGAACTCGACCGCCTGCTGTGGAAGGACAAGAAGCACCTGCAGATCAAGCAGCTGTGGGAGTTCATGTGCACGTACTGCTACCTGCCGAGGCTGGCCGGGTACTCGGTGCTGGAGAACGCCATCTCTCAGGGCGCTGCGAGCAAGGAGTATTTCGCGATTGCCGCTGGTGTTGGCGATGACCGCTATCTTGACTTGACGATTGGCGAGGCCAGGCCGTTCATCAACCAGAGCGACTATCTGGTGAAGCCCGCCATGGCGCTGGACCAGATCGAGCGCGAGGAAGAAGAACGAGCCGAGGCTGAGAGGAAGAGGCGCGAGCGCGAGGCCGCTGGTGGCGCGGTGCTCGACGGACTTGGTGGGATTTCGTCGGGTGGCGGTGCTGGCGCTGGCGGGAGTGCGGCGAGTGCCGGCGGCGGCGAGGGCGATGGTGCCGGTGGAACCGCTGGTGGCAATGCTGGTGGCAGCGGGCGTGCGGTCGAGCAGATGCAGTTGCCGCTGACGTTCACCATGAGCGCGAAGCTGGACAACACGCGCGTCAACCGCGACGTGCGCACCATCATGGACGAGATTGTGAGCCAGCTGATGCAGCTCGACGGCGCTGACGTGGAGCTTTCGTTCGAAGTGCGTGCACGTGTGGAGGAAGGCATCCCCGTGCCCACCACGCGGGCGATCTCGGAGAACTGCAATACGCTGCATATTGGGGACTACCGGTTCGACGGGTAGGTCCTTCAGCGCATAGCCTGAACTAACGCGACTGACCAATCATGGCTCTGACCTGGTTGGTCAGTTGTATGTTTTGATGCCAGAAGTTGTACTGCTCCAGCTGTTGAGGAACTTCGTTGTACAGAAGGGACTCTCTCGATGGATCGCGCAGTGTGATGATTACGCAATAGTCCTGGTCAAGCAGCGTATTGGTGATATCCGCCTCGCGTTCGGTGTTGTGGCGATAGGTGCCCTTCAAGCTCAAGAACCACAAGCGTTCGGCAGCTACCTTTTCTTTGAACTTTGGCGTGAGGTCGGCAAGGTCTATCGCGTACTTCTTCACCGGTGCGTACTTGCCCTTGTATTTGATGAGCATGCGCTCTCGCAGCGCAAAGTCCGTATCTGCCTCCCTGAGCTTAGGCGCACTATAGCGCGTCGGCAGCAGCAGGTTCGTGGAATACTTGCGGCCGATTGGGTTGAGGATGCCGTTCTGGGTCGTGTCTCGCTCCTCTTTGAAATCATACGTGCCGAACGTGACTTCGATGTCCGACTGGCAATACTCGCCGCCCTGCCCGATGGCTCGGATTGGAGACAGGACTGCGGTAAGGATAATCTGACCGGTGTAGTAGCCGTCGCGTATCAGCGATGGCGGCATTGGGAAATCCTTGATGTCGATAAGCTGACGCCGGGGAAGCTTGCCCCTGAGAATGAGCGTTGACGAGTGGATGTCATCGGACAGAATTGACCTAATGCTGCCAGGAATGCCGAACCTCATCTCCTGCACTCGCTCGTTGGCGGGCACCAGGACATCGCCAGGGAACGACGCCGAGTGGACTATGAGTGCCTTGATCAGCAAGGGATCGAAATCCCCGCCTATCGCATTCTGCAGATTCGCTGCGAGCGCGGCGATTCGTGGGGTCGAGAAGCTGGTGCCTACCGCCCCTGCCGGGCCGCCGTCAATCCCAAATGAGTGCACCTCAGAACGCGTGAGCCCAGATGGCGTCCAGCCCGCGTTGCCACCGTAATGGCAAACCTCCGGTTTGATTATGTATTCCGGGCCAGGTCCCATGCGCGAGAACGGCGAAGCGTAGCCGATCTCTGCCGCATCGTGAATATACTTTTCGTGGGCGGCGGAGCCAACGGTCAACGCACGTACAGAGTCTGCTCCGACCAGCAGCCTGCCCTTTGCGCCATCACGAGACAGATCGCAATTGCCTGCGGATTTGCAGATGAGTACGCCGTATTCGTCTTGGATGTCGTCGAGCGCCATTCCAAACTCGGAATATTCGTCTTCGTCTACCTCCGTGAGAAAGCTGATTGAGAGGTTCCAAACTTTCACCTTGTCATGCATTGCCCCGACGATGGTGCGGATGGAATCAACAAGATCGAGCTCATCGACATTGCCATCGCCAGGAAAGACGGCAGCATCGAGGAGGCGCACGGGCAAACCCCCGACCCAGTCCTTTTGCTCCAAGCGGTCGCCATACGCAGCGACACCAGCAACAAATGTACCGTGGCGGGTGTCGAGGTCTGAATCGACGTATGTGGACATACGTTTACCCTCAAGCCACGGTTCGAGGTGCTTTATCCTCTCGATGCCGCTATCAAGCACGCCGACAAGGGGGTAGTCCTCGCCTGGCGTGGGCTTCTGGACGCCGGGGAGCGCGTATCCCGACACCCCGTCAAGCGTTGCTGCGCATTTGGGCATCGGACGAATGAAGAACAGCGTCTCGCATGCCACGCCGTCCGCTACCGCCCTTACCTGATCCGAGTCCGCGTGGATGCGATACACCATCAGATGCTTGGCGTACGACAGCTTCTCGAACGGAATGCCGAGGGAGCGGAGCTGCTCTTCGAATACGCGCTCATATGAAGGGTCGTCATCCTTGAAGTCAAGCAGACGGACCTTGTATACGTTCTCTTCGGCATTGGTTTCTATTTCAGGTTCGAACCTCGAAATTGAGTCTATGCAGGACAAGGCCGTGTCATAACGCTCGTAGTCCGAAAGGCGCTCCTGGATCGCCTGCACCTGACTATCGCCTGTAGCGCGAACAATCAGACGCTTCGAGCCACGCATACCTATAACGTGCGCGGGGCCGTTTGCGCCATCAACCTCGAGCATATCGACGACTGCCTTGCGCTTCGATTTGGCAGTGTCCCTTTTGTCGAGAGTCACTTCGTAGATGTAGGGCAGCTCGATGTTGTGTTGTACCTGGGAATAGCTGTTTACGAGGTCGTTCACAAGGGAGTGAGACCTCGCGACCAAGTCTGCACCAGTGAGCACCCACTTGGGCTTCTCCTTTTGGCCACGCCCCTCGACGCGGTCCTCATCAACCGTTCGCTGACGAAACATCATGATGGGCAGGAAATCTTCGGCCATGGCTACACCTCTTCCCTAACCGAACGTGAGACCGCCTGAATACGACGCATCGAAATGCCGGACTTCTCGTTTATCTCCCTGAGCGTGCAACCGGCATCGATGAGGTAGCGAATGAACTCGTCTTGGTCGTCTAGGCTATGGTGCTTGAGGACGTACGTTTCTCGTGCGAGGTGGTACGCGGAGAATCCGTCCTCCGAGCCTTCGAGCGTTGCGTTGTAGAACGCGTTCTTCGTTGCCGTGTTGAGATCGGAAAAGCTGAGCCCTTCGAGCGCGACATATAGCCGAGGCTTGATTCTCACCGCCATATAGGGCTGTATGAAACGTTGGGCGTAGGCAACCAGCTCACCGTTTGTGGGCATGGGGACCTCGATAACCTTGTTGAACCTCCGCCACACTGCAGGATCGAGCAAGTCTTGATGATTCGTTGCTGCGATGAGAATGCTACCCTCGCCAAAGGAGTCGATGTTTTGCAGGAGGCTGTTCACGACGCGCTTGAGTTCTCCAAGCTCGTTCTCGTCATCGCGACGTTTTGCGACAACATCGAACTCGTCAAGGAACAGTACGCACTCCTGCTGAGCAGCGTAGTCGAAGACCTTACGAATGTTTTTGGCCGTGCTGCCGAGCAGCGATGACACCAAGCTGTCAAGGCGCGCCGTCACGAGGGGAAGACCTGTCTGCGCAGCAATATAGCGGGCAATGCTGGTTTTGCCGCAACCTGGGGGGCCATATAACAGCAGGTAGTTCTGCGCATCCATGCCGTGACGCGCGAGAACGTCTCGCTTGTCTCGCATGGTCACGACGCCATCGATCTCGGCCCGAAGGAAGTCGCTGAAAATGAGGTCGACATCCTCGGGGAGAACGAGTTCAACGTCGACTATCTCCATACGGCTCTCTTGGTCGACCGGCTTGGAAGACAGCCCGTCAAGTGTGGCTATGTTGAAGCGTTTGCCCGCAAGGGTCGTGCGAATCCGCTTGGCAAAACGGACATCGCCCGACTGCTCCAGATTGTCGGCCAGCGTTCTGGCATAATTGAGGACCTTGATCTTATCACCTGTAAGTCCACCTTCTATGATGCGCAGCACCTCAGCTTGCATGATTTGCTCCGTATCCCTCAACGGCCTGTTTGTAAACCAAACTGGCGTTTTGTAAACAAATCACTTGTATTGTACACGCATATAAGCGTTCTGTACACGTTCAGATTATCCATGTGGTCACAAACTCAGAGTAGACGGCGTTCAGCCGTATCGACGAGTCGGGTTTGTGACGCGCCGATAGCCTGTATCCGTGCGAATCGAGAGCAGGCCGCCTTGAGCTGTCTGCCGAAGAGAAAGGCAGGCCGATATGGCAGGTGATGCACATGGCGACAAGACGCAGGAAGAGCCGCAAGCCCAGGAAGACCTCGGGCAGCAGCAGGCGACGCAAGACCAGCCGCAGGTGAGCGGCACCGATTGGGAAAAAGCTGTCGCCGAGCGCGACGAGAAGATTGCCGCGCTCGAGGCCCAGGTGGTCGAGGCGGCGAAGAACGCCGAGACGGCCGAGCAGCTGCGCGGCGAGATCGCCGAGCTCAAGGCCCAGGGCGAGAGCGACCGTATCGACTTCAGGCTGCAGCTCGCGGGTGTGCGCAACCTGAAGGCTGCCCGTGCGGTCTTGGGCGACCACGGCGGCGACGTCGACGCGCTAAAGGAGGCCGAGCCGTGGCT
>Trix_p1__coassemble_1121_pt1 | contig 28776 bp, 22 predicted proteins | sample Trix_p1__metabat2_high_PE_012 | metagenome-assembled genome bin Trix_p1 | reverse complement strand
CGGTATTTGTGGGTGGGGTGCAGGTAGGGGGAGGGGCACCGGTGGCGGTGCAGTCCATGACCAAAACCAAAACCCAGGATCCTCAGGCTACGCTGGCGCAAATTCATGCGCTGGCAGAGGCAGGCTGTGAGATTGTCCGCGTGGCAGTGCCTACCAAAGATGCCCTGGACGGCTTTGGCGAGATCTGCACTCAGAGTCCGCTGCCGGTAGTGGCAGACATCCATTTTGACCACCGCTTGGCTATTGAAGCCATTGCCCGTGGCGCTTCTGCCATTCGCATCAATCCCGGAAACATTGGCTCCTGGGATAAAGTGGATGCGGTAATCGATGCGGCCGGCAACGCTTCTGTGCCCATTCGTATAGGTGTGAATGCCGGCTCGCTCGACCCTGCCATCGATGCCCGCGAAGATCTCACTCAACCCCAAAAGCTCACTCAAAGTGCGGTGTCCTTTGTCCGCCACTTTGAAGAGCGTGGGTTTACCTCCATCGTTCTTTCGGCCAAGACCCACTCGGTGCCCTCCACCATCAAAGCCAACCGTGAATTGGCTCGAGTGCTGCCTCATATCCCTTTGCACCTAGGCGTTACCGAGGCAGGCACGCTGCAAGCGGGCACCATCAAAAACACCAGCGCTCTGTCAGTGCTTTTGGCAGAGGGCATCGGGGATACCATTCGCGTTTCGCTCACTGCAGACCCGCTGGAAGAGATCGGTGTCGCCTGGTCCATCCTTCAGGTGTTGGGCCTTAGGCGCCGGTCGCCAGAGATCGTGAGCTGCCCTACCTGCGGGCGTTGCCAGATCGATCTTATCGGCTTGGCCTCTGAGGTAGAGGAGCGTCTCAAGAGTGTGAAAGCTCCCATATCGGTGGCAGTCATGGGCTGCGTGGTCAACGGGCCTGGCGAGGCAAAAGCAGCCGATATAGGCATTGCAGGAGGTCGAGGCCAAGGCTTGCTCATCGCCGGAGGTGAGGTGGTGGGCAAGGTGCCAGAAGATCGCATCGTGGATGCCCTGATGGAAGAGATCGAGGCGCGTTTTTCTGCCAACGGTCAATCCTAGGCTCTACCGGGTAGGATAAGTGCCGGTTGGAGATAGACTTCAGCCGATGGATGCGCAAGTCATGCGCGATAGGAGAAAGCTGTGAACACCTTTCAGCGAATGAGCGCCCTCTATGCGCCCACTTTAAAAGAGGATCCTGCGGATGCAGACTTGGCAAGCCACCGCTTGCTGCTTCGTGCCGGCATGATTCGAAAGACCGCAGCCGGCCTCTACAGTTATCTGCCGCTGGCCTGGCGCTCCCTGCAAAAGATCGAGGCCATCGTGCGCGATGAGATGGACACCCACGGCGCTCAAGAACTGCTCATGCCTATCCTTACTCCCGCAGAGCTTTGGGAAGAGTCGGGGCGTTGGGATGTGTACGGTCCCGAGCTTATGCGCATTTCCGATCGCCATGAGCGCGCCTTTGCCTTAGGTCCTACCCACGAGGAGACCATCACCGATCTGGTAAAGGGGGAGCTTCGCAGCTACAAACAGCTGCCGGTGAACCTCTATCAAATCCAGGACAAGTTCCGCGACGAGCTTCGTCCTCGCTTTGGCCTTATGCGTGGCCGCGAGTTCATCATGAAGGATGCCTACTCCTTCGACGCAGACGTCGAGGGCATGAAGCGCACCTACGACCAGATGTATGACGCCTACTCCGGCGTGTGCGACCGCTGCCGCATCCAGGCAGTGCCTGTGGATGCGGATTCCGGCCAGATCGGCGGCTCGGGTTCCATCGAGTTCATGGCCCTTTCTGAGTCTGGCGAGGCGTCGCTGGTCTACTGCGAATGCGGCTACGCTGCCGATGAGGAAGCGGCCACCGCGCTCATCACCGTCACCGACGGCCCGGAGACCCACAATCATGAGCTGGAGCTCTTGGACACCCCCAATGTCCACACCATTGACGAGCTGGCAGCATTCCTCGATGTCCCGGCTTCGAGCACCCGCAAGGCCATCGCGCTGGTAGATGGCGAGGGCGATCCTGTGGTGTGCATCATTCCCGGCGATCATGAGCTCAACGAGATCAAGGCTGAGCACGCCTTTGGCTCATATCACCTCATGACCGACGAGGAGCTGGAGAGTTTTGGTCTTTACAAGGGTTGCATTGGCCCCGTGGGGCTGCCTGAGGGCATTCGCTGCATCTGCGACATTGCCCTCAAGGAATCCCTTAACTGGGTGGTGGGCGCCAATAAGCCCGAGTCCCACTATCTTGGCGCCCGTCCTGAGCGCGACTTCACTCCCGACGCCTGGGAGGACTTGGCGAGCGCCCAAGCCGGCGATGGCTGCCCGGTATGCGGGAAGCCCTTATCGGCAGCCCGTGGTATCGAGATGGGCCAGATCTTCCAATTGGGCGACAAATACAGCCGCGCCCTCAACGCCACCTTCCTGGACAAGGACGGCAAAGAGCAGTACTTCCAGATGGGGTGCTACGGCATTGGCGTGAGCCGCACGCTGGCTGCCATCGTTGAACAGCATCATGACGACTCTGGAATTGCATGGCCGGTATCGGTGGCGCCCTTCGAGGTGGAGGTGCTCGCGCTCGACATCAACGACGATGTGGTGTGGCCCGCCGCCATGGGCGTGTGTGACCAGCTGGTAGATGACGGCATCCAAACCCTGCTGGACGACCGCAAGGAGCGTCCGGGCGTCAAGTTCAACGATGCCGACCTTCTGGGCCTGCCTTACCAGATCATCTTTGGCAAGCGCGCGGTGGCCAACGGCGTCTGCGAGCTCAAGGATCGCGCCACTGGCGAGCGCACTGAGCTTCCCATCGCCGACGTCGCCGCCCACGTGGCATCGCTGGTCATCCCTCAGCGCGCCTAAACCTTCGAGATAGCAGGCCTGCCGGCGCAGCCTTTTAACTATCTTGCTACCGAGAAACTCCTGCTGCCAAGGGTAGGGGCTTCTCGGTCGCGCTATGAGAGGTGCGGTCTCGAACCAGGCTTACTGGACAAAAAGCGTGCTGTGATAAGGGGTGTTGACCTGCGTCAACACCCCTTAATCTGTAGGCCAAAGACCTGTAGGCCAAATTCACCTTCATTGTTGACAAGTGCTCTTTGCACTCAGAAGGGGGCGGTTTGAAAGCAGGACTGTTTTCAAACCGCAAAACCCCGGGTAAATTCTGGAAGGTCAAAAGCAAGCCTGCCTGCAAGATGGGGGCGCAGGGCGGAAGGGGCTGAGGCTGGGCGCCGCTCCATGCCTACTAAGTACCATTTCGCGCCTACTAAGTACTTAGTAGGCCGATTTCGCCCAAAATCTGCGTCATATTTTATTTTAGTATTACATCACCCAAGCTCACAGATTTGGTTTCATATTCAATTGTACTTAGTAGGCACATGCCGGACGAAATGTACTTAGTAGGCGCGAGCGTTGTCGCTCTTCCACATCTTGGCCCCGCAGGTCCCGCAGACCGCCCTTTTCATCGAGCCCTGCAAATCCTGGATGTAACGACTCGATTCTGCAGCCTTTGGCCGGGGTTATAGGGCCTCGGATAGCACGCCCTCTGTCCGGGCCCCGTGTGTAAATGAGCCTTCTGGATTTAAGCACCCAAAAAAGGGACGTCGACCTGCGTCAACGCCCCAATTCACAGCATGCTTTTTGTCCTGTAAGCCCGATGTGAGGAGTGAGACCCCGAACCAAGAAACGGGATCTTGTTGGAGAAAAAGCCCCTAGCTGCTATGAGCGCAGCTAGGGGCATCTTTTTTGTGGTGGGCCCAGTAGGATTCGAACCTACGACCAAAGGATTATGAGTCCTCTGCACTGACCGCTGTGCTATAGGCCCTTTATACGAAAAAGGCGACGGTCAAACCGCCGCCTTGTAACGTGTGGTGGAGATAAGGGGGATCGAACCCCTGACCTCATGACTGCCAGTCATGCGCTCTCCCAGCTGAGCTATATCCCCGTGGGTTGGTGCGAAAGCTATGTTAGCAAGAAGCGCGCGCCCATGCAAACCCGAATCTGCATTTGTTTAGATCGAGGATAAGAACTTCTCGCTCGCCCGTCTCCTTGATACCAGGCTGCCCGGGAGGATGAGACGCGATAGGTGTGTGCATGGCCGCACAGTCAAGAGGCGGCCTCGCGACTGTCAATCTAGGAAAACTAAGGTGCTATAAAAAAATGAAAGAACGTTGATATACGGGGGCTTCTATGAGAAGAAGACAGCTGTGCTCTCTTGCCTGTTCCGTCCTGTGTCTAGGGATCGTGCTAATGGGGACTGGCGCGCAGGCTTTGGTGGAGAGTGCCAACGGCAACAGCGCCTCGTATCAGAAGGTCGCGCTGTCGGCCCAGGCGAGTGCTTCCTATATCGATGAGAACCATGAGCAGGCCTTCTTGACGGAACCTTATACGGTTGTCGGCGACACGACAGCGGCCTCCACCTGGAAGGATGGCTGGTATGTGGTGGAAGGCCCAGTCAACATCACCGATACGGTAACCGTAGAGGGCGATGTGAAGCTCATCCTATGTGACGGGGCGCAGCTGACCACCAGGAACATTTGCGTGAACGAGGGCAACGCCTTCTCGGTTTACTGCCAAAGCGCAGGAACCGGCTCACTCCCGCAAGGTCATCAGGCAATGTTGCGCCTGGCATCGGTGCGGAGCGCTACAAGAACGGTGGAACCATCAATATCTATGGCGGGACCGTTTACGCCCAGGGCGGAAGGGAAGGCGCAGGTATCGGCGGCAGTGCCTCTTGCAGCCATGGGGGTATCGTCAGGATCTATGGCGGGACAGTTACCGCCGTTGGAGGGCGAGAGAATGGGGTTGGCATAGGTGGTGGCGGTTGGGACCAAAGCTATAACAGATGACCCTATGGCGGCAACGGTGCCGATGACCTCATCTGTGGCGGCACCGTGACCGCAACCGGAGGCGGAAGCGCCCCGTCCATCGGTGCCGTTGGCACCTCATACAATCATGGCAGCTTCTCCACAGGAGAGGATGGGAGTGCCGTCATCTTTGTCGGCGCCATCAGGGACCAGTCGAAGAGGAACCAGTGGAGCGACTTCATCTTCTTGGGCGCTTCCGGTACCGTCTACAAAGACCAAGTTCTGACGAAGAATCTTACAGTCGAGAGTGGAAAGACCCTGACCATCCCAGAAAACACGCGCCTCACTGTGGCAGAAGGTGTGACCCTGACCAACAACGGCACCATGTACGACAATGGCATTGTCGTGAACGATGGCGTTGTCGCCGATAACGGTGCCATCCACTGCAAGGTCACCAAAAATCTCAGCTACCTCACGGCCGACAATGGGGTTGGCTACATCACGCAAGGCACGGAGTATTCCACTAGGCTGACTGCGACCAACGGCCGCCTGCTGCCGCAAAAAATCGCCGTCTCTGTGGGAGGCAAGACGCTTGCGGCTGGAGACAGCACCTATTCCTATGATCCAGTGACGGGCACGCTTACGATCCACAAGGCCGCGGTTACCGGGGCCATCACCATTACGGCTGCTGGCGCCATTCCCATAGACAAGGTGGATGTCACGATAACCTTGCCTTTTGGCGGGCTGCCCTTTGACACGAAGGCTGCCTGCGAAACCGAGGGCGTCGAGGGCGTCAGGCTCTATTGGACTGACAGCGAGGACAATCCAGTCAGTGGGGATGCCCGCTATTACCCCTGGCGTTACAAGGCGCATATGACGATGGTTCCTAAGGAAGGATACATCCTGACCGTTTCTACAAAGGTATCGGTGAACAACGAAGGTGCAGAAAAGAGGAGTGCTCGATGCCGACGGCGCCATGAGGGTTGAAAGCCTCCACTGCACCCATCGGGCAAAGCTCCTTGGCGTCGCAGCGCCTGAGGATATTGTTGGCGTGGCAAGCGGTACAGAAAAGACCGCCGCGGCACTCGGGCTCCCTTCCACCGTCGACATTGCCACCGAGGCGCAGGGCAAGCGTCCTGCAGTCACGTGGGACTTGGACGAGCTGGCAGCGGGCACTTATGACCCTGCAAGCCCGGCAGAGCAGGCATTTAAGGTGAGGGGCACCGTATCCCTGCCTGAGGAAGTCGCCAACCCAGACAATATGCCTCTCGAAGTCATAATAAGCGTGCAGGTGCTTCGCGCGTCGGCTGGCGACCATGGTCAGGCGGACGACAAGGTCACCGACGACAAGGAGGATATAAAAGAAGTCCCGCATGAGAGCGTCGCGGCCCAAGAGGCTGGCCATGATAATGTGGATGACAGGTATGCGGTTGGTGGCTGCGGCTGCAGCCACCAACAAGATCGTCTTGCCGGAGATTGGCGACGATGGCACCCTACAGCCGTTGGCTGTCCTGCTGCTTGCATTAGGCATGACCTTGGGTGCCACGGCGGGAATCCTCAAGAAATGCCATAGCGATCAATAGAGGGATGCTTCAGGTGGCCTGATTCGTGAGACGCAGGGCGGCAGGCCCAAGGTCGCCTCCCTGAGACTCCTCAGGCTTGCGATAAGCGCCCTTCGGGGCGCTTTCCTATGAACCTGAGGGACATCAGAGGAATCGGGAATGCGAACCATAATGACATGATGGCAATAAATCAGATACTAAAACGCCACTGGTGGCCAAAATGAATCCTCTGCATGAAAATTAGGGGTAGTCAGATTCTGGATGATTTATTATTATCATGAAAAGTGCAAGATATATATGTACAAATAGAGTAAGAGATTAAGAAACTACGCGGTGGTAATGGCTACGAGTCTGGATAATAAAGGAGTATATGTGAACGCAGAGATTGTTCTGGCCTCTGTTTTGAATGTGGGTAATTCTGCGGTATACGCTGGTATTTAATCATATCGATTTATAAAGGTCGCAATCATGATATCGGAAGCTTCTAAAAGGGCGAAGGCCAAGTATGCCAAGGAGAAGACGAAACGCGTTGTAGTGGCGTTATACCCTCCCGATGCCAAAATCCTGGCCTGGGTTAACCAGCACCCCAACAAAGCAGGGTATATCAAAGACCTTATCCGTCAGGACCTGGCAAAACATGCGGGGGGGGGAGGTGCTTCAGCGGCCTTAACTCTATGATGGCGAATGTTGCCCTCTGAAGTCGCGACACCCCTATGGCATGGCTTCCCAACGGCTCTAGCCGCAGGCTAATTGTGAAGGAAGCGTCTAAAGAAGGGAGCAATTGGCAGGTTGCCAAAGTTTTTGGCGCATTCGAGCCAATCTTTGGTATAGTGATTTCCGCACCAACCCACGGGGATATAGCTCAGCTGGGAGAGCGCATGACTGGCAGTCATGAGGTCAGGGGTTCGATCCCCCTTATCTCCACCACCCATTGCAGGCGACGGCTTTTAGCCGCCGCCTTTTTTATTGTCTAGGTCCGGGGGCGCCGGCCCTCTTCAAGCCTTGGGCATAGGCTCTCCATGCAGTCGCCTTTTTTAGTGAGGATGTGCCACTGGGTGGGGCTGATGGATCAAAAGGGCCCAAGGGTGGATATCCTTGAGAGTGAGGGTGTAGTTCTTATCGGCAGCAAACCTAGAGGCTGCTGCACACATAGACTCTATTGAACTTTTAAGGAACGGCGCATGTACATCGAGACCATCGATTCTCCAGCAGACCTCAAAGCGATGTCTTTGGATGAGCTTGAGGCACTGGCCCAAGAGATTCGCCAGGCGCTGATTTCTCGAGCTAAGACGCAAGACGAGCATCTAAGCGCTAATTTGGGCGTGGTAGAGGCTACCATTGCGCTTCATTACGTGTTTGATTCACCTCGGGATACCTTGGTGTTTGACGTCTCCCATCAAACCTATGCCCACAAGATGCTCACCGGGCGCAAAGAGGCCTTCTTGGATCCGGCCCACTATGACGATGTGTCGGCTTTTGCGAGCCCGGCTGAGTCTGTCCATGATCCTTTCATTGTGGGACATACCTCCACCTCGGTGTCGTTGGCCGCAGGCATCGCTCATGCCCGAGATCTGGCGCAGGGCACAGGTAGGGTAGTGGCGTTTATCGGCGACGGATCGCTCTCGGGCGGGGAGGCCTTCGAGGGCCTGGATCTGGCGGCCGAGCTTGGCGGCAACCTCGTCATAGTGGTGAACGACAACGAGATGTCCATCGCCCCCAACCACGGCGGCCTCTACCAAAACCTGGCAGAACTCAGAAAGACCCAAGGCGCCTCGGCCAACAATTACTTCAAAAGCTTGGGATTGGACTATCGCTACGTGGAGGAGGGCAACTCCCTCGCACCGCTCATCGAGGCTTTTAACCAGGTCAAAGACGCCACCCATCCAGTGGTGGTGCATATCCACACCACCAAGGGCTTGGGTCTTGAGGCCGCCGAGAAGGACCCCGAGCGCTACCACCACGTGCGCGGGCTCACCGCTTCTGGCGAACCGCATGCGCAGGCCATGAGCTGGAGCGACCTCACCGTGTCTCATCTCACAGAACTTATGGAGCACGATCCCCAGGTGGTCACTGTATGTGCGGCTACCCCTACTGGCCTGGGCTTCACTCAGGACAAACGCGAGGCCATCCCCGCTGGTCAATTTGTGGACGTGGGCATCGCCGAGCAAACCGCCGTCACCTTTTGCGCAGGCCTCGCCCAGCGAGGCGCCAAGCCGGTGCTCTGCATCTACTCCACCTTCTTGCCCCGTGCGGCAGACCAGCTTATCCAAGAGCTCTGCGTAAACTCGCTGCCTGCGGTGATTCTGGTGGACAAAGGCTCGGTTTATGGGTCTGGCCCCGTCTCTCATCTGGGCCTTCAAGACATGGCGCTCTTGGGCAACCTGCCCAACATGCTCTATCTGGCGCCTGCCAATCCTCAGGAGTACGTGTCCATGATGGATTGGGCGGTGGACTACACCCAAGGCCCTGTGGCTATCAAAATTCCTGGTGGCGAGCCCTATCAAGGAGATGTCTCCAGCAAGGTAGTCCCAAGCGCCCAGGTGGCGCTGGTGGGCGTGGGCACGTTCTTTTCGGTAGCCAAAGAGGCCGCTCAGGCGCTACAGGCTCAAGGCATCCAGGCGTCGCTCATCAACCCTCAAGTGATCTCCGACGTGTCGCCCCAGCTTGCAGAGACGCTCAAGGCGCATAAGGTGATTGTGACGCTCGAAGACGGCATGATCGCCGGCGGCTATGGGGCCAAGGTGGCCTGTGCGCTGGCGGCTACCCCTACGCGGGTGCTCGTACGCGCCTTCGAGTCCACCTATACTGACCGAATGGATCCCCAAGACCGCATTTCGCAGGCACGCCTCACGGCCGCGCAAATTGTAGCCGACGCCCTTGAGGCCCTGCACTCATAACTCATCGAAAGGATCTTCCTTGACTGCTACCTCTTCTTCGCAGGACAACCCACAGGTTGCCGCAGATTCTGCTGCCGAGAAACCCGTGCCTTCCTATCAGGAGACCGCTTCCCAAGACGTCGCCCAGGCTACCCAGGCAAAGGCGGCCACCAGGGACACGTCATCAGTCGAGAAGCCCAAAAAAGAGACCCGTGCCCAGCGCAAAGCCCGCCAGAAGGCAGAAAAAGAGGAGAAGGCCCGCCAGCGTCGCATCGCCGCTCGTCAGGGAGGCCGCAAGCTCTTTCCCACGCCTACACGGAAGCAGTCTGTAGCCTTCATCGTGGTGCTGGCCGTCTTGTTTGTGGGCTCGGTGGTCTTCAAGCTTACCTGGGGCTCTCCCACAAGCCCCTTGGGCAAGACCCCTGTGGCTCAAAGCGAAGATGTGCCTGCTCGCGCCGCCAAAGGCACCACGCTCGTCTACAAGGGCGGGGAGTATGCGGTAGGCACCAACCTCAATGCCGGCCAATATAAGTTCTTGGCTACCCAAGATCGCCAGGACCCATCAAATCCTGCTGTCCTCAAGGTCAATGGCGAGGTGGTGGATCAGTTTACCCAAACCTGTTGGCTCACCCTCTCTGATGGGGAGCAGTTGGCGGTAGACGGCGCGACTTTTGTTTCTGCCGCAGATATCACATCGAAGTTGGTCACTGATCTTAAGGATGGGGGTACCTACTTAATAGGCGTCGACGCCCCTGAAGGCTCCTACCTTGTGAGCCCCACCCAAAGCTCGGGTAGGTGCACGGTCTACGACTCCGACGCTCCCGGCGCGCAGCCCATTGCCACCTTGGATGTCACCGCTGCCCAGCAAGTAGACGTGGCCCAAGGCCAGTATCTCAAGCTCTCCGGCTGCCTTGCCCAGTACCAGTAGCAGACGGGGCATCTTGGAGCGCCCCTCAAACCCAAGGAGGGGCAGTATGGGACACCTCGATGAAAGACGCCGTCAACCACCATCGTCTGGTTCTCCCATGATGGATGCTGAAGCTCCAAAAGCAGACGTTTTTCCAAAAGCCAGCTCCGCTGCCGAGCGAGCCTTGGCAGACTCCCATCGTCTTTCGCGCAAAGCTGTCACCATTTTGGTGGCCTGCGCCGCTATTGTGGTCTCGGTGATGGTATGCATCGCGATGGTAACCACTGGCGGCCCTGCGGCCTTTGGCTCTGATAAATCCCACGTCACTTTAGGCGGCGTCACTCATGGGCGCATGCCAGACAGCGACTCTGTCCTCATTATGCGCACTGACAGCTCCATCTCTTCCGCAGACACCCCACTCAAAATTGCGGTAGGCGATTCCAGTGGCTACTATGATGTCACGGTGCTTACCCAGGATTTCTCGACCTCGCGAGCCGTCTACATCTATGTAGACGGCAGCACTGTGGTAGCTACACAGCAGCCCCAAGACAAGACCGTCATCACCCTCTCGGGCTCGCAGATCACCTCTGGCTATCACACGGTGGAGGCCGTCCAATATGCGGGCAACAGCCCTACTGCCACGGTGACCATGTATAAAAAGAACACCTATTTGATCCAATAGTCTATTTTGTCCAATTGCCCATCGGCCAAATGCCCTCAGAATCGATGACAGTATTTATGGCAATGGTCCCAAGCTTGCCTAGCAGAAACATCTTGTACTTCTTAGAAAGGCTTCCCGCTCTATGGATCTTCCCACTCGTCTCAAAGAGCCCCTCAGTCCACGCCAGACCAGTGCCGTTCGAGTGAGCGCCATGGCCTATATCATCTGGAACACCGTCATGTGCCTCTTCATGACCTACGTGCTCACCTGTGCAGCCATCGCCAGTCGCACTTCTGGCAACGGCTACGCGGCCATTCCTGTGCTGGGTTTTTCCATTCCTCTTTGGACGGGCCTCGTATTCCTAGGTCTCCTCACTGCTGCGGTGGGCGCGGGCGGTTATGTGGTTGGCATCGCGGTGCTTCGTGGCCCCAAAGCTCGCCGACGCCCCGCCGTTCGCCGAGTAGCAACTGCTCTTCTTTATCTCTCCACCACAGGTATCCTCTGGGCCTTTTCCCAGGGCGACGCCGTCGTACTTCTGGTCTTTATGCTCTCTGCCCTCATGGTCTTCGCCCTTCGCTGGGTGGTGGATCACTATGGCACTACCCCCGACGCCTATCTCGAGGACACTGCCGTTGCCAATGCCCTCGATGCCGAGAATAATCTTGCCTCTATGGGCGAAGCGTTCATCGATGCAGTGATCGAGCCTACCATCGACGAAGACGCGCCGGTCTCTTTGAGCCGCGACGGTTGGGTACAGCTTCAACGCCGTATCACCGGATACAGCCAGCTCATGGCTGTCTGGGGCTCGTTAGAGCTGCTCATGGCCATGACCTATCTGGCGCGCATCACCTCTATGGACACCCATATGTCCAACTTCGTCACCGTCATGGGTTCTGCCGTCGTTACCGGGGCTCTGCTAGCCATCCAGGGCGCCTTCTTCATTCTTCTCACCGTGCTCACAGTGAAGGGCGCCACCGATCAATCCTGCAGACGCATTGGCGTTGGCCTATGCATTGCCGGCCTCTTCCTTAGCGTCTCGGTGCTGCTTTTGGTTTCCATCGGACTTCTTATGGGCTCTCCCGATGGCGTCGAGCAGGTCTTTTGCTCCGTCTTGAGCTGTGGCCTTCTGGGGGTGGTCTATAGCTGCACCGATCGCCGCCTGCGCGTCCTGCGCCTCGCCAGCGAGCTCCAGTAAAACGAACACCGTGCGCTGGGCACATCTGTCGCAAACCCCACCCAACTAGCGTGACAGTGGGGGCGAGAGTCATCCAACATCCATAGAAGTGGCAACTCTGCCCACTCTGCCGAGAAAGACGTGGCACACTAATAAGAACTGTAAATTGCCGATGGGACTTTTCCTTTCCAGATCATCCCATCTTGCACGTTATGTGAGTGCTCGCATTTTTAGGAAGCGTTGCTATTCAAAGAATGCATTGTCACCTGGCAATGATTGAAAGGGGAGTGTCATGTCCCAAGATCGCAAGCTCATGAAAGTCATGAGCATCATTCTTCTGTTTTGGGCTCTACTGATCTTTGTCTACGACGCCATCTGCATCACCGTCGTGGCCCAGAATGGCTGGCAGTGGCAGGGCATCGTGTTGGTAGCTCTCTACAGCTTCCAGGGCTTCTTTGGCATCAGCTGTGGTATGGCCGGTGTTCGCGGCGCCAATGCGCCATCCCGCGCCAACACCTACAACATTCAAGCTGCCATCCTGGGCATCTATGAGCTTATCTCGCTTATCTACACCATCGTGGTGCAGGCTGATTTTGGTGGGCGCCCCCTAGGCTCCGACATCCCCAGCTTGGTGCTTACTGTGGTGCCCTTGATCGTTTGCATCGCTGGCTGGATTCTTGGCCGGCGCGTCTTTGAGGCTTCCAAGAAATAGGAGACCTAAATAGGAAGCCTCTGTGAAGTTGTGCATGGCATTATGAGTCATGCATGGCAAATGAATTCCTATTGGGGTCTTGCAATGACGACAGGCTCTGGTAGTATGGATTCCTGTGATTCGCAGAGAATCACCTACGGGCGATTGGCTCAGGGGTAGAGCACATCCTTCACACGGATGGGGTCGCTGGTTCAAATCCAGCATCGCCCACCACAAAACACGAGGTAGACGCATTGAGCGTCTACCTTTTTTCTTGCCGTGCCGAACTTGTGCCGAACTTGTGCCGAAAGTTAATGTGAAATTGCCTAAGAGGCGAACTCCTGCGTCCTCGAACCTCCTTACTGCTTAAGGGATTCTATGGTGGCTTCCGTGGCGCCATACCAGCGGTAATAGGCGTAGGCAGCTTCGCTTAGACGAGTGTCGTAGTTATCAAGGGGATCTTGGTAGTCTTCCTGGTCCAAGGCCGTCGCAAGGTCGCTGGCGGCCTGTTTATAGCTGTCGGCGCATTCTTTTAAATAACCCTGCGCGACAATAAATCCCTTTGGCGCATTGGTGACATCGACAGAGAGCATCGTCTGCGCGTAGGAGTCAAGCTCATTGGTTAACTGCTGAAACTGAGCTTGCACTTCCTCTTTCGATCCTCCTTCATAGGCAAAGTCATGGAGCAGGTTGAGCATCGTCCGGTTTGTGTTGTACATATTTTGGACGTTGGTCGAGATGGTATTGGTGTCATAGCCTCCATAGTCCTTGGTGGCACCTTCCTTTCCGGAGGAATCCTGGGAGGTGTCCTGATCTTGCTGGTCAGGGGTTTGATCCTGTGGTGCTGTATCCTGCTGAGATTGGCCTTGATCCTTCAGGTCGGTGCCTTGCCAAGCACCAGTGGGCTGAAGCGAGCAGCCGCCCAAAACGAGCATGACAGTGAAAGCGACAGTTAAGACGGTATTCTTTTTCATGGGAGGTCCTTAAGAGTATCTCGATAGTACATTTATTAATTATCAGTACGGTGCAGTCTGAACGACGCTATTCCGGCGCGCATAATCATCCAAAGCATCATCAAGGGCTTTTTGGCAATTGCTCAGATCCTCTGTGCTCTCATCTTTCCCGAGGGCAGAAACAAGATAGTTTCCTGCGCCCGAGCGCTTGTGTTCTGCATCTGGTCGGAGGAGTTTTGCGCTGACGCAACCAAGAGTGGACTACATCCGGCCAACGCCAAAACCACAGTAAAATTCAGGGTCATCAAGGTTCTTTTTGCATCCGTGCTCCTCTACGCTCTAAACCCTTGCTGCGCTTATGAGTATATAAATGTGGAGATACATCGATAATTTATCAATAAAAATGTAGGGTGATTCTCTAGGCGCTCGACCCTATGAGGGGATGCGCCTTTTGCAGCGTGGTCTAAAGATAAGAGAGGGCCTAGTGAGCCGATAAGGTCTTGCCCTCCTCAACTGACAACCTCTGTGGTGCAGCACGATAAAAAAACCCGTGGCACCCATTGGCGCCACGGGGAGCAAGGATTCAAGGATTACAGAGACTCCCTAGAATGAGGCCTGGAGCGTAGGCCACAAGTAAAGAGAGGTAACTGTCTCGAATTAGCTAAGGGTGTTCACCAGTTTCTGGCAGCCGCTCTTGCGCTCGGCAGCCTGGTTCTTGTGAATGATGCCCTTGCTGGCAGCCTTGTCCAGAAGACGGCAAGCCTTGTTGCACTTCTCCTGAGCGAGCTGGGCGTCGCCGGCCTCAACAGCCTCGCGAACGTGCTTGACAGCCGTCTTCAGCTCAGAGCGGACGGCCTTGTTGCGGATGCGTGCCTTCTCGGCGGTCTTAATGCGCTTCTTCTGCGACTTGATGTTAGCCACGTGCAATTCCTTTCAATGCGATCTATGAGGCCTCTTCGGTGAGACACGGTGAGGCAACTTCCAAATACTAACATAGGAAACCCGTGCTAGGGTACCGTGCTGCAGCTATGAAGAAATCTCTCCATGGAGGGCGTACATTCCACAGAACCCACCTGTAGGCTATACAATGTCAGCTATGAATACCACAGACCTTTCCCACATCAGGAACTTCTCCATCGTCGCCCACATCGACCATGGCAAGTCCACCATCTCAGACCGCATCCTCGAGATGACCAACACCGTCGAAGAGCGCGATATGGAGTCGCAGCTCCTAGATTCCATGGACATCGAGCGGGAGCGCGGTATCACCATCAAGTCCAACGCTGTGCGCGTGATGTATGACGCGGACGACGGCGAGACTTACCAATTCAACCTTATCGACACTCCGGGCCACGTGGACTTCACCTACGAGGTGTCCCGTTCGCTGGCCGCCTGCGAAGGCGCAGTGCTGGTAGTGGATGCCACCCAAGGCGTAGAGGCACAAACGGTGTCCAATGCCAACCTGGCTATGAATGCCAACCTAGAGATCGTGCCGGCTATCAACAAGATCGACCTGCCCAGTGCTCATCCAGAGGAGGTCAAGCAGGAGATCGAGGATGAGCTGGCAATCCCTGCAGACGATGCGGTGTGCGTCTCGGGAAAGACCGGCGAGGGCATCCATGACTTGCTGGAGGCCATCGTGTTTCTCGTCCCACCGCCAAAAGGGGATGCCAACGCTCCGCTCAAGGCGCTGGTGCTGGACTCCTACTTCGACGAGTACCGCGGCGTGGTGGCCATGGTGCGCGTCTTTGACGGCTCCATCAAAAAGGGCGACGAGCTCACCATGATGATGACGGGCCAGGATTTCTTGGCAGACGGCGTGGGGGTCAAACGTCCCTCAGAGGTGCTGCTCGACGAGCTAACCGTGGGTGAAGTGGGCTTTGTGGTGACAGGTCTCAAAGATCCGGAGTCCGTACGCGTAGGCGACACGCTTACCTACCGCGACAACCCTTGCAAGGAGGAGCTGCCGGGCTATCGCGAGGCCAAGCCCATGGTCTACACCGGCATCTTCCCCATAGACAACAAAGACTATGAGGATCTGCGCGACGCGTTGGAAAAGCTGCACGTCAACGATCCGTCGCTTACCTGGGAGCCAGAGACCTCGGTGGCCTTAGGCTTTGGCTTTCGTGTGGGCTTCTTGGGGCTGCTCCACATGGAGGTCATCAAGGAGCGCCTGGAGCGCGAGTTCGACCTGGATCTTATTGCCACGAGCCCTTCGGTGGACTACCACGTCTATCTTACCGACGGCGACATGCGCGAGGTGCGCAGCCCTCAGGACTTGCCTGACGCCACGCGCATCGAGCGCATTGAAGAGCCCTACCTAAAAGCCAAGGTTATCGTGCCGCCCGAGTACACCGGCGCCGTGATGCAGCTGGCGGTGGAGCACCGCGGCATCATGGCCGACATGGTCTACCTCACCGACAAGTCTGTGGAGATGCACTTCGAGATTCCCCTGGCCGAGCTCATCTTGGACTTCTTCGACCAGCTCAAAAGCCGCACCAAGGGCTATGCCTCCCTCGACTACGAGTTCTCCGAGTACCGCCCCAGCGACCTGGTCAAACTGGACATCCTGCTCTCCGGCGACGACGTGGACGCCCTCTCGTTCATCGTCCATCGCGACAAAGCCTACGCCATGGCCCGCGCCCTTTGCGACAAGCTCAAAGAGATCATCCCGCGCCAGCAGTTCGAAGTGCCCATCCAGGGTGCCATCGGCAACAAGATCATCGCCCGTTCCACCGTCAAGGCGCACCGCAAAGACGTGCTGGCCAAATGCTACGGCGGTGACATCTCCCGCAAGCGCAAACTACTGGAGAAGCAAAAAGAAGGCAAGAAGCGCATGAAGTCCATCGGCCGCGTCGAGGTGCCCCAAGAGGCCTTCTTGGCCATCCTCAAGGTGGACGAATAGTGGCTGCGCGCGCTCATTCTGCCGAGAAACACTTACATCCCCTCCAGGATGCGCCTTCTACCTCCCAGCTCCTTGCCCAAGGCGCAGCTGCTGCAGGGCTTTCTGCGACGTTGGCGCCCTTCTCGGCAGAGGGAAGCTGGGAACAGCGCTTGGCCGCCAACCCCTACCTCATGGCGCCTATGGCGGGGGTGTCTGACCAGGCCTATCGGCTTATGGCCAGAGCCGGAGGCGCAGCCTGCGCGGTGAGCGAGATGGTGAGCGTGGCTGGCATCCACTATGCCAACGAGAAGACCTGGCAGCTGGTGGATCCCGATCCTGCAGAGCCCGACCTCATCGTCCAGCTCTTTGGCAGCGACCCCGAGCAGTTCTATGAGGCCACCAAGAGCGTCATCGACCGTTATGAATCCAAAGGCAAGCTGCATAAGTTGGTGGCTATCGACATCAATATGGCTTGCCCGGTGCCCAAGGTGGTGCGCAAAGGGGAAGGCTCGGCGCTGCTAGACGACCCGGCTCGCGCTGCCAATATAGTGCGCCAAGTGCGCGAGGGTTCCGACTATAACCTGCCGGTGACCGCCAAAATCCGCATTGGGCGCAAGCAGCATGATTACGTGGCGCCTGCATTCGCCCTAGCGTTGGAGCGGGCGGGGGTCTCCTCGGTGGCGGTCCATGGACGCTATGCCAACCAGTTTTATACGGGTACCTCTGACTCGGCAGCCATTGCCCAGGTGGTACGCGCTGTCGACATTCCCGTGATCGCTTCGGGCGACGCCCTCACCGCAGCTCAGGCGGTCCAGCTCAAGGAGTCAACCGGCGCAGCGGCGGTCTTTTGCGCCCGAGGCACCTACGGCAACCCCTGGATCTTCGCCGATGCTCGCTCCCTGGCCACCGGCTGCACTCCTGCGCCTCATACCACCGCCCAGCGGCTGGACGCCTTCGCGCTCCATGTGCAACTGCTGGCCGCCACGGGTGCCCATATCGCCCGCGCCCGATCTTTGGCCGGCTGGTATCTCAAGGGCATGCCCGAGGCCGCCTCCTGGCGCGAGCGCGCCATGCATTGCGTGGGAGTCTCTGACTACCTGCACCTTATCGCCCAGGTCGCTCAAGCCAACTCGCTGGATCCCGCATCTGTGCTGGTGGGCGAAGCGCTCCAGCTCGCTCAGGAAGCTTCTGCTGCCCCTTATGCCGAGAAACCCTCCCACCATGCCTAGCACCCGCCACCTAGGTCCCGCAGACGTCCAGGAGTTCTGGCGCTCTTGGACTTCTGGTCCTGTGGGCGCCCTCTACCTGCATATCCCATTTTGCTTGCGCAAGTGCGCCTATTGCGACTTTGCCTCTTGCGCCACGCCTCATCAGGCGCCGCTTATGCACGACTATGCTCGGAGCCTGCAAGCGATGGTGCGTCAGGTGGGGGAGTCTGGCCTGCTTGACAGCCTTGCCACTGCCTACATTGGCGGTGGCACGCCTACCATGCTTGCACCCGATGAACTTGGGAATTTAGCTACAACGGTCTGCAGCTACGGTTCTATTCAGGAGCTCAGCTGCGAGGCCAACCCAGAGTCGCTCACTCCTGACCACCTCGCCGCGCTGCGCGATGGGGGAGCCACACGAATCTCTCTAGGCGTCCAATCGTTCATCGACGAGGAGCTTCGCGCGCTTGGCCGCGTACACACGGCACAGAAAGCCCGCGAGGCGCTGCAGGCTGCAGTGGCATCTGGGCTGCGGGTATCCTGCGATCTCATGGGTGCGACACCTTACCTAACCCCTCAAAGTTTCGCCTATTCCATCGAGCAGGCGATACGGCTGGGCGTGGGTCACTTGAGCATCTACCCCCTCATCATCGAGGAAGGAACGCCCTTCTATGCTGCGGTGGAATCGGGTGAGATGGCCCAACCCTCAGAAGACTCCGAGGCTGACGCCATGCTCGCCGCCCAGCGCATCCTCACGGCTCAGGGGTTCTCACGCTATGAGGTGGCTAGTTATTCTTGGTCCGGTGAGGTGTGCCTGCACAACTTGGCTTACTGGAACGGCACTCCCTACCTGGGATTTGGTGTGGCTGCGGCTTCCATGGTTGATGCTGCGGGCTATGAGAAGCTGCGTCAGCTCATGCCACAGTTGCCGAGAAACGCCTCCGCCGCAGCGCGCCTGCGCCTTAGCTGCACTTCTACTGCAGCAGAAATCGCTGAGGCTTGTGGCAATTTGCAAGCGCTGCAGTTTGAAGTAGAGTCGATGACTGCTCGTGAGGCTGCGGCAGAAGATCTGATGCTTGCGGCTCGTACTACTTATGGCATTGGGCGCGAACTGCAGGAACGTGCCTATAAAGCCATTGGCCAAGAGGCAGTAGATGCAACGATTGATGATCTGTGCGAGCGTGGATTGATAGAGCAAGTGGCTTCTGGCGCCTACGTGCCCACTCAGCAGGGCTGGCTTTTGGGCAATGAAGTCTATGGGTCGCTCTGGGATTTGGCCTCTGATAACTAAATCGAACTTTGCCTTTATATACTGCGATTTGACCACTAAGAAGGTAATAATGCCAAAATGCGTTTCGATGCATGACATGAATAATACAGTGAAGTCTACCGAGTTAGTGAGGTCAAGAGACGGACCTGTCACGGTAACGCACAATAGGGCAGGTGCATTGGTGGTCTATGTCAACAAAGTACTGGGAAAGCCTACAGCCCCAGCTTGCAAAGGCCAATCTTCTTGCACGTGAAGTGACGGGGGAGAAAGAGGTCGCAGAAGGCTCGTATTCCGAAGCAGGCGCTGCTGTGAATCAGCTTCGGGAGAAATATGAACTATAAAGTCGTTATAACTGAATCTGCATATCAAGATATAGATTATATTCTGGTGTTTATTGTGGCGAGGGCAGGGAGTACGGCTTCTGCGAGATCCTTTCTTGACCGATGGTCTTCGATCTTCAACAAATTAAGTGAATTCCTCGTGGTGCATCCTCTCAATTATCCACTGGAGCTTAAACGGCTTTTTCATTACATGTGTTTTGCAGCTCTTCTGTAAATGGCTTCGGGTCTCCAACGATTGCCAAAAGCCAAGATGTATAGAGCACCATTATCTAAGATGCGATAAACAATTCTTAGTTCTGCCTTTTCACCTTGCGAACGGTTTTTTTGAAAATGATAGGATCGCGCACCCTCAAGCTTGAGAGAGAGGGAAGAACTTGACACGCGTCCGGCGGCCAAATCTTTCATGGCACGAATTGTCGCTACTACAACAGGCGTAAGATTCTCTAGCGCCGGATAAGCTTCATCAAGCGCTCTTGCTTCCTCTACGAAAACGATAGGTTCAATAGTCAAGCCAGGTATATTGGAAAGAGCGTCAATTAGTTCAAGAAATAACTCTTGTCTTGTCATATAAGACCAGCTTTTTCCATAAGGTCTAACGCAGCAGTTTTGAGTTCAGGACCAGAAAGAGGCAGTTCGCCTTGCTCAGCTAAGGCTTTATCGCGTAGTAATGCATGTTCTATATCGAGACGATCAAGTTCTGACTCAATCTCACTAAGTTTTAATTCAAGAGCCTGTGTATAAGCATCATTGCGTGCTAGGTAATCAGGTGTGACAACAAAATAGCGAGGACGATTATGCTCGGATATTTCAATGATGCCATCGCGGTTTACTGCATCTCGCCAATTGGAAGACCGTCCAAGTTCAGCGAGACCTACTCGTTCTGGCATAACGGGGAGGCTGTGGCTTGCATCTGCAATCATTGGACAACTCCTAACACAATATGTGTAGTAAATATACTGTAACCTATTGTGTAGAAGTATGGCTTATAAAGTGCAAATTTCCAAACTCAACATGATAAGCGGATGCAGCCAACTCATGTATTCAATAGTGTGAAGAGTCAAGCGTGCTTTCCTCTAAGGAAGGTGCGGCTTATAGGACAAGAAGCGTGCTGTGAATGGGGACGTTGACGCAGGTCAACGTCCCTTTTTGGGTGTTTAAATACGGAAGGCTCATTTGAACACGGGAACTCGCACAGAAGATGTGCTGTCCAATGCAGTGGTGCCCCAGCTGAAGACAGCAAAATCTAGTCGTTACATCCAGGATTTGCAGGGCCCGATGAAAAAGGCGGTCTGCGGGGCCAAGATGCAGAAGAGTGACCATAAGAAGAGCGACAACGCTTCCGCCTACTAAGTACATTTCCTTCGGCATGTGCCTACTAAGTACAATTGAATATGAAACCAACTCCGTGAGCTTGGGTGATGTAATACTAAAATAAAAAGTGACGCAGATTTTGGGCAAAATTGGCCTACTAAGTACTTAGTAGGTATGAAATGGCTAGTAGGCATGAGGTGGCGCCCAGTCCAAACCTCGTCTGCCCTGCATCCCCATCTCACAGATAGGTCTGCTTTTGGCCCTCCAGGATTTATCTGAGGCTTGCGGTGTGAAAGCAGCCCTGCTTTCACACCGCTCCCTTTTAGCCGCAAAGAGTGCTTATAAATAATGAAGGTAAATTTGGTCTACAGGTTTTTGGCCTACAGATTATGGGGTGTTGACGCAGGTCTGGCGCAGGCCAACACCCCTTATCACAGCACACTATCTGTCCTATAAACCGAAGGTGCGCTATTTTGATCGCTTATCCTTCGTCAATAGCACCTCTCGCCCAAGCTCTCACTTCTTCTCCTACCTGGGGATCGTCAGCGTAGGCGCCCAGTACATCGCATAAAAAGCGGACGTAAGTCTCCTTGAGCCTGCGTTCACCTACCACGTGGGCAGAAGGCCCAAAGCTTGCCAGACGTCCCATGAGGGCGGCGCCATCTGAAACCGGTACCTCAATACGAGCCTTGCCACCTGGCAGCTCGCGGACGGATTTCTTATCGGCAAGGGGAGAATCCTCGCTGTCAGGATTGAAGGCGTCCGCGATGGCTTTGAGCACGGGACCTTCGGCTTCGAGCTCCAGGCGCAGAGGATCCGAGGTAGCATACATCTCGTAACTGGCCTCCAGCGTGAAAAGCTCCTGCTCGGTGAGGTCGGCGTGCTTCTGAGGAGCTGGATCTGTCAGACGGTAGGGGAGCAAGCCAGGATAGCCCTCATCGGCATAATCTTTGATGCTCCCGGGAATGATGCGATCCAGCCGATAGTTCAAATAGCCATCATTGTGCACCACGTAGCGGGGGCCTTCTGGGGTCTCCTCCAGATCGATGAACCGCGAGCTCATGTAGTAGCGCCCGCGATCCTCATGCACCGCGATGGGCAGCAATTCGCGCTCTAGCAAGCCGCCTTGCCTAGGTTGCGCCACCAAATCAAAATCCGGCCCCAGCGTCCCGTAGATAAGCGAGATAGGGGCCAGCTTGCCGCCTCGGCGGTCGCCCATCTCGTTCAGCCTGTCCACCGCCCGCGCCACCGCACGATAATTCGCCAGCAGAGCTGCCGAAGCCTCAGGCCTGGGCCTATAAGTAATGCAAGGGGCTATAGGGCGATGGTCTTCTCGGTAGTGGAGAGACTTCACTTTTTCCAGAAGCTGCCCTTTTTCCTGGGAGTCGGCTAGGCGCGAGTGGGCCAACGCATCGGCCAATATAAACGCTTCTTCTGCTGAGAAGGGCCGCTCCGCGTGGTAGGTATAGCAGTTTTGTCCCTGAGATTTGGTGGTGACGGCACGCTGGGGTTCAGCATCTGGATGAGTCAGCGAATCTCGACGGGCGAACAGCTTGTTAAGCGTCACCAGGTCACAGCGCAGCCGTTGCAGCGCATTGGCGTGGGCATGGTCGCTCTCGTATTGGTCCTCTGAGACCAGAAGCCCATAGTCATGCTCCAACGGTAGATGGTGATTTGGATCATGCTGTATACAGACATAGGGGTTATAAGGGCAATCTCTATACCATCGCAAAAGACGATGATGGATGGTTTTGGTCTTATGACAGGGGTAACAATCTGGTTGATAAAGAAGCCGGTTTCTCTTCTCCTGAAGATGCGCTTCAAGATCTCAGCATAGGAAAAGGGAAGTATGTTGCAAACGTAGTCATTGATGAGGGGCGGTGGGCTTCTCGGCAGGATATGGATCAGCCATAAAGATCTATTTGTTTAACTTGAGCTTTCTGCCTTCTCCGTACTCAAAATCCCACTGCATGGGTAGGAATAGGCGCAGACTACAAGACACTCCAACAAAGGAGCAACCATGGCCACCATTTATGATTTCACTCTTGAGAAGCCAGACGGCACCGAGGTCAGCCTCTCCGAGTTCCGCGGCCGCCCCATGCTCATCGTCAACTCGGCTACCGGCTGCGGCTTCACCCCGCAGTACGAGGACCTCAAGAACCTTTACAACAACTATCACGAGCAGGGTCTCGAGATCATCGACATCCCTTGCGATCAGTTTGGCCATCAGGCTCCCGGCTCAGACGACGAGATCCACGAGTTCTGCACCATGACCTTTGGCACGCCCTATCAGCAGTACAAAAAGTCAGAGGTCAACGGCGAAGGCCAGCTCCCCCTCTATGCCTTCCTCAAAGAGCAGAAGGGCTTCGAGGGCTTCACTGGCGAGAAGGCCGACTTCATGGACAACTACCTCAAAGAGAACGTCGATCCCAACTACGCAGACAACGACGACATCAAGTGGAACTTCACCAAGTTCCTCATCGACCGCGACGGCAACGTAGTGGCTCGCTTCGAGCCCACGGTTGACATGGCGCTGGTTGAAGAGGCAGTCAAAGAGGCCCTCTAACATCGACAGCTGCTAATGCATCTCTTAGCGCTCGGGCTCCTTGGAGCTCGGGCGCTTCACGTTTGCGCACATACCATGATGCCCAGAGAAATCTGCGTCGTTCGCGCTAAGATATGAGATTGCGAACGTTTGTGCCACGGAATAATACCGTGGCTTGACTCGACGACAGGAGTTCTCACCGCATGTCTGCGATGACCGATAAGAACTACTACGAAATCCTTGGCGTCTCCTCAGACGCCACAACAGAGGAGATTCGTAAAGCATTTCAAAAGAAAGCCCGCACCCTCCATCCAGACGTGAACAAGGCGCCGGATGCAGAGGAGAAGTTCAAAGAAGTCTCCGAGGCCTACGCGGTGCTTTCAGACGAGGACAAGCGGCGCCGCTACGATGCCATGCGCTCGGGGGCACCCTTCATGGGCTCTTCGACATCCAGTGCTCCCCAGTCTCCCTTTGGCGGAGGCTTTGGCGGCTATGGCGGCATGCCCTTTGGCGGCTTCGGGGGGTTTGGAGGCTTTGGCGCCCAGCGCGGCAGGGCCACTGCCTATAATCCCCGCTCCGGCGCAGACGTCGTCTATGACATCGAACTGGATAGCAAGACCGCTGCGACAGGCACTCGCCGCGGCATCACCTACGACCGCTACGTAGTCTGCGACGTCTGCCATGGCACTGGCTCGGAAGAGTCCGAGCACGCCAAGGTGTGCCCCACCTGCCATGGCAAAGGCTCTATCGACGTCGATCTCTCGGCAGTCTTTGGCGGCATGGGCTTTGGCGCTATGCGCGTGCAATGCCCTGAGTGCGAGGGCACCGGCAAAGTGGTGGCGGATCCTTGCCATCGATGCAAGGGCACCGGCCGCATCCTTTCTGCCAGCGAGGCCGTGGTAGACATTCCTGCCGACTCCCACGATGGCGATATGATCCGCGTGCCCGGCATGGGCAATGCAGGCACCAATGGCGGCAAGACAGGCGATCTGTTGGTGCGTGTAGGCATTCCTGCAGAGCGCCTGGCGCCAGAGAGCGCCATGGGTTTCCAGCTCATCGGCTTTGCGCTGCCCTTCATCGCCATGGGACTCTTCTTCCAGGTGCTGGGCGCAGTGAGCCTCATCATCGCTGTGCCGCTTGTCATGGGTCTCTTCATGGTGGTGCGCGGAGGCCTTGCCAAGCATAACTCCGTCTGGTGGAAGAACGCCGGCAATCATGTGGTGGCCGGCCTTTCCAACGGCTTCATGCTGGCGCTCTTCATGACGCTCATGATCAGCTGCGCCCAAGGCGCTGGTCGGGCGGCCATGCGCTTCTAGCACGTAGCGCACGCCTTTCGCCTCAGGTTCGCTTGCATTTCATCCAAAGGGGGCAAGCGCCGGGGGCGAGGGTTTCTCGGCAGCGGGAACGGCTGCCAACAATGTAGGGTTTACCTCGAGGGATGAAAGGTCTGAGGTCTACCGTGGCAGAGTCGCAAAGGGATTTCTACGAGGTACTCGGCGTCGAGCGCGATGCCGATGCCAAGACTATCAAGCGGGCGTTTTTGAAGAAGGCGCGCGTGCTGCATCCGGACGTGTCGGATGATCCCGATGCCGAGGCAAAGTTCAAAGAGCTCAACGAGGCCTACTCGGTGCTGTCCGATGAGACCAAGCGCGCCAACTACGATCGTTATGGCACTGCCGACGGCCCGGCGGGCTTTGGCGGCATGGATGACTTCTTTGGCGGCGGCTTCGACATGAGCGACCTATTCTCCCAGTTTTTTGGGGGAGGGGCCGCCGGAGCCGGGCGGGTGCGCACGCGAGGCCGCGATATGTCGGTGACGCTCACCATCACGCTGCAAGAGGCGGCCACCGGCCTAGACCGCACCATTACCTATGATCGGTTGGCGCCTTGCGAAGACTGCGGCGGCACCGGCTCTGCCGATGGCTCTGCCCCCGTCACCTGCCCCGAATGCGGCGGCACCGGCGTGGTCACCAGCTGGCAGCACACCATTTTGGGTCGCATGCAAACCCAGTCCACCTGTCCGGAGTGCCACGGCACCGGCCAGGTCATCGAGCATCCCTGCGAGACTTGCGACGGCCAGGGCCGCACGCCGTCCCATGAAAAGGTGACAGCGCATATTCCGGCGGGCGTGGCCTCAGGCATGCAGCTCTCTATCGAGGGCGCCGGCGAGGCTGGTGTGCGCGGCGACAGGGCGGGCGACCTCATCGTGCGCATCGAGGTGGCCCAGCAGCCAGACCTGGTGCGCCAGGGCGACGACCTTATCTGCGCCGTCGACATCGATTGCTTCGAGGCCATGTTGGGCGCCACCTTCACTATGGAGGGCATCATGCCCCACGAGCAGGTGGAGGTCAACATACCCGCAGGTACACAGCCTGGAGACCATATACGGGTGCCTGGCTACGGCATGCCCAACCTCTACAATCCTTCCCAGCGCGGAAGCCTGGTATGCATCGTGAACCTCACGGTGCCCAAGGACCTCACGCCTGCGCAAACCCAACAGTTGGAGGCTGTGGCTCTGGAGCGCGGCAGCCGCCTTTCCACCGCTGACACCGCCCAGTCGCTGCTGGACGAGACCTTCGCCCAAGACCAGCAGGCTGCAGGTGCTTCTACAGCCCCTGCTGCCGAGAAGCCCCAGCCTTCCCGCCAAGCAGATTCTGAGTCCTCGTCGTTCTTTGGCGATGAGGAACAGGGTTCGCTCTTTGGGGGAGATGGCGCCTCTGGCCGCAAGAAGCCGCGCCCCAAGCCCTTTGGCAAGCGTAAGAAGAAGCGCTCGTGACGGCGGCGCAGCACAAAGGGGTCAAGCCGCTCAAGGTGGCCCTTAAAAACCTGGGCTGCCGGGTGAACCGCGCAGAGCTCGATGCCATCGCCGCTTCTCTGGAGCAGGCAGGCTGCGAGCTGGTGGGCGAGGACGAAGCCTCCATCGTGGTGGTGAACACCTGCGCGGTCACTGGCGAGGCCGAGGCCAAAGCCCGCAAGTCTCTGCGCCACTATGCGTCGCTCCCTCAGGTGCAGAGCGTGGTGGCTACCGGCTGCATGGCTACGCTCTTTGCAGACGAAGTAGCGTCTTTGGGCGAAAAGATGCAAGTCGAAGTTCTTAAGACGCAGGTGGCATCCTGTGTCTTGGCAGAGGCAGGACGCCTGGGTCTGGCTGATGCCGTTGCAGGGGCAGGAAAGGGTTTGCAGGATAGGCCTGGGGGCAGCCTGCAGGTGCACGAATCTGCACCTTCTGCCAGCGCTTCTCAAATCGCCGTGGACAGCTCGTTGCTCCCGGTGACTTCAGAAGCTCAGGGCACGGTGACGCCTACAGGCCGCATGCGGCCGGGCATCAAAATCCAAGATGGCTGCGACAATCGGTGCACTTATTGCATCGTATGGAAAGCGCGCGGGCCTGCACGCTCGCTGTCGCCGCATGAGGCGGTGGCTGCGGTGAGTCAGGCAGTGGAGCAAGGTGCCGGCGAGGTGGTGCTCACCGGTATCGATCTTGGCCGCTATGACGGGGGCATTGGCCTTGCGGGCCTGCTAGATCAGCTGCTTGTTAAAACCAAGGTAGGACGCATCCGTCTGAGTTCCGTGGAGCCGGTGGAGCTCTCTGACGACCTGCTGCGCCTTATGGGCGACTCCAGCGGGCGTGTGGCGCCCTTCTTGCATCTGCCTCTGCAGTCTGGTTGCGACGCCACATTGGCTCGCATGGGCAGACCTTACGACACGGCTCGCTATCGCGCCATCGTTGAGCGGGCGCGCGAGTTGGTGCCGGGCCTTGCCTTGGCCTGCGACCTTATCGTGGGCTTCCCTGGGGAGACGGCCCAGGAGTTCAACCAAAGCCTGGAGTTTTGCCGTTCCATGGACTATGCCAACATGCATGTCTTCCGCTATTCCAAGCGCCCAGGAACCCCAGCCGCCGTTGCCCCAGATCAGGTGGATCCTCAGGTGGCCCATGAGCGCTCGCGCCTTATGCGCCAGATGGCCCGCCAAAGCCGCACCTCCTACCTTGCGAGCTGTATTGGCCGGCAGGAGCTGGCGTTTATCGAGCGTCCTGGCCGCGCCATCACTGGCGGCCTTGCAGAGGTGCTGGTGGATTCAGGCGCAGGCTTTGCCCCTGGTTCCTTTGTGAAGGTGGCGCCTCACAGCCTTCTGCCCTCAGGTCAGTTGGACGGGCGCAGCGCCACAGCCTAGAAGCCTCTAGCTCGGCTGATGTTGGGGCAAAAGCCGGCAAAGACGGCTTCTGAGGCATGGGTTTCTCGGCAAGGAGGGCCTGGGGCTTACAAAGACAGCGCAAGCGCTTAAGGCCGCTTTGACCTACCATAGAAGCCCCAAGGGCGCCCTTGAGCGTCCGGTATTTGTAGCCATTGCGCATCTGCGCATTCAGGGGAGGAACGTGGAGCCCACTACGCTGCGTTTGAGCATTCCGGAATCGGTGGATGTGTGCCGGCTCATGGGGCCGGCTGACAGCCTGCTGCGACATATCGAAGAGAAGACGAGCGCCTCGGTGGCGGTGCGGGGCAACCATATCACCCTGGTGGGCGAGCCAGGCGAGGTTGACGCCATGGTGCGCGTGTTCACGCGCTTGATAGACGCCGTGCTCTCGGGCGAGACGCCAGACATTTCCGACGTGGACATCATCTTGGACCAGGCGTCTTTGGGAACGCCTGCGCCGCGCGCCGGGGCAAACGACATCCTCACCACCCAGCGCGGCAAGCCTGTGCGTCCCAAAACCGCAGGCCAGCAGCGCTATGTGGACGCCCTGCTCTCCCATACCATCACCTTTGTGCAGGGTCCTGCGGGTACAGGAAAGACCTACCTGGCCATGGCCTGTGCCGTGGCAGCGCTCAAGCGTCGCGAGGTGTCCCACATCGTGCTCACCCGCCCGGTGGTGGAGGCCGGCGAGTCTCTGGGCTATCTGCCGGGCACGCTGGAAGAGAAGCTCGACCCCTATGTGCGCCCGCTCTATGATGCGCTCTTTGATATGTTGGATGCCGAGAAGAGCCATACCCTCATCGAGCAAGGGGTAGTGGAGATTGCTCCTTTAGCCTTCATGCGTGGGCGCACCTTAAACGACGCCTTCGTCATCTTGGACGAGGCGCAAAACACCACGCCCGAGCAGATGAAGATGTTTCTCACTCGACTGGGTTTTGGGTCCACCTTTGTGATTACCGGAGACTCAACCCAACGGGACCTCTTGGGTAAAAGCGGTCTTGAGAGTGCGCGCCGCGTGCTCGAAGGCATCGAGGGCATCGCCTTTTGCGATCTCGATCGCACCGACGTGGTGCGCCATAGCCTGGTGGGCCGCATCGTGGATGCCTACGAACGTCAGGGAGCGTGAAGCCGCTATGGCCGTGGAGATCTCTGTCAACCAGCTGCCCGATGCAGCGCCTTTGGCGGTGAGCTGGGATGAAGTCGCTTCCATCTTTGAGGCGGTGCTTGCTCACGAGCAGGTGGAACGCCTGTGTTTGGTGGACGTGACCGTCGCAGACGATGATGCCATGGCAGACCTTAACGCCCAGTGGCGCGGGGTCGAAGGATCAACAGACGTCATCTCGGTGGAGTGCGAGCGCCCGGACGACCCAGATCTGGCCCCCGACGAGCCGTGCTCTTTGGGAG
>Trix_p1__coassemble_1051_pt1 | contig 34585 bp, 26 predicted proteins | sample Trix_p1__metabat2_high_PE_012 | metagenome-assembled genome bin Trix_p1 | reverse complement strand
CAGTGTGGCAGCCACTTGACGGCGGCCCTCCACATCGAGCCTGGCGCCAGGCTCGTCCAGCACCAAGAGCGCCGGGTCGCACGCCAGCGCCCCTGCAATGGCCACCCGCTGTTGCTGGCCGCCAGAAAGCCGAGTGGGATCTTGGCTTGCCAGTGTTTCCAGGTGCGTGGCCTCAAGGGCGTCGTCGACCGCCTGATCGATGGCGGCGGGGTCCCAACCCAGATTCTCGGGGCCAAAGGCCACGTCTTGGTCCACCCGAGTGGTCAAAATGGCGTCCTCGGGGGTTTGAAAGACTATGGCGCTTCTGTCCCGCGCCTGCTGATAGGCCTCACCGTCAGGGACGCCGTCCGCAAAGCAGGTTCGGCCCATGAGCTCCACGGCGCCCTCATCGGGCGCCAGGATGCCTGCCAAAAGGCGTGCCAGCGTGGATTTTCCCGAGCCGTTGGCCCCCAAGAGGCAAAGGCGCTCTCCGGCCTCTACCGATAAGGACACATCGTCTAGCGCCCAGGTGGCCCCGCCGTCGTAGGAAAAGCGCACGTGCGTTACCCTGGCTACCTGCAAGTCTTCCCTAGGGCTCATTGGCCTACCATGGTGGAGACGGGCTTGTAGACCGCCAGCGTAAGGGCGGTGTTAATGGCGATCTTCAGCAGGTTGAAGGGCAAAAGCACCGGCACGATGAGGGCGGCCACGGTCTCCGGCGGCATGCCCGAGTAAAGGGGCGTGATCACCAGGTTTCCCAAGAGGGCCACTGCAAGGGTGACGACTGCAGCGATGAGCAGCCCTGCTACAGCTCCCTTGAAACTGTGATGGCGCCTGTAGATAAAGGCCGCGGGCAGGGTGGCTGCCAGAGAGCAGGCCATGGCCATGATGGCGCCAAAGGGGTCTGTGAACAGGCGGATCACCCAGGGAAGCACTGCGGTGCAAGCGCCGATGGCCGGCCCAAACAAAAGGCCTGCCACCAGGCATACCACGCCGGAGGGGTCGTACTTGAGGTAGGGGGCCAAAGGAAAGATGGGGATCTCGATGAAGCTGGCCACCAGGGCAGCGGCGCAAAAGAGCGCCGAGATCGCCACGCGCCTGGAGTTCCAGGAACTCGCATCCTTCGAAGTGGCGTGGGCCGAGGGCCTCTGCCCGTTGGCGGGCTGGGTAGATGATTTGGTTTTAGATGAGGAAGTTTGCCACGTCATGGCTGCACCCCGTTTCTTCCATCCGGACTGTCACCGTTGGCTCCAGACTTGCACTGGATCGGCCGCATGCGCGGTTTGCGGGCTTGGCATAGACGCCTTACCGCCAGTGGGGAATTGCACCCCGCCCTGAAACGTCAGGTGAGACTCTACTCCTCTCAAAGGGCCAAATGCAACCTTCGAGAGGAGCGAGAGCGGTCATTGCAAGAAAGGGCGTCAAACCCCTAAGAGGCTGAATCCTGCCTGCGAGGAGCACGCGAGCGCACGAATCCCGCGACGGTGCCCATGGCCCTGGCTCCCCAGAGGAGGCCGGCCACCATAGGGGAGAGCTCGGTGGACGTCTCGTTTTCTTGAGGCACGCGAGGGAACGCCGTGGCGGGGAACGGATGGATGGTTTCCGCGGCCGCGGCCACGTTCTTTTGCGCTGCGGCCGAGATGCCGTCTTGGGCCGCCGAATCCAGCCCAGGCAGCGGATCCTCTTCCAAAGGCTGCTGGGTGGCAGGCTCGTCGTAGAGGGCTACCAGCTGCAAATCCGTCTCCACCGGAGTGTCAAAGTCAAAGGACTCGCCGTCTTTGGCGTTGGCCCAGCCGCTGAAGACCGCCAAAGGTTGGCCCGAGGGCACGCCGGGCTCGCCAGGCTTCTCGATCAGAGAGCCAGGGGCCACCAGATGGGTGTCGATAAGCGCGCCGTCAGAGGTATAGAAGCACACTTCGCATACCGGACGTGCCGATAAGAGCCGCTCCTCGTGGTCGTCTACAAACTGGTCGGAAGAATCGGGATCGCCGGTGGTGGCCGCTCCCTCCTCAAGCCAGCCAAAACCTTGGTAGGCAGGGTCATTCTCGGGAAGGGTCAAGGTGAAGGTGCCCCGGGCCCCGTCGTCGCGGTAGTTGTAGAAGTCTCGGGCGCGGCCGGCGCGGTTGCGGCCCAGCAGGGTGCCTTGGACTTGGGCGTTGCCGGCGTTCAAGATGCCGCCGCCTCGACGGGCGGTGTTATGGGCCACGGTGCCTCTGGCCATGGTGAGCGAGCCGGTGTTCACAATACCGCCGCCCATATCCTCCACCATGTTGTAGACAAGCACTGCGCCCTCGGTGGCCAGATGCCCGCGGTTGAAGACGCCGCCTCCGTTTTGGGCGGCGTTGTGCGACAGGCCCGAGGAGCCCAAAAGCACCGTGCCGGTGTTGAGATGCCGCCGCCCATGCCCTGGGAGGCGTTGTGCACGATGGTGGCGCTCACGCATTCCAGTTTGCCGGTGTTGTAGATGCCGCCTCCGCCATATTGGGTGGAGTTGGCCTGGTTGTCCACAATGTCGCCCTGGGTGATGTGCACGCGGCCAGAGGCGTTGTAGATGCCGCCTCCGTAGAGGGCGCGGTTGCGGGAAAGCCCCGCGCCTGCAATCTCGATGGAGCCGGTGCGAGTGTTGTAGATGCCGCCGCCGGTATAGAGGGCGCAGTTGCCGGCAATGGTGCCGTCGGCCAGCGACAGACGTCCGGTGTTGAAGACGCCGCCGCCCGAGCCCTGCGTGCCTTCGGCCGCGTTTTTCACGATGGAACCGCCTTCCATGGCCAGGCTGCCCCGGTTGTAGATGCCCGCGCCGGAGTCGGCCTCGTTGGCGGCGATCACCGCGCCTGCCTCCTGGAGGCGGCCAGAATTAAAGACGCCGCCGCCCATGGCAGCAGAGTTATGGGAGACGTCTCCTCCCGCGAGCATCACTTCGCCGGTGGAATAGATGCCGCCACCTCGATGGTCTGCCTCATTGGCGGTGATGCGGCCGCCAGAGACATCCACCGAGCCCTTGCCCACGCAGTAGACGCCGCCGCCGTGGGTGGCCGCATTGCCCTCGATGGTGCCCCCGGTCATCTTGAAGGCAGCGTGGTCGCAGTAGACGCCGCCGCCAAAGGGGCGTGCCTCCGAGCCCTCGCGGTTGTTGTTGGCGATGGTTCCCCCAGACATGGTGAAGCAGGCTCCCTCAAGAATCTGCACCGCCGCTCCGGGCACCGCCGAGCTGGCTTGGGCCGTAGAGCAGTTGGTGATACGGCCGCCACCCATAAAGAACTTGGCGTTTTCCCCGCTGACCCTCACCGCGCACCCTGAAGCTTTGTCATCTTGGGGCTTTACCTGCCAGCCCTCGATGGCGGCGCAGTGCCCCATGACCAGCGTGCCTTCACACTCCACCACCGAGCCTTGGGGAAGCTCCTCTTTTGCCTTGGGCGCCTTGGCCAACAAGGCCACGTCGAGCTCGAGCAACCCCTCTGGGGCCACCGAGAAGAGCGATTCTCCCGCCGGGAAGGGAGGCTCCAAGATGATGGACCCCGCCACATGGAGGGTGGCGCTGGCGGCCACGCTAAAGAGCGTCTTTACGCCAGGGGCCACGCGCAGCCGTGTGGCACAGCAGAGCAGGTCGATGCGAGCGCCCTCGGGGATGGTCACGGGCGTGTCGGCATAGACTACGGCAGGCAGCGCCACGGTGCCTGAGACCTCGGGGCTTCCAAGCAGCTCTGCCAAGTCGCTCCAGGAAGCGGGGCAGTGAAGTTGTGGGGTATCTGGCATGGGGTTTCCACTTGTCATGATGTATATGGCCCTACAAATCTCACTTCGGGCTCAAGCGTCACGCCGGAGTGCTCGAGCACCTGTTGTTGGACATGTTCGATCAACGCCTTTACGTCGCGAGCGGTGGCATTGCGGGCGTTTACCACAAAGCCTGCGTGCTTAGGAGAGACCTCGGCGCCGCCTATGCGAGCCCCCTGGCAGCCTGCCTCGGTGATGAGCTTGCCGGCGAAGTGGCCCTCGGGGCGCTTGAAGGTCGAACCTGCACTGGGCATCTCAAGAGGTTGCTTTTCTTCTCGGCGGCGAGTGAGGTCGTCCATCTTGGAGCGAATGTCGCCGCTGTCGGCGGGCGCGAGGCGGAAGGTAGCAGAGATGACCACCAAATGGTCTGTCTTCACGCGGCTGGTGCGATAGCCCAAGTCCAGGTCCTTGGCTGCCAAGGTTTCTGTGTGACCGTCGCTGAAGAGCACCTCTGCGCTCTCCAGCACGTCGGCTATGCAGCCGTCGTAGGCTCCGGCATTCATAAAGACGGCGCCGCCTACGGTGCCGGGGATGCCGCAGGAAAACTCCAGGCCGCTCAGAGAGAGGGCCGCCGCCATCTCTGCGGCATCTGCGAGCGCCACGCCAGCTTGGCAGATGAGGCGGGTGCCGTCATGGGCTACATCTAAAAGCCCGCTGGACACATCCACCATGACGCCGCGGTATCCGGCGTCAGAGACCAAAAGGTCGCTGCCTTTGCCCAAGACGAAGAAGGGGACCCCCTTGTCGCGCAGAAGGCGCACGGAGTCTATGAGCTGGCCGCGGCTCTTAGGGGTGATGTAGACGTCTGCCGGCCCGCCGATCTTGAACGTGGTGTGATCTTTCATGGGCTCGCCCAAGACGACGCCGTCCTTGCCCAAGATATCGCCCAGTTCTTGGGCGATGGCATAGCGATCGAAGCCGCTGACAAGGGCGTCTAAGATGCGGGCTTCGCGCAAGGAGTCGTCCAAGCCCATAAGCGGGCTTTCCTTGGCGCCTGACAAGAAGCAGGAGCAGAAGTGCTGGATCTGCGCGCTAAAGTCGTCGCCAGGCAGCGGGGCTTTTAGAAGCTCGTCCTCGCCGCCTTGGCGATGGAGCACCGCGCGCACCGGACGGGTTATATCGGAGATCTCAATGGAACCCTCATTGCCAAAGATGGTGGCAGCGCAGCCTAAGTCCTGGGTGGCATCGCAGGTGAGAGTGCACCCATAGGTGCCAATGCCCATGGTGGCGCTGTCTTGCCAGTCCACCTCGTCGCGATAAAGATGGCTGGCTTTGTGTACCTTGATATCGCCCGAGCAATACTCTGCGAGGTAAGTGGCGCCATAGACGCCCATATCGAGCGCCTGGCCGCCTCCTATAGGCTCTGTAAACCAGGGGCGTGCCTGCGAAGGGTCCACCTTGCGGATAAGGGATGCCTCGACACCCGAAACCTCGCCTATGGCCCCTTGGCTCACCCGCTGGCGCACCAGCTGGTAGAGCGGGGTGAAGCGAGGCTTCATAGCTTCCATGTAAAAGCGGTCGTGCTCCAGGGTGGCTTTGGCCACCTGGCTAAACTCTGCGGCGGTAAGGGCGCAAGGCTTCTCGCATAGGACGGCTTTGCCGGCTTCGATAGCCTCCAACGAATAGGGTGCGTGCGATGCCGGAGGCAGGGCGATATAGATAGCATCGATATCCTGGCGCGCCAAAAGCTCTTGGGCAGAGCTTTGAGCTTCCATGCCATACTCAGCGGCGAATTTCTCGCAATGGTCTTGGGTGGGACTCCATAGGGCAACCAGTTCACAATTGGGTTCCTGCGCGCAGGATGCGGCAAAGCGGCGTGCGATGCCGCCTGAGCCCAAAATGCCCCATTTCACCATCTCGCTCATGATTAAAAACCTCCCACCACGGCCTAGGGCCGCAAACTCGGTTGCTTAATGAACGCCTCTAGGACTGTACCCAAGGGGTGAGAAAGACTCCTTGGCCCGTCCTATATCTATAGAGTAGGACGGGGCAGCCGTACCCTCGTAGTTGTGGAGGAAGTGTAAGAGGGTAGAGGGATCAAAGAACCAGGTCTAGGGAAAGTATAGATGAAAATAGATATAAAGAAAATATTCAGCAATATGGAGCCTTTTATAACTTACAGCTCTGACATGGGGTTATATGCCAAGAATATTCACATATAAGTAAAATTATTATAGAAGAATATTTAGGGATATAGGGTGCCATTGACATGCCATTTACTGCTCGTAGCCCAGAATTACTCCGTTCATACTGCCAGTGGTTTAGCTCCGAGAAATGGCTATTATCCTTAAGCTTGCATTTAGTTTGTAACAAACGCCCTTTTAGAGTGCCACCAAAGAGAGGAAGTGTGTCATGAAGGGTTATGCAATGCTCAAGATCGGCGAGTCGGGGTGGATTGAGAAAGAAGCCCCCGTCTGCGGCCCTAACGACGCCATCGTCAAGCCCTTGGCGGTAGCCATCTGCACCTCCGATGTGCATACCCTCTGGGAGGGCGCCATCGGCGAGCGCCACAATATGATCCTGGGTCATGAGGGCTGTGCCGAGGTTGTCGAGGTGGGCGAGTGCGTGCACGACTTCAAGCCCGGCGATCGCGTGCTTCTTCCCGCCATCACCCCCGATTGGAACTCCCTGGAGGCCCAAGCCGGCTACTCCATGCACTCCGGTGGCATGCTGGCGGGCTGGAAGTTCTCCAACTTCAAGGACGGCGTTTTCGCCGAGCTCATCCACGTGAACGACGCTGACGGCAACCTGGCTCTCATGCCTGAGGGCATGGATGTGGCTGAGGCCTGCATGCTGTCCGACATGGTCCCCACCGGCTTCCACGCCTCCGAGTTGGCTGACGTCCAGTTTGGCGACACCTGCCTGGTCATTGGCATTGGCCCCGTGGGTCTCATGGCCGTGGCCGGCGCTGCCCTCCGCGGCGCTTCTCGTATCATCGCCGTGGGCACCCGTCCCAACTGCATCGAGGCTGCTCGTGGTTATGGCGCCACCGACTTCATCTCCTACAAGAACGGCCCCATCGGCGAGCAGGTGCTGGCCATGACCGACGGCAAGGGCGTCGACAAGGTCCTCATCGCCGGCGGCGACGTGGATACCTTCAAGGAGGCCGTCGTCGCTGTGAAGCCCGGCGGCAAGATCGGCAATGTGAATTATCTTGGCTCCGGCGACTACATCGACATCCCCCGTGTTGAGTGGGGTGTTGGCATGGGGCATAAGGAGATCAACGGTGGCCTGATGCCCGGTGGTCGCCTGCGTATGGAGAAGCTTGCCAGCCTGGTCACCTGCGGCCGCCTGGACTTGAAACCCCTCCTGTCCCATGTCTTCCATGGCTGGGACCACCTAGAGGAGGCCCTCTTCCTGATGCGCGACAAGCCTGCCGACCTCATCAAGCCCGTCGTGGTCATCGAGGAAGACTAGTCTTATCAAGGTTGATGCGCTCTGAAGGCGCGCCAGCTTCTCGCTATTTGCAGCAATGCGGGCGGTGTCACAGATTGTGGCGCCGCCCTTTTTTCTAGGGGAGGCACCATGAAGGTACTCGTGATCTCAGGCTTTCTGGGAGCAGGCAAGACCACCTTTATCCAGGAACTGGCGCGGCGCACCCACCGCGACTTTGTGATCTATGAGAACGAATACGGTCAGGCCGATATCGATAGTCAGGTGCTCAAAGAGGGCACTGGCCTCGAGGTCTGGGAATCGCTCGATCGTTGCATTTGCTGTACTGGCAAACAGGATTTCGCCACCAGCGTGCTCACCATCGCCAACACCTTAGACCCTGAGTACCTGGTGGTCGAGCCTACGGGCGTCGCCAAGCTTTCCGCAGTGCTCGACAACGTGGACAAGGTCACCTACGAGCGCATCAGCCTCCTTGAGCCCGTGTGCATCGTGGACTGGGAGTCTTGGCAGTCTGAGAAAGAGACCTACCCAGAGATCTTCAACGACCAGCTGGACGCCGCTCCCACTGTGGTGATCTCCAAGGTACCCGCTCGGGATGATGCCCAGGCAGAGGGTGTTGACGAAGGCTTCGACGACCTGGTGGGGTCCATCTGCGACGCTAAGCCCGGCGTCGATATCAAGGCAGTCCCGCTCTCAGAGATTCCCGACGAGTGGTTTGAGTCGTTGCTTCACCGCGACCTCAACCCCGAGCAGGCAGCCGCTGAGCCAGCACCCTCGCCTGACGAGGATCCCGGACTTGAAACCTTCGCCCTGGGCCACGCCTCTGTGTCTACTGCAGCTCATCTGGCGTGGCTTTTGGATGCCCTGGTGGCAGGGGTCTTTGGCAAGGTGGCGCGTGCCAAGGGCTTCGTGCGCACCTTGGACGGCCTGCTGCGCTTTGACGTGGTGGCCCGCCGCTGGGCCGTCACTGGTGCGGAGGAGCTGGGAGAAGAGCTCGACGCCGAGGAAGCCAAGGCAGTGTTTATCGGCAAGGATTTGGAGCGCGATTTCTTGCGCGAGGCCTTCTTGCCCCTCAGGTGGCACGCCGAGGAGCGCCTCCAGGAAGAGGAGCGCCATCACGACCATACCCACTGCGACCATGAGCAAGGCTACTGCGAGTATGGCGAGCATGGTCATGAGGACCACGAACTTGGGCGGCGCGCGCACCCCAAACATGGGGGTCATGAGCACGAGGGCCACGAGAACCATTAATTCCTCTGCCGCTAGGCCAGCCGAGAAGTGCGTGCCTCGATAAGCCGTTGGGCCAGGGTGTCCAGAGAGGCTACCAGGGGGTCGAGGGTGTCAAAGTCGTCGCCCTTGTTGGTCATCACCGCCATGATGTAGGCGTCGCCGTCGCGAACCACCAAGCCGGCGTCCACCGTGGAGTTCTGGGACTCGGTGGCGATCCAGCCGGGCTTCGACCAGGTGACGGCATCGGGCAGCTGAGCGATAGGACTGTTGAGCGGCTCTGAGAAGATGGCGGCTCCGTAGTCGTGAAGCGTCTCGGCCTCGCTGTCGCCCAGACACCAAGCTGCAGACTCCACCCAGAGGTCTGCCAGCTGCTCAGAGCTCAAATCCACATAGGAGCCCCAGTTGTCGCCCAAGGTCTCGGAGGAGCCTGCATTGTTCAGCCATTGGTTGATGGTGGCGGTGCCAAAGGCATTCTTGGCGGCGATGTAGCTGTTGTTGTCCGACTCGGTGATGGCCAGCGTCACGCTGTCTTCCAGAGAGCCCAGCTGGTCGGGGCTTTCAAGCTCCGAGAGCACCGAGAGCACATAGGGCCCCTTGATGGAGCTCGCACTATAAAACGGCTGTTGGGAATTGTAGGCGGTCAGCTTTTGGCCGTCGGCGGTGCAAATATAAAACCCGCATTGGTTGCCCGAGGCTTGGATAGCCCCAATATCTGTGCCTACCTGCACATATAAAGGTGCGATGGAGCGGTAGCTCTCTATGAGCGTGTTTTCGAAAGTCCCCAGGGCCTCCAGATTGGTCTGGGCGCGTGCCTGATCGGCGACCCTCGCCCCATGGTGCTGTATCCCTAGGATCACCAGGCCTACCGCCAGCGCTGCCAGCAGCCCGGCGGCGCTGGTCGCCAGCTTGCGAAAGCGCGCGCTTCTGCGCCACTCCTTCATGAAGCGCTGGCTCAGAGACCCTTGAGGGGCTCGCCTGGGTTTCCTGCCGAGAAGCCCGCGTCCTGCCGTCTGCGGCCAAGAGGGGAGTTGGGGCATAGACCGGCTGCGACGAGGCCTTTGCCGAGAAGCCCTGCGCTGCTGGCGCTCGGCCCTATGCCGAGCGGAGGCCTCTCGCTGCGAAGAACCCGAGCGACCCCGGGTAGCGGCGCCAGGAGCTGGGTTGGGGAGGCCAGAAGGCCTCGAGGCGGCAGCCGAGCGTTTCTCGGCAGGGAAAGGTCGCCAAGAGTCGCGAGCTTGTCGAGAGCTGTAGCGGTCGCCAGGGTCGCCGGCGCGGGGATTGCGGCCGCGGGCTCGAGAGCCGGAAGGGCGCTTGCGAGGGTCGGCGCCTGGGTGCGTGGAGGATCCGGAGTCGCTCATGGCCGTCAGTTTTTGAGGGAGTTCAAAGGCGCGGGGATGTGGCCACCGCGGTGGGCGAAGACGGTGCCTGCATGGGGGTTCACCTCCATGACCGGGGCCTCGCCAAAGAGGCCGCCAAAGACCAGGGTGTCGCCGGCCTTCTTGCCGATGGCCGGGATGATGCGCACGGCAGTGGTTTTGTTGTTGATGACGCCAATGGCCATCTCGTCGGCGATGATGCCGGCCAGGGCCTCGACGGGTGTGTCCCCGGGGATGGCGATCATGTCCAGGCCCACCGAGCATACGCAGGTCATGGCCTCGAGCTTTTCCAGGGAGATGGCGCCGTCTTGAGCGGCGCGGATCATATCGGCGTCCTCGGAGACGGGGATGAAGGCGCCGGAGAGGCCGCCCACGCTGGAGCTGGCCATGACGCCACCCTTCTTCACCGCGTCGTTGAGCATGGCCAGCGCGGCCGTGGTGCCGGGGCCGCCGCATTGGCCCACGCCGATGATCTCGATGATGCGAGCCACCGAGTCGCCCACAGCAGGAGTGGGGGCCAGCGACAGGTCCACGATGCCCTTGGCCACACCTAGGCGCCTGGCAGCCTCGCGGCTCATGAGCTCGCCGGCACGGGTGATCTTGAAGGCGGTCTGCTTGATGCGCTCGGCCACGTCGCCCAGGCTGGCGGTGGCAGGGAGCTCTTCCAGCGCGGCCGCCATAACGCCGGGGCCCGAGACACCCACGTTGATGACGGCGTCCGCCTCGCCGGGGCCGTGGACCGCGCCGGCCATAAAGGGCGAGTCTTCCACCATGTTGGCAAAGACCACCAGCTTGGAGGCGGCCACGCACTGCTCGTCGCGGGTGAGCTCGGCGCACTCGAAGATCTTGTGGGCCATGAGGTCCACGGCGTCCATGTTGACGCCGGCGCGAAGGGACGCCACGTTCACTGAGGAGCATACTCGCTGGGTGGTGGCCAGCGCCTCGGGGATGGAGTGGATAAGCCGGCGGTCGCCGTCGCCGATGCCCTTTTGCACCATGGCCGAGAAGCCGCCCAGATAGTCGATGCCCAGCGTTTGGGCAGCGCGATCGAGCGCATGGGCCACCGGCACAAAACTCTCGTCCGGGCAGCAGGCGGCAACTTGGGCGATGGGGGAGACCGAGATGCGCTTGTTGATGATGGGGATGCCGTACTCGCGCTCCAGGGCCTCTGCGGTAGGCACCAGGTTTTGGGCGGCCGTGCAAATGTGGTCGTAGATCTTACGGCAAAGGGCGTCCATGGAAGGATCTGCGCACCCTGCTAAAGAGATGCCCATGGTGATGGTGCGAATGTCGAGATTCTGCTGGGACACCATGTTGAGAGTCTCAAACACCTCTTCTGGCGTAATGGCCATGAACGCTCCTTGTCTTTAAGAGCCAACATCTCAAGGCGCTCCTGCCGAGAAACCCTTGCATCCTCAGATGGGGGTTCTTCTCGGCAACGCCCTTTCATTTTGCATGGTACCAAACCATGGAATAATGGAACTCTCAACGCAATGCAGGTTTTCATGTTCGACGTCTTCAAGGAGTGCTCATAGGTGACCTCGTCTTCTCGTGCCCGCACCACAACCTCTTCCAGCGCTCAGGAGGCCTCCCGCCGTGCTCCTCATAGATCTGCCAGGCCCCCTCATAAGCGACCCGCGCAATCTGCGCCTCGCCGTCCTCAGGCGCGCGTGGCCTCCCTGGACGGCCTTCGCACCTTGGCGATCGTGGCCATCGTGCTCTATCACGCCCAATGCCCCTGGCTTCCCTCAGGGCATATGGGCGTGGTGATTTTTTTGGTGCTCACGGGCTACCTGTTCACCGTGTCGCTTTTGCGCCGCCTACGCGCACGACGTTACTCGCTGGCCGCCATCTGCCGCCGCCGCTTCCTGCGTGTGTGGCCGTCCATGGCCGCCATGGTGGTCGCCCTCACCGCTCTTTGCGTGGTGGCCAATCACGTGCTGCTCACCAAGCTTCGTCCCGACATCGTGCCCTCCCTGCTCTTCTTCGACAACTGGCACTACATCGCTTCAGGTCAAAGCTACTTCGACGCCATTGGCTCGCCCTCGCCGCTCACCCCGCTGTGGTATGTGTCCTTGGATGCCCAGCTTTGCCTCATTTGGGCGATGGCGGTATGGCTGGTGGCCAAGCTGGCCCCCCGCCGATCGCTCACCTGGGTCCGCCGGCTCGCCTTGCTGGGCGCCCTTGCCTCGCTGGTGGCCATGGCGCTGCTCTACAACCCCGCCGCCGACCCTTCCCGCGTCTACTACGGCACCGACACCCGCGCCTTCTCCTTCCTCGCCGGCGCCTGGCTGGCCGTGGTGTGGTCGCCCAACTTGGCGGCCTCCAAGGCCCAAGGCTTTGCCTTTGCCTCGCGCCTTTTGCCTTTGCTCAAAGCCCGTGGAGCTTCTGGCGCCTCTGCTGCCGAGAAGCCCGCAGCTTTCCGCGCGGCCGTTCAACCCCAGGTGGTACGGGTTTCTCGGTCGGTCATGCAGGGGGCTTCTCTGGGCGCCCTGGCTTTCCTGGCGCTCATCATGGTGCTCGTGCCCGCCGATGCCCCCTTCTTCTACTGGGGCGGTATGGGCCTGGTGACGGTGGCTACCTGCGTGCTTCTGGGGGCCTTGGCGGTGCCCGGGCTTTGGGTGACGCGTCTCTTTGGCCTGCCTGCAGCTGCGTGGGTGGGCGCGCGCTCCTACGGGCTCTATCTGTGGCACTACCCGCTGTTGCTGCTCATCGGCGGCAACCTGGCCAAAGGCCAGCTGGCACAGTTTGTGGCGGCGGTGGGCATGGCCTGCGGCGTGGCTATGCTGTCGTTTCACTTTATCGAGCGGCCGTTCCAGTCCGGCGCGGTGATGGCGCGGCTTGCCGATGCTCGCCATCGCAAAGCCGTCATAGCAGCTCTTGCGGTGGTGGGTGTGGCCGCTGTGGGCTTGGCGCTGGTGCCAGAGACCTACCTGGTTCCCCAGGAGGCGATCAAGTCCACCGGCGACGCCGCCGATGCTGCGGTGGATACTTCTAAGATCGATCGATCAGAGGCAGCTGGGGGGGAGGCTGCCCAAGGCGAGGCCGCAGATCCTTCGGCCCAGCTGCCCCAAGAGCCCTTCTCGCTTACCGCCGGCGCTCAGGAGATTCAAGAAGGGGCGTTCGCGCCGCTGCTCATTGGTGATTCGGTGCCGGGGGACAGCCCTTTCAACCTGTGGTTTCCCTCGGGCTTTATGGATGCCTACATCGGCCGTCATCCCTCCCAGGCCTTAAGCGTGCTCAAGGGCTATGTGGAGCAAGGGGCGCTCTCTGACTGCCTGGTGCTGGCGACGTTCTCCAACTCCACCGCCACACCCGAGCAGCTGGACGAAATGGTGGCTGCCGCCGGCGAGAACGTGCAAATCTATCTGGTAGGGACGGTCAACAGCGACGGTTTCCAGGACGAGCAGAACGCCAACCTCCAAGCCTGTGCCGCCAAGTACGACAACGTCGCCTATGTGGATTGGCCCAGCGTGGTGGCCGGCCATGAGCAGGAATACCTCTGGGGCGACGGCACCCATCTGCGCCCTGAGGGGGCCCGCGCCTACCTAGACGCCATCTCTCGCACAGTGGCTCCCCAGATGATCGCCGAGGGCGCCACGGTGACCCCGCTCACTCCAGAAGAGATGACTCAGGCAGGGGCCTAGCGTCTATGGCCAAGAGATGCCCTGGCCTCGTGGCTTTTGGCTGCGCTGGGATCTGGCATCCATGCAGTCAAGGCGCTAATAACGAGTTTTTGGCAGCAGGAGAGGTTTTTTGGCAGCTGATACGTTATAAGTGGGTTTTCTGCACTGGGGTTTTGTAAAACCCCAGTGCAACTGGACCCGCTTATAACGAGAAATGCCTCCGTCCACGCATCTCCCGGCCGGCTCACGCATCTTCCGGCCCGCCCATACGCCTCCCGGCGCCTTGCCACAAGAAAGCACCCCAAAAGCCTGGGCTTTTGGGGTGCTTGTCATATCTCAGCAACCTGAGAGCTCGCGGTTGCAGCTATAACCTTAGGGCTGGCGGCTCCTTAGAGGGTGGTGCCAAACCACTTCTGCTCAAGCTCATCCATGGTGCCGTCGTCCTGCAGCTCCTGGAGTGCCTGGTTGATTGCCTTGGTGAGGCCGGGGTTGTCCTTGGAGACCACGATGCCGTACTGCTCGCCGGTGGGAATCTCGGTGGTGATCTGCAGGTCGGAGTAGGCCACGCTGATCTCGTACTCGGCTACCGGCAAGTCGCAGACCACGGCGTTGTAGGTGCCTGTCTGGAGTCCAGTGAGAGCTTGAATAACGTCGTCTAGAGGAACAATAGTAGCGTTGGGAAGATTCTCCTGGGCCCAGGCCTCGCCGGTGGTGCCGGCCTGGACGGCAATTTTCATGCCGGAGACATTGAGGGTGTCGATGTCGGTGGCGGTGGCGTCCTTCTTCACCACGATGGCCTGGTTGGAGTCCATGTAGGGGTCGGTCATGTCCACCTCCTGCTGGCGCTCGTCGGTGATGGTGATGGCGCCGATGGAGACGTCTGCCTTGCCGCCCTGCTTGATGGTGGGCACGATGGTGTCGAACTGCACAGAGGGCAAGATGTTGGGCTCGAGCCCCAGTTTGTCGCAGACGGCCTTGTAGACGTCCACGTCAAAACCCTCGAAGTTGTCGACGGGATTCTCGTGGCTCTGGTCTGTGGACATGGACACGAAGGGCGGGAAGTAGAAGTTGGAGATCATGGTGAGCTTGCCGTCCTGCACCAGGGTGTAATCGTCGGTCGCTGCGGCGTCGCTGGACGTCTGAGCGCTGTCGCTGCTTGTGGAGGAGGATTGGTTGGCCGACTGGTTGTTGGCAGAGCCGCAGGCCGCCAGCACTACCGCCAGGGTGCAGGCCATAAGGCAGCCAAGCACCTTGATGAACGTGTTCTTTTTCATGAGGACTCCTTGTGTGGTAGGTCTTCGCCAAAGCGCACGCACTGCGGCCAGAACCAATGCAGTCCTATCCCAAAGGACGATGGCCGGCATTTGTGGGCTCATCCATCAAACTTTAGGCGTGGGCCAGTGCGTGGAGCCTATAGTGCCACCTTTCATCTGCCGTTAAGGGCCATTGGGCCATCCGTTACAAAGCGTTTATCAAATAGCTATGATTGTGCAGCAGGACGCAAAGCTTTCTTTAAACATGCGCTCTCATGCATATAATGCTGCCTTTTCTACTTTTAAGGTTATTTTTTAGCGGTGCCTCTCCAAATCAGCCATGCCTTTTCAAAGGCGGTCCTCCTCATGGCTGCATCTCCCATTGGCTTGCGTGCAAGGCTGCTTCCAGCTGCCTGTGAAGATCTTCCATCTAGACAATTGTGCGCGCCTCATGGGGGCATCGCGCCTATTCCACTATTTCACAGACTGTGCAATACTACTCATGCTGTTACTTAGTGCACACACTGTGTAGTAAGTCCAGGGAGCTTTCAGGCTATGGCTGCCGAGAAGCCCGTGCCCTCGCTGCTGGCGCTTCTGCCATCCCTCGAGCCCAAGCGCATAAAACGCCTCGGCTTGCCTCTAGACTTACGCCGCGACCCAGAGGAGCTTTGTGCCCACAATCTCTCAGACCAACGCAGATCCTCGCTGCGTGCGCACCCGCGAGCGACTGCGCGATGCGCTGGGCCAAGCGGTGGCTCAAGAGGGGGATCTCTCTCGGGTAACCGTCACCTGCGTGGCAGACATCGCAGGGCTTACCCGCCGCACGTTCTACTCCCACTACAAAGACATCCAAGACCTGGTGACCTCCATCGAGGACGAGACCCTCTCAGACATCCAGAACCTTACCTGGACCATCTGCGAGACCCATCTTGAAGACGTCTTTTCAGCCTGTGACAACCTGGAGCCGGTGCCCGGGGCCGTGGAGCTGCTCGCTTATTTCAAAGAGCGTGGCAGCTATCTGGCGCCCCTTTTGGGACCCTCAGGAGACCCCCGTTTCATGGAGCGGCTCAAAGCCCAGTTGCATACGAGCTTCTCGGCGAGAGCCCTAAGCGGCATTGACGAGCGGGCCCTCGGCACCTTCTTCGACTACTACATCACCTTCGCCGTGAGCGCCGAATGCGGCGTGCTCGAACGCTGGATCATAGGCGGCATGTCCGAGCCCGTCGAGGCCATGGCGCGCCTTATGACCCTGCTCATGTTCGTGCGCCCTGGCGACCTCTATAACAACTCCTACGACCTGAATATCCCCCTCTACGGCCTCGCCCTGATGACTTTCCTGGAGGAACACCGTGACTAACATCCAAGAAAACCCCTACGGTCTTGAGGCTCGCGGCGCCGAGCTGGTGCCCTGCGCGCTCTCTGCTGCTGCCGAGAAGCCCGTGCCTTCCCTTGAAGACCTCCGCCTGGGCATCGACGTGGGTTCCACCACGGTGAAGGTGGCGGTCATCGACTCTCAGGGCCAGCTGGTCTATGCCAACTACCAGCGCCACCACACCGACATCCGCGCCTGCGCCAAGGACCTCTTCTTGAAGGCTCAGGCCTGGGTGGGCGATACCCCTATGCGCGTGTCAATCACCGGCTCCGGTGGCCTTCTGCTCTCTCAATGGCTGGACCTGGAGTTTGTTCAGGAGGTCATCGCCTCCAAGCGCGCCGTGGAGACCCTTATCCCCCAAACCGACTGCGCCATCGAGCTGGGTGGCGAGGACGCCAAGATCATCTACTTCGACAACGGCATCGAGCAGCGCATGAACGGCACCTGTGCAGGCGGCACCGGCGCCTTCATCGATCAGATGGCCTCCCTTTTGCATACCGACGCCTCGGGTCTCAACACCCTGGCCGAGAAGGCCACCCATATCTACCCCATCGCCTCTCGCTGCGGCGTCTTTGCCAAATCCGACGTGCAGCCCCTGCTCAACGAGGGCGCTGCTCCGGCAGACATCGCCGCCTCCATCTTCCAGTCAGTGGCCAACCAGACGGTCTCCGGTCTAGCATGTGGCCATCCCATCCGCGGTCATGTGGCCTTTTTGGGCGGCCCTCTCCAGTACCTGCCTCAGCTGCGCGAGCGCTTCTACGAGACGCTGGAGCTGCCTGAGGACTGCCGCATTGTGCCCGAGAACGCCCATCTCTTTGTCGCCACGGGCGCCGCGCTGGCAGGCGAGTCGTCTAAGCGCTCCACCTTCAGCCAGGTGATCGATGCGCTGGACTCGCTGGGCGACACCCAGGGCTCTGAGGTAGAGCGTCTCGACCCGCTCTTTGCCACCCAGAAAGACCTGGACGAGTTTCACGAGCGCCACAGCCGCGAGGTAGTGCCCACCGCAGATCTTGCCAGCTACCAAGGGCGCGTGTTTATCGGCATCGATGCTGGCTCCACCACCATGAAGGCCGCCATGGTGGGCGAGGAGGGCCAGCTGCTCCGCACTTGGTACGGCAACAACAACGGAGACGTGCTGGGCACCGCCACCATCATCATGGACGATTTCTATGATGCGCTGCCTGAGGGCTGCGTCATAGGGCACGTGACCACCACCGGCTACGGCGAGGCGCTGCTCATCGAAGCGCTTAAGGCAGACTCTGGCGAGATCGAGACCGTAGCTCACCTGCGGGGCGCCAAGGCCTTCGTGCCCCAGGTGGAGTTCATCTTGGACATCGGCGGCCAGGACATGAAATGCCTGCGAGTAAAAGACGGCGTCATCGACTCCATCATGCTCAACGAGGCCTGCTCTTCTGGCTGCGGCTCCTTCATCGAGAGCTTCGCCGATTCCATGGGCATGGACGTGCGCGACTTTGCCGCCGCCGCGGTGGGCGCCGACAAGCCGGTGGATTTGGGCAGCCGCTGCACGGTGTTCATGAACAGCCGCGTGAAGCAGGCCCAGAAAGAGGGCGCTACCGTAGGCGACATCGCGGCAGGCCTGTCCTACTCGGTCATCAAGAACGCGCTCTTCAAGGTCATCAAGCTCCGCGACGCAGAAGAGATCGGCGCCTCAGTGGTGGTTCAGGGCGGCACCTTCATGAGCGACGCAACGCTGCGCGCCTTCGAGCTGCTCACCGGCCGCGAGGCCATCCGCCCCGACATCGCCGGTTGCATGGGTGCCTACGGTGCCGCCCTGCTAGCCCGCGATCGTGCCGGCAAGGACGGCACCTCGAGCCTGCTCACCCGCGCCGAGATCGACAACCTTGAGGTCAAGCACATCAAGGCCCACTGCGGCCGCTGCTCCAACAACTGCCTGCTCACCATCAACGACTTTGGCGGAGGCCGCCGCTTCATCACCGGCAACCGCTGCGAGAAGGGTGCAGGCTCCCACAAGCAAAAGTCGCAAGCCCCCAACCTCTTCGAGGTGAAGAACCGCCTGCTCTTCGACCGTCCTTCCTTGGATCCCGAGCGCGCCCCCCGCGGCACCGTGGGCATCCCCCGCGCCCTGAACATGTACGAGAACTATCCCTTCTGGCATGCCTTCTTTACGGAGTTGGGCTTCTCGGTCATTCCTTCCGATAATTCCACCAAGGCCACCTACGAGGCGGGCATCGAGTCCATGCCCTCCGAGAGTGTGTGCTATCCTGCCAAGCTCTCCCACGGCCATGTGGTGAACCTGCTCCAAAAAGACGTGGACTTCATCTGGATGCCCTGCGTGCGCTGGGAGCGCCAGGAGGATCCCACCGCAGGCAACCACTACAACTGCCCCATCGTCATGAGCTATCCCCAGGCGCTGGAGCTCAATATGGACGAGCTGGCAGACCCCTCGGTGGAGTATCTGGCGCCTTTTGTGCCCTATGACGACAAGAACGAGCTCAAGCGCCGCCTCTACGAAGTAGTGAGCGTGCAGCGCGAGGCCGACGCGGCTGCCGGCCGCGGCCGGGTGCGCGGCGAGCATATCACCCGTGCCCAGATCGACGCCGCAGTGAACGCCGCCTGGCAGGCAGACCTGGACTTCAAGCGCGCCATGGAGGTGGCGGGCGACGAGGCTCTGGCTTGGATCGAGGCCAACGACGCCCACGGCATCGTGCTGGCAGGGCGCCCTTACCACAACGACCCTGAGATCAACCACGCCATCCCCGAGCTGGTGGCCTCCTTTGGCTTCGCGGTGCTCACCGAGGACTCGGTGGCCCATCACATGCGTCCCGAGCGCCCCATTCGCGTGGTGGACCAGTGGATGTTCCACAGCCGCCTCTACCGTGCCGCCCGGTTTGTGGCCAGCCGCAACGACCTGGATCTCATCCAGCTCAACTCCTTTGGCTGCGGCCTGGACGCCCTCACCACCGACCAAGTGCAGGAGATCCTGGAGGCTGCCGGCAAGATCTATACCGTCTTGAAGATCGACGAGGTCTCCAACCTGGGCGCGGCCCGCATCCGCATTCGCTCCCTCATGGCGGCCTTGAAAGAGCAGCGCGCCGAGCTGGAAGCCCAATACCCCGGCGCCGAGCACCTGCCGCAGGAGCGCACTGCTGCCAGCGCGGCCTTCGCCAAGCCCCGCTACACCCAGGAGATGTTCGAGGAGGGCTACACCATCCTGGTGCCCCAGATGGCTCCCATCCACTTCGCCCTGGTGGAGCCCATCATCAAGGCTGCTGGTTATAACATGGTGCTTCTGCCCTCGGTGGACCGCGGCGCCGTGGACGCTGGCCTCAAGTATGTGAACAACGACATCTGCTACCCCTCCATCCTGGTGACCGGCCAGATCATGGAAGCCATCGAGAGCGGCAAGTACGACCTTGACAAGACCGCCGTCCTCATCACCCAGACCGGCGGCGGCTGCCGCGCCACCAACTACATCGCCCTCATCCGCAAGGCGCTCAAAGACTCCGGCAATGGTCGCATTCCGGTGATCTCTCTGGCGGTGGCTAGCGGCTTGGATGAAGACAACCCCGGATTCAACCTGCTCAAGCCGGCCGTCTTGGTGAAGGCCTGCTATGCGCTGCTCTTTGGCGACCTCATCATGCAGCTGCTCTATCGCACTCGTCCCTACGAGGATGTGCCCGGCAGCGCCAACGAGCTCTTCGAGCAGATCATGGCCGAGGCTGAGGCTGCCATGCCCACCATGGGCCCTCGCGACTTCTACCGCCTGTGCCAGCGCACCATTGACGCCTTCGAGATCCTGCCGCTGGTCAACGACCGCTCCAAGCCCCGCGTGGGCGTGGTGGGCGAGATCCTGGTGAAGTTCCATCCCACCGCCAACAACGAGGTGGTCAAGGTCATCGAGTCCGAGGGCTGCGAAGCGGTGGTGCCCGGTCTGGTGGACTTCTTCCTCTTTGGGCTCACCAGCCCCATCAACATGAGGGGAGAGCTGGGCAGCTCTTTCAAGCGCCGTGCCACCCACATGGCGGGTATCAAGCTCATCGACTCTTTGCGTGCCCCCATCAACCGCATGCTCGAGGAGACCACCCGCTTCGAGCCCTACGCCCAGATCTTCGAGCTGGCCGAGAAGGCCAGCCAGATCCTGTCCCTGTGCAACACCATGGGTGAGGGTTGGCTGCTCACGGCCGAGATGGTGGACCTCATCGAGACCGGCTGCCCCAACATCGTGTGCTGCAGTCCCTTCGCGTGCCTGCCCAACCACGTGGTGGGCAAGAGCGTCATCAAGCGCCTGCGTCAGATGCACCCGGAGTCGAACATTGTGGCTGTGGACTACGACCCCGGCGCTTCAGAGGTCAACCAGCTCAACCGCATCAAGCTCATGATCTCGGTGGCCAAGGAGAACTTCCGCGCAGCCCAGGCTGCCGGTAAGGGCGCCGGTTCCTTCAAGCTGGTGAACCCCGAAGATCCCACCCTGGGCTATGAGCCGGTAGACGAGCGTGAGCTGCGCCGAGGTGCCACCTCTCTTTGCCATGCCCACATGAACGCTGCCGAACCTATTCGCCTCTCCGACGCCCAGCTGCGCATGATCGCGGCGGCCGAGGCCGAGGCCGCGCAGCGGGCACGGGCCAAGGCGGAAGACGCAGAGGTTGAGCGCTCAGAGGTTGCACGCAGCTAGAGGCAACAGTCGCCTGCGAGCTGCGAGAGGACCCGGCGGGCCCGGACAAGGTCTGCCACCGGCACATGCTCGTTGGGTTTGTGCGCCACTTCCAGGCTGCCGGGTCCATAGCTTAAGAATTCCAAGTTGCCGGTAGCGGCTGCCATGACCGCGGTGTCGGTGTAGCCAGTGAAGATGTCGATGGGTGCGGCGGCGCCGGTCGCCTCTTTGGAGGCCGCCTCCAAAGAGGCGAGCAGCCGCGAGTCGGAGTCGCGCTCCACGGGCGCCCTGTCTCCGGTGACGGTGAACGAGCCCTGGGTTCCTGGCACTGCCTGAGACGCCTCGTCCAGCGCCTTCGCTACAAGTTCTTGAGCCAATTCGGTGGTGACGGGAGGCACCAGGCGCATGTCTATCCACAGGTGCGCGTGATCAGGCACCACATAGGGGCGGTAGCCTCCCTGGCTTTCCTCGGGGCTTCCCCAGGCGTCGGTGCGCTGGGTGACGCCCCCTGCCATCGCCGACGTGGACAAGCCCAAGCTCTCAGACCTCCCGGCTTTCGAGACTCGCCTTGCCGAGAAGATCGCGGCCTCCCTGGCTGATCCTTCCCCTGTCCTAGATGCAACGGCCCTCTCGTGGGACCGGGTGCTTCAGAGGATCCTCTCGTCCGCAGGAACCGGGCGCTCGGCTGATTTTGCCCGCCCATCCGAAGCTTTGCCGGCACTCGGGTACACTTTCATCTAGCAAACGATGGGAGGTCCCTATGGGCAGGTCGAGCGGTGCAGGATCAGGCGGAGGGGGAGGCGGTGGCTTCTCGGGAGGGTCGCGCTCGGGCGGCCGCTCCAGTCGTCCAAGCTCTGGCTCCCACAGCGGCCTTGGCCCTGGATTCGGACCTGTGGGCAGGTTTGGCGGCCCACCTATGGGTTACCCTCGCCGCCGCTATAGAGGCGGCAGCTTTATGGGCGGCTTTTTAGGCTCCATGCTGGGAAGCTCTATGGGCAACAGCAGCAAAAGAGCCACCGCTGCCTCGAGCTCTCAACCTGCTCCTGCCGTTTCCTCGAATCCTGAGGGCGGCTCTACGCCGCCCGCCACGCCCCAAGAGAGCACCGGCGGATGCGGATGCGGCACGCTGTTCGTCCTTTTGTGTGCGGCCATTTTGGCATGGGCGCTCTTCTCGGCCTTTGGTTGCGCCGGATCCGGTGATGGCGCTGGATCGGGGGCCTATGCCAGTGCCAGCTCCACCCACCAGCGGGAGAAGCTGCCGGCTGGTACCGCGCAAATCACGCCCTATTACAACGATCTCGATGGCGACTGGATCCATAACACCGCCGTGCTGGAGACCGGTCTTCGCGCCTTTGCAGATGAGACCGGCGTGATGCCCTACGTCTACATCCTGCCCAACGGCTACACTACCTCCACCGCCGAGCTCACCCAGACGGCCCAGGAGGTCTATGCACAAAACTTTGATGATGAAGGCCACTTTGTGCTGGTGTTTTGCGACAACGGCTCCGGAGGCTATAACTGTGGCTACTGCGTGGGCTCTGCCGCCAGAAGCGTCATGGACGACGAGGCGGTCTCTGTGTTAGCCAAGAACCTCGACGCTGCCTACGCCAATCAATCGTTGAGCGAGGAAGAGATCTTCTCGGAAGCCTTTTCTGGGACAGCCCAAGAGATCATGGCAGACCCTGCCGAGGCCCGACGCCCGCTCATCGTGGGAGCCGTGGTCATAGGCGTGCTGGTGGTGGCCATCACCATCTACGGCGCGCACAAGAACCGCGAGAAAAAACGCCAGGCCGAGCAGAAGCGCCTCGACGATCTGCTCAACCAGCCGCTCGAAACCTTTGGGGACCAAGAGCTGGAGGATCTGGAGAAAAAGTACACTGACAAGGGACCTTCGGAGTAGCCAAGTAGCACGGGTAGACCTAGGACAGGTCCAGTTTTCTTAAGGCTCATAAGAGCCGGGAAGGGAGTCTCGCCATGGGAATCCTCGATCGTTTTAGCACCATCGTGAAGGCCAACGTCAACGAGCTTTTGGATCGCGCCGAGGATCCTTCCAAGATGGTAGACCAGTATCTGCGCGACCTTACCGAGAGCCTGGCCGAGGTCAAAGACGCCACCGCAGGCGTCATGGCCGAAGAGAAGCGCTGTCGCCGCATGGTGGACGAGAACCAGGCGCAGATCGACAAGTACGACGGGCTTGCTCGCAAGGCTCTGGCGGCAGGCAACGAGGACGACGCCCGCACCTTCCTGGCCAAGAAGCAGGAGCTGGTGGGTAAAAACGAAGGCGCCTTGATGGCCTATGAGGCAGCTCATGAGAACGCCCAAAAGATGCGCCAGATGCACGACAAGCTGGTAAACGACATCAATACCTTGAAGGGGCGCCGCGACACCATCAAGGCCAAGGCGGCTGTGGCCAAGACCAAGGAGAAGGTCTCCAAGATGACCGGCGGCGCCGACCGCGCCGAGAGCGCCATCTCTGCCTTCGAGCGCATGGAAGCCAAGACCGACGCCATGCTGGATAAGAGCGAGGCCATGGAAGAGCTGGACGCCCAGCCCGAGGACCCTGTCACCAGCCTGGAAGAGAAATACGCGGCCTCCGGCGCTTCGGCGGCGGTGGATGACGAGCTGGCTGCCCTGAAAAAGGAAATGGGCCTTTAAGTTGGCCCCTGAGCGCTCTCAAGGCTTACACTCCTCATAGCAAGAGACAGCAAGGCCCGCCCCGCACGAGGCGGGCCTTCCTTGATGAGGAGGTTTGTGTCATGGACGCATCTCAGGTAGCCCAAAGCCCCGACATAAGCGATGTGGTCAAGCGCTTCTTTCGCTATGTGCAGGTAGACTCTCCCAGCAATCCTGACCGAGAAGAGATCACCCCCTCCAATGAAGAGGAGTTGGCGATGGCGGCGCTTCTCGGCAAGGAACTGGAGGAGCTGGGCGCCAAGGACGTCAAGGTGGACGAACACGGTTATGTGACCGCCAAGCTCGACGGCTCGCTAGGCGCGGCCCAGGCGCCGCGCCTGGGCCTTATCGCCCATATCGATTCCACTTCGGACGCCCCCGCTCATGGGGTGAAACCCCAGATTGTGGCCTATGAGGGCGGCGACTTGGTGATAGGCGAGGTGGACGGCCGTAGGGTGCGCGTCACGGCAGACTCTGTGCCCGACCTTGCCCAGATGGCGGGACAACCCATCGTGACCAGCGACGGCACCACGCTTTTATCGGCAGACGACAAGGCTGGAGTGGCCGAAATCATGGCGCTTCTGGCCCGCTACCAAAAAGACCCCCGCCTTCCGCATCCTCCGCTGGCGGTGGCCTTCGTGCCCGACGAGGAGATAGGCCATGGAGCCGCCCTTTTGAATCTGGAAGACTTTGGCGCCGCCTATGCCTATACGGTGGACGGCGAGCAGTTGGGCGAGATCAATTACGAATGCTTCTCGGCAGCAGACGCCCTGGTGACCGTCGAGGGAGTCATGGTGCATCCTGGGGCTGCCAAAGATCGCATGGTGAACGCCGTCAGCCTCTGGCGCGACCTGGACTCTATGCTGCCGGCCGCCGAGCGCCCGGAGCATACAGAAGGCCGCGAGGGCTACTTCCATTGCCACTCTATCGAGGGCACGCCGGCCCAGGTGAAGGCCCATTACCTCATTCGCGACTTTGATGCCGCGGGCTTCGAGCGCCGCTTGAAGCTCCTTCAAGATGCGGCTGCCATGATCAACGAGCGGGAGGGAAAGGCCCGCGTGCAGGTGGAGGTGAAGCCCCAGTACCGCAATATGGCCGAGCATTTCAAGGGCTCGGAGTTCTTGATCGATGCCGCCCTTATGGCCAACCGCCAGCAGGGTGTCGAGCCTCGCTGCGTGCCGGTGCGCGGTGGCACCGACGGCGCCCAGCTCACCTTCCGCGGCTTGCTGTGCCCCAACATCGCCACCGGCGGATACCTGGCGCACTCGGTCCGAGAGTTCATCCCAGTGCGCAGCCTGGAGGTCACTGTGGACATTCTCCAAAGCCTCTGCGCCCTTCTGGCCGAGAGGCCTGAGGTGGGCTGAGGGTTTTGCATGCAGGTTGGTTCTGCGCGCAACAAAGCCTAAGGTGCAGGCCTTCTGAGTGAGGGCCTGCACCTTAGGGTGCAGCGTCTGGGCTGGGCGTGCGAGGGCACGCCTTTTTCAGGCTAAGACTCCTGAGCCTCGTCTTGGAAGGGAGCCAGCAGCTTCTCAGAGATCTGCGCCTTGGTATCCCGCGACACGATAGTGGCGTCCACAGTCTCAAACTCGTAGGTGGCAGTGGAGTCGATGTTGCCGCCGGCATCCAAGCACGCGAAGGAGACAGAGGAGTCACCCTCCAGCTGGCTTTGAAGCACGAAGGTTTGGATGCCGCCGCATGCAGGGTCGCTGGCGTCGTCGGAAGCGTAGGACTCTTCCAACGTCACAAAGGATCCCTTGGGTTGCACGGCGCATACCCAGGTGTAGCCCGCCGCCTCATTGGCCGGCAGTTGCACAGTGACCGTAGGCTTGGCAGGGCTTTGGCTAAATGTGGTGATAAGAAAAGCAGCGGCAGCCACCGCGGCGATGCCGGCGAGGGCAATGCGCGCTTTTCCAGCAGCTTGTCGCATCATAGGGCCACCCCTTTTGGCTAGTCCCACTACGTACCGGTATCTATAATCTGATAAAGCCAGGCGGTAATGGGCCTCAACTTCCAACTCCATAAGCTGCCAAATATTTGTTCATAGGACGACCACGTACCTTATTGAACTGGGAAGATTTAGGAAAATAGAGGAATATCCCATATGTAAACAATTGCAGTATAAATGTACGGACAGTGCCAATGCCTCCTATATATATCTAAGATTATCGCTTCAACAAGCCTTCAGAATATATCGATAACCATACATATAAGCCCAACGGCGGCCGTGGCTTCGCCAACGGTTCGAAGGCGCCTTCAACTTCCTTTCTTTTATGGTTGGCTTTTGTATAGAGCGATGTCTGAGCAGCAACTTTGGTAAAGGGGAGACTACCGGCGGGTATCTATCCTCCAGGTTTTTGACGGGGAAAGGACCTGCGTGTGAATGCCCATCTCTTCTCGGCAGCTATGGGAGTATTAGGTGCAGCGGCCATTGTTGGCAGCATCCTGTGCTTTGTAGGCGGGGGCCTGGTGCTGGCCCGTGCTGGCGAGAATCCCTTGAAAATATTGATACCTGTCTATGGTCCCTATCGGTTGGCGCATGCCGGCAGGGTAGTGACGCTGTTTTGGGCCATCGTGCTGTGCGTAGGGGCAACGCTCTTTTGCTGGTCGCTGCCTACAGGCGATCTTCAACAGCTAGGCATTTTGCCCTTAGGCTTACTCTGGTCGCTGGCGGTGCTTGTCGCTGTTTCTGTAGCGGAGTGTTTCCATGGCAGCCCGGCACTGATCCTTGTTGCCATCGTGGCGCCGCCTTTAGCGCTGGTTTTGGCGGGGGCTGGCACAAAGGGCTATGATCCCTCGGTGCTGCCTTCTATCCCTGCGCGTTTCTGGAAGCTGGAGAGGCGCCTGTCTGGGCCTTTAGGGCCTTTGCCGCTGCTTGAGACGTCAGCGGAGGTTGCTTTACCTGAGGAATTGGCCGGCGAAGCCCAGGTCGAGGAGTTAGAGGTCTCTGGTGAGGGCGCCGCTCAGCCGGCCTATGCTATGGCGGTCGGCACAGGAAGCGTGGCTGTGGCTCATCCCCGCGAAGGCGCCCGCAAAACATCTCGGGATTCCAAGCGTACCAAAGGCACTCCTCGCCTGCGTTAGCGCCATTTCCATCCTCTAGGGTTTAATCGATTGGACAGACCATGAAGTTTGAGAAAGATACGCCTTACCGCGGCAAAGGGTTTGATCCCTGCGATCAGGCAGTAGGCCCGGTGTCTGACCAAGACAGCGAGTCCTCTTCTGCAGATGCCAATCTGGATCAAGAAGATGGGCAGATCGAGGGCCTTCTTAGCTCTTCTTTAGGCTATGAGTCTGGCGCTCTGACCAGCGATGAGGCCGCTGCAGAGTATGTAGCAAGAGATGCAGAGATCGCTCGTCAAGAGATCCTGGCAGAGGAGGCTCAGGAGAAGCACTAAGCAGGGCCTGCTTTGCAATGGAGAACCCTTTGACAGGGCCTATGGCGCAAGAAGCGCCATAGGCCTCTAAATCATGCAGAGCATTTTGGCCTTCTCCGATTTTGAGGGTGCACAATTCAACTCGCTTACAGTAATATTAGTTCTAAACCCATCAATATGAGCGACTGGGCAGCCCTTGGCAAGGAAGGTGGGTCTATGGCACAGCGAAAGTACCACCATCAGCCCGCACAGGTATTGCCGTTCCAACCCGCTGTTGACGGACCTTCGGTTTTAGAAGCCCCTCAAAAGGAAGATTCGCTCACCTGTCGTCAGAAGGCGTCGCTGCTAGCCATCTTTTTGGGCGCGTTGGGAGTCCATAAGTTCTATTTGGGGCACCTGGCAGAAGGCTGCGTGCACATTACGCTTACGCTCGCTTCCCTGGCTGCGGCCTTTGTGGTGGACAGTTGGCTGCCTCTGGTCGTGGTGATGCTTTTCTCGGCAATTGAAGGAGTCATCTACGCGAGTCGCAGCGAAGAACAGTTCGTCCGAGATTATCTCGAAGAGCGTCGCCGCTGGCTCTGAGAACCCGCCTCTACAACCACGGGATAAACAGCAGGGGAGCGAAGGCTGCCGGCAGCATGTTGGCCACTTTGATGTGGGTGATGCCCAACATGTTGAGTCCCACCGCCAAGAGCAGCAAGGAGCCCGTAGTGGTCATGGCGCCAATGACAGGCTCGGTGAGCAGGGGAGAGAGTGCCGAGGCCGCCAAGCTCAGTGCAGCCTCATAGAAAAAGACGCAAATGCCCGAGAAGGGAACCCCAATGCCTAGGGTGGTGGCCATCACTGCAACTACCACCATGTCTATTACGGCTTTGGCGAAAAGGGTCGAGTGGTCCAGTTGGAGACCGCTCTGAAGCGATCCCACCACCGCCATGGAGCCTACGCAAATGAAGAGGGTGGCGGCTACAAAGCCCTCGGAGAAGTGTCCAAGCTTGGCAGATCCAGAGAACTTCGAAGTAAGCTTGGACTGGATGGTCTGGCCTAGCTTGGTGATGAGGCCATCCAGATCGATGGCATAGCCCACAAGGCTGCCTATGACCATGGAGGCGATGACCACAAGGATGCTGGTGTCGCCCAGCATGCCGTCGATGCCCACCAAGATGACGCAGAGACCCAGGCCGCTCATTAAAAAGTCTCCCAGTTCTTGAGAGACAAAGGAGCGCCCGCAAAGGCCAATGAGGCCGCCGGCTACGGTAGCCAGCCCATTCACCAATGCACCAAGAATCACCATGGGACCAATCCTGTCCTTCTTACGAGAGGCTGCATGCGTTTTCTGCGTTTTCTAGGATAGCCACTTTAGAGAGCCTCTAAGAGGATGGGTCGCGCTCGCGATTCCTAGATTCATGAAAGCCTGCTGACAAGGGTGGGGAGACGAAGCCCATAGAGTAGAATCAATACTCGACTCATATCTATCCCCGCGGGGATACCGCAAACTCCATTTCGCAAGGACGGGCAGCTCAATGGCACAGGACCCTAAGAACAAGAACCGCCCAGGGCGCGCAGAAGACCCTCTTGCGCAGGCCGCTGACGAGTTCTCTCAGGCAATCCAGCAGGCTGTGAGCAGCGAGGATTTCGCTCGGCTGCGCGACGCGGTGGGCGCTACGGTAGACGCGGCCAAACAGGTGGCTCGCACCACAGGATCGCAGGTGGGAGAGGCGGTAGGCAAAGCCGCTCAGTCTATGGCCGCTTCAGCTCAAGCCAATTCGCAGGGGCCTGCAAGCCCCGCCGCCACAAGAAAGCCTGGCGCCCCCGCAAAGCCCGAGGCCACAATCAAGCCTGGCTCCCCTCAGCCTCCTAAGCGCAAAGCCTCGAGGCCTGCTGCAGGCAGAGGCACCCTTACGGCTGCCCAGGAGCGAAAGCTGCTTTCCCGGCGCTACAAGAACGGGGTAGGCCTCTCTGCCTCTGGCTACACCATGGAGATCCTAGGCGGATTCTTCAGCTTTGGCATGCTGTTGTCTTGTATTACCGCCCTGGTCGAGGTGGAGTATCTAGGCGCCGCTGGCATTGCTTCGCTGGTGCTCTTTTTGGTGTTGTTCATCCTGTGCTTGAGGGTCACCGTGGCAGGCCACAGGCGCGTGCGGCTTTCCAAGCGCTATCAGGGGTACCGCTCTGTGGTAGGCATCTTCGACCGTTATCCGGTGGAAGAGCTCGCAGATCAACTGGATCTGCCTGTGGCAGAGGTGCACGAAGACTTGACGATGCTTATTAGCCGCGGCCTTTTGTGTGACACCTACCTGGTGGACACAGATCGCGAATACATCCTCTCCCGCAGTGCTTACGAGGAGTTCTTGGAGCAAGACCAAAAGGCGCGTGAGGCCGGCATTCCAGTAGAGGCCAAGGTGGAGCGCGTGGAGAAAGCCAATACCCCTGTTGATCCACGAGCCGCTGCAGCGGCTTCGTCGCAGCCTGCTTCGACAACGTCTCAAAAGCCGCCGCGCCAGGTGGCTCCTGAGGTGGCAAAGCTTGTGGCTGCTGGGGACGCCTATGTGGCGCAGATCTCTGCGGCAAAAGTCGACATCGACGATCCGGCTATCAGTTCTAAAGTAGATGCCATCATATCCATCGTGGAGCGCATCTATGACTATGTGGGCACCCATCCCGAGACTGCCGATGACATCTCTATGCTCAATACCTACTATCTGCCTACCACTGTCAAATTGCTGGATGCCTATGACAAACTAGAGGAGCAGCCCGTGCAGGGGGCCAACATCACCTCCTCTCGCCAAGAGATCTCTCGCACGCTCGATATGCTCACCGAGGCTTACGAGAACCTGTTAGACGGTCTCTTTCGCGACATGGCCTGGGATGTCTCCGCTGATGCTTCGGTGCTTCAAGATGTGCTCAAACAGCAGGGGCTCCTCCGCAAGCAGCATCGTTCTTCTGGCAATGGCTCTGAAGTCCCCCAGGAGTCTTAACCAGGTTGGGTGCTCGCCCAGGGCACTGCCTGTTTGAACGCACGTATCGCTATTGGGTCCACTGGATACTCTAGGAGCTCTTATGGATGATCTTAACTTTGACGACGTTCCCCAGCTCACCCTCACCCAGGTAGACGAGGTCGAGGTCAAGCCAACTCTGGTAGAAGAGAAGCCCGACGCGCTGGTTGCCACTGCAGAGGACCTGCTCTCAGATGCAGAGAAAGCCCAGGTTGACGAGTTCTCTCGCCAAATAGACGTCACCAACGCCTCCCAGGTGCTCACCTATGGCTCAGGCGCCCAGAAGAAGATGGCGGATTTCTCACAAACCGCTTTAGAGAAGGTGCGTACCAAAGACCTGGACGAGGTGGGCGACCTTATCTCCGGCGTGGTAGGCGAGCTGCGCGGCTTTGAGGTAGAAGACGAGAAGGGATTCTTGGGCTTCTTTCGCCGAGGCGCCAACAAGGTGGAGAACCTCAAGAACAAATACGACAAGGCTGAGAATAATGTCAACAAGATCGTGGCGAGCCTTCAGGAGCAGCAGATCTCTTTGATGAAGGATACCAAGATCTTGGACAAGCTCTATGACTTGAACCTCACCTATTACAAAGAGCTCACCATGTACATCCTGGCGGGCAAGAAGCGTCTTGCCGAGGTCAAGGAGAAGGATCTTGAGGAGCTCAAGGCCAAGGCGTTGGCCTCCGGCCGCACAGAGGATGCTGAGGCGGTGCAAAAGCTCACCTCGTCTATCGACCGCTTTGAGAAGAAGCTCTCGGATCTGGAGCTCACGCGCACCATCGCCATGCAGACGGCGCCTCAGATCCGCTTCGTGCAAAACAACGAGATGCTCATGGTGGAGAAGATTCAAACCACCATCGTGAACACCATTCCTCTCTGGAAGTCGCAGATGGTGTTGGCGCTGGGCATTGCCAATGCCGACGCTGCAGTGCGCGCCCAAACTGCCGTGACCGACATGACCAACGAGCTTTTGCGCAAGAATTCCGAGAAGCTCAAGACCACCACAGCTCAGATCGCACGCGAGAACGAGCGCGGCATCGTCGACATCGAGACCCTCAAGCATACCAACGAGAATCTCATCCAAACCTTCGACGAGGTCATGCAGATCCAGCAGGAGGGTCGCCAGAAGCGCGCCGAGGCCGAGCGTGAGCTGGCCGCCATGGAAGACGACCTGCGCAAGAAGCTGCTGGAGATCAAGCAGTAGGGCTGTTGTGCGAAAACCTGATTCTTGCTATGGGTGCCGATCGAGTGATTGCAAATAATATGGCTCTTGGATGCCGCGTCTCTAATCGAGGTGCGGCATTTTATTTCCCTGCATGATGGCATCCAGCACCTGGGCAACCCCATCCTGGGAAACGCCAGGGGCAATAACGTCGCCGTAGGCTTTTATAGCATCGGTGGCGTTGTCCATGACCACTGCCACCTCGGCGGCCTCCAACATGGAAATGTCGTTTTCTGAATCGCCAAAGCCATAGACCGTTTCATGAGGGCCTATGGCGTCCAGCATAACTTTTATGGCGGATCCCTTGGAAAACTCTGGCAGGGTGAGCTCTGAGCCGCCTACCCCTAAATCGCTGATCCTATAGAGGCGATTCAGCTCGTCGCGCACAGGACCCAGCCGCTTGTCTTCCTCGGCCATCCAAAAGGCTTTCACCAGCGTGAGCTGGTCTCCGCGTTCTTTTAGTTCTTGGGCATCTTCGATAACCTCGATATTCATAGCGGGAAGCTCGTGATGGGGGCTGGGCAGATAGACGGCAGAACCCCGCGGACCTTCAAACAACGCCGCCACATCGCAGGCTTCAAAGGCTTCCAAAGCCGGGACGAGCCTCTCAAAAAGGCCCTCGGAAGCGAGCAGGGGAGTGTCGCCTAACTGCACATAAGAGCCCGCCAGAGCGATGTAGCCGGCAAAAGGCAGGGCGTCCAAGAGCATAGAAAGCCCCTCTGGCGGCCGCCCCGAGCACAAAAAGGCGAGGTTGCCTGCCTCAACAAAGCGCCTGAGTGCCCTTTGCACTGCAGGGGTAGGCAAAAAGACGCTCTCTACAAGCTCTTTTGGGGCGTCTGGCGCCTGGGCCTGCGCATAGATCTCTGGATTGCTGTCTATGAGAGTGCCATCGATGTCAAAAAAGGCGACCTTGGGAAGACTCATCCTTCAACTCCTGATATACCTCACGCTCGCTTGACCTTCTCTAAAATACCCTTTCTAAAAAAGCGGTGGCTATTTGTCTGTGGGTCTCTATAATAGGAACAAATGTTCGCGTAGGGGCGTAGGAGGATCTATGGGGGTGCAGCCACAACGTATTGCTGTAAAGCCTGTGCCCAGGGGTCTGAAGGGCGGTCATACAAGCCCCCGCACCTTTATCTGCATCGACCTCAAGAGCTTCTATGCCTCGGCGGAATGCGCGGCTCGCGGCTACGACCCCTTTACCACCAACTTGGTGGTGGCGGATCCAGAACGCTCTCGCAATACCATTTGCCTGGCCATCACCCCTGCCATGAAGGCTGTCGGGGTCAAAAACCGTTGCCGGATAGGGCAGATCCCCTCCGCCATGAACTACATCGTGGCCAAACCCCGCATGGCCTACTACATGGGGGTGTCGGCGCGCATCGTGGCCATCTATCGCCGTTACATCGACCCAGCAGACATCCACGTCTATTCGGTGGATGAGGTCTTTATAGATGCCACTACCTATTTGGACTACTACGCAGAGACTCCCCGCCAGCTTGCCCGCGACCTCATAGACGCCGTCTACCGCGAGACGGGCATCACCGCCACTGCCGGTATAGGCCCCAACGCCTTTGTGGCCAAGGCAGCCTTAGACGTATTGGCCAAGCATGAGCCGGACGGCATCGCAGAGCTTGACGAACATGGCTTTCGCCAGCACCTTTGGTTTCATAGGCCTATCACAGACATCTGGATGATCTCTGGCGGCACTGCCCGGCGCCTTGCCAAGCGCGGGGTCTATGACTTGGCGGGCATTTGCGCCCTTGATCCTCAGGTGGTGCGCCGGGAGTTTGGCAAGGTGGGGGAGTACCTTATCGATCACGCCTGGGGCCTTGAGAATGCCACGCTTCAAGGCATGCGCTCCATCCGCCCTAAGAGCCGCTCGCTTTCCTGCGGACAGGTCCTTATGCGCGACTACAGCTTCAGCGAGGCAGTCACTGTGGTGTCAGAGATGGCTGATGAAGTCCTGCTCGACTTGGCGAGCCAAAACCTGGCCGCTCGGGAGATCTCGCTCTTCGTGGGCTATAGCGCCAACGTAGCCACTATGCCACCGCACATCCGTGCGCTTGTTCCATCCGGAGTCACTCGCTACGATCTGGGCCATACCGGCTCCTCCAAGCGTCTGTCCACGCCGTGTGATCTTCCTGCTGCCCTCAAGGCGCGCGTCATGGATTGCTTCGAAAAGACCACCTTTCGCGATGTGCCCATACGCCGTATCATGATTTGCTTGGGACGCCTTACTTCCACGTCCAACCTGCAAACCGCTATTTTCGACGATGTGGCAGCTCAGGAGCGCCAGCGCAGCCTTGCAAAAACCTGGGCTTCTGTGCGCCGGCGCTACGGCAAAGATGCACTCCTCCATGCCTCAAGCCTGCTGCCCGAGGGCACCGCTCGCATGCGTGCCCATCAAGTAGGCGGTCATCATGAGTAGGGATGCACCTATCTCCACTCCTGCTGAGAAGGCCTTCCATCAGCAACAGGCAGCTCTTTTGTCACCGGAAGAAATCCAGGCGCTTCTAGATGCGGCTCCCTCAGAGCAGGAACGCTGCCATCGCCGCCAAATCCTGGAAGACATTCTGGCTCGTCAATCGCGCGATGGGCTGCGAAGCTGCGCTCCTCTGCCAGACCGCGCAAAGCAGTTCGCCCCGTTTGACGCGCTCACCGGTTATGAGGAGCTCGTCCAGTCGGTGTGCGAAGAAGATGCCCGCTTTGGCTTTTGGACTCTGGATACAATGGGCTAAGTTGGCCAATCCACTTGCTTAGGGAGCTGCCCATGAAACCTCCTGTGCCCGCCAAAGATATGACGCAAGCCCAGCTGGCCCGTTATATCGACTCCGCCATTTTGAAGCCCGAGTTCACAGAGGAAGACGTCAAAAAGTACGCCCAACAGGGCATTGATTTGGGGGTGAACACCATTTGTGTGAACCCCTGCTATCTCGAGTTGCTGGCTTCCATGGTGGAGGGTACTCAAACGGGCATCGACGCCACCTGCGACTTCCCCTTTGGCCAGAGTTCCACTGCGTCCAAAGTGGCCCAAGCAGTGGAGGTCTTCGAGAGCGTCAAGCCCTCTGACATGGATATGGTGGCAAACTACGGCATGCTCCGCGCGGGCGACAAAGCTTATGTGGTGGATGACATCCAGGCGGTATGTGCGGTAGCCCATGATAACGGAGCCATCCTCAAGGTCATCCTTGAGACAGACGCCCTTACCCCCGAGCAGATCACTCTGGGCGTCCAGTGCGCTATTGAGGCAGGCGCAGACTACGTAAAGTCATCCACGGGCTTTTACACTGGTGGCCCCCAGAAGGGCGCCACGCCTGAGGTGGTCTCTCTCATGCTCAAAGCTGCCGGTGGCAAGATCAAAGTCAAAGGCTCTGGCTGCATTCGCACGCAAGAGCGCTTCTTCGAGCTCATCGATCTAGGCATGGATCGCGCCGGTGTGGGCTTTGGCTCAGTACCTAAGGTGTTGGGGGCAGAGTAGCGCGCATAGGCTTTCTTTTCCTTGCCGAGAAAGGCTGCCTCCGTGTTTGGTTCAGTTCCATTCATGTGGAGATGGCTTCACAGCGGGAGGTTCTCTTTGACAAAAGGGCGCTGGCAGCGTAGTCTCTTTACTTGCGCAGAAGCGCACCCAAATAGTGCGGGGTGGAGCAGTCTGGTAGCTCGTCGGGCTCATAACCCGAAGGTCGTAGGTTC
>Trix_p1__coassemble_1007_pt1 | contig 38695 bp, 32 predicted proteins | sample Trix_p1__metabat2_high_PE_012 | metagenome-assembled genome bin Trix_p1 | reverse complement strand
AACAAGACGGTCTACGCCTTTACCCTCACCCTGCAGGCTGAGGGTATCAATGGCCCGGTGACCGTGCTGCAGCTGGCTAACACCGCAGTGCCTATTGGCTTTGGCTTTGCCTACCTGGTCTCCAAGGTCATGCGCAAGCACATCTACCGTGAGGGCGAGATCGAGACGTTGAAGTCTGCGGTGCCCATGGGCGTAGTGAACATTGTGGAAGGCATCATCCCCATCATCATGAACGACCTGGTGCGCGGCATTGCTGCCTCTGCCTGCGGCGGCGCAGCCGGCGGCGCGGTGCTCATGACTCTCACTCAGGGTGCGGGAGCCACGGTACCCTTTGGCGGTTTTCTGATGCTTCCCACCATGAGCGCCCTCTGGTGGGCCGGTCTTGCCGCCATCGCCACCAATGTGGTGGTGACCGGCGTGGTCTACGCCGTCATCAAGAAGCCGGTGCCTGCCGAGGATCTGGACTCCGAGGCCTATGTGGCTGCCGAGGAGGAAGAGGACCTGGACCTGGACGCGCTGCAGGTGCTTTAAGAGCTGTGCCTAGGAGGGAAGGCGGCGCGTCTTGCTAAGAGGTGGCGCCTTCCCTACGTACCTGGCAATTTAGGGCCTTTTGGCGAGGCGGGAGGCGAAAGCTGAAGTCTTGCCAGCCTCTTACCTCGCCCTTGCATCTAGCTGGGCGCCTGCCCAGAAAGGAATCACCATGAAGTTCTTCATTGACACCGCCGATCTCGCAGAGATCAAGACCGCCTACTCCTGGGGCTGCGTGGCAGGAGTCACCACCAACCCCTCCCTCTATGCCAAGACCGACCGCGGCCTGGCCGCCTTCGAGGCCGACTGGAAAAAGGTTACCGCCGCCCAGTAAGGCGCATACCTCCTCTGCGCGACGAGCATGCGAGCTCTCGCCTTCCTGCGCTTTTGAGCGCCCCAACCTAAGGCATCGCTGCTCGCCCCCTTAAGGTCTCCGGCTTTAAGGGGGCGAGCTTTTCTCGGTAAGGAATGTGCCGACAAGGATGCGTTTACTGGCCTAGCAGCCAATCGCAGATGTTGGTAATGACGATGCCTTCTGAAGTTGTGCCGGTACCCAAGCGATCGGTGGTGAGGAGGAGTCGGGGATAGGCATCGGTGAGACGGCGCAGGGGCTCTAGCTCGCGCTGGAGGGTGATCTCATCGGCTACTGACCAGCTCACTTGCACATAAAGGCGCTCGTCACCGCGTGTGGCAACAAAATCCACCTCGGCGTTGGGCAGTGCTCCGACTCGTGGTGTCCAGCCATGGCGAAGCAGTTCGTTGAAGACCACGTTTTCCAGCATGAAGCCGCGATCCTTAGTAGGGTCAAACCCATTGGGTAGATTGCGAAGTCCGGTGTCACAGGGATAAAGCTTTCGCAAAGGACGAAGTACTTCTTTGCCCCCCACTCCTGTTTGAGGGCAGGAGGTCACCACATAGGCGTGCTCGAGGGCTCGCAGGTAAGCATCCACTGTTTCAGGGGATACTTTGCGTCCAGTGCTTTTTAATACGTTGCATATATTATTTGCAGAAACTAGATTGCCCGAGGTAGAAAACGTAAACGCGATAAGCCTATTGAGCAGTTCCAGATCCCGGATGTGTCCATGGGTGGCAACATCATTGAGTACCACAGTGTCAAAGATGGCGCTAAGGAGCGCTCGACGCTCATCAATGCTTGTATGAGTAAGTCGAGCTAAGCCTGGCATGCCGCCAAAGAGGAGATAGTCGTTGAACAGCTCGTCTGTAGTAGCTTTTTCACCAGCGCTCTGGCGAAACGCCAGATACTCTTCGAAGGAAAGCGGCATCATAGAAAGCTCGACATAGCGTCCCGCGATGAGGGTGGCGAGGTCTCCCGAGAGCACGTGAGCATTAGAGCCAGTGAGAAGGATTTGAGTTTGAGGGAGCGTTTGAAGCCTGCGGATAGCTTCCTGCCAGTGCGAGACTTCCTGGATCTCATCTAATAACAGGTAGAAGGGGTGAGCTTTGGAGGCCTCTTCAAGCCTGGGGGCCACTATCTCAAGCAGCCACTCGGCGGTGGGGTGTAGAGGCGTCCCGTATTCGTCAAACCCATGTTGATAGATGTTGGAATCAGGGACGCCCGTTTTCCTAAGGCGTTCAGCTGCCAAGTTAAGCAGGGAGGATTTGCCGCAGCGACGCACGCCAGTGATGACTTTGATTTCCTCAAGCTCCATCAGTTGGGTTAGGCGCTCTTCATACTGGGGACGAGGGACGAGATTCATGGGCTCTCCTGAGGTAGGGTTTATCGGTTGTAGCCGATAAACCCTAGTATACTGACTAGATTTACGGTTGTAGCCGATAACTTATCCTATATACATTAAGTCTTCGGGTGTAATCGAAAAGACGACCTACAATCATGGAGTTTGCGGTTATATCTAAAGACTTTGCTGTCCGCATGTCCCCTTCTTCCGGTCCTCATGTTTAACGCTGGCATAATGGGAGGCGTAGTCGTGCTGCAGGTGCGTGTGATCAGCCGAGCAGGAGAGCAACGAGATCAAAGGGGCGATGCCCATGGATCTCTTGGCACTGGTGGCCTCGGTGCCGCTGCTTTGACGAGTTGTCCCGCGAGGGCCGAGTAGTGCGCCGCCGAGGTGCTGTAAGAGGTTGCAGGGTTTATCGGCAAGAAGGTTTATCGACAAGGAAAGCCGTGGCGAGTCGGAACGCCCGTGGCTTATCCAGTTGCCGAGAACGACCACAACCCGCGCACCTGGCTCAACGTGCGCTCCAAGTCCCAGGATTGCTGGGAGCGGGGCTCGGAGTTGGGATCCATGACGCGGAGCTGGCCGGCACCGTCGATGCTTGCGAACACAATGCAGTGGCCGTTGGAGGTGAAGTCGCCAGGCCCCATGGAGGCGATGAGCGGATGGCCGCAGGAGAGCTCTTGCTGCACTGCGTGGGGATCGGCGGGGATGGTGTGGGACGTGAGGCCCAGGGTGGCGGCGCCGGCGTCCATGAGGGTCCAAGCGGTGAGGCCGTCGATGATGTGGCCGTCGCGGGTGGCGAGTGCGGCAGCGTCCACCGGCGTGAAGTTGGTGTTGCCGGTGAGGGCGATGTAGACGGCCGATAAGCAGGTAGGTCCGCACCCGGAGGTGCCGATGGTGGCGCCGGCGTAGGGCTTCTGGGACCAGGCGGGGTCGGTTTGGTAGAGATGGGGCACTGTTCCTAGCCGCCATTGGCTGGCCGGATCGCTAATCCAGGCCCCCTGGGAGTCCCTGAGAGCAGAAGTTGCGCAGCTCAGAACCCCCACGGCAAGGAGAAGCACGAGGGCGGCGGCTATAAGGGGTCGCAGATTTCGGCGCAGGCGGGGTACCAGTGACCAGATGCGGGCTTTGGGATGGGATGGGGGTGTTTCTCGGCAGGCTTTTTTGCAAGGTAGGGATTGGCAGGGAAGTAGGGCGCCCTAGGGAAGTCTGACCCAGCCTGTGGGGAGTGCGGATGAGCCTGGGACTTTTGCCTGGTAGCAAGGGTAGCAGGGTGAGTGTAGGGCGAGCGCCTCTCCATAGAGGCCTCCTTACGACGTGGTGGCGCTTCTATGGTGGGCGTAAGGCTTGTCCTTGTCCGTGACGGCGGCCTTACGGTTGCTCACAAGTTCGTAAGGAATGGGGAGCTGGATTATCCGGAGGCTTGTAGGTCTGCCAATCTGTCCGGTGTGGAAGATAAAACTGCCAATCTAGGCAGTTTTATCTTGGGCGCAGCCAAATCCCGGGACAAAACTAAGTAGATTGGCAGGCCAACGGTGGAGAATCACGCGATTTGAGGGCAAAAGCCTGCCACTCTACCCACTTTGGCTTGTAGGCCTTCCAATCTGCCTTCTCTGGCAGGTTGGAGTGGGGCTGGCAACAAAGCGTGGAGCAGATAGCAGTGGAGCTGGCAGGCAAATGTGTGGCAGGTCGGTGAGGTGGCAGGCACGCGAGGAGCAGGCGAGGCCCGTGCCGGGGTAAGGCAAATGTACAGAACGCTCAGTAACAAAGGGCCATTTTTCTAGGGCTGGACGAAGACGCGCTCAGCGGGTCGTATCTTCTAATCGTCCTTAAAATCCCTTCCAGAAAGGAACATCATGGTTCCCGCCAAGCCCGCTTCTGAGATGACCCGTGCCGAGCTCGCTGCCTACATCGATTAGTCTGTCCTCAAGCCCGAGCTCACCGTCGAAGACATCAAGAAGTACACCCAGGAGGACATCGATTACGGATGTGCCACCATCTGCATCAACCCCTCCAGCTTGCCCATCGTCGCTCCCATGGTGGGGGGCACCGACACCGGCCTTTGCGTAGTGTGCGACTTTCCCTTTGGCGCCAGCTCCACTCAGTCCAAGGTGACCCAAGCCCAGGCCATCATGGACGGCTATGACATCCAGGACTTAGACATCGTGTCCAACTACGGCCGCCTGCGCTCTGGCGACCTGGACTACGTCACCGAGGACATCCGCGTCGTGGTGGATGCCTGTCACGCCAAGGGCGTTGCGGTGAAGGTCATCATCGAGACCGACTCCCTCACCCCCGAGCAGATCAAGGGCGGCACCCGCTGCGCCGTAGACGCCGGCGCCGACTTCATCAAGTCTTCCACCGGCCTCTACACCGGCGGCGAGCAGAGGGGCGCCACCCACGAGGTAGTGGACCTCATGATGGAAGCGGGGAACGGCGAGATCCAGGTGAAGGGCTCCGGCGCCATTCGCGACCAGAAGCACTTCTTCGAGCTCATCGACCGCGGCATCGACCGCATGGGCATCGGCTATCGCTCCACCCCCACCGTCCTGGGCTTTAGCCAGGACGTCTCCTGCGACGCCTGCTAGTGTCTCACCCTCACGCGCCCATCCATCCCACGGCGCGCCTGCAAGCTCTGAGACGGGGTCCTTCTCGGTAGTCTGGCCTTGCCGAGAAACCCGCCTTCCTATCAGGGCTTCCTTGCCTGTCCCATCGCTTATGCTGCCGAGAAACCCGCCCCTTGTGGAAAGGAACCTTTATGAGTACCACCTTTGAGGGCTGCCAGAGCACCGGTTTTGCTCAGGGTTCTAAGGAGTGCGCGGCCTTGGAGCAAGATGCAAAGGATCTCAACCTTATCGCGAGCTTTGTGGGTGTACGCGACGTGCCCGAGCTCACCGCTTGCGCGGTGGAAGATAAGTTGGGTGGACCGGCAGACGTGGCCGTGCTCTTTGGTGGGGGCGGCCCTGCCACTGCAGATGCTCTGGCCGCTGCCATGAAGGCAGGGGTGGCCACCCGCTATGCCATAGCCGGCGGTCATGGGCATACGACCTCGCGAGTCTACGATGCGCTTTCGGCTCGCTTGCCAGAGGGTGCCATCTCGCCGGGGGCCAGCGAGGCAGAGATGTTGAATGCCTATCTGGGCCATCGCTACGGGCTCTCTGTAGACCTGCTAGAAAAAGAATCTACCAACTGCGGTTATAACGTCATCAATCTATTGGCGCTTTTGGATGAGCGGTCCATCGACGCTTCGCGCTTCGTGCTCATCCATGACATGCCGTTTCAACGTCGCATCTCGTCCACCATGGAGCTGGAGGCCTCGGAGGCCTGTTGGGTCAACTACGCTGCTTGGCAGGCCCAGGTGGGCATGAAAGATGGGAAGCTGGTATACCTAGAGGCGCCCGAGGCTATGTGGTCGCTGGATCACTATCGCTCCCTGTTGCTTGGGGAGGTGCAGCGGCTCTGGGACACTCCGGAGGGCTATGGGCCTCGCGGCAGCTGCTTCTTGGCCCATGTGGAGATGCCTCAGGAAGTTGTTGCCGCCTATCAGCGCCTTTGCGCCCGCTATCCAGACGGGCCCCGCCAGGCGGTCTAGGTAGCGCGTGCTTCCAAGCGCATTGAGGGTTCCGGCACGAGAGGCTTCGGGTGAGAGGTTTGGGGCCTCCCGTGCTCTTCATTGAGCGGATGGAAGTTAATAATTAGATTAGTGGGTTTTGGCCGCATCCCTGAAACCTGTAGACTGAAGGCCAGCTGACGTCCCGTAATTGCTAGGAAACCCACGCGACCGGGCCGCATCAAAGTGCAGGGTCGCGCCAGAACCTCAGAGCGTCAGCGGTGCCTGCAAGTCTGCCGCCTCAAAGGAGTGCGCCGTGAGAGACCTCTTTAAACCCGCTGCCCTCAAAGAAGCCCTGCTTACCGCCATCTCCTATATGATCCCCATCGTGTGCGGGGCGGGATTCGTCATGGCCATAGGCATGGCGCTGGGCGGCACGCAGGCTCAAACCCTCACACCAGGCTCCTACAGCCTCTGGGATGCCATGGCCTCGCTGGGCGGCGCGGCCCTCAACATGCTGCCCATGATCATCTCCTGCGGTATTGCCTTTGCCGTCGCGGGCAAGCCCGGCATCGCCCCAGGCCTGGTTACAGGTCTTGCGGCCATCACCGTGCAGGCGGGGTTCATCGGCGGGATCCTGGGCGGCTACGTGGCCGGATGGCTGGCCGCCGCAGCCTTGCGCTATCTCAAGGTGCCCGACTGGGCCCAGGGCCTCATTCCCACCCTCATCGTTCCCTTTGTGGCCTGCCTGGGCGCCGGCTTGGTGATGGTCTACGTCTTTGGTGCCCCGGTGGCCTGGTTCACCCAAGCCCTCACCGATTTCCTGCACTCCATGAGCGGCGCTTCCAACACCCTCTTTGGCGCACTGGTGGGCGTGCTGGGCGTGGTGGACTTTGGCGGCCCCATCAACAAGACGGTCTTCGCCTTCTCTCTCACCCTCCAAGCAGAGGGTATCGACGGCCCCGTCACCGTCCTTCAGCTGGCAAACACCGGCGTGCCCATTGGCTTTGGCTGCGCCTACCTGGTCTCCAAGCTCTTCCGCAAGCCTATTTACACCGCCGCCGAGGTGGAGACCCTCAAAACCGCCGTTCCCATGGGCGTGGTGAACATCGTTGAAGGCACCCTGCCCATCATCATGAACGACCTGGTGCGGGGCGTCATTGCCACCGGATGCGGAGGTGCTGTGGCCGGCGCCGTCATCATGGGCGTCACCCAAGGGGCTGGGGCCAGCGTTCCCTTTGGCGGGTTCCTCATGCTTCCCACCATGGGCCAATTCTGGTGGGCCGGGCTTCTGGGCATCCTGGCCGACGCCGCCACCATCGCCCTGGTCTACACCCTTCTCAAAAAGCCGGTGCCCAAAGAGGCTCAAGACATCGCGGCTTATGTGGCCCAAGAGGAGCGGGAGCCCCAGCTAGACCCCGACGACCTCCAGGTCATGTAGCTGCCGATAATCCCTTTCATCCCACCCGGCGCTCCTGTCCTAGGCGGCAGGGGTTCTCGGTATCGATCCTTGCCGAGAAACTCCGCGGTCTCAGTCGGCGCCCTTGGGTTCCTGGCTGCTTTGGGCAGCGGGGCGTTTAGGTAGCCGTCAGGTTACGGGGGCTGTGCGTAGGGGCGCATTGGGTTATACTTTTGTTTCAGTTGGCTTGAAGCTTTAGGGAAGGGAGGCCCCATGAGCACCCATCGTGTCGTCTGCGTTGGCACTCGTCGTGCTGCAATCATCCTCGGGGCCTGCTGGTCCTCTGAGCTTCTGCTCGCTCTTGCTACCAAGACGCGAGCTTAACCACTACCTGTCAGAAGCGCGCGTCGACCTGGGGCCGCCGCGCGCTTTTTTGTGCATCGGGAGCGGCCCTTTAAGCTAAGGAGGAGCCATGACCCGCAAGATCGCTATTTTCGACACCACGCTGCGCGACGGAGAGCAGTCGCCGGGCGCGTCCATGAACACCGAGGAGAAGCTCATCGTGGCCCGCGAGCTCATTCGCATGAACGTGGACGTCATCGAGGCGGGCTTTCCCGTGTCGAGCCCCGGCGATTTCAAGAGCGTGGCAGAGATCGGCAGGCTGGCCGGCGACGCCTGCACGGTCTGTGCGCTCACGCGTGCGGTGGACAAAGACATCCAGGTGGCCGCCGAGGCCCTGCAAACCGCCAAGCGCCCCCGCATCCATACCGGTCTGGGCGTGTCGCCTTCGCATCTGCGCGACAAGCTGCGCCTCACCGAGGACCAGGCGCTGGAGCGCGCCGTCCACGCCGTGCGCTTCGCCAAGTCCTTCGTGGATGACGTGGAGTTCTATGCCGAGGACGCCGGCCGCGCAGACCAGGCCTTCTTGAACCGCATCATCCAAGCAGTGGTGGACGCCGGCGCAACGGTGGTCAACATTCCGGACACCACCGGCTACAACCTGCCCTGGGACTTTGGCGCGCGCATCCGCTCGCTTATGGAGAACGTCTCCGGGATCGAGAACGTCACGGTCTCTGTGCACACCCACAACGACCTGGGCATGGCCACGGCCCTGGCCATGGAGTCCATCCGCAACGGCGCCACCCAGGTGGAGTGCACCATCAACGGCCTGGGCGAGCGCGCCGGCAACACCTCGCTGGAAGAGGTGGTCATGGCCCTGGCCATGCACGGCCAAGAGCTGGACGCCCACACCGACATCGTGACCCGCGAGCTCACCCGCGCCAGCCGCCTAGTCTCCTCCATCACCGGCATGAACGTCCAGGCCAACAAGGCCATCGTGGGCGCCAACGCCTTCGCGCACTCCTCGGGCATCCATCAAGACGGCGTGCTCAAGGCCCGCGACACCTACGAGATCATCGATCCCGCCATGGTGGGCGCCGGCGGCTCGCAGATCATCCTCTCGGCCCGCAGCGGCCACGCCGCCCTGCGCCATCGATACCAAGAGCTAGGCTACCGCTTCACCGACGCCGAGTTCGAGCCCATCTACCAGGCCTTCTTGGAGGTGGCCGACAAAAAGAAAGAGGTCTACGACGAGGATTTGGAGTCCATCGTCAACGAGCGCCAGCGCACCAGTGCCGCCATCTGGACCTTGGACGCCATCCAGATCTCCTGCGGCCAGCCGCTCACGCCCACAGCCACCCTTACCATGACCGGCGAAGACGGCGCCCAGACCACGCAGGTGGCCTACGGCACCGGCCCGGTGGACGCTGCCTATAAGGCCATCGACCAGGTGGTGGGCGTAGGCGCCGACCTTGCCGAGTTCTCCGTCTCCTCCGTCACCCGCGGCATCGACGCTTTGGGCGAGGTCACGGTGCGCGTGGTGGCTGCCGACGGCCGCGTCTACATTGGACGCGGCTCCGACGGCGACATCATCGTGAGCTCCGCCCTGGCCTATATCAACGCGCTCAACCGCCTCATCGCAGACGCCCGCGACCGCTCCGGCAATTAACCTGGCACCTGCTTTAACCTGGCGCCTGTAATGCCGAGAACCCCTGCCGCCCCTGGAGGGACGGGCGGGTTTCTCGGCAGCTTTTGAGACTGCAGCGTCCCAGCCTGCGATATCGACATATCTCGAAGGAGCAATCTATGACCCGACCTATGACCATGGCCGAGAAGATCTTGGCTGCCCACGCCGGACTGCCTGAGGTGCACCCGGGCCAGCTGGTGGAGTGCGACTTGGATCTGGTGCTGGCCAACGACATCACTGCTCCCATCGCCATCGATGTGGTGGAGGATCTGGGCGGCGGCGTGTGGGATGCAGACCGGGTCTGCCTGGTGCCCGACCACTACGCGCCCAACAAAGACATCAAGAGCGCCGAGCAAACCAAGAAGATGCGCGACTTTGCCCACGCCCACTCCATCACGCACTTCTGGGAGCAGGGCCGCGCCGGCATCGAGCATGCGCTGCTGCCCGAGCAGGGCGTGGTGGTACCCGGTGACCTGGTCATTGGCGCCGACTCCCACACCTGCACCTACGGCGCGCTGGGCGCCTTCTCCACCGGCGTGGGCTCCACCGACGCCGGCGTGGGCATGGCCACCGGCCGCGCCTGGTTCCGCGTGCCCGAGACCCTGCGCGTCCAGGTGGAGGGCCGGCTGGCCCCCGACGTCTCTGCCAAGGATGTCATCCTGCATATCATCGGCACCATTGGGGTGGACGGCGCCCTTTACCAGGCCATGGAGTTTGGTGGCTCGGCCATCAGCGATCTCTCGGTGGAAGGCCGCCTCACCATCGCCAACATGGCTATCGAAGCGGGAGCCAAGGCAGGCCTCTTCGAGGTGGACGAGAAGACCGAAGCCTGGCTTGCCGGCCACACCCAGCGCCCTTGGACTGCCTACGCTCCCGACCCCGACGCCATCTATGCGCGCACTCTAGTGATCGACGCCGCCGACATCGTGCCCACCGTGGCCTGGCCGCACCTGCCCTCGGCGACGCGGCCGGTGTCTGAGTCGCGCCATGTGGCCGTCGACCAGGTGGTCATCGGCAGCTGCACAAACGGGCGCATCGAGGACATGCGTGAAGCTGCCGACGTGCTGGAAGGCCGCCAGGTGGCCCCCACGGTCCGCTGCATCGTGATCCCGGCGACCCAAGAGGTCTGGCGCCAGTGCATGATCGAGGGCTTGATGGACATCTTCCTGGACGCCAACTGCGTCATCTCCACCCCCACCTGCGGCCCCTGCTTGGGAGGTTACATGGGCATCCTGGCCGAGGGCGAGCGCTGCGTCTCCACTACCAACCGCAACTTCGTGGGCCGCATGGGCGCCAAGTCTTCGGAGGTCTACCTGGCAAGCCCTGCCGTCGCTGCCGCCAGCGCGGTGGCCGGCAGCATTGCCGCCCCCGCTGACCTGGATTAACGCCGCGATTGGCTGCGCAGCCGCCCTGTGCTCCGGCATCCCAGGGGCATCGACCCTTGGGAGCACGGGTTTCTCGGCAGCTCGCCCCATGCTTCGCCCCGCTTTGTCCACCGTCTTCCGGCCCCACGCCTTCCGACTTCACGCTTTCCGCTCGAAAGGAGCGCCATGTATTTTGAAGGACGCGCGTTTCGCTACGGGCGCGACGTCGACACCGACGTCATCATTCCCGCCCGCTACCTCAACACTTCGGACCCGGCCGCGCTGGCCGCCCACGCCATGGAGGACCTGGATCCCACATTTGCTGCCTCGGTGACGCCCGGCGACCTCATCGTCGCCGACGAGAACTTTGGCTGCGGCTCCTCCCGCGAGCACGCTCCGGTGGCCCTCAAAGCCGCCGGCGTCTCCTGCGTCATCGCCAAGAGCTTCGCCCGCATCTTCTACCGAAACGCCATCAACATGGGCCTCCCCATTTTGGAATGCCCGCCCGCCGTCGACGCCATCGCGCATGGCCAGACCGTTGCCGTCGATACCGACAAGGGCCTCATCCGCAACCTGGACACGGGCGAGTCCTTCTCGGCAGAGCCCTTCCCGCCTTTTCTGGTAGAGATCATTGACGCCGGTGGCCTTGTGGAGCGCACCCGCCGCAAGATGGCAACCGCCCCTGCTGTCACCGCCCCCGCAGCCGATAACCCTGGCGCCGATAACCCCGCAGCTTCCTGAGCTGCGACGTTCCTATTTACTGCACGCGTTACTTTGGAGGACGCTCATGAGGAGCTATAACATCTGCTGCTTGCCCGGCGACGGCATCGGCCCTGAGATCATGGCGGCCGGTCGCCAGGTGCTCGATGCGGCTGCGTCGCGCTTTGGCTTTGAGGTGAACTGCCAGGAGCAGCTCATTGGCGGTGCGGCCATTGATGAGTGTGGGGACCCGCTTCCTGCGGCTACGCTGGAGGCAGCTCAAGCTGCCGATGCAGTGCTGCTGGCCAGCGTGGGCGGACCCAAGTGGGACTCCACCGACCCCTCGCACCCCCGACCTGAGCAGGGGCTTTTGGGTATTCGCAAGGCGTTGGGGCTCTACTGCAACCTGCGGCCGGTGCACGTGTTTGACGCGCTGGTGGATGCTTCCAGCTTAAAGCCCGAGCTGGTGCGCGGAGTCGACATGCTCATTGTCCGCGAGCTCACCGGTGGCCTCTACTTTGGTGCGCGCGAGCGCATCGAGGACGCTCCCGGTGCGGGGATGGATGGCGAGCCGGGCATATGGTGCTCCGATGCCTGCGAGTACGGCGAGGGCGAAATCGAGCGCGTGGTGCGTTACGCCTTCGAGGCTGCTGCGGGGCGTCCGCAGGGCAAGGTGTGCTCGGTGGACAAGGCCAACGTGCTGGACACCAGCCGCCTCTGGCGCGACGTGTCCCACCGCGTAGCCGCCGAGTATCCCCAGGTGGCCTTCTCCGACATGCTGGTGGACAACTGCGCCATGCAGCTGGTGGCACGGCCTGCGCAGTTCGACGTCATCGTCACCGAGAACACCTTTGGCGACATCCTCTCCGACGAGGCCTCCATGGTTGCCGGCTCCCTGGGCATGCTGGCCAGCGCCAGCTTGGGCGACGGCACGCCGCTCTTTGAGCCAAGCCACGGCTCGGCACCCGATATCGCAGGTCAGGGCATCGCCAACCCGCTGGCGCAGATCCTCTCCGTGGCGCTGATGTGCCGCCACGGCCTCGGGGAGTCTGCTGCCGCCGACACCATCGAAGCCGCGGTGGAGTCCGTGCTCAACGCCGGTTGGCGCACCGTCGACATCGTCGATGACGCCACCCCCGCCGAGTGTGTGCTTTCCACCGATGCCATGGCCGCCAAGGTAGTCGAGGCTTTGGGGGAGTAGGGGCTGGTTGAGTTGCTTCAGCTAGCTGGTTATGCAACTCATCCGCTTTTATGTCTTTGCAAAGCACCTGGGTTATGTGCCCAGGTGCTTTGCATTTGGTAGCTATTGCCGAGGGCTGAGGCTAGATTTGGTCGCAGTTATGATGGCCGAGGTTATTGCTTTAGGACCCGTGTAAGAACGCCCAGCGTGATCTTGGTAAAAAAGGTTTGCCAACCTGGTTTCCTTGGCAGCGCAATCTTCCAATCCAGCATCCTTGGCAGGATGCAAATACCTTAGATCTGCCAATCTATTTACTTTTATCTTGAGGTTTAGCAAAAGCCACCGCCATTCTTGCCTCTATGGCAGAGTTCTGACACCAAAAGCCTTCCAGTCTGACCTGGTTGGCATTCATATCTTCCAAAGTGCACCAGCTGGCAGACACATACGCTTTCCGTGCAGCCTCGATGGGCCACAAGTCATGTCAAAGCTTTCGTGCACAAGAGGTGCCATCAGAGCTATCTCGACGTACCCAGCAGATCATGGACACTCTATGAAAAGAAAAAAGCAGTATGAATAAGTTATGGAAAAATCAAAAATACATCCATAGAGCTACCAGCAGGTTTTCTTAATAAGATAAATACATCAATAAGATATGGTACCAAATGACAAAAAAGTGACAGATTTGTGTCAGAAAATGGACAGAGTTCCGTTGCACGCTCTGCCCATGAACGCGATTCTTTGTGACATAGTCGCCTGGATGTATTTTGCATCCAAGCTGCCAGCGACAAGTATCCCAGCGGCAGAGAGCCAAGAGCTTCTTGCTCAGGCGTCCTCAAATGTTGCCTGTGCGAAGGCAGTGAGATCTCAAGTTTGGTGGGAGTCCCAGCTAGCTTTCGCGCATAGCCTGTTGGGGACACCTCCCACACACGAGGTGCCGCTGCATTTTCTTACATTGCCGGTCAATCGAGCAGGAAAACAAAACGGTGTGGTAACCCATCAATACACGGCAATGCTGCCGGGCGGGTTTCTCTTTAATGTCAAACCGCCTGTGGGGCTGGATTCGCTTCAAGTAGTAGGACCTGCGGGATATCTAGCTCTTCGCGCCCGTGAAGTGGATGAAGTTCATTTAGCAGTACTGATTTCAAACCTCTGCGGCGATTACTTCTGTTTGCCTCACAAAGACGCATGTGCTTACTTCAAGCAACCTTTGTGTTCTACTCAGACAATCGCTCAATTGGCACGCTCGTTCTCAGCCAAACCGTTGGGCATAAAACGGCTTATAACTACCATGTGCTATGTGGCAAATAATGCTCACTCGCCTATGGAAACAGTTGTGCAGCTTGCACTCTCACTGCCCAAAAAGTTGGGAGGCTGTGGTCTGCCTACTCCAGAGCTCAATGCAACTATAGAGGTAGAGCCCAAATTGTCCTATCTATTGGGTGGATCAAAAGCAATAAAACCTGATGGCTTGTGGGCCAATCACCATCTGGTTTATGAATACGATAGCAATCAAGAGCATGATGAGAATAAAAATCAAATCAGGAAAGATCGTCAGCGCCGCGATGTAATGGAACGATTGGGATATACGGTAGTGACCATGGATAGTACAATATGTAAAGATGAGGTTCGTCGCAATCTTATCTTTGAACGCATTGCCAATATTCTGGGATATTCCTTTGACTGGAGTGGTCAAGCACAAATTCGGCGTCGTAATCTCTGGGCACGCCTTATGCTCACCGGTATGTGTTGGTAACCCTCCATGCCGAGAAACCCTTCCATCGCAGCTCGCACCCCATCCCTCAGTACAGCCCCCCCAAATCCTGGGCCCCGCATCTATGCCACAATAAATCATGCGGCAGTCAACTTTCAGGAGGAGCAATGCAGGTCTACGAAGGCACTATTCTCACAGTGGATGCGCAGGATTCCGTGGCTTCCTACCTGGTAGAAGACCAAGGTCGCATCCTTTACGTGGGCAACGGGCTGCCTCGGGAGTACTGTTCGGCCCCCCGCATTCATCTGGGAAGCAGCGTGGCCTGCCCCGCCTTCGTAGACACTCACGAGCATCTGGCATCCTTCGCGACGTTCCATGCAGGGCTCAATGTGATGGACGCCCGCTCCAACAAAGAGATTCAAAGCATGATCCGCGACTTCGCTGCGAAGTCCCGGCAAAGACCCTCATCGCCTTTGGCGCCTCCCCTTACTCGGTGGAGGAGGGCTGCCTGCTCTCTCGCCGGGAGCTCGACGAAGCCTGCCCTGACAGGCCCATCATGATGGTCAAGTATGACGGCCATGCCTGCATCGTGAACTCGGCGCTCCTGGAGCTCGTCGAGCCCAAGGTCAAAGATCTGCGCGGCTATCATCCCCAAAGCGGCGAGATGAACCAGGAAGCCTTCTTCGCGGTCTCAGACTTCATCACCGGCAGTCTCTCCCTTCCTGAGCTCGTTTCCAACATCCAGGCGGCCATGGACTACCTAGCGTCCAAGGGCATCGGCATGGTCCACAGTGTGAGCGGGGTGGGCTTCGCGGGAAACCTCGACATCACCCTGGAGACCTGGCTTGCCAAGAGCGCCCAGGAGGGGTTCGCCATCCGCGTCTTTCCCCAGTCAATGGACATCCAGGTGGCTCAAAAGCGCGGCCTTCCGCGCATCGGCGGCTGCTTCGAGTGCGCCCTCGACGGCTGTTTTGGCAGCCAGGATGCAGCACTCTTGGAGCCTTACTCCAATGACTCAGCCAACTCGGGCGTCCTCTACTACACCGACGAGCAGGTTCTCGCCTTCTGCCGAGCCGCCCACAACGCCGGTCTGCAAATCGAGATGCACGCCATCGGCGACGCCGCGTTCAACCAGGCTGCCCGGTGCTTGGCCCAGGTCATCGACGAGAATCCCCGCCCAGACCACCGCCACGGCATCATTCACGCCTGCCTTCCCACACCACAGGGCCTCGAGGTCTGCGCTGCCCATCACATCCAGTTCCCCATGCAAACCAGTTTCATCAATTGGCCTCAGGAACCCGATTCCTATCTCCGCGAGATCCTCGGCGATTCACGTGCCGAGAAGCTCAACCCCCTTCGCAGCTATTGGGATGCGGGCATCGTGCTTTCTGCGGGCAGTGACGCTCCTTGCACCGATCCCGACCCCATTCTTTGGATGGAACGCGCCTGCAACCACGACATTCCAGAGCAGTCGCTTACGCCTCAGGAAGCCTTGCGTATGTGCACCTATAACGGCGCCTGGACCACATTCGATGAGCAAGAGCGCGGCTCGCTGGAAGCCGGAAAGATCTGCGATATGGCCATTCTTTCGGGCAATCCCTACGAATGCGGGCGCGAGCGTCTCGGTGAGCTCAAAGTGGAAAGCCTCATCCTCTCTGGCAAGCCCTATGGCCGCCAGCGTCAAAGCGTGGTGGCAGCGGTGGCCAAAGGGATGTTCTCGAGGCACCGAGCCTAGACCTCGCCTCACACTTCAAATCCGTAGCGCTCCTTGATCAGCTCTCGCGCCTGCCGCCAAGCAGCGCGGTTTTCCTCGGCGCTCGCTTTGCAGGTGGCTCCCTCGTAGGGCACAAACCCCAGCTTCTCGTAGAGACGTATGGCTGCCCAGGATTGAGCCTCGGTCACCACATAGAGAGGGCGCGGCATCGTGCCGGCTGCAGCAGCCTGGCTGTGGGCCTCACAGGCAGCCAGGCAGGCGGCTTTGGCGAGCCCGTGCCCCTGGTGTTCGGGAGCGCACATCACCCAATGAAGCCTCCAGCGTGCGGGGTCAAAGTGCGCTCCTGGCCAAAGGCCGCAGGTGGCAGCGAGGTTATTATCGGCATCAAGAATGAAAAAGAGGTTGGCGGCGAAAGCCGCAGGATCAGCGGTTTCCATGACATCCCAAAAGCTTTGGGCCTCGTTGGCGGTATAGGGAAAGCCGCAGGCGACCATAAGCTGGGACCGCTGGGATCGGTGTTGCTCAGGGTGGGCGCACCAGCGGTAACCGTCGGGCAACGGGATGCTGGGCAGCGAGGATGTTGCAGTGCAGTTGATATTCATGGTGGCACTGGCGACCGTAGCATTGGCAGTAGCATCAGCTGCAAGGTCGCTGGCCGCACGGTTGCTCGCCGTATGGGCGGCATCGGGGTAGACGAGCACAAGCTCGTCGTAGGGGAGGGTGCGATCCACCAGTGGCATAAGGTTCCTTTCAGGAGTGTTCATGGTGATAGTGCTATCGTGCATACATGAACGTTATAGTATGCAGTGGTATATATAAATGTGCAGCGTCCCCTAGTTCTAGCGAGTGTGAGGACGCGCGAGTAGCAGGGCGCTGTCCCTACTATATAAGGAACTCATTCATGTTGACGCGCTATGAATTCGAGACGCTTCGGGTGAGGCAGGCCAACCCCCGCGCCTCTCAGCGGGCTATTGCCCAAGAAGCAGGGATTGCGCTGGGCTCGGTGAACAAGGCGGTGCACGAGCTTGAGGCTGCCGGTCTGCTGAACGAGGCAGGGGAGCCCACGGCTGCGGCCCAGGCCGCCCTGGCCCCCTATCGCGTAGGCAACGCCATCATTTTGGCGGCTGGCGTGGGCGCGCGCATCGCCCCGTTCTCTTTCGAGCGTCCCAAGGCCATGTTCGAGGTGCACGGCCAAGTGCTCATCGAGCGTCTCATAGAGCAGCTCCATGCGGCCGGCGTTCAAGAGATCGTGATCGTCGTGGGCTACATGAAAGAGGCGTTCTTTTATCTTGAGGAGCGCTACGGCGTCACCATCGTGGTGAACACAGAGTACGCTACCCGCAACAACCACTCTTCCCTCTGGGCTGCCAGGCGGTTTTTGGGCAACTCGCTCATCATCTCATCAGACCAGTACTTCACTAAAAACATCTTCCCCGCGTACTCCTACGAGTCCTGGTGCACGGTGAGCCCGCTCGAGGCTTCTTCCAACGAGGAGACTGTGGTGGCAGATTCTGCAGGCCGCGTGCTCGAAGTGCGCGAAGACGGCACTGGCGACTACCTCATGCAAGGGCCCTGCTATCTGGACCGAGCGTTCTGCGAGACCTATCTGTCCATCCTTCAGGCCGAGTATGCCAACAGCGACACCGCCCCCAAGCTCTGGGAGGCCATCTTCTCTCAGCATGCCCAAGAGCTGTCTATGGCCGTGCGCCTGGTGGAGCCCGGTGTCATTCAAGAATTTGACTACCTGGCAGACCTTACGGCCTTTGACCGGGACTTCTTTGCCAATGTGGACTCCCGTATTCTGGACAACATCTGCAAGACGCTTCACTGCCAGCGCGAGCAGATTTGCGATGTGCGCCCGGTGAAGGCGGGCCTCACCAACCTCTCCACGGTCTTTGCGGTGGAGGGCAAGCGCTACATCTACCGCCACCCCGGTACAGGTACCGATAAAATCATCAATCGAGAGGCAGAGACCTTTGCCTTGACCGTAGCCCGTGACCTGGGGTTAGACGATACTTTCATCTACGAGGATCCTGTCGAGGGCTGGAAGATCTCCCGCTTCGTCGACGGCTGTTCGGAGCTGGATTACGCCAGCCGCGACCAGGTGGCCCAAGCTCTCTCCATGGCTCGCACTCTGCACACTAGCGGCAAGGTCTCGCCTTGGTCCTTCGACTTCTTCTCCGAGGGCGTCAAGATCGCCGGCCTCCTCAGGGGCTGCGGCTATCCGCTGCCCCGCGACTTCGACGAGCTCATGGCCCGCGTAGAAGCCATCGCCACCCGCATGCGCTCCCTGGTCAAAGAGCCCGTGCTCTGCCACAACGACTTCTATGGCCCCAACTTCCTGGTGCGCGGCGACGAGATGCGCCTCATCGACTGGGAGTACGCCGCCATGGGCGACCCCATCTGCGACCTGGGAAATTTTGTGGCCCAGGGCTCGGGTTACTCCGTGGAGGAGACCTTGGATATCCTGCCGCTCTACTATGGCCGCGAGACCACTGCCCAAGAGCAATGGCACGCTCTGGCAGCGGTATGCGTGGTGGGCTGGTACTGGTATGTGTGGGCCATGTACAAGGAGGCTATGGGAAACCCTGTGGGCCAGTGGCTCTACACCTGGTATAAAGCGGCTGTCACCTTTGGCAAAGCTGCCGAGAAACGCCTGCAGCAGGCATCCCTGCACTAACATCTGAGCCCTAAAGACACAGGAGGCAACGTGAGCCCATTGACAGAAGAGCGCTTCGAGGTGCTGGCGAGCAAGGCTATGGCCGGTGAGGCGAGCCCGCAGGAGCTGGAGGAGCTGGAGCCCTATCGGGCCAAGCGCGCCGTGCTATTGGCCAGCGGCATGGGGAGCCGCCTGCGCCCCATCACCATCAACACCCCCAAGCCGCTGGTAAACGTGAACGGCCGCCGCATCATCGAGACCCTCATAGAGCCCCTTGTCGCCCTGGGCATCCAAGAGATCTACGTGGTCACCGGCTATCTGGCCTCGGAGTTCGAGCTTTTGCGCCAGGAATACCCCCAGGTGACCCTCATCTACAACCCCCTTTACGCCACCACCAACAACATCTCCAGCGCGCTGGCGGCGGGCAACCACTTTGAGAACGCCTTCGTCTTCGAGAGCGACCTCTACCTCAAGAACCCCCAGCTGCTTACCCCCTACAGCTTCCATTCCTGGTACCTGGGCGTGCCGGTAGACTCCACCCCCGACTGGTGTTTCGACGCCTGCGACGGCATCATCCGCGACCTCCACAAGGGCGGAAAAGACTGCTACCACATGTATGGCGTGAGCTATTGGACTGCCGCCGACGGCAAGCAGCTGGCCTCTGACCTCGTCGAAGCCTTCGATGCCGAGAATAACCGCCAACGCTTCTGGGACGACGTCCCTTGCGTGCTCTTCCGCGACCATTACCAGGTGCATATCAAGCCCTGCACCTTTGACGACATCAACGAGATCGACTCTCTGGCAGAGCTCCAAGAGGTCGACCCGCGCTATGAGATGTGAGGTGGCCCTGTGAAAATCATCTCGTTCGAAGACATCAAGAACTTGGGGATTACCCCGAAGGATTGCCTTGAGTGGACGCGAGAGGCGCTCGAGCGCAAAGCCGATGCCATGCTTCCTCCAAAGATCTCCCTCAAGCCCCCTCATCTGTCGGGAAGCTTTTACAACGTGATGCCCACCATCGCGCCGGCTCTCAACATCGCCTGCGTCAAGCTGGTGACTCGTCTGCCCCATGCAGAGCCGGCTCTCGACGGCAACCTATTGCTCTCAGATCTTGCGACCAATAGCGTCTCTGCCTTGATGGATGCCACTTGGATCACCAATGCGCGCACGGGTGCGGTGGCAGCCCATAGCGCTGCGCTGCTGGGGATCCCCGGGTTTACGCGGGTCGGGTTTATCGGTCTGGGAAACACTGCGCGCGCTACCTTGGATTGTCTGCGCGCCGCAGTGCCAGAGCGGCATCTTGAAGTCACGTTGTTGGCCTACAAGGGGCAGGAAGAGGGTTTCCAAGAGCGCTTCGCCGCCATGCCCGAGGTTACCTTTCACGTGGTAGACGATGTCAAAGAGCTGGTGGCTCAAAGCCAGGTGGTCTTCTCCTGCGTCACTTATACGCCTGAAGACTTTATCGATGACGATTCTGCTTTCGCGCCAGGCATCACGCTCATTCCCGTTCACACGCGTGGGTTCACCCAGTGCGACCTCACCTTTGACAAGGTCTTTTGCGACGACCGAGGCCATCTGCACAACTTCAAGAACTACGCTGCCTTCGAGCCCCGCCTCACCGAGGTGGCAGAGGTAGTCAGCGGCCAGAAGCCTGGCCGCACCTCGGACGAGGAGCGCATCCTGGTCTACAACATCGGCATCGCGCTCCAAGACCTGGTCTATGCCAAGCATGTCTACGATGCGGCGAAAGACTTGGTGCCCGATGTGGTCTATCCCAGGCCCCAAGAGAAATTCTGGGCTTAGGGGCTGCGCAGCCAAGGAGGGCAGCGCTTCTCGGCAATAGGGGAGTGTCCGACCGCAGGAGCAGGCTTTGAAGGAGGGGACGGGTTTCTCGGCAGGGGCGGGTCGTTCGCTTATGCAATGGGGTACGTGTTCGCAAACAACGTATTGACAAGATTTTAGAACAGAGCCATGATGGATTCGAGAAGAAAGGATCCCCTTATGGCTCTTGATCATAATGAGTTTCGTGTGGCTCGGGCGCTCTTGGACGGCATGGCTACTCAGCGCACTCTGGCTGAACGGGCGCACCTGGGCGTGGCCACGGTGAACAAAGCGCTCAAAAGCTTAGATGGGCGCGACCTGATAAATGAGCAGGGACTCACCCCCAAAGGCCAAGAAGAGCTGGAAGCCTACAAGGTGGACAACGCGGTCATCATGGCGGCGGGGCTCTCCAGCCGCTTCGTGCCGCTGTCCTACGAGCAGCCCAAGGGTCTGCTCAAAGTGCGCGGCCAGGTGCTCATCGAGCGTCAGATCGAGCAGCTTATCGGCGCCGGCATCCCAAAGATCTATGTGGTGGTGGGCTATAAGCAGGAGCTCTTCTTCTATCTGGAAGACAAATACCCCCAGGTCACCATCGTGGTGAACCGCGAGTATGCCTCCCGCAACAACAACTCGTCGCTCAAGGCGGTAGAGGACAAGCTGGCAAACACGTATATTTGCAGCTCTGACGACTACTTCGAGGAGAACCCCTTCGAGGCCTACGTATGGAAGTCCTACTACGCTGCCCAGTACGCCCAGGGCGAAACCTCTGAGTGGGTCATGACCTGCGGGCCCCATGGGCGTATCACCAAGGTGAAGATCGGCGGCGAATGTGGCTGGTACATGCTGGGCCAGGTCTACTTCGACCGCGAGTTCTCGGTCAAGTTCCGCGAGATCCTCGATGAGGAGTACGACCGTCCCGCCACCGCGCCCAAGCTCTGGGAGGAGCTCTACATCGACCATATCGGCGAGCTTGACATGCGCATCCGCCGCTATGAGACCCCCATCATCCACGAGTTCGACTCCCTGGATGATCTGCGCGAGTTTGACCCGCTCTTCCTAGACAACATCGACTCCGACATCATCGACAACATCACGGCCGCCCTAGGCTGCTCTCGCACCGAGATCCACGACGTCTACCCCTTGAAGGAAAGCCTCACCAACCTCTCCTGCCACTTTGCCACCAACGACGGCGAGTACGTCTATCGCCATCCCGGCATAGGTACCGAGAATATCATCAACCGTCAAAGTGAGTTGGACGCCCTCACGGCCGCTCGCGACAACGGCCTGGACTCCACCTTCATCTGCGCGAACCCTGAGGAAGGCTGGAAGATCTCGCGCTTCGTTCCCCACGCCACCACCATCGACGTGCACAGCCACGAGGGCCTCAAGCAGGCTATGGATGTGGCGCGCAAGCTCCACGAGTCGGACATCAAGCTCGAGAGTACCTTCGACTTCTATCGAGAGGCCAAGCACTACGAGTCGCTGCTGCTCGAAAAAGGCCCCATCCAGGTGCCGGAGTATGCTGTCTGGAACGAGCTGGCAGAGCGCGTGCATGCTGCCATGGAGCAAGACGACGCCCCCGTCACCGTCACCCATAACGACTTTTTCTACCTCAACTTCTTGATCGAGCAGGACGGCACCTTCAACCTCATCGACTGGGAGTACGCCGGCATGGGCGACTCCACCAACGACCTGGCCACCTTCTCGGTCTGCTGCGAGCTCTCCGACGAAGAGGTGGACGACGCCATCGACCTCTACTATCAAGGTCGCCCCACGCCCGAGGAGCGCCGCCACAACCTGGCCATGATCGGCATGTGCGGCTGGTGCTGGTACTGCTGGAGCCTCCTCAAGGAGAGCGACGGCGACTTCATCGGCGAGTGGCTCTACATCTACTACCGCTACGCCAAGAAGTACCTCACCCTGGCAGCCGAGCTCTATGGCCTAGCAGGCGATGCCGAGAAACCCGCCCCCGCCTGCTAGTCGCTTTTGGTCATCTCGCAGGATCACCCCCACCTGCCTTTGCCGCACGGCTCACCTGACGAAAGAAGGATCATCTATGGGATACGGACTTACCAGCGGCTTGCTCTGGGGCCTGGACACCGTCATCTTGGGCATCGCCCTCTCCATGGCACCCTACGTGGGCACCGCTGAGGCGCTGGCCTTCGCTGCCATTGTGAGCGCCGCCTTTCACGACGTCTTCTGCGCCGTGTGGATGTTTGTGATCATGGCCGTGCGCGGGCGTCTCAAAGACACGGTGGCCGCCCTCAAAACCCGCAGCGGCAAGGTGGTCGCTGCCGCGGCCCTTCTGGGCGGCCCCTTTGGCATGACCGGCTATGTGGTGGCCATCAACCAGCTGGGCCCGGGCATCACCGCCATCATCTCCAGCTTCTACCCGGCCTTTGGCGCCTTTTTGGCCGTCTTCGTGCTCAAGGAGAAGATGGAGCTCAAGCGCTGGATCGCATTAGCTGTCGCTATGGCTGCCATCATCGTGATGGGCGTGGCCGCCAGCGATATGGAGATGCCCGGAGACGCGCTGGTGGGCATTTTGGCCGCTCTTGCTTGCGTAGTGGGCTGGGGCAGCGAGGCGGTGCTTTTGGCCTGGGGCATGCGCGACGACTCGGTGGACAACGAGACCGCCCTGCAAATCCGCGAGACCACTTCTGGCCTGGTCTATCTGGCAGTGATCCTGCCGCTCTTCGCCGCCTGGCCCTTCGCTGTCCAGGTGTTCGCCACCCCTGCCACCGCCGTGATCGCCGGCGCCGCGTTGGCTGGCACCGTCTCCTACCTCTTCTATTACAAGGGCATCGACAAGATCGGCGCCGCCAAGGCCATGGCGGCCAACATCTCCTACTCGGCTTGGGCCGTGGTGCTGGGCCTGGTGCTTTTGGGCCACGTCCCCAGCCTCATCGAGATCGTCTGCTGCATCGCCATCCTCTGCGGCACGGTGCTTGCCTCTGCCGACGATTGGAGCGAGCTCATCCCTGGCAAGAAGAGCGCGTAATCCGAGCGGCAGCGCGCGAGTCGCCATCGCAAGCAGGGAAGTCTTTCTCATAGCCGAGAAAGACTTCCCTTTTTCGTGTGCGTTATGGGTGGCCAGGCGCCGATCCGGCGCAGTCGCTAGGACTGCTTCTTGGCAGCCTCCACCACGTTGATGCCGTCGCCAAAATCCAAGACTTCCGGTGCATGGGTGTAGCGTTTGTCGGCAGGGGGAAGCGCCTGCCAGTCGCCATAGGTGGCAGTGAGGTAGGCCTCGATGTTGTGGGGGCCCATAAGCTCGACGCCCTCGAACTTGATGGGAACCGGGGGCAGCAGGTCCTGGGCGGGAATGGGCTCGTAGTCGGCATAGGTGGCGTCCACCATAAGGTCACCGGGGTTCTCCGTGTGGCAGGCACGCTCGAACATCTGGGCGATGTAGGCCATGGACATGTGGCGTACTACGCCGTGAGCTGCCTCGCAGGCCAGCTCCAGCGCGCGGTTGGGCACGTTGTGGGGATGAGCCAGATACTTGAGGTAGGCCATGCGCTGCCAGAAGAGCAGGCGGCGCCGCTGGCGGGCGGCGATGCCAGGGTCGCGATCCAGGCGCACCAGGCGGAAGATGTCTAAGAAGATGCCCTGCTCCATGCCGGCCTCTACTGCCACGCTGTCTTGAAAGCGAGTCCCGTCTTTCCAAAGCGTCGCCCACAGGCGGGTGTAGTGGGGGGTATTTTTCCAGGTATGAAGGGAATAGTCCTCCGGCAAGTAGCGGGGGAGCACTTCCAGCATGCGGGTGTAGTCATCGGTGGGCATAGACACGTCTACGTCGTCATCCCAGGGGATAAAGCCGCCATGGCGAAGGGCCCCTAGGGCCGTGCCTCCCTCGATGAAGTAGGTGAGGTGCGCATCTTTGCAGGCCTGGTCAAAGACTTTGAGCATTTCCAGCAACTCATGATGGAGACGATCTAGAGAATCGCCAGGATAGGGTGTGGTTTCCATGGGGTTACTCCAGGGTTTGAGGTCGACATTCTATGATGTGAACGCTTCTATACCTTGTCTATAGAGCCAAAGTGTCCATACCTCTAGTATCTCTTACACATACGAGGCGGCCACCCTTTTAACCTTTTGACCAGAAAGATTATTTTTATGGCCTCAACCCATGCCTACGTGATCTTTTCGGCTCAATATCTTCCATCCATGGGAGGTGTCGAGAATTTCACTGCCTCCTTGGCCAAAGAGCTCGCCTCCCAGGGCCACCGAGTGACCGTAGTCACCTCTCAGGTGCCCAACACGTCGAGCCGCGAAGACACCCAGGGCTTCGAGGTGGTGAGGCTTCCTGCCTATCAACTGCTTAACGGCCGCCTGCCTATCACCCACCGCACGGCAGCCTACGAGCGCATTTGGGACTACCTGCTGGAGCTTCCCTGCGATCGCGTGTTGGTGAACACGCGCTTTTACCCCCACTCGCTGGAGGGCCTTCGCTACGCAGAGGCAAAGGGCGTCCCTGCGGTGGTGCTTGAGCATGGGTCGGCGCCCCTTACCTTGGGAAACCCCCTGGCAGACCACGCTATCTCTGCCTACGAGAAGGTTATCACCCGCCTAGGTGCTCGCTATGAGCCTCGTTATGCAGGTATTTCGCTGGCTGCGTGCCGCTGGCTTGCCGCAGAATTTCATATCCGCACTCAGCGAGTGATTCCCAACGCCATTGATGCCGTAGCTTTTAGAGCCCAGGCTTCCAGCCGCGACCTTCGTGCCCTGGCATCGGTTGAGCCCCAGGATTTTGTGGCGGCGTTTATCGGCCGTTTTGTAGCCGAGAAAGGCGTGCTTACCTGCCTGGGTGTGGCTGAGTGCCTGCCGCAGGTCTCCTTTGTGTTTGCGGGATCGGGGCCTTTGGACGATGAGGTGCGCGAGCGCTGCAGCAAGCTTTCTAACGCCACCTATGTGGGGCGCCTGGATAAGGCTGACGTGTCGGCCCTGCTCTTCCAGGCTGACTGCTGGGTGTCGCCTACCCTGTCGGAGGGTATGCCTACCTCGCTTTTGGAGGCGGGAGCCTGGGGAACGCTGCCGGTCATAAGCCCTGTGGGCGGTGTAGAAGATGTGCTGGGCCCAGATGGCGGCCCTGGGGAGCTTTGCAGCTTGGAAGCAGGCTCTGTGCAGGCGGCTTTGGAGCGTCTGGCGGCATTGAGTCCAGAGGATCGTCAAGCCCGTTCTGATGAGTTCCGCCATCGAGTAGAAACCGCGTTTACCTGGGCAGACTCCGCTCGTGCCCTGGATAAAGCCTTCGAATAAGGAATACGTACATGCTGGAAATGCTGGCTGCTTTCTTTAGCACCATTCTGGATCCGTGCTATACGGTCACCGGTAACTGGTGGTTGGCCATTGTGCTGTTCACCATTGTCACCAAGATCCTGCTGTTGCCCATCTCGCTCTGGTGCCAAAAGAACTCTCTATTGGTAGTGAGCCTGATGCCCCAGGTAAACGCCATCAAAGTGAAGCACTTTGGCGACAAGGAGACCATCGGCGAGGAGCAGAACAAGCTCTACAAGCAGGAGGGCTACCATCCGCTGCTGTCCATGCTGCCTCTGGCCATCCAGGTGCTCATCCTCTTTGGTTTGGTGGACGTCATCCGCTCCATCGTGGCCTCGGGCGAGCCGGGAACAGCGCTTCTAGGTCTTGTGCCTGTGACAGACGGCGGCTGGTCATGGATCATGCCGGTGTTGGCAGCAGCTTCCTCGGCCATCTTGGGGGTGGCCCAAAACCACATCAACCCTCTCCAGCGAGAGCAGGGCAAAGCGGAGAAGGCCTCCACCAACGGCCTCTCCATTGGCCTGTCTGCCATACTGGGGGTCTCGGTGGCCAGCGGCATGGTCTTCTACTGGATCTGCTCCAACCTCATGGCCATCGTGGTGCAGCTGGCCTGCAACCTCATCATGAATCCCAAGAAGCACGTGGACTACGACGCGTTGCGCGCCTCCCAAGCAGAGCTCCAGGCGCTGGAAGACCTCTCGGCCTCAGACAAGAAGTGGTACGAGAAAAACCCGCTGGCCAAGCGCGAGCGCGAGGACATCGCGCGCTTCTACGACGTGGTGGACAAATCCATCGTGTTCTATAGCGAGGGCAGCGGCTTTTACAAGTACTTTCGGGGCGCCATCGAGTGGCTGCTGGAGCACTCCGACATCCGCATCCACTACATCACCAACGACCCCAACGATCAGATCTTTGAGATTCACCAAAGCCAGCCGCGCCTGATTCCCTACTACATGGGCGTCCAGAAACTCATCACGGTCATGATGAAGATGGATTGCGACGTCTTCGTGGCCTCCTTGGCAGACTTGGACAACTACTACCTCAAGCGCTCCTATGTGCGCAAAGACATCGAGTACGTGGACATGCTCCACCACACCACCTCGATGCATTTGGTAGGCGCCGCCAACTGTCACGACCACTACGACACCATCTTTTGCGCCGGCCCCCACCAGATCGCCGAGACTCGCGCCTCCGAGAAGCTTCGCGGCGTGCCCGCGAAAAATCTCGTGCCCATCGGCTACGACCTGCTCGACCGCGAGCGCCAAGAGTATCGAGAGCTGCAAGAAACGCTCCCCAAGCACAGTCGCCCGCAGGCCACCCATCGCCCCCAGGCCCTCATCGCCCCCTCCTGGCAAGAGGACAACATCTTGGACCTCTGTGCCGCCGACACTATCAACTCATTGTTGGAGGCCGGCTTCGACGTGACCGTGCGTCCCCATCCGGAATATGTCAAACGCTATGGCGCCCGTTGGAACGCCCTCAAGGAGCGTTTCTCGGCAGTGCCCGAGGGCCAGGTCACCTTTGAGGACGACTTCTCCGGCGAGAGCTCCATCTTTGCGGCAGACGTGCTGCTCACCGACTGGTCTTCCATCGCCTGCGAGTTCTCCTTCACCACCGACAAGCCCACCCTCTTTGTAGACACGCCCATGAAGGTGGGAAACCCCGACTGGCAAGAGATCGGCCTCGTGCCCACCGAGATCTCCCTGCGCAACCAGATCGGCCAGTCGGTGGCTGTGGAAGAGGTGGCTTCCATCGGGGCTATCGCCCGCTCTATGGTGGACGAGGCCTCCCAGTGGCACGACCGTATCGAGGAAGTCTATGACACCTTCATCTTCAACCACGACCATGGCGGCGAGGCCGCAGGTCGCTACTTGTTAGATGCCGTGCTCAGGGCCCAAGCTCAGAAGGGCAAGAAGGGCGAGGGTCTCACTCCTCCCGCTCCTCGCCGGGCCACACCCGATGCCCCGTACACCCAGGATCCCCAGGACGCGGCAGATGCCCAAGAAGTCGCTGAGGCCCAGGATGCCAACGACGCCCAGGCTGCCGAGAAGGGCGCGCCGCCTGTTTCCCCAGACGTCTCTGAGAAGCCCTACACTCCCAAACATTTTGCAAAGCCTAGCCAGCAGGAGGACTCCCATGAATAAGCAGCTAAGGCGTCCTTTTCTCTGGCTCTTCGACGGCCTCTTTGTGTGTGTGCTGGCCGCGCTCTATCTGGCCTGCTTTGCCACGCCGGCCCAAGCCTACGTGGATCCCTCGGTGGTGACCTATACCATCCAGGCGCTGGCAGGTGTGGCGGTGGCGCTCTCTGCGGTGTTGGGCGTGGTATGGCGACGCCTGCGCAAGCGCCTCTATAAGGCATTGAACATCGACGAGAACCGCGACAAGGTCCATGACCCTGTGGTTCATGAGGTGAATCCGGCTTCCGATGAGGGCCAGCAACTGCTGCGCGAAGCCAACCGCAAAGCCTTGGAGGATGAGAAGCTGGTAGGCCCTCATAAGCCTCAGAACCTGCGCTGGGCTCCTCGCTTCGTGCTGTCGCTTTTGGCCTGGGGCTGCCTTATCTATTCGTTGGGCGTGGTGACTCCGCTTTCCATGATGGCCAGCAGTCTGGACAGCTTCATCTTTGGCCTCTCAGCGGTGGCGCCCTGGCTGGCACTCTTTGCTGTGGGCTTATGGCTGGGGCTCTCGGCCTTGACATCCCTCATTCGAGGGAGAGCCTTTACTGTGGTGGCGGCTCTTCTCGGTGCGATCTCTGTGGCTACCTTCATCCAAGGTTCCTTTATGAACACCGGCTTGCCCATTGCCGACGGCACTGAGGTGGTGTGGAGCGATCACCTCGGCATCACGCTGGTCACCTCCCTAGTATGGATTGGGCTTATGGCGGGGGCTGTGGTCTGGGGTCTGATGAATGCCAAGGGGCTTAAGACTGCAGTGGTCATCGTGTCTATCGTGCTGGTGGGTGTACAGTCGGCAGCGCTGGTAAGCAGCCTACAACAGGCTTCTGACGAGCTGGCATCCATGGGCGCACCTAACGCCCTCTGGACCGGGCGTCCCATGGTCACTGCCGAGAATCTCGACAAGGTCTCCCAAGGCGACAATGTGGTGATGTTTGTGCTGGACACGGTGGACAACGGTTACTTCGACCAGGTGTTGGAGCAGTATCCGGACATCGTTGATAACTACACCGGCTTTACCCACTACGCCAACTGCTCGGGCATGATGATCCCCACCCGCTATGCCATGACGGATCTCATTACCGGCCGCTATCTCACCGATGAGGACGAAAGCTACGGCACCGGTACCATCTCATCTTGGTATGAGGCGGAAAGCCTGGTGGACGCCATGAGAGACAACGGCTATAGCGTGGACCTCTACTCCAGCGACATCCCCCAGGGCACCACCCCTCTGGAGGGTCGGGCTGACAACATCCATGTCCTCGACATTCAGACCCAGTTCTGGCCCACGGTCTCATCCCTCTGGCAAATGTCGCTCTATCGCTCGCTTCCCTGGGCGCTCAAGCCGCCCTTCTGGTTCTACTCTGGAGACATCTCCGGCGATATCCTGGCTGCCTCCACGGGCGACGACCCCTTTGTCCTGGACGATGCCAAGTATCTGGAGGACCTCAAGAGCGATGGGCTCACATTCCAGGAAAACGAGGACGTCACTTCCAAGGGCACCTATAAGCTCATCCACATGATGGGTTCACACTACCCGGTCACCCTCAATGACAAGGGCGAGCGTGTGGATGCAGAGGACACCGATGTGGTGGCCCAGACGCGCGGCGCGCTGTTGGCGGTGGAACAGTACATGGCCGAGCTCAAGCGCTTGGGCATCTATGACCAAACCACCATCATCGTGACTGCAGATCACGGCTACTGGTATCTGGCCGACGACATCGACGGCCCCACCAGCCCATTCTTGCTGGTGAAGCCTGCAGAGGATGCGGCCCAAGCCGCCGAGCCCATGAAGACTTCCTGGGCCCCGGTGAGCCAGCGAGACCTGGCAGCCACGCTCCTCAAGGCCATGGGGGACCCCAACTACTCTGAGTGGGGCACGCCGGTGGACGAGGTGCCAGAAGACCAGCCCCGCACGCGCTACTACCATGCCACCTCGGTAAGCCATCCCGACTTTGATTACTACGCCATCAAAGAATGGGCCATCAACGGCGACGTGCGCGACTGGAACGCCTGGTCAGAGACGGGAAAGCGCTGGCCCATCGTGGATTAGGGAGACAGTGCAATGTTTAATCCATTGTTTCGTCTCTCGTGAAGAGGGAGTTATAGGCATTTGGAGAGGTAACTAAGTAATGTATTGAATATACAGCAGTATAATAAATTATTATACTGCTGTATATTATAAGTTTGTCTGGGAGCTTGAGAAGTAAAAGGGGACGTTGACGCAGGTCAACGTCCCCTTTTTTGGGCGTTTTAATCCGGAAGGCTCATTTACACACGGGGACCCGGACAGAGGGTGTGCTATCAAATGCAGTGGTGCCTCAGATGAAGGCTGCAAAACTGAGTCGTTACATCCTAGAGGTAGGAGGGCTCGATGAAAAAGGCGATCTGCGGGGTTTGCGGAGCCAGGATGCAGAGGAGCGACAGCGCCCGCGCCTACTAAGCGCATTTCCTCCGTGCATTTCCTCCGGCACGCGCCTACTAAGTACAATTTAATATGAAACCAACTCTGTGAGCTTGGGTGATGTAATGCTTAAATAAAAAGTGGCGCAGATTTTGGGCAAAATCGGCCTACTAAGTACTTAGTAGGCGTGAAGTGCCGCTCAGTTCAAACCTCATCTGCCCTGCATCCCCATTTCAAAGGTAGGCCTACTTTTGACCTTCCATGATTTAGCCGGGGTTTTGCAGTGTGAAAGCAGTACTACTCTCAAACTGCCCCCTTCTGAGCGCAAAGAGTACTTGTAAACAAAGAGTACTTGTAAATAATGAAGGTGAATTCGGCCTACAGGTTAAGGGGTGTTGGCGCAGGTCTGGCGCAGGTCAGCACCCCTTATCACAGCACGCTGTCTGTCCTATAAGCTGAATAACAAAGCGATGGAGGCTCTTCTCGGCAAGGACATGCCGAGAAGAGCCTCCATCTTTAGGTGCGAGTGTGGGGCGGGGAAGTGCTGGCGACGACCTAGAAGGCTTCGCCTAGGCGCTCCACTACCTGGTCGAAGTTGGCGGGGCCCAGAAGCGAGAGCATGAAGAGGGCGAAGAGGCCGCCTACAGGGTCGGCGTCGGCGAAGCGCTCATAGAAGTTGGCTGCCTTGCGCACGGAGGCGTTGTCCAGGTTCTCCACTGAGAGCATGTGGATGATGTAGTTGGCGTTCCAGTGGAAGACCACCGTGTTGGCGCCGGTCATGAGGCGCTCGCAGCGGGCGTAGACCTCCTCGCAGGCCTCGCCGCTTTCTGCGCAGAACTGCTGGGTGACGTGCTGCAGGAGAGGCGCGGGCCACTCGCCGTCGCGCACATGGTCGATGACCGACTCGTCAGCCGTAAGCTCCACCAGGATCTGCGGGGGCAAAAGGGCGGCCAAGATGTCGTCACCGGCGTTGCCCAGAGATTCGCGGAGGGTGGGGATAGTGGCATTTTCGAAGACCTCGTTATCGCCGATCTCGGCGAATTTGGCGGCCCAATTGATGCCCATCACGCTGCTGCCGGTGAGCATGCCGGCCAAAATGCGGGGTGTGAGGGCGATCCCCGTGCTTACGTAGGCGGTATCTGACATGTGTCTCCTTTGAACAGAGGTAAACGTCCAAGCGTCAGGCTGTAGAAATACCAAAAACTGAGAGATGGCTGCCTGGGCCAAAATAGAGGGACAGGCAGACGCAACCTTCACCATCTTAGACCATGCCGTAAGGTACTCTGGCGAGGCTTGTCCCTGGGAAAAATTGCACGTCAGTAGTTTTCCCAATGGCGAGCAGGGGGCCTGCAGACAGGTGCCAGGCGAGCTTGTGGCCTCTTAGGTAGCGGAGTTACGTAGCTGGCATCTAGCAGTTGCCGGTATAGACCCACCGAAGGTGCGCATGGGCGATGTCTCTGAGCCTATAGATGTCCTCACACGGCGTGGGTTCCAACTGAGTGCAGCGAAACGCCGGGAAGAACCTCGTGATGTGGAGCACGATGGAAGGGTCTATTTGGGCCAGCCAACGGCACTGAGCCTCCATCTCTTCTGGCGAGTCATTGAACCCCGGAACAATGAGGCTGGTGATCTCCACATGGCAGCTGGGTGTGGCCGCAAAGGCGGCAATGGCAGCTTTGACGCACTCCAAGTCGCCGCCAATCTGCGCGTAGCCCTGGGCATTGAAGCATTTAAGGTCGATGTTCACGGCGTCCATAAGAGGGGCTACGGCGTCGATGACAGGCGCCTCAAAGCACCCGTTGGACACCAGCACATTGCAGAGGCCTGCGCCGTGGACCAGCTCGGCGCAGGAGCGCACGTATTCGAAACCGCAGAGGGGCTCGTTGTAGGTGTAGGCCACGCCGGCAACCTCGGGATCGGAGGCGGCCATGTCTGCTGCGGTGGCTGCCAAATCCTGGGGCGACAGATAACGCCAGGGCGCCCGAGCGGCTCCCGCCTGGGCGATGCAGTGGTTCTGGCACCAGGGGCATCGCAGGTTGCAGCCGTAGGATCCCACCGAAAGCACCAGTGTGCCCGGCCTAAACCTGGCCAGGGGCCTCTTCTCTATGGGATCCACCGCCACCGAGGTCACGCGCCCAAAGTTCTCGTCGACCACCCGGCCGCCCACGTTGGTGCGCGCCCGACATGCCCCGGTGGCGCCGGGAGCCATCGAGCACCTATGAGGGCAGCACTCGCAGGTGGCGCGGAGGGGTTTCTGGGTATCCTGGGGCGCTGCTGAGGCGGGAGCGGCTTGGGGGTTGAGCGGCGTGTTGGCCGAGAAGGACGCAGCCTCCCTAAACATGGCGCACCACCTGGAAGCGCTGGATGGAGACGCGGTCGCGAGACAGGTCGATGCCTCCCTTGGAGGCGGCGATGGAGAGTTGCTCGTCCACGGAGTCGACGCCGGCCAGGTCAGGGAGCAGGACGCCGCGGCGGCCGTCGGAGGTGGAGACGATGACGCCGTAACGAGTGCAGTCCAGCTCCAAGGTGGAGGAGACGGGCTCGGGCTGAGAAAGGACGTCTACGTCGTAGATCAGCTCGGGCAGCTCCTCTGGGGTGACCGGCGAGAAGCGGGGGTCGTGGAGGGCGGCAGAGATGGCATTGGCCATGATCTCGGCGGCCAGGTTGGGTTGAACGGGGGAGAGGGTACCTATGCAGCCGCGCAACCGGCCATCCTTTTTAAGGGATACAAAGCAAGCGCCGGGGAGCTCAAGGGCTTCCAGGCTTGCCTGAGAAGCGTCCTTGGCGGCGACGATGGCCTGGGCTGCGGCGTCGGACGGAGCGCCCTGGCCGCGCACCGCGCTCTCCAGCGACAGGCGCGCCAGCGCGCAGTAGGTGTCTTCATGGGCGGCGATGTCTTCGAGCTCGGCACGGCGGGCGGTGTCGTAGTCCTTCCCAAAAGCGCGCTCGGGGGCGGAGCCTGCGGAGCCATCAGGGGTGAAGGAAGCCACTGCATAACCCACGCCGTAGGGTCCCTCGTAGGACATGAGACTGGCGTCTAGGGGCGTGGCGTCCAGAGCGCCTGCCATGATTTGGAAGGAGCGCAGGCCGCATTCGCCGGCGCGCTCGGCAAAGTCGGGGCTCACCAAGAGCAGGCGCAAGAAGTCCGCCGACTCAAAGGACTCGCACACCAGGGCGTCGAACTCCGGGCCCTCGGGAGCAAAGCCGTAGGGCCCCTCGTCTGCCAGCTTGTGGGAGAGGTCGCCGCTGGCCACAAAGACCATGGAGCGGTCAAGCTCCTGGGCTGCCTGGCGCACCAGCTCGCCCAGGCGGTAGTGGTCTTTGGGCGAGAGCCCGGAGAGGGAGAGGCGCACGTAGCGAGGGGCGGGTTTGTTGGCAGGCCAATGCTTCTGAATGAAGTAGACCGGGATGAGCGTAGCGTGGTCGAGCTCGGGATTCTGGCGCCCTAGCGGCCCTGCGGCAAGGCCGGCCGCCTGGGCGGCGTTGCAGAGGGTTGAGACCATCTCTTGGTCGTAGTCGATGGAGGCAGTCACCTGAGGGGCGCCAAAGGAGGCAAAGGAGCCGTATGCGCCCTCTCCGGTAGATATCTGCAGGTAGTCGCCGTAGAGCGGGGCGTGGGGACTGGAGATGACAACGGTGTCAGGGGCGTCCTGGGCGATGGCTTTGCCTACGGCGTCGTATGCGTCGATGGTGGCTTGGATGGCCTTTTCTCGGCCTTGGCCAACCTGAGGGATGATGAGAGGGGGATGGGGCACGGCAAACGCTTGAGTCAACGGCATAAAGGGAGCCTCCCTAAAAAATGTGATGTGGGGGAGGCTCTTAGAAGCGGTGCGGATAGGCGCCATGAAACTTGCTGGGCCTTTTGTGCCGAGCGGTTAGGCGCGATGACCCAGCTTGCGCTCGAGATAATCCTTGAGTTGGGCCGGGGTGCCTCCCTGTAGGTGGTTTTTATCCCAGATCATGTCTTCGAGATCGGCGCGCTGCTCAAGCTTTTGCGCATAGTCCGAAGAAACCATATTGTGCAAGAGGTTGCCTACCTCCACCTCTCCGTTGACGAGCACCACCAAGTGCTCGGTTTCCTCCAGGTGGGAGAAGGCGCTGTAGGGCTTGGAGATGGTGCCGGACACCTTGCCGTCTACAAGGACGCTGGTGCGCACCTCGGTGGTGCACGCAGAGGTGCGGATCGTGCAGCGGGGGTTGTCTGACACGGGGGCTCCGTGGCGGGAGAACCAGTGGCTCCAGGTCTTGCGCCAGCTGCGGGCAGGCCAGAAGACTGTGAAGCCCTTGATGGCAAGTAGCACGCTGTAGCCTAGCAAGAAGATGATGATGAGCCCCAAGAAGATGCCCCAGGGGGTGATGTCCCACACCGAGACGGTGCCCCAAATGTAGGCTGCCAGCACGATGAGGAAGACGGCGGCGAAGATGAGGCCGTCGCGTTTGTTCAAGGAGCGGTCGCGGGCGCTGATGACCTCGCGCAGCAGCGGCTCGTCCATCTCAAAGGTGGACTCGAAGCGCACATCGCCGGCGGAGAAATCGCAGGCGGCCTTGGCAGGGGTGGAATCAAGGATGGGGGAGCTCATAGGGCGGGGCTTTCTGGATGGAGGGTCAGATAAAGGGCGGGCCGGCGCCGATGCGCGGCCAGGACGGCAGAGGCTTGCGGCGCAGGCGCTGGGGCGCGGAGGGTTAGGAGGCGTCCTTTTTGGAGCCTTCTCTGCGCTGGGCTTTGCGGGCTTGGCGCGCCTGCTTTTTGGCGGCGTCGCGTTCTTTTTGAGCAGCCTGGACGGTGCTCCAAGAATCCAGCGTAGAGCAGATCTTGTCGCAGGCGCGAGCCACTGCGTTTCGAGGGGGCTCGCTCACATGGGTGGCCAAAAACTGAATGAACCCTGCGGCGTCGCCTTTGGTAAAGCCCTGGGTGTCCAACATGAAGATGAGCGACCCTTTGGCCAGAGTGAGGCAGATGAGGCGAGAGGTGGCCACCGCGCGGCTGAACTCGCTCCACCCAAAGGTGCGACGAGTGCCGTCGCTCAAGATGACACCCAATTCCTTCTCGGTGGCATAGGTGGTGCGCTGGCGGGCTTTTTCGCCGGCACGATCCAGCGCGGCGATCATGCGGCGGGCGTTGTCTAGAGGAAGCCGGTTGCCCTGCCACACTGTCATGAGGCCCACGAGCAGCACCAGCGCGCAGGTCAGCCCCGAGATATGCCAAAAGACGCGGGCCAGCACCGCAGCAACGCCTATAAGGATGCCGCAGCCAAAGTAGAACACTCGGAGCGTGGGGGAGACCGTGAGCCTGCAGGCTTCCTTGACCTGGTCGTTGGTGAGGGTGGTCTCGTCCACAAAGAGGGAGCCTGCCGGCACGCCGGCTGGCAGCGGATGAGAAGGATGCTTCTTTTTTGCCATGGAGTCACTCCAATAGGGTTACTTTTGGGCGGAAAGCAAAGCGCGCACTGACTCGTAGCGGCTGGTGGAGAGCGCCTTGGCAGGGATGAGTGCCAGCTCGCCGGTCTTCATGTCCACCAGGATGAGTCGAGACGTGCTGTAGACATGCTTGATGTCGTTGAAGGGGTAGACCCCCATCTCGCCGGAGGGCTGAGTCACCTCCAGCCTGTCATCCCACACGTCCACGATATAGCGGCGACCGTCTTCTGGCAGCTGCACCGCATTGAGCCCGGAGCGCTGAAGCCTCGCCAGCATGTAAGTGGACCAGCGGCCGCCAACGACCATGAGGCCTGCGCAGAGGGTGGCCATCACCACCATCACCACCGTTTGAGGCTCGAGCACAAACCCGTAGATGAGCATGGCTGCCAGCAACAGCGCGCAGGCGATATAAGCCGGGTTGGAGGCGCCGGTGGGCGTAAGCACCGAGAGCGCATCTTGCGTCATCAGGCTGGTGAGCTCGTAGGTGGCGTGATAGAGCGGCTTGGGTGACGCCGCAGATGAAGAAGACGTGGCAGCCATGACTTCAGGCTCCCTTCGTAAACCGTGCGATATCGCTAACAGAATGATTCTAGCCAATGGGGACCTCTCTGGCACCCAGGGGCGTTTCTCGGCAGCGAAGCTTTCCTGGGCCTCAGGGCGCCCCCGTCTCCCCTCCCTGCCGAGAAACCCCCACCGTCCTCGCATGCAACTTCGAGGCGGGATGGGTGAGAGACGAGACTCGGAACTTTTCCATTGGGTAACAGGGGAGCCTGAGAGAGGCCTCAAGGCGTTGACAGGGGCGGCTAAAGCGTCGTAGCATGCCCACATAACCGACATTCGGTACACCAAACCGGCGAAGCGGAAGTAAAACCGTCCCAAGCGCCTACAGAGAGCCCGTGCAGCTGAGATGCGGGCGGTAGCAGGACGGCATAATGGACCCGCTGAGGGCGCGGAGAAGCCTTTAAGGTGGAAGCCGCGACGGGAGCTCCCGTGACAGAGCAGGGCGTGTAAGCGCCTCAAAGGGGGCAGGGAGACCTGCCAATCAAGGTGGCACCGCAGGTGTTTCGAGATGAGACGCTTGTCCTTGAGTCCAAATAGACTGGGGGGCGAGCGCTTTTTGTGTCGCTCCCCAAAGCCTCAACGGCGCGAGGCTTCTCGAAAGGAGCGCAGGATGAACTTCACTTCTCAGGTACACAAGCACGTTTTGGGCAAGCTGGGCGCACTTATGGCGTGCCTTCTGGCGGTAGTGGTGCTGGTGGGCTGCTCGGGCGGCGGGGGCACAGATGCCTCCCAGGCTTCCGGCTCGCTGGACAAGAACACCGAAGTCAAGGTGTGCTTTGTGGAGGTAGTGGAAAACGACGCCTTCGTCACCATGATGAACGGCTTCAAAGACGAGATGGCAGACCAGGGCTTCACCAACGTGGTTTACGACGTGAAGAACGCCCAAGGCGACGTGGCCACCTTGAACTCCATCGCAGCGCAGCTCAAGAGCGCCGACTACGACGTCATCGTGCCCATTGCCACCCCGGCTGCCCAGGCCTGCGCCAATGCGGGCATCGACAAGCCCATGATCTTCATAAGCGTCACCGATCCTGTGGCTGCCGGCATCACCTCCTCGCTGGAGAAGCCTGACAAGGGCATCACCGGCACCTCCAACGTGTCCGACGTCAAGGCCATCTTCGAGTTCGCCGAGGAGCTGGACCCGGCGGCGCTCTCGGGCAAGGTGGGTATCCTTTACTGCTCCGGTGAGAAGAATGCCGAGGTCACCGCTAAGGCTGCCCAGGAGTACCTGGAGGGCCGCCAGATCGAGGTGGACGTGCGCACCGTCACCAACAGCTCCGAGGTACAGCAGACCGCAGCTACTTTGGCCTCGGGCGTCTCTTGCATCTACGTGCCGGTAGACTCGGTGGTTCAGAGCGCCATGTCCCAGCTCACCCAGACCGCTACCAAGGCCAACATCCCTGTGCTTGGCACCGATCCCGTGATGGTGCGGGACGGAGCCCTGGAATCTGTCTCTTGCTCCAACACCACCCTGGGCGCCAAGTCTGCCGACATGGCCATCAAGGCCCTGGAGGGCACCAAGATCTCCGATCTGCCCGTGGAGGTGCTGGCTTCTGATGACTACGCCGTCAACGGCGCCACTGCCAAGGCACTGGGCATCGACCTGGACAGCCTCTCCATCTCCCAGGACTACCGCGTGATCGATTAGTCTGCGAAGGGATCTCGGGCGAGGTGGCGGCGTTTCTGCCGCCGGTGCCCTGGGAGCCTTTGGACTGGTCTTTATGTCGCATTGCCCCCTGTGAACTTATAAGAAGGAATCCATGACGTTCTCCGTCTTTTACGACGCCTTGATGCTGGGCTTTGAGTACTCTCTTTTGGCCGTGGGCGTCTACATCACCTTTCGCATCCTCGACATGGCCGACCTCACCGTCGACGGTTCTTTTGGCTTTGGCATGGCCTGCTCGGCGGTGGCCGCGGTAGCCGGTCATCCCTACCTGGGCCTGGTGTTGGGTGCAGTGGCTGGCGCCGCTGCTGGCTGCGTGAGCGGCTTGCTCATCACCAAGGCTCGCATCAACCCGCTTTTGGCTGGCATCATCACCATGACAGGGCTCTACTCGGTGAATATCTATGTGTTGGGCGCTCCCAATGTGAGCTTGCTCAATGCCACCCGCGTCTTCGACCCCCTCTACACCGCCCTAGGCGGCGCCGACGGCCCCCTTACTCTGGATGGCGTCAAGATGGCCTTTGTGGTGGTGTTGGTGTGTGCGGTGGTGGCGCTTTTGTCGGCCTACTTCAAGACCGAAGCCGGGCTGGCTGTGCGCGCCGTAGGCGACAACGAGGCCATGAGCCGGGCCAGTTCCATCAACACCAACCTGGTGAAGGTGGGCGGCCTGGCTCTGGGCAACGCCCTGGTGGGCCTCACGGGCGCTCTGTTGGCTCAGTATCAGGGCTTTGCCGACCTCGCCAGCGGCACCGGCATGGTGATGGTGGGCCTGGCTTCCGTCATCATCGGCGAGGTCTTTGGCGGCCACCGCTCAGTGACCTGGGGCTTGTCCTGCGCGGTGGTGGGC
>Trix_p1__coassemble_968_pt1 | contig 41723 bp, 37 predicted proteins | sample Trix_p1__metabat2_high_PE_012 | metagenome-assembled genome bin Trix_p1 | reverse complement strand
GGCAGCATAACGAAACACCGTTTGGGTGCGACGTCCTGCTTGGGCTGCGTAATACTTGCCTATGTTGTCTAGGCGATACCAAGTATCTCGAGCCACGTGGAATCAGTCCCTTGGGTGAGGGCTTCGCCGTCCAGGAAGCTGCGGCAAATGCCCAAAGATATTTTGGTGGTCTCGGCCGAGGTGGGGTAGAGCAGGTAGCCGTGCATGGCGTCGCGCATGCGGTAGCAGGCGGCGGGGGTGCCGGCATCGCTCAGGCGCTTTGCAAAGGCCTCGTCCTCGTCGCGCAAAGGGCACAGCTCGGCCGAGAGGATGAGCGTGCGTGGAAGGCCAGTGAGGTCGCCTTCCAGCCAGGGGGCCAGGTAGGGGCACTGCAAGTCGTCCGGATGCTCGGAGTAGAGCATGAGGTATTCCTGGAGGTCCTCTGCCGTGAGAATGTAATCATGGCCGTTTTCTGCCACCGAGGCGAAGGGAGCCGAGGGCCCGTAGTCATTGTTTAACACCGGATAGTAGAAGATGGCGGTCTTGGGGCTAAACTCGCCGCGGTCCCGGGCCATAAGGGCCACGGCTGCGGCCAGGTTACCTCCAGCGGAGTCTCCCATGAGCACCACGTGGTCTGGCACCACATCCGAGAAGACCTGGCCCTCCATCACGGCTTTGGTGGCGGCGTAGCAATCCTCTGCGGGCACGGGAAAGCGGCTCTCGGGAGCCAAACGGTAGTCCACCGATACGATGCGGCGCTTCAAGGCCAGCGCGGCGTCCTTGCAAAAGTCTGCGTAGAGGTCCACCTGGCCGGTGACCCAGCCGCCGCCGTGGAAGAAGACGATGGTGCCCTCCCAGTCCTCCTCCACCGACGCACCCTCCTTGAGCGACAGGCTGATGTCTAGCGGCGTGAAGGTGCGGCAGGGGATCTCGTGCCCGTCGGGTGCGGGCACCGTGAGCGACCCCTCGCGCACACGCAGGTTGGGCGCCTCTACGCGGGAGGCGGCTTCTTCAAAGGCTCGGATGGCCTCGTAGCCCTCCACCACGTCGGGTTTGTGATGGGTGTAGGCCTTGATGGCGGCCAGGCGAGCTTTCTCGAGCATAGAGGACCTTTCACGGAGTGCAGGCTACAGGCAGAGACGCCCTTATCCTACCCGTTGGACAGAAGGGCTACTCTACGGCCGCCTGTGCTCGGAGGCTGTGGGCCCGTGCAGCAACGGTTGGCGGTGCGCACCTATTGTTGACTGGGGGAGTTCTGGACGTGCGGCTGATGGTAGGCGAAGGTGGAGAGGTCGAGCATGATGTGGTATTTCTCACCCAGGCAGAGCTCGTGTGAGATGTGGAACGGCTTTCCAGTGGTGTCGAAGACCTTGTCATCGATACACAGGAGGGGATGGCCTTCCTCCACACCCAGCAAGAAGGCCACCTGGCTGTCGGCGACGCTCAGTCCCACAGACTTCGTGCCCTCGCCGGGGCTCACGTTGAACAACGAGCTCATGGTGGCGTAGAACGACTCAGTAAGATCCTGGCGGGTGAAGTCCCCATAGACCGAGGGGATGTAGATGGACTCAACCATCATGGGATCGTTGTTGATGAGGCGAACCAGCAGTAGGCGGAGAACCCCGTAACCCTCTGCGATCCAAGGGGCGAAGAACTCGGCAATCTCACCTTCCGGTTCCACTGGTGAGAAATCCAGTGGCTGGAGGGAGGGAGTGCTGCCAAGGCTCTTTATATAAGGGGTGATGCCCTCAAAGCGATCAGTGGTGAGGCGGGCGGACTTGTTGGGGGAGGCGCTGCTGAAGGCTCCAGGGGCCACGAAGGATCCGCTGCCACGGACGGTCTTGATGATGCTCTGGTCAGACAGGACCTTGAGCGCCTTGCGGATGGTGGTGCGACTCATACCGTAGGTCTCGCAGAGTTCCTGCTCGGAAGGGAGTTGCTCCCCTTCACCGTAGACGCCAGCATATATAGTTTTTTTAATATCCTCGGCACAGGCCATATAGAGGGGTCCATGCAAGGCCGTTTTTCCATCTAACACAAATTCCACCTGTTTTAAGACGTTTATCGTGAAGAGTCGGCTTCAATCATAGGGAAATGATAACAAGTTGTGCATAAAAATGTGGCCACTTATATTGAGCGCATCTTCCAGTCACGGCTCCAACGAATGTTAATGCGTGAATATGGCAAGGAAACCGAAGGTTCTTCTCTTAGGACAGGCTTGGGACAAAAAAGATCTGGACCATCAGCACAACCTCCGAGTGGTCAGTTTTGAGGGGTAAGCGGTATCTTTCTATAGATACAACTACAGATAATTTGTATCTAACTTATATTGGTGCTTTAATTTATCCCATCTAAACAGGCACATAACAAATATGACAGCCTATGTCTTCAAGAGAGAGGATTGAACGATGGCGGAAGAACAGACCGTCCCCAAGAAAAAGAAGAAGCTCCAACTACCCCATGTGTATTCGATCATCTTCATCCTCATGGCAGTGTTTGCGGTGCTCACTTGGATCATTCCTTCTGGCGCCTATGAGCGTGAACTGATCGAAACTGCTGCCGGTGAGAAGGAAGTCGCAGTTGCAGGTACCTATACACCGCTGGATAAGGTGTATGTGGATCCCGAGACCGGCGAAGAGGTGGATCTCCGCTGCGACCTGATGACCCTCTTTGAGGCACCCACGCTGGGTATCCAGGCGGCGGGCGACGTGGTGGCGTTCGTCCTTCTGATCGGTGGGTCGTTTGCCATCATCACGAAGACAAATGCCATCAACGCCGGTCTCTCACATGTTATTGGAAAGCTCAAAAATAAAGACATCCTGATCATTCCTGTATCTATGGTCCTGTTGTCCATTTGCGGTACCACTTTTGGCATGTCCGAAGAGGCACTTCCCTTCTATGCCATCTTCATCCCCATCATGTTGAGCTTGGGGTATGACTCCATGACGGCGTTCATGATCTGTTTCATGGGCCCGAACCTCGGCTATATTGCATCCACCATCAACCCGTTCAACGTGCTGATCGCCCAAGGCATCATCGGTATCGAAGGCAATCCCCAGCTCTGGCTGCGCTTCATCGTCTGGATCGTCTTCACGGTGCTCGGCATCATCTGGGTCATGGGTTATGCCAAGCGCGTCAAGAAGAATCCGGCCAGCTCCATCACCTATGCCGACGATGCCTCCAAGCGCAAGGAGTTCCTGGTTGAGGACGACAGCGTGCCCATGAGCTTCTCGGGCCGTCAGAAAGGCGTCCTGGTCGTCTTCGCGGCCGGTATGACCCTTATCGTCTGGGGTCTGGTGACCCAGGGCTGGTACATGAACGAGATCTCCGCCGTATTCGTCGCCATGGGCATCCTTTCCGGTATCGTTGGCGGTCTCACGGAGCATGAGATGGCAGAAGAGTTCGTCCGCGGTCTGGCCGACTTCTCCTATGCCGCCGTCATCATCGGTCTCGCACGCTCGATTCTCGTCATCGCCGAGAGCGGCATGATCATCGACACCATCCTCAACGCCTTGGCAACTGCCCTCGCCGGCGTTCCTACCCCCATCTACACCTCCATCCTCTTCGTCATGCTCGGCCTGCTCTCCCTGTTGGTGCCCAGCTCCTCCGGCCTGGCAGCCCTCACCATGCCCATCGTCGGCCCCCTGACCACCCTCATGGGCGTGAACCCCGAAGGCGCCGTGACCGCATTGGTCATGGCGAACCAGATCATGAACAGCGTGAGCCCCACCGCCGGTATGACAGTGGCAGGCCTGGCGGTGTCGCGCATCTCCTTCGGCCAGTGGTGGAAGACCTGTTGGAAGTTCATCCTGCTCCTGACGGTCCTCGCTCTCATAGTGACAGCCGTCTCCGGCATGCTTCCTGTGGCGGCCTGACCCGTCTGCCCGAGTTGCTTGGTTGAGGTGACGGGGACGGTCGGGCTTGCTCGATCTTTCCGGATGCCTGATGACCCATGGTGCAGTGTTCGCGTTGTGCCAGGCACTGCACCGTCTTCAATACGCGTTGACCCGTTTTTCGCTGGGCTCTCAGAAAGAGGTGCTTGAATATGGATCGTGTGGGCAGGTTGGTGCTTCTGTCCCGCAATGTGTTTGACGCCACCGGGGCGGACGCCTTCGATGGATTTGTCGCCATCAAAGGCAACAAGATCGAGGCGGTGGGGCTGCACAGTGAGGCGGAACCCTATCTTGCCAAGGCGGACCAGGTCATCGATGCCGGCGACCGCGTCCTCATGCCGGGACTCACTGACAATCATACGTTTTTCACCGGTTGGTCCCTTCTCCATGTGGGCCCTGATCTCGGGGAGGCACGGGACGCCCGAGAGGCTGCGGCCCTGGTGGCTGAGGCGGCTGCGGGTCTCGAACCCGGCAAGCCCCTTTTCGCCCATAACTGGGATGCGGGGTTCGCGGGGGCCGAAGCGGACGCGCTGCTCGAAGAGGCTGTGCCTGACCGTCCCTTTGTGGCCTTCACCGCCGACAGGGGCGCTTGTTGGATCAACCAGCGCGCACGGGAGCGCTACCAGTTTGACAACGAGCCCAAGGATGCCGAAAGCACTTGGCGCATGATGGGTGACCTGCTGGCAAAACCCGAGGTAAAAGCTTTGTATAACGACTATATGAAGATGCTCAACCGCAGAGGTGTCACCCAGATCAAAGAGATGTCCTTCGACGACTACTACGGCTTCGCAGATGTGATGCAGGAGCTTGAGGCCAATGACGGGCTGACGGTCCGTGTCTCGTTGATGAGCCAGCCGGTGGGCGCTCCCATGGACCTGGAACATGGACGCGCCATGCAAGAGCGGTTCCAAGGACCGTTCGTGAGTTTCTCGGGATTCAACCGCATGACCGACCGCTCCATCGCTTCCGGATGCGCAGAGCTCAAAGAGCCCTATTGCTCGGACCCCTCCACCTGCTGTGCGGTCCCTGTGGAGTGGGGGCTGGTCGAGGATGAGCTGGCGCGGGCCGATGCTGCCGGCTTCAGGTACACCTTCCATTGCCAGGGTGACGGGGCGGTGGCCCATGTGGTGGATCTCTACGAGAAGTGCGCCCGCGATGAGAGCGGCCATCTGGTGCAGCGCCATGCCATCACCGACATGGAGTTCTCCGATCCCGAGGACCTGGAGCGCTTTGGCGCGTTGGGTGGCATCTGTGAGGTCTATCCCCAGATCGGCGGCCTTGACAATGCCGACGACGTGGTGGAGATGGCTGAAGCCCAGATCGGCCCCGAGCGCTTCAAGAACTACTGGATGCGCCGCACAATGGTCGATGCCGGCTGCCGCGTGGTGGGCGACACCGACCTGCCCCTCATGCTGCCTTCCATTGGCGAGTCCATCTATTGTGGGTGCGGTGGCCATATGAACGACGGCGTCCAGCTGCGCACCGAGAACACGTTGACGGTGCCCGAGATGCTTGAGGCCTGGTCTGCCAATGGAGCCTATGACTGCTACAGCGAAGATCGTCTGGGCACCCTTGAGCCGGGAAAACTGGCAGACATCTGTGTGTTGCAGGAAGACGTGCTGCACGCAGATCCTGCCTTGGTGCGCGGGGTGAACGCGGCACTGACCATCTCCGACGGCCGCATCGTCCATAACGAGTTGGAGGACTAGCCGTGACACACGTACAGCCTTCCCAGGTCGCCGGGATGGGATATCACTACATCTACTATCCCCTCGATTACCTGTTCGACACCCAGGCAGCCGCCGGCTATACCACCATTGAGCTGGTGGCCCAGGCGCCCCACTACTTCGTTGGCGAGAAGGGCTATCAGGATCCCGCCCAGGTGCGCGGAAAGGCAGAGGCGCACGGTCTCACCATCGGCGCACTCGTGCCCGAGGACACCAACTATCCCTTCCGCATCAACCTCGCCGACGATACGGACCGTCAGCGTTCGTTGGAGTACTACAAGCAGGTTTTTGAGGCTGCGGAAGGCTTTGGCACCCATGTGGTACCAGTCTGCCCCTGGGGTGCCACCAAGGACGAGGACCCACAGGCTGCCTTCGAGAGGCTTTGTGCCACAGTGGCGGCCTTGGCCCCTTGCGCCCAAGATCATGGGGTGGTGATGGCTGTCACCAACCTGTCTCCCAGCCAGGGCACGGTATGCACCACGCTTGACGAGATGGACCGCCTGCTTGCGGCAGTGGACCATCCTGCAGCGGCGGCCAATCTGGACCTGGGGGCCATGGGGATCGCAGGTGAGACCCCAGAACAGTGGTTTGATCTTCTCGGCAAGAAGATCGTCCACATGTATTTCGCAGACGGACGCCCTTGCGGGCATATGGTCTGGGGCGAGGGCCTCTTTCCGCTGGAGCGCTACCTGGAGGTTGCGAACCGCTACGGCTACGAGGGGCTGCTGGGGCAAAAAATCACCGACGGCGCGTACTTTGACGACCCTGCGGCGGCCGATAAACGCAACCTCAGTGCCTTCGAGCCCTACTTTGCGAAGGAGGCGTGAACATGGCACAGGCTGTCATAAGACCCGACCAGCCGGCAGGCATGAACATCCATTGGGAGGCCTATTCGCTGGATGCCTTCCTGGACGCCCAGGCGCGCATCGGGTTCGAGTCCATCGAGCTCTGGGCGAACGAGCCGCATTTCAGGATCGACCACCTGCACGCATACGAGGTGGCCGCGGTACGCCACAAGATCGAGTCCCGCGGTCTTGCCGTGCACACGCTTACGCCGGAGAACTGCGTCTCGCCCTATCAGATCGCTGCCTGTGAGCCCTGGCATCGCGAGCAGAGCTTCAACTACTTTTCAAATGGCATCCGCGCTGCCGCTGAGTTGGGTTGCCAGTATATGGAGGTCAACTCCGGCTGGGGCTATTGGAACGAGGGTAGGGAGGAGGCCTGGAAGCGCTGCCGGGAGATGCTCTCTCGTCTGGCTGAGGTGGCGCGGCAGGAAGGCATCGTGCTCGCCATGGAGAGCCTGCGTCCCCAGGAGAGCCAGCTGGTGGTGACACTTGCCGACGCGCGGCGCATGATCGACGAGGTGAGAAGTCCTGCGTTGAAGCCCATGGTCGACACGGTGGCCATGAGCGTGTCCGGTGAGACCCTGGAGCAATGGTTCGCCGAGTTTGGCAACGAGATCGTGAACCTGCACTTCGTAGACTGCAACCCCTATGGTCACTTGGTCTGGGGCGACGGCAACCGTTGCCTGGAGGAGTGGATCGGGGTGCTCGACCGCTATGGCTACCAAGGCTGGCTGGGGCAGGAGATCACCGACGGCAAGTATTACGCAGATCCGGAGGCCGCCGACTTCCAGAACTTCCACAATTTCGAACGCTACTTTGCATGACCGCCACAAGTGACGTGACGCATCCAGCAATCATTTTGTTTCAAGTACCACCATTTATGTGCATAACAGGCGTCGCCCCAAATGGGGGACGGGAGCAAGAATAGGAGATTTCCTGATGAACGTGCACGACTACGCAGCTCAGGTCCTGGATTCCATGGACCATGTGGGCAACGTCTACTGGGTTGCCTGCGGCGGCTCCATGATCGACCTCTATCCTGCAGACTGCCTGATCAACGCCAAGAGCCCCTCCATGGTAAGCGCTATCTTCACGGCTGAGGAGTTCAACTTGGTGCCTCCCGCAGCGTTGGGTGAGGACAGCCTCGTCATCACCTGCAGTCACGGCGGCAACACCCGTGAGACCGTGGACGCCTGTAGGATCGCCCGTGACAAGGGTGCCTACGTGCTTGGCATGACCAACAACGCCGGTACGAAGATCGACAGTGGGGACTGGCCCTGCTGGGTCTACGAATGGGAGGATGACACCCCCCAGTCCGAGCGCCCTGCCGGTTTCTCCCTGGCCCTGGTCTGCGACCTGATGGCTGCCCAAGACGGTTACACCGGCGCCGACGCCATGAACCAGGGCATTGCCCAGCTGGACGGGATCATCGCCCAGGCCATCCCGCAGGTGGTCAATGACCTCGGCGACCGCTTCGTGGAGCTCTGCAAGCGTCACGATTTCTTCTACATCCTGGGCAGCGGTCCCACCTTCTGCCAGACCTATGGCTTTGCCATCTGCTCCCTCATGGAGATGCAATGGCAGAACTGCTGCTACATCAACGCGGCCGAGTACTTCCATGGCCCGCTTGAGTGCACTGAGCCGGGCGTCTTCTACTTCCTGCAAAAATCCTCCGGCGTCTACCGTCCCATCGATGAGCGTGCCCAGCGCTTCCTTGAGACCTACACTGACACGCTGATGGTGCTTGACAGCGCAGCCTATGGCATGGACCAGCTTGACGAGGCCGTGCGCACTTACCTGGACCCCATCTTCTTCTACGAGATGAACGTCACGCTGCGCGGCGTCCGCGGCAAGGCCTTCGACCACGATCCGGACTACCGTCGCTACATGGGCAAGGTCGAGTACTGATTGTTGAGGAGGAACAGCCATGCAAAAGCAGGACCTTGATGTCGCGGTCTGTGGGTTCGGCGACAACGTCGTGGACATCTACGAGCACATCCGCACCATGTTTCCCGGCGGCAACTGCGTGAACTTCGCCGTGTACGCGAAGATGGCCGGTGCCAAACGCTCGGCCTACATGGGCTATTTCGGTTCTGATGAGCGTGCGGAGCACGTCATCGACAGCCTCCACGAGGAAGGGGTGGAGACTGTCAAATGCAAGCAGCTTCTGGGTGAGAACGGCTACTCCTGCGTCTCCATCGCCCCGGACGGCGACCGTCTCTGGGGTGATTACAACGCCGGCGGCATCCGTGGCGAGACCAGTTTCGTGCTCGACCGTTTTGACGTCGAATACCTTCGGCAGTTCGACGTGGTGCACTCCGGCAACTACTGCTACACCGAGCGTCAGCTGCCCAAGATCCACGAGGCGGGGATCACCCTCTCCTTTGACTTCTCTGACGACTCTCCCTGGGAGTACTACGAGCAGGTGGCTTCCAGCGTCACCTACGCGTTCTTCTCAGGCTCGGGCATGACGGTGGATGAGATCCAGGAGCGCCTGGTCAAGGTCCACGAGCTTGGACCCAAGTGGGTCAGCGCCACGCACGGTGTTGAGGGGTGCTACGGCTACGATGGCGAGCGCTTCTACCGCCAGGAGTCGGTGCCTGTGGTCAAGATGGCCGATGCCATGGGCGCAGGCGACTCTTTCATCACCAGCTTCCTGGTCAAGTCCATCGACGCCAAGAAGAAGGGGGCCACGGACGAGGAAGCCTACATGCTGGGCCTCGATTTCGCGGCACACTTCGCCTCGGAAGTCTGTTGTATGACTGACGGCTCTTGGGGCCATGGCCTCACCTACTAGCCACTCCCCAAAGGCACAGGCGGCAACGCCTGTGCCTTTTTTCGTGGGTTCAAAGCAACCGCCTCACAATTCTCATGTCCAAGAATTGGGAGGCGGCTCACAGCGTCGCAGGGTGCTCGTCGATATTGCGGGGGAGCAGCCCCTCTCAGGAGGCAGCGGACTCTTTCTCTGAGGCGACTGCGTGGGTTTGTTGATGGGCGGCCAGGGATTCCACCAGGTAGTTCCTGGTTGCCAGTTGCTCTTTGGCCTTGCGGGCCACAAACTCGCTGGCGACTTCCTCAGGTGCCCGGGGCATGCGCATCCAGGAGGGGGAAGGACTGCCCTTCGCCCCGTGCGAGCGGGACCAGAGCATGCCTGCTGCGCGGGCGACCAGCTCGAACAAGCTGAAGCCGGCGATGACCGATGCTCCAATGCCCAGCGGGGTGAGGCCATGAGTCAAAGGAACGACCCAGCACACCTGAAGGGCCAGGTAGACGATGGGCATGAAGCGTTCGTTGCGAACCTGGGCGTCCAAACAGTCATCGCACAGACCCATGGACATCAGTTCCCAGCTCACCTGCGAGGGGTCCTCCTTTGACGGGGTCCCCAGGTAAAAGCTCGCCTTGCGTGTGGTGGCCGCCCCACATTCACAACAGTGGTCCGCCTTCTTCGAAGCGGTCGTGTCTGAGGCAGAATCACTGGCAGAACTGATGCCCATGACCTCTTTGACCTTGGAAAACATGCTCATGGCTAAACTCCTTGCTGCCCGGCCAGCTCATGGGCCAGCTCGCGGGTGGATGTGTAGAGGGATGTGAGTTGTGCCTTGATCCGCCGGTAGACGGGATAGAGCTCCGGCTGGGGCTCGATCGTCCGTTGGGGTCTCACCAATTCGGCCAACTCCTCCCATCCCCCGTAGGCACCGCTCGCAAGGGCAGCCATCAAGGCATCGCCGTAAGCCGCGCCAATGGTGATGTCGGTGGTGTGCACCGGCCGCTCGAGCATGTTGGCCGTGGTCTGCAGCCACACCTCGTTCTTGGTGCCGCCGCCCACGCACATGACCTTGTGGCAAGGCACCCCTTGCTGGTCAAGCACATCGAGAATCTGCCATACCGAGAACGCGACCCCCTCGATGGCCGCCCTGGTCAGGTCGGCGCGGGTGTGGCTCGTCGACAACCCAAAGAACGACCCCCGTGCCAGTGGGTCGTTCAGGGGAGTGCGCTCGCCGGCAAAATAAGGGAGGCAGAGAAGGCCATGGGCTCCCGGCACCGATGACGCCGCCTCCCGGGCCATGACCTCAAACGCGTTGGGACCCCCTGCATCCTGGTCCGCCAGAGCGTCGGGGTACAGCTCGTTTCGCATCCAGGCCAGCAGCGATCCTGCAGTGTTGGTGCCTGCGCAAATGCCATAGGTGCCGGGGATGACAAAAGTGCCGGGCCAAAGCCGCGGCTCATCGACGAGTGTGTCGGTGAGGGCGATCACGTAGGCAGAGGAACCCAGTTGCACCATCACGTCGCCCGGTAGAAAGACGCCGGTGGAGATGGCCTCTGCGCCGGAATCGCCCGTACCCACAAGCACAGGGGTTCCCGGTGCAAGGCCCGTGGCCTCTGCCGCCTTTTCAGTCACCGTACCTGCGATGTCGGTGGCACTCATGATCTGCGCGAGCTGCGAGGGTTTGCAAAACGGCTCGCATCCCTCCGCGTTGGGAGTGCGTGCCGCCAGATGGTAGAGGGGCATGAAGTCTTCTGCCAGGTAGCTGTCGATGGTGAGGTTCCCACAGAGCTTCGCGCACAGGTAGGAGGATCCGGTGAGGAACGCCGCAGCTCCCTCCCAGGCCTCTGGCTCGTGACGCTTGAGCCACAGGATCTTGGGGGCCACGTCGCTGGTGCATACCTCGTGGCCAAAGAGCTTCTCGGCCTGGTCTTGGTAATGGTCGTTGATCCAGGCGATCTCCTCGGTGGTGCGGGAGTCGGCACCGTAGAGGATGGCGGGGGCGAGGGCGGTCCCTTCTCGGTCTATGGCGATGCAGTCGCAACCCATGCAGGAGAGGCCCACGCATTCGATGTCGGTGGCAGCGATTCCGCTCCCTTCGAGCACGGACCGGCAGAGGCGGATGCAGTCGCCCCAGATCACCTCCTCGGCGTCACAGCCCAGCCAGCCGGGATGGGGCGTGTCGAGGGTGTGCGAGACCTCCCTGGTGAGCATGGGCGTGCACCGCTCGTCGATGAGGGCGGCCTTGCTTGTGCCGGTTCCGATGTCGATGCCAAGGTAGTAGGTGCTCATGGGTCAACCCTCCCTCACCGAACGTGCGACTTGCATGAAGGCCTGCACCCGCGCCCGGTCCACGGGGTTCTCTATCCTGCCGCCCTCCTTGAGGGAGGTGCCCACGAAGGCGCCACTGGCATTGGCGAGGATCTGCGGGGCACTTTGGGCGTTGCAGCCGGTGCCGCACACCACAGGCGTTCCACCTGCGAGTGTGGAGAGCTCGCCGAGTGTGGCGGGCTGGACCGGCTGCCCGGGGCCTGTACCTCCCACCACATAGGCATCGGGCCGGCAGTTGAAGTCCAGCGAGGCGATGCGCTCGGCCGGCGTCCTGGGGTAGAGGCTCTGCTCGCCCTCGCTGGTGATGAAATAAAACATTTTAAGGTCGTCCAGGCCAAGGTCATGCTTGCGGCGCAGCGTGGAGGCGATGTCGCGGTCGATGAGGCCCAGATCTCCCGCCCAGACGTCGGTAAAGACGCAGCGGGTGAAGGCCGCACCGGTGGCGGCGCACGCCTCGATGGTGGCCATGGGGTCGTAAATGGCCTCGACGCCAAAGGGCACGGTGACGTCATCGCACAGGGCGCCTGCGACGTAGGCCATGCTGCCCAAGGTCACGGCTGGGACCTGCTGTTGGTAGGGCACGCTGAACTCGTTGGTCATGAGCACACCGTCAACGCCACCGCCTTGGAGCGCCAAGAGGTCGGCCCGGGCGGCATCTATCACCTGGTACAAGGAAGATCCCTTGGTGTAAAAGGGGTCCCCCGGCAAAGGCTTGAGGTGCAGCAAGCCGATGATGGGTTTCTCGGTACCAAAAAGCTCTTTGAGAAATGACATGGGAGGTCCTTTCGCCGGGGCGGGTGCGGTCAGTCGAGGTCGCCTCCGCACTCGTTGGTGTAGATGTGGTCCGGGGAGCCCAGCTCGCAGAGGCAGGACCAGTCATAAGGGATGCGGGGCATGAAGGGGCAGTCACAGCAGTCGTTCTGAAAGCAGGTCTGGGAGCTGGGCGCGACGCCGGTGGGTGTGGCGGCCGCGCCCATGGCGGCCAGGGCCATGGAGGCGATCTGCCGCATGCCGGTTCTCGTGGGATGCATACCGTCGAAGGACTCATAGTCCAGGTTGAAGGCCCGAAGGTCGGCCAGACGGCAGCGGTCCCATTGGGCTGCGGCCTTGCGGATCTGCTGGTTGTAGCGGTCGAAATGGTTGCCGCGGTTGGGGTAGGCGAAAGTGTTGCAGGAAGCGCCCTTCAGTCGCGGCACTGGCAGCGTGAGGCACCAGATCTGCGCCTGGGGAAAATCCCACACGAGGTTCTGCAGCATCCGGTTGTAGGCATCGCCGAACTTCTCCGCTGCATCTTGTGGCGCGGCCCCCGGCTGGCGTACCGGCACTTTGGAAAGGTCCAGGCAGAAGGGCACGGTAGATCCCCGGGCACACATGTGGTTGAGGGGGCCGCCCCAGCCAAAATCATTGATGCCCATGAAAACCAGCACCACATCAGGCGTGGCTTTGGGGGTGCGCAGGGCCGCAACGCGTCCGCGGGACTCGCCCGACGGGTAGCCTGCACCCTCGACCAGCGACGCCGACCAGCTCCCGTTCACCAGCAGCTCCGCGCCCATCCCGTCGATCACCTGATGCCACCAAGTGTCCCGAGGGGAGGTCACGCCCGTCTGGCTGGGTATGTTGCCGGTGTAAAACACGGCAAACCCCTCAGGGTTGCACCCCTCATAGGTGGAGATGGAGTCACCCAGCACCGAGACACGCACGTCTTCTCCTCCCTGCATGTTTCAACATGTATTAGATATTACAGAGAATTGAAGACATATAGAAGACAAGTCGATAACAGATTTTTCAACGGTAGGAAACAGGCCCTGATGGGACCGCAGATCCAAGGGTCCGTCAGTGTGCCCGCAACAAAGCGTGGCCCCCCCAGGCACTCTGCTTGGGAAGCCACGTTGTCAGGCTGCCGAGAAACCCCTCCTCAAAGGGTTGAGGGTTTACTGGGCATCCCCATCTTCCCAAAAGCCCACTTTGTAGGCGGCAAAGACCACGCCGTCGGAGGTCTGGGTGGCGTCCAGGTCGACGTCGGCGGTGATGCGAAAATCCCGGTTGCCCTCGGGATCGTCGAAGATCTGGGTCACGTGCCAGAGGTGGGAGCCCTTCTCGGCAGATTCATCCAGCTCAAAATAGGCGTCCGAGCGGGCGTCGGCGTCCAAGACCACCTCGTCGTAGACGTCGTAGTAGCGGTCCAGCACCTGCCGCCACACCCGCTCTCCGTAGCCCCAGTCCACGTCCAGGGCGCCCAGGGAGGCTGCGTCGTCTCTGGCCGCCAAGGTCACGCGGCGGATAAGGGCGTTTCGCACCAGCAGCTTGAGGCCGCGGCGGTCTTTGACCGCGGCGTCTGCCTCCACAAAGGCGCCGGGGCCCTCCATATCCTGCTGGCCCACCTGGGCCCAGGCGTCCACCAGGCTGGAGTCTACCGAGCGCACCATGAGCCCCAGCCACGCCACGATGTCATCCAGGCGTTGGTCGCGTTTGTCGGGAGGCACCGTGCGGTCGAGCACCTGGTAGGCATCGGAGAGGTAGCGAAGCAAGATGCCTTCCACCCGAGAAATGCCCATGGCCTGAATGTAGCTCTTGAAGTCGTTGGCGCTCTCGATCATGGCGCGCAACACGCTCTTGGGGCGCAGCTGGTAGTCGTTGGCCCAGGGTACCGAGGTGCAGTAGAGCGCGAAAGCCTCGTCTAGCAGGTCTTTCAAGGGCTGCTCGTAGGTGACCTCGCTCAAGAGCTCGTCGCGCTCCTCGAAGGGCACGCCCTCGGCCTTGAGCTCGGCTTTCTTGGCTTCCACAGCCTTTTTGCGCTGGGCTTTGAGGATCTGCACCGGGTCGTCCAGCGTGGCCTCCACCATAGAGATGACGTCCAGGGCGTAAGTGTCGCTCTCAGGGTCCAAGAGCTCCAGGGCTTCGATCAGGAAGGGGGAGAGCGGCTGGTCCAGGGCAAAGTCGTCCGGCAGCTCCACGGTGAGGGTGTAGGAGGCGCCGCAGCCGCCGGGGGCGCAGGGGTCGGCGTCTGCGGGAGTGCCTTCTGGCAGCTCCACGACCACCACGCCGGAGTCGATGAGGGTGGTGAAGATCTCTGTGGCGCGCAGCTCCAAGGCGGCTTTTTGCTCCGGGGTTTGCAGGGAGTCGTCGATGAGGCGGCTGGCCTCAGCGCGGGCATCGCACTGACGGCTCACCAGCTCCAGCACCATGGAGTGGGTGATGTCCAGGCGGGGCGTGAGCTTCTCCGGGACAGACTCTGCCAGCTTGGTGAAGGTGCTCTCGTCCCAGCTCACAAAGCCCTCGGGCGGCTGTTTGCGCTTGACGCGGCGGCGCTTCTTGGGATCGTCGCCGGCCTTGGCCAAGGCACGCTCGTTCTCTATGACGTGCTCGGGAGCCTCGGCGATGACCAGGCCCTCGGTATCAAAGCCGGCACGGCCTGCACGGCCGGCGATCTGGTGGAACTCGCGGGAGCGCAGCCTGCGCGTGCGGTGCCCGTCGAACTTGGAGAGCGCGGTGAACACCACCGTATGGATGGGCACGTTGATGCCCACGCCCAGGGTGTCGGTGCCGCAGATCACCGGCAGCAACCCTTGTTGTGCCAGCTTCTCCACCAGTAGCCGATAGCGCGGCAACATGCCTGCATGGTGCACGCCTACGCCTGAGGCCAGCAGGCGCTTGAGCGTCTTGCCAAAGGCGGTGGAAAAGTGGGTTCCGCGGCAGGCTTCCTGGATGGCCTTGCGCTGCTCTTTGGAGGTGACCCCGTAGCTGGAGAGCGCCTGGGCGGTGTTCAAGGCCGCCACCTGGGAGAAGTGCACCAGGTAGAGGGGTCCTTCTCCGTTGCGCAACGCCAGCTCCACCGTGGTTTCCAGCGGGTTGAGCTCGTAGCGGTAAGAGAGGGGCACCGGCCGCTCGGCATCGGTGATCTGGTCCACCTGCCGCCCGGTTTGGCGCTCCAACAGCGCGCAGATGTCGTCCATGTTGCCCAAGGTGGCGCTCATGAGCAGGAAGTGAGCCTGGGGCAAACACAACAGCGGGATCTGCCAGGCCTTGCCGCGATCGGGGTCTGCGAAGAAGTGGAACTCGTCTGCCGCCACCCAGTCCACGTTGGCGTTGGCGCCGCCGGCCAACGCCTTGTTGGCCAGGATCTCTGCCGTGCAGCAGATGATGGGGGCATCCGGGTTTATCTGCGCGTCGCCGGTGAGCATGCCCACCAGGTCGCGTCCAAAGAGCTCCACCAGGTCGAAGAATTTCTCCGACACCAGCGCTTTGATGGGCGCCGTGTAATAGGAGGTCTCGCCCATGCAGGCCGCCATGAAGCACATGCCGGCCGCCACCAGGCTCTTCCCCGAGCCCGTAGGCGTTCCCAGCACCACGTGATCGCCCATCAAAAGCGCCATGAGCGCGTCTTCCTGATGAGGCCACAGCTCTATGCCGCGCCCCTCGCACCACTCCATGAAGGCATCGAAGGCCACCTCCCGAGTGAGCGTCTCTTTCCCATTGAGTTCGACGGCTAAATCGCCCAGCTCGCCATAGCTGGCCGGAGACAAAACGGTGGCACGCTCCATTGGCACGTCCTTATCGGTAAGAAGGGCGCTCAAAGCGCGCCCCTCGCGCATTCATCCTCTGTCTATCCTACCCTCTCGCGCCCGCGCGGCCCCCTGCCGAGAAACCCTGCCGCCTTTGCCGCTGCCACTGGAGTGTCCCTGTGGCAGCCGTTGCCCCCAGATGTCGAAAATGGGGGAGGGGCCAGTAACGTACAATGACAGATTCAGGCCCTTATAAGCTTTAGGGAACGGCGCGCTCTGGTGGCACGCCGCGAGGAATCAGGAGCCCCCATGGCCGAGAAGCGCGATTTTCTCGATGACATCATCGATATGTCCCAGGACTTTAAAGCCATCAAGAACCCGTTGGCCCAGATCGCCAACTCGCTGGCGGCCGAGCCTGGCGAGGTGCCGGTATGGAACCCGGCCGACTACAAGGAGCGTCCGCGCCCTGCGCCCCCTTCATGCACCAGCTGCAAGAGCAAGGATGCCACTACCTGCACCCGCTGCATCGACGTGTGCCCCAAGGGCTCCATCCACATCGAGGGCGGCGGCATCGAGATCGACGACAGCTGCATCAAGTGCGGGCTGTGCATCTCGGCCTGCCCCAGCGAGTCCTACCACGCCCGCGAGATCAACGCCAACAAGCTCTACGACCGCATCGCCGGCGCCGCGGCCAGTCACGAGACGGCCTATGTGACCTGCACGCGTGCGCTGGGCCGTCTGCCTCGGGAGAACGAGGTGGTGCTGCCCTGCATTGGCGCGGTGCCCTCCGAGGTGTGGTTCGCCCTTATGGTGCGCTTCCCCCAGATGAGCATCTACCTGCCTTTGGGCATCTGCGACCGCTGCCGCACCACCACAGGCGAAAAGACCTACTGCGACCTCATCGCCCGCGCCGAGACCTGGGCAGGCTTTGGCCTCAACCTGGTGGTGGACGAGGAGGAGCTCACCTGCGAGATGCGCCGCAGCTGGCAGCGCAAGGAGTTCGTGGAGACCATCCTCAAAAGCGGCGAGCGCCTGGTGAGCCGCACCAACCCCGTGCTCACGGCGGCGAGGCGCGTCACCCAGATGCTGGATGCTCACAAGCGGCAGATGAGCGCCCTGCAGCGCCAGCTGGACAAGGCGGTGGGCACCACCAGCTCCAAGAACCGCCGGCGCATCCTTTTGGACCGCCGCAAGATCATGATGGGAGCGCTGCAAAAGCACCCGGAGCTGGCGGCCAACATCGACCTCTACGAGCCCCTGTGCGACATGGACGCCTGCACGCTCTGCGGCGCCTGCGAGCAGGTATGCCCCACCCACTGCATCGAGATCACCGAGGACGGCCGCTGGTCTTGCGAGCCGGAGTTCTGCGTGCAGTGCGGCGCCTGCGAGCACGTGTGCCCCACCAAGGCCATCGAGTACGAGTTCTGCGATGCCTCAGACATCGTGCTCCCCGACGAGCAGGAGCGCGACCGCAAGGAGAAGGAAGCCGAGCAAAAGGCCGAAATGGAAAAGCTCAAGGCCCAGGGCAAAGCCTCCATGCTCAAGGGATTGGACATGCTGGAGAAGCTCTCGGACTCCCTGGCAGACAGCGACGGGTAACCTGCAGGCACGACCAATTGAAGACCCGTTAATCCAAGGGGGAGCGCATACTCCCCCTTTTTGTGGCAGAGCGGTGGCATACTAGTCAAACCTGCCAGCCCTCGAGTGGTGGTGGCTCAGGTGCATGCATTGCTCCGTAAGCCTGAGTCTTGCGCTCAGCCGCTGTCTTTTGGCTCTCTTAGGTGGAGCCCAGCCGATGCCTCCTGGGTTGCCGGTGCTACCAGTCTTTCTCTCACGCCCCAAGAATCCCAGCTCCTCCAGCATCTCGTGAAGCTTCAGGGGGCCCTTGTGAGCCGAGAAGAGCTGCTCTGCGAGCTGTGGGGCTATCCTTCTGGCTCTTCCTCTCGAGCGGTGGACGAGGCTCTGCGTAGGCTCAGAATCAAGCTGGACCACGCTGGTAGCTCGGTTGGCATCGAAACCCTGTGGGGAAGGGGCGTGCGCTTGGTGGTGAGAGAGGGGTCTTCATGAACAGTCAATCTGGATTGAGGCGCCTTTCCGGCGTCCAATGGATTACTTGCGCCCTTCTACTCATTGCGGCCTTTGCAGGTCCGCTGATAGTAGTGGACGCCCAGGCAAAAGAGACACTTTCGTGGTGCTTGGACCAGCGAGCAGACCCAAGCTCTTGGGACATGCAAGTCGTGAGGTATCCCCTGAAGGAATATAACCCTGAATATCCCCCTGAGAGCCAAGCGCTCCACAGCGTGCTCTCTCAGGTAAGCGATGAGGAGGGACTCGGCAGCCTGCCTGAACAGCGCACCGTCCAGCTTCTCGATGGATGGCCTCACGTGCGGGCCTATTACTACCTTCAAGAGGGACCTCTAGAGCCGCTTTATGGCCCTGGCCTTTGGGTGGTCATGGTGGATGTGTCCCAAGCCATCCACGCCATCAACGCTGCCTGGGTGATCGTGGCTGCGAGTGCGTTTTTGGGTCTCTTGGCTCAGCAATTTCTATTGAGGACCGCCTCAAAAGCCATTGCCCAAAACTATGAGCAAATAAGAAGCCGTTACGTCTTGGGCTCCCATGAGGTAAAGGGGCCCCTGATGGCTATTCGGGGATTCGTGGAGGCCTGTGAAGATGGCCTTATGAATCCTCAAGAGTCGGCGGGCTTAGTTGCAGAGGAGGTCGCTAAGATCCAGCAGACCTTGGATGACCTGGCCAAGCTCGCCTGGGTGGAGGAAGATAAAGAGCCGGTTCAGATGACCCGGATCGACTTGGCTCCCTACCTTTTGGATGAGGCTCAACGGGGCCGGTGGTCTTCAGAAGCCCCGCGCACCAGCGGGTTCCTGGCAATCTGTGCCGATGCGTTCCTAGTTGACCAGGCACTCTCCACTCTGAGCCACTGGATGGACCGGTGCGACTTGGCACCACAGCACATCGAGGCCGCTGGGCTTGAGCTACGACCTTCTCGGCAAAGCCGTGCGGCGCAACTGGATCAGAGGGTTGCTCTCACACTAAGCTTTGCTGAGCCTCTTTCCAATAAAGCCGCTGAAGACGTGGCGCTCACGTTGCTTTTGGCAATACAGGATCTGCAAGCCGGAGATCTGGTGGTGGATGCCGACAGGGGTATGGTGCAGCTTCGATGGCGAACAGTCTAGGGCACCTGTCTTTCGCGAAGGGGGTACAGTAGAGCCAGCATGAAACTTAAGAAAGGACCTTCGCTGTGGCTCTCTCCATCGGTATCGTAGGTTTGCCCAACGTGGGCAAGTCCACGCTCTTTACCGCCCTCACCAAGCGCGCCGGCCTGGCCGCCAACTATCCCTTCGCCACTATCGAGCCCAATGTGGGCATCGTGGACGTGCCGGACGCGCGTTTGGGCGAGCTGGCCGCCATCGTCTCCCCTGACCGCATCGTGCCGGCCACGGTGGAGTTCGTAGACATCGCCGGCCTGGTCAAGGGCGCCAATGCCGGCGAAGGCCTGGGCAACCAGTTCTTGGCCAACATCCGCGAGACTGACGCCATCTGCGAAGTGGTGCGCTACTTCTCCGACCCTGACGTGGTCCATGTGGATGGCCGTGTCGACCCTGCGGCCGACGCCGACACCATCATGACCGAGCTCATCCTGGCAGACATCGCCACCCTGGAAAAGCAGCTGCCCAAGCTGGAGAAGGAAGCCCGCCGCGACAAGGAGCTGGCTCCCAAGCGCGCCGTGGCCCAGCGCCTGCAGGCCTGGCTCAACGACGGCAAGCGTGCCGCCGCCATGGGCATGACGCCCGAGGAGCGCGCCGCCGCCAAGGAGCTCTTCCTGCTCACCATGAAGCCGGTGATCTATGTGGCCAACGTCGACGAGGACAAGGTGGGCGAGACCCCGGCTCCCATCGACGGCGAGACCCCCATCCCCATCTGCGCCGAGGTAGAAGCCGAGATCGCCGAGCTGGGCGACGAGGAAGCCAAGGACTTCTTGGAGAGCCTGGGTCTTGAGAAGAGCGGACTCGAGGTGCTGGCCCAAACCGCCTACCGCACTCTTGGCCTTCAGAGCTACTTCACCGCAGGTCCCATGGAGGTCAAAGCCTGGACCATTCCCATCGGCGCCAAGGCTCCCCAGGCCGCCGGCGTCATCCACTCCGACTTCGAACGTGGCTTCATCAAGGCCGAGGTGGCCAGCTACGACGACTACGTGGAGCTGGGCGGCGAAGCCGGCTGCCGTGCCCAGGGCAAGCTGCGCATGGAGGGCAAGGATTACGTGGTCCAAGACGGCGACGTCATGCATTTCCGCTTCAACGTCTAGCAGCCGGCGCGCGGACGGTGCGCCCCGTGCCCCGCAATCCTCCCTTAGCATCAAAAAACGAACAACATCCCAGGGGGCGCCCTCCTATGGACCTCATCATCCGCCGAGCCCAACCCATCGACATCCCCGCGCTGCTCGATCTGCTCGTGCAGGTGAACGCCGTCCATGCCGACGGGCGCCCCGACCTCTTTGCCCGCACCACCAAGTACAGCGCCCAAGAGCTGGAAGCCCTCCTTGCCGATAAAAACCGCCCTGTGTGGGTTGCCGCTGTGGAGGAGGACCCCGAACGTCTGGTGGGCTCTTGCTACACAGTGATCCAGGACCATCGCCCCGACCGCCTCATGCAGGATTTCAAGACGCTCTACATCGACGACCTGTGCGTGGACGAGGATGCCCGCGGGATGCATGTGGGTACTGCATTGTATGAGTTTGTGCGCGATTGGGCCCATGATGAGGGTTTTTACAACCTCACGTTGAACGTGTGGGAGTGCAATCCCGGTGCGCGCGCGTTTTACGAGGCAATGGGCCTGGCGCCCCAGAAGACCTGCCTCGAGCAGATCCTATAGTCACGGCACGTAGGCATGGGCACGCAGGAACGTTATGTGCTGGAATGCGGCGCACGAGAATGATGCTGTGGGCACCCTCTGAGAAGTTACTACGATAGCTACTTATCCGTATATGGACCGGAAATACATCAGGGCAAATAGCTGCTATCAATTGTAGCTAAAGTAGCATATTTTCTGAAGGCTCTAAGAGGATTATTCCTTCCTCACCTTTTCCGCGCTCTTTCGCCACCTCTGTGGGCCTCCCTTATCGGGGCAGCGCTTTTATCGGCTTGTCTTATACATAAATACAGCAATCACAACAAGCCTCATTTAATATACCAATCAAACCGCTAGTCCCTCATTTCTCGCTTAAATTAGCCATGCCAAAGATACGTTTAGGTGTATTCAGCGTAATTTGGCAAACTCGCTCGATTTCTCTGGTAAGTTCAGGCAGACACCTACTGTGGAATCAGTCTGCATGGGGTACGGGCGCGTCGGGGGACTCGCATTCGCACCCGCGAGCGCGCTCACTCGCACCACCCTAGGCAGGCTATCGCATGAAAGAGAGTCATCTCATGGAAGAGACCCTGCAAGAGGCGTGGGCCGGCTTCGAGGCTGGCCCCTGGGAGCATGAAGTCGACGTACGCGACTTCATCCAGCGCAACTACACCCCTTACGAGGGCGATGAGAGCTTCCTCGAGGACGCCACTCCAGACACGGAGCACCTCTGGAAGCAGGTCATGGACCTGTTCGCCGCAGAGCAGGCCATGGGCGGCGTCATCGCCATGGACACCGATATCATCTCCACCATCACCAGCCATGGCCCTGGCTACATCGATCAGGCTCACGAGAAGATCGTCGGCCTTCAGACCGATAAGCCCCTGAAACGCGCCCTGCAGCCCAACGGCGGCATCCGCATGGCCGTGTCTGCCTGCCAGTCCCATGGCTACGAGGTGGACGAGCAGATCGTCGACATCTACACCAACCTGCGCAAGACCCACAACGCCGGCGTGTTCGACGTCTACACTCCCGAGATGCGCGCCTGCCGCCACTCCCACATCATCACCGGCCTGCCCGATGCCTACGGCCGCGGCCGCATCATCGGCGACTACCGCCGCGTGGCCCTCTATGGTCTGGATTTCCTCATCGAGGACAAGAAGCGCCAAAAAGAGGGCACCGAGTCCACCATGACTGAGCCCGTCATCCGTCACCGCGAGGAGCTCTCCGAGCAGATCCGCGCCCTCCAAGAGCTCAAGCAGCTGGGCGAGATCTACGGCTTTGACCTGGGTCGCCCCGCGCAGACCCTCCAAGAGGCCATCCAGTGGCTCTACTTTGGCTACCTGGGCTCTGTGAAGGAGCAAAACGGCGCCGCCATGTCGCTGGGCCGCACCTCTACCTTCCTGGACATCTACGCAGAGCGCGACCTGGCGCGCGGCACCATCTGTGAGCGCGATGCTCAGGAGCTGGTGGACCACTTCATCATGAAGCTGCGCATGGTCAAGTTCGCTCGCACCCCCGATTACAACGCCCTGTTCTCCGGCGATCCCCAGTGGGTCACCGAGTCCATCGGCGGCATGGGCATCGACGGCCGTCCTCTGGTCACCAAGATGAGCTTCCGTTACCTGCACACCCTGGAGACCCTGGGCACCTCTCCCGAGCCCAATCTCACCGTGCTCTGGTCCACTCGCCTGCCCGAGGCCTTCAAGCGCTACTGCGCAAAGATCTCCATCGTCTCCAGCTCCATCCAGTATGAGAACGACAACCTCATGCGCGTCTACCACGGCGACGACTACGCCATCGCCTGCTGCGTGTCCTCCATGCGCATCGGCAAGGAGATGCAGTTCTTCGGCGCCCGCGCCAACCTGGCCAAGTGCCTGCTCTACGCCATCAACGGCGGTGTGGACGAGGTGCTGGGCACCCAGATCGGCCCCAAGTACCGCGCTGTGGTGGGCGACGTGCTCGACTACGACGACGTCATGGACAAGTTCCACGACATGATGGACTGGCTGGCCGGCGTCTACGTCAACGCCCTGAACATCATCCACTACATGCACGACAAGTACTGCTACGAGCGCCTGCAGATGGCCCTCCACGACGAGCATGTGCACCGCTGGTTCGCCACCGGCATCGCCGGCCTCTCCGTCGTGGCCGACTCCCTGTCTGCCATCAAGTACGCCACCGTGCGCCCCATCCGCAACGAGGCCGGCATCGTGGTGGACTTCGAGATCGAGGGCGACTTCCCCCGCTACGGCAATGACGACGATCGCGTAGACTCCATCGCCGCCCAGGTCATCGAGGACTTCATGCACGACATCCGCGGTTACGAGACCTACCGCAAGTCCGTGCCCACCACCTCGGTGCTCACCATTACCTCCAACGTGGTTTACGGCAAAGCCACCGGCTCCACCCCCGACGGCCGCAAGGCCGGCGAGGCCTTCGCCCCCGGCGCCAACCCCATGCACCATCGCGACAGCCACGGCGCCGTGGCCAGCCTGGCCTCCGTCGCCAAGATGCCCTTCAAGGACGCCCAGGACGGCATCTCCAACACCTTCTCCATCGTGCCTGGCGCGCTGGGCAAGGACGGCGACGTCATGTTTGGCGATTTGGATCTCGACGCCCTGGGTGTGGAGGTCACCTTCGCCAACGAGGTCTGCGCTGCCTGCGAAGCCGACCTCTCCGCTCGCGAGGGCGCCGAGGACGTCGTCGCCCAGTAAGCTCTCTCAAGTGGCAGTGGCGGGGTTTCTCGGTTGCCGAGAAACCCTGAACCCCGCCACCTGTGCGGATTTTAAGGCTCAGAGCCCTTGCCGCTTGTCATATTCCGGACCCTATCTGCACCTTCAAGAAAGGAGATCTCGCTATGAAGACTTCCGAAGTTGCTCCCGATCAGGTGGATAACCTGGTATCCATGCTCGACGGCTATGCCGAGGAGGGCGGCCACCACCTGAACGTCAACGTGTTCAACCGCGACACCCTGCTGGACGCCCAGGCCCATCCCGAGAAGTACCCTCAGCTCACCGTGCGCGTATCTGGCTACGCCGTGAACTTCAACAAGCTCACCCGCGAGCAGCAGGACGAGGTTATCTCCCGAACCTTCCACGAGAGTCTCTAGCCCGCTGTCCGCATTGTGCGGAGACGTCGGACTAAAGGGGCGCCTCTCCTAGGACGCGGCATTCCCAGTCCTTACACGTAGGCCCAGAGGCAGTATAGGTTTGCTGCTTCTGGGCCTGTTTGGTTGCTTTTTCTTGGATGCCTTGGGTACGTTTCCTATAACGTCGGCACGCATGGAGGCCGACGTGCGCCCAAGCACAGTTGGCAAAAGAAAAGGTGGCTCGCCATGGCTCCTCTCGCACAGCAGGTAACTCTCAAAGGCGACGTGAACAGCGCCCCCTACATCATGGATCCCTCTCCGTTAGCATCCCTTGAAGAGGGTGAACAGTTCTATTTTGACGCAAAGGCCGTCACGTCGAAGCAGCGGACCGACTTCAAGGACTCTGGTGCCCCCTTCACCGAGCGCCAGCCCTTCTATGGAATCTTTTATCAAGGCGTCTTTGTGGGCATTGCCACGGGTCTTGCGCATCCGGTGCGGGCACTTTTGGACCAGGGCCATCCAGTGAGGGTCGCAGCTGTCCGCACTTCTGGCAAAGCCCAGGGCTATCAAGGGGTTGAGCTGGAGCTTCCTGAGACCGATCCCTTCCAGCGCTGGTATCGTTTCGCCGAGTTGGGAGAGGTCGTTCCTTTGGACGACCCTATTGTGGTGGTGAACCTCAATCTCGAAGGCGCCCATCGCTTGGCCAATGGGCCGGCCAAGGTGTCTGTAGGCCAAATCGCCGACGATCGCCTGCCTGTCACGGTGTCTGGCAAGGATGCCAAGGGCGAGCCTGTGGAGGCCGTCTATCATCTCTATCCTCGCCAGCACCATTCCTGGCATACGTTGGCCCCACTGGCCGGCCAAACCCACGAGGCCGTTGTCATGCAGCACGACAGCTTCACCCATCGCGGCACTCGTTATGCCAAGGTGTTCATCGACACTGCCCGCTAAACCGCGGGCCGGTTCTTGCGACCGAGAACTAAGAAAGGCGGCGCCGTGGCGCTTTGCGACACCTCTGACCCGGAGCTTCGCTCGACCAGCGGCCAGGTGCACTCTCTAGAGACCATGGGTACCGTGGATGGCCCGGGCACCCGATTGGTGGTGTTCACCCAAGGTTGCCCTATGCGCTGCGCCTACTGCCATAATCCCGACAGTTGGAAACCCGGCGCAGGCACTTCTAAAACCGTTGGCGAGATCCTCGATCTCTTCGAGCGCAACCGACCCTTCTACCGCAAAGGAGGCATCACCGTCTCCGGCGGCGAGCCGTTGTTGCAGCCCCAGTTTGTGGGGGCGCTCTTCTCGGCAGCCCATAGAGCCGAGAAGGGCCGCATCCACACGGCCCTAGATACTTCGGGCAGTGCCTATGATCCTGGTCATCCCGAGCGTTTTGACCAGGTACTGCGTGAGAGCGACCTGGTGTTACTTGATATCAAACATGCACAGGATAAGGGCCATAGGGAGCTTACAGGCATGGGGGCCGAGAGACCCCGGGCTCTGGCCGATGAGCTTTCGCGCCGGAGGATCCCCATGGTCATCAGGCATGTGGTGGTGCCCGGCATCACCGACGATCCAGAGGAGCTTCGCGCCCTGGGCCGCCTCATCGCCCGTTGGGACAACGTGGTGGGCCTGGATCTGCTGCCCTATCACACTATGGGAGTGCCTAAATACGAGGCACTGGACCTGGATTATCCCCTTGAAGGCACTCCGGCGATGGATAAAAATCGCATCCCCCAGTTGCGCCAGATAGTCTTGCAGGCTCGAGCAGACGCCAGGGCGCAAAAGGCTTGATGGGGCTATAGTTCTGAGGTGTCCTGGGAGACTGGCAGATACGTGTCGAGATATGCTTCAACGGTCTCTAGGTAACGCCTATGTCTCCCAGCTGATCACGGCTCGCGGTTTGTACGATTTTTGCCATCACAAGTTGTCTTCCTGAAACCCAACGATTCCAACCTAAACCTGTAGCTAGGTTTAGGTTAAAGGCTGTCGAGACGAGCTTCACCAAACGTTCACGACGCCTGAAGGGAGTACCTCTAACAGTCTCACGAGCCTGTTAACGGCTCTTCTCTGAGGTGGCGTTTCTCGGCAGAGAAACGTTAAGGTGTCCTTCTAAGATGCACCTTGCGACCTTAAGGAGGGGCCATGGCAGCGCTGCCCCCTCAAGACCCCACCTGTTGGTATGATGCCAACTTTGATGAAGAGCTGGTAGAAGTTCGCCGTCAGGCCGAGCACACCTGCTGGCTCATCAATCAGCTGGATCCCCAAGATGCCGAGAAACACCAGCAACTGCTAGGTGAGCTTTTTGGGTCTTTGGGAGTCGGGGTGGAGGTGCTGGCACCGGTCATGGTCGATTACGGCACCAACGTTTCTTTGGGCGACGGCTGCTTTGTAAATCACAACGCCTATTTTATGGATGGCGCACCCATAGTTCTCGGGGCTCATGTATTCGTGGGTCCCGATTGCGGTTTTTATACTGCCAATCATCCCTTGCTGGCCTCTGAGCGCAATCAGGGTTGGGAGCAGGCGCGTCCCATCACCATTCAAGACAACGTGTGGATTGGCGCCAAGGTGAGCATTTTGCCAGGGGTGACCATTGGCGAAGGCGCCGTGGTAGGTGCTGGCTCGGTGGTGACCAAGGACGTTCCTCCTCACACGCTGGCGGCAGGAAACCCCTGCAGGCCGCTTCGCCCCATCACTGCTCAAGACACTATTGGTAAGGAGTAGCAACTATGTCGCTCAGTCGTGCCCGCGAGGCCTTGGAGGCCCAGGACCTGGCCTCGCACATCATGGAATTCGACACCTCTAGCGCCACCGTTGAGCTGGCTGCTGCCGCAGTGGGATGTGAGCCTGCTCACATCGCCAAAACCCTTTCCTTTGCGGTGGGGGACAGGGTGGCGCTGGTGGTCTCCGCCGGTGATGCGCGCATCGACAACCCTAAGTTCAAGGGTTACTTCCACACCAAGGCCAAGATGCTCGATGCGGTCAGCGCCGAGGAGCGCATCGGCCATGGGGTAGGCGGTGTGTGCCCCTTTGGAGTCAAGGAGGGCTGCGATGTGTACTTGGATGAGAGCCTCAAGCGCTTTGACGTGGTCTATCCTGCTGCCGGCACCGCGAGCAGTGCGGTGAAACTCACCCTTCCCGAGCTAGAGCGCGCCTGCCCTGAAGCCATTTGGGTGGACGTGTGCAAGCTGCCTGCCTAGCTCGATAACCTGCGTCAGCTTCAATGACCCGTGTCAGCCGGTTGCAAAAGCTGGTTGCAAAAAAGAACCCCTCCGCCGTGAGCTGCGTCCTAAGTATTGGAAACAGTTCACTGGTGAAGGGGTCTCTTTATTGGCGGAAGTTTTTATCGGCCGCTAAAGACGGGGAACGCTGAGTCTTTGCCGTAGTCCACATCGGCAGCGCCGGCCAGGTAGTCCATATCCTCGCCGGAGATCACAAAGTCTACCTGGGCGTTGTCCTTCATGTGCTCAGGGTTTGCGGTCTTGGGCAGCGCCACCGCGCCGCACTGGATGACGTAGCGGATGCACAGCTGAGGGATGCTCGCGCCGTAGCGCTGGGCCATGGACTGGAGCTGCTCGTCTTTGAGGAGCGCGCCGTGGGCCACAGGGGAATAGGCCTCCACCAGGATATTGTGGGCCTGGCAGTAGGTGATGAGGCCGCGGGGCGTATGGCCCACGTGGAAGAGGATCTGGTTGACCGCCGGCGCCTCGGAGCTGTTGTCGATAATGTTTTTAAGATCGGACTCCAAGAAGTTGGAAACGCCGATCTCGCGCACTTTGCCGGCCTCCTTGGCCTCTTCCAGTGCACGCCACACCTCAAGATTGCCGTGGTAGTAGTGGTTGGAGCCATTGTGGAAGTGGCCCCAGGGCTCGGGGGAGTGGATGATCATTTGATCCAGATAATCCAGCCCCATCTTCTCCAGCGTCTCATCGATGGACTTCTTGGCAGAATCGTAGTCTTTGAGCTCGGCCGCGATCTTGGAACCCACAAAGAGCTGCTCGCGAGGAACCGATGCCGTGCGCACACCCTCGCCTACGCCTGCCTCGTTGCCATAGGCCTGGGCGGTGTCGATAAGCCGATAACCGCAATCCACCGCATCCCGCACTGCTTGGGCGGCTTTGTCATCATCGATAAGCCAGGTACCAAGGCCCAGCTTGGGAATAGCGGTGCCGTCGGCCAGCTTATAGGTTTCTTCGAGAATCATAGGTAGGTACTCCTTTATATCTAGCTCAAAGATTTGGAGAAATCCTGTGCCAAGCTCCCAGTATTGTGTCAGCTAAAGGGAGGGACTCGTCAGGATGCCTTCAGATCTTTAGCATGGTCTGTCGCAAAGCCAATAGGTTATGTACCCTCATCGATCGATGGAACACTGGGACTGCAGGTTCCATACATCAGTCGATTTATTAAAGAAGGAGCTCATGGAAGCTTTTATCAACCAGTTTGGCTACCTGGCAATTGGCGCCCTGGTCTTTTTGGAAAACCTTTTTCCGCCCATTCCCTCAGAGATCATCCTGCCCCTCTCGGGCGCGCTCACCATTGGAAGCCGGCTCACCCTTCCCGGCGTCATTGTGGCCTCTACCGTGGGTTCTGTGGCAGGCGCCTTCGCCCTTTACGGCATTGGCCGCGCCATTTCTCGCGCTCGCTTGGTCTCCTTCTTCCAGACGCGCCCCATGCGTCTTTTGGGCTTTAAGGCCAACGACGTGGAGCGCGTTGTCGATTGGTTTGACGCCAAGGGCCAAAAGACCGTCTTTCTCTGCCGCTTTGTCCCCGGCCTTCGCAGCCTGATCTCTGTGCCTGCGGGCACTGCCCGCATGGGCCTGGCTCGCTTTACGGCCTATACCACGGTGGGTTCTCTGCTGTGGAACGCAGTACTGTGCACCCTGGGTGTAGCCGCAGGCGATACCTGGCACCTGGTGTCTGAGCAGGTAGCCTGGGCCTCTGACGTGGTGAAGCTGGTAATCATCGTGGCTCTGGTAGGCGGCAGCCTTTGGTGGATCTTCCGCCGCGCCATCCCTGCCTGGCGCCTGGAGAATGCTGAGGCCTAAGTTTTCGAAGGCGTGCCTCTGCCGTCTCATCCTATAGCTCTTGTAATAGTGCGTAGTAGAACTGGGTTTCTACTACGCACTTTTGTGTAAAAGGCGATTAACGCGTAATAGAAAACCCTTTGTAGTAGGCACTTTGCACACAGTGTCTAAAAGAAGCTGCGCAGAGCCGAGTGCCTAGGTGTGTGGTTGGAGTCAGAGGTATCGCTAGGGCTGACGACATCCTTCTGAGCGGCGCCACCGTGATTGATGGTGTGCGCCAAAGGATGCTTCTGCAAAAAGAGCATGGCCACAAAGCCCAAGATGCACAGGGGCACGAAGTAGCCAAAGAGCGGCACCAGCGCCTCGCTGTAGCCGGTGGCGATGATGGACTGCACCGATGCCGGGAGCTTCTCCATGTAGGTGGGGGTAAGCGACGCCAGCGAGATGTTGTCTGCTTTGGGCAAGAGGGGAGCGACGTCGGCCACCAAGCGGGAGGTGAACAGCGATCCCACCAGCGAGGTGCCCAGCGTGGCGCCTAACGAGGTCTCTACCCATGAAGGCACTTCCCATTATTTGAGGTTGGCTTGCATGAGTCATCCCTAGAATGGCGGCGGTCACCCAGAGGCGGCGCTCGCTCAGAGCGCAACTCGTCACTGAGGTCGTGGACAGTAGGCGATCTGCGGAGGGGGGCAGTTGAAGGGAGGTGGCACTAGGTTCGCTTGCCCTCTAAAAAGATACTTCAATAGCTACATCGAAATATGGCTATTGAATGTACTAGATAGTAAATACTAAATTATATACAGCTAGAATGCTGCGGTGGCTTCGTATAAAGATGGATGTTCCAGCGGCGTATAAATGTAGCTATCGCAGTAATTAATTAGAGGGGCCGCAAGACATCTTTATGTAGCGGCCTTTTCTCTTCTAGGATCCCTCTTGCTCGCCTGTGGCTCACTTCCATGACCGGTCCAAGGTTGCGCCGTTTCGCTCAGGCTCCCTCTCTTGCCTATCAGAATCCATTCAGCGTATATTTCTAAAGATGATAACGATGCTTTTGGATACGCTCTTGGATGCGCTTTTAGCGCAGTCTTTATCGCGCCAGTCTTGATAGGAGGGGATCGTGGCCAACGCAGCCAATGCAGCCATCGGCACGCCAGCCGCTGCCCATGTCATAGATGACGGGACCTTAAGCGCCTTCTTTGAGACCATGGCCGTCCTTATGGACGCCGGCATTCAAATTGACGAGGCTCTTTCCATGCTGGCGGAAGATGCCGCAGACACCCTCAAAGCCACCTATGGTTCCATGTATGAGCAGGTAGCGGCAGGCCATACGCTGGCAAAAGCCATGGAGGCGTCAGGGGCGTTTCCCGCCTATGCCACCACGTTGGTGACCCAGGGCACCACCATGGGCCGGCTTCATGAAACTTTGATGTCGTTAGCCCGCTATTACGGTGACCAGGAGCGCATTCTCACGCGCATCAAGACTAGCCTGGGATATCCTGCGGCGCTTTTGTGCGGCATGTCGTTGGTACTGGCTTTCACGGTCATAGGCGTGCTGCCGGTGTTCATCAACGTCTACGAGAATCTTTCCGGCAGTCTCACCGAAGGGTCGTTCTCCCAGGTCACACTAGCTCTCACGGTGGGCTGGGTGGTGCTTGTCGTCACGGTGATCGCTGCGGTGGCGGCCCTTTGGGTCGCCTCCCTTGCCCGCAATTCCAAGGGACATGACAAGCTCATGCACCTTTTGGAGCGCATCCCGCCCACCCAGGAGGCTGCCTATGGCCTGGCGCTGTCGCGCATGGTGGCGGGGCTCTCCACCAATATCTCCTCAGGCACCAACGTGGACGAGGCGGTGGCGGCCGCCGCAGCCGGGACGTCTCATCCCGTGCTGCATTTGAGGACCACGCAGGCTCACAAGCTCATGGTTGCTTCCGACGATCCTCAGGGCCTGGTGCCTGCGCTGGTGGCAGCCCAGGTCATCGACCCGGTTTATGGGCGTCTGCTGGGTATCACTGTACGCTCAGGCGGCATCGACGAGTCGCTGGAAGCCCTTTCAGAAGACCTGGCCCGCGAGTCCATGGACAGCCTTCTGGCGACTATCGACGGCGTGGAGCCGCTTTTGTCGGCATTTTTAACCGTGGCCGTAGGAGCCACGCTGCTGGCCATCATGCTGCCGTTGGTGGGCATCATGGCCTCGTTAGCCTGATGGCGCAGCCCGCGCGATCGACCAGACCGCTTGGTCGACCCCTGCCCGTGCATGAATCCTGCTGCGGTTAAGAGAGGAGTGAGAATCTAATGGCCCGCCCTGTAGCTCAGGCTGCCTTCGCCCATCGCCGCCATCCCGGAGTCTACCTGCTGGTGACTCTGGTGGCGGCAGCGTGTGTGGCGCTGGCGGTGGTGCGTGCCCAGGTGCATGCCGCCGAGCAGGGAACGGCGGCGCTTCGCACCTCGATCCTCAATGCCTCGGCCCAGTGCGCGGCGGTGGAGGGGGCCTATCCCTCCAGCTTGGACCATCTGGTGGAAGCCTACGGCATCCGTTTCGACCCCGAGGTCTACGACGTGCGCTATGAGGTCTTTGCCGACAACGTGGCCCCCACAGTGCAGGTGATGCGCCGATGACACCGCCCACGCTGCCTCACGAAAACCTCCTGCGGGCCAAAGGGACGCTGGCGATAGCCCAGGGCCATAGACCCGCTGCCCAAAAGATGCACCCTATGAGCACCATCTTGGTCATCCTTCTGCTGCTGGTAAGCGTTGCTGCGCTGGGTGTGGGCGCCCAAGTCTACAGCTCCATCCACCAGGCATCCTTGACCGACGACTCCAGTCGCCTGGCCTCGGCTTTGCTTTCCAACACCGTGCGCTCCCAGGATCGCGCTCTCGCAGTGGAGAGCACCCCGGGTCCTGAGGGTCCTGTGCTCAAGCTGGTCTCTCATCTAGATTCCGGCGACTATGAGACGCGCCTCTATCTCTATCAGGGTCAGGTGGTGCGCGAGTTCGCCTTGGCTGCAAGCCCGCTCACTCCCCAGAGCGCGGTACCGATAATGCCTTCCAAGAGCTTCTCCTTTGCCCTGGAGGGAGACCTGCTTACCCTTGCTACCGATAAGGGCGTCACTTCGGTGGCTCTAAGAAGCCCGCAGTCCCCGCAGTCTTTGGGGGTGGGGGCATGAAGCAGCTCAAAGCTCCCGGCTTTATGGCCCCTAAAGCCCCTCGTTGGGCTTCGCGAGCTCTCATCATCGAGGCGTTGGTGCTGATGGCGGTGCTCTCTTGCTGCATCGCCATCGTTGCCCAAGGCCTGTCTGTGGCGGCAGCCACTGCGCTGGACGCCCAGCAACTCACTCAAGCCTCGGCCTATGCCTCAGAGATGGCCGAGCGTTTTTGTGCAAATCCCGAGCAAGTGCCCGTGGAAGAGATCTCCGGCGATCTGCAGGTGGTGGTAGCCCGCACCAGCGAGCCTACCTCCACAGGAACCCTTTGGCGTGCCACCATCCTGGTCTATCCGGTAGGTCCCCAAGGACAAAAGGTCGAAGCATCGGAGGCTTTGGGAGCAGCCCAGGCGGGAGCGGCTGTAGGCGGCTCTGAGGCCCAAGAGGTCTCTCGGGTGGTCCAAGAGCCTCTCTGCTCGCTTGTCACCGCACGCTTCGTGCCCAGGGAGGTGAGCTGATCTATGGCTCCACGTACGTCTGAGCCGGGTATTCGCCCGGGTCCCATGAGCCTGTTGGTGCTTACCCTGGTGGTGTGTTTATCGGTACTTTGCTGCTTGGCATTGGCTACCGCTGCCGCCTCCAACCACAGGGCAGAGGTGCAAACTTCTATCATGGTGGACTCCTACGCCAACGAGCTGGAGGCTCAAGAGCTTTTGAGCCATGCATCTGAGCTCTGTGCCAGCTCGGGTGCGCAAGGCCTTGCGGCTTTGGCTCAACAGGCCTCGCAGCTTTGGCCGGATTGCACTGCCAGCTATGAGGAAGGCAGGTTTCAGGCCTATTTTGCGCAGCCTTCAGGGCGCTCGCTGACCGTCCAGTTAAGCGTGGGCTCAGAAGGTCAGCTAAAAATCGAGAGCTGGTGCGCCGGCATGGAGTGGGAGGAGCCTTCCGGCCAATGGTGGCCTGGGCCTTCCTCGGCCACGCCCTAAAGGGGCGGCGGCGACTTTAGCTGCAACTTTTGTTCTGTTGTGCCCTTTGTTTAGACCTCAAGGAGGATCTAGTGGATATCTCAGCATTGCTTGCTTCTATGATCGAGAAGAACGCCTCGGACGTGTTCTTTGTGGCGGGCTTGCCTATCACCTGGGCCTCCGCAGGGCAGCAGCACAGGCTTGACGGCGGCCCCCTCATGCCCCAGGACACCCAGGAGGTCGTCGAGGCAATCTACGGGTTGGCGGGCCGCTCTATGGCGCCGTTTTTGGAGTCTCGCAACCACGACGACGACTTCTCCTTTGCCGTGGGCGGCGTGGGGCGCTTCAGGGTGAACGTTTTTAGGCAGCGCGGCAGTTTAGGGGCAGTGATCCGCGTGATCCCCTTCGCTCTGCCGCGTCCCGAGGAGTTGGGCATCCCAGACCAGGTCATGGACTGCGCTTCTTTCAACAAGGGGTTGGTGCTGGTTACAGGCCCCGCTGGCGCAGGCAAGTCAACCACTTTGGCCTGCCTTATCGACCGCTTGAACCATAGCCGCTCTGGCCACATTGTGACCATGGAGGACCCCATCGAGTTCGTGCATAGGCACAACACCTGCATCGTGACGCAGCGCGAGATCCCCACCGATGTGGCTACCTATGGCGAGGCCCTTCGCAGCGCCATGCGCGAGAGCCCCGACGTCATCCTGCTGGGCGAGATGCGCGACCGCGAGACGGTGTCCACCGCGGTCACCGCGGCAGAGACCGCTCAGCTGCTTTTCTCCACTCTGCATACCACTGGCGGCGCCTCCACCATCGACCGCATCGTTGACTTCTTCGATCCGGCCCAGCAGCACCAGATCCGCCTGCAGCTGGCCATGGTGCTTCAGGCGGTGGTCTCCCAGCAACTGGTGCCCACAGTCGACGGGGGAGTGGCGGCAGCTTTCGAAGTCATGGTGGCCAACACCGCCATCCGCAACCTCATTCGCGAGCAAAAGACCCACCAGATCGACTCGGTCATTGCTGCGAGCGCCCAGGAAGGCATGATCTCCATGGACGCCAGCCTCTTCGAGCTGGTGAAGTCGGGCCAGGTAAGCTCTGAGACTGCCCTGCGCTATGCCAACCACACCGAGTCGCTGGCGCGCCGCCTCAAGGCAGCCGGGGTCTAAAACGCACAGGTGCGCGCCGGGCCAAAAAGCCTACAATTGTAAGCATATTTTATAGGGATCCAGGGACGCTCTGGGCATACTTGCGATAGTCAGGGATTAGCTATGACCATCTTTCATGCTCCTGCCATAATAGGCGCCAATGGGGACATCGCCTGCCCTGTGGTTGGGGCTGAAGTCTCCCAAGAGTTTCTTGATCGTATTCCTGGCGGCATCTTTCGCTACTGCGCAGACGACGAGGGGCGCCTGGATTTTGTCAATCGCGGGCTGCTGGAGATGTTTGGGTGTCAGACCTACGAGGAGTTCATGGCGTTCACCCATGGCAGCTTTTGGGGCATGGTGCATCCCAGCGATCAGGAGCGGGTGCGCGCGGCCTGCGACCCCGCGGTGGTGCAAAAGGATCGGGTGCGCTACCGCATCGTGCGCAAGGATGGCCGGGTGCGCTGGGTGGACGACCATGGGCAGCATGTGGTGGATTCGGGGGGGAAACTCCTGGTTCTATGTGACCCTGCTGGATGTGACCGAGATGGTCGAGCTGCAAGATCAGCTCAACCAGGCTGCCGAGCAGCTGGAAGCCATCGCCATGTTGGATACCTTCCAGCAGCGTGCCGAGGAAGACGAGCTCACCCGGGTCCTCAATCGCTCGGGGGTCAAGCGCCATATCAACGAGCTGTTGGCTGAGGCCAATGGCCGTCCCTGCACCTTCTTCATCATGGACATCGACGACTTCAAGTACATCAATGACACCTTTGGACACCCCGAGGGCGATGAGGTGCTGCGGTCGTTGGCTCGGCACCTGCGTAACACCGTGCGCCGCGACGACGTGGTGGGCCGCATGGGCGGAGATGAGTTTGTGGTCTTCTGCATGGGCCTTGGCGAAGGCCCCGCCAGGGAGTCTCTGGCTTCTCGCCTGCGCCAATGGAGCCAAGACATGCAGGAGCGCGAGTGCCCCTATGAAGCGCCTACCCTGTCCATGGGCGTCGCGAGCTCGCCGGACTCTTCTTTGGCCCTCCATGAGCTTTACTCCCAAGCCGACGCCGCGCTCTACAGGGCCAAGGATTCCGGCAAGAACCAGGTATGCTTCTCAGCCGAGAAGGACGAGCTAACAAATTAATAGGTATAGATGTGATTTCGCGGCAAGGCAGCGCTGATGCTGCCTTGGCTACTGATATGTGAAAATCTGAAATATAAGTAGTCGAACCTCGGGGAATGCGCCTTATTTTTGTTAATAAAGCAATCAGTAAAGTAATGGTATCTGGTTGCCCTACGGCATCGCTACGTTGGAGTTCGTGAGGTAATAATAAAAAACAGATATTGAAATAAATAGTTGAGGTTGGCAGACAGGGGAATTCTGTGCGCCGTTATCGAGAACGGCCATCGATATGTTATACGTGAACTGGTATTATAAGGGGACAATTTCCATCGCTCGGAATTCTCGATAGATTGATTGGCTTAGGGATGGCTTTAGGGATGTCTTGCCAGGTTTGGCAGGCATCCTAAATCTGAGGGTAGTCCTTCTTGGCACATGCCTTTATGCCCTGGGCCGGGGAGGACCTATGGCACAAGAGAAGAAGTCTCTGCGTTTTTGGTCGCGCTCGCAAAAGAGCTCTCCCATCACCCGCACCTTGATCATGGGCATCGTCTTTATGGTCGTGGTGTTTGGCGTCGGCATGGCCTATCTGGGGTTTATCGAGGACAGCCTTTGGAAGAACACCGTCGACGATGTGCTGGAGATCACCGACCAAAGCGCCCATGCTTTCGAGGTGTACTTGGAAAAAGACCTCAAGAAGCTCGACATTTTGGTGTCTGTGCTGGAACCCATAAGCTCCGAGGACACCTCGGCCATCATCAACCATTGCGCCTACTTCAACAAGGCGCAGAACGTCTACGGAGTCATCAACCTCAATACCGGATACCTCTATACCGGCACTGAGACCGAGGGCATCAAGCTCCCTGAGGCCACCATCGAAGCCTATCGCAACTTCCCTGACCGCGGGGTGAGGGAGCCCTATAAGGGCGACTATACGGGCCTCGACATGATCGGCTACTACCAGCGCATCGACTTTGCCGACGGGGTGCCGGCCATGGTCTATGAGAGCGCGCCGGTCTCGCGCATCTCTCAAGAGTTCACCATGTCGTTCTACGACGATTCGGGCTTTTCCTACATCGTGAACAGCAATGGGGACGTGTTGGTGCGCCCTGATGTCCGCTACTCGAACGATGTGCAGTCCAACATCATCGAAGCGGTGCAGAAAGGCGACAACAGCAACGAGTCCATAGCGTCTTTGGCCGCGAGCCTCACAGAGGGCAAGTCCGGCGTGGTGCGCATGGAGCTGGACGACCGCCCCTGCGTCATGGCGTTTGTGCCCATAGCCAACGCCGACGGCTGGTCCATGGTCTCCGTCATCCCCGACGCCGTCATCATGGAGCAAGGCAACAACATCATCGGGACCTCGTCGCTGGTGCTGCTCTTGGTGGTCGCTGTTATCGGCAGCATGGCGTTTTTGGGCTATGCGGCGTCTAGGTTCAACCGCTCCATTAAGGCGCAGAGCGCAGAAACCCAAGCCCGGGAGGAGCTTTTCTCGGCATTGGCAAGCACCACCGACGAGATCTTCCTCATGCTGAGCACGGATCCTCTGAGGGTCGATTACGTGAGCCCCAATGTGGACAAGCTTCTGGCCATCAGCCCCGAGGAGGTGCGCGAGGACTGCAGCGTGCTCGACCTTGAGGGAGACGCCGAGCCGCTGGATTCCCAGCTGCTCAGGCAGGGGCACACGGTCGTGCGCGAGGGAGAGCGCTCCAACCGCGCCACCGGCGAGCGCCGGTGGTTCACCGACAGCGTCTACGACATCGAGATCAACGGCGAGCGGCGCTGCATGGCGGTGTTGTCCGACCGCACCCGCGAACGGCATAACGAGGAAGTGCTGAGGGACGCGCTCTCGGTGGCAGAGGTGGCCAACGACTCCAAGAGCACCTTCCTGTCCAATGTGAGCCACGACATCCGCACCCCCATGAACGCCATCGTGGGCTTGACCACCCTGTTGCAGAGAGACGCCGACAACCCTGAGCTGGTGCGCGAGCACACCCGCAAGATCTCGGCCTCGTCCCAGCACATGCTGGGCCTGCTCAACGACGTGCTGGACATGTCCAAGATCGAGAGCGGCAAGACGACCCTCAACCTGTCTGAGTTCGACCTCTCCGAGCTTGCCGAAGAGGTGGTCACCATTGTGCGCCCCCAGGCCAAGGCCAAAGACCAGCATTTCACAGTCAACGTCGTAGGAGTGCGCGACGACTTGGTGGTGGGAGACAAGCTGCGCATCAACCAGATATTAATCAATATTCTCACCAATGCGGTGAAGTACACCCCTCAGGGCGGGACCATCGCCTTCGAGCTCCGCCAAAAACCCAGCCTCAATCAGAACTTCGTGCATCTGCAGTTCAGCGTTGCCGATAATGGCATGGGCATGTCGCCCGAGTTTTTGGAGACCCTGTTCGACCCCTTCACCCGTGAGGAGAACTCCGTCACCAACCGCATCCAGGGCACAGGGCTGGGCTTGGCCATCACCAAGAACCTGGTAGAGCTTATGGGCGGCGCCATCTCTGTGGAGAGCGAGCTTGGCAAAGGCAGCACCTTTGTGGTGAATCTTGAGCTCAAGGCTGCCGAGCAGCGAGACAATGCGGAGTTCTTCAAATCGCTCGGCATTGGAAGCGCCCTAATCGTCGACGATGACAAGAGCATCTGCGCCGAGGTGATGGCCACCATGGCAAACACCGGGGTGGAGATGCAGTTCGCCTTAGACGGCGCCACCGCGGTGACCATGGCCGCCGACGCCCAACGGGCAGGCGAAGGCTTTGGGCTGGTCATCCTGGACTGGAAGATGCCAGGCATGGATGGCGCGCAGACGGCTCGGGCCATTCGCGCGGTGGTGCCAGAGAACGTGCCCATCATGGTGCTTACCGCCTTTGACCGCGCGGACGCCGAGGAGGCCTGCGAAGGCATGGGAGTGGATGGCTTCCTTCAGAAACCCTTCTTCCTTTCGAGTCTCACACTGCTGTTAGAAGAGCTCTATCTCAAGAAGGACCGCGAGCCGGCGCAGCCGGTGGCCTTGGAAGGCCGTCATTTCCTTGCGGCCGAGGACAACGAGCTCTCCGCCTCCATCTTGGAAGAATTGCTTTCTATGGAAGGGGCCACTGTGGAGCTGGCTTCCAACGGCCAGGAGGCGGTGGAGAAGTTCGAAGCCTCCCAGCCGGGCACCTTCGACGCCATTCTCATGGACGTGCAAATGCCGCTTATGGACGGCTATGAGGCCACGCGGGCCATCCGGGCCAGCAGTCATCCTGAGGCTGCAAAGATCCCCATCATCGCCATGACCGCCAACGCCTTCGTGGACGACGTGGCTGACGCCTTGGAAGCAGGCATGGACATGCATATGGCCAAGCCCGTGGACATCTCGACATTGGGAAGCGTGCTGTCTGAGGCCGAGGCGAAGCGCGCTGCGGTACAGGAGGACGTATGAGGTGCTCCTGGAGTCGCACCCTGGGGGTCGTGTGCTTGTCGGCAGCCTTGGCTTTGACGGGCTGTGGAGGCGGCGGAGCTTCCTCTGACCTCGCTCAGGCCTCAGGGGGCCAAGAGGGCCAACAGGGCCAAGAGACCTCCGGGCCTCCGTGGCAGGCGCCTTCCGAGGTGCGTGCCTATAGCTATAGCGCCCAGGACGCTCAAGGCGCCAATGGGGCCACGGTCGACGTCTCCCATGCCAACCAAGGGGTGGTGTTTGCCACCGCGCCGGGTGACGTGCGCTATAAGTTTCAGGTGCTCTGCGGCGACGGCTCCTACAACTACGACATTCCCGCCGACGGCAGCCCCGTGGCCTGCCCCATCAACCTAGGGAATGGCAGCTACACCTTCAAGGTGATGCGCAACGTGCAAGGCAACTCCTATGTGGAGGTGCTTGCCGTGCCCCTTGAGGTGACCCTGGAAAGCGACGCGGACCCCTACCTTGTCCCTACGGTCTTTTGCGACTACGAGCCTTCCAGCGAGGTGGTGGCCCGCGCCAAGGAGATCGCCGGCAAGAGCGAGAACCAAGGGGACGTGGTGCGCGACGTCTATGCCTGGGTGTGCGACAACGTGACCTACGACGAGGGCAAAGCCACCCAGCTGGCTGCCGGCACCGGCTATGTGCCCAATCCTGACGAGACGTTGGCTTCTGGCAAAGGCATCTGCCTGGATTACTCGGCGCTGGCGGGAGCCATGCTGCGCAGCCTGGGCATCCCCTGCCAAGTGGTCACGGGCTACGTGGATCCCGGCGATCTCTACCATGCCTGGAACATGGTGCGCATCGACGGGACCTGGCACGGCGTCCTTGTGACCCTCGATCCTGATACCTGGGGGCGCATGGACACCACTTTTGGCGCGGCCGGCGCCGGCAAGACGGTGGGCGACGGCACGGGGTATCGAGACCGATACATCTACTGAACGGCTGGCGGCGGATAGGCAATGGTACCTATGAGCAGCGATGAGGAGTAGCGATGATCAACCAAGTCTTGAGGGATATGGGTCGGCAGACCATCCTCGTGGTGGATGACTCCTATCTCAATCGCGAAATACTCAAAGACATCCTGTCGCCCGACTACCAGATCGTCGAGGCCGTGGACGGCGTCGAGGCGATCACGATTTTGGAGGCTCACTGCAAAGAGCTGTCGCTGGTGATCTTGGATATCAACATGCCTCGCCTCGACGGCTTTGGGGTGCTTCAAGAGATGAACGACCGTGGCTGGATCGACCGAGTGCCGGTGGTGACCATCTCGGCGGAGGACAGCTCCCAGTTCATCGAGCGTGCCTATTCGCTGGGCGTGACCGATTTCATCAGTCGCCCCTTTCATGAGATCGTGGTGCGCCAGCGTGTGAGCAACACCATCCAGCTCTACCAGAAGCAGCACGAGCTTTTAAGCCTGGTCACCTCCCAGATGCTCGAGCGGGAGCGCCAAAACAACCTCATGGTGTCGATCCTCGCGCACATCGTCGAGTTTCATAACGGCGAAAGCGCCCTCCATGTGGTGCATATCTCCACCATGGCGAACATACTGTTGAAGCACATGAAGCGCCGCGACCCCAACCTGGTGCTGGAGCGCGGCGAGGTGGCCTGCATCACCATGGCCTCTGCCCTGCATGATATAGGCAAGATCGCCATCCCGCCCGAGATAATCAACAAACCGGGTCGGCTTACCAACGATGAGTTCGCCATCATGAAGACCCATAGCGAAAAGGGCGCGGAAATGCTGGAGAACCTTCCCATCTTCCAGGATGAGCCCCTGGTGCGCTGTGCCCACGACATCTGCCGCTGGCACCATGAGCGCTGGGACGGCCGAGGCTACCCCGACGGCTTGAAAGGCGACGAGATCCCCTTGAGCGCCCAGGTGGTGTCTTTGGCCGATGTGTACGACGCCCTCACCAGCGAGCGCGTCTACAAGCCTGCCTACGACCATCGCACCGCCATGCGCATGATTCTGGACGGCGAGTGCGGGCAGTTCAATCCCCAGCTCATGGCATGTTTGGAAGATGCGGCCGACGAGATCCAGCGAGACCTTGGCTCCAGCAGCCTGGAGACTGTAAGCCACGCGGGCGTCGTGGCGGTGATCTCGCAGATCGAGGAGATCGACGAGCTTTCAGAGGTAGACAAAGAGTCCATGCTCTCCGATGTGGCCTCGTTGGTGGAGTCGGAACTATTCGAGGCCCAAGCCTAAAGGGGGATCCTATGAGCCAGCAGCAATCAGGCGCCTCTTCGTGCCGAGAAACCCCACAGCCTTCTTTGGAGGAGTTCTACCAGGCCGCCGGCGGCTCCTATGAAGAGGTGTTGGGACGCCTTCGCAGTCCCGACCGCATCCTGCGCTTCCTGCAGCTTTTCGCCAAGGACCCAAGCTTTGCCGCTCTCGAGGAGTCTATGGCCGCCCAGGATGAAGAGGCGGCCTTCAGGGCATCCCACACCCTCAAAGGCTCCGCGGGCAATATGGGGCTCACGCAGCTGGCGCAGTCTGCCAGCGACCTATGCGAGGCCCTTCGCGCCCACCAATGGGACGAGGCCTGCGCGTTGCTGCCAGACACCCAAGAGGCCTACCGGCGGTTTGGCGATGCCTTCCGCCAGTCTATTGGCGAGTTCTGAGGCAGCCCTTCTCGGCAGGCAATCCATAGCCCTACACACAAAGGGCTTCGCTGGATAAGCGAAGCCCTTTTTTGACGCGCAGATGAAGCTAGGGTTTAGCCAAAGTAGGCGACCCCACCCTCGATGATGGGCTGGTAAAGGTTGCCGCCCACGTTCTTGTAGAGGCCCTCGCCCGAGCGCTCGCTGTGGCCCATCTTGCCAAAGACGCGGCCGTCGGGGCTGGTGATGCCTTCGATGGCCAAAAGCGAGCCGTTGGGGTTCACCGAGAGGTCCATGGAG
>Trix_p1__coassemble_929_pt1 | contig 47486 bp, 34 predicted proteins | sample Trix_p1__metabat2_high_PE_012 | metagenome-assembled genome bin Trix_p1 | reverse complement strand
GTCGAGCAGGCTATGAAGATCTTGGATCCTGAGAAGACCACCATCGTGCACAACGGCGACTGGATCAAGCCGCTTACCCTCCAGGACATGCTGGGCCTCATGTCGCAGTTCACTGTGGCGCGCATCTTGGAGCGCGAGGACTTCTCCAACCGTTACCAAAACCATCTGCCCATCGCCCTGCACGAGTTCATCTACCCGGTGCTTCAAGCTTACGATTCGGTGATGATCAACGCCGATCTGGAGATGGGCGGCAACGACCAGATCTTCAACCTTCTGGCCGGCCGCGACCTCATGGAGAAGCGCGGCATGGAGCCCCAGGTGGCCCTTACCATGCCGCTTTTGGAGGGCACTGACGGCCATAAGAAGATGTCCAAGTCCTACGGCAATTACGTGGGCCTCACCGATGAGCCTGCAGACATGTACGGCAAGGTCATGTCCATTCCCGACGAGCTTCTGGGCCGCTACTACCGTCTGGCCTCCACCCTGCCGGTCGAGGAGGTGGACGCCATCGACGCCTCTCTGGCCGATGGCACCGCAGACCCTTATGCCTTGAAGCGCCGGCTGGCTGCCAATATCGTGGAGCTCTACCACGGCGCGCAGGCAGCGCAAGATGCCGCTGCGGCCTTCGACGCCCTCTTCAAGGAGCACCAGCGCCCCCACGCCCCTGAAGTGGCCTGTGAGCTCACCGTCAACGACGAGGGCAAGGTCTACCTGCCGGCTCTGCTGGCCCAGGTGGGCCTGGCCAAGAGCGCAGGGGAGGGACGTCGCCTCATTGACGGCGGCGGCGTGCGCGTGAACGACGAGCCTTTGACCCCAAAGACCTACAACCTTGACCCCTCCCAGGTGGAAGGCGCCTTCATCCAGGTAGGAAAGCGCAGGGCGGTCCAGCTTGTCTGAAGCTACCGAGAAGGTCCTGCCACCGCTTCCGGCCCTGGTGCCTGAGCTGCTGGCCCCCGCAGGAGGGCCCGCGGCCTTCAGGGCGGCGGTGGCCGGCGGCGCAGACGCCATCTACTGCGGTCTGGGCAACGACTTCAACGCCCGCCGCGGCGCGGACAACTTTGACGACACGTCCTTTTTGGAGGCCTGCCGGCTGGCCCATGTGGCAGGCGCCAAGGTCTTCGTGACCATGAACGTGCTTGTCACAGACGACGAGATGCCCCAGGCGCTGGCCCTGGCGGCCCGCTGCGTGCGCCTGGGCGCCGATGCCCTCATCATCCAGGACTGGGGCCTGGCCGCCGAGGTAAAGCGACGCTTCCCCCAGGTGGAGGTGCACGTGTCCACCCAGGCCAACATCCAAGACGCCAGAGGGACGCTCTGGTGCGCGAGCCAGGGCTATGAGCGGGTGACGCTCTCCCGAGAGCTCTCGCTGCCCGAGATCGCCGCCTGCTGCGCCACCGGCGTGGACTGCGAGGTCTTTGGCCACGGCGCGCTGTGCTTTTGCTACTCGGGCCTGTGCTCCATGAGCGCGCTCAGGGGCCCCCGCTCGGCCAACCGCGGGCTCTGCGCCCAGCCCTGCCGCCTGCCCCACGAGCTCTATGACGCCAAGGGACGCCGTCTGGGCCCCGTCGCCTGGGAGCGCGGCCTTTGCCCCAAGGACGCCCTGAGCCTGGACCACCTGGCAGAGCTTTCCAAGATGGGCGTGGGCTCCCTCAAGATCGAGGGCCGCATGAAGGCGCCGGACTACGTGCTCTCGGTGGTGAGCGCCTACCGGCAGGGGCTCGACTCCGTGGCCCAACGCCGCCTGGAGGCCCTTGAGCCCGCTGAGCGCGACACACTCCACCGGCAGCTCAAGCGCGCCTTCAACCGCGACTTCACCGACGCCTACCTTCTGGGCACCTCGGGCAACGAGATGATGAGCTACGAGCGCTCCAACAACCACGGCGAGCTGGTGGGCCAGGTGGTGCGCTGCCGCGGCCACGAGGCCACCATCCACACCGACGCCCCGCTGGGCAAGGGCGACCTTTTGGAGCTGCGCCCCGTCGAGCATCCCGAGACCTTCCTCACCACCAACGCCCCCCGCGACGTGGAGGCACACACCCAGGTGACCTGCGGCGTGAAGCGCCCCGTGCCCGCCGGCACCCCGGTGCGCGTGCTGCGCAGCCAGGAGGCCATCCAGGCCGCCGAGCGCCTGCAGACCGCCGCCAACCCCTACAAACGACCGGTGTCCATGCATGTGACCTGCTCTTTGGGCAAGCCTCTGGCCATCGAGCTCACCGCGCTGCCCCGCAGGGACGCCCCCCAGGTGTCCGTGCGCGTGGAGGGCGCGGTGGTGGAGCCCGCCCGCACCAAGGCGGTGAGCGCCCAAGACCTCATCGAGCACGCCGGCCGGCTGGGCCAGAGCCCCTTTGCGGCGACGTCCATCACCGCAGAGGTGGACGAGGGCTGTGGTTTGGGCTTCTCGGCAGTCCACAAGCTGCGCGCCCAGGCCACGGACGCCCTTGAGGCCGCCATCCGCGCCCCCTACCGCGAGCGGGTGTCCCAGGTAGAGGCACCCCCCACCTGGAAGCAATGGTGCGCCCAGGTGGATTTGTGGCGTGCCGAGAAGGGCCTGCCACAGGGGGCAGGGGAAGCCTCGAGCCCAAGGGCCGTGGGGCTGGAGGTCTGCTGCCTGGCACCCACACCCCAGATCGCCCGGGCCGCGCAGGCTGCGGGTGCCACCCGGATCTACGCCCCGGCAGACGCGCTGGCGACCCAGGGGTTCCCTGCCGGCACCATCCCTTGGCTCGACGAGGTGTGCCGCCAAAAAGACCATGGGCGCCTGGACCGGTGGGTGGTGCCCGGCGAGCCCTGTGCGGTGGGCTCCATGAGCGAGTTCGCCCTGGCCGTCGAGCGTCAGGCGCGCCCGGAGATCCGCCCCTGCATCGGGGTGACCAACCGCTCCTGCGTCACGGCACTTGAGGCCGCCGGGGCCCAGGGCTTCTGGCTCTCCCCGGAGCTCACCATCGCCCAGATGGCGCCCGTGTGTGCGGCCACCTCGCTGCCCTGCGGCCTGGTGGTTTATGGGCAGGAGCGTGCCATGACCTCGGAGCACTGTGTGCTCCAGATGGCGGACGCCTGCAGCGGCCACTGCGACACCTGCGGGCTGCGCCGCCAGAGGCTCTATCTCAAGAACATCGACGACCGCCTGCTGCCGGTGACCACCGACGCCTCCGGCCGCTCCCGCATCTGGTGGGAACAGCCGCTCGACGCGGTGCCCAAGCTCAAGGAGCTCATGGCTGCAGGCATCAGGCGCTTTTTGGTGGACGCCACGCTTCTGGATGCCGAGAAGACCCAAGCCCAGGTGTCCCGCCTTTGTGGGGCGTTGGACGCCGCCAAAAGGGGAGGGGCGCTGCCTGCCCAGGAGCCCGGTTCCACCTTGGGGCACCTCTTCTCGCCGGTGGACTGACCGCTGGCCTCGCCGGCGCACCCGGCGCCGCCCGGCTCAAAAGGACGCCTCTGTGGCGGATGCATGGGTTTCTCGGCAGCATTTTAGAGTTGCCAAGACACTATGGGTATGGTGAGGGTCGGCTGGGTGGTGCGCCCCACATGGTGCATACTTGCCACAGCGAGCCTTTTTGGGCTGCATTGCAAACTTGGCGCCCTCGTGCAGGAGGGCTGGAAAGGAGCCAGACATGGCAGTGGATGAAGAGCTTTTGGAGCGCGTGCTCGACGCGGTGCGCCCCAGCCTCCAGGCGGACGGCGGCGACTGCGAGCTTGTGGCCGTGGACGACGACGGCGTGGTGTCCCTGGAGCTCACCGGTGCCTGCGCCGGCTGCGCCCTGTCCAACATGACGCTGTCGATGGGCATCGAGCGCGTGCTCAAGGAGCATGTGCCCGGCGTCACCGCGGTTCGCGCGGTCTAGCAGACGGTATATAGGCACCCCAGGGGGCTTGCGCCTTTGAGCACAGGCCCCCTCCTGCGTGAGAAAGAGACGGTCGTGGAAGCTTCACAGAGAGGCCCTGTGCCCGGCGAGCCCATGCCCACCGAGGCGCTGCAGCCCTGCATGCTCGCGATGTTCAAGGCCTACGACGCCTATTGCGAGCGCTACCACCTGGATTACTTCGCAGACAGCGGCACGCTTCTGGGGGCCATCCGCCACCAGGGGTTCATCCCTTGGGATGACGACATGGACGTCACCATGCCCCAGCCCTCCTACGAACGCCTCCTGGACCTGGCCCGGGTGAACCCCTACCTTGACCCGGAGCACCACTACAAGGTGCTCCTGCCCAACGAGGGCACCAACAACCTGCCGTTCATCAAGGTGGTGGACACCCGCACCGTCACCCACGAGTACATCTTCCGGGAGTACGAGCGCTTTGCCAAAGGCGTGTGGATCGACGTCTTCTGCCTGAGCTTCGTGCCCGACGACCCCGCCCAGGCCAAGCGCTACTACCGCGCCATGCACCGCTACAACCGCCTGGGCCAGCTGCTCACCTGGGGCCCCAACATAAGGCCGCCCTACAAGCACGTCTATCCGCTCATCTCGGCGTTCCGCAGGGTGTGCGATGCGGTGGGCCTTACCAACGAGCACTGGATGGACAAGCTCCGTCAGCTGCAAAAGAGCGCCCCGTCGGCAGGGAACCTGCGCGCAAACCTGGTGTATCCTTCAGGATTTCATGACCGCTTCAAGGCCGAGGACTTTGATTCCTACCTGCGCGTTCCCTTTGAGGACACCACCATCCGCGTGCCCGTGGGCTACGAGGACGTGCTTGCCACCCAGTACGGCGACTGGCGCCAGCTGCCGCCAAAGGACCAACAGGTGGGCCACCACGGCTACGACGCCTATTATGTGGATCCCGCCGACGGCTCCGCCCCCACGCCTCAACCTTGACTTGAGCCTTAAGGCCAACTCTCAAGCTTCGCTGCAACCTTTGCCCCGTCCCCCAAGAAAGGCGAGCCACCTTCGTGTTAGACGCTACCGACAAACGCGTGCAACCGCTGTCGATACAAAAGAATATGATATGGAACAGCGCGGGGTCCTTCGTGAACCTGGTGTGTGCCTGGTGCATCACCGTGCTGGTGCTGCGCCTGTCGACGGGTTACGACGAGGCCGGCGTCTACTCCTACGTCATGAGCATTTACGCCATCTTCTCCTCGGTGGCGGACTTCCGCATCTACCTCTTCCAGATCAGCGACGTGCACGGCGAGAACACCATGGGGGAGTACTTCGCCCTGCGCCTCATCACCGGCGGGATGGCCTTGGTGCTCACCATGGTCTACGGCATGCTGAGCAGTGCACCTGGTCTTTGGCTTCCCATCCTGTTCTACTCGCTCTACAAGATCGCGGGCACGCTGCTGGACACCTTCCATGCGGTACAGCAGGCCAAGCACCGCATGGACTACATGGGCATGTCCTACGCCATCCAGGGCATCGCCTCGCTGGCGGTGTTCGCCGCGGTGTTTGGGCCCACCCAAAACCTCACGCTCACCCTGGCTGCCATGTTTGGGGTGACGGTTCTTATCGGCATCGTCTATGACCTGCCCCGAGGGATTTACTTTGAGGATTTGAAGGTCAGGATCTCCTGGGGCAAGGCCTGGCACCTGCTGGTCACCTGCGTGCCTGCGGTGGTCGCCTTCATCGCCATCTCCAGTGCCACCTCGGTGCCCCGGCAGTACCTCATGAACTCCATGGGCGAGGCGGCCCTGGGCGCCTACGGCACCATGGCGGCACCCATCGCCATCATCCAGACGGGCGCCTCCTACATCTACAACCCTTTGTGCAGCTACTTTGTGGACGCCTTCGAGGCGCGCAACAGGAAGAGGTTCAACAAGCTCATGCTGGTGACCATTCTGGCCATCGCCCTTTTGGGCGTGGTGTGCCTGCTTGGCGTGGAGTGGTTCGCGGCGCCTTTGTATGCCCTCATCTACGGCGAGCAGGTGCTGGAGTACACCTACCTTCTGCCCCCGCTGGTCATAGGCTGCCTGGCCATCGCCTTCTCCAGTTTCATGAACAGCCTGGCCACCGTGCTGCGCAACTTCAAGGCCACCTTTGTGGGCGGCCTGGTGGCCTTTGGCGTGTCGCTGGCGCTGATGGTCCCGCTGATCAACGCCCTGGGGCTCAACGGCGTGACCTACACCACCATGGTCTCGGCCCTGGTGGCCTCTTTGGTGATGTATGTGCTCATCCACCGGCAGATGAATGAGAATTTCAACTCAGCGCCAAAAGAATGAATCGCCACAATTCCATATGAAACTGCGGCTATGCTGCACCGGCCAAAAGGGGTGGGCACCGTTGGCGTGTCCATGGGGAACCTAGGCAAATATAAAGTAGGCAAATAGAATATTTACCGTTGAGCAGGCCAAAACCAAGCTAGGTCACTTTGACCACAAAAGATATTGTGTGCGGTCCTCCTGGGACGACCTGTTGCCCCAATTGGCTATACTGAAACCCACCTTAACTGGATTCATAAGATGTAATCCGTTTTCGAGGGAGAAGGGAAGAGTTATGAGTATCGGGAAACCCAAGGGTTTTCTTGCAAGGGGATCCGCATGGCTTCTGGCTGCGCTCCTGTGTTGCGTGATGGGAGGGGGAGTGGCCTTGGCAGAGCCTGCTGCCGAGAATGACCTCCCAGCCACCAGTGACGCCCCGGCGGCTGTGGAAGCCCCTGCGGCTGCAGAAGCTCCTGCAGAGGAGGGGCAGCCGCTGGCCTCCGCCCCTGAGGCGCAGAACGTCTATGAGGTGACCTTCGTTCCCAAGAAGAACACCACCACCGTGGAGGTGCATGTCCCGCAGCTGGCCACCCTCACCTCCCAAGGCACGGCAGACTCGCTCAAAGTGGTCGCGGAGCTCAAGTACAACGGCATCACCATGCGCACCGTGACCCACACCTACACGCTGGCGGAGCTGGCGCAAAATCCCGTGATGGACTTTGGCAACTATGGTGAGTTCCAGGTGAGTGCCAGCTTGACCAAGGGCGGCACCACCATCGCCACCTCCAATGCGACGGTGGCCGTCACGGCAGCCCACTACAACATCGCCTCCCTGCCTGGCACGCTGCCCGTGGCCTACCTGTCCACCAGTTTCTGGGACTTGAACCATGACGGCGACACGCCGGTTCCCACCATCGTGACCCTGAGCCGTCCCCAGTCCTTCAACTGGGACCATTTGCCCCAGGGCATGTACTCGCTTCCCTATCTGGCCAGCCCCCAGGAGGGCAAGGAGTGGGACGGCATGTTCAAGATGGGCGACTACGTGAAGGACCTCTACCGTCTTGACCCCACCGCCAAGTTCACCATGATCGTGAACGACTACCACCTGCGCAACCTTGGCAACATCCTCTATGCCAACAACCTGCCCATGGACCAGGTGAAGGTCATCTTCATCTCCGACGGCTCCGCCACCGCTGCTGAGATGAGCGAGGCCTACGCCTCCTCCAACCCCGAGGCGGAGCACGCCAAGTACCTGCAGGAGTGGAACTCCATCACCGAGTCTTGGAAGAAGGCCGGCCGCGTGACCTCCGCCACCCCTCAGGTTGACGGCAAGTACATGTATGCCGCCGTGTGCTCGATCCCTGACTGCGAGTGGTGGGTGGCGCGCAAGTCGCTCATCACCAGCGGCGACAACAACGTCTTCGCCCAGAAGATGCAAAACGATCCCAAGATGATCCAGAAGTCCATCGCCAGCAGCCTGGCCACCCTGCGCGAGCAGGGCCATGAGGCCGAGTTCAAGGCGCTCTACAACTTCAAGGACGACTACTTCTCCAAGGCCCACGACGAGAACAAGCAGATCATGCTCCTTTTGGGCACCCACACCTACGCCGAGTACCACTTTGACGCCTACGCCAACCTGGTGGAGACCTTCTATGGCGACGGCTACGTGTACTACTACAAGGGCCACCCTGCCTATCCCACCGCGCTTGACCCTGCGAAGCAGCAGCGCCTGAAGAACCTGGGCCTCATCGACGTGGATTCCACCATTCCCGCCGAGCTCATCCTCTTCTACTATCCGGATGCTTACCTCACGGGCTACACCACCAGCACCTTCAACTCGGCCCAGTCCGACCGCAAGGGAGGCGTGTGGGGACAGACCAAAGAGTCCGCCACCTCCAGCGGTGCCGAGATGGTCGACATGGATTGGTACGCGGCTCCCAAGGACATGGCGCCGGCGGCCATCGCCTCCTGGTTCCACGCGGGCCACGAGTGCTACTCGGTGGAGTTCTCCGATGCCTATCTGGCCAAGCAGAACCACGCCTTTGACTTTGCCGTCTACGATGCCAACGACAACACCCTCACCTACTACAAGGGATCCGACGCTTCCGCCCAGGTGGTGAAGACCACCAACGGCGGGGCTCCCAAGCAGAGTGCCAAGGGCACCGGCCAGTGGAAGCAGGACAGCACCGGTTGGTGGTACCGCAACGCCGACGGCTCCTACCTCTCCTCCGGCTGGAAGCAGGTGGGTCCCACCTGGTACCACTTCGACACCCGTGGCTACATGGACACCTCCTGGCTCAAGGACGGCAACACCTGGTACTACCTGGGCGGCGCCAACGACGGCTCCATGAAGACCAGCTGGCAGTGGATCGGTGGCCGCTGGTACCTCTTTGACGAGGACGGCGCCATGCTCTCCGGCTGGAAGCAGGACCGCTACGCCTGGTACTACCTGGGCGGCGCCAACGACGGCGCGGCCAAGACCGGCTGGCAGTCCATTGGCGGGCGCTGGTACCACTTCAACGGCGATGCCGCCATGGACCATGGCTGGGCCGCCGTGGGGGGCCGTTGGTATTACCTGGGCGACGCCGATGACGGCTCCATGAAGACCGGCTGGATCCTGGTGGACGGCACCTGGTACTACTTGGACGCCTCCGGCGCCATGAAGACCGGCTGGGTCTTTGTGGATGGCCACTGGTACTACCTGGACGCCTCCGGCGCCATGAGGACCGGTTGGCTCAAGCTGGCAAACACCTGGTATTACCTGGATGGCTCGGGCGCCATGCAAACGGGCTCCCACACCATTGGCGGCGTCGCCTACGAGTTTGACGCCTCCGGCGCCCTGAAGTCCGCCTAAGCGGCACACAGGGCGGCAGGCTGGTTGCACAACGCCCGGTTGGCTGCGCGATGCCTTGGGGTGGCATTCCCACAGGGGGTGCCACCCCTTTTTTTCAACCTTGGTGGATATGGTGCGAAAGGCGTGGCCTTGAGGCTCTGTGCCCTGGCAGGTGAGATGGTAGAGTAGGAAGCTCCAGCGGCTACAGGGAGGGCTCAGAGTCTATGCGAGTACTGCAGGTCATACGCAAGATGGATCGTGCGGGTGCCGAGTCTGCCATCATGAACTGGTACCGGCAGCAGGACCGCGACGACATCCAGTTCGATTTCATGGTGGCAGACCCTGAGCCCGGCGCCTTTGAACCGGAGATTTCCGAGCTGGGAGGCCGGGTTTATCGGGTGCAGCCGTTCACCGGCCTCAACGGCATGAGCTACCGCAAGGAGGTGCGCCGGCTTTTGGAGGACCATCCCGAGTGGGAGATCGTCCATGGGCATCTGGGCAGCTCCGCGTCCAGGTACCTCAAGGAGGCCCGCAGCCAGGGCCGCATTGCCATCGCCCACAGCCACAACACCTGGGGGCCACTGACTCCTGAGGAGATCCTCTTCCGGGGCCTTGCCATACCGGTGCGGGTGGTGGCCCAGGATTTCATCGGGTGCTCTGACCAGGCCGGCCTCGACCGCTTTGGCCAAAAGATCTTTCATGGGCCCCATTACGCCACCCTGGCCAACGGGGTGGACATCGAGAGATACGCCAACTCCGAGGAGCGCCATCAGGCGGCCAAGGAGGCCCAGGGATGGCAGGGGCGCACCGTGGTGGGCAATGTGAGCCGCCTCACCGCCCAAAAGAACCACCCGTTCTTGCTTCAGGCCTTCAAGGAGTATCTGGCGCTCGACCCCACGGCGCTTTTGGTGCTGGTGGGCAAAGGGGAGGACTGGGAGGCGCTCGAGGCCATGGCCCGTGAGCTTGGCATCGACGGTTCCGTGGTCTTCTTTGGACCCACCAGCGACGTGCCCTCGGTGCTCAAGGCCTTCGACATCTTCGTGATGCCCTCCCTCTATGAGGGGCTTCCGGTGGCCTCGGTGGAGGCCCAGGCCGCAGGCGTGCCCCTGCTCATCTCCGACGGTGTCCCCAAAGAGGCGCTGCTGGTGCCCCAAGCCACACAAAAGGCCCTGGCAGAGGGCCCTGAGGCTTGGGCGCGCACCATGAGGGCCCTGGTGGAGCGCGGCCCCTACTGGCAGTCGGGTCCCCAAGATGTGCGTAAAGCGGGGTTTGACGTGCGCGAATCCGCCGCATGGCTCGCGTCCCATTATCATGAGTTGCAAGAGAAGCAACGCTTGGGCCTGCTCTAGGCGCCAGTCACAAGGAAAGGTGGGGGCCATGGTCCTCTCAGATCGCGACATCAAGCGCGAGATGCAGCAGGGACGCATCATCATCGAGCCGCTGCAGCTCAAAGACGTGCAGCCTGCCTCGGTGGACGTGCGCCTGGGGTCCAACTTCCGCATCTTCCGCAACTCCACGCACACCTACATCGACCCCCTCATCGAGCAGCCGGACCTCACAGAAGAGGTGATCGTGCCAGAAGGCGAGTCCTTCATCCTCCACCCCGGCCAGTTCGCGCTGGGCACCACGCTCGAGCGCATCGTGCTGCCGGACGACATCCTGGGCAAGTTGGAGGGCAAGTCCACGCTGGGCCGCCTGGGCCTCATGATCCACTCCACGGCCGGCTACGTCGACCCCGGCTGGGACGGCGAGCTCACCTTGGAGCTCTCCAATGTGGCCACCCTGCCCATCATGCTGCACCCGGGCATGCGCATCGGACAGATGTCCTTCGAGCGCATGAGCTCGCCGGTGGAGCGCCCCTACGGCTCCGCCCAGCTGGGAAGCCACTATCAGGGCCAAAAGGGCGCCACCGCCTCCCACGTGCTCTCTGACTAGCGGACCTTGCCACCCACAACCTCAGGGCCACCCCAAAACCCTCGGCCTCAAAGCCGAGGGTTTTCTCGGTAACGCGCCCGTGTCCCGCCAGCCCCAAGGCGCCGAAAGCCCAGAAGCTGCCGAGAAGACCGTGCCCCAAAAAGCACAAGTGTTCTTTGTGACAGGGAAGCTTTTTGGTGGCAGATTCATTAGACTGGGTACCTTCCGGGCCGTGAGTGGGCCATGAGATATATCGACGGAGCTTGATGCGCGGTGGGCGTTGGCCGCCGCGCCTGAGGCTCAAGAAATAGAGGTTGAACGATGAGAAAAGTCATGGGACCTGTGAGGCTGGGCCTGCTGGGCCTGACGCTGGCGCTGGGGCTTTTGCTGGGCCTGGCCACTCCCCAGATCGCGCTGGCAGCCCCTGGGGATGACACGCCTGCGGTGGAGTCGTCGGCGCGCATCCACGTGCTGTCCTTTGGCAACACCGACGCCATCCTGCTGGAGAGCGACGGCCGCTTTGGCCTGGTGGACGCCGGCGAGGACGATGACTACCCCTCAGGCCTCGACCCCCGCTACCCCCTGCGTGAGGGCATCACCCGGGGGCAGGGGGTGACTGACCGCCTCATCGCCTACATGAAGGCCATGGGTGTCACCCAGGACAACCTGGAGTTTTTCGTGGGCACCCATCCCCACAGCGACCACATTGGCGGTGCGGACGAGATCATCGAGGAGTTCAAGCCCGCCCGCGTCTACCTGATGCCCTACAAGGACGCCTTTGTCTACAACTCCGATCGCCTGTGGGACAACCAATACGTCTACGACCGCGCGGTGGCCGCCGCCTTGGCCAACGGGGCGACGCTCATCCAGGGGTTCGACACCTCGGCGCCGGTGGATCCGGCCCGGGCAGACGCCGCCGATCCCACAGATCCTGCAGACCCTGGCACGTCCGGTGGCTCTGGCTCCACAGATGATGACGGGCTTGCGGGCCGCGGCGAGTCTGGGGCCGGCGATGCCTCGGCCAATGCTGTCACAGCTGCCCAAGAGCACCCGGGCCTGGCCGACGGCAGCCTTGAGGTGCCTGTGGCCGGCGAGCCCATCGTGCTGGACGCCGCGGGCACCGTGGAGCCGCTGGCTTCCGCCGGCGCCCCGGCCACCTCGCAAGACGAGCCCTCCGGATCTGCGGTCATCAGCCCCGCTCCCGAGGGCGCCCGGGGCTCCTACGTGGGAAACCCCAACTTCAAGCTGGGCTCCACGGACATCTCCATCCTCAACTACGGCACCGACTACTTCACCACCCCCAAGTACGACGCCAACGAGTTCTCCCTGGGCGTGCTGGTGGAGGCCAACGGCCACCGGGCGTTTCTGGCCGGCGACATCGACAACCTTGACGGCGACGAGGACCGGCTGGCCGGCGAGCTGGGCCAGGTGGACCTGCTCAAGATCGGCCACCACGGCCATGAGGGGTCCAACACCTTGGGCTATCTGGACGCCTTGGCACCCCGCACCCTCATCATGACGTCGCTTTTGGGCCAGTACCTGCCCTCCCAAAGCGTGTTCGACTACCTCAAGGGCCACGAGGACGCCCGGCTCATCGACACGGTGCACCAGGCACAGCTGGATCGCGCGGCCACTGTGGCAGACCTCTTAGGCCCCGAGATCACCTACAACGTGCCCGAGACCCAGGAGGTGCGCTACGTCTGGCGCGCGAGCTCCCCCCACTACGTGCGCTTCGAGGACGGCCACCTCAAGAACACCATCGGCTGGCATCACGCCTCCTGGGGCGACTGGTACCGTTTCGACAACTCGCCCTACGCCCTGGAACACACCTGGCACCGCTCGGGCGGCCAGTTCTACTACTTCGACGACGAGGCCGCCATGGCCAAGGACGGCGTCTCTGTCATCGACCACCAAAAGTTCCTCTTCGACTCCAACGGGCATTTGGTTCGCGCTTCTGCCGGCTGGTTCAAGCGGGACGGGGCCTGGTACTTTGGAGAGGGCGGCGGCACGGTGAGGACGGGTTGGCTGGCCGACAAGGGCTCCTGGTACTACTTGGACCCATCCACGGGGGCCACGGCCACCGGCTGGGCGCACGTGGACGGTACCTGGTATCACTTCAACAGCTCGGGAGTCATGCAAACCGGTTGGCTCAGGTTGGGTGTCACCTGGTACTACCTGCAACCTTCAGGCGCCATGGCCACCGGCTGGCTCAAGCTGGGAGGCACCTGGTACTACCTGCATCCCTCGGGCGCCATGGCCACCGGCTGGCTCCTCTTGAACGGCTCCTGGTACTACCTCACGCCGGGCTCGGGCGCCATGGTCACCGGCTCGCACACCATCGACGGCGAGCCCTGCGTCTTCAACGGCTCCGGCGTCTGGGTGGCCTGAGTCCCATCAGGGCCGCAGTGCGCTGCCAAACCTTTGCCCGGAGACCCCAGGATCCATTAGGCTTGTCAGGTGGCTGCCCCGCGGCGGCCACCTGTTTTTCAACCTCACGAGGAGCGCCATCCAAAGGAGCGCCATGCTAAACGAGATCTACCACTCCTTAGACCCGGTGGCCTTCACCATTGGCCCTCTAGCTGTGCGCTGGTATGGCCTGGCTTACTTGGCTGCCTTCCTGCTGGGAGGCCTGCTGGTGGGCAAGATCTCCCGCCACTGGAAGCTTGGTTTGTCGGCAGACGACATCATGACAGTGGTGGTGGGCATAGCCTTAGGAGCAGTCATTGGCGGGAGGCTTGGCTACTGCCTCTTCTATGGCGATGGCTACTACCTGGCCCATCCTCTAAAGATCTTGGCCACCTATGAGGGCGGCATGAGCTTTCATGGAGGCTTGGTGGGCGCCATTGCCGGCGGCTGCATTGCAGCGAGGCCAGTGCATGTGTCGGCGTTGACCTTCTGCGATCTGGGAGTCATTGTGACCCCCATCGGCCTCTTCTTTGGCCGTTTGGCCAACTTTGTGAACGGCGAGCTCTGGGGCAAGCCCACTGACCTGCCCTGGGGCGTGGTCTTCGAAGCCGGCGGAGCGGCCCGCCACCCCTCCCAGCTCTACGAGGCGCTCCTCGAGGGCGTGGTGATGTTCGTGATCCTCTACAGCCTGTCGCGCAAGCTGCCGCCTAGGCCCCAAGGCACCTTCACAGGCCTGTTCTTGCTGCTCTATGGCGTCTTTCGCATCCTCATCGAATTCGTGCGCGTCCCCGACGCCCAGCTGGGCTATCTCTTTGGCCCCATCACCATGGGCCAGGTGCTCTCGCTGCCTCTGGTGATCATCGGCGCCCTTATCCTCTATTGGGCTCACAAAACCCAGCGCCCTCAGGTCGGCCACACCTATATGGTGACTGCCGGGGTGGACCGGGAGCTGCCTCACGAGCCCGCCGACGACATCGACGTGCCTCCGGTAGCAGGCCCTGCTTCTCGTCCAGAGGATTCTTCCAAGGCTCCAGATGCCTCTGCTGCCGAGAAACCCTCCCATCGCCGCCAGGGGCAACCCTAAGGGCTGCGAGCACCATGCATATCGATGTCCCTTGCTGTCTGGGGATATTGCGTGGCGGGCAACAGATGCCAGGGCGGAGGGTACAGGTGACTCTGTAACAGGGCGGGCTGTTCTGCTGCGTGCAGGGCAGCCCTCTTTTTTAGGAGGCGCCATGCACCATCGAGGTATCTGTCATAAGAGTCTGGGAGCAGCAAGGCTTTTGCTGGTGGCAATGGCGGTGTTTCTCGGCTTGGGGCTCATGCCAGGCAAGGCGACAGCCCAGCAGGCCTCTGACCAGGCCACGGCAGAGGCCTCTCAAGCTCAGGACTACCTGATGGCGACAGCCCCGGTAAATCCGCTGGATTGTTTCGATGTGACGGCCACGGTGTCTCTCTCGGGCGGCTCTTTAGAGGCAGGGGAGTTCACCTTCAGGCTCACAGACTCTGCCGGATCGGCGATGGAGGCCACCAATCAGCACAGCGATCTTACCGGTCAAAACAATTATGTGAACTTTGAGATCCCCTATGGGCAGGTGGGCACGCGCACCTATAGGCTTGTCCAAGAGAACAACCCTCGCTATCGCTGCGATACCACGGTTTACGAGGTCGCTGTCACCGTAACCCAGGATATGCTGGGCAACAAAGGCGCCAGCGTGACCTATAGCGCGGGCGGCAAGACCGTGTCTCAGGCTGCTTTTTCCAACGGACCGCTGCCTCCTCCTTCGGGCCAGTGGGTTCACGAGGACGGCGTCACCCGGTATCGCACCCCTCAGGGCGCCTATGCATCGGGTTGGTACACCATCGACGGCCAGACGTATTACTTTGATACTTCGGGCGCCCATGGGCGCAGGACAGGCTGGTTGCAGCAGGGTGGCGCTTGGTATTTCTTGAGCCCTGCAGACGGCCATAGGGAGACCGGTTGGATTAGAGAGGGCGGCGCCTGGTATTACCTCAATCCTTCCACCGGCGCCATGGCAACCGGCTGGGCATGGGTCGACGGCGCGTGGTACTACCTCACAGGCTCTGGCACCATGGCGACCGGTTGGGTATTCACGGGCGGCCAGTGGTACTTCCTGCGCTCTTCGGGAGCCATGGCCACAGGTTGGATTTGGACGGGTGGCGCCTGGTATTACCTGGCGCCTGGAGACGGCCATATGTATCGGGGATGGGGCTTCATCAATGGCAGCTGGTACTTCTGCGATCGCTCCAGCGGCGCCATGAAGACCGGCTGGATTTGGGATGGCGCTTGGTACTACCTCTACAGCTCTGGCGCCATGGCTCATAACACCACCATTGGAGGCTATAGGCTCGATTCCAGCGGGGCCTGGGTCTAATCAAGCCGCCCCTTAACAGGTCTCTCCTATCCTTGTGCGGTGCTGTAGGGTGTGGATTTCTGGAGGCCTAGAGGCACCGTGTATCATTAGGCCCTGTGAGGGGCTTGCCGCAAGGCGGGCCTGTCGTATCTACAGAAAGCATAGTGTCTATGGATGCAGCCCAGGCTCATCAAGCATTAGTAGAAGAACTTGCTCGTAGGACCCATACCCAGGCCGCAGATTGGTACCTGGTATTCAAAGCGCGCTATGGCTTAGAAGAGATCTTTCAAGCCGTAAAAACCGCCCATGGCACGGGAGCTGTAGCTACCCAACTGTTTACCTGCTGCACTGCGGTGGCCCCTATAGTGGCAGCTGGGCTTACCCCTGTCTATGGCGACATAGAGGCGGCGACCCTGGCGCTGGATCCTTCCAAGCTCCCCCAGCCTGCCGTGCCTTTGCAGGCAGCGGTGCTCCAGCACACCTTTGGCATCATCGACAACCGCTCCTCGGCTCAGTTGGCCGAGCGGGCCCATGAGGCGGGTGCGCTGCTGGTGGAAGACAGCGCCCATTGCGCCTGCCGCATGGCTCTGGACGAGGATGGCTGCCCGATAGCAGATGTCTCGGTGCACTCCTTTGGCGCCGAGAAGATGCTGCGCACCTCTTTTGGCGGGGCTGTTTGGATCAACCCACGCTCGCCTTTCAAAGAGGTGCTTGAGCCTTTGGCGGCGTCCCTGTCTCAATTGCCGCCCCTCGCGCCAAAGCTGGAAAAAGCCACTCGCCGCTACCTCAATCAAAACCGAGTGCTCAACCGTTTGCCGCGATCGCTGGCACGCTCGCTCAGGGCTTCTTGGGCGGCTTCTGGCGCCCTTGAGCCGGCGGTGGCTGCTGCAGAGCAGGCAGGCGAGCTGCCTCACCGTCCTATGGCGCCCAGTCCTTGGATCTGCGAGCGCGTGCTCTCTGAGCTCTCGCGCCTCGATGAGAATTGGCAGTCCCGCGAAGCAGTGGTGGCCCGCTATTGCGAGCTCTTTGAGGGCCAGGTGGACTATCCCGCCGGCCAAGGGGCGATTCCGGCACAGCCGTTGCTGCGCTTTGGGCTCGTGGCTCCATCTGCCAGCGCTTCTGAGGCAGCCATCGCAGCGGTGCGGGCCTTGGGATATCTGGCAGAAGACTGGTACCGTCCCTCGCTCTATCCTGGGGCGCTTGATCCTTTGGCCTTCTGCGTGCCTCAAGATCTCAGCACGTTGCCGGTGTGCGACGCGGTGACCGCAGGTACCATAGCCCTTCCTACCGAGCTTCCCCTAGAGGCGCTGGAGAGCGTGGCCCAGGCGGTCAAGGGAGTCCTCAAAAACTAGGGGCGCCTCGAGGACGGGCTTCTCGGCACGGTTTGTGCCCGTCAGCTTCCATAAACGACGGCAGCGCGCCAAGAGCATAGCCCGCTGCCTTTGGTAAGGATAAGGATTCTCATGGTGTATCCAGGCATGATCTCAGAACAAGAGCTCGCTCAAAAGCTGCAGCCGGTGTGTTTGGGCGGCGATATCTTGGGCTATTCCTATGTGCGGTCGTTTCATGAGCGCTATGGAGTCAACCCCATCATCCTGTCTGGGGTCAATGTGCAGGTGACCTCGGCGTCGCGCTTCTGCGACTATCGCATCCTGGATGACATGGGCAGCGAAGACGTGCTTGTGGGCGCCCTGCGCGAGCTGGGAGAAGAGTTGGCTTCCCAGGGCAAGGTGGGTTTGGTGCTGGGCTCTGCCGACTGGCACGCCCGCCTTTTGGCTCATCACAAAGACGAGCTTTCCCAGTGGTACTACGTGCCCTATGTCGACGCTTCTTTGATGGACGAGATCTGCCAGAAGGACCGCTTCTATGCCATCTGCGAAGATCTGGGCATCGCCTATCCCAAAACCTGGACGGTCTCGGTGGCAGAGGCCCAGGCGCTAGATCCCGCCGCTCTGCCGTTCCCGCTCATCGTGAAGCCGGCTCACTCGGCCTCCTATGACCAGCTGGTCTTCGAGGGCAAAGAAAAGGTCTATACCGTGGAGGATCCCGGTCAGCTGACCCGGGTGCTGGGCATTTTGGCCGCCTCTCCCTATGAGGGCCATCTGGTGCTCCAAGACTACGTCCCCGGGGGCGACGACGCCATCCGCTCGCTCACAGTGTTCGCGAATGCCCAGGGCCAGGCGCGAGTGATCTCCGGCGGCCGAGTGGTGCTCCAAGACCATTCGCCCATTCTCATTGGCAATCCCTGCTGCATCCTGAGCGAGCGCGTTCCTCAGGTGATCGAGGACGCCACGCGTTTCTTGGCCCACGTGGGTTATCACGGCATGGCAAACTTCGACATCAAATACGACCAGCGCGACGGCAGCTACAAGTTCTTCGAGGTCAACACTCGTCCTGGTCGCAACAGCTATTACATGACGCTGGGCGGCGCCTGCTTCGTGGAGCCCATCGTCCAAGACTTTGTGTTGGGCCAGGAGGTGCCCTATCGCGAGGCGTTCGACCCCTTCCTCTATACGGTGATCCCACCCTCGGTGGTCTCGCATCACGTCGCCAACGAAGCCCTGCGCGAGGAGGCCCTGGCCTGTTTTAAGAAGGGCATTGCCGGCTATCCCTACGACTACAAGCCCGACACCTTGAAGCACAAGCTTTTGGCGCGCCTGCTGCTGCTCAACCAAAACCGCAAATTCGACCGCTACCTGGGCAAGGATGGAAAAGCGTGAGGCATCGCGCACCTTGGTTGTCACTCTCCAAGGGCTGCCGAGAAACCCGCTCCATGGCTACCAAGGCTTTTGAAGATCTCGGGCAGTCTCTGCGCTGATTTGCTAGAGATGCGCTTCGGGCATTTGGCTCTGCGTGGCCTGATGGCTATTATATTGATCCATACGGATTTGCAGGGTGTCTTCAGAAATCAGCGGATAGCTTCGCGGCCCCTGTACTCTATTCGCCATATCACGCCCCAGGGAGGGTCGATGACTTATAGCAAACGCCTCGCTGCGCTAGCCTTCGCAATCGCGCTCGCTTGTCTCTGCATAGTGGCGCTTCCTCAACCGGCGCAGGCAGAGACCTCGGCAGAGCTTCAGGCTCAGCTGGATGCCGCCAAGTCCAAGCGCGACGAGCTCTATCAGCAGGCAGACGAGATCTCCTCTCAGCTCAACGACACCCGCACCCAGCTGGACGAGGTCAACGGCCAGATCGACGAGACCCAGGCCAAGATCGACGATGTCCAAAAGGACATCTCTGCCAAAGAGGCCGAGCTCAAAGAGCGCCAGGCCACACTGGCTACGACCATCAGCCAAAACTACAAGACGGGCGGCGTTTCCTGGCTCTCCCTCATCATGGAAGCCACCACCTTCGATGACTTTGTCTCGCGCGTGTATTACGCCGATAAGATCAGCCAATCCCAGGCAGACGTCATCGAGGAGACCAACCGTCTGCGCGAGGAGCTGGCCGCCAAGAAGGCCGAGCTCGACCATGAGCAGGAGCAGCTGCAACAGCAAAAGTCCGAGTCTGAGACGCTCTTGGCCCAACAGGAGAGCCAGCAGGCAGACCTCAACGCCAAGATATCCGAGGCTGACTCCTATGTGAACAGCCTGGATCAGCAGGTCAAAGACAAGATGGCCGAAGAGGCCGAGGCTGCCCGTGTCGCCGCAGAAGAGGCTGCTCGCCAGGCTGCCGCAGAGGCTGCAGCCAACAACGGCAATTATTACCGCCCCTCTTCCGGTGGCTCGGTAGGCTCCGGCGGCGGCTCGGGCACCGGCTCTGGCGGCCTCACCCAAAGCCAGCGCAATACCATACTTTCTGCTGCGTACTCTCTGGTGGGCAAGGTCAACTACGTCTGGGGCGGCGAAAACCCCTCCACGGGCCTCGACTGCTCCGGCTTCACCCGTTGGTGCTATGCCCAGGCAGGCATTAGCTTGCCCCACAGCTCCTCTTCCCAGCGCGCCTTGGTAGCCAGCCACACTGGCCTCAAGTCGGTAGGCAACCTCATCCCTGGCGATATTTTGTGCTGGGGCGGCCACGTGGGCATCTATGCTGGCGGCAACACAGTCATCGACTGCAATTGGCCGCCCGATGGCGTGCGCATCGCCACCATCTGGAACACCGCTTCCAGCCCCTTCTACGGCGGCGGCTGCCCAGTCTAAGGGATGCGCCTAAGAAACCTGTCCCTCCCATTGAGGAGGGGCTTCTCGGCAGTTTGATGCTGCTATAGATTTGCGACCAAAAAAGCTCCCTGCCTAGCAGGGAGCTTTTTACATGTTGGGGCGAGATTTTACATGTTGGGGTGAGAGCGGGCGCTTTGGGTGCCTACTAAGTGTTTTTTGGGGTGAAAGCGACCTATTTACTAAGTAGATCTACATAGTAGGTTGTAAAACCCCAGGTAAATATTCTCGCCTACTAAGTAAATCTACTTAGTAGGCGAGGGGGACGAGAGAGGCGATGGGGACAAGCGGGGAATTGCCCCCGGAGGCCTTAGGCCTCTTTGCCGTCCCTCAGATGCTTGACGGCCACCAGACCCTTGTAGAAGAGGTCTTTCACGGGCAGATCGCGGTCGGGGGCTACGGCCACGGTCTCATTGGAGAACTTGGTCTTGAACTTGTTGAGGTCGAGCAAGGTGGGGGAGAAGTCGGATCCAATGCCCATGAGGTCGCGGCTGGTGCAACCCAGTTTGCCTAGGGCCACAGAGCTCTCGTAGACCTCCTGGTCGGGCACGCCGCGCATGGGTCCGCGGCGGCTGGCGGCATAGTAGCGGGTGGCCAGGTTGCCCTGGATGGTGTCGATGGACCAGCTGATGAGGTCGCCGTCGATGCGCGAAGCAAAGAGGCGAGCATGATCAGGTCCGAGAATCTCCAGCATGTTCTGGTAATCGGCCAGAGGCGCAGGGGTGAACCCGTCGCGCTCGCCGGTCTCCTCCATGATCTTGTAGTACTCGGAGAAGTCTTGAGTAGCCTGGGCGGTCTCATCTATGACCTGGGCTCCGGTCTCACGCAGCGCCTTGCGCACGTCGCGGCGGCCGCGGGCCTTGAAGCGAGCCAGGATCTCCTCCTCGTCGCCGTCGGCCAGATCGATGAACACCGTGGTGTCATAGGGGCGGGTGGAGAGCACTGGGCGGCTCTGTGGGATGTCGTGCAGGATGCCCATGCGGATGAAGGCCACCTTGGAATCCTTCTTGCGCACCAGGCTGCGAAGCAGCTGGGCTACCTGCTCTTCCTGCTCCTCGCTGGGGCCAGACACATAGACGGGTCCATGGTGGGCGCGCAGATAGTGGTAGCCGTGGGTTTTGTAATCCATAAAAGAGACCAAGGCCATGGGGGCCTCGCCATCATAAATAATGTAAGAGCCCCAATAGGCGCGGTCGGGGATGGTGCTCTCATAATCCATCCATACTGCGGTTTGCTCGATGGGGAGCACAAGGCCCAAAGACTCAGCTTCCTGGTCCAGCTGGGCTGCGCTCACCTCAGTGGCGTGTAACATTTGCTACCTCTCCTCCGGGTCGAGGCCGACCCATGTATTCTTGAAGGCGACCATCTATCATATCGGGCCTTCGCGCCATACTTGCGAAGACCCGCCGTCTGTGAAGTCTCTGTGCAACGAAAGAGCCCTATGGATCCTACCCAGCAAAACCCGGCTTCCCATGCTTCTGGGCCTCGCGAGCCTCAGAGCGTCCACGACAGTGCCAGCAAAAGCGATTCTCTGCAGGCGACCACGCCCAGCTTTTCTCATCAGCCCCCCTCGCTGGCAGAGCAGGTGGCCCAAGTACCCAGAGATCCCGGTTGCTACCTATGGAAAGACGCCTGGGGCCATGTGCTCTACGTAGGCAAAGCCAAAGATTTGCGGGCACGTATGCGTCAATACATCAACGGCGAGGATGAGCGCCCTCGCATCCGCCTGATGATGCGCGAGGTGGCCAGCTTCGACTATCTGGTGGTGAGCAGCGAGCATGAGGCCTTGGTGTTGGAGATCAACCTCATCCAGCAGCACAAGCCTCCCTATAACGTGGCTCTGAAGGACGATAAAAGCTACCCCTTCATCGCCATTACCGAGTCCGACGCCTACCCGGCCATCAAGTACACCCGCGAGCGCCATCGCAAAGGGACCCGCTACTTTGGCCCCTACACCGATTCGCGGGCGGCACGCGAGACCGTAGACATTGTGCGCAAGCTGTGTCCGCTTTGCTCGGCCAACTGTGCCGAATGGAAAAAGGTCAAGCGCATGCTGGCTTCCCACGACAACCATGTGGACGAGGTGCGCGAGCTTTTGGCCGCCAAAGGACGCCAGTGCTTCGACGCCCATGTGGGTCGTGGTCCCGGTGTGTGCATTGGCGCTGTGAGCCCTGAGGAGTACGCAGAAAACGTGGGGGTGGTCACCGAGTTTCTCTCGGGCCATCGCGCGAAGTTGGCTTCCACCATCGCCCGGGAGATGGAGGGGGCGGCTGCCAACTTAGACTTCGAAAAGGCTGGGCGCTACAAGCGGCGCCTGGAGACACTGGCCCATCTGGACACCAAGCAGCAGGTCTACTTTGCCAAAGACGTGGATGCCGACGTGGTGGGCATTTGGCGCGAGGAGACGATAGCTGGGGCCTGCATCTTCTCTGTCCGAGAAGGGCGCATGGTGAGAAGCTGCGAGTTTATCCTGGACCGCGGCATGGACGTGGATGAAGACGAGATCGTGCGCTCCTTCTTGCAGCGCTATTACGCCCAGACAGACGACGTGCCCGGATTGGTGGATGTGCCCGCCTTGCCCGACGACCCTGAAGCCCAGGAAATCTGGCTCTCAACCCTCAAAGGGGGCAAAGTGCACCTGCGAGTGCCCCAGCGAGGGGAGCATAAGCGCATCCTGGAGATGGCCGCGCGCAATGCCCGCCACGCCCTCATGCGCTACGAGATGCGCACGGGGTACGAGGATGATCGCGCCAACCGCGCGCTGTTGGAGCTGGAGAGCGCGCTGGCGCTGCCGGAACCCCCGCTGCGCATCGAATGCTTCGACATCTCCACCATCCATGGATCCCATACGGTGGCTTCTATGGTGGTCTTCACCAACGGTCGGCCCGATAAGAGCCAGTATCGCCGCTTCAAGATCAAGACGCCCCTCACTGAGGCCAACGACGTGCTCTCCATGGCCGAGGTGCTGGGTCGCCGCTATGCCCCCGAGCGCATGGCCGATGCGCGTTTTGGCGCAAAGCCCGACCTGCTCATCTTGGACGGCGGCAAGCCTCAGCTCAATGCGGCCAAGCGCCAGTTGGAATCGCTGGGGCTTGCCATCCCCATGGCCGGACTTGCCAAGTCAGACGAGGAGCTCTTTGTGACCTGGGACGACGCCCCGGTGGTGCTTCCTTCGGGATCGCCCTCGCTTTACCTGGTGAAGCGGGTGCGTGACGAGGCCCACCGCTTCGCCATCACCTATCACCGGGAGCTGCGAGACAAAGCCATGACGGCCTCAATCTTAGACGAGATTGAAGGCGTGGGACCAAAACGCAAGAAAGCCCTGCTCAAAGCCTTTGGCTCCATGAAGCAGTTGCGCCAAGCCACAGAGGAGCAGATTGCCGCCACCCCTGGCATCCCAGAGGCGGTGGCCCGCGATGTCTACGGGGCCCTTAGGGCGTGGGACGAGGAGCTGGGCCGCACCCGCTCCAACGCAGAGCTTCCAGATGCTGCCTCTGATAAGGCCCGTTGAGGGCGAGAGCCCCTATACTTGAGGGATGGGTTTCTCGGCAGCTCGAGGGCGGCAGGCATGGGTGCCTGGCAAGGCGTGATGCGCGGGGTGGCGAGAGATCCCAAATTTGAAGCATCGGCGAGAGAGGTCATAGTGGCAGACCACACACCCTCGGCTTCCTCTGAGGACAAGGGCCTAGAGAATCCCCAGGCGACTCCAACGGCGGCACCGGTGGAGACCCCCGATGTGGTGATCATCACCGGCATGAGCGGCGCGGGACGCACGGAGGCCATGCACACCTTCGAGGACCTGGGCTATTACGTCATCGACAACCTGCCGCCCTCCATGCTGCTGCAGCTGGCGCGCATCGTAGGCATCGATACCGGCGTGGGCCGCCACCTGGCCGTGGTCTGCGACCTTCGAAGCCAGGGGCTCTTCGACGAGCTCAAAGACGGCATTCAAGAGCTGCACGACCACGAGATATCCACCAAGCTCATCTTTTTGGATGCCTCTGACGAGGTCTTGCGGCGCCGCTATGCCCTGTCGCGCCGGCGCAACCCCATCGCCATGGAGGGGGAGTCAAACGTCGAGGCTATCGCCCGCGAGCGCCATCAGCTAGAAAACGTGCGCCACGGGGCCGATGTCACCATCGACACCTCCTCGTTGCGCCCCATCGAGCTTCGCCGCCGCCTCCAAGGCATCTTCTCTGAGCTGGAAGAGCAGCAGCTTATGGATGTGCGCGTCTTCTCCTTTGGCTTCAAGTACGGGATGCCCCAAGAGGCAGACCTCATGATCGACGTGCGCTTTTTGCCAAACCCCTACTGGGACCCCCAGATGCGCACCCTCACAGGAGAGGATGAAAAGGTTCGAGACTTTGTGCTGGAGCACGCTCAGACCAAGGCGTTCTTCTCGGCCTGGACCCACTTGCTCGATGCCGTGATGCCTGGCTATGTGGCCGAGGGCAAAAGCTCGCTCTCCATCGCCGTGGGGTGCTCGGGCGGCCAGCATCGCTCGGTGGCCCTCGCGGCTGCCACGGCCCGCTACCTGGAGGACGAGGGCTATCGGGTGAGCCTCTTCCATCGCGATCTGCCCCGGGCGCAAAGGGGCTGACATGTCGTTCACCGCCGAGGTCAAAGACGAGCTCTCCCGCATAGAAGACCCTTCGCGCTCCTGCCGCGTCGCCGAGCTCTCGGCCCTGATGCGCGTCTGCGGCACCCTGTCCTTCCATGGATCGGGCACCCACTCCTTGCGCGTCACCACCGAGACCGGAGCAGTGGCCCGCACGGTGATCCGGCTGGCCCATTCGGTCTTCGACTTGGACACCTCGCTCACAGTGCGCCGCTCGGTGCTTCACAAAACCCGGAACTACCTCATCGAGGTTCCCGATCAGCCCAAGCTGGAGGGCGCGCTGGTGGAGCTGGGCATCTTGGTTCCCGGCCAGGGACTGGTCTCAGGCATCCCGCCCTTTGTGGTGCCCCAGGCTGCCGATAAGGCCGCCTTCCTTCGTGGGGCCTTCATGGCTGGCGGGTTTATCGCCGATCCTAGGGGAGACTTTCATCTGGAGATGGCGGTCTCGGGGGAGGGGCTTGCTCAAGGACTCATCGGCCTGTGCGCCGCCTGCGGGGTCACAGCGAGGCTCAACCGCCGCCGCGGCGCCTTTGCCATCTATCTCAAGAGCTTCGACGACATCGCCCGCTTCCTCTTGGTGGTTGGCGCTGCCCGCACTGCCCGGGCGGTGGGCAACGTGCGCCACTTGAAGTCGGTGAAAAACACGGTCAATCGCTCGGTCAATGCCGAGATGGCCAATGCCCGTCGCGCCTCGGGGGCCGCTGCAGAGCAGCTGGCGCTCATCGACCGCATTGAAGCAGGGCCTGGTCTGGACTCCTTGCCGCCGGCCTTGGCCGCTTTCTGCAAGCTGCGTCGGGCCTATCCCAACCTGCCCTTAGCAGAGTTGGGCCGCAAAGCCTACCCGCCACTTTCAAAATCTGCGCTCTATCATCGCGTGGTAAGGCTCGAGGCCATCGACAAAGAGTGGGCCGCTTCTCGCGCCAGCCTCTCTCAATGATGAATAATGCAAGCTCATCGGCTGAAAATTGTTGCGACTTAAGAGAAAATCCCTGCCTGCTGCGGAGGGGTTTCTCGGTTTGGCTATTTATCGATATGCATAAAAGCCTTACGACGAATCAGCAGGTAAAGCTTGCCGTGGGCGCCAGTTGTCTATCTTTTCATGGTCAAATACGCCATCTGCCTGCAGATTTAGCGAACGGATAAGGTTTTCAGCCGAGAAGCTCCCTCCAAGCGTTACTATGCGAGCAGTGGTAATTGATGGCCTTTCTTGCGCGCATGGAGAGCCCGTGCGGGGGAGGGCCGATGAAAGGAGAAATCCATGGCAGTAAAGGTTGCGCTCAACGGTTTCGGTCGTATTGGCCGTCTCGTGTTCCGCCAGATGTTTGGCCATGAGGGCACCGAGATCGTCGCAATCAACGACCTTACCAGCCCCGATATGCTCGCTTACCTCCTCAAGTACGACTCCACCCAGGGCAACTACGCCCGCAATCACCAGGTAGAGGCTGGCGAGGACTCCATCACCGTCGATGGCACCACCATCAAGATCTACAAAGAGCCCGATGCCAACAACCTCCCCTGGGGCGACCTCGACGTTGACGTCGTGCTCGAGTGCACTGGCTTCTACACCTCCAAGGATAAGGCTCAGGCCCACATCAACGCTGGCGCCAAGAAGGTTGTCATCTCCGCTCCCGCCGGCAACGACCTGCCCACCATCGTCTACAACGTCAACCAGGACATCCTGACGGCGGACGACAACATCATCTCCGCCGCCTCCTGCACCACCAACTGCCTGGCCCCCATGGCCAAGGGCCTCAATGACTTCGCCCCCATCGTGGCCGGCATCATGACCACCATCCACGCTTACACCGGCGACCAGATGATCCTCGACGGCCCCCAGCGCAAGGGCAACAAGCGTCGCAGCCGCGCTGCCGCCGTCAACATCGTCCCCAACTCCACCGGTGCCGCCAAGGCCATCGGCCTGGTGCTCCCCGAGCTCAACGGCAAGCTCATCGGCGCTGCCCAGCGTGTGCCCGTGCCCACCGGCTCCATCACCAACCTCTACGCCGTGGTTGACAAGAAGGTCACTGTGGACGAGGTCAACGCCGCTATGAAGGCCTACGCTGAGACCATCCCCGAGACCTATGCCTACAACGAGGACGACATCGTCTCCACCGACATCGTGGGCGAGACCCACGGCTCCATCTTCGACGCCACCCAGACCATGGTTCAGGATCTGGGCGACGGCCGCAGCCTGGTGCAGGTCACCTCTTGGTACGACAACGAGAACTCCTACGCCTCTCAGATGGTCCGCACCATCAAGTACTTCGAGAAGTTCGTCGACTAGTTTTCGCTGCGCTTCTTCGCTGCGGCTCTGTGCCGCTTAGCGTTCATTGAGGGCGCGGATAAGGCCAAGCCCTATCCGCGCCTTTTCATTTGTCCTTTAGTTTGTCCTTATCTACGAGGAGGTTCTCTATGGCTTTCACCAAGAAGACCGTCAAGGACATCGACGTCGATGGCAAGCGCGTGCTCATGCGCGTCGACTTCAACGTGCCTTTGGATGGCACCACCGTCACCGACGACACCCGCATCAAGGCCGCCATCCCCACCATCCAATATCTGGTGGACCACGGCGCCAAGGTAGTGCTCATGAGCCACCTGGGGCGCCCCAAGGGCGACGGCCCCGAGCCCGAGCTCTCCCTGAAGCCCGCTGCCGATAAGCTCGCCGAGCTCACTGGCTTGGACGTTACCTTCGTGCCCGACACCTACGGCCAGGAGGCCGAGGACGCCGTGGCTGCCATGGAGCCCGGCCAGGTAGTGGTCCTCGAGAACGTGCGTTTTGACAAGCGCGAGAAGAAGAACGACCCCGAGATCGCCAAGCAGCTCTCCAAGCTGGGAGACATCTTCGTGCTGGACGCCTTTGGCACCGCCCATCGCGCCCAGGGCTCTGTGGTGGGCCCGGCCGAGTATCTGCCCGCCGTGGCTGGCTTCCTGCTGGAGAAAGAGGTGGACACCCTCACCTCTATCTTCGCCGATCCCGATCGCCCCTTCGTGGCCATCGTAGGCGGCTCCAAGGTCTCCTCCAAGATCGGCGTCCTGGATCACCTGCTGGATTCTGTGGACACCCTCATCATTGGCGGCGGCATGGCCTACACCTTCTTCCTGGCCAAGGGCTACACCGTGGGCACCTCCCTCCAGGAGCCCGACTGGGTGGATCGCGCCAAGGAGATGATGGAGAAGGCCGAGAAGAACGGCGTCAAGCTGCTTCTCCCTGTGGACAATGTCGTGGCTGATCACTTTGGCCCCGATGCCGTAGGCGTGGTCGTCAAGTCCAACGAGATCCCTGACGACATGATGGGCATGGACATTGGCCCTGAGACCGCCAAGCTCTATGCCGATGCCATCGCCGGCGCCAAGACCGTCTTCTGGAACGGCCCCATGGGCGTCTTCGAGTTCGACCAGTTCTCCGACGGCACCAAGGCCGTGGCTGAGGCTGTGGCAGACAACGAGGACTGCACCTCGATCATCGGCGGCGGCGACTCTGTGGCCGCAGTGAACAAATTTGACCTGGCAGACAAGATGAGCTGGATTTCCACCGGCGGCGGCGCCTCTATGGAGCTCGTCGAAGGCAAGGATCTCCCCGGAGTGGAGGCGCTGCTCGATGCCTAACAACCGCATGCCCCTCATCGCGGGCAACTGGAAGATGAACAAGAACTATACCGAGGGCGTCACTCTGGCGCAGGACCTGTCCAATGCCTTGGGCAACGGCGTCGACGGCGTCGAGGTGGTCGTATGCCCGCCCTTCACCGACCTCAAGGGCGTGGCCGGCGTCATCGACTTTGATCACGCCCCCTTTGGCCTGGGCGCCCAAAACGTCTATTGGGAGGCTTCCGGCGCCTATACCGGCGAGATCTCCTGCGACATGCTCACCTCGGTGGGGTGCACCTACTGCATCGTGGGCCACTCCGAGCGCCGCGATTACTTTGGCGAGACCGACGAGGACATCAACCGCAAGGTGAAGGCTCTTCTGGCTGCTGGTCTCAAGCCCATCTCCTGCTGCGGCGAGTCCCTGGAGGTTCGCGAGGCCGGCAAGCAGGTGGAGTTCGTGGTGAACCAGATCAAGGCCGATCTGGCTGGCGTCGAGCTGGCCACCGGCGACGAGCTGGTCATCGCCTATGAGCCCATCTGGGCTATCGGCACCGGCAAGACCGCCACTCCCGATGATGCTCAGGAAGTCTGCGGCGCCATCCGCGAGACCTTGGTAGAGCTTCTGGGCGAAGACGTCGCCAACAAGGTGCGCGTGCTCTACGGCGGGTCTGCCAAGCCCGGCAACATCGCCGGCTTCATGGCTTGCCCCGATGTGGACGGCGCCCTGGTAGGCGGCGCCTCCCTGGTGGCCGCTGATTTCGCTCAAATGGTAGAGAGGGCTATCTAGGAATGACCAAACTCAAGTCCAAAAAGCCCGCGCTTCTCGTCATCATGGACGGCTTTGGCCTCGCTCCCACCGGCCCGGAGAACGCGGTAAGCCAGGCCAAGCTGCCCTACATTCAGTCGCTTCTGGCCACCTACCCCCACACCACGCTGGGCGCTTCCGGCGAGGATGTGGGCCTGCCTGACGGCCAGATGGGCAACTCCGAGGTAGGTCACTTGAACATTGGCGCCGGCCGCATCGTGTTCCAGGAGCTCTCCCGCATCAACAATGCGGTGCGCGACGGCTCCATCGAGCAGAACCCGGTGCTGGCCGACGCCATGGATGCTGTCATAGCCAAAGACTCCGTGCTCCACGTCATGGGCCTGGTGTCTGACGGCGGCGTGCACTCCTCCATGGAGCACGCCGAGGCCATCATCTCCATGGCAGCCAAGCGCGGCGTCAAGCGCGTGCGCGTGGATGCCTTCACCGACGGCCGCGACGTGGATCCCCAGTCCGGCGCCGGCTTCATGGAAGACCTCCAGGCCTTCTGCGCCAAGGTCTCTAAGGAGACCGGGGCAGACGTCAAGATCGCCACGGTCTCCGGCCGCTATTGGGGCATGGACCGCGACAATCGCTGGGAGCGCGAGGAGAAGGCTTACAACGCCATCGTCTGCGCCGAGGGTGTGCCCGTGGCTTCCGCAGCCGAGGGCCTGCGCGCCTTCTACGCCGAGGATCCCCGCGGCGACGAGTTCGCCACCCCAATGATCGTCGAGGGCGCCGCTTTGGGTGCCAACGACGGCGATGCCTTCATCTTCTTCAACTTCCGTCCCGATCGCGCCCGCGAGATGACCCGCGCGCTCACCGATCCCAACTTCGACGGCTTCACTCGTCAAAAGTGGCCCAAGCTCTCTTGCTTTGTGACCATGACCGAGTACGATCCCGAGTTTGACGTCGAGATCGCCTTCCCCAAGACCGTGCCTGCGCACGTGCTCGCCGACGTCATCGCCGACGAGGGCTTGAAGCAGCTCCACACCGCCGAGACCGAGAAGTACGCCCACGTGACCTTCTTCTTGAACGGCGGCGTAGAGGCCGAGAAGGAGGGGGAGACCCGCGTGCTCATCCCTTCGCCCAAGGTGGCTACCTACGACCTCAAGCCCGAGATGAGCGAGCCGGAAGTTACCGAGAAGCTCGCCTCTGCCATCCGCGACGACGCCGCTGACGTCTACATCGTCAACTACGCCAACTGCGACATGGTAGGTCACACTGGCGTGGTGCAGGCTGCCGTCAAGGCCTGCGAGGCAGTGGATGACGGCCTTTCTCGCGTCGTCCCTGAGATTCTGGCCAAAGGCGGCTTCGCGCTGATCACTGCCGACCACGGCAATGCAGACCACATGTACGACGTGGCCTCTTCCGGTGAACGCAAGCCCTTCACTGCCCATACCACCAACCGCGTGCCCTTCATCGTGGTTGACCCCGATGCCCAGCTCAAGGGCATCGAGGACGGCCGCCTTTCCGACATCGCGCCCACCATGCTCGCCATGATGGGCATCGATCGTCCTGAGGAAATGACCGGTCGCGTGCTCGTAGAGGAGTAGCCATCAGGGGAGCGCTGCAGCCCTTGGCTGCAGGGTTTCTCGGCAAGGGGTGTTCCTAAGATCTTTGAAGCCCACCAAAGGCAACTGTTGACCTTTGGTGGGCTTCTCTGTGAGAAAGACGCGTCGCAGACTTGCTATATGGATGTGCCCGTAACTTCTGTGGTAAGGTTGTTCGATGTGGTTCTAGCCAACCTATTGTTCGGGGCGCACCTTTAAGGCCCCGCATGTACCTTAAAGGAGTATCTGTGAGCCCGCTCAATATCTTTTTGTCTGTGGTTTGGGGCATCTCTGCGGTAGTCTCCATCATTCTGGTGCTTATGCATTCTGGCAAAGGGACTGGCGTCTCTGATATGATCGCCAGCTCCATGTACAACTCCAATGCAGGCTCCGGCGTGTGGGAGAAAAACCTTGATCGCCTCACCGTCATCTCGGTGTGCGTCTTTGTGGCTACGCTCTTTATCTTTATGCTCACCTTCCCCCAGGGAACCCTAGGTTAAGCAGAGCCTGCCTAGGCGTTTTTACGCCATTAAAATTTGTTGCATCCCAGGTCGACGCCCGTATCTTCGTCAGTTGAAGGTATGGGCGTCGATATGTGTTGATGGTGGAAGAATCTTCGTCTTTTGCCCAAATCTATGCATCGGGAAGGTCAAGAGGACCAAACATGGGCATGAACCTTACGAAATACTAGGCTGCTCGGTTTTTGATGAATCGAGACTGTGGGTGCTATGAGGGCGAGCTTCCTGATGCGAGCGCTCTTGGGGATTCACAGGCCAAAGCCAGCCACAGCAACACTCAAGGGAGATCCTATGAACGGCAATCCTCAGACCCCCTCTCTCACGCGCAAGGCTTTTCTGGGAAGCTTTGCGTTGGCGGCAGGGGTTCTGGCGCTGAGCGGCTGCAAGAAGAGCGGCGGCGCGGCTTCCGGGGACGGAACCTCAATCAGCTACTTCATTACCAACCCACCTTCAATCGACCCTTACAACGCACAAGACGTAGCCGGTTGCTTGGTGGCGCGCCAGCTTTTTGACCCTCTGTGCACCTATAACTTCAAGACTTCCGAGGTGGAGCCTTGCGCTGCCGAGAGCTGGACGGTCAACGACGAAGGCACGGTGTTCACCTTCACCATCCGCCAGGGCAACACCTTCCACAACGGCGAGACTGTGGACGCTGCTGCTTTCCAGCGTGGCTGGAACCGTCTGTGCAATCCCACTACGACCGAGTCGCCTTCGGTAGTGAGCTACTACCTCAAGCTGGTCAAGGGCTATGACGAGGTAGTCAACGGGCAGGCTCAGGAGCTCTCGGGTGTGAGCTGCCCGGATGAGTACACCTTCCAGGTGGAGCTCTCCCAACCCTTCTTTGACTTCCCCATGATTTGCACCATCGTTCCCACCGCCCCTGTGCCCAAGGTTGCGTTAGACGATTTCCAGAGCTACTTCAAGGCTCCCATTGGCAATGGCGCCTATGAGATGGACGGGCAGTGGGTCGACGGTCAGTACATCAAGCTCAAGGCTTATCCTGACTACAAAAACGGCGAGAAGCCCAAGATTGGCAACCTTAACTTCAACATTCAAAAGGATGTGGAGACTGGCTATAAGGAGTTTTTGGCCGGCAATATCGACATCTGCGACATCCCTACACCTCAGGTAAAGGATGCTCAGGCAGAGTACGGCGTCTCCGAGGACGGCTACACCATCACTCCGGATCACCAATGTCTCGATGGCGAGCAGCCCTCCACCTACTACCTGGTGCTCAACCTCGACGATCCAGTGTTGCAAGATGCGGATGTGCGCCGCGCCATCTCTATGGCCATCGATCGCCAGAGCATCTGCGACACCGTGCTTCAGGGCACTAGGACTCCTGCCGGCAATCTCTGTGCGCCTACCTGTCTGGGTTACGAGGAGAACCAGTGGGCGTATTCCAAATATGACAAGGATGCAGCCGTCGCGCTTTTGGACAAGAACCACCCGGCAGATGCCAATGGCATGCGCGACATCTCTGTCACCCTTTCCTACAACGTGGACGGCTCCCACAAGGAGATCATGGAGACCGTCCAGGCCAACCTCCAGGCCGTGGGCATCAACGTCACTCAAAACACCGTTGAGTGGGCCGCCTACCTGTCTATGCTGGACTCCGGCGATTACCAGATCGGCCGTCAGGGTTGGGTGGCCGAGTATCCTTCTATCGACAACTTCCTCTACTCGCTGTGCTACACCGGCAATGCCGACAACCTCTCCGGCTACTCAAACGAGCAGGTAGATAGCCTCATTGTCCAGGCTCGTGGCACCCAAGACGAGAATGAGCGCCTCTCGCTTTTAGAGCAAGCCAACGTCATTGTGGGCAACGACGTGCCCATGATCCCTCTGTTCTTCTACAAGTTCGCAAAGGTGGGTTCCAGTCGCATCAAGCAAGCCTATCTGTCGCCTATCGAGCAGTCTTCTGCCGCCTCGTGGGAGCTTGAGGGCTAAGGGCGAACCGCCCAGCACATAAGATATAGGGTCCACAATTGAGATGCCGAGAAAGGCTGTGGTCTTTCTCGGCATCTATTTATGAAGAAGCAATGTAAAAAGGGGAGTAACAGGAGAGGGGTTATGAACCTTCTGTGTGGATATGCTGACCTGCTGAAATATTCCTAAAATCTCCACGTTAGTTTTAGTCCTGTTGGTTTCCATCTGGGTAACAAATGACCAAAAGAGGGCATTCAGGTTGCGTTAAAGGACTATTTCCTAAATACTTCTGTGGAACCACATGTCCCCGAGCGCCTCGGGCTGAGAGGTGGACACGGACACTTCTTGCCTCTGGAGGGTAGGGGGCCGGATCGAAGGCATGATTCGCTCGAGCCGGAGAGGTTCTGAGCGAACAAGCACGACAGACAGAAGGAGAGAGTATGAGCGAGTTCCTCAAGATCGGTCGCCGCACGTTCCTCAAGGGTTCTGCTGCTGCGTCCGCTCTCATGGCACTGGCCGCCTGCAAGAAGGATGACGGCGCCACCGCCGAGGCAGGCACTGAGGGCGCTACTGCCAAGGTCTACATCAGCAACCCCGTGTCCATCGACCCCTACAACTGCCAGGAGTCCGAGGGCACTCAGGTTTGCTATCAGATGTTTGACTGCCTTACCGACTTCGATTACGAGAAGGGCGAGCTCGTACCCGCCGCCGCTGAGTCTTGGACTTCCAATGACGACGGCACCGAGTTCACCTTCACCCTCAAGGAGGGCTGCAAGTTCCACAACGGCGACCCCGTGGATGCCGAGTCTTTCGTACGCGGTTGGACCCGTCTGGTGGATCCCAAGACCAACACCGACAGCCCCTCTGCCGTGACCTACCACATCTCCATGGTGGACGGCTATGACGCACTGGCTGCCGGCGAGACCGACGTCCTCTCTGGCGTCTCTGCACCCGATGACAAGACCTTCGTGGTCAAGCTCGCCATCCCCTATGCCGACTTCCCCTATGTGGCGAGCCACCCCGCCCTGGCCCCTGTGCCCGCTGTGGCTCTGGAGGATTTCAACGCCTACTTCACCGCTCCTGTGGGCAATGGCCCCTTCATGATGGACGGCAAGTGGGTGGACGGCCAGTACATCAACCTCAAGCGTTTCGAGGACTACAACGGCGACAAGCCTAAGATCGCCGCCATCCAGTTCAACATCCAGAAGGACATGGAGACTGCCTACAAGGAGTTCCAGGCCGGCAACTATGACTTCTGTGACGTTCCCACTGCACAGATCGCCTCCGCCCAGGACACCTATGGCCTGTCTGACGACGGCTATACCATCACCCCCGGCAAGCAGATGCTGCTGGGCGACGAGGCCTCCGTCTACTACCTCACCATCAACAACACCGACCCTCTGCTCAAGGATGTGAACCTGCGCAAGGCCATCTCTCTGGCCATCAACCGTCAGGCCATCTGCGACACCATCTTCTCCGGCACCCGCACCCCTGCTGCCAACATCATTCCCCCGGGAATCGCTGGTTACGAGGACGACGTGTGGGCTGACTCCCACTACGACAAGGATGCCGCAGTGGCCCTGCTGGATCAGTACTATCCTGCAGACGCCGACGGCAAGCGCAACGTCACTTTCCAGCTGTCCTTCAACGGCGACGGCAACCACAAGGACATCATGACCGCCATCCAGGCCGACCTGGCCGAGGTAGGCATCGACGCCACCCTGGATCAGGGCGAGTGGGCCGCCATTCTCGACCGTTACCAGAGCGGCGACTATCAGACCGGCCGTCTGGGTTGGATCGCAGACTATCCCATCATGGACAACTTCCTCTATCCTCTGTTCTTCACCGGCAACGGCGACAACCGCTCCCTCTATAGCAACGCCGAGGTCGACGCTGCTCTTGAGGCTGCCCGCCAGACCGTGGACGACGACGCTCGCATCACCGCCCTTCAAGAGGTCAACAAGAAGATCTCCGAGGATATGCCCGTGGTGCCCATCTTCTTCTACAAGCACACCTATGTGGGCTCCGACAAGGTGAAGAGCGCCTACGTCGATCCTTCCAAGAAGATCCACCTGAAGTCTGCCGATATGTAAGCTGCCTTCCTCAAGGCTTAAAGCTTGCCTAAAGCAGGTTGCAGGGTGATGTGTGGATAAATTCTGCGCAGCCATGCATAGCGAGGTATCGCTTCTATTTGAGGCGGTACCTCGCTTTCTTATGGGAAGAAAGCCCTTTTCGCGCAGCGCTTGTTCGTTGAGGTTCATGCAATCTGAATATACTTTTAAACATGTAATTGCTTCCAATGTGTTTCATATCGCGCTTGCGATGCATCGAATAAGCCTCTTTTGCCACCGGTCTGCCTATACTTGTTACCGTGCGCTAGGTAGCTACTTTTTGACCCTCTCTTTGTGGGCCCGTTCCTTGGTGCACAGAGGGCCGCTTGGCCCTTACCTGTTGGCATCGGATACAGGAGACAACGAGCATGCTCAAGTACATCCTCAAGCGCCTCCTGCAGTTCATCCCGGTGTTCTTTGGCGTCACAATGATCTTGTTTGCCATGAAGAACATTGTCCCTGGCGATCCCATCAAGCTTATCGCCGGCGACAAGGCGCTCCCGCCTGAGACAGAACTGCAGCTCCGCATCGCGAATCACCTCATCGAGGTAGACGCAGACGGCAAGCCCATCTATGACGAGGAGGGCAACACCGTCCCCATGCCCATCTGGAAGCAGTACGGCTACTATATCTCCGGCCTGCTTCAGGGCGACTTGGGCAACTCCTATAGCCGCAAGCTTCCGGTGTCCCAGATTTTTGCCGATAAGTACCCCTATACCGCCAAGCTCGCCATCGTGGCCATCATCATCGAGGCGGTGGTGGGCATAGGCGCAGGTATGGTGAGCGCCATCAAGAGGTACTCCTTCTGGGATGTGCTCGTCACCCTCATTACCGCAGTGCTTGTGGCCATGCCTGCTTTCTGGTTAGGTATGCTGCTCCAGCTCTTCTTTGGCATCATTCTCAAGAACGCCACCGGGGGCGCGGTATACATGCCCATCTCTGGCGCTGGCGGCAACTCCGAGTTCCTGCCTTGGGTGCACTATATCTTGCCAGCCATCACGTTGGCAGCAGTATCTACTGCCTATACGGCCCGCATCATGCGCTCCCAACTGTTGGAAGTCATGAACCAAGACTACATCCGCACGGCAAAGGCCAAAGGCCTTTCTCGGCGCGAGATTATTTACCACCATGCACTCAAGAATGCGTTGATCCCTGTAGTCACCTACATAGGACTGGACTTTGGCGCCATGCTCTCGGGCGCCATCCTCACAGAGACGGTATTCAACTGGCCTGGTGTGGGCAATGAGATCTATCGCGCTATCACACAGCGTGACTGGCCCATCGTGATGGGCGGCGTAACCATCATCATCGTGGTGGTGCTACTCATCAACCTTATCGTCGACATCAGCTACGCCTTCCTGGATCCGCGCATCCGCTACGGCGCTCCCAAGGATCAAGGTTAGGAGGTGCCCCATGGAAAAGAAACAGCATGAGAAAGACCTTGAGCGCGAGGCTCAGGAGGAACTCCGCGAAGAGACCGATCGCGCCTATGACATTCATGAAGAGCGTGCCCAGGCTGCTTCCGAGGTAGAGACAGATCAGCAAGACGATGCAGAGCCTGAGCATCATCGCGATTTCCGCGGCGCCTACAATGCGGTGGTCGACGAGGTCGACCATGAGGGCGCTTCCCGCACCCTTTGGAGCGACGCCTTCGCGCGCCTTCGCAAGAACAAGCTGGCCATCATCGGCGCTGTCTGGATTATCTTCGTGGCCTTGGTGGCCATCACTGCCGACCTGTGGGTCCCCCAGACGTTGGGATCCCCCACAGCCATCGACTCTTCCCAAATGGCATCGCTGGCACGCCTCCCGCCGTCCCTTGAGCATCCCTTTGGCACCGATGCTCTGGGTCGCGACGTGCTTTGCCGCGTGATCTACGGCGCGCAGATCTCTCTTACCGTAGGCCTTCTGGCCACTGCGATCTCTACAGTGCTCGGCCTCATCATGGGAGCTTTGGCAGCCTTCTATGGCGGCATTTGGGACACCATCATCATGCGTCTCGCAGACATCTTCTTGGCCTTCCCCTACACCCTTTTCGTCATCGTCATGTTGGCGGTGCTAGGGCAGGGCATCCAGAACGTGTTCATCGCCATCGGCGTGTTGGGCTGGCCTTCCATCGCCCGCGTGTTCCGCTCTGCCATTCTTTCCGTCAAGGAGAACGATTACGTGGACGCGGCCCGTTCCATGGGCGCCTCGGACGCCCGTATCATCATGCGCCACATCTTCCCCAACTCGGTTGCATCCATCGTGGTCTACGCCACTATGAATATCGGCGGCGCCATCCTTACCGAGAGCGCGCTGTCCTTCTTGGGCATGGGCGTGACACCCCCTAATCCTTCCTGGGGTTCCATGATTCAAGACGGTCAGCAGTACCTGGCTACTCAGCCGTGGCTCATGCTTATGCCCGGTATCGCCATCATCACCACCGTGTTGGCTTTTACGCTGCTGGGTGACGGTCTGCGCGATGCGCTGGATGTCAAGATGAAGGATGCCTAAACCATGGCTAAAAGAGATGCTAAGCAAGAGCAGGACCTCAAAAACCAGCCCATTCCCGAGGGCTCTCACCTGCTCGAGGTAGACAACCTCAAAATGTACTTCCACACCCAAGACGGCGTGGTTAAAGCCGTCGACGGCGTTACCTATACGCTGGATCGTGGCGAGACGCTGGGCGTGGTAGGCGAGTCTGGCTCGGGAAAGTCTGTCACCGCCATGACCATCATGGGCCTCATCGACATGCCTCCGGGACGTATCGAGGGCGGCGATGTGCGCTATCGCGGCAAGTCTTTGCTTGAAATGACCGAGCAGCAGATGCAGTCGGTGCGCGGCAACGACATCGCCATGATCTTCCAAGACCCCATGACCTCGCTTAACCCGGTCTATACCATCGGCCGTCAACTGGGTGAGGGCCTGCGCATCCACCGCGGCTATTCCAAGGAGCAGGCGCTCAGGCGCGCCACCGAGCTTCTGGCTATGGTGGGTATTCCCAACGCAGAGCAGCGCGTCAAAGACTATCCGCACCAATTCTCCGGCGGCATGCGTCAGCGCGCCATGATCGCCATGGCGCTGGCATGCGACCCCGACATCCTCATCGCCGACGAGCCCACCACCGCCCTGGACGTGACCATCCAGGCCCAGATCATCGAGCTCATGCAAAAGATGCAAAAGGAGAACGGCAACGCCATCGTCATGATCACCCATGACTTAGGCGTGGTGGCAGACATCGCCGACAAGATCATGGTCATGTATGCCGGCCGCCCAGTGGAGTTTGGCACTGCGGACGAGATCTTCTACAGCCCCATCCATCCCTACACCTGGGGCCTCATGCGCTCGATCCCCGAGCAGGTTACAGATGAGAAAAAGCCCCTCACACCCATCAAGGGAAACCCTCCATCGCTGGTCAACGTGCCCAAGGGCTGCTCCTTCTCTCCTCGCTGCCCCTATGCCACTGAGCTTTGCCACACCCAGGAGCCTCCGCTCTACACGATGCCTTCGGGACACTACGCGCGTTGCCACTACTGCAGCGACCCTGAGTTTGTAAAGAAGAACGCCCCTGTGACCTCTCGCACAGCCGTCGACGTGGCTGATGGCGAGCCTTATCGTGCCGATAAGAACGCCGCTTCGGCACCTGCACAGTTCCCACATCTAGGAAGCGAGGCATAAATCTATGGCTACCTCGCAAGAGCCCCTGCTCCATGTGGAGCATCTCACCAAGGAGTTCCCGGTAGACTCCGGCGTCTTCGCAGGACGCATGGCTAAAAAAGTCTCCGCCGTCGATGACGTGAGCTTTGATATCTTCCCGGGCGAGACCTTTGGTTTGGTAGGCGAGTCTGGTTGCGGCAAGTCCACCACCGGCCGTTGCATCATGCGTCTCACCCACCCTACGGGCGGCCGTGTGGTCTTTGACGGCAAAGACGTCGCCACTATGAAGAAGAAAGAGCTCAAGGCTGTGCGCCATGACCTCCAGTACATCTTTCAGGACCCCTACGCCTCGCTCAACCCTCGTATGACCATCGGCGAGATCGTGAGCGAGCCTCTGGTGATACATGGCGAGATGAACAATACCGAGGAGCGCATGGATTATGTGCGCAAGATCCTCGATATCGTGGGTCTCAACCCTGAGCACATCAACCGCTATCCACACGAGTTCTCTGGCGGCCAGCGCCAGCGTGTGGGTATCGCGCGTGCCTTCGCGCTGCATCCCAAGCTCATCATCTGCGACGAGCCGGTCTCTGCTCTGGATGTGTCCATTCAGGCGCAGGTGTTGAACCTTTTGGGCGAGCTCCAAAAGGAGTATGGCACAGCCTATCTCTTCATTGCCCATGACCTCTCGGTGGTTCAGCATATTTCTGACCGCGTGGCCGTCATGTATCTGGGCAACCTTATGGAGACTTCCGATTGGCGCTCCCTCTACGCAGAACCCTACCATCCCTACACCCAGGCCCTTCTCTCTGCAGTGCCCATCCCTGACCCCGACGTTCAGCGTTCTCGTGAGCGCATCATTCTCGCGGGGGATCCTCCTAGCCCCATCGATCCTCCCTCCGGATGCCGCTTCCACACCCGTTGTCCCATCGCCCAGGAGATCTGCAGCCAGAAGCGTCCTGAGATGCGCGAGGTGGCGCCAGGGCACCACTGTGCGTGCTTCTTTGCCAAGCCGTTCCCCATCCAGGGGTCCTCTATCGAGCTCTAAGTTGCGCTATTTCTAGGTCTGAAAGGACGTTCACTCACAAGTGGGCGTCCTTTTTCATGGATGGGCCATTAGAATGCGCCTCTCTGGGGCATAGAAACCCATGTGCAGCCAATGACCGCCTACCGGTTGCAGGCGCATGTGTTCTAGTCTTTTATATTGTGGGGGAGGGGACCGGTGGGTTCTCACGAAAGCACATACACTCAGGCATCTGGCACCCAGGACGCCTCGCTTACCACGCTCGACAAAGGCGTCATAGGCCAGTATTACCGGGTGGTGTCCCTTGAAGATCTGGGGGAGTCTGTAGCTCGACGCCTGGAATCGGTGGGCATGACGCAGGGCTCGGTGATCTGTGTGCTCAACAACAAGAGCCATGGCACAGACATCATCAGGCTCAGGGAGACCCGTTGGGCCTTGGGCCGCTCCATCACCTCCTGCATCCAGGTGCGCCATCTGGATACGCCTCCTGTGCCCAACCGCGACCTAAGCCCGGAGTCTGTGTCCACAGACCACACTCGGACAGCTGCTCAACGGACCTCTTTGGCAACCGATGGCGAGGAGGCATCCCGTGGATAAGTTCGAGCGCCACTTCACGTACCAGCCGCTTCCTGCGAAGCCCGGACCTGAGGTAGGGCATCCTGGTATGACGTTGGCATTTGTCGGCAATCCCAATTGCGGCAAAACCACGCTCTTCAACGCCTATACGGGCGCCAAGCTCAAGACCGCCAACTGGCCCGGCGTCACCGTGGAGGGCAAAGAGGGCGCCACCGCCTTCGAGGGCGTAGAGATTCGCCTTATCGATCTGCCAGGAACCTACTCGCTCACCAGCTACACCATGGAAGAAGAGGTTGCCCGTTCCTACGTGCTTTCGGGTGATGCCGACGCCATCATCGACGTGGTGGACGCCAGCTCCCTGGAGCGCTCCCTCTACCTCACGTTGCAGCTTATCGACTTGGGTAAACCCGTGGTGGTAGCCCTCAACATGATGGATGTGGTGCGCAAGCGCGGCATGGAGATCGACGTGCACCGCCTTGCCGAGACCCTGGGCTGCCCCGTCATCCCGGTCTCTGCCCGCAAACGCGAAGGCCTGCAGCCTCTGCTTCACGCCGCCTACCATCACAAGGGCGCTCAGCACGATCCTTTCTGCCACGACCATGTGATAGACGACGGAATGGCCGAGAAACACCTCCACAACGTCATGGTCTACTCCCGTGACTTGGAAGCTAAGATCGACGAGGTGCAGGCTGCCTTTTGCAAGGCCTATCCTGATTGTGAGAATCCTCGCTGGCATGCGGTGAAGCTTCTGGAAGGCGACGTGTCGGTGAAGCGCGACTTCCCGCTGGATCTTCCAGTGTTGGAGCATAGCTATGAGGACGAGTTCATCAGCGAGCGCTATGACTTCATCTCCAGCGTGGTCAACGAGTGCGTATTCAATCGCTCGGCTCGTGCTGAGGCTACCGACAAAGCAGACCGCATCCTTACCAACCGCATCTGGTCTATTCCAGTGTTCTTGCTTATCATGGCTGTCGTCTTTGGCCTCACCTTTGTGGTGGGCGATGCCATCAAAGAGGTGTTCCAAGGTTGGCTGGATGCCTTTAACGGCGGGGTGGGGGACTTGCTCGCCTCCGTCGGAGCCTCGCCTGCGGTGGTGAGTCTGGTATGCGACGGTGCCATATCAGGCGTGGGCACGGTGCTCACCTTCCTGCCTAACATCTTCATTCTCTTCTGTGCTTTGGCGTTTTTGGAAGACTCCGGCTATATGAGCCGCGTGGCCTACGTCATGGACGGCATCATGGGCAGGCTGGGGCTTTCCGGCCGTGCCTTCATCCCCATGATCTTGGGCTTTGGCTGCTCAGTGCCGGCCATCATGAGCTCTAGGACCTTGGAGTCAGTGCGCGACCGCAGGCGCGTCATGCTGGTAACGCCTTTCATGAGCTGCTCGGCGCGCTTGCCCATCTATGTGCTCTTCTCGGGCCTCTTCTTCGATGCCTACGCAGGTCTTGTGGCCTTCTCCATGTACGTGCTGGGAATACTGGTGGCCTTGGCAGTGCTCAAGGTGATGTCTCTGACCGATAAGAGCGAAGAGACTGAAGGCAGCATGCTCCTCATCGAGCTCCCAGAATACAAGCTGCCAGACGCCCATACGGTGTGGATCTATGTATGGGATAAGGTCTGCGATTATGTGGAGCGCGCAGGCACGGTCATTTTTGCAGCTTCGGTCATCATGTGGCTGCTCCTTAACTTTGGCCCCACGGGCTATGTGGGAGAAGATGTGGCCAACTCCCTGGGTGCGACTATTGGCAGGATATTGGTGCCCTTCCTCGCCCCTATTGGCGCTGGTGACTGGCGCCTGGCAGTGGCGCTGCTGGCGGGTATATCAGCCAAAGAAGTGGTGGTATCCTCGGTTTCGGTGCTCTTTGGGGTGGCGGGCGACGCCGTGGGCAGCCAAGCGCTGCGCGCCGCTCTGCTGTCCATTGGCTTTGGGCCGGCAAACGCGCTGGCCTTTATGGCCTTCTGCCTGCTCTACGTACCCTGCATAGCCACCATCGCCACCATTCGCTCAGAGAGCCATTCGCGCAAATACGCCTGGTTTGCGGTGATCTTCCAAGTGGCAGTGGCATGGGTGATCGCCTTTGTCGTCTACCAGATCGCACGACTGGTGATCTAAGAAAGTCTCCGAGTGTGGGTGACCCCTCATAAAGTGCCAACTTTCTTAGATTGTCACTTGCACCCAAGGGCGCCTATGCTATTATTTCTTTCGCACCAAACCTGTCGGAGTGGCGGAATTGGCAGACGCGCTAGCTTGAGGTGCTAGTGACTGACTAAAAGGTCGTGCGGGTTCAAGTCCCGCCTCCGACACCAGGACATTCAACGTGGATCCTTAGGGGTCCACGTTTTTTGTTATTGTGGGACAAACGGCGTCTGTTCCACCTATACTCTGCGCGTCTCACAGCCGCAGTGTGAGGAGACCTTATGATCCTTGGCAGCAGCATCACCGCCGTCGATAAAGGTGACGGCCGTCTCAAGGCTTTCTCCGGGCTTACCACCGTCATCAAGATATTGTCTTTGGTGGATGACGCCATTGCAGGCTATGACTCCCATGGCAAGATCATCATCGCCAACGGCAACCTGGCTGAGTTGACAGGCCTTTCTCGGCAGCAATTGATCGGTATGGATGTAAGCACGCTCTTTCTGCCGCTTACTGGCGTTCCTAAGACCCATGGACGCCTGCCGTTTCCTTTAGACGGAGAAGAGACGCCGCTCCTTTGCCGCAAACCCAACCAAAACACCTGGACGCCGGTGCACGTGCGTGCCAAAGAGATGGGCGATGACGGCTCGTTTCTCATGGTGGCAAGGCCGTTTGTGGAAAAGTCTGTGTCGGGAGACGCCGGAGCAGTAGAGCCCGAGCTGGCAGTGCCGCACCTTTCGGCCAGCGACGTGCTGATCGACGCTGCGGTGGTGCCAGGCGAGGATCCGGCCCCTTCGGGCATCGCAGTGAGCAACGCCGATCTCTATCAGAGCGCAGACGCCCCCGATGACTCGGTGCCCAATGATGTGGTTCGTGTGATTCAGGAGATTGGACGCGCGGCAGACACCGGCAATACTTCCGGCGTGCATGACATGCTGGTGCGCGAGCTGCGCAGCGCGGTGGATGCCGATGCCGCGGCGCTCTATACGGCCGGTTATGGCGGCTATGTGTTCAAGAGCTTCTCGGGAAAGTTGGGCGGCTCCTCCATGCCCACGTTTGTGGAGGGCAAGAACGCGGTGGTCTCCATCGCCTCTTCCCGCGGGCGCACAGCGAGTTTCGACCGCGTGCGGCAGGATACTGGCGAGATCGCCCTGGTGGATTCTGCCACGGGCAAAACCTATGAGATATCTGGGGCAGAAAACTTCCCCCTTACCTCGTTTTATGTGGTGCCTATCATCTATAACCGCTCCACGGTGGCGGTGGCCGCGGTGGGGTGGACCACTCCCCACGGGTTGGGAGGACATTCGGCAAAAGTACTGGACATCTTGGCAGTCCATCATGCCAACGACCTGCTGACCGCCCAGGCGCTGGCTCTTACCTCGGCAAGCGAGCGGGTGCAGGACGTGGCCCATGAGAACCTCATGCACCTCGAAGAGCTCGAAGACAAAGCCACTTTCCTAGACTATTGCCGCGCCTTCGAGGCCATGGCGCAGGCTATCAACTGCCGCTTTGCCCCGGTCTTCCGCAATTTGCATCAAAACACCAACTTCATCAAGAAGGCTGACGGCTCGTTGGTGGACTTCCCCTTCACCATCAATGATTTGGCAGACGACCGCACTGCCCCCGAGGTATATGTGGGCCCGTTCTCCCACCACAAGGAACTCTCAGACTGGCTTGCGCAAAACCATATCCAGCGCGATGGCTTCGTGGTGGTAGTTCGTCAGCTGCGAGAAGAGCGCAGGGCGTTTTTGGTGCTTTCGGACGTGTCGGACATTCCTCTGGGAAACCTGGAGATCACGCTGTACAAGCGCTTTGTGCAAGACGTCTTTCGCCAAGACCAGCTCCAGCGCCAGCGCATCCAAAACTCCCTCATCGCCCATACGCTGCAGCAGGGCATGGGAAATCACATGCAGCATGTGCAGGGCTTATCGGCGCAGGCCGTGTATAACTCGGCTACCGAGAGCGCCAATGTGGGCGGCGACTTCTACGATCTTCTGCGCCTTGAGAACAACCGTGCCTGCATCATCTTGGGCGACGTGGCAGGCAAAGGCGTGCAGGCAGCCAGCGTGTCGGCGGCAGTGCGCACCGCTTTGGGCACCTATGTGTGGGAGGGTATGGAGCCGGCGCATATGGTGCGCTCGCTCAATGACTTCTTCTTGGGATTCTCGCGCCTAGACTCTTTCGCCACCCTCTTTGTGGGCCTGCTGGATGTGAGGTCTGGTAAGCTCACCTACTGCTCGGCAGGGCATCCCCCGGCATTCCTGCTGCATCCCAAGGACAACCAGATGGAGCTCTTAAACGTGCAATCCGGCGTGGTGGGCGCATTCCGCGAGATGGTCTTCAAAGACGGCATCGTGCAGCTTGAGCCCGGAGACGAGCTGGTGCTCTATACCGACGGCGTTACTGAATCCCGCGATCCCTCCGGCGTCTTCTTTGGCGAGACCGGTCTTCGCGAGACATTGGTGCGCGAGATGGACACAGACGTCCATGACATGGCAGACACCATCATGAACACCCTCTACGACTTTACCGGCGGCCGCCTGGACGACGACGTGGCTATCATGGCCCTGCGCTACAACGGATTGGATGACGTCCCTGAAGACGACTCTTCAGGCCTGGGCACGGAGGGCAAAGGCGCGGTGCCTGCCCCAAGCGAAAGCCACCAGAGTGCCCAAACTGGAGCCTCTGAAGGAGAGCAGCTGTGAGTGCCGCAGGCCTGAGCCGAGAAGAGCGCTGCCGCAAAGTGGTGCGAATCCTCTGGATCATCCTTATCCTCAACTGGGCAGTGGCGGCAGCCAAGTTCTTTTACGGCGCCGCTACAGGCTCGCTCTCCATGCGCAACGACGGCATCGCGAGCGCCTTTGACGGCCTGTCCAACATCGTGGGCATCCTGGGCGTCAAGATGGCCTCCCAACCCCCTGACAAGGCCCATCCCTATGGCCACGCCAAGTTCGAGACCTATGCGTCGCTGGCTATCGGGGTCATGTTGGCAGTGGCTGCCTACAACCTCGCCGCCGACGGCATCCAAGCCCTTTTGGGCCACAGGAGCGCAGTGGAGGTTAACGGCGGCTCCTATGCGGTGATGGTGGGGACCCTCGTCATAAATCTGGCGGTCTCCTTTGTGGAGGGGCGCTTTGGCAAGCGTCTTGCCAGCGAGGTGCTTACCGCAGATGCCCTCCATACTCGCTCGGACGCTTTCGTCACCATATCGGTCATCTTGGGACTTGTGGCAGTGAGCTTGGGATATCCCATGGCTGACTCTTTGGTGGCTGTGATCGTGAGCGTCGCCATCGCCATTTCTGCGGTGGAAGTCTTTCGGGAGGCGGCTCGTACCCTCTCCGACCATGCGGTGTTGGAGGTCGAGCCGCTGCGCCAGGCGGCCTGTCAGGTGCCTGGCGTGCGCTCCGTGCACCATATCCGCACCCGCGGCACTGAGGGCGACGTCTTCGTGGACCTCCATCTTCTGGTTGACCCAACCATGACGGTGGCACGCGCCCATCAGATCGCCCAAGAGGTAGAGCAGGCGGTGCAGCAGGGGTTTCCGGAAGTCTCCGATGTCATGGTGCACATCGAGCCCGACAATCCCCAAGAGCGCTCTGAAGGTTTGGCCGACGATCGCGCGCTCGGCGTAGCATCTAAGGACTCCTCCACAGATGACGCGGCCTCTCTTCCTGCCGAGAAGAGCGATCCTTCCTGCCAGTGACTCGCTGCCTTGGGTAGGCGAGTTTCTCGGCAGCGAGAGGAACGTCTATGCCCAGCTGCCGAGAAGGAATAATTTCAGGAAGCTATAAGAAATAATGTGCATTACAGTGAATGAGGGTTCTACAGGCGGGTATCAGAAACCCATATCAACGTTGAATATGCTTTCTCAAAACAACGGTAACAAACGCCAGGTTTTTGGACATATATTCACCGCTGGAATTATATATAAACGCAGGTTAATGGATTAATAGGTTAACAGTGGCCTACTGAATTCTCTCCCTAAAATTGGGAATGCCTGTGTAGAGACATCTCGCGTCTGGCACAGCTACGAAAGGGGAGAGCATGCTTATCGTCTCAGACTGCATGATGGTTCCCGTTCGTTCTGATATCAGTGTGAGGACGGCTCCAGAGCTTAAAGACCATATCGAAGAGCTTATGAACGGCGGCTGCCATCGCATCATCTTGGATATGGACAAAGTTGGCTATATCGATTCGGCAGGCATTGCGCTCATCCTGTCGCTCTCTCGCAAGATGCGCGCTAAGGGTGGCCTGTTGACCTTGGTGAACGTCTCAGAGATGGTAAACCATATTTTGAGCGTAGGATGCCTGGTCCCCTTCATTCCTTGTTTGGCGAAACAGTCGTCAAAGGCTGCGGTGCCCGCATTGCCGGTGGGTTCCAAGCCGTCAAAGCGTCTTACAGTTCGCATCGAGCCAGATACCCTCCAAGATGCGCGAGAGCGCTTGCGCGAGTTTTTGGAGGTGCTGCCTCTGTCCAGCAGCGAGCTCTATGACATCATCTTGGCTGCCGGCGAGGCTATGGGCAACTGCGTGCTTCATACAGATTCGGGCATCGGCTATCTTACCTGCGCCCTCTATCCTGACCGTTTGGTGATGGAGGCGGTGGACAGCGGGCCTGGGTTCGAGATCGCCCCGGATGTCGACCCCGTGGTGACTCTGGAGCATGGGCGCGGCATCAAGATCATGCGCCTTCTATGCGACGACGTTGAGATCAAGAAAAAGCCTGTGGGCCACGGCACCATCGTGCGGCTGGTAAAGATGCTGCAGCAGGGCGCTGAGCCACTGGAAAAAGGCATGTTTGAGATTCTTTCTGCCTAGAGATTTCTCTCACGCGTATAGAGATGCTGCAGCCTAAAGGGCACAACGCGCGTTGGTAGGTCCTGTGATCCAGCCTCATGCACAGCGTTTCGCTTTATGGGCCTCCGCCACAGGCAAATTGGACGTACACAACAACTTCGACCCCAATGGCAGATGTAAAAGAAAAGCCGGGACTTCAAGGAGTCCCGGCTTGCAACTTATGGTAGCCCGTACCAGATTCGAACTGGTGATCTCCGCCTTGAGAGGGCGGCGTCCTGAACCGCTAGACGAACGGGCCATAAAAATGGGGCAGGGAAGCCCCAAGGAAAAGCGTGGTAGCCCGTACCAGATTCGAACTGGTGATCTCCGCCTTGAGAGGGCGGCG
>Trix_p1__coassemble_914_pt1 | contig 50863 bp, 51 predicted proteins | sample Trix_p1__metabat2_high_PE_012 | metagenome-assembled genome bin Trix_p1 | reverse complement strand
TGCCCGTTATTACCTGGGATCTGACGGCGCCATGCGCACCGGCTGGCAAACCATCAGCGGAGCTCGCTACTACTTCAACGATAACGGGACCATGGTTACAGGCTGGCAGGCCATCGCTGGCAGGCGCTATTACTTTGGCTCCAACGGCGTCATGGCTACCGGCTGGCTCACCCTGGGCAATGCCCGTTATTACCTGGGATCTGACGGCGCCATGCGCACCGGCTGGCAAACCATCGACAGCCAGCGTTACTACTTTGGCTCCAACGGCACCATGGCTACTGGCTGGAACACCATCTCTGGAAAGCGCATCTACTTCAACAGCAACGGTACCCAAGCCTCTGGCTGGGTGACTATATCTGGTCAGCGCACCTACCTTCACGCTGACGGCACTGCGGCATCCGGCTGGCAGTACATCGACAATCATTGGTATTACTTAACCGGCTCCGGTGTTCCCACCACCGGCTGGCAGCGGGTAGGCGGCGCCTGGTATTGGCTCAATGCCAACGGCACCATGGCCACCGGATGGGTCTACACTGGCGGCGCCTGGTACTGGATGGACGGCTCTGGCGCCATGGCGGCCAACCGCTGGATTGGCAACTACTACGTGGGCGGCTCCGGCGCTATGGCCACCAACAGGTGGATTGGCCGCTGGCACGTGAACGGCGCGGGAGTCTGGGACGCTACCCGCTAAGCGCTCCGTACTCCTTCTGCTGGATCCCTTGAGCCCTCATCTGCACAATGGCTGCAGATGAGGGCTTTTCTTGGCAGGGGCGGGCCCAGAGCAAGCCAGACAAGAGGAAATGAGGCAACACCCCTGGTCCCGTGACAAAGCTACGGCCCAGGGCGGTATGGTCTGGCGCACCCCTAGGGCCCCATGGCTCTTAGGGTCTAGCACCTTCCTATGGACCCATGGCTTTAGGGTCTGGCTCCCTCAGAAAACCTTCTTCAATAGCTACACCACAGCGTTGCTAAGATAGTGGTATTTATATCTATACTTTTACTTTAGCTACCATGCTATGTAGCTAAAGTAGATGCTTTTCTGAGGCAGCCATAGAGAAAGACGCCCATAGAGGAATCCGCTCGGACTCTAGCAGCAATCTGCGGCCCCGGAAGGAGATCGCTGGGGCGCCAGGGCATCACCAAACAGGAGCCGCAAAGCCGCCACCGCACCCCTTTTCTAAAGCTCGCACACCCACTCATCCCTGGGACGGTATACCTCGTGGAGCTTGGGATTGGGCATAGCCTCCTGGCCTTTATAGCCCACGCAAAGCAAGCAATGCGGGCGCACGGACTCAGGCAAATCAAACTCAACGCGCGCCTTTGCCGGATCAAACAAGAGCACCCAAAGGGAACCCAATCCCAGAGCGGTGGCTTCCAACATCATGTGGCAGCACACGATGGAGGCGTCCATCTCGCCGGAGTCATAGCCTTCCACATAGCGGCTCTTCCAAGCCCGATCCTCGTCCGAACACACCAAGAACACCAGCGGTGCCTCATAGGTGCTCTTGGACACCCGCCGAATCTTCTCCAGCGCTTCGGGGCTTTGAAGCACATAGACCCTTTGCGGCTGACTATTGGTAGCAGTGGGCGCTACCTGGGCAGCCTCCAAAATCTTGGCCACTTTCTCTGGCTCCACCGGCTTTGGGCTGTAGCTTCTTACCGAGAAACGCTCCTTGGCGAGCTCCAAGAAATCCATGGTCCCCTCTCCTTCTCTGGACTGCAACTCACACCTATTGTGCCTTAGCTGCTGCCTGTGCGAGCACCGGCGTCATATCGCCGTCGATGCAGAGTGATCGCGAGGCAATCTGCGCCGGCGCCTGAGCTTGCCCGTTGTTCAGGCTGCGATAGTATGCCTGCGGGTTTTTGGCTACCTGCTGCCAGAAGGGATACTTGATGATCCCGGGGGTGTTTTGACCCACACCCAACTCAAAAAAGAGAACTCGCTGCCCCTGATGAGCCTCCAAAAACTCCCGATAGCGGGCAGCAGCCCCATGCCAGCCAGCATCTTCCACAAAGGTCTCGTCGCAGCGCAGGTTCATGGTCATGGGCTCGCCACATACCGGGCACAAAGGCACCAGCTCGCGCGGGATCCTACAGTTTTTTGCGCTGCCACCATAGCCTCAACCGCCTCGCGGTTGTCGTAGGTCTCGGCATGACAGGGCGCCGAGCACTGCCACAGCCCAAAGTCGCCCTGGGTGTAGAAGAGCCTCTCTTTGGCAAACCCCGCCAGCTGGAACTGATGGTCCACATTGGTAGTGAGTACAAAAAAATCTTTGGGCGCTACCAGCGACAACAGGTCGCATTAGGACTGTCCCGCCTCTACGTCGTAGCGATTCACCCAGATGGCCCTCGACCACCAGGCCCAGTATTCTTCCAGCGTCTTGTAGGGGTAAAAGCCGCCGCTATACATGTCGCGGATGCCGTAGGCACGCCTAAAGTCTGCAAAGTGCTTCTCGAAGTGGTTCTCAGGTAGTCACGTACGATAGCGGTGGCAATGAGGGCCGCCTCGTCGGCCGGAAAGCCGTATTCGCCGCAGGAGATGCAACAAAAGGCCAGGCTTTTGAGGGAGTGTTTCTCGGCAGGGGTAAGACACGACTCGGCAAGGGTAAGACACGATTCATAACAAGAAGCCAGTTGCGCTTTGTGGGTGCTCGTCAGCAGCCCTCGCACGATAGGTCCCACGGTGTGGAGCACAAAGCGGCTGGGCAGGTTGAACGCCGGGGTGAGCTTTGCCTGGCCGCAGGGCTCGGGATGGCCCTGAGCAGCCATCAGGTCGGCGCAGGCCTGGCGAAGCTCTAGGCCCGCCGCGCTGTGGATGGCGTTGTCGATGCAGCCGTGGCAAGGGTGAAAGCAGCCCAAAAGCTGGTTGTAGCGGGAATCCTCGGCCAGAAGCGCATCGATAAGCCAGAGGCGCCGCTCCTGCTGGGTCATTTCATTGTTCATAGCGACTTCCTCGTCTTAGAGTTTTCATGAGGCCGCTATGGATCCTCACAACCCTGCCGAGAAGTACGCACCTTCAAGTTCGCAGGTCACCCGCAGGTAACCATTGGACGCTACCTGCGCCAACGCCCATGAACGTTTTGTGGGGGTACCATTGAGGTCGCACCCTTACCCTTCGAATCGATGAGGTCCCATGAGCACTCTTCCGAGAGATTACATAGAAGACGACCTGGCCAAATCCCACGAAAACCAGCAGCGCGAAGCCATTCCTGCCTCTCGGCAAACCCCGCCTCCGGCAGACGCTTACAGCATCTATGTGCTCTTTAACCTTGAGGCAGCCGAGGGCGAGGGCCATGCCATCTTGGCGTTAGGCCCAGAGGGCGGCCCGCTTGAGACCTACTCCTTCTACCGTCAGGGCAAAGCCTTGGAGGCGCCTGCCCTCATGGCCTGTCTGGAGCATCCTGAGACCTTTGCCCAGATCCAAGAGGATTCCGGCTGGATCATCCATGGTCAGCCAGGCAATGAATGGAACGAGCACGTAAACGCCGCTCTGGCTCTTTGGTGCGACAAGAAAGCCTACGAGCCCGTGGCGGCCTTTGCAAAGCTCAAACGCACCACGCCAGGCACCTACAACCTAGTGACCTACAACTGCGTCAACTTTGTAGAAGAGGCGCTGGCCAAAGGCAACATCCACCTCACCATGCACAACGGCAAGCCGCTTCACACCTTCATCCCTAAAGACGCGTTCCGCGGGGCAGCAGGCGTTCGCGGCGCACATCCCCTGGGCCAATGGAAGTACTGGTTCGACTTGGCTCCGGCGCCCCGCAACGGCCTGCGCACCATCTCAGACATCCCGGGGCATGACCAGCCTCTCCACTAACGGCCCAAGGAGCCCTCATGGCCCATGACAACGCCTGCCCCTGCCTCGCCCGCTTTGAGGCTACCAACGGAACCGGCCTTTGGGAGGTCTATCCTTGGGGCCTCAAGGTGGGTGGCACCTGCTATGGGTTCACCCCCACCTCCCACATCGTGCATAGCGGGGTTCAGGGACGCAGCTACCGCTCCGGGCGCCTGGTAGAAGAGCAGGACGACTTTGGGCTTTGGGCGGCACTCGCGGTCTATCAAGAGACCGGCAGCTGGGAAGACGCCGGTCTCGCTGCCTGGGCGCTGGGCGGCTCCACTGTGACTCCAGTGGTAGAGACCCACAAGATCCCAGGTACCGTCACGCTTTCCATTGGCGGCCTGCGCACAAGCGACAACCCAGATGCTTCTCTGCGCTACCGAGAAGACGGCCAGTACGTGCAGGTAGACGCCATCCAGCGCTTTGCCGATGTATGCCTCGCTGCCATCAAGGCTTGCCGAGAAGCCCACAGCCCCGCAACCAGCACCCGTTCCAGGCGCAGAACCAACGGTCGCCGCCCCTAAAGCAAGCCCCGTAGGGCACGCCCTGGGCATCCCCTGCCGCAGCCCCATAGACCACGGCTTTGAGCGAAGAGGCAGCCGGCGCAAGGATGTGCGAGGGCGCAGCATTCCTGGGAGTCTCTTTTCTTGGGTGCATTAAGAGAGAGCGCACCTCTTGACCTTGACGCCGCGTCAGGAGGGACGATCTTCTCGGCAGTTTGAAGGAGGTGAATCTGTGAACGATTTAAAGGATACGCGAAAGGGCAATGTGAGGTCGCTGGGCATTGGCGAGGCGGCTCGGTTGGCTGGAGTGAGTGCGCGCACGCTGCGCTATTACGAGACCATGGGGCTGCTGGTGCCAGCGCGCACAGATGCGGGCTACAGAGTCTACCGCGAAAATGACTTGAAGCGATTGGCACAGATTTTGGCCATGAAGGGCTGCGGGCTTCCGCTGGCTACCATCAGGCGATTGTTGTCGGAGCGAGATACGCCGCTGGAACAGGTGCTTAAGGAGCATTTGAAGCAACTGGAAGCTCAGGGGCGATCTTTAGAAGATGCCGTTTCGCGTACCAAAGCCGCACTATGCACCCTTGAAAGGATTGATGCTATGAAACCCAATGAAGCCTTTGAATCCATGAAAGCCCAAGGTATTAAAGATTTTGAAGCCACCTATGGCCAGGAAGCTCGGGATCGCTACGGCGACGATGCTATCGATGCCTCCAATGCCCGCATGATGGCACTCACCAAAGATCAGTGGGATGCCAAAGAATTGCTCGAAGAGAGCATCAAGGTCCAACTGCGCGTGGCTATGGCCACGGGGGATCCCGCAAGCGATGCGTCTGCCGAGCTGGCCCGTATGCACGAGAAGTGGATCTCCATCCACTGGGGTCCCGGCTATGCAGAGGATGCCTACCTTGGATTGGTACACGGCTATTTGGCAGATCCGCGCTTTGTGAGGTACTACGACTCTGCTGCCGGCGAGGGAGCCACAGAGTTTCTGGCGTCCGCTGTCGACGCTGCCCACAGAAAGTAGCCCTACGGGACTTGCCAGTGCAACGATGGACTTGCCAGTTAACCTCTTCTGGCAAGTTTTAGTCCTGCGAAACTTGCAACTTGACCTCTCATAGCAAGTTTTTGGGCGGATTTTGGGGCTTGGGGCGACAATTCCCGTTATGAGAGGGGTCTCGGCACTGGGACGATGCGTTTCCCCATTGCAACTAAGCCCTTGACTGCATGCCTTCATGACCAGGCGCACGCCCATCACGGCCAGATGCACGCTCCCACAGGCAGGCGTACGCTCATCACTCTAGGCGCACGCCCAGCGCAGCCGCAGCACGCTTAAGGGCCGCGAACAAAGACAGATCCCGCAGCCCCGCGGCCTTGCGCTCCCAGCGCAAGGCCGCTCTTTTGTGCAACTGGGGCATCCCCCAGTGCAACTAGGTCCTGCCGCCCTTGTGCGAGGCGCCAGAGTTTTTCATAGTGGCTCCAGAGAGGAGTGCCCTATGAATCTTTCTGTCAAAGAGGATCCCCAGCTCGAAGAGATCCAGGTAGCCATCGCGTGCCCACGCATCGACAGCCGTGTATGCCAGATCATCGAGGCAGCCGAGGCGGCCGACCTTCGCCTCGCCGGCCTTCTCGATGGCTACCTGCACATAGTGGGAGCTCGCGAGGTGCTCTACATCGAAGCCGTCAACGGCAAGACCTTTCTCTATACCGCGCAGGCGGTGCTGGAATCGTCCAGTTGCCTCCAAGAACTTGAAACCAATCTCGTGGGCACCGAGTTCATTCGCGCGAGCCGTCAGCTGCTCGTAAACCTGGCGCATCTTGAGCGTCTGAGACCCTACCTTAACGCCCGGCTTGAACTGGTGCTCGACAACCAGGAGCACCTCATCGCTTCCCGCCAATTCGCACCCGCCATCAAACGTCGTATTGGCATCTAAGCCGCATTGCCCTGCGTCGCCTACATGCCCCCCCGCATCGCCGCAGCGTTCGCGCCCGACCGCCACCCCTCGCAAAAGGACCCACTATGAACGATTTTGCCAAGAGCGTCTTCACCTCCACCTGTCGGCTATTCACCATTTACATGCTCGCTGGAACCCTGGCGGCCATCGCCTTTATCGGCCTCAGCTACGGGCTCGCCCTCACACTCACCCTGTTTTTGGCCTCCTTAGCCATCGCCTTCCTGCGGGCTTTCTTCTTCACCGATCACTTCATCAAAGTCTTGAGCTATCCCGTGCGTATCCTGGGCTTTGGCCTTGCCGCCTTCATCCTGCTGACAGCCTGTGCCTGGCTGGGCCAGTGGTTTCCCATGGACAACCCCTGGGCTTGGAGCACGTTCGCCCTTATCTACCTGGCTATTCTGGGCGCGTGCTGCGTGGGCTACCAGATCTACTTCCGCCGCACTTCCGGAAGCTTCGACGCCGCCCTCAAGAACTACCACCAGCGCATGGGACGCTGATCCTGCCGAGAAACCCGCACCCTCCTAGCTCGTAATTACTAAAGCGACACCCCGACGCCTCAGCCACAAGAGCCCACAGATCCTGCAACCAATTGCTGTTTTTATCGGCATTTTATGTCTATGCCAGGCAATCCCCCACTGCGCCACAGGGGAGCCCGAGCCCTGGGTATGTTTTTAGGGGATAGCAGCAGGGACCAGGCGACTTCCGCCGCCTGGCCTCCCTTAAAGTCAGGAGGCCCTATAGGTGGAAACCCTGGAGTTCACCCTCATTGTGATGGCCTGCGTCATTGTGTCAGCCATCGTTGGCAAGATAGTCACCCGTGTGGCGCTGCCCCTCATCCAAATCTTGGTGGGACTTGTGGTGGCACTCTTCGCCCCGGCCGTCACCGATGTGCATCTTAGCTCCGAATTGCTTATGGTACTCTTTATCGCACCGCTGCTCTTTAATGAGGCCAGGGAGTCAAGCCGCCGGGAGCTTTTCCGCAACAAGGGACAGATCCTTTCATTGGCGGTAGGGCTGGTGGTCGCCACTGTGCTGGTGGTGGGAGCCGCACTCTATGGCCTGGTTCCTTCCATGCCGCTGGCCGCCGCCTTTGCCTGCGCTGCGGCCCTAGGCCCCACCGATGCAGCAGCTGTGGGCGCCATGGGATCCACTGTGGCCCTCAACCGCAGGCAGCAGCTTTTGCTCTCCGGCGAATCCCTCATAAACGACGCCTCAGGCGTCGTGGCCTTCCAGTTTGCCGTAGCAGCCGCATTGACCGGCAGCTTCTCAGCCATAGAGGCTGGCGGCGAGTTTCTCCTGCTCTTCTTTGGCGGCATAGCGGTAGGGCTGGCGGTAGGTGGCGCGGTGCTCTTCGCCATGCTGGCCCTTCGCCACTTTGGCTACGAGGACACCACCTTGCACGTGCTTTTTGAGGTGCTCACACCCTTTGTGGTCTATCTGCTGGCCGAAGGCCTTCATGTGAGCGGCATCCTTGCGGTGGTGGCGGCCGGCTTGGTGCTGGCAGGGCGAGCCCCACGCCTCATCTCAGCCGCCGCCGCCCGCCGTCAGATGGTCTCGAACACCTTTTGGGAGATCATCGTCTTTCTCATCAACGGCATTGTCTTCACCATGCTGGGCATGGAGCTTCCCTTGGCGGTTGACCCCACAATCCTTGCGCGCTTCTCTATGCCAGAGCTTCTTGGCGCCGTCCTCTTGATCACCCTACTGCTCTACCTATGCCGCTTCATCTGGGTGCTGGCCATGAGCCTCATGCGCTTCTCTCGCCTGTTCAGACGCAAGGGAAAGCGTCATATCACCTCTATGGCCGCCGCCAAGGCGACCCACGATGCAGCCGTCATCACTTTGGGAGGCGCCAAGGGCGTAGTGACCCCCTCCATCATCTTCACCCTACCGCTCGCCATGCCTGACGGCAGCCCCTTCCCTGACCGCAGCCTCATCATCCTTCTTACCGCTGCCGTCATTTTATGCACCCTCCTTTGCGCCAACTTCTTGTTGCCGCTGTTGGCGCCCAAACAGCTCTCCTCCAACGAAGACGCCGTGCACAGGGCCACTATCCAGGTGCTTGAGCGCACCATCCAGGAGCTGCGAGGCCGCTTGGACACCACCGGCGCCACCGAGTACGTTCCTGCCCTGCGCTTGACCATCATGCGCTATGAGACCCGGCTCAACCGGGAACGCCGCAACTCCAAAGCCTGCAGGGAAGCCCTCACCTCCCTCCAAGACCAGATCCTGGTGCTTCAGCAACAGCGAGCCGACTACCTCCAAAACAGCCAGCCCTCCAAGCTCTCCGTCACCCAAATAGCCCCCTACTACTGGGCCCTCAGAGGCATTCGCTCCTCTCTGGGCTATGAAGGGGAAGCCGTCAAGGTGGGAGCGAGGTTTCGGAGCTTCCGCGGCATGCTCCACTTGGCCACCAACCAAATTCAGCCCAGCCCGGTGCCTGACGAGCAATTCGAACAGATCTATTACGACACCTGCCTGTTCGCCATCGATCTAGAGCACGTGGCCCTCTCCTATCTGCGCGACGTCGAAGAGGCCCATGACGAGCGGGAGACTGCTGCCAAGCTTCTTATCGACAGCCACGAGGCAGCTTTGACCTCTCTCTGGGGCCGCATCAATTACGACCAGGATTTCTCCCAGGTAAGCGAGACTGTGGACGTGCGTGTGCACACCCGCCTGCCCCAAGGCATGAAAGCCAACTTCTTGGAGCAGTTCGCCAAAGCCCGCCACTATGCAGACGAAGTAGACGAGAACGCCCTCACCGTCGAGCTGGAAGTCATCCGGCACATGAGCGAAGCGGGAGAGATCTCCGACTCCGTGGCCCGCGAGCTCAGAAGCCACGTCTATGCGCTCCAAGCCAGCCTCGAGAACCAGTAGGCTCCCGGCGTCCCGCACCCTTGCCGCAACCCCGCCGCTTTGCGGCGCCACACAAAGCCCTCCAGCCAAAGATGAGGCTCTCTGGTGGGAGGGCTGGCGTTTCTCGGTAGCTTTTGCGCCCTTTTGCCGAGAAGGACTTACATCAAGCTTTTGCCTGCTTCCCAGGCAGACGCCTCAAGCACCGAGACATGCTCTACTCGGTAGACGCCTTCGATACGACACCCTGCCTGCGGATTGGTATGGTGGTAGCGAAAGCCGCACTTTTCTTGGACGCGGTGAGACTTCTCGTTGCCGTCGAAGTAGCCGCACCAGATCTTTTCGAGTCTGAGCTCCTCAAAGCCACGACGCAGCAGTGCCTGGGCAGCCTCGGGCACAAGCCCTTGACCCCAAAAAGGGACGCCAATCCAGTATCCGAGCTCTGCTTCGAAGGGCGAGAGATCCAAATTGCTGGCCTTTCCGCACATTAGGCCAATGGAACCCACCGGATGCCCTACCTCCTTGGGAACGATGGCATAATCCTCGGGGCCAGAGAGCACTTCTCGGATGACCTTTCGGCTTTCTTCCGGGCTTTGGTGAGCTGACCACCCTGCTGCCGGGCCCACCTGAGGATCCGAGGCGTAGCGGTAGAGGTCGGGAGCATCGACTTCTTCCCAAGGTCGAAGCCAGAGACGTGGGGTTTCGAGGATCACCATTCTAGTTTCTTTTGGCTTTCTGAACTCATGGTCCTAGTCTTCTATAACCGTATAATATTGAACAGTTGTATCTATCCGTGAAGCAGCAACCTCTCCACCATAGGCCTCAAATTTAACCTTTTCTCCCTTTTTCCAGCTACTTGCAAAGGCAGAAGACTCTGTTTTCACGTCGTCAGCATCGTAGAGATTAACCAGTAAACTAACATTCTCGAAATTATAATCTGTAGTATTTTCTACAACAGCAATATAGGTGTAATTGCCATAATTCTCTTCTGTCTCCCATTGTATGTTGGCAACTAAGCTATTGATTGCTTCTTTCTCTGCCTCATCTTTACTCACGCTGGTGCCTTGGCTTACAAGATCATCCATATATTTTTGAAATTTTGGATCAACCTTCATATCGTAATCTTCCACAAATTTCTTTAGCAGTTTCGCACGCGCATCGGAAGCTTTTGTGACCTCTGTAACATAATCGGGATCGGTAATTGAGTAGGTATCAACTACCTCAATTTGATCATTAAGTGAATTTATATATGCAAGGACATCCTCTTGCAATTGGCTATCTTCAAATTGGCGATCTTTAAGAGGAGTATCACTGTCGATTTCTGCTCGAATGCCCTTCTTAAGCTTTTCCTTATAATCAGGATCTGCAATATTTAAGTCTTCGACAATAATCTGCCGCTTGTTCCAACCATCGGCGATGATGGTCATCGCCTCATCATCTGCATAATCCGGCTCAGCAGGTGCCTGAGAGCCTGCTGAGCATGCAGCGGTAAACAACATGCATGCTGCCAGCATGAAGGTGAGTAATAGCTTTTTCATTTATATCCCTTCTTTATTAACACTTCGACTCGAGTCTCATTACTGTACACAACCTTAAGATGTAAGAATAGTTGTCTTCATTTATGTTCCTGTCCCTTCCATGGGACAGGAACGGCAATACCAAGCCCCCTAAGGCGCTATACTATATTTACTGGTAGATGCTCACTTCTAAGAAAGCCGCAGCTATGACCTATAACAGCAAAGCAAAGACTAAAGTGCTTTACCTCTGGAAAATCCTCCAAGAAGAGACCGATGCCGAGCATGGCTTGACCATGTCTCAAATCATCCAAAAGCTTGCAGATTACGGGGTCTCTGCCGAGCGCAAAAGCATCTACGGGGATATCAAATCGCTGCGAGAGTTTGACGTCGACATCCAGGCCTTTCCACGAAATCCTGTGCAATACGCCATCGTGCGCAGGGACTTCACCTTAGACGAGCTCATGCTTTTGGTGGATACCATTCAGTCCAGCCGCGCCATCACCGATCGTCAGGCCAAGGCCCTCATCACCAATGTGAAACAGCTGGCCAACAATCGCGAGCAAGACCTGCTGGATCGCCGCATCCATGTCACCGGCCGCATCAAATCCAAAAGCGAGAGCGTGCTCTCTACGGTGGACGTGATCCACGAAGCAATGCGCAAGGACTGCCAGCTGGAGTTCTCCTATCGAAAGATTGGGGTGGACGGCAAGCCTTACGAGACTCGTGGCGGCAAGAAGCACCAGGTCACTCCCGTGGCAATCTCCTACGAGGACGGCCTTTACTACCTCACCGCCTGGAATGACGCCCATGAGAACCTGACCACCTTCAGGCTGGACCGCATGGCGCGCATCCGCGTCCTTGAGGATATCCCTGCCGCCCATAACGATCGCATCGATCACTTTCAGCATGAGTCTACCAAGGCAGTGATGTTTGGTCGTTTTTGCGGCGATACCGTGCTTGCCACCTTTGCAGCCGATCCCAGCAAGGTGGAGATCCTCGCGGACCGCTTTGGCGATGCCGCCCAGTTCCTCCCCACCGATGGCTCTGAGGCCCGCTGCCAAGTGAAGGTCTACAAAAGCGAGCAACTATTTGGGTGGGTGGCCTCCATGGGCAAGGCGGTGCGCATCCTGTCGCCCCAAAGCCTGGTGGATGAATACCACAATTACCTACGCTTCCTTTTAGAGGATGCCTAAGCCTTGGCGATAGGCAGCCGAATCACTGTCTTGAGGCGATCGGGCGCCACACGGCGTGGGTCGGACAGATAAATCTCATGATGCAGGCGCGCAAGCGAAAGATCTATGCAGCAACCCTGCGCCTGAGCATAGGCGTGCATAGCTTCAATAGTGGCCGGCTCGGTGTCATAAGAGCCCACATGGAGACACTGCACGCAGAGACCTTCGTGCATTTCCAGGTACTCCGCGCCGGCGCAATCCAGCTTTTTCTTACGTGCAACCTCGCCCTTTGCCCATTCAAAGACCTCAGGGGTCACAAAATCCGGCAACCTGATACAGCTGATCCAACTCAGCTCCCCCTTGCGCTCAGGATCAAAGAGTATCTGGCCTTGCGCCAACGACCAAAACCCTTCCAGCGGAGGCACCACATAGGCAAAATAGCCCGGGATATGCTCGCCAGATTTTGGCGACATCTTTATGGTGTAGGACAGCGCATATAAAAGCTGCAATGCCTGCTGATAAGCCCCGCCTTCCTCGTTGGGGTCGCCTTGGCCTCGCACCGCCGCATAGCGCATTGGAGGTACGTCCACCAGCGTGGGCTTTTTGGGAGGCAGATAAAACTCTTTAAACTCTTTCTTATAGTCAAAGGCCATGATCCCTCCCCTAAAGACGATTGGTGCGTCAAAGACGCCAGGCGTATAATAGGTTGTACTGCATCACGTAGAGGTTGTACTGCATCAGCTGCACTCGCTGTACTTAGGGTAGCGGTTTCCTTGGGATCCTGTGACAGGAGAGCAGTCTTGCCAAGCAACGATCAGTGTCTTGGCGCACCTGCCCCACATTGCAAAGCCCCAGTATGACGGAGGCCTTCGCCGCATGGGTCCCCAGGTGAGGACATGTCCCCTGTCGCCATAACCCTTGGCATCCCGTTACCTAAAACCGTCCGCCACTAGGGTGAAATCATTTTAAGCAACCTGCAGTCAGCGTGTTACAGTACGTACAGTTTTAGGAATCTGCCTGACATTGCCCACATTACCTAAGGGTGAGGCAGGCATTTGGCCAAAGAGAAGAGAGCAAGGAGAACCCCATGGATCGCTTGAAGGACAAGGTTGCCATTGTTACCGGCTCTACCAGCGGCATTGGCACAGGGATTGCAAAGATGTACGGAGCCGAAGGCGCCAAGGTCGTAGTGTGCGGACGTCGCGAAGAGCGCGGCCAAGCCGTGGTCGATGCCATCACCGGAGCCGGCGGCTGTGCCATGTACCATTTTATGGACGTCACCAAGCCCGAGTCCGTCGATGCTCTTATTGCCGACACTGTGGCCGCTTGGGGCACCGTCGACATCATGGTGAACAACGCCGCAGGCATGGCGCTCCATGACGGCCGTGTGGACGAAATCTCTCTGGAAGACTGGGATGCCGTGTTTGCCAGTGACATTCGCAGCACTTTCTATTGCACCAAGACGGTGCTTCCGGTGATGCAGGAGCACGACGGCGGTTCCATCATCAACATCGGCTCCATGGCTGCCTGCTCGGGTGATCTAGGCTCCACTGCCTATGCTTGCGCCAAAGCCGGCGTCGACAAGCTCACTCAATACACCGCCCTTCAATATGGCAAGCAAAACATCCGGTGCAACTGCGTGCGGCCTGGTCTTATCATCACTCCAGAGAACGAGGCCCGCGTCCCCGATATGCTCAAGAACATCTTCCTGGACAACATCGAGGTCACCCGCTGGGGCACTCCCGAAGACATCGCCGCCATGTGCGTTTACCTTGGCTCCGATGAGAGCAGCTACTTCACCGGCCAGATAGTCACCGTCGACGGTGGCCTGAACGCCCATGTGCCTACCGTAGCCCAGTTCCGCGCCCTTGCCTCTCGTACCTGGTAGCCAAGGCGTAGCAGCACGGCCCCACTTGCCCTTGTCGCAAAAAAGGAGGCAGGAACCCGCAAGTTCCTGCCTCCAGCTTTGTGCCGCGCCCCTTTCAACCCTGCCGAGAAGCGCCTGCATTCCCACCTGGGCCTAAAACTTGCCGCGCTCCACGATCAGGCCGCGCTCCACGATCAGCTTTGCCACCGGCGGCTCAAGGCAAGCCAGCCTACCGTGAGCAGCAGGGCGCCCGCGATCATGATGCCCGGCAGCCCTAACGCTTCGTCGCCTGTGGCAGGCATAATCCGAGAGCCCGCTTCTTGGCGAGCTACGAGCCGATCGTCCGTCGGCTTGGAGGCAGAAGATCCCGGTGCGGCGTCGTCGCCTGAAGGAGCGGGGTCTTTCTCGGCAGGAGGATCGACCGGGACAGCCTCCAGCTCCACTGCCACCGAATGGTGCTCGCCCACGTCTTCGAAGGTGTAGCTGAACGCCTCTAGGAGATCGGGGCGCTCAATGCCATCTACCAGGACTTTGGCCACTCGATAGCCAGGCTCGGCAGACCAGGTGACGGTATAGGATCCATGGCGGTCGACCTGGGCGCCTGCGCTGATGGAACCCAATCCGCCCGCCAGCGAGGTATCGATGCGCAGCTTCTCGGGCGCAGGCGGGGTTTGCTGCCTTGGGTGCGTCTTATCGTCGTCTGCGGCGCGCTTCTCCACCACCAACGAGATGTGGTCGCCCTCTTTGAGCAGGTCTGCAGGAATGGTTGTTGAGGTCGCATCAGGGTCCAGGGGAATCCGTTGATCGCCTACCACAAGCTCGAGCGGCCTATAGCCGTCGGGAAGCTCCCAAGCCACAGGCGCCTCTTTTGTCGGGTCCACATAGCCGGGATGAGGCGGAGTGCCTGGGTCTGCCGGCTGATCCACGTCGATGCTGCCCGGGCCGCCCTCGACGCCGGCAGTAACCCCTATCAAGCCGCTGTCATGAACGTCCTCGTCGTTGAGAGGATCCTCCCCCTCTTTGGCAAAGAGCACTTTCACCACATGGTCCTGGTCGATGCCCTCAAAGCCCAGGTCCAACTTGGCGCCGTTGGCTTGACGCTGATGTTTCACAGGAGCCGGGAATTGAGGGGCAGTGGCACGCACCTGGCTAAAGGCTCCTGCCGAGAAGCCCGCAGCCTTCAGCGACGAAGGCGTGATGCCGGCCTTCTCGTCCAAGACCACTTCGCCGTCTATCTCGATATAGGTGATGCGCGCCCCATCCTGCGGCGTGCCGGCGATGTCTAAGTAGCCCTGGCCTTTATAAAGCGTCCTCGATGCCGACGCGGTGCCAGGCCCGTAGGACTGCACGCTCACGTGATAGACCACCGGCCTCACCGTAACCACCACGTTCTTGTTCTCTTTGATGTTGTCGAGCTGCATCTCACGATCGGCAGTGCCTGCGGCCTCAGCGCCGTTCACTTCAACGCTTTTCACTTCATAGACCGCATAGGCAGGGTCTGTTACCACGGGCGTGGTTTGGATGACGGGCTCCCAAGCCACATGGTAGGAGCCGCCTTGAGTTACCGTGGCGCCTCCGGTGATGGTGCCGGGACCGCCTTTGATCTGAGTGGTGACCTTGAGGTCATCAGGAGATTGGGCAGAGGTGCCGTCGGCTTTGCAGGTGTAGACGTCCACTACATGGTTCGCGCCAATGGAGGGGAAGCTCGCAGCTCCTGCAGCACATTGGTCCGCAGTGAGCTGCACGCCGTCAACCCACACGGCGCTGATTTGATAACCCTCTTTGGCCGCCCAGCTGGCCTGGGCGTCGCTTCCGGGCACATAGGTCTGCGAAGGGCTCACCTGGGCGCCTTGGCCATAGCTGTTCACCGTCACGGTGTAATGGCCATAGGTGAATCCTCCAGGCAAAACGGGATTTTGAGCCAAGGTGACCGTCACCTGGTGATGAGCCGCCAAATCCTCGAAGGTCCACGAGGTGGCCGTATCTTTAAGGACCTTGCCGTCCACCTCTACAGAGACCACGTAGCTATCGGGGCCAGGCTGCCAGGACACCTTGTGGCTGGAGCCTGCGGCCAACGTCTTGGTAGGGGTGATCGACGCCCCCTCTATGGCCCCCTCCAAGCGAGTGGTCACTTGGTAGAACTGACGCTGCTCATCAGGAGTGGGATCGGCTTTGACCTCATAGTCGATATGGGCGATATAGTCGGTACCGTCCGGGCTGGGATAGGTCACGGTAACGGTGTAGTCGCCAGGCTTGGAAGGGTCGATCTCGTCCACCGGCTGATTGCCTTTTTAATGATCACCTGAGGCTCCACACCATCAGGCATCTCTGGCAGCTTGCCGCCTGTAGGCGACGGGCCATCAGGGCCAAAGGTGTCTTCGACGATCTTGGCAAAGTCTTGGGGAGTCACCGGTTTGGGGGCAGGCTTCGATGGCTTCACGGGCTCTAGGATGGCAATGGGGTCTTTCTCGGTAAGGTCTACCGTGATGCGGTCAGTCACCGTGAGGGTGTCAGGCACCAGCGTCACCTGATAATTTCCGTCCTGGCTCAGGAGCGGACCGCCCTCAATGACCGATGCGACCCCGCTATAGCTTAGGCTCAGAGTATAGGTGCCCCGCTGAGGACGCTCGACGTTGAGGCGCAAGCCCCCTGCAGTTTGCGCTTCATAGCTGGCATCGCCCAACACCTGGTCCAACGTATCTCCAGGCGCCAGCATAGAGGCAGGCCAGGCTACCGGCCAGGTGTGATTGGCATTGTCTGCCTTGGTCTGGGTGGCAGCAGAAGCGTCGAACTCCGTTGCATCGTTGTTGGCAGCCACAGGCGCGTCTGGGTGAGCCGGATCTTTGAAGGCCACGTCGCGCACCCAGGTGGAGGGGTTGGCCTCTGCGTCTTCAAACCAACGGGCGGTGACAACCAAAGGCCGAGAAACAATCTCCCCTTTTACTGTGAGCGTTCCATCGCTGGCAAGGCCGGTGAGCCGGTAGTCAGTCGCATGAGGGCCCTGGATCTGCGGGCCATAGAGCACCAGATCGCAAGATCCCGCATCTTTGGAAGCATACTCTGCGCGATCGAAAGCAAGCCATGCAGAGGCGCCTTCAACAAGCTGGTCTGCCAAAGACACCTGGTCTTTGGCCACGTAGGGAGTGCCGTCATAAACTTTGGACCAGCAGCGGCCTGCCACAGCCAGCGGATCGCCGGTTGCAGGATCGGCAGTCTCGAAGCCCTGGGTTGCGTCGGGCTGCGTGGGATCGTCTGGCTTGGAGGCTGGCTGAGTCACATCGATAGGCTTGGGCTTGATGGTGAAGGTGGCTTCGCCGGGGACGTAAGGCATAAGCGCATTGCCAGCGGCATCCTCGCGATAGTTGGCGGTGGAGACCACCTTGTAACTGCCTGCATGGAAGGGCTCGCCCTTATCGGTCAGCTCGTCCTCATGGAGGTCGCGCCAGCCTTGTGCGTCGACTTCGGGGGATGTGGGGTCTTTTATCTTGTAGGTGCGGGTCACCTGAGCGGGCGTGGTGCCGGTCTCGGCGGCGTCCTCCATGATATGGGTTTTGACTTCTGGATCGCCGTTGACGTTCTCCTTGATATCCAACGGTTGACCTACCACCGCATCTTCAGCTTCCGTGGTGATGGTTCGACCGGTAGGATCCACCACGATATCTACCTTTACATAGACATCCACCTTGGCCTCGGCGCCGGCGTCGCCACCCTCTTCATCGCTGTCGTCCGGCATGCCGCCGTATTCGATGATGTAGCGTATGTTGCCGAACTGATTGGGAAGATCGTTCCAAAAGCCGCCCGTGCCTCCTCCGGAATGGACAGCTAGCTGCATCCATTGCTCCGAAGTGCTTGCGGGACCATCGGGCTGTCCTGAAGCCCAGTTCATATACATGGTCTCGCCCGTCTCGGGGTTTGTGGCATGTTTACGATTTTGATTGTTATAGCATTGGCCCATCATAAGGCCGGCTTCCGGACCTGTCACCCAATAGTAGTCGCTGTAAGCACCGCTTCTGAACGTATTGGTGGAAGACCAACGCGTGGGAGAATCGACGTTGTTGGTGCGATAGTTGCGTGCCCAAGACCTGGTTTTCATGGTGTACGCATCATCGCAGGTCCCACCGATCCAGGTATCGGTGTTCACCAACGAGAACACAAAATCTTGCTCGGCCTGATTGGTCACCGTCACCAAGTAGCCTTGCATACCCATGTAACTATGCTTTTCAGCCTCTTCGATCGCTTGGGTCCACGAGGCAATCACGGGACCAGCCTCGTAGTAGTGGCCGTTCAAGGAGTTATAGTCGCGAGTGGTAGACACAGGCGCCAGGCTGGCCACGATCCTCAAGCCCTTGGTGTTGGTGGAATCGGCCAGCCTCACCGTGAGGTAGCGAGAGAGAAAGTCCTGCCATTGATCGGCAGTGGCGCCACCCTGCTGAGTGTAGTTGACAGAGTGGTTGCCATGCTTGTTGCCGCTGTAGCGCACAAAGCCAGAAGGCAGCGCCTCGCTGTTGTTCTGCTGATGGGCAGAGTTGAAATAGATCTCGTCGTTTGCAGAAATGCCGGTGGTGAACTGCACGGTGATGCTCTGGAACCTGGTGTTGGCAGGCTCGGTGGTGACCTTGAGGTCGGGGAAGCTGTAGGTGTTGGCAAGGCCGTCCACCGGCGTTGCCGCACCTGCCCTGATAAAAAGCTCCACCTCTTGCTCATTGGCGCGCATGGCTGTCACCGGAGCCCGGTCGCTCAAAGGGTTCGCTTCTGCACGCCGTGGCAGCGCCGCCAATGACGAAAGTGCCAACGTGGCACTAAGCGCGCCAACAGCCACCCGTTTCGCAAAGCCAGAGAGCCATAAGGTAAAGCCGCAGGTTGCGGATGAGCGTGTTTCTTGGTCCATAGTTGCCTCTTCCCGCAGTTGATGCATGCTGGCCCACTGACATCGGAAAATAGGCCAGTGGTTGCCTATTTCTGAAATTCTTCTGAAAGTATAGACCATCAACTTAGCAGCAAGAGAGCGCTATCCTTTCATATCTGCAAAAGTCTAATTAATGGACATCAGTGGATATGCTGTCGAGATGAGCTTTGCTGCGAGCGAGCGTCGACGCGCAGGGAAACAACCCCTTTAACACCACATCATGGCGGCTCTTGGCCGCCGGAGAGGGGCACCTATGGCAGAGACCAGCACAGCCCAAACCCCAGAGAAACCTGAGGAAAAGATTCCTGAGGCCGCGTCCAAGCACTATACCTGGACGGGCAAGGACGGCAAGACCATCGATTATACGGGCACCGCAGAGATGCTCACCATCTATAGCGACAAAGGCGAGGCCATGTGCCATCAGTTCTGCCTCTCCTATGTCTCTGACGAGCAAGACAAGTCCGACCGCCCCGTCACGTTCCTTTGGAACGGCGGCCCTGGCGGATCCTCTTCTATGGTGTGCATCGGCGGCCAAGGCCCTGTGCGCGTGCCCACCGATGGCACCAAGCACCTGCCCAACACCTGCCCGGTAGAAGACAACCCCTATACCCTGTTGCAGGTCTCTGACCTGGTGTTCATCGATGCCCCTGGCACCGGCTACTCCCATGTGGCGGCCGGCTACGACCCCAAGAAGGTCTGGGGTGTCGACGGTGACGGCGACGCCATGGCGCGCACCATCATCGCCTGGCTCAACGAGCACAATGCTTGGGACCGTCCTCACTACCTTTACGGCGAGTCCTACGGCACCACCCGCGCAGCGGTGGTCTATCGCCTGCTGGGCGAGCGCGGCGTAGGCGTGGACGGCGTGGTGGAGCAGTCCTCCATCTTGGACTACGCCGTGATGCTGCCGGGCAACGACGACTACTACGCCGGCATGTTCCCGGTCATGGCCGCCACCGCCCAGTCGGCCGGTGTCGTTGGCCAGGGCGTCGACCCTGAGACCTGGTTTGGCCAGGCCATGGACTTTGTCAACAACACCTATATCAACGCCCTCACCATCGCCGGCAACCTGCCTCAAGACAAGATGCAGGAGGTCGCCGAGCAGATGCATGAGTTCTGCGGCCTGCCTGTGGACTTCATCATGGCCCGCAAGCTGCGCATCGACCTCTTCGAGTTCCGTGCCCACTTCTCTCAGGACAAGGGTCTCTCCCACGGTCGCTACGACACCCGCTTCACCGAGCAGGTCTACCAGCCCATCCAGGGCGACCTGGGCTTCTTCCAGATGGAAGACCCCTCCTACGACGCAATCCAGGTGGTCTACAACGAGGTCTACCAAAAGCTCCTGCGCGACATGGGCTTTAAGGGCTACCCCAACTACTGCGGCCTGAACATCGAGGTCAACGAGTCCTGGAATTGGAATCACAACATGCCCGGCGTCGGCAGCGCCCCCATGCCCAACGTGGCCTTCGACATCGCTACGGCCCTTCGCCGCAACCCCACCAGCCACGTCATCTTCTTAGGCGGACGCCACGACGGCGCAACCCCCTATTGGAACGTCATCCACGATATGGCCAAGATGTATCTGCCCGAGGACCTCTCCCGCCAGATCCTCTGGCATGAGTCTTCTAACGGCCACATGCTCTATGCCGACACCCCGGCACTCGAAGACACCACGCCAGTGCTCCAAAAGTTCTACGAGCTTCGCCACCAAAACTAATCGTTCTCGCTCATAACCAGGTGCCCTAGCCCCTCTATCCAAGAGAGGGCCGGGGCACCTTTCTTACCTCAGAGGAGGATGCATGTACTATTCCAGCGGCAACTACGAAGCCTTCGCCCATCCATTGAAGCCGGAAGGAGTGGAATCCAAGCACGCCTATATCGTAGGCAGCGGCTTGGCGGGTTTATCGGCAGCCTGCTTCTTGGTGCGCGACGGCCAGATGCCTGGCAAGAACATCCATGTCTTGGAGCGCGACCCTAGAGCCGGCGGCGCCTGCGACGGCTGGGACTATGCGCAGCTGGGCTACACCATGCGCGGCGGCCGCGAGATGGACAACCACTTCGAGGTCATGTGGGATCTCTTCCGCGACATCCCCTCGTTTGAAGACGAGAATGTGAGCGTGCTCGACTACTACTATTGGCTCAACAAGCGCGACCCCAACTACTCGCTCTGCCGCGCCACCAAGGATCGCGGCCAAGACGCCCATACCAACAACAAGTTCAACCTGTCCGACAAGGGCTGCATGGAGATCATGAAGCTCTTCTTCACCCCCGAAGAGGAGCTTCAGGACAAAAAGATCACCGAGTATTTCTCCGATGAGGTTCTGAACAGCAACTTCTGGCTCTATTGGCGCACCATGTTCGCCTTCGAGAACTGGCATAGCGCCCTGGAGATGAAGCGCTACATCACCCGCTTCATCCACCATGTGGGCGGGCTGCCCGACTTCAGCGCCCTGCGTTTCACCCGCTACAACCAGTACGAGTCCATGATCCTTCCCATGGTGCGCTATCTGGAGAAGGCCGGCGTGGACTTCCAGTACAACACCCATGTGACCGACGTGCGCTTCTCGGTTGACGAGGCCAAGAGCGACAGCCGCAAGCTGGCCACCCAAATCAAGCTGCGCCGCAACGAGAGCCAGGCAGCCCAAGACGCCACCACAGGCGTGCCAGACGGCGGCCAGGTAGAGCCCGGCGCCGAGGAGACCATCGAGCTATCCGAGAACGACCTGGTCTTCATCACTCCCGGCAGCTGTGTGGCCCACTCCACCTTTGGCGACCAGGACACCCCCGCTGCCTTCGCCCCCGAGCTCTGCGACGGCGACGGCTGGGACCTTTGGAAGCGCATCGCCGCCCAAAGCCCCGACTTTGGCCATCCCGAGAAGTTCTGCTCAACCCCCGAGCTCTCCAACTGGGAGAGCGCTACCATCACCACCTTGGACGAGCGCATCCTGCCCTATATCGAGAAGATCTGCAAGCGCGACCCGCTCTCCGGCGGCGTGGTCACCGGCGGCATCGTGAGCGTGGAGGACTCCAACTGGCTGCTCTCCTGGACCATCAACCGCCAGCCCCAGTTCAAGGAGCAAAAGCCCGGCACTGTGTGCGTGTGGGTCTACTCTCTCTTTACCGATAAGCCCGGCAACTACATCCAGAAGCCCATGCGCCAGTGCACCGGCAAGGAGATCTGCGAGGAGTGGCTCTATCACCTGGGCGTGCCCGAGGACCAGATCGAGGACCTTGCCGAGAAGAGCGCCAACACCGTGCCCTGCATGATGCCCTATATCACGGCATTCTTCATGCCTCGCGCCGCCGGCGACCGCCCGCTGGTGGTGCCGGAAGGCGCCAAGAACTTCGCCTTCATAGGTCAGTTTGCAGAGACTCCGCGCGATACCATCTTCACCACCGAGTACTCCATGCGCACCGGCATGGAGGCCGTCTACACCCTGCTGGACATCGACCGAGGCGTCCCCGAGGTCTGGGGCAGCGCCTTTGACCTACGCTGCCTGCTCAACGCCACCGTGATGCTGCGCGACGGCAAGCCCGCCACCGACATGAACATGAGCCTCTTGGAAAAGCTCATGCTCTCCCGTGGCCTCAAGGCAATCGAGGGCACCGACATCTACGATTTGCTGCTGGAATACGGCGTCATTCCCGTTACCGAGAAGAACGCCGACGACCCCAAGCCTGCCACCGGCGCCGTGTGGCCCGGCATTCACTGATCCTCTTTGTTGATCTGAGTCGCCTCTCCTTCCCGGCATTCCATGCATGCAGCTATGGAATGCCGGGTAGGAGGTTACCGTCTTTAAGAATCATCGCTGGCGGGGCGCCCATGATATCTTTCTATAAACCAAAAGAGGGGCGTATTGAAAAAGTCTCTGGTCTTGAGCCAGATTGCTGGATTGAAGTTCAAGAGCCAAGGGTCTGTGACTTGGCTTTCCTTATTCTTGATCTGGGCATCGCAGATGAGTTCATCAAGAAAGCCTGCGATGACAAAGAGGCCTCTCACATAGATTATGACGACGCTACAGGGCAAGTCCTCGTGGTGGTGGACTGCCCTTTCAAAGAGAGCGACTCATCTGAACTCGCCCGCAGCCAATACAGCACCCATCCGCTCGCATTCATCTTTTTGCCTGACAAGGGGTGCTTTGTCACGTTCTCGCTCACCGCTGACGATACGGTTGCTAGCTTCAGACATACAGCCATCACGGATGCCAGAACACATTTGCCAGCTGATCTTCTCCTCCGAATGCTCCTCACAGTAACCAACCGCTACCTCGCAGACCTTCGTTCCATTAGCAGCCAGATTCGCAAAAACGAAGATATCTTACGACACACCATGGACAACGACGTACTCATCTCCATGCTGGGCGCAGAAAAGTCATTGATTCATTTTTCCATGTCTCTTCAAGAGCTGGAAGCCACAGTGAAACTCATTGGCACTGGCCGCGTGATTCCCCTCCACAGCGAAAGCGGTCTGTTAGACGATCTGCTCATCGAGGTGCACCAGGCAGTGGCCATGTGCGACATCTGCACCAGGGTTTTAAATGGCGTGAGCGACACCTTCTCAAATGTGATGTCCAATAACCTCAACAAGACGATGCAGGCGCTTACCGTGCTCACCCTGATTCTCTCAATACCTGCAGCAGTATTTGGTTTTTATGGCATGAACGTGGCGCGACTCCCTTTTGTGGACTCTTGGGTACCTGCACTCCTCATTTCCTTGGCTATCTCGGCGCTGGCTATAGCAATTCTCAAGGGACGCCGTCTTATCAAGTAATAGAAGAAAACGAATGCCTGGGAGAACTGACGGTTTCTATAGTGCACTCATCGATGGTCCTAGCACTTCCTTAAAAGTTCCTGTGATACCTTCTTATCAGGAACTTGTAAGGAATGGAGTGATATGACTGCTTTGCATCGGGGCATCGCCCTTAATCCCAAGGTCATTGGCACTACCGTTGCCTGCGGCGCCCTGGCGCTCACGCTGGCGGGCTGCGGTCAGCCTCAACAGCCAGAGCCGGCGCCTGAGGCTTCAGCAGCCACCCAGGAGGCGCCAAAGGAGGAAGCCGAGCCTCAGGAGGCCAAGCTCGCTATCCCCAACTGCACCTTTACGGACTCCGGCCACGAGTTGGTGGACGTCACCGGCAAGCCTATGGAAAACCCTGTCGCCAACATGATTGACCCCGGCCAGAACGAAAGCGAAGACGAGACACAACTCATTGGCCTCGCCACCCAAGATCGCTATGTGGTGCTTACCACCAGCTCTGAGTACGACAAGGAGTGGGATACCGCCTACGACAAGAAGTCCAGTTTCTCGGTGATCGACGGCGAAGGCAAGACCGTTGCCAGCTTAGATGACGCGCTTTCCAAGTACGGTACGGCCTATGAGCTCAATACCCGTGGTGGCTCCAACACCCTGGCCTTCACCAATGACTGCTTCATCCTTCCCCTCACTGTGCTCGACGAGCAAGAGCAGCGACACTCCGTCAATGTGGTCATCGACCGCGACGGCAAGGAACTGTTCTCTGTGGGCGACCTGCCTGCGTGCACCATTCAATCTAGCGACAGCGACACAGACCTGCGCTTCTACAACGGCGCCCACTTCGTTTACGGCAATAAGACCATCGTGGACACCTCGGGCAAAACCCTTGCGACCGTGGATACCGACGGTGACATACGCCTTTGCGGCGAGGGACACTACGCCGGCCTGGGCCACAAGGTGGGGCAGATCTTTAACTACGACGGCTCGCTGGCGCTCGATGTCACTACCCTCTCTGACGATAAGATCGCCTACGGCTTCCGTGCCATCGACGCAGTGCTTGGAGACAACCTGCTGTTGCTTGAGGGCCAAGAACAAAACCCCCATGGAGGCAGCTCCCGCACAGTAAAAGGCATCTACAACCTGGCTACCAGCAGCTGGGCAGTGGAGCCTAGCTGCGGTTTAATGAATGCCAGGCCTTCCTACAACGGCCTCGTCTACGTGAGCGCCAAGTCCAAGGATGTCCTTGAAGGCACCTATAGCAATGCTGACTCTGACGACGACGGCTATGCCTGCCTCATCAACGCCTCCGGCGACGTGGTCTTTGACCTGTCTATGAGCGGCATTGACAAGCTGGCCGATCTCACAGAGTTTGACGCCATGTACCTGAGCGATGGCTACTGGTACCTCCAGGGATTTAAGGGCAATCCCCCTCTTAATGAAGACGGAGCCATTAGCCTCATCGCCTACTTTGATGAAAGCGGTAAATACGTAGGTTGCACTCCCACCACCATGCATCCCGATCCTTCCTACGACAGCCTTAACGCCGCTATGTCGGTAGACCACTAGGAGAGAGAATAAGACGCGCTACGAAGCAGCTGTACGAGGTTATCGTTGCGAGCTGCTGTACGAGGTGAGCTGCTGTATGAGGCGAGCCATTGTGCGTAGCTACGAAACACATGATGTTATAAAGCACATGACGAAGCTACGGAGCACATGAGGTCATGTATCCCTCGAAAAATATGCTGCTATCGCTACATTCTAATGAAGCGATAGCAGCATTTTATTTTAGTAAAATTTCTATTTACTACTTAAGCTACATATTAATGTAGCTTAAGTAGTACTTTTTCAGAGTGCACGACTAATAAACTTGCAGTGTACGTCTTCGACGCAGCGGAAGTTTTCGCTGCAGTGTACGTCTTCGACGCAATGTACGCTCTTGGCGCATTACATACTCTTGGCATAGATGTATCAGTGGGATCTCTAGCATTCCCCCATTAGTGCATTTATTAACTAGCTCAAGCACTATTGAGTCCTTGTGCCCCGCCGCAAGTCTGCCAACTTTTGACGAACAGTCACCAGAGCTTCTTGAGGGTCATCGATGTCTGTCACAGCCGATTCTATAGGGCATGACCCATCGCCTGCACGATTCACGATGGCGTCGACCTCCTGCTCGGCAATGGGATTGATGGAGCCCCGCCTCAGCACTTCGACGGCGCGGCGGCTCATGATGGGAGCCCACACCTCGCGCACCCCTAGCAGGCAGTAGAGAAATGCAGCGCCGGCGCCTACGACCTTATCGGCAGCACTGGCACCTTCCCAGGACACATCGCCCTCAAGCAGAGCCATGAGCGGGGCCACTCCCCGCTCATGGCTGGTCGCAATCGTCTCGCCGCAGCAAAGAGCCAGAGCGAGATCGTGGGTTTCCAAAAGCTCCTTGGCATGGGCGGTGTCGCTAGTCACGGGCGGCTCCGCGGACAGACTGCGCCTTTACCGCAAGCAGGATTGCAGGAATCAACAGCCACTGGAGGCAAAGGCCAGGCAGGCCCGCCCCTGTGGCAGAGAGCACGGAGACCACCGGGGGCACGCCTGTTGTTACCACGCCAGCAGCCGCAAGAGCTGCGGCCCTGAGGAACCTGCCCGCTAGCTGGGCAGCCAAGAGCTTCACGATAAGCGAGGTGTTCCAAGAACGCGCAAAGCCGGCAGCCAATCCATAGCCCGCCAGCTCGACCATCATAAAGGAAAGCATGACCGCCCCCGGCACACCAGAAAGCGCAAAGCTGGCGACGGGGCCCAAAATCCCTGCTACAAAAGATGTTGGGCCCACAAGCATATCCTCTCCTCTTCCCACGCCTTTGGCATGGGATCTCGTCTCCCTTAATAGTACACGCCCTAAAACCGACGTAAGGTCAAGTAACAAGGGCTTATCCCCTATAAATGCGCAGCTATGGGCCTACGCTGCGAGCCCTTTCACATTTCGAATTTCGTCAGTATTTCAGCTGGTCTCGTTCTTTACGTAGAAGACTTCACAGGTAAAACAAGCCGCTCCCAAGCAGGAGGCGCCCAAGCTTGGCGACGACGATGGCCTCTGGCCTGTATTCTTCGCCCTTGCCATGCTCGTGACCTTCGGTATCGTAGATTTGGCTTGGAGACATCACCGCCAATAACAGTACCTAGGAGCGCTCTTTGACCAAAGCTCGCCCGCGCACACTACAACCCGAGTATCCACTGCCTGCCCCTCAGGCTCCCGGATGCTCGGGTTTTTGCACTTTCAACCCACATAGTCCACGCTGCCAGCGCTGCCAAACCCGGGGCGCACACTACGCAGCCCTCTGGCCTGACAACACGCCCCGCTGTTCCTGGGCCAACCCCCAAAACCCTTCCTACCTGGACTACCACGATCATGAGTGGGGTGTACCCTGCCACGACGACCGGCGCCTCTTCGAGCTTTTTGCCCTCAGTTGCTTCCAAGCCGGCCTTTCTTGGGAATGCATCCTCAACAAACGAGAAGCGTTTCGCCAAGCCCTCTGCGATTTTGACATCGATCAAGTAAGCGCTTTCGATGCCGAGAAAATCGATCTTCTCGCTTGCGACCCATCCATCATCCGCAGCAAGCCTAAGATTCGTGCCGTGGTAAAGAATGCCCAGGTGGCAAAAGCGATTCAGCAAGAGATTGGTTCGCTGGATCGCTACTTCTGGAGTTGGGTAGATTTCGAGCCGATGCATGAGACTGGCCACACCTCATCGCCCTTATCGGCAGCCCTGGCCAAGGATCTCAAAGCTCGCGGCATGAGTTTTGTGGGCCCCACTACCGTCTATGCCTTCATGCAGTCAGCCGGACTCATCAACGGCCATCAGCCGGGGTGCTTCCTGTACAGCGACTTTGGGTAGTAATTTAATCATCTCCAAGGCTTGGCGACTTATCCCGTATAGGCATCGCCGGCGCTATTGGAAAAGTCTTGGGAGCTAAGCCAGGCTGCTTCTTTATCGTTTTCTGGAATGTCTATGCGCTCGATCTTGAAGATCACAGGACGAGTGCCATCGTTCGAGAGCCGCCCAAAGACCTTTGGCCGTCCTCGGCCTCGCATTTAACGCAGCTCTTTGAGATAGAGCACGTCGCAGGCGTAATGGCCCGTTTGACCCAACGGCCCTTCGATCCTATGGAAACCTCGCTTCTCATAAAACCGCTGCGCAGGCACCATGTTTCCAAAGGTTTCCAGGTAGCAGGAGTCGTAATTCTCGGCAGCGAAGGTAAGGGCTACATCCATCAGCCTGTGTGCCGCGCCTGTACCTCGCGCTTCTGGATAACAGTACATTTTTTGAAGCTCACAGACCCCTGGCACGCCCGGCAGCGGGCCAACCCCTACGCCGCCCACTACCTTTCCAGTTGCGTCTTCTGCCACCCAGTAGCAGCAGTTATCGGGAGCGTAGACCTCAGAGAAGCTTCCAAGCCCCGGATCTTCCCAGGCAGTGCCCTCATGATCTCCGCCATACTCCTTGAGGCAGTAACGGATGATCTCCTCTACGGCGGCGTTGTCCTTCGCGGCTATTTCTCGCACGGTATAGTCCATGGCATTTCCCTGTGGGCGATGGCTGATTTTTATCTTACAGACAGTTTCATTTTCTCAAAACCAGCTCCCCAAGAGGGACTGACTTGGCTTCTTCTTCAGACTCCCCTATTACTTGTAGGCTTTTTACCTATCGCCCTTTCTCTTGGGGCCTGAGGGTACAAGCCGCTCCGTAAAGGCTTGGAAAGGCGGCATTCATGAAAGTATTCGTTGGCGGCGCAACTGGACGCGTAGGCCAAAAGCTCACAGAGACCCTTGCAAAAGAAGGCCACGAGGTGGTGGCAGCAAGCAGGCACCCTCTCCCTGCTACACAGGACAATGTCATCCCCGTCGAGTTCGACTTCCATGACGATGTGGCAGCCATGATGCCCAAGCTCGAGGGCTGCGATGCGGTGTATTTTGTGGCAGGTTCCCGGGGGAAGGACCTTTTGCAAACGGACGCCTTCGGCGCCGTCAAACTCATGAAAGCCGCCGACGCGCAAAGCATCAACCGCTTTATCATGCTTAGCTCCATGTTTACCCTAGAGCCAGAGAAATGGGCTCAGGAGCCGGGCATAGCAGACATCACCGATTACAACATCGCCAAGATGTTCGCAGACCATTGGCTCACCCAAACCGACTTGGATTGGACCATCGTCCAAGCCGGCCTCCTTCGAGAGGAAGATCCCACCGGCAAGATTGTGATAAATCCTGACCACGAAGGTCCCGTTGCCATTCCTGACATCGCATCCACTTTGGCTGCCGCCCTTCCCATGCCCGCTACCTATCGACAGGTGATCAGGGTCAAAAACGGCGAGACTCCCATTGCCGATGCCTTGGCGGCCGTTTAGGGAATATATCGAGTGTTTTCAATCCAGGAAAGCAAAGGAGTTTTCCATGGCATGCACCACATTGCTCGTTGGCAAACACGCCACCAACGACGGATCGACCATCGTCGCCCGCAACGAGGACGGCGAGGACTTTTCCTTCGATCCCAAACGGCTCGTCGTAGTGAACCCTGAGGACCAGCCCCGCACCTATACCGGAGTAGCCAACCACCTCACCATCGAGCTGCCAGACAACCCGCTGCGCTATACCTGCACCCCCAATGCAGACAAGTCCAACGGCATCTGGGCAGAGACCGGCATCAACGCCGCCAACGTCTCCATGAGCGCCACCGAGACCATCTCGGCCAATGCCCGCGTGCTGGGGGCCGATCCCTTGGTGTGCTATCAACCCGCTCAGGGCACCCCGGGCGATCCTGACTATCGTCCCGAGGTCCCAGGGGGCATCGGCGAGGAGAACCTGCCCACCATCACCCTTCCCTACATCCAAAGCGCCCGTGAAGGCGTCCGGCGCTTAGGCATGCTGGTAGAGAAGTACGGCACCTACGAGACCAACGGCGTGGCCTTTGGCGATGCCGACGAAGTGTGGTACTGGGAGAACATTGGCGGCCATCACTGGATCGCCCGCCGCGTGCCTGACGACTGCTACGTGGTGCAGCCCAACCGCCAAGGCATCGACACCTTTGACCTGGCGGACGCCCTAGGCGACCAGAAAGACTACATGTGCAGCGCCGACCTGGCCACCTGGATCCGTGAGAACGACCTGCTCATGGACATGCCCGAAGTGGCCTCTGAAGAGACTGTCGACGGGCTTCCCCGCTTTTTCGACGCTCGCATCGCGTTTTCTACCTACACCTGGCTCGACCAGCTCTACAACGCCCCTCGCAAATGGTATCTCTGCAGTCGCCTGACCCCTTCTGACCAGCGGTTCCACGGAACCGATCCCGCCTTTGGGCCTGAGAGCCTGGACATCCCCTGGGCGATGCGCCCCGACAAGAAGCTCTCTGCTTCAGACGTCAAGGATCTGTTGGCCACCACCTATGACGGCACCCAATACGATCCCTATGGCACCAAAGGAACCCCGGCTACCCGCCATCAGTATCGCTATGTGGGCATCGACCGCACTTCCGAATGCTCCATCCTGTGCATCCGTTCCCGGGAGCCCAAAGCCCTCCAGGGCATCCATTGGTTCGCTCCCGCCTCTGGCCCCTTCAATACCGCAGTGGCCGTCTATGCCAACGTAGAAAAGACCCCTGCCTACTTGGACACCCCGGCCCAGGTGACCACCGACAGCCTCTATTGGAACAACCGCCTGGTCGCCGGCCTTGCAGATCCCCAGTTCTTTGAGAGCTACGAGTCCATCCAGGCCTATCGCCTGAACACCATGGCCCAAGGCTACCAATCGCTTCGCGAGACCGATGCCCAGCTGCAAGCACTTGCCCAAGAAGGCAAGGTGGACCTGGATTCCACCGACGATCCTCAGGTTCACCAGCTTCTCGAGGCAGCAAATCAAACCCTTACCGATAAGATCCAACACCAGACCCGCGACCTTTTGGGTACCGTGCTCGACCAGCGCACGGTGGGCATGAAGAACGCCTTCAACATGAACGACCACTAAGCCTTTTGCTTCGAATCCTTTTGCGACGTCTCGAGCGTGAGGGATGTAGGCTCTACAAAAACGTGGAGCCTGCATCCCTCAACTTGTGGCCTTTGACCAAATATCCGAAACTCTAAGAGACATTCCGTTTCTTATCGGCGCATCAGGAAACCAGCGACCTATGGACAGCGCACTCTTTTCACGGCGGACGTTCATGGCCGGCACGACTCTCGCCGTTTCCCTTGGTTTAGGGAACTTGTTGTCAGGATGATCCTCTCATAGAAATCCAGCCCGTGCTTCTCGCGACTCAACCAGTGCTAATGCAACCTTTTATCTCATAGGAATTTCACCCTGTCGGGCAGGAATGGCTTGCAGGCAAAAGGCACCTCCCGCCAGTCCCAAGTGCCCTTAAAGCTCTGAGAGCAGGTATCCGTAACCTTCCGCTTCCATTTGGTCCTTGGGCACAAAGCGCAGCGCTGCCCCATTGATGCAGTAGCGCTGTCCTCCCAGCCCTTGCGGGCCGTCATCAAAGACATGCCCCAGATGGCTGGAGCCGGCGCTGCTGTGCACTTCTACTCGCGGGATCCCCCTCAGCGAAGTATCCACCTGCTCTGCCAGGGCGCTCTGAGCAATAGGCCGAGAAAAAGCCGGCCATCCACACCCGGAGTCAAACTTGTCGCGGGAAGAGAAGAGGGGTTCGCCAGTCACGGCATCAACGTAGATGCCCTCATCAAACAAGTGGTCATAAGGATGGGAGAATGCGGGCTCTGTGGCAGCGTGCTGGGTTACCTGATAGGTAGCAGGATCTAGGGCGGCTTCTAGCTGAGCCTGCTCCGGCTTTTGATAGTGTTGGGCCACCAGCATAAAGTCTGCAGCATGGGAGGCTACGAACTTCTCGGCATCAGAGAGGTTTACGTGACAATAGCCTTGGGGATTAGCGTCCAGATAGTCTTGGTGGTAGTCCTCGGCCGGATAGAAGTTTATTAATGGTTGCGCTTCGACGCGCAAAGGCTTGCCGATACGGCGCCAAAGCTTGAGAAGCTCCGAGGTTACGACGGCCTCGTCCTGAGGATCGGTCCAGTAGATGCCCGTGCGATACTGGGTGCCGCGATCATTGCCTTGTTGATTGAGCGAGGTGGGGTCTATGGTTTGAAAGTAGGCTTCTAGCAGCAACGGCAGCGAGATGACTTGAGGATCGTAGGTCACCTTCACAGCCTCTGCTGCATGGGTAGCCCCTGTACATACCTGCTGGTAGCTTGGGTTTTCTACCTGACTATTGGCGTAGCCCACTTGGGTGCCCAGCACGCCGGGGAGCTTTTTCATATAGGCCTCGGTGCCCCAGAAGCACCCTCCAGCCAGCACGATGTTTCGCGTTTTCATAGGCGCCCCCTTCTTGGTAACGTTTGCATTTGCCTTTTCCTACCGCAGCCGCCAGAGGATAAAACATAAGGATGCCCCCCACGATAGCCCCAGATAGGCTCCATTGCGAGAAACGAGCGCACGCATGGAATTGCCCGCATAAGGGGTACAAAGATCTAACCGATACGCCCCTGCTCCAAGAAAGCGAGCCTCCCATGAACGATCCTATAACCTCCCCCACCATCGAGGGGATGCGCGCCCACAGATCCATCCGCGCCTACTCGTCCAAGCCAGTGGACGAAGCCGTCCTCCGCAGCATCATGGATGCGGTGCAATCCATGCCCAACTGGGTCAACTGCCAGCATGTCTCTGTAGTAAACGTTGCCGATAAGGACCTCCGCAAGCAAGTGTTCGAGTTCTGCAACCAGCAGCCCTACGTGCTGGAAGCGCCAGTGTTCCTGGTCTTTTGCGCAGACTTCTACCGCACCTGGCTGGCCTGCCATGAGGACCAGGACACCTTTGACCAAGTGTCCAAAGTGCAGGACAACCTTATGGTAGGAGTCACTGACGCGGGCATCGCCCTGGGCTGGGCCGTAGCCGCAGCCGAATCTTTGGGGCTCGGCACCTGCGTTATCGGCGACGCCCAAGCTCACGGCCCCGAGATGGCGAAGGCCCTGGGATTACCTCGCTATGTCATCCCCATCGCCGGCCTCTGCATTGGCTATCCCGCACAAGATCCGGCACTCAAACCCCGTCTCCCCCACGAGGCAGTCTACTTCACCGACCGGTACAACCCGGACCTCAAGTCCCTTATCGATGGCTATGACCAGCGCTACCGTGCCTATCGGAGCCAACGGACCGAAGGGCAAGACAATGAAAGCTGGTCAGAGACGGTGGCCTCTTTCTACCAGGTGCCTTTCAAAAACCACCTGAGCGTTCCCCAGATGCTCGAGATGCAGGGTTTCAATCCTGGGTTGCCTGCCACGGATACTCCCCTGCAGCCTTAGGCCTGGGGGGCAGACATACTATCTCTGAGACCGGCTTGGCGGAATCGAGCCCGCCTACGCAAAATGCCCCAAGAAAGGCGCCGCGCTACTGAAGGTCCCCCTCATAGGGCAAGACCTCGGCAAGGTAGCCTTTCTGGCACAATGTGTGCTCTATCTCATCAAGCTCGGCCTCGGTATCTGCCGCAATGCGATGGAAGTGATACCCGCTGGTCACCATAAGCAGCGGAGAGCTCTTCCCTGAGTGAATGTTCTCGAGGTAGCGCTCGACGTCCTTGCGATTTTTAATATCGAGGACACCTGTGATGGTCCCGTACACACGATGGTTCACCATAACGTTGAGAACGGTTCCGCCTAGATCGACGATCGTCGTGAGCTCCTCTGCCACCTCGTCAAGACCATGGCATACCTTGATAAGGCGGGTGGGGATCTGCGGCGCATCTGCCCCATCGCGCAGCACATAACCCTTGTTGGTAGCGATAATGTCGTGGCCGTTGGCTCTAAGCAGCGCAATGTCCTGCACTACCACCTGCCGACTCACCCCCACAGCCTGTGCGAGCGAGCTGCCTGAGACAGCAACCTCGGATGCACTCAGTGCCTCTAAGATTTGCGACCTGCGCTCGCTGCCTTTCATTGCGCCACCCCGCTAGTACGCGCATCGTCAAGCAAGCGCAGATGCTTGAGGGATAGATCGAGGATAGGAGCAGAATGGGTGAGAGCGCCTGACGATATGTAGTCAACGCCCAAATCTGCCAGTGCGCGGATGTTGCCTGCGCCAACGTTGCCTGAGCACTCGGTCTTAGCACGGCCGTCGATCAGCGAGATCGCCGCAGCCATCTCGTCATGGGTCATATTATCAAGCATGATGATGTCGGCACCGGCTTCCACCGCTTCGCGCACCATGGCAAGATCCTCGCACTCGACTTCGACAGTGGAGGTGAACGGCGCATGGGCTCGAGCCGCAGCCACCGCAGCGGCTACGCCGCCAGCAGCGCCGATGTGATTATCCTTTAGCATCACGGCTGTCGAAAGGTTGTAGCGATGGTTGCGCCCTCCGCCAATCGCCACTGCAGCCTTCTCAAAGGCGCGTTGTGTGCAATCCTCCTGACAGCCTTGTGCATGGTCCTCCTGACAGCCCGGTTCTTTTGTAAGGATGTCGACCATTGCCACGTGGTCTAAGATGCGCACATTGGGCAGTCGGCGGACGGCGGCAAGCAGCGTGGTAGTGATCTCTTTGCCAGTTGTGTCTGCGTGATAGCAAATACGCGGGCGGCTATGTGCGCCTTCTCGCGTAAACGCAAGCATACCCTTCCAATCTCGCTCAAAATCGCAGCCCAAGGCCACAAGATCGTTAATGGCTGACCGGCTGGAGCGGATCATGATGTCCACGCTCTCACGGCGGTTCTCGTAGTGGCCAGCTGCGAGCGTATCTGCGAAGAAGGTCTCATAGTCCCCCCTCTTCGGGCAACACGCAGATTCCTCCTTGAGCGAGCATCGAGTCGCACTCATCGATAGCGCCTTTGGATAATAGTACGATGCTCATGCCGGTAGGCAGATAGAGCACAGCATAGAGCCCTGCCACACCACAGCCCACGATCACGACGTCTGCTTGCAGAGTGCTTCTGCCTTCATGCAGTGCGGCACAGTAGGTGGCGCCCTCATGAAGGCTCTGATAACCCTCCGGCACGGGATGGCAGCCCTGCGTCATGCATCCAGAAGATCCTTGGAATGCTTTGAATCAATCCGCTAGCAGCCTAAAAAATGTCTTTCGCTGTCCCATAAGAGGGTCACCCATCCTCGTATCTCCTTGTGATAATGGCAGTAAAAGCACAGCCGTACTCGAGGAGGAATCATGGGCGTCTTTTCAAAGCACTTTGCAGACTTCGACATTGCAGGCACTCGTTTTTGGGATGCCTCCCTGGTGGTCCACGACTTAGAAGTGGGTGACGGCGTTCAGCTAATGGCAGAGCCAGATAATCCTCATGACCCCAATGCGGTAGCGCTGGTATGGCACGACACCAAGCTGGGCTATATACCTCGTGCACTCAACGAGATCCCCGCTCAGCTCCTGCGTTTTGGGCACACCAATGTGCTGGAGTGCCGCATCTTGAAGGTAGACCCTAAGGCAGATACCTGGGAGCAAATCCATGTAGGCCTCTACTTTGTTGATCTCTCTCATGAGGAAGCCTAGTCGTCATCAACCAAAGCCCAAGTCTGTTACCCATGCTCACAGAGGTGACAAACTTCGTTTTTAGAGGCCAAGTGTCCACTTTGCTATTTACATGGTTGATAATGGTCCTCCATATTTCTCTTCCCGGAAAATGTCGCAGTTTTTGCGGACAGAATCTTATCAGGGTAAGAATCCAGGCGTCCAAAAACTTGAGAGACGCACCAGACCCCCAGAGTGTATGGCGGTCCTTACCGGTACAGGCGAATATGCATATCAAGCCGACGAAGGTTTATTTGTCATCCCGCTCCGCACACTAGGAGCATAACTAGTAAAGAGCGCCCTCATCTACCTCGCGCAACGCAAATGTTAACAAGCGTTGCTTGCACTATCCATGCTACTTCTGCCTAGATAGTGATGGCGGGAGGTTTGGAGGTCTCATGCTAGGCAACACTATCAAGGAATTAAGAAAGTCCAAAGGCCTTACCCAGGAAGAGCTGGCCATAAAGCTCAACGTGGTAAGGCAGACGGTTTCCAAGTGGGAGCAGGGGCTCTCGGTACCCGATGCGTCTATGCTTATCGTCCTTGCCGAGAAACTCGACACCCCGGTAAGCGTGCTTTTAGGTGAGCCTGTGGCAACGCAGGATCTTGACGAGCTCGCAGTCCTTGCAGAGAAGCTGGAGATCATCAACCTTCAGCTGGCGCAACAGCAGGAACGCCGGAGAAAGATGTTGTTTTGGGCGCTTGTCGCGCTTTGCGGCGTCATCGTCATCACCTATATGAGCCTCATAGCCTTGGGAAGCTCCTATTTAAGCTGGGACTTTTCTGATCCAGAGACTGCGGTGGCAGCCACGCTCCTTCACGGCTTCGAATGGGTCTTTGTGCGAGGAGCCCCCATCGTGCTTGTCGCCGCAGCCGCCGGCATTGCAGCTATCTTCTCTAGGAAAGCCGCATAGACACCAAGCCCGCTGTCGCTTCTGCTTGACACGGCCTCACCTTCAAGCTGCGATCTTGCTCCCAAGGGGCAAGATCGCAGCTATTTCCCAAATGCAGGCTTAAAACGCTGGATAATGCGCCTCTGTTAGACTTTTCTCTTGTGAGCTCAACCTACCGTGCGATGTGCACGCGAGGGCTGCCTCCAAATTGTCTGTCGCCCACCCTGTGGTTGACAGCATTTGAACAGGAGCCTCGATGGAAACGTCTTTGAATGCGTTGCTCTTTATCCTCTACGGATGCTCGTTCATGTCGGGCTTCAACGAAAACCTTATGAACGTGGCGCTGGTTTCGATCATTGCCGATTTCACCATCGACACGGTAACGGCCCAGTGGCTCATTACCGGTTACATGATAATCGTAACTGTCACCGTGGCCTGCATGGCCTTTCTCTACCAGCGGTTCTCTTTACGCAAGCTCCTTTTTATAGCTGCAGGCCTGAATAGCCTTGGCTCGTTAGGCGGTTTTTGCGCCAATAGCTTCATCATGTTATTGGCCTCACGGCTTGTCCAAGCAGTGGGCACTGGCGTCTTTATCCCCCTCATGATGAATGTCATCGTCGACTATGCCCCGCATAAGAAAATGGGGATGTTTCTCTCTTTGGGCTCGGCAATGATCACCCTAGGGCCTGCTACCGCCCCTATTTTGACAGGTTATATGGTGAGCTACCTTGGATGGCACAGCGTCTTTTTGGTACCGCTCGTCTTTGGGACACTCTTCATGGCCCTAGGATTCTTCGTAATCCCCAAAGAGAAGAAGATCGCCTGTGGAGGCTTTGATCTTTTGTCGGTTGCCCTCTTGGCGATCGCCGTGACAGCGCTTCCAACAGGGCTTTCAGAGATCTCAGCAAACCTGCTGGCAGGAATCCTAGAACTTGCCGGCGCCATCGTCTTGCTGGCGCTATTCGTGCGGCGCCAAAACTCCCTGGAGCAGCCGCTCATATCGCTCAAGCCCATGCGGTCCAGCCTGTTCTGGCCCGCTGTCGTCCTGGTAATGATCACCATGATGACCTATTTCTCGCTCTCGGTGGTTTCGCCGCTTTACTTCGAGGGGGGCGTAGGGCTCGACGCCTCGATGGTAGGTACTATTTTGATCTTCCCCGTCCTTGGCAACGCGTCTGCAGCCGCCATCTCCGGGAAGGTGTTCGACCGACGCGGCCCGTGGCCGCTCTTGCCTATAGGTTTTTTCATTGCGTGTGCAGGGTTGGCGCTCGCGGTGGCGGGCTCGTTCTTGCTTTGCCCCATAGCCACCACCGCAGGCATTTTCTTTGGCTACCTTGGCACAGGCGCCGTGCTTTCATCCTCTCAAACCTCAGGGCTCAAGGCGCTTCCCGCAGATCTTCACTCCCACGGCGTGGCCTTGATGAGCACGTCGCTGCAGTTAGCTGCCTGTCTGGGGCCGGCGCTCTACATTGGCATCATGAGCGCGGTCTCACAGGCAGCCGAGCATGCAGGCGCCACCCCGCAGACCGCCTCTTCCCAAGGCTTTGGTGTCGCCATGATAGTCTCTTGTGCCATCGTGCTCTGCGGCCTCTTGCTAGCTCTTCGCTACTCCCGGCGCGCCAAGCGCCAGCGCTGAGGTACCGGCAACGCCTGAATGGCTTAGAACTTGCCGTTGTCGTTCTTCCAATCGCGCTTGGAAGGGATGGTTGCCATGACATCCCAGTGCTCGGCGATATTGCCGTCCTCATCGAAGCGTAAGATATCGAAGGCCACTTGTTCGCCAGCGCCTGCGAAGTTATAAATGCTATGCAGGAAGACCTTGTCGCCATCCTCGAAGGCGCGGATGTTTTTCACGGTAGTGGGCACGGGAGCAGAGGCCAGGTACTCGACGCTGGACACAAAGGCACCGCGGCCGGTGCCATAAGCCAGGTTGTGCTGGATGTAGCTCTCGGCTAGAAGGTCGTGCGCCTTCTGAGTGTCGCCAGTAGCAAAAGTATTGATGAGACCCAGTGCCTTTCGAATCTATGCAGAGGTTCCCCCTCGAGTCGAGTACTCTTTAACTGAGCTAGGACTTACTTTGAAGAGCGTGTTGAATGCGCTGTGGGACTAGGGAACCGCCTATCAGGAGAAAGTGAAGTCCGGAGAGATCGAGCCGTCGTAGGGATCAAGCGCTCAAGAGAGGGAGATGGTTATGAAGCCTTATGAGAGGAATGAAGCGATATTCAACAAATACCAAGTGACCGAAGACGATGTGAAACACATGGCAGAGCTTGCAGAGATGGACTTTGGCACCGGGGATCTCCATGCGCTCAGCGAAGAAGAGATCTTTGACGAGCTATTCAAAGACTTTGACCTTAACGAGGGAGAGTTTCCTGCCGATCCCAATCAAATGTATGGCGTCTTGCTGCTCAAGCGGGTCCAGGGGCAGCTGGCGGATGCCGCGCTTTCTACCATGCACGATATCGACAGCTTTTACGACTACTGGCAAGAGAATAAAGAGAGTATCCGCGATGCTGCCCAATTGAGTCCTGCCATTAAAGAGATGCTGGTTTTGGGCTTTAGGATGGCAATCTCTGTGGGCAGCGCCGCCTCGGCGAACTGCCTGGGTGCACTCTACTATATGGGCGACGTGGTGAAACAGGATTATGCGAAGGCAGCCGAGCTCTACGAGCTGGCTATGACGAATGGCTGCTACCAAAGCATCATCAATCTTGGATACATCTACGAGTATGGGCGCATTGGCAAACCTGACCATGCCAAAGCCTACGAGTTTTACTCCCTGGCTGCAGCACTGGCACCTTCCTGCGAGGCTATCTACAAATTGGGTGACATGTTTAGCCGCGGCAGAGCAGTAGAGCGCGATATGAAGAAGGCCTTTGCCCTCTACGAGCGCAGCCTGCAGATGGCTCAGAGTGACGAGGAGTACGCACAGCCCGCCATTCGCATCGCCCAGATTCTTATCGATCCTGACTGCTTCGAGTACGACATCGACCCTGACCCCTTAAGAGCGCTTGCCCTGTTCCAGCGCGCAGAGATCGGCCTTCGCCTAGACATTGCCGACGGCCAGGTCTACTACAAGAAGCGTCTGCAGGAGGCTATCGGGGGTCAAGAGATCGCCCGTGCCATGGTGGAAGATGAGGGTGACGGCGGCGACTTCATCATCGTATAGGATAAAATTTTTTTAATCTTATTTATACTCGTAACACAAAAGCGGAGGCGCTTTTACAGAGTGCCTCCGCTTGGCTTGGCTTATAGGACAAAACGTGTGCTGTGATAAGGGGTGTTGACCTGTGTCAAACCTGCGTCAGATCTGCGTCAACACCCCTCAATCTATAGGCCAAATATCTATAGGCCAAATCTACCTTCATTGTTTACAAGTACTCTTTGCGCTCAGAGGGGGGGCAGCTTGAAAGTAGAACTACTTTCAAGCTGCAAACCCCCAGATAAATTCTGGAAGGTCAAAAGAAGACCTACCTATGAGATGGGGACGCAGGGCAGATGAGGTTTGGACTGAGCTCCATTCCATGCCTACTAAGTACATTCTATGCATTCGCGCCTACTAAGTACTTAGTAGGCCAATTTTGCCCAAAATCTGCGTCACTTTATATTTAAGTATTACATCACCCAAGCTCACAGAGTTGGTTTCATATTCAATTGTACTTAGTAGGCGCGTGCCGAAGGAAATGTACTTAATAGGCGCGAGCGCTGTCGTCAAACAACGGCGCCCCGGTTCCTATAGGGAACCAGGGCGCCTGGGAGAAAAGAGATGTGTGAGGACGCACTAAGCCATAATCTCAGCCAGGTCGGCCTCCGGGGTGGAGATGGGACGAATGCCAAAGCGCTCCTGCAGCACTTGGAAGACGCCGGGGCTGATGAACGCCGGCAGCGTGGGACCCAGATAGATGCCCTGAATGCCCAGGTAGAGCAGGGTCAGCAGGATGCATACGGCCTTCTGCTCGTACCAAGAGAGCACCATGGACAGCGGCAGGTCGTTGACTTCACAATCGAAGGCCTCGGCCAGCGCCAGCGCGATCTTGATGGCGCCGTAGGCATCGTTGCACTGGCCCACATCTAGCAGGCGAGGAATGCCGTCGATCTCGCCCAAGTCCAGGTCGTTGAAGCGATACTTGCCGCAAGCCAAAGTGAGAATCACCGTGTCTGCAGGAGCTTGCTTGGCGAATTCGGTGTAGTAGCTGCGCTCGCGACGCTGTCCGTCGCAGCCAGCCAACAGCACAAAGTGGCTGATATCGCCGCTCTTCACCCCATCGATAACCGCAGGCGCCACGCCCATCACCGCATCATAGCCAAAGCCAGTGGTCACAGAAGTGCCGCCATTGATTCCGGTGAACTGCTTGTCCTCCGACCAGCCGCCAAGCTCCAAGGCCTTGTCGATGAGGGCAGAGAAGTCCTTAGTGCCGTCCTCATTCACAGGTACGTTGTGGGCGCCAGGAAACGTCACGGGACCGGTGACAAACACGCGGTCTGCATAGGAGGCGTCTGGCCTCATCAGACAGTTGGTAGTCCACAGGATAGGCGCGGGCAGATCCTTGAGCTCGCGACGCTGATTATGCCAGGCCGTGCCGTAGTTGCCCTTGAGATGCGGGTATTTGCGCAGCTCAGGATAAGCGTTGGCAGGAAGCATCTCGCCATGGGTGTACACGTTGACACCGCGACCCTCGGTTTGCTCCAGCAGCTGCTTCAAATCATGAAGATCATGGCCAGTCACCACGATAAAGGGGCCTGCCTCAACAGTAAGGTTGCAGGTAGCGGGCTCAGGCTTGCCATAGGCTCCAACATTGGCGCGCTCCAGCGCCGCCATAGCAGCCAAGTTTGCCTCGCCGCATTTAAGCACCAGAGCCAGCAGTCCGTCGGCGCCCAGATCGCTCCCTACCGCACGCAGCCCCTCATAGAGGAAGTCGGTCACCTGATCGTCGCGCTCGCCCAGCGAAGCCGCATGGTAGCCATAGGCAGCCATGCCGCGCATGCCAAAAAGCAGCAGGCTTTTAAGGCTTCGCATGTCTTCTGCCGAGCTCCAAAGCTCATGCATGTCGTACTCGCAGGCACCGTCAGCACACTGGGGAGCCAAACGACTCACTTCGTCGCGCACGCGACCGATAAGCGCCTTGATGGCCTCCCCGTCAAAGCTCACATTGGTCACACAGGTAAACATGCCCTCGAGCATCAGATCGTCAGTACCTGCATCTTTGAGGGGGTTATTCTCGGCAGCCCGAGCCAGCGCGATCAAAGCACCGGTAAGCTCGTCTTGAAGCAGGGCCACCTCGGCGCTCTTGCCGCACACTCCCGCAAGGCCCGTGCATGCGGTACAACCTGCGGTCTGCTCGCATTGGAAGCAGAACATCTTGTTATCGGCACCCATCGCTCTCTCCTATCGCCTAGCTGAGCGCGCCTTTGCGCTCGCGGGTATAGCTGAAGTATTCTGTTCTTGAGATAACATGTCTGTTCTAATTCCAACAATTAGAGGAGATTTATGGCCATTGGCACATCTGCGCTTTTCTCAGGTATCGCGCCCGGTGACCTGGAGCGCATGCTCCCCTGCCTCAACGCACGGGAGAAAACCTACCAGCGCGGCCAGTATTTACTGCACGCAGGCCAAACCACCAACGCGCTGGGCGTGGTTTTGGAGGGGCGCCTGCGCGTGGAAGTCGCTGACGCCTGGGGCAACGTGAACATCCTTCAAACCTGCGAGTCGGGTGAGATCTTTGCGCCTGGATACGCCTGCATGCCCGGAGAGACGCTAGACATCGATGTCGTGGCAGATACGAACGCTAGAGTCGTATTCCTTGAAGCCGAGAAAATCATCCATCCCTGCCCGCACCAATGCGCGTGTCATATCACTATTGCAAGCAATTTGATGCGTGTATTAGCCAGACATAATTTAGAGATGAATCGACGCGCTATGGTCACCACGCCAAAGACCGTCCGCGGCAAGATTTTGGCCTATCTCTCCCAGGTGCAAAAAACTGCTGGCACTCAAAGCTTCGAGATTCCCTATAGCCAAACCAAACTCGCTGCCTATCTGGGTGTCGATCGCTCTACCCTCTCGGCCGAGCTGGGACGCCTGCGCAAAGAGGGCGTCATCGACTACCGGGGGACTAGGTATACGCTGCTGTAGAACCAATGCTCTAGAATCGTCAGATTGCTTGGAGGCTCTCGTCATGGATTTCGCACAGGCCATCGCCAATAATCAATCTCCCCGGCAGCCAAAGCGATGATCTTGTCAGCAACTTCTCCTTTCCCAGGAGAAAACCCAACTGAGTTGATAGACAAAAAAGCAGCCATGCATGCGGCAGCCGCGCGCTTGTTCCCATCAATAAAAGGATGATTCTTAGTAATTTCGAACGCAAGACGGGCAGCCTTTTCTGAAATCGTGGGATAAAAGTCCTTCCCCAGGAACGATTGTGCAGGTTGAGCCAACGCAGATTCCAACAGTCTTACATCACGTAAGCCCATACTGCCGCCAAATCGTTGGATCATCGCCTCATGAATGGCTAATACTGTATCAATATTGATGTACTTGATTTCAAACGTCATTTTGCCATCCGTTTGAAATCCTCAAGGTAATCAGAGGAAAAGCTAAGAGCAGCTTCCACAGCGTCCCTATCTACTGAAGCTGACGGAGACCCCACGAATATATCGAAAGGAATGCGCCTTTCCCTTATTGCCTGACGAGTGAACACATTGACTGCCGTTGTGAAGCTCATGCCCATCTCAGCGAAGAGCTCGTCGGCCTGACGCTTTAAATCTTCATCCATTCGAATCGTAACGTTGGTAGTCGCCATTTCCTCACCAACAAAAAATAAGTGATTACTATGGGTAGCTCTACTGTAATATCCAGTTATTTGCACGTGATAATATGTGCTTATATATGAGCATCTACTGGGGGCTTACAAAACCTCTTTGGGCAGATGCTCGCGAAGAAGTCGCAGAAGCTCTCCGTCTTCTGCCTTTGAAAGGTGATCTCTGCTGACGAGGATCATCTCATTGTTGATCTCTCTCACATAGACGTAATTGTTAAATACGCCCCAGCAGCTAAAGCCGTTCCATCGGTGCTCTCCGGTGCCCAAATCAGAGCTAATCTTGATACCGTCCTCATCAAAGGCATACTCACGCCACCCAGAGACCAATCTGTTGTCTGCCTTTGATTGGACCTGTGTAAGAATCCTCTTTTGGAGCTCATAGGGAACTCGAAACACCACACCTACGAAGAACACCAGGAAGAGAAGGCCCATTATCTGCTCGCTCATACGGTGGGCTAAAACCACAAGATAGAGGAGCATCAGGGGGATCATCACCCCTGCGAGAATCTTTGCGATCTTGCGCCTTCTCACGTTTTTTGGATTGGCAAGGGCCAGCTCAACCAATGCATCCTGCTCTTGCGGCCCCATTTCGCAGGAGTATTTGACCATCCTATCCCCGCTTCCACAACAGCTGGTTGTCTTGAATGAGTGCGTCGAGCCTGCCTGCGTCCTTTAGCCATGCCAGGTAGGAGCGCACCGTGCTGCCCACGAGGACGTACTGCTCATAGGTCATCGTCAATCCATAGTCGTAAAAAAGCCTTTGGAGGATCCTCTCGAAGCTCATGGGTTCCTGGCAGAGGTTGAGGATTTTCTCGGCCACTTGGTGGACCTTGTCGATATTGAGCTGAGCCAGCGGGGCGATCTCCGAGGTTGCCGGGGCATGGGCAGGAACGAACATGGCTGCCTTGAGACCTTTTACCATCTCGAGGGTTTCGAGATAGGCAGCCACATCGTAGATAAAGCTGATTTGATACTTCTCCAGGGTCTCTTGGCTGGAGAGGCAATCGGCCAGGTATACCGTGTCGTCGGGCGTGCGAAAGCCCGCCATGTCAAAGAAATGCCCGGGCAGAGGGATCACCTCAAAGCCTGTGGGCAGCCTATCTGGGGTGAGCTCTTGGGCCTCGCTTGACTGAGCCAGCAAGAACTTGTGACGCAGGTCTTTAAAGGGGTAGCCGCCATAGAGAAACGCCGGCTCGAGGATGGGATGACAGGTGAAATCCCGCTCAATGCCTGGAGCATAGATCTGGCAGCCCGTCTGGGCTTGGAAGTAGCGGTTGCCACCGATGTGGTCGGCATTGGAGTGCGTGTTGTAGATGGCGGTGAGCTTCCAGCCACGCTCGTCTAAGAGCTTTCTGATTTTTCGCCCGGCATCTTTGTCGTTGCCGCTGTCGATAAGGCAGACGTCCTGGTCATTAAGCCTCACCAGGCCGATCTTGGCGGGGCTTTGGAGGTAATAGTCATGCTCGGATACCTGCACCAGCTCATACATTGACGATCCCCCTACCATCGGCCTGAACAGCAGCGTCGCTTCTCTTGGCCACTAGCGCGACAAAAGCATGCTGAAGCTATTCCTCCAAGAATTTTGCAGCAAAACGGCGTCTTGATTGCCCTCTAGTCATCAGAGTTTTACTAGAGACCTCACGTGAAGCCGAGAAAAGCCTGCTTCCCGACTCAGTTAATATATATTTATATTCTCAATCATCTCAGAGAAAGGGCGCTTTGGCATTGGTTTAGGCCTCTCCTCCGTAGACATAGACGATGAAGTTGTCGCCGGTGTCTTGGCTGTGGTCCTCGGCGATGCGGGTCATTCCCCAATGATCGTAGAACTGGTAGTTGGAGCGGTTGTCACTCATGAGGAAAAACTTGGAGCAGCCCTCCTGGCGCATGCGATGACGCGCCTCTTCGATAAGGCGTCGCCCAAGACCTGCACCCTGCCACTCCGGCTTGAGAATGATCAGGTTGACCTGCGCTTGGGCGTATTCGTTGCCGGTGTCGGCGAAGCGGTCTGCTGTCGCCTTCTCTCGCGAGTCGCCAAAGAGCGACCCTTCAAGGTCCTCGTCAGCGGTTTTAGCTCGCTCAGTAGCCGCGGCAAGAAGCTCTTCATAGATCGGCTGCCAGTGGGAGTTCTTCTCGGGAACGCCATCTTTGAAAATGCCCACAAGACAAGCGCCTATGACGGCGCCGTTGCGCTCGGCCACCAGCGTGATGGGAGAGCGCTGGAGCTGCATCGCGGCGTTGAACCTTCCGCAGAGCGCCCAGTCCTCCCAGGCGCCCGCCTTGCGGATCCAGTTGCACCAAAGGGAGTTGTAGATGAGGGCGATGGCGTCGAGGTCGTCGGTCTCGGCCGCACGCAGGGTGATCCCGTCGATGTTCATATAGCCTCCCATTAGAATGTGAAGGTACCAATGTGCCTATGTTTATAAAGATACTTCCTTTGGGGGAGCCGAGGGTACCCACGATGATTGAGAAGACTTACGAAACCAAGCAGGGAACTATCCATTATTGGACGCAGCCAACTGCACGCCAGCAGGATGTTCAGTTGGTCTTTTTACCAGGACTCACGGCAGATCACAGGTTGTTTGACAAACAAATCGAATACTTTGAGGGAACGTACCCAGTGCTCGTATGGGATGCGCCTGGACACTCGGCTTCCTATCCCTTTGAGTTCACCTTTGATTTGATGGACAAAGCTCAATGGCTCGACGGGATCTTGGAGCAGGAGGGGTTCGACAGCCCCGTCATCGTGGGACAATCCATGGGTGGTTACGTTGGGCAGGCCTACGCGCAGCAATTCCCTAAAAAACTAAAGGGCTTTGTATCCATTGATTCGGCACCACTGCAACGCAGCTACGTAACTGGCGCAGAACTGTGGCTATTAAAACGAATGGAGCCCGTGTACAGGCACTTCCCTTGGAAATGGCTCTTGAAATCCGGCACAGAGGGTGTGGCCGCTTCTTCCTATGGGAGAAAGCTCATGCACACCATGATGATGGTCTACGAAGGCGATCAAGAACGCTATGCGGCCCTCGCAGGGCACGGGTTTAAAATGCTCGCTGACGCCATGGAGGCCGATCTTCCCTATGAGATTACTTGCCCCGCCCTATTGATCTGCGGAGAGAAGGACCATGCCGGCTCCTGCATTAGATACAACAAGGCTTGGCACAAAAAGACAGGCATCCCCCTCCAATGGATCCAGGACGCAGGCCACAACTCCAACACCGATGCTCCCGATAAGATCAACCATTTGATAGAAGAGCTCGTTAAAGGCTGCGAGGGGCACGAGCATAGTTAGCTCTTCCCCGAGCTCCAGCCAATGAGAAAAGCGTGCTCTTCCAGAGGGTGCACATCCTTCTAAAAGACATGGAGGGCCTCTCGCGATGATGCCGTGGCTATCAGGGCACATACCGCCTTAACGGCACAGAACTGCAGAGCCCGTAAAGAGGTAGACCTATGGACACAAATCAACTTGTTGGCAAACGCGTGGTTGTGGCCCTGGGTGGCAATGCCCTTGGAAATAATCCTCAAGAGCAGCTCACCCTATTGCAAGAGACTGCAAAGCATTTGGCTTCCATGATCCAAGAGGGTATCGATGTGGTAATCACCCATGGAAATGGGCCTCAAGTTGGCGTCATCGACGAGGCCTTTGTGGCTGCAAGCAAAGACCCTGCAAACCAAGTTCCCTTCATGCCCCTGACTGATTGCAATGCCATGAGCCAAGGCTACATTGGCGCGCAGCTGACCCGTACACTCATCAACCAGTTTCGCTCGCAAGATATCATGCGCGCAGTGGTGGATGTGCCCACCCATGTCTTGGTAGATGCCTCCGATGAAGCCTTTAAGGACTACGAGAAGCCCATCGGCGCATTTATGACCGAGAAGGACGCCCAGGCCTTTGCCAAGGCCACTGGCTGCCAGGTCAAGGAAGACTCTGGACGCGGATGGAGACGCGTGGTCCCAAGCCCTGCTCCACAGGACATTCTCGAGCTAGGGGTTATTTCTACCTTGGTGGACAACGGCTGCATCGTGGTGGCCGCGGGCGGTGGCGGCATTCCCGTCATCCTGGAGGACGACCGCTACAAGGCGGTGGATGCCATCATCGACAAGGATCTGGTGAGCTCTATCTTGGCTTGGAAGATCCATGCCGACATTTTGGTGATCCTCACAGCGGTGGATAAGGTATATATCAACTTTAACCAACCAAATCAAAAAGGCATCGACAGCATGACCGCAGAGGAGGCCCGCACCTATATTGCACAGGAACAATTTGCCCCTGGCAGCATGCTTCCCAAAGTAGAGGCCTGCGTCAAATTCGTAGAAGCACATCCTCAGGGAAAAGCGATCATCACCTCGCTGGGCCATGCTGCTGAAGGCCTTCGCGGAGAGACGGGAACCCTCATCACTCTGTAGCTATCTCAATGGGTACGGCTGGTCTTTTTCCCGTGAGGCAATCTTTTGAATATTGGTCTTTAGCCTATCGATGATGGCAGCGAGATCCCCTTCATCGAGCTGCTTGTTCTCGTCGTAGACCGTTGAGTGGGGATCTGGGAACACAAGCGCCTGACCTGGTGTCTGCCCAACTTCTGTCCTGCATCTGCCGTAGAGGTGCACATGGAAATGTCTGGGCTTATCGGCAAGGAGCGACCAATTGCCGTTGTCTTGGATGTTAAGCCAGACCATATCTAGCCCGCGCGCCCTCATTGCAGAGATGTAGGCTTCTTCCAATGCCTGGAGAAGGACAGCGAGAGCTTGGGCCTCTTGAACGGGGAGTTCGCTTCTGAAGCTGACGTCTCGTTTTGGATACACGACGAAGTAGTTGGCATCATTCTGGGGATTGCCGCCCTGGTGTATGTCTGGATCATCAGTTACAAAATGGCCCACACCGGCAAACTCAAAGCTGTCGCGGTTCGAAAGTGGGAGCGGCTGCGACGCGAATTGCATGAGGGAGAGCCCGACTCCCCTATCAATGGGACAACAATCTAATTTACCGTGAAAGCATCTGTTTTTATTAACCGTTAGATAAATGTCGCCATTGGCAGTTAAGCGATTGTCACTTGTATTGCAATAGATGTATAATGCAATACGAGGAGGTAACCATGAATACAATAACCACTAGCATACGCACAGATGCCCAGCTGAAAAAGGAAGCTGACCGTCTCTTCGCCGACCTTGGAATGAACTTCTCCACGGCTGTCAACACATTCCTACGCCAGGCCGTACGCGAGCAGGGCCTCCCGTTCCGCCCCACGCGCGATGTTCCCAACGCCGAGACGCTTGCTGCCATGCATGAGGCCGACCGCATCGCGACTGATCCTGACGCCAAAGGCTACTCGAGCATTGACGAGTTTTTTGCTGATTTGGATGCTTAGTGATGAGGGAGATCCGCCAAACATCTCGATTCAAGAAAGACTACAAGGCTGCAATCAAACGTGGGCTTCCCAAAGACGAGCTTCGTACAATCATCGAGACGCTTGCCAATGACGAGCCTCTACCCAGCCGTTGTCGGCCTCACATGCTCTCCGGGAATTGGTCCGGGCACTGGGAATGCCATATCCGAGCCGACTGGCTGCTCATATACAAAATTACCGATAACATCATGGTCCTCACGCTCGTGCGCACTGGAACCCATAGCGACCTCTTCGACGAATGAGTCATTTGGAATAGGCCTGCTGAAGCGTCAGCGTGCCTATTACGCAATCACTGTTTGAAAGTTGAACTGCTCTATGGCAGAGAATCGCACTCGAACAATTGAGGAGCACCCAGAAAAGCCAGGGCAGATGGCCTGACAGATTTGCGCGCATCCTCAGCTTTCGTATGTGCACATAGATAAACCTCTTTGAGTCCCATACCACGGACACCCCAAGCTGAAATCTTAATATACTCTGCAAATTAACGGCTTCGCCTGAAGGCATGGTTCTCTAGGCGCTGCTCACAGGCTCAGTTCTATCGAAAGGACTCACGCTATGAAACGCACTCTGTCGCACATGCTGGTCGCCCCTGGTCTCGCTCTCTGTCTTGTCCTCGCCTTGGCTGGATGTGGCGGGACCCCTTCCAAGACGCCTGAAGCCCAAGCGGAAACCACCCAGGAACAGGCTCCCACCACCGAAGCTCCTACACAGGACGAAAAACCCGCAGAAGAAACCCCTAAAGAAGAAGCTCCCAAAGAAGACACGTCAGTCCCCGCAGAATATCGCTCGGCCCTTTCAAAAGCACAAACCTATAGCGACCGCATGCATATGTCCAAAAAGGGCGTCTATGACCAACTCGCTTCTGAGTACGGCGAGAACTTCTCGGCAGAAGCCGCTCAGTATGCCATCGACAACCTGACGGCAGACTGGAACGCCAACGCACTGGCAAAGGGCCAAAACTACGCAGACTCCATGCATATGTCCAAGCTGGGCGTCTACGACCAGCTCATCTCTGAATATGGCGAGCAGTTCACTCCCGAAGAAGCCCAGTACGCTGTCGATAACATTTCCTGCGACTGGTCTGCCAACGCGCTGGCCAAAGCCAAGGACTATCAAGACATGATGTCGATGTCGCCCAGCAACATCTATGACCAACTCACCTCTGATTACGGCGAGCGATTCACTCCTGAAGAGGCTCAGTATGCTGTGGACCATCTGAACGACTAACGATTCACGCTACCGAGAAACTCCAGGCGCCATAGCTGGGGCTTGGTGGCGGAGATCGCATCCAAGCTACAATAGCGTGCGAGAAGATCGCCTAGAACTGGAATTAGTGAGAGGGGCTGTATCAAAAGTGGTTTTGGTACAGCCCCACATCGGCTCCCTAGTGTTTGAGGCGTTACTCGATATTTGCCTCGATGATCCGACAGAGGAACTCGGTAGCGCCATCGCCGCAGGCGCCGTCGTAGTATTCCACGAAGCGCGGATCTGCCAGATAACCCTGGGCCAGAGATCGATGCGCCTCAGGGGTGTAGGCGCCTTCTCCCCAGTGCACCTTGATCCATTGGGCGTGCATGCCGACAACGAGCCTTGACTCAGGTGAGGCCGGATCGCCTGTGGCCATCGCCACGATCAGGTTGTCCTTGATGTGCTGCTCCAGCTCCTCCTTGGCATCCCATGCCGTCTTGCTCATCCCGAGCATGCGCTCGTTCGCCTCGTCAACGGCCGCATCGCCGTAGAGCGAACGAGCCTCTTGGCCGTATTCATTCTCGAAGTCGGCGACCGACTGCTTCTTTATCTGTTCAAATCGTTCTTTATCATCCATTTTTTCAAAAGCCTCCAGTCCTGCCACGGTGATTCTCGCCGCCGCGATGGTCTCATCCAATTCTTTCTCTGTCGACAAAGAAGGGTCAGATGCTCTTGAAGCATGGACGGGAGATCGAAATCCGACCTGTCGAGCGCATCCTCGATCGACTCCAAGGGAACGCCGCAAGACCGCAGGAGCAGGATATGCTGCAGCCTGTGCATGTCCGCAGCGCTGTAGACCCGGTACCCATTCGCAGCACGCGCCGGAACAAGCAGCCCGATCTGATCGTAGTAGCGAAGCGTGCGCGAACTCACACCAGCCAGGTCGGCCAGTTCCTTGGTGGTGTAAGTTCTATCCGCGGGGGCGCCCATGTCTTCTCCGATCTCGCGGCTTCTTGAGCAACTGCTATCAGAGTGAGCTATGACGCAGCGTAAAGGTCAAGTGAGAAGGCGAGACGGTCCGTCGAAGCAGTTGATGTGGTGACGCAGGAGCGCTCGGTTCTCCTTGACGACCATCATCGCCACCTCGTCGAAGCGGACCGGGGTGTCGGCGTAGTCGTCGCCGTTGCCGGTGAGCCACATCGCCGCCAGCGCCTCGCGCAGCCCACGCGCCCTGTGGGTCTCGGGGAAGTCGTCCGTCCCAATCCGGACCGTGGCGTAGACGAAGACCAGGGTCCCGTCCTCGTCCACCGCCACGAGGTCGATCCCGCCGATGCCCTCGGGGCCCTGCCAGGCCTCGTCGACGATCTCGTAGCCCTTGCGCTCGAGGAAGGCCTTGACCGCGCCCATCGCCTTTTCCCTCATGTCGTTCATGTCGTGCTCCTTAGACTCTGAGGCCCGCCCCTGTGGCGTGCCTTGCGCCGCGTGAGTCGCATGCAGCGCGGGCGTGCCGGCAAGGGAGGAAGCGAAGTCGGGCATGGAAAGAGAAGTCTCCCGACGGCAGTTTTTCGCGTTGTTCGCGCGCGCAGCGCATGGGGCGAAGAACCCGAAAAAGTGTCGCGGCCCTTGCTGGC